>Ga0208433_1000025_pt1 | contig 149628 bp, 150 predicted proteins | sample 3_EtaG_FD_184075 | JGI IMG/M metagenome (GOLD analysis project Ga0208433, IMG submission 184075) | Marine viral communities from the Subarctic Pacific Ocean - 3_ETSP_OMZ_AT15126 metaG (SPAdes) (version 2) | ecosystem: Environmental > Aquatic > Marine > Oceanic | place: Pacific Ocean...
GCGGCTCGATCCGTGCCCACTGCGCATCCGAAAACCAAAAGAAATCAGACATATCCATTGCCTCCTCGCTGGAGACAATGAATCATCACAACCGAACTTTGGGAATCCCCTTAATGGGTCCGGACCCTAGAGAGACCGCAAAGAGTCAAAGGCGGACCTTGGTGGTGCCTCTTCGTCAGGAAACGGATGAACCTCGGCACACGGCGGAGTTTGACGGCGCGGTTTGCAGCGGCGTGGATTGGGTCGCGGCTTTCCCCCTCCGCTCCTTCGGAGCTTCGGAGGACAGGTCGCCGGGACAGGCGTGGATGGCCCGCATGACGCGGGCCGTGACGGTTTGAGGCGGGGCGACAGGTCGCACCCCCGCCCCAAACGGCTTCCAGCCGTTTGACCCTCCCCAAGGGGAGGGTGGGAAGGGAAGTTTCGAATGGCATCTTGACGACATACCGACTAGTTGGTATGTCGGAGTCTTCAAGGAGGAGACGCCATGTCCCAGACCGCCGCTAAACCCGCAAAGCCGGATGCAAGGCTGAAACTGCTGGACGCCGCCCTTTCCATCATCCGGACCAAGGGCTATTCGGCGACCACGGTGGACGAGCTCTGCGCGGCGGCGGGCGTGACCAAGGGTGCGTTCTTCCACCACTTCAAGAACAAGGACGAGCTGGGCGTGGCCGCCGCGGCGTATTGGTCGGAGACGACCGGCGCGATGTTCGCCAAGGCGCCCTATCACGATCACGCCGATCCGCTCGACCGCGTGCTCGGCTATGTCGCCTTCCGCAAGTCGATGCTGAAAGGCGGCGTGGCCGAGTTCACCTGTCTCGCCGGCACCATGGTGCAGGAGACCTATGCGACCGCGCCGGCCATTCGCGAGGCCTGCGAGCGCAGCATCAGCGGCCATGCGGCGACGCTGGAAGCCGACATCAAGGCGGCGATGCGGGATCATCCGGGGCGGGACCGGGGCCTGCGCCCCGGCTGGACGGCGAAGTCGCTCGCGCTCCACATCCAGGCCGTTCTGCAGGGCGCCTTCATTCTCGCCAAGGCGAAAGGCGGCGCGAAAGTCGCCGCGGAAAGCCTCGACCATCTCACGCGCTATCTGGAACTGCTTTTCGGCGCGGGGGCGATGCAAGGAGGAAAGAGATGACCGATTTCGTGACCTGCCTGTGGTTCGACCACGGCGAAGCCAGCAAGGCGGCGGCTTTCTATGCCGCTACCTTTCCCGACAGCCATGTCGGCCGGGCGCAGGCAAAGCGCGTCTTCGACGCGACGATGACGATGACGAAGATCGACATCGCCGCCCTCGATGCGGCCGCCGCGAACCGGCCTTAGTTTAGGCGATGGCGCGCAGCCCGGCGCGGAGGGCATCGGTGCCGCCGCCGATTTCCCTTTCGAGCGCGGCATGCTCGCGCCGCCAGACGGCCATCGCGGCGCGCAGCACCTTGCGGCCTTCGCCGGTGAGCGAGAGCTTGCGGCCGCGCCGGTCTTCCGGATCGACCTCGACGCGCACGAGACCGTTTCGCTCCAGCGGCTTCAGATTTGCCGTGAGCGTGGAGCGGTCCATGGCGAGGAACTTCGCGACGGGGCCCATGGAAGCAGGGTCCGGCCTGTTCAGCACATTGAGCAGGGAGAATTGTCCGCTCGTTATCCCGTGCGGACGCAGCGCGTCGTCGAAGCGGCGGGCCAGCGCGCGGGCCGCGCGCTGCGCATGAAGGCAGAGGCAATGATCGCGGATGTGAGCGGTCGCCTCGTAGAGTTCGTTCTTCCGGTTCGACATGGCTTTGTCCGCGGTTCTTTTTTGATTGATATCAAACTTGTAATATTTTATTGATATCAAATATTCAGTGCAAGGCCGAACCGCGTGCCCTCGCCGCGACATTCGGGCCTCGGGCAGGCGCGTCAGGCGAGCTATCCGGTGCAGAGAAGATTGAAAAAGGCCGGCCCTTGCGGGTCCGGCCTTTTCGTTCCGGTGGGTGCGGCTTCCCCGTCCCAAACCGCCCTCCTTTGGCAGCATTTGCAGACAAGCTGCAAAATGGGCGGTTTGACCCTCCCCACATCTTGGTGGCTTGTCCACCAAGGCAGACAAGCCGGGAGGGTAGGAAGAGAGTCCTTCTTCCCTACTTCCCCTTGGGGGCCTGGTTGAAGGGGAGGTCCTTGTCGACGCGAATTTCGCCCGGCAGGCCAAGGACGCGCTCGGCGACGATGTTGCGGAGGATTTCGTCCGTGCCGCCGGCGATGCGGTATCCCGCCGCGCCGATCCACTGCTCCGTAAACGCACCGTCCGCCGGCGAGAGCTTGCGGTCGCGGATGACGCCGCCCATGTCCTGCAGGTCCATGCCGAAGGAGCCGAGGTCCTGCATCTTCCTGGCCGCGACGATCTTGGAGATCGAGCTTTCGGGTCCGGGCGTCTCGCCGCGCGACAGCGCGGTGAGCGTGCGGAAGCGGGTGAACTTCAGCCCCTGGGCCTGCACATACCAGTCGGCGATGCGCTCGCGGACGCCGCCGTGGCGGATGGCGGGCGCACCCGCGATATCGGTTTCGCGCGCGAGCTCGATCAAGTCGTCCGTGTCGGCATTGCCCTGGCTGCCGCCGACGGCGAGGCGCTCGTTCATCAGCGTGGTCAGCGCGACCTTCCAGCCGTCGCCCGGATTGCCGAGACGCTGGCTGTCCTTCACGCGGAGATTGGTGAAGAAGACCTCGTTGAATTCCGCGCCGCCCGACATCTGCTTGATGGGGCGCACTTCGACGGCCGGGTCCTTCATGTCGATCCAGAACATGGTGAGGCCCTTGTGCTTGGGCACATTCGGGTCCGTGCGCGTGAGCAGGATGCCGTAGTCGCAGAAATGGGCGCCCGACGTCCAGACCTTCTGGCCGTTGATGACCCATTCGTCGCCATCCTTCTCAGCCCTGGTGCGGAGCCCGGCGACGTCCGAGCCGCCGGCGGGTTCGGAAAAGAGCTGGCACCAGATCTCGTCGCCGCGCACGGCGGGCGCAACGAAGCGCTGCTTCGCCTCGTCCGAGCCCCAGGCCATGACGGTCGGGATGCACATGCCGAGCCCGATGGCGAAAATGCCGCCGGGGACGAGATAGTTCGATTCCTCCTGGCCGTAGATCACGTTCTGGATGGTGGTGCCGCCACCGCCGCCCCACTCCTTCGGCCAGGTGATGCAGGCGTAGCCGGCATCGGCCTTCTTCGCCTGCCAGGCCTTGGACTGGGCGATCAGCTCGTTGAGATCGCGCGGCAGTTCCATGCCCTTGGCATCGGCCTTGCGGGTCGCGTTCTTGTCCAGCCACGCGCGCACCTGCTTGCGATATGCGGCTTCTTCCGGTGTGTCGTTGAAATCCATTTTGGTTCTCCCGAAATTCGTTTTCTGTCCCTGCTCCCTCGACCGTCATTGCGAGCGAAGCGAAGCAATCCAGAGCGACACGGTTCAGTGTCTGCGGCCCCTGGATTGCCGCGTCGCGGCTTCGCCGCTCCTCGCAATGACGATGAAGGAATGAAGGGCCTTCATTTCAAATCCGTCCTTATGCCGCGTTCTTCGCTTCGAGGCGCGAGACGAGTTTTTCCTTCCACTGGATCGGCGCGCCGATCGTGAGGGCAAGGAGTTTCGCGCGGCGATAATGGAACTGGCAGTCGGATTCCCATGTGTAGCCGATGCCGCCATGCGTCTGGATGTTCTCCTGCGCGGCGAAGACATAGGCGTCGGAACCGGCGATGCGCGAGGCGGAAGCGGCCTCGGTGAGTTCGGCGCCGTCGTCGTTCAGCATCATGGCGCCGAAATAGGCATTCGACTTCGCCAGTTCCTTCTTCACATACATGTCGGCGAGCTTGTGCTTGATCGCCTGATAGGAACCGATCTGGCGGCCGAAGGCATAACGCTCGAGCGCATAGTTGCGCGCCATTTCGAGCGCGGCCTCGGTGCCGCCGACCTGTTCGAAGGCGAAGAGGACGGCCGCGCCATCGAGCACACGCGACAGTTGCGGCCAGCCCGCGCCCTGCTTGTCGCCCAGGATTTCGGCGGGCGCATCCTTGAAGGTGAGCGTGACGTGTTCGCGCGAGGGGTCGATGGTGCGGACGGGCTCGGCGGAGACGCCGCCGACCTTGAGATCGACAATGGCGAGCGAGACCGCCTGCTCGCCGGAACCGCCGGTGTTGACCGCGACGATGACGACATCGGCCGCGCCGCCATCGGTGACGGGCTGCTTCACGCCGTTGACCTTGCCGCCCGCGAATTTCGTTTCGATGTTGCGCGGATGGGCGGTGTGCGTGCCTTCGGAGACGGCGAGCGCGCCGACGATCTCGCCGCTGGCGAGTTTGGGCAGCCAGGTCTCCTTCTGCTTCTGCGTGCCGAAGAGCTTGATCGCCTCGGCGGCAAGATAGATCGAGGAGGAGAAGGGAACGGGCGCGGCGGCGCGGCCGAGTTCTTCGGCGATCACGCAGAGCTCAAGCGCGCCGAGGCCGAGGCCGCCGAACTCTTCGGGGATCGCCGTGCCGGTGAGGCCCATCTCGACAAGGCCCTTCCAGACTTCCTTCGCATAGGGTTCGTCGCCGTCGAGGACGCGGCGCGTGACGCTCATCGGGCATTTGTCGGCAAGGAACTTGCGGACCTGCTCCTTCAGCATCTTCTGGTCGTCGGAAAAATCGAAATTCATGATGTCTCCCTTTTCGCGCTCCGAGAGGCGCATTTTTTCCGGGGGCCCGCGCAAAGGCGGGCTGCCGCAGCGTTGTTTGGCGCGCATTCTCACCGCATTGGCCGCACATGAAAAGCCCCCTGCATCTGACGCCGCGTCCGCCTAGGCATGTGTGCGGGGCGCGACCGCGAATCCGGGGGAGGCCGACCGGAAAACCAAACATTGTCATGCCCGGGCCTGACCCGGGCATCCAGAGCGAGGGATCGAACCGCTCCCGCAGATTCAGGAGTTTTGCGAAGAGTGACGCCGCTCACGCGGCTGCTGGATTGCCGGGTTCCCGGCTTTCGCCGGGACAGGCAAGTCCGGCAATGACGTTGATTTTTTGCTTTTGCCGTTTCCGGCGAGGTGACTTTTAGTCTTCCCCCTCGCCCGCCTCGCCAGCTTCGAGGTTCGCCTTGATGCGGCGGAACATGGAGACGAGGGTTTCGTATTCTTGCGCGGTGAAGCCGTCGAGGGCGATATCGAACATGCCGAAGGCGACTTCCCATAGCCGGTCCTGCATTTCGTCGAGTTTCACCGTGAGATAGACACGGCGGACGCGGCGGTCCGCGGGGTCGGGACGGCGGGTGAGGAGGCCCTGCTCTTCCATCCGGTCGATGACGCGGCCAAGCGGCGCCTTCTCCATCATGACGAGATCGGCGATTTCCGTCTGGGTGAGGCCGTCGCGCTGGCGAAGCGCCGCGAAGACACGCGACTGGGGCACCGTCATGCCGGTGCCGGAGGCGCGCAGATGCCTGTCCCAGGAGCGCTGGAACAGCCGGAACACATCGCGCTGCAGCCAGCCGAACTCTTCGTCGGGCGCTGCCATCCCTGTTTTCCTGCCGGCCAAGGGGCTCGTCCCTCCAACTCCGCCCTTCCATATCGTAACCTTGGATACTATAACCTCACCTAGTAGCTGCCGCCAATGCGGCAGGCGAGTTGACGGACCCAGCCCATGTATTTCCGGACCATGCCTTTCCCCACCCGCGCGGCGAGCCTCCTCATGGCAGCGCTGGCGACGATGACGCTCGTGGGATGCGGCGAGGACGAGCAGGTGGCGGAGGAAGGACAGGCGGCGGAAACGGTCGCCGTCTTCGAGCGGCCGGTGACGCGCGAGGAACTGATAGAGCCGGTGACTGGCACGGGCACCATTGCAGCGCACAAGACCACGCAGCTCGGCCCCCGCGTCGACGGCATCATCGAGGAAATCATGGTGCGGGTCGGCGACCGGGTGAAGAAGGACCAGCCGCTCTTCCGCACACGCGACACGGAATGGAAGCTCCGCGTGGCGGAACTGGAGAACCAGGTGCAGCTCGCGACGGCGGAATCCGCCAACATGCAGAAGGCCTTTGCCCGCGCGAACGAGTTGCACGCAAAGGGCTTCGTGTCGAACGGCAAACTCGACGATGCGCGCGCCGCCCGCGACACGGCGAAGGCGAAGCTCGGCATCGCCAGGGCGCAGCTCGCCGCCGCTCAGCAGGCGCTCACCGACTGCGTCGTCACCGCGCCTTTCGACGGCGTCATCACCAGGCGCGACGTGGACGAAGGCAAGTTCATGGCGACGCGCATGGGCGGCATGGGCGGCGATACAGGCGGCGTGCTGCAGATCATGAAAATCGACATCGTGGCCGCGATCGTGAACGTGCCGGAAATCCATCTCTCCAAATTCGAATTGGGTACGAAGGGCAAGATCTTCCTCGACGGCATCGGCAAGAGCTACGACTCCTACGTCATCATCATCAATGACCGGATCGATCCCGTGACGCGCGCCGTGGAAGTCCGGCTGCCGATCGCGAACGAGGATTACGCGGTGAAGCCGGGCCTTTTCGCGCGGGCGGAAATCTATCCCGACCCGCGCGTGGTGCTGGCGCTCGAACGCTCGACGCTGATGGGCACGGAAGCGGCGCGCTATGTCTATGTGAACGACAATGGGCGCGCCAAACGCGCCGACGTGACGGTGCGCCAGATCGACGCGACCCGCGTGGAGGTGCTTTCCGGGCTCAAGGAAGGCGACAAGGCGCTTGCGGGACCGAACGCTGTGCTTCTTGTCGAGGGGACGCTGGTGCGGATCGAGGCGGACCCGTCCGCTCCGCAGACAATTGCCAAGGGAATGCCCGCGAACGCCGCGACAAGCGCGCAGTAGAGCCGGCACCGGAAGGGTTTCGCGCTTCCCGGAAGTGCTGAGGGAGATAAAGTCCGATGTGGATTTCCGACATCTCGATCCGCCGGCCCGTCTTCGCGGTCATGATCATCATGGCGCTCGTCGTTCTGGGCTGGATTTCGCTCGGTCGCGTGGGTGTCGATCTCTTTCCGAAAGTGGAGTTTCCCGTCGTCGCGGTGACAACGACGCTGGAAGGCTCGTCTCCCGAAGCCATCGAAAGCGACGTTACGGACCCTATCGAGGAACAGGTCAACACCACCTCGGGCATCGAGACGCTCTCCTCGACCAGTGCGGAGGGGCTTTCCCAGGTCGTCATCACCTACAAGCTCAACGAGAATGTGGACGTGAAGGCGCAGGACGTGCGCGACAAGGTTTCGCTGGCGCGCGCCGACATTCCGCAGGACGCCGAGCAATCCATTGTGCAGAAGGTTGACCCGGACGCACAGCCGATCATGTCGGTAATGATCGCGGGCGATCTGCCGATCCGCGACCTCACGCAATATGCCGACAAGACGGTGAAGGAACGGCTGCAGCGCATTTCGGGCGTCGGCTCCATCGACGTGGTGGGCGGACGCGACCGCGAGGTCCGCATCTGGCTCGACGCCGTGAAGATGCGCTCCTATGGCGTGACGGCGGAAGAGGTGACGGCGGCGATCCGGCGCGAGCATGCCGAAATTCCGGGCGGGCGCCTCGAAACGCCCGGCGGCGCGGCAGAGTTTTCGGTGAAGACGAAGGGCGAGGTCAAAAGCGTCGAAGGCTTCCGCAGCATCCTCGTCGCATTCCGCGAGGATGGCGCGCCGACGACCATCGGCGACATCGCGCGCGTGGAAGACGGAATGGAGGACGAGCGCTCCTATGCCGAACTCAACGGCAAGCGCGGCGTCTCGCTCGAAATCCGCAAGCAGTCCGGCCGCAACACCGTGGAAGTGGCGCGCGCCGTGCGCGAGGCGCTCGATGAAATCCGCGCGACCGCGCCGACGGGCATCGATATCAGAACCGCGCGCGATACAGCCGTCTTCATCGAAGGATCGGCCGACGACGTCTTTTTCGACATCCAGCTCGGCATCGTGCTGGTGGTGCTTGTCACGCTCGCCTTTCTGCTGTCGGTGCGGGCGACGCTGATCGTCGCCATCGCGATGCCGACATCGCTGATCTCGACCTTCTTTGCCTTCTACATCGCGGACTTCACCATCAACCTGATGACGCTGATGGCGCTGTCGCTGGCGGTGGGCCTGCTGGTCGACGACGCCATCGTGGTGCTCGAAAGCATCTACCGGAAACTGGAGGAAGGCCTGCCGCCGATGCAGGCGGCCGCCGAAGGCACGAAGGAAGTGGGACTTGCGGTGCTTGCCGCCACTTTCTCGATCGTCGCGGTGTTCGTTCCCATCGCCTTCATGGACGGCGTGGTCGGCCGCTTCTTCTTCCAGTACGGGCTTGCGATCACCTTTTCGGTGCTGGTGTCGCTGCTGGTGTCGCTGACGCTGACGCCGATGCTTTCGTCGCGCATGCTGAAGAACGGCGAGACGGACCCGGAGAACTACGGACGGCTCGCGCGGATCTTCGACAATGGCTATCGCAAGCTCGACCAATATTACGGGCGGCTGCTCGAATGGTCGCTTTCGGCGCGCTGGGTGGTGATGGTGGCGGCGGTCATGGCGATTTTCGTCGCCATTGCGGTGGCGCGCACGATCCCCGCCGCCTTCGACACGCGGGCGGACCGGGCGGAATTCCTCGGCACGGTGGAACTGCCCTTCGGCGCGGGCCTGGAAGAAACGCGGATCGTCGCCTCGCGCGTCGCGCATGCGGTTTCGGGCGTGCGCGAGGTCACGACCGTCTTCTACACGATTGCCTCCGATGCGCAGAAAAGCGTCAACAAGGCGTTCTTCTATGTCGGGCTGACGCCGAAGGACGCGCGCGACGAAAAGTTCATTCCGATCATGGATTCGGCGCGCATCGCCATGCTGAAGGCGGCGCCGGAAGCGAAGCATATCTCGCTTTCCGACGTGCCCTGGATATCGGGCGGCGGCTTTTCCGACTATGCGATGATGTATGTGCTGCTCGGGCCGGACCTCGAAGTGCTCGACGCGAAGGCAAACGAGGTCGTTTCGCGGATGCGGGCAAGCCCGCTCTTTGCCGACGCCAAGACGAGCTACGACGCGGGCAAGCCGGAAGTGCAGGTTTATGTGGACCGCGAGCGGGCGGCCGATCTCGGCGTGCCTGTGCGGGCACTTGCCGAAACGGTCCGCGCGATGGTCGGCGGCATGAAGGCGGGGACCTTCGAGGAATTCGGCCAGCGCTACGATGTGCGCGTGCGGCTGGAGGAAGGACAGCGCGACGATATATCGAAGCTGAGCATGATCCAGATCCGCTCGGCGAACGGTCAACTGATCGACATTGCGAATGTCGCCCGCTTCGACGTTGCCGCGGGCCCGGCGCAGATCGAACGGCAGAACCGCTCGCGGCGCATCGCGATCGTCGCGAACAATCCGGCGGGCGCGGCGCTCGGGCCCGCTTCGGCGGAACTCGAATCCTATCTCGACGACCTGCATCTGCCGCCCGGCTATTCATGGAGCACGGAAGGCAAGTCGAAACGGATGAAGGAGACGGGCGCCGCCATCGGCTTTGCGTTCCTGCTGGCGCTGATCGCGCTCTACATGATCCTGGCGAGCCAGTTCAACAGCTTCGCGCAGCCCGCGATCATCATGCTGTCGGCACCGCTTTCCTTTTCGGGCGCCTTCATCGCGCTGAAAATTTCCGGCCACGAGATGTCGATGTTCAGCCAGATATCTCTGCTGGCGCTGATGGGCCTCGTGATGAAGAACGGCATCCTGCTGGTCGACTACACGAACCATCTGCGCGCGGGCGGCGCCACGCCCCGCGAAGCGGCGCTGAAGGCGGGGCCCGTGCGGCTGCGGCCAGTGCTGATGACGCAGATCGCGACGATCTTCGGGCTCATTCCGGTCGCCATATCGAACAGCCAGGGCGCGGAGTTCCGCAATTCCATGGGCGTGCTCGTGATCGGGGGGCTCATTTCCTCGACGCTGCTGACGCTTGTCGTGGTGCCGGTCGCCTATACGCTGATGGAAGATGCGCGGGGCGGCCTCGCCCGGTTCGGCGGCTTTTTCCGGCGAATGGGCGCCCGGTTCGGGCTTGGCGGCGGCAAGGCGCCCGGCGCGCCGGCGGAGTGAGCCCGCGCGGCGGAGTGTCGCTATTCCGGACAAACCGAAGCTTTGTCTTAAGCCTGTGCTAACCGCCCGGCGGGGATAATGACGCCAAGGTCATGTCTTTTCCGGGCGGAGGTCCCTCGTCAGATGGCGAAAGCACAGTTCCACAAGAACCAGCGGGTCTATGTGCGCCCGGTCGGCACATGGGCGGTGATCGAGCGCGTCGTGCCGCAATGGGTCAAGGACATGGATGAGCCGCTGCGCATCCATTACGACGTGGGGCTCGGCCGCGAATTCGCCGCGCGCGAGCTTGAAACGGAAGAAGTGGCAACGCTTTCCCATCTCGACCCGGAGATGGAGGAATGGCATGTGGTGCGCGTCGCCAACAAGTGGCGCGGGGCGGAAGAATGCGCCGGACATCCCGTGCCGGGGACGCACCCTGTGGTCGTGACGGGCAGCCATGAAGGCGGCGGCTGGCGCGTGCCGGGCGTCGAATACGACATGACGCCGGAACGTGTGGAACTGCAGGCGAAGGTGATCGCGGCGGCGCCGAAGATGATGGTGCTGCTGAGCCGTCTTGCCGATTGCGCCCGGCAGAACCCCGAGAACCTGCCCGACGATGTGATGGTGCTGGCGGGCGATGCCGACGCCCTCGTGAGCGGGATCATGGGGCCGGCGGAGTAAGGGCCGCCCGCGACCGCCCCATTTCCGCCATTCCGCTCGCCGAGGTTCGAGACTCGTTATATTAAGGGCAATTGTCCCGTATCGAGTTTCGAGCCCCCATCCATGCGCACCGAAGAGCCCCGCCCTATCCGCCTCAAGGACTACCAGGTTCCCGCCTTCACGACGCGGGAGGTGAACCTCGATATCGAGCTCGATCCGAAGGCGACCCGCGTCCATTCGAAGCTGACGATGGAGCGGAACAAGGCGAGCGCGGAGAAGACCGCGCCGCTCGTTCTGGACGGGGAGAAGCTGAAGCTCGTCGAGGTGAAGATCGACGGCGAGCGGCTCGGGCCGAACCGCTACAGCGTGACGGACAAGCATCTCACGATCCATGAGGTGCCGGACGGCCCCTTCACGCTCGAAACGGTGACGAATTGCGCGCCGGAAGAGAACACGGCGCTGACCGGCCTCTACCTCACCGGCGGCATCTATTGCACGCAATGCGAGGCGGAGGGGTTTCGCCGGATTACCTATTATCTCGACCGGCCGGACAACATGGCGGTGTTCCGCACGAGGATCACGGGCGACAGGAAGAGCGAGCCTGTGCTGCTGTCCAACGGCAATCCGGTGAAGAAGGGCAAGACGAAGGACGGGCGGCATTTCGTGGAGTGGCACGATCCGTTCCCGAAGCCTTCCTATCTCTTCGCGCTCGTCGCGGGCGACCTTGCCTCGGTGGAAGACAAGTTTGTCACCATGTCGGGCCGGGAGGTGACGCTGCGCATCTTCGTGGAAAAAGGGAACGAGGACCGCTGCGCCTATGCGATGGAAGCGCTGAAGCGCTCGATGAAATGGGACGAGGAACGCTTCGGCCGCGAATACGACCTCGACATCTTCATGATCGTCGCGGTGAGCGCGTTCAACATGGGCGCGATGGAGAACAAGGGCCTCAACGTCTTCAACGACAAATACATCCTCGCGCGGCCCGACACGGCGACGGATGCCGACTACGCGGCGATCGAGTCGATCATCGCGCATGAATATTTCCACAACTGGACGGGCAACCGCATCACCTGCCGCGACTGGTTCCAGCTCTGCCTGAAGGAGGGCCTGACGGTCTTCCGCGACCAGGAGTTCACGAGCGACATGCGGTCAAGGCCGGTGAAGCGCATTTCCGATGTGCGGCTCCTGCGCGCGCACCAGTTTCCCGAAGATGGCGGGCCTCTCGCCCATCCCGTGCGGCCGGACAGCTATATCGAGATCAATAATTTCTACACGGCGACCGTCTACGAGAAGGGTGCCGAACTCTGCCGCATGATCCACACCATGGCGGGCCCAAAACGCTTCCGCAAAGGCATGGATCTCTATTTCGAGCGGCATGACGGCGAAGCGGCGACGGTGGAAGATTTCCTCGACGCGCTCAGCGATGGCGCGAAACTCGACCTCAAGCAGTTCAAGCGCTGGTACTGGCAATCGGGCACGCCCGAAGTGCTCGCTTCCGGACGCTACGACGCGACGCGCAAGACCTATACGCTGAAGATGAGCCAGGTGTGCCAGCCGACGCCGGGGCAGCGGGTGAAGGAGCCCTATCACATTCCGGTCGCGGTCGGCCTTGTGGGGCCGGACGGCAAGGACATGCCCCTCATGCTCGAAGGCGAGGAGAAGGCGGGCGCGAAGACGCGCGTGCTGCATCTCACGGAGCGCGAAGGCACATGGCGCTTCAAGAATGTGGCCGAGAAACCGGTGCCGTCGCTGCTGCGGGGCTTTACCGCGCCGGTGAAGCTCGACGCGAACCTCAAGGAGCGCGACCTCGTGTTCCTGATGCGGCACGACAGCGACAGCTTCAACCGCTGGGAAGCGGCGCAGCGCTATGCGACGGCGCTGCTCGTGAAGATGGTGGAGGCGGCAAAGGAAGGCGCGGCGCCCCGGCAGGGCATGGCCTTCGCCGAGATGGTGCAGGAGCTTTTGAGCGCGCGGAAGATCGATCCCGACTTCGTGGCGCAGATCATCCTGCTGCCCAGCGAGCAGACGCTGGCGCAGATCATCGGCGAGAATGTGGATGTCGACGCGATCCACAAGGCGCGCGAATCCCTGCGCGGTTCGATTGCCGCTCATGCAAAGGAGGCGCTGCTCTCCGCCTATCACCGCATGGAGGTGACGGGCCCCTACAGCCCCGATGCCGAAGACGCAGGACGCCGCGCGCTCCGCAATGCCTGTCTCGGCTATCTGGCGGCGGCGCCGGGCGAAGATGGCATCAAGCTTGCGGCGGAACAATTCCGCACAGCCTCCAACATGACGGATTCCATCGCGGCGCTTTCCGTGCTCTCGCATATCGACTGCCCGGAGAGGACCGCCGCGCTCGCCGCTTTCTACGAACGCTGGAAGGACGACCATCTCGTGATGGACAAGTGGCTGTCGATCCAGGCGATGTCGTCCATGCCCGGCACGCTCGACGAAGTGAAGCGGCTGACGGGGCATCCCGCCTTCACGATGAAGAACCCGAACAAGGTGCGCGCGCTCATCACGAGTTTCGCTTCGATGAACCAGCTCCACTTCCACGATGCGAAAGGCGCGGGCTACCGCTTCGTCGCCGACAAGGTGCTCGAGCTCGACAAGCTCAATCCGCAGGTGGCGGCGCGGCTTCTGGGGACGTTCAAGAGCTGGCGTCAGTTCGAGCCGAAGCGGCGGAAGCTCATGCAGAAGGAGCTGAAGCGGATCGCGGGGACGGAAGGACTGTCGCGCGACGTCTACGAGATCGCGACGAAAACGCTCGCGTGAACGGCGATCCGTGCCGCGCCGGTGCGATTTGTATCGCCACGGCACATCTTAACCATGCTGCTTAACGCGGAATTAAGGACGGCCGGTCAGAAATCGTTAACGGGCGGTTTCCGTGCTTTCGAGACAGTTCGAGCCCCTGGCGAGGTGAGTCCCGTTTGCATCTATTAACAAAAAGTTAACGGCAGCTATGGACAGGGGGGCGTGCAAGCCGAATCATCGCCTTGAAGGCGGTGATTCGAGGAATTTCGGATCGCGGCCATGCTGACAGGCCCGGAGCGGACGGAAGAGCGCATGAGCGACGCGACGACAACAAGGCAGGATGCGATGAAGTGGCGCGAGGCCGCTGGCCGGCGCCGCCGCACCCTGCCCGCCGGCTTGCTGCCGCGGCTTGCGCTCGGCGTGTCCGGCGTGGCGCTCGCCACGCTCAATGTCGCGCTTTATGCGCAGGACGGCATGTCGCGCGCGCTCATCTTCTCCTCGCTTCTTTCGGGCGGCTACCTCGTTCTCGCCTACATGCTGGTGCGGCTTCGCGAGAGCAAGCTCGAGGCGGAGGCGGCACTCGTCGAAAATCAGCACCGCTTCGACATGGCCTTCGCAGGCGCGCGCTGCGGCATCTGGGACTGGGATATCAGCGAGAACCGCGTCTACTGGTCGTCGGCCATGTTCGACATGGTGGGCCTGAAGCAGCCTTCGAAGCGGCTCTCGCCGAACGAGATCAAGGCGTTCACCCATCCCGACGACATGGACGCGATCGACGAGATCGCGCAGGCAGTCACGCGCCCCTCGCGCTCCTATGACACGACGTTCCGGCTGCGCCACGCGGATGGAAGCTGGGTATGGATGCATGCCAAGGGGCAGGTCTGGAGCGGCAATCGCGCGGCTGGCGACCGGCTCGTCGGCATCACCATCGACATTACCGAACAGAAGATCGCGGAAGAACGCGTGTCGGAAGCGAACGAACGGCTGCGCGACGCGATCGAAAGCGTGGGCGAGGCCTTCGTTCTCTGGGACGCGGAAGGAAGACTCGTTACGGCGAACAGCAAGCTCGGCGAGTTCCTGAACCTTTCCGAAGAAGCGATGGCGCCCGGCATGACGCGCGAGGACGTGATGGCGCGCGCGGGCGTGGGCGATGCCTGGCCGGTGGCGGAAAGCGCGGAAGCGGAAACAGCGTTCAGCGAAATCCGCCTGCCGACAGGGCGCTGGCTGCAGATCAGCGAACGGCGCACGAAGACGGGCGGACATGTGAATGTCGGCACGGACATCACGGCGATCAAGGAACAGGAAGCGGCGCTGACCGACAACAAGCTCGCGCTCGAAAAGACGGTGCGCGACCTGGAAGCCTCGCGGCGCAAGCTTCAGGAGCAGGCGCGGCAGCTTGTCGACCTCGCGGAGAAATACGCGTCGGAAAAGACGCGCGCGGAGGCGGCGAACCGCTCGAAGTCGGAATTCCTCGCCAATATGAGCCACGAACTCCGCACACCCCTGAACGCCATCATCGGCTTTTCGGAAATTATGGGTTCCGGCCTTTTCGGCGAACTCGGCTCGCCGAAATACAAGGAATATGCGACCGACATCCATGCGAGCGGCACTCATCTCCTCGAACTCATCAACGACATTCTGGATATGTCGAAGATCGAGGCGGGGCGCATGACGCTGGAGGCGCAGCCGCTAGACCTGGCGGAGGTGACGGAAGAGTCGCTCCGGCTCGTTTCCGGCCGCGCGGACCTCGCGAAGGTCACGATCGAGAACGAACTGCCACAGCTGCCGGCCGTGAACGCCGACAAGCGCGCGGTGAAGCAGGTGCTGCTGAACCTGCTTTCGAATGCGGTAAAGTTCACGCCCGCGGGCGGCTCGATCCATCTCAAGGGCGAAATGAAGGATGGCTTCGTCACCATCGCCGTCGAGGATACCGGCATCGGCATTCCCGCCAGCGCGCTGCCGAAGATCGGCCGCCCCTTCGAGCAGGTGGAAAGCCAGCACTCGAAGAAGCACAAGGGCACGGGGCTCGGCCTCGCCCTTTCCCGCTCGCTCGTGGAACTTCACGGTGGCACGCTGACCATCGAGAGCACCGAAGGCGTCGGCACGACGGTAAGTTTCACGCTGCCTGTGGCTTGAGCCGGGGCTCTTCGATGCCTCGTGAAATTTCGATAATCACAGCATAGCCAAAGCTGAAGAAAGACGTGGATGGCCCGGTCAAGCCGGGCCATGACGTATTTGGTTTAGTCCGTGAGAGCCGGGTCTCAGAGATACCAGTCGTATTCGAGCGGCGAGATCGCGCGCTGGAACTTGTCGAATTCGAGCATCTTGGTTTCGGCGTAGACGTCGACGTAGCGGTCGGTGAGATATTCGCGCATGACGTCTGAGTTGCGCAGGCGCTTCAATGCGCTCGGGAGATAGAAGGGGATGCCCTCATCCATCACCTCGCAGGCATTGCCCTCCGCGGGGTCGCCGGGATCGATCTCGTTGACGATGCCGTGGTGGATGCCGGCAAGGATCGCGGCAAGCACAAGGTAGGGATTGGCGTCGGCACCCGAGACGCGATGCTCGATGCGGCGCGAATCCGGCGATCCGTTCGGTACGCGGAAGGCGACCGAGCGGTTGTTGTAGCCCCAGGTGCGGTTCACCGGCACGAAGAGATTGGGGCCGAAGCGGCGATAGGAATTGAGGTTCGGCGCGAAGAAGGCCATGGCGTCGCCAAGCGTCGCCTGAAGGCCGCCGATCGCGTGGCGCAGCTTGGGCGAACCCTCATCCGTGCCGTCGTCGAAGATGTTGTTGCCCTTCTCGTCCATCACCGAGCAGTGAACGTGCATGCCGTTGCCCGTCTGGCCGACGAATGGCTTCGCCATGAAGCTCGCAAGGAAGTTGTGCTTGCGGGCGATGGTGCCGATCAGATGACGCAGCATGATGGCGTGATCGCCCGCGCGGACAACGTCGTCTTCATGCTTCAGGTTGATTTCGTACTGGCCGGGCGCGAACTCGGCGGTGGCGCCCGACGCGGGCACGCCCTGCGCGGCGGCAGCCTCGTCGATGTCCTTCAGGAGGCTCATGAAGCCGTCCAGCTCCGTGATGCCATAGACTTCGTTCGCCGTTTCGCGCAGGCCCGTCGCCGGATTGATGGGCGCCTGCGGACGGCCCTTGCGATCCATGTCCTTGTCGAGAAGATAGAACTCGAACTCGCAGGCGACGGTTGCCTTGAGCCCGATCTCGTCGAGCTTCTTCACAACACGGGCAAGCACGTTGCGCGGTTCCAGCATGAGCGGAGCACCATCGCCATCGACCATGGTCATGAGGACCTGGGCCTGCTTCATCGACGCCCAGGGAACGGGCACGATGGAGCCGGCGACGGGGTGCGCCTGCGCATCCGGGTCGCCATCCGAGAACCCCATGCCGAGGATGTCCTCGTTCACGCCCGTCACGTCGAAGAAATAGATCGACTGCGGCATCTGCACGCCGGAGGTGAAAACCTTGTCGGCTTCTTCGGAAGGAAAGCGCTTGCCGCGCACGGTGCCGCACATATCCACGAAAACGGCGTCGAGGTAATCGATATCGCCATGTTCGGCGAGGAAGGCATTGAATTCGCCCAAGGTCGCCCAGCCCGCGGGGCCCGGCCTTTCACGATCGCTCATAATGTCACACTTGTTGCGCCCCGTTCCCGCAGCAGAAACGCTCCGCCGCGCCCGGATCCGCACCCTTTTTCGGCGCGCCGGACGCCGGATTGGCCCGGCCGGTCGCGCTAGAGTCGTTCATAGTTTCTCGGAAACGATGAACGACTCCAAGTTATTGTTTGGTCGCGTTTTCGAACCGCAGAAGCGCCGCCTTCAAGTGAAGGCGGCACTTCTGCTGAAAACGCTCAGAGGTCAGTAAGACGATAATAGCCGAGAGCCCCCCTGAGATACCAGCGCCGCAGCGAGGGGAACGGGATGCGGACGGGTGCCCCCCTGAAAACCGCAGGAATGTCTGCGTTTCCGGCCGTTCCGCCGATGAGGCGGGCGAGGAGGCGGCCTGCCCAGGGGGCGGCGGCAACGCCGTTTCCATGCCAGGCGAGGGCGAAGAAAACGCCGGGATCGCCCTCCAGCTCGCCGATCGAAGGGGTGCGGCGCAGCGCCATGCAGACGAGGCCGCGCCAGTTATGCGTGACCGGCACATGGGCCCAGCCGGGGAAGACCTCGCGGAGGCGGCGCTCCATGAAAGCCCTCATGCGCAGGGCGTCCGCCGGTTTGCCGGTCAGGTCGCCGCGCGCGCCGAAGAGGAAACGGCGGTCCGGCAGGAGGCGGTAGTAGAAAAGGAGATTGCGCGTGTTGGCGCAGGGGATTTCCGTCCGCCAGTTCTGCGCCGCGAGTTCGGCCTCGGTCAGCGGCCGCGTCACCACGATGTTCGACATGACGGGGATGAGGCGCGGCGAAAGCTCCGGGTGGAGGCCTTCTTGCGTGAAGCCGTTAGTCGCGACGACGACACGGCGCGCAGAGACGGTGCCCGACGGCGTGACGAGACGGTGGAAGCCTCCTGCCCGCTCCCAGCGGATGACGGGCGACGATCCGTGCAACTTCGCGCCCGCGCGATCCGCGGCGAAGGCGAGACCGCGCGCGAAACGCAACGGCTGAAGGCCGAAACCGACAGGATTGTGGAGTGCACCGAACTGCTCGGTCGAGTCGTAGAATTTTTCGGCGACCTCCTCGCGAGGATAAAGATGCGTGGCTATGCCGAGACGCGCGAGGAGATCGCGCTCATGTTCGAGGTGGCGCCAGCGGGAGGCCGTATGCGCCACGTGGAGTTCGCCCTCGCCCTGGGGACGGATGTCGATGTTCTCGTCGCGCGCGAGATCGCGGACGAGGTCCACCGCCTCGACCTGCGAGGCGATGAAGCGGCGCGCCTCGTCCTCGCCGTAGCGCGAGATCAATTCGTCCAGTGAAAGCGCCGCGGGCGGCAGCGTACAAAAGCCGCCATTGCGGCCGGAGGCGCCCCAGCCGAGAGGGCCGGCTTCGAGCAGGCGGATGTCGGTGTTGAAATCGCGGGCGAGATGCAGGGCGCAGGAAAGGCCCGTGTAACCGCCGCCGATGATCGCGACGTCGCAGGTCTCGTCCCGCACGGAACCGCGGTCGACGCCCTCGCCGAGCGGTGGCGCCTCGTCTTCCCAATAGCTGCCGACGGGAATGGCGGGATCGTAGATGCCGGGATGATACCACGTCATGTCGTCGTCTTTCTCCACGCGCAGCAACGGTTGCTGTTGCGCGCGGAGAGAATAGCAGCAGCCGGAAAGCAGATCACTCCATGGGCGGAGGCGGAGGCATTTCCATGCGGTCCGGCATTTCGCCGGCGCCGTGGCCTTCGCCGGAGCGTTCGAAGCGGCGGATACGGACGCGTTCTTCCTTGCGCATCGCCTCGGCGACTCGCTTGCGCTGTTCGGGCGACAGCTTTTCGAAGCCGGCCATCATGGCATCGCGACCGACCTCACTCATCTGTTTCATGGCCCGGTCCATCTTGTCGAAGGCGGCGCGGACGGCGGCTTCGTCATAGGGGTCGGCGGCGACGGCATCGGCCAGTTCGCTCTTCGCCTCACGCATGGCCAGGAGGTGCGGGCGGATTTCCGGGAAGTGACCGAGCATCGTCGTGCGGATCGCCTTGCGGTCGGCCTCCGGAAGATTCCTGAAACTCTGATGGAACATGCCGGGGCCCGCACCGCCCGGCGGCAGGCCGAACCCGTTACCCGGCGGCGGACGGAAGAATAGCGGCACGGAGATGAGACCGAGGAGAAAAATATTGACCGCAAGCGAGGCGAGAAAGGCAGGACCGAGCCACCGGCGCTGCTGCGGCCTGGCGGCAGGCGGGGTGATGTCGTTCGTATCGCTCATTGCATCCACTCCTCGGGCCAGGCCTGATCGGCCATGGCCAGTGCGATCAATCCCTCGCCCGTCTCTGTTTCCGTCGAGGCGGTGACGGCGGTGCCGCGCACGGACAGGGAAATGTCAGAGGCCGAGCCGAGCGCGATCCCCATTACCAGCGCGGCCGCAAGCGTGCCCGCGGGAAAAGCCGCCGATCCATATGGCCAGATGGCGTCGAAGAGACCGCGAAGGAAACCCTTTTCCTTCTGCGGGTGCGGAGGAACGAACGGCGCCACGGCACGGGGGCGGGCCGCCATCAGACGTTCGGTGAGCGCGGCAGAAGGCTCTTCGGCGGGTGCCATGTCGAGCAGCGCATCGAAGCGCGCCGCTTCAGCCACCAGCGACTGCGCCTCTTCCGACGATGACGTCAAGGCTTCAGCCATGGACCTTTCGCCCTGCGGCCAACGAGCGGGAGAGGCGCCATAGGCCTCAACGATCTCGCGCAGCCGTTCCAATGTCATTTCGTTTCGCATCGTCTCAAGTCCACTTCCCGCGCCAGGTCAGGCGTTTATTTCCCTTGAACGCAACAGCTCGTCCTTTTCCGTCGCAAGCGCCACCCGCAACTGGCGGCGCGCCCGCGACAGAAGCGATTCCACCGCTTCCACGGTGACGCCGAGAATATCCGCCGCTTCGATATTTCCGAGGTCCTGATAATGCGAAAGCACGATGGCCGCGCGCTGGCGCTCCGGCAGGCGCTGGAGGGCGGCTTCAACGCGGGCCGCGAGCTCACGCTGCTCAAGCTGCCGGTCCGGCCCGGGTTCGCCGCTGGCCGGCTCGGGAATCGCGTCGATATCCTCGGTGCCGCGCCGGCGGCGCAGGCGGTCGAGGCAGAGATTGGTGGCAACGCGGTGGAGCCAGGTGCCGAATTGCGCCTTGCCGGGCTCCCATCGTTCGGCATGGGTCCAGACGCGGAGGAAAACCTCCTGTGCGACCTCTTCGGCATCGGCATGGTTGCCGAGCATGCGGCGGGCAAGCGCAAGCATGCGCGCGAGGTGCCGGTCCATCAACGCACGGCAGGCCGCCTCGTCGCCCGATGCGACAGCGGCCACGAGTTCATCGTCCGACGGTTTGTCCAACCGTATCTTTCCCCTTGTTGGGCCCTCTGACCAAAGAGGGCCCGGCGACGCCGGTACTGAGCCGATGTCAGGGCGCCGGTCTACACCGGCGCCCTGCAAAGGTCCAAGGCGGCGATCCGCCACGAGACAGCCTACTCCGCTTCGGGCGCCTTGGCACCCGGTCCGCCACGATGCATGCGGCCTTCGCCAGGCTCGATCTTGCCGTCGCCGTTTGCGTCAAGACGTTCGAACATCTTCTCGCCGCCGGCCACGAATTCGGCCTTCGTCACCTGGCCGTCGCCATCGGCATCGATGCGACCGAAACGATCACCGCGTTTGCCGTCACGGTTACCCATGCGCTTCGTCATGCTCTCATGTGCGGCCTGCATTTCGTCCTGCGTGAGCGCACCGTCACCGTCCTTGTCGGCGGTCGCAAAGAACTTCTCCATGCGGTCCGCGTGGCGGCTAGGCATGCCGCCCTCCTTGCCGCGCTCGGCCATTCGGGCGGCGGCTGCCGCCTTCATTTCGTCGAGGGTGAGCTTGCCGTCACCATCGGCATCGGCGGCGGCGAAGCGTTCGGCCGGGTCGCCGCGACGGCCATCGGCGTTGACACGCATCTTCTCGTGCGCGGCCGCCATTTCTTCCTGCATCAGGACGCCATCGCCATTCGCATCGGCGTCTGCGAAACGCTTTTCGCTCGCGGCCTGCATTTCCGCTTTCGAAATGTCGCCGCTTCCATCCGTATCGGCCTGCTCGAACATCATGGCACCATGACCGCCCTTGCCGGGACCAGCCTGCGACAGCGCGGGCACGGCAATCGCCAGAGCGAGCGCGGCGGCAGTGCCGTACAGTCCATATTTCAGTTTACGCATCTTAAATTCCTCATCCTTGGGTTTCCGTACCCCGGGCGTTCGCGTTCCGGAGCCGCAGGCGTCATCTGCGGGAGGAACCTGCGATCTCCGGAACCGGTATGTCCGGACGTATGGGTGTCTGCTTCAAGGGGGATAAGCAGCGAGGCCGTCCGGGCCACCGTTATAAAAATAAACGCCTGGGGGCGGGAAATCCGTCGGACGGCGGCGACGATTTTTTCAGGACTTGAGGGGGGCCGGCAGAACGAGGCGGCGGGCGGAATTCCAGGCCGGTTCCCGCAGGATTCGGGCCCGGAGCACGACTTCGCGGGCGCCAAGGCCCTCGCGCAGGGTCGCCGTGAGGGCGAGTTCGCCTTCGGCGGCTTCGTCCTCGACCATGGCAAAAGCGATATTGGCGCCGAGCGCCGGAGAGAAGCCGTAGGTTGTTACCGTGCCTACCTGACGCGTGCCGGAGAGGACGGACGAGAGGGAGACAGGCTCGAGGGCATCAGCGGCAAGCACCACGAGGCGGCGGCGCGGCGGCACCGACGCGAGGCTGCGCAGCGCGCGGCCACCGTTGAACACCATCTTCCCGGTGGCAATGGACGGGCTCCGCCAGAGCTCGAACGGCGTCGACGCATCGATGCTCGCGACGGCGGTGAGTACCGAGAGATAGTCTCTGCCCGCGCGAGGGAAACCGGCTTCGAGGCGCGCAAGCTCGCGAAGCGCAAAGCCAGTGGCCCGGAGGCCGTGCGGAGCGCCCTTCTCCATCAGGTGCCGCCAGAGATGAGGCGCGTCTTCCGCGTCCGTCCAGAGTTCGTAGCCGAGATCGCCGCTCGCGCCGGTGCGGCTCACATAGACGGGCATGCGCGCGATGTCCGCCCATCGCGCGGCGAAGGGGGCCAACCCGTCGATGTTCGCAACGCCCGCTTCATGCAGACAGAGTGCGGACAAAGGCCCCTGAAGCGAAAGGAGAGCAAGCGTCGCACCGACATCGGCGATACCGACGCGGAAACCCTCCGCGCTGTCCATCATCCACGCGAGGTGCGTTTCCTCCGTAACAAGACGATATTCCTCTTCGCCGAGACGGAAGAGAAGCCCGTCACCGAGAACGAGGCCGCTGCCTTCGCAGAAGACAACATGGACGGCCGTGTCGACTTCGAGTGCAGAGAGATCGCGCGTCACGAGGCGCTGCAGATAGTCGAGAGCGTCACGCCCGAAGATGCGGTACTTCACGAGCGGTGAATGATCGGCAAGCGCCGCCGCCCCGCGCAGCGCGCGATATTCATCGCCGAGGTCAGTCAACACATCGGGCACGGTGTAGCCGTTCCAGTCCGTCCAGCGGTTGGTGCGGCTCTCGGCGGAGGTGACGATGTGAAGCGGCGTCGTGTGGACGGTGCGCGCGAAAGGCGGCTCGGCCGGCGCTTCTTCAAAGAGCGCAGGATCGACCGTTGCCTGCTCGCTGCCGAGGTCGATCTCGACGTCCGTGCGTTCATTCGGAGGCGCGGTGTCGGGCGTCATGCGCTTCCTCCATCCGAGAGAACAGCGTCTGCAGCGAGCCAGCCTGGCAAACCGGTGATGCCTCCGCCGGGATGGCTCCCCGCGCCGCACAGCCAGAGGCCCGGCAGCGGCGTTTCGCAGCGGCCATAGGCGGGCGCGGGGCGGAAGGCGAAGAGCCGGTCGAGGCGAATGTCGCCCTGATGCCAGTCGCCGCCCGCCAGCCCGTATTTCTCCTCGATATCCGGCGGCGTCAGGATTTCGCCCGCGATCATCATATCCTCGATGCCGGGCGCGTAGTTACCCAGCATGCGCACGACGCGCTGCATCAGGGCCTCGCGATGCGCATCCCATCCGCCCGCCATCGCGTGCGGGACGTGATGCACGATGATCGACATGACGTGCTGTCCCTCCGGCGCAAGCAGAGGATCGGTGACGCTCGGCAGAAGGACTTCCATCACCGGTTCGAACGGAAGGGCACCGCTTCGCGCCGCGTTCGCCGCTTCGTCAAGGTCGGCGAGCGAAGGCGCGATGAGAAGGCGGGCCCCATGGAGTTCCGGCGCCAGACCCGAGAACTCAGGCAGACGGTCGAGCGCAAGATTGATTTTCGCCGTCGTGCCACGCGGTACGAGGTGGCGAAGCTCGCGAAGATCGTCCGTCTCGACGTGACGCGCTCCTACGAGGTCAAGCATGGTTGTGCGCGGGGCAATGGCGGAGAGGACACGCGCGGCGCGGACCTCGATGCCTCCCGAAAGCTCTACGCCGACGGCCTTGCCTTCCTCGACCAGAATGCGCATGACGCGCGCATTGACACGAACATCGCCGCCGGCGGCGGCAACCGACGCAGCCAGTGCGTCGGAAAACGCGCCCATGCCGCCCACGGGAAGCATGGCGCCCTGCCCCTGCATGCGCATCGCCTCGCGGAGTATGGCGCGAAAGGAGGTGCCCGGCGCGTATGGGCCTTCCGCGCCGCCGAGCGTCGCGTCGAAAGCGAGGGCGCCCTTGAGAAGCGGCGATTCAAATTCGGCATCGAGCCGGTCGCCGATCGCCTCAGGCAGGACCCGCAGAAGGCTCTGCATGGTGCTTCCGCCCTTCAGCGCGGCACGCCAGACGGAGCGGCGGAGGAAGCGCTTCAAGGCATCCGGATCGTTGAGAGCGGGCGGGCGCTCGCCGAGAAGCGGCGCGACAAATTCGGCCAGCGCACGACGGCGCGCGACATATTCGCGGTAGACATCGGCGTCCTTTGGCAGCAAATCGCGAAAGCCAGCAAATTCCTTGCGCGTACGCGGAAGGAGAATGTGATGACCGTCGCGGTCAAGCGCCACGGTTGCGACATCGCGCGCAGCATAACGCAGCCCATGCTTGTGGAGCTTCAACTTTCGCTCAATGCGGCGGGGAAAACCTTCGAGAAGATGTGCGACGGCGGAGGCGCTGTAGCCAGGTGTGATTTCGGAGGTGACGGCCGCTCCGCCCACGCACGGGCCAGCCTCCGCGAGCAAGACGCGCGCGCCGCCGGACGCAAGCCGTGCGGCGGCGGCGAGACCGTTATGGCCGCCGCCGATCACGATTGCATCGTATTGCACGCCGCCCCACTTCATGCGCGCACCGCCTTGCCAAGCCGGCCAAGAAGCGTGGAGGCGGCATTGGCCCCCGCCCCGCCCATTACCAGCGGACCGGGATGCGCGCTGGGCGAACACAGATAGAAATTGCGCAGCGGCGTTTCCGCGCCGCCCATGCCGGGGAAAGGCCGGTTCGCGAACATCTGATCGAGCGTCGTCTCACCATAGGCGAAGTCGCCACCGGTGAGGCCGATCTCGTTTTCAATGTCGTTCGGCAGAAAGACTTCGAGTGCGACGACATGCTTTTCGATGCCGGGGCTCACCTCGGCGAGACGCGTCATGACGAGATCTCCGAGCGCGTCGCGCCGCTCTACCGACCAGGGCCCTTCATGCAGCGCTTCCGGCACATATTGCACCAGCGCGGAGAGGACATGGCCGCCTCGCGGAGCGAGCGAAGGGTCGAGGAAAGACGGGATCAGAATCTCGATCAGGGGATCGCGCGGCGGCATGCGTTCGCGCCAGTCGGCCCAGGCACGCTCCATTGCCGGGATCGGGCCCGCGAGACGAAGCCCGCCGCCCAGCGAGGGACACCCTTCGGGCAGGCCCGGAAAATCCGGCGCGGCGTCGAGCGCAATGTTGACCTTCGCGGCAACGCCCTTCATCCGGACACGGCCTACACGCTCGACCAGACCTTCGGGCAGATCCTTCCACTGGAAGAGGCTGAGGAAACTCCGCTTCACATCGAGGCCGGAGAGAACGGCGCCCGCACCGATCTCCTCGCCGTTCGCAAGGACAACGCCCTGCACCTTGCGGTCCTTGATGCGGATGTCAGTAACTTCCGCTTCCATGCGAAGCCGCCCGCCCGAAGCGAGGATGACGGAGGTGAGCGCCTGCACCAGCGCCGCCGAACCGCCGAAAGGCATGAGGGTTTCGGGCGCACCGCCCGTTGGGTCGCCAGACTCGGAAAGCCAGGGAAACACGAGGCGCGAGGCACTTGCGGGCGTGCAGGGTCCGAGCGTTCCACCCATCATGGCCGCAGCGGCGAGATGCGCCTTCACGGCGTCGCTTTCGAAATAGGCGTCGAGAAAATCCGAGGCGGGCAAAGTCCAGAGGCGGAGCGTGTCGCGGAGATCGCCGGGCGCGATGGCGGCGATGCGATCTGCGAGAGAAAGGCGTGCACGAAGCCCGCCGAAGAGACCCTTCGCGGGGGCGCGCGCGGGACCGGCGAGAAGCGGCGCGAGACCGCGTGCGGCGCGCAGCATATCGCGGCGATAACGTGTGAAGGCGTCGGCGTCGCGACGCGAGAAGCGGGCAATTTCGCGGCGATGCACGAAGCCGTCACGATAGCTTGCGTGGTAGCTGCCATCCGGAAGGCAGGTGACGCCACCTTCCGCGCGGATGAAACGCAGCCCGTGCCGCGGCAGGTCGAGATCGGCGGCGATGCGCGGCGGCAGACCGCCACTTCCAAGTGCGAAACGGGGAAGGCGATAGCCCGGCGCAACTTCGTGTTCGGCGGCGATGCCGCCCGGCGCGGAGGCGCGGTCCAGCACCAGCACGGAAAGTCCGGCGCGCGCCAGATAGGCGGCGGCGACCAATCCGTTCAGTCCGGCCCCAATCACGATCGCGTCGTGACGCTCCATGCGCCCTTTACTCCACTACTCCTGCCCGGCATGGGACGGTTCCCGAAGGATGCCTTCGACTTACCTACCCGATACGTGCCGTTTTGACACGCCCAACGCCCGGCGGCGTCCACCACCGCGCTGAGGACGGCAGACGGATTAACCAAGAAAATCCCGGGGCTCCGTCACTTATCGCGCGCAAAGCGAAACAGCGTTAACGCGCTGGCGCCCCGACCAGCACGCTTGCGCTGCAAATCTTCAGCCATGGGAATACGGGGATCAGGTGGTGCCGACGATGCTCTCGAACGCTTCCAGAACCTTGCGCTGACTGTCTGCGAGTTCGGCTTCGAGGGCAGGAAAGTCAGGCGCGTCGCCGGCGCGGGCCAGAAGCGACTTCAGACCGGAAGACGCCTCCGCCGGATTGAAGACACCCGTGACGCAGACGCGGATTACCTGGGTGAGATTGTGATTGAGGGCGATGGCGCGGACCAGCATGTCCGCCGTCTCGGGCGGCAGAAGGTCCGCCTCCGCGATGCGGGCAAGGGCCGTGCGCGTATGCGTATTCAGGATTTCCGGATGGGCCGAACCGTGCACGAGCTGGAGGTACTGGCAGATGAACTCGATATCGACGAGACCGCCGCGCACATGCTTCAGCTCCCAGGGATCGGTGCTTGGGTGCTCCCTCGCGATACGCGCGCGCATGTCAGCCACATCGGCGGCGATCTTCGTCCTGTCGCGCGGACGGAGGAGCGTCTCTGCAATGGCATTGTTCACCTGCTCTTTCAGGTCATCAGGCCCGGCGATGAGGCGTGCGCGCGTCAACGCCATGTGTTCCCATGTCCAGGCCTCCGTCTCCTGGTAGGCGACGAAGCTTGCGAAGGATGTCGCGATGGGGCCGGCATTGCCGGAGGGGCGCAGCCGCATGTCCACCTCATAGAGCTTGCCCTCGGCGGTGGGCGCGGTGAGGGCGTTGATAAGCTGCTGGCACACGCGCGCGTAGTATTGTGCGGCATAGAGCGGGCGCTCACCGTCCGACGAGGCTTCCGCATCTGCGTCATAGATCACGATGAGGTCGAGATCGGAAGCGGCACTCATTTCCTCGCTGCCGAGCTTGCCCATCGCGACAACGACAAAACGGCCGCCGGGAACGCGGCCGTGCTTTTCGGCAACCCGTGCTTCCGCCGCGGGCGCGAGCGCGGCGACGAGCTCGCTTGCAAGCGCCGCATAAGCCGGACCTGCCTCCTCCGCGTCAGCACTGCCGGAGAGCACGCGGACGCCGAGGCGAAATCGGTGTTCGCGTGCCCAGACGCGGGCGAAATCGAGCACGTCCTGATAGTCCACTGCATGGGCGAGCTCTTCCCGGAGGCTGCGGTTCAGCGCTTCGCGATCCGGCAGGACCTTGAAGAAATCGGGATCGACCACCGCTTCGAGAACGCGCGGGTTGTGGCTCAGATAATCCGCAAGGCGCGGCGCCGTGCCGCAAATGCCCGCCAGCAAATCGAGCAGATGCGGGTTGGAGTAAAGCATCGAGAAGAGCTGGACACCGGCGGGAAGCCCGGTGAGGAAGCGATCGAAACGGTCGAAGGCCGTATCGGGATTGGAGGTGCGGGAGAGCGCACGGAGAAGCGCCGGCATGAGGCTCGTCAGCAACTCACGCGACCGCGAGGCGCGCGTCGCCGGGAATCGTCCCGTATGCCATGCGCGGATCGCTTCCGACATTTCCGAAACGCGCGTGAAGCCGAGCCCGCGCAAGGTCTCGAGCGTTTCGGGATCGTCGTCGGTCCCTGTGAAGACGAGGCTGCCACCCTCCTCGCCGAGGGGCGGCGCCGTCTCGAAGAGCTTGGCGTAATGATCGCGTACGCATTCGAGACGTGCGGTGAGTGCCCTGGAGAAGCTTTCGCGATCCGCAAACCCCATGAAGCAGGCGACGCGGTCGATATCCTTGTCTGAGGCGGGGAGCGAATGCGTCTGCTCGTCGTCGATCATCTGGAGACGGTGTTCGAGCGTGCGCAGGAAGCGATAGGCTTCCTTGAGGTCTTCAGCCGTCTCGGGAGCAATCCATTTTTTTGCCGCAAGCTCGTCGAGCATGGCGCAGGTCTGTTTGCCCCGCAGATCATGGTCGCGTCCGCCGGCAATCAATTGCTGTGTCTGCACGAAGAACTCGATTTCGCGAATACCGCCGCGTCCGAGCTTTATATTGTGACCGGCAATGGCGATCTGACCATGGCCGCCGACGGCGTGGATCTGGCGCTTCATCGAATGGATATCGTCGATGGCGGCGAAATCGAGATTCTTGCGCCAGATGTAAGGCGTCAGCATTTTCAGGAAGCGGTCTCCCGCTTCCCTGTCGCCAGCGACGGGACGCGCCTTGATGAAGGCCGCACGCTCCCAGTTCTGTCCGCGGCTTTCATAGTAGCTCTCGGCGGCCGGAAGCGAGACGGCGACGGGCGTGCCGCCCGGATCGGGGCGGAGCCGCAGATCGGTGCGGAAGACATAGCCGTCCGCCGTCCGCTCCTGCAGCATCTTCACGAGATCCTTCGTGATGCGAACGAAGAAACCGCCGTCGTCGAGCCCGTCCTTCAGAGGCAGCTGTCCAGGCTCGTAAAAGACGACGAGATCGATGTCGCTCGAATAGTTGAGTTCGCGCGAGCCGTATTTTCCCATGCCGAGAATGACGAGTCCCGACCCTTGCGCAGAAACCTCCGTCGGCGATTTCAGTATCTGCCCCCGTGCGGCGGCATTGCGCAGAAGCCATTCGATGGAGGCGCCAACGGCGGTGTCCGCAAAAGACGTCAGCGCATCCGTCACACGCTCGAGCGACCAGACACCGGTGATGTCGGCCATGGCGATGAGGAGCGCGGCTTCGGATTTGGCGAGGCGCAACGCAGACATGACATCCGCCTGGCTTTCGAGCGCGCCCGCTGCCGCCGTGTGCGCCAGCAGGTCGTCGAAGGCGGCATCTGGCGTGCGGTCGAGGAGGCGCGGCAGCCAGTCCGCATGAAGACGCAGGATACGGCCCAAGAAGGGCGAGTTGCCGAACAGGGAGGACAAGAGGTGCAGAACATCCTCGTCCGCCGCAAGCGCGGTGAGTTTCTCGTCGCCAATGCGCGCGACGGCAGCGAGGAAATCCTCCATCTCGCGCGCAACGCGTTCTGCGTCGTAGGGGGCGGGCGCACGGCCCGCCCAGGCGCGAAGCGGCTTCGATACCCCGGACTCGCTCACTCGCTTCTCCTCTCGCCGCGACGATCAAACGGGCGGCAGAGTATCAGATTCCGGCGGGCGTCAACGCCCGGAAACAGGGAGAAAAAGACTCACGCGGAGGCCAGGGCGATTATCGTCCAGTTCGATCGTCCCGCCGTGCAATCGCGCGACGGCGGCAACGAGACTGAGGCCGAGCCCCGAGCCCGGCGTGTTGCGGCTCGCCTCCAGCCGGACGAAGCGCTCCAGCACGCGATGGCGCTGGTCCTCGGGGATGCCGGGGCCCCGATCAGCGACGGAGAGGACTACGCCTCGTCCAGGACGAGCGGGGTCGATATCCGCCGAGACCGCGATGGTGCGTTCCGTATCGCCTTCCTGCGGAAGCCCGTGCTTGATCGCATTGTCGAGAAGGTTCGCTACCGCCTGCGAGAGCAGCTCGCGGTTGCCCCAGATCATCAGCCCCTCGGGCACGTCGATCGAAATGGCAAGGTTCTTCTCTTCCGCCACGGGTTCGTACAGTTCCGCTGCATCGTGCAGCGTCGCGCTCAGATCGACCCAGGTCATGGCTTCGCGAAGCGAACCGGCCTCGGCGCGGGCAATCATCAGCAATGCGTTGAACGTCCCGAGAAGGTTGTCCGCTTCGGCGATCGTCTTTTCGAGCGCCTGCTTGTAGTCCTCGGGCGTCGCCTCCTGCATGAGCGTAACCTCGATACGGTTGCGGAGGCGGTTCAGGGGGCTGCGCAAGTCATGGGCGATATTGTCCGTCACCTGCCGCATGCCGATCATCAGCGCCTCGATCTGATCGAGCATGGCGTTGAGATTGCGGCCGAGCTGATCGAGCTCGTCGCCGGTGCCCGCGATGGGAAGCCGCTGGGAGAGATCACCCTCCATGATGTCGCGGCTCGAACGATTGATGTCGTCGACACGCGCCAGCATGTTGCGGCTCATGACAAGGCCACCGACAAGACCAAGCGCGATGGTGAGGCCGATGGCCCAGATGAGCGCGTTGGTAATGAGGTTCTCGATCTCGCGCCGTTCCTGCACGTCGCGTCCGACGAGCAAATAGAAGCCTTCCTGCAAATAGAAGGCGCGGGCGCGGGCGGCTTTCACCTCGGTGCCGTCCAACGTCTTGCGGTTATAGGTGAAGTCGAACCAGCCGTCGGCCCCGGGCTCCACCTGCGGGCGCCCGTCCAGCGTACCCGCAAGTACGCGGCCGGCCGGATCGAGCACGAGATAGAGGCTCTGGCCGGGATCGCGCGAACGCTGGATGACGGTGTGAACGAGGAGCGGAAGGCCGCCCTGCCGGTATTGCTCGGCAAGACCCGCGATTTCCGCCTCCACCGCCTCATCGGTCTGGCGGGCGAGGAAACCGGCCGTATTCCAATAGACATAGGCCAGCAGCGTGATCGCCGAGGCGGCGAACAGGGCCAGATAAATGACCGCGAGCCGGAAGGTCGAGGTCTGTAAGAGTTTAATCAGCGGCACGCAGCGAGTATCCCGCACCGCGCACGGTGTGCAATAGCGGTTGATCGAAATTCTTGTCGATCTTGGCCCGGAGACGGGAAATATGGACGTCGATCACGTTCGTTTGCGGATCGAAATGATATTCCCAGACATTCTCCAGCAACATGGTTCTCGTGACGACCTGGCCCGCATGCTTCATCAGATATTCGAGCAGGCGGAATTCGCGCGGCTGGAGGTCGATCTCCTGCCCCTCCCGAACGACCTTGCGGGCGAGAAGATCGACTTCGAGGTTGCCGACCTGAAGGCGCGTGCGGACCTGGTCCGGATTGGCGCGGCGGACCAACACCTCGATGCGGGCGAGAAGTTCGGCGAAGGCATAAGGCTTGGTGAGATAGTCATCGCCTCCGGCCTTGAGACCCTTGATGCGGTCGTCCACCTCGCCCAGGGCGGAGAGGAACAGGACGGGCGTGCGCACGCCTTCCTCGCGCAGGGTTTCGACGACGCTCAGCCCATCGCGCTTCGGCAGCATCCGGTCCACGATCAAGACGTCGAACGAACTTGAGAGAGCCAGTGTCAGCCCCTCCTCGCCGTCCGCCGCGTGGTCGATGATATGGCCGCTCTCGCGCAGGCCCTTCACGACATAGGCTGCCGCTTCCAGATCGTCTTCAATTACAAGAATGCGCATTGCCTTGCCAAGCTCCAGATCTCGCGCCCGACGGGCGGGCAGACAGCAACTTCATCCTGGCGGCCAGTGGGCCGCGCCGGCGATGCAGCGGGGGGAAGCATCGGACGGCGCGGCCCTGCGGCCCGTTTCTCGGTGGGGTCCGGGCCACATGGCGACCGGCCAGGTTTTTTCGCGCTACGACTTCTGCAACGTGAGGGCCACGAAACGCTGCTGGTTGTCGCTGCGAAGGAGAAGAAGCACCGAGCTCTTCTTCGCCTTGTTTGCTTCCTCGACACCGGCAACGACATCCGCGGGCTTTTTCACATCGCGGCCGGACACCTTCACGACGATATCGCCAGGCCGAATGCCCTTTTCGGCCGCATCGCTCGCAGGATCCACGCTCTTCACGATGACGCCGTCGGGCGAGTCCGCCAAAGCAAGGCCGAGGCTTTCCGTGGTCGCCATCTCCGGTTCGGAGCCCGGCTCGGCGGCGGCCATTTGCGGGTTCTCGGGGAAGGTGCCGATCCGGACACCGATGGTTTTTTCGCGGCCATCGCGCCAGATGACGAGCTTCGCGTTGCTCTCGGGCTCAAGGTCGGCGACGGTGCGGCTCACGGCCCGCACATCCTCCATCGCCTTGCCGTTCACGTCGACGATCACGTCACCGGTCTTGATGCCGGCCTTCTCGGCGGGACTGCCCTCGCCCACCTGCGCAACGAGCGCGCCGCGCGGCTTGTCGAGCGAGAGCGACGAGGCGACCTCGTCATCCACCTGCTGAATGGTGACGCCAAGCCAGCCGCGTGTGACCTTGCCCTTGTCCTTGAGCTGGGCCACCACGTTCTTCGCAATCGAGGAGGGAATGGCAAAACCGATACCGACGCTGCCGCCGGTCGGCGAGAAGATCGCCGTGTTCACGCCAACCACGTTGCCATGCACGTCGAAAGTGGGACCACCGGAATTGCCCTTGTTGATCGAAGCATCGATCTGAATGAAGTCGTCATAGGGTCCGGCGCCGATCTGGCGGCCGCGAGCCGAGACGATGCCCGTGGTAACGGTGCCGCCGAGACCGAAGGGGTTGCCAACCGCAAGCACCCAGTCACCGACGCGCACATTTTCGGAATCGCCGAAGACGACATAGGGCAAAGGCTTCTTGCTTTCGACCTTCACGAGCGCGAGATCGGTCTTCGCATCCTTGCCGATCAGCTCCGCCTTCAACTCACTGCCGTCGTCGCGGATGACCGTGATGTCCTTGCCATCGCCGACGACATGATTGTTCGTGACGATGTAGCCGTCGGCCGAAATCAGGAAGCCCGAGCCGAGGGCCGTCGCATGGCGCGAGCGGGGCTTGCCGTCCGGACCTTGCGGCTGGAGATCGCGGAAGAATTTCTCGAAGGGGCTGCCGGGCGGGAAAGGCAGGTCCGGCACCGAGGGCGCGGTGGCAGTCACCTCTTCGTCGACGCGAATGCTGACGACCGCCGGGTTCACCTTCTCGACCAGGTCCGCAAAGCTCGGCAAGCGCTCGAGCGCGTTTGCCGCGGGAGCGGCAGACTGTGTGTCGAGAGGCGCCGTTTCGGCAAAAGCCGGCGTGGTGAAAGCGAGCGCGCCGGCGACCGCAAGGGCCGTGAGACGTCGTATGGGGCGCAGTGATGTTTCGCGACCGTTCCGCATGGATAACTCCCTGTCGTTGTGCCGCCTCATCGCCCAGCCCGATGAGCGGCGGCGGCATGCTTGAAGGACAGAATCCTTTCCTGATCCTTTCCAAATCATGTCCAAAACATTACTAAAATGTGAGGCGGAATAAAGGCGCGTTCAGGGCGCGGAATCCGGCGGATTCCTGCGGCCCGTCAGCTCCGCGAGACGGGCCTCCTCCTCGCCGGTGAGGCCTGGAGCCGCAGTCTCCCCCCGCTTCCGGCGCAGGAAGAGCACTGCCACCGCGCCACCCCCGAGAAGAACGAGCCCAGGCGTGAGCCAGAGCACCCAGGTCGCCGGCTTGAAGCGCGGCGTCATCAGCACGAACTCGCCATAGCGCGCGACGACGAAATCGAGCACTTCCTCGTCCGTGTCGCCCGCCGCAATCCGCTCACGGACGATACGGCGAAGATCGCCAGCGAGTTCCGCGTCGGAATCGTCGATCGACTGGTTCTGGCAGACGAGGCAGCGAAGCTCCTTCGATATCTCCCGTGCGCGAGCCTCCTGTTCGGGATCGGGCAGCCGTTCGGAGGGCGAGACGAGCGCGAAGGCAGGAGCGGCCAGGGAGAGGGATAGAAACGCTGCGGCGAGGAGGCGGCGCATGGGACTACTCCGCCGGAGCGGCACGCAGCCGGGCCCGGGTTGGCGCACCGACGCGAAGCCGCCGGTCGGCGAGCGACATGACGCCGCCAAGCGCCATGATGGCACCGCCAATCCATATCCACGGGGCGAGATTGTTGTGATAAGCGCGGACCACCCATTTGCCGTCGTCCGCGGGCTCGCCCAGAACGACATAGAGGTCCGCGAAGCCGTTGGTGCGGATCGCGGGCTCTGTCTTCTCCTGACGCTCGGCGGGGAAGCGGCGCTTCTCCGGCGTGAGGATACCCAGATCGCGGCCTCCCTCCGATACGCGAACCACGCCGACTGTCGCTTCGTAGTTCGGACCGTCTCGCATGCCGACGCGTTCGAGCGTCAGCGTGTAACCCGCGATCTCGGCGCTCTCGCCGGGCGCAAGCGTGGTGATGAGTTCGCTCTGCCAGGCCGTGACGCCGACGATGCCCGCGACGGCAATGCCGAGCCCGCCATGCGCGAGCGCCGTTCCCCATGCGGCGCGCGGCAGGCGGCGCGCACGATCGAGACTTTGGGAAAGCGGCGTCGAGAAGAGGCGAATGCGCCAGGCGATTTCGGAAGCCGCGCCCGCGACGAGCCAGACCGCGAGCGCCATGCCGAACGGCGCAAGCCAGGGCCCGTCATAGGCAACCGCGAATGTTGCGAGACAGGCGATGAAGGCAAGCCCCGCCGCCGCCATCAACCGCTCGGCCGCCGCCTTCACGTCGGCACGCTTCCAGCCAAGTAAGGGCCCGAGCGGCACGAGGCAGAGGAGCGGCACGAAGATCGGCACGAATGTGTAATTGAAGAAGGGCGGGCCGACCGTAATCTTGGCGCCGGAGATCGCATCGAGCAGCAGCGGGTAAAGAGTGCCGATGAAGACGGAAGCGACGGCCGCGGAGAGCAGCAGGTTGTTCATGAGAAGCGCGCCTTCGCGGCTTACCGGCGCAAAGATGCCGCCCGTCTTCAGCAAAGGCGCGCGCCAGGCGTAAAGCGCGAGAGAGCCGCCGACAAAGACGATCAGAATACCGAGGATGAAGATGCCGCGCGCGGGATCGACAGCGAAGGCATGAACGGAGGTGAGGACGCCGGAACGCACGAGGAAGGTACCAAGCAGCGACAGCGAGAAGGCGAGAATTGCCAGCAGGATGGTCCAGCTTTTGAGCGCGCCCCGCTTTTCCGCGACGATGGCAGAATGCAGGAGCGCCGTGCCCGCTATCCACGGCATGAGCGACGCGTTCTCCACCGGATCCCAGAACCAGAAGCCGCCCCAGCCGAGCGTGTAATAGGCCCACCACGAGCCCATCGCGATGCCGATGGTGAGGGAGAGCCATGCCGCGAGCGTCCAGGGTCGGACCCAGCGCGCCCATGCGGCATCGACCTTGCCCTCGATGAGGGCGGCGATGGCGAAGGAGAAGGTCATGGAAAAACCGACATAGCCCGCATAGAGCCAGGGCGGATGGAAGGCGAGCGCGCGGTCCTGAAGGATCGGATTGAGCCCGCTACCCTCGAAGGGCGCAGGATCGAGCCGCAGGAAGGGATTGGAGGTGAGGAGAATGAAGAGAAGGAATGCGACGGCAATGGAAGCCTGAACGCTCAGTACGCGGGCGCGCAATGTGTCCGGCAGATTGTCGCCGAAGAGCGCAACCAGCGCACCGAAAAGCGCGAGGATGAGCACCCAGAGCACCATCGAGCCTTCGTGATTGCCCCAAACGCCGGAGATCTTGAAGATCATCGGCTTTTCGGAATGCGAGTTGTCGAAGACGAGCTTCACGGAAAAGTCTGAAACGACGAAGAGCCAGACGAGCGCGCCGAAGGCCAGCGCGACGAGCAGAAACTGGAGAAGCGCCGCCGGATTGGCGACGCCGATCAATTGCGCATCGCGGCGATGCGCGCCGATCATCGGCACCGTCATCTGCACCAGCGAAACGGCGAAGGCGAGCACCAGCGCGAAATGGCCGATCTCGGCGATCATGGATAGCTGCCCTGGCCGTAAGTTTCGGCGTGCGGTGCTTCTGCACCTTCGCCCTGCCAGTTGCCTGACTTCTTCAGCGCCTCAGCGACTTCGGGCGGCATGTAGTTCTCGTCATGCTTGGCGAGAACCTTGTCGGCGGTGAAGCTGCCATCCACCTGAATGGCGCCCTCGGCAACGACGCCCTGCCCCTCGCGGAACAGGTCCGGCAGGACGCCGCGGTAGGTCACGGTCATCGTTTCCACGAAATCGGTTACATTGAAACGGACCGTCGCATCGCCCAGTTTCTGAAACGAACCTTCCTCCACGAGACCGCCAAGGCGAATGCGCTCGCCGGGCGCCACGCCGCGTTCGGCGACGTCGCTCGGGCTATAGAAGAAGGTGACGCTGTCACTCAGTGCAAAAAGCACGAGCCCGGCAGCAAGGCCCAGAATGCCAAGGCTGACGAAGATGAATGTGGCGCGGCGCTGTTTGCGCGTCATGTTTCGCTCCCGTCTCAGGCCGCGATGCGGCCGGCGGGTGAGATATAGCCCGGCTGAAGCGGCCGGCGAAACCGCTAAATCGTCGCGGGGGAAGGGGTTTCGGGCTCAGCCGTCAGATCCCGAGCATCAGGCGGGTGGCCGTCCCTGCCACACCGTCGTCGACAAGACCGAATTCCCGCTGAAAGGACTTCAGCGCCTTTTCGAGGTTCTCGCCGAACACGCCGTCACAATTGAGGGCATAGCCCTCCTTGACCAGCGCCTCCTGCAGGGCGCGCACGTCGCTGCCCGTCATTCTGGGCTCGGTGAGACGGAGCATGCGCGTTGCGGCGTCATCGGCCGAAACGGAAACGGGTGCCGACTTGGGTGCGCCCAAAACATCTTCGTCGAGGCGAACGCCGCGCACCGTCATCGGCAGGGCAAGCGACCAGTTGCCCGCCGCTGCGAGGGCGGCGAAAGTATCCATCCGGTAAACCGTCTTCCGGAGCAGGCTGTTGGCATGGCTGGCGAGCCATGCGCGCCGCTCCGCGATATAGGCCTGCGTCCACCTCCTGGCGCTCGCCTTCCCCGGCAGGCCGACCTTCGCCACAGTGCGGTCGCGCATCGCACTCCATGAGCCATGGACCGCGCTGTCATAGACGACGGCGACGGAGAGCGCTTCGCCGAGGCCGATTTTCTCCGCTGCAGCAATGGCGGGCGTCCAGTAGACGCGGTCGAAGAAGGCGTCCTGCGTCTCCCGCATCACGGGATCGGCGCCCGCATCCTTTAGCAGGTTGCAGAAGGTCCGGTCGGTGTCGAGACGGAGATCGATGTCGGCAAGGCGCGGCAGGTAAGGCCGCAGCGCCTGCGCGTGCGATGCCTGAGACGAAGCGCAGTAGGACTTGAGGAGAAGGTGAAGATTGCCGCTGCCCAGCGTCGTCTGGGCGCGGCCATAGGTGAGGTGGCCGCTATCGCCCGCGAGCACTGTCACGCGGGCGTAGTCGCCCTGCGCCGACCCTGTCTCGAAGATGTTGACGATCGCCTTTGCCGCTTCCTTCTGCCATTCGCTCAGCATGGTGCCCTGCCCCGTCCTGCCTTGTGTGAGTCACGTGCAATTCTACAGGGCGGCGGGACAGAGCGGGGATTAGTCGGAAAGCGATTTTTCGGCTTCGGATATTCGAGCGAGCGCGGCCTCGTTACCGGCAAAGGCGGCCTTCGCATTGGCAACCGCCTCGCGGGCCATGGCCGGCTCGTTCAGTACCTCGTAGGAGCGGATAAGCCGCAGCCAACCCTCCAGGTCGTTGGGGTCTTCCTCCAACCGGGTGGCGAGGCCGTCAACCATGCCGCGGATCATCGGTTCATCGGCGGACGAGACCTCAGGCCCGCGCTCGACGGTGGCGACCCGTGCGCGAAGAGCGGCCGCCCATGGAGCATCGTCCGGCGCGGAAGCAAGCAGCCTCTTCCAGCGTTCAAGGGCCGCGTCGCGGTTCCCGGCGTCGAGCTCGGCGACACCGAGAAAATATTGCGCGCGCGGCTCCTTCGGATCGATTTCCACGGCTTTCTCAAAGTCGCGCAGTGCGGCAGGACCGACTACACCGTCATTGGCCATCACGCGGGCCTCACCGCGCGCGGCGAGGCGGCCGGCGGTCACACCGCCAACGATCATGGAGCGGCTCCAGGCATTGGCCGCTTCCTCGAAACGGCCCAGTTGAAGATAGACGGGCGCGACCAGTTCCCAGCCGCGCAGATCGTCCGGCACCTTCTTGAGATGGCGCTCGATCCGCAGCACCAGTCCTTCCAGGGGGAGTTCTTCGGGCGGCACGTTCATACGCTCGGCGAATGGCCTGCTTTCCATGCCCGGCGACCCTTCGGCCAGATAGACAACGATAGCGAGAGCGGGCACGGCCAGCGCCAGGACAAGCGCCGTCCCCTTGCGCCAGCGCGGATCGGCGGCGCCGGTGCGCCGCATCTTCGTTCGCTCCTCGTCTGCCGCAAGCAGGCGGCGCGACACTTCGATGCGTGCAGCTTCCGCCTCGCTCGCGCCGATGATGCCGCGTTCGAGATCGCGCTCGATCTCCTCCAGCTGGTCTCGATAGAGCGCGACCTCGCTGTCGCCCATATCTGCCTGCGCCGCCAGCGACCCGGCGCGCAGCGGACGCAGCATCAGCCATAGCGCCAGACCCGTGAGCGCCGCAAAGGCGAGGAAGAGAAATATGTCGTTTGCCGGAAGCAGCACGAAAACCGCCCTTTTGAAAACCGTCCCGATTGCCGAGCCTGTATAGAGGTTTCGCGGCGCCCCCGAAAGCGGCGGAGAGACGCAGCGGATGGCTCCGCGGTTCCCGAATTTGACGGAATCGGGCGGTGGGCCAGGCTGCGCGCTTGCCGGGAAACAGGGGGATATTGTGCTGCGCATCGTAAAGACAGGATTGTTCGGGCTGGCTGCCCTTGCGATAACGGCCCTTGCCATCATTCTCGTACGTGGCGCAATGGAGGCGCCCCCACCGATCGATCCAGCGCCTTACATCGAAAAGGCCGCTAGCTACGACGCGACGATCGCGCGCGATGAATGGGGGGTGCCGCATGTCTTCGGCAAGCGGGACGCGGATGCCGCCTTCGGCTTTGGCTACGCCCATTCGGAAGACGACTTTGCGACGATCCAGGAAGTGCTGATTGCTACGCGCGGGCAGCTCGCGTCGGTGAAAGGCCAGCGGGCGGCGGTGACGGACTATCTCGTCAATCTGATGGGCGTCTGGCAGGCGGTCGATGCGCGTTATGAAAGCGATCTCTCACCGCAAGTGCGCAAGGTAATCGAGGCTTATGCCGATGGCGTGAACTACTATGCTGCACTCCATCCGTGGGGCAGCGCTCGCCATTCTGACGGCCGAGCCTGTCATCAGCGCCCGCATCCGCGGAGAGGTATCGCCGGACCCGGTGGAGAAACTCCGGCAAGCCATGACGCGGCTGAAAACTCATTTCGGGCGGCTTGATCCCGAATGGGGCGAAGTCAACCGGTTCCGGCGGGGAGTCCTCGATCTCGCCGTCGATGGCGGCCCCGATATCCTGCGCGCCATCTATGCGTCGCGAGAGGAAGACGGCACCCTCACCGCGCATGGCGGCGACACACTCATCATGTTCGTGGAATGGGACCGCAACGGAAAGCTCAGATCCGAAAGCGTACATCCCTTTGGCACGGCGACTCTCGACCGGTCCTCGCCACATTACGACGACCAGGCGCCGCTATTTGTCGGAATGCGTACGAAGCCTGTCAGGTTCACGCGGGAAGAGATCGAAGCGCATATCGAGGAAAGCTATCAGCCCGGCGAAAGAAAGTAGCGGTGTCAGAGAACCCCTGTCTCCTTCGGCGTCCCGCGATTGACGACGCGCGATAGCGGCAGGTCAACATGCACCGTGGTGCCCTTGCCAAGCTCACTCTCGATCGAGAGCGTGCCGTCATGCAGTTCCGTGAGGTGCTTCGCCAGCGGCAGACCGAGGCCCGTTCCCTCATGCTGACGCGAAAGCGATCCGTCGAGCTGCGTAAATGGCGTCAGCGCGCGGGGGATATCGTCCTCGGCAATCCCGGCGCCCTGATCGGTCACGGAAATGCGCAGATATTGCGCGGTGAGCTGTCCGGAGATCGAAATCGCGCTTCCGTCCGGACTGAACTTCACGGCGTTCGATACGAGGTTGATGAGAATCTGTTTTAGCGCTCGCTCATCAACCACAACGACGATCGGCGGCTCCGGCATCCTGCATTCGATATCGATATTCGCCTGCTGCGCACGATGGCGGACGATGCGGGTCGCCGATTCAATGACGTGGTCGAGCTCCGTCTCGTCCTCATGAAGCTTGAAGTGCCCTGCTTCGATCTTCGAGAGATCGAGAATGTCGTTGATGAGGCTCAGGAGATGGACACCGCTGTTATGGATGTCTTCCGCGTATTCCCGGTAGCGCGGGTTGCCGACAGGACCGAAGAGTTCGCGCTCAAGCGCTTCCGAAAATCCGATGATCGCGTTGAGTGGCGTCCGGAGTTCATGGCTCATGTTGGCGAGGAATTCGGATTTGGACCGGCTTGCCGCCGTCGCCTGGTCGCGCGCATCCCGTAACGCTTCCGCCTCCTTGCGGCGTGCGGTCACATCCTGAATGCCGATCAGCATGGCACGGCGTCCCTGGAAATGCAGGGTAGCGGCCGAAACGAGGACGTGAATGGTCGAGCCATCCATGCGTTTCATACTGAGCTCGAACGGCGATCCTGCCCGACCCGTGAGGATCTGTCTGTCGAGACGTCCCGACAGGTCCTCTTCCAGGAAGAGCTGACGTACATCGAGCCCGGCCACGTCGTCTTCCTCAATGCCGAAAAGTTTCAGCGCGGCCATGTTCGCCTGCATCACATGGAAGGTTGCCGGATCGACCAGTGAAATAGGCAAGGGAGCCGCATAAAAGATGCTCTGGAAGCTTTCCTCGGTAGCGCGCACCGCCTGCTCCGCTTCCTGGCGAACCCCTACTTCACGCTTCAACTCGTCATAGAGTTCCTGCTGACGCAGCAATGTCGCGAAGCCGCTCCGCCGCAAGCGGTTTGCAGCCCGCACCATCTCGACCCCGATCGCATTCACGACGCCGAAAAGAAGGCATATCTCGAGCAATGTGATCATAGAGACGTCGGCGAGCGAGGGAGTAACCGCTATGAAGCCGATGCAGAGGGCCGAAGAGAGAAGGAGATTGGTCGTGAGGCGTGTCGGTACGCCGATATAGAATGCGAAAAGGATGACGACGACGCTGAGCAGCGCAGCGGCAAAATCCACCTGCCCCAGCATGAGCGACAGCGGTGCGATGAGCGCAACGAGAAGTTGGGTCAGCACGGCGCAGGCCATGAAAGGGCGCTGGTCCTCGGGCTCGCAAAAGACCTTAAGTGCCAGCAGTACGGCTCCCAGAGCGGCGAAGCGCCCCAAAGTCAGCGCAACAAAGGACCAGGAGAAGCCGAGTGCGACGTAGTCGAATACCATCCAGCTCACGAAGACATAGACGGCGATCAACACCGAGCTGAGACGGGAGTGTATCTCGGGCCAGCTCGCGCGAATATAATTGTCTTCGAGCACGGGATCGGCAAACTCGCCGGTCCAGCGATAGACGGGTTCACTCTCCGGCTCCCGCCGAAGTGTGGATAAAACCTCTCCCATCGTGTCAGCCGACCGCGTCACGCAAACGTCCCTCTTCATCCATCGCGTCCGGGGCGCTCCTCCTGCGATCCCAGCGCGCGTAGAGTAGAGAGCAAAGGCTGAATAAAATGCAAAATTTGGTGACACGGCCTTTCTCAACCGCAGTGGCTTGCCTATCGTTTGCGCAGCTACCCACTGTCCGAAAATGAGACAGGGAAACAAATTGGAGGGAGACGTCATGGCGGGGGACAGAAATGGCGGCGGGGGGATTCTCGAGGGCGTTCGCGTGCTCGACTTCGGCCGCTATATTGCCGGGCCTTACTGCGCGGCCCTTCTGGGCGACCTGGGTGCCGAGGTTATCCGGGTCGAACGGCGAGAGGGATCGGAAGACCGCTTCGTTCAGCCGATCGTGCCGGAGGCAGGCCCCGGCGAGGGCGGCGAAGGCGCGATGTTCCTGCAGATGAACCGCAACAAACGCGGTCTCACCCTCGATCCAATGACGGAAACCGGCCGGAGCATCGTACGCCGTCTCGTCGCCACGGCAGACGTCGTGGTGGCGAACCTGCCGCCCTCGACGCTGAAAGCGATGGGCCTCGACTACGAGAGCCTGTCGGCGGTGAAGCCCGACATCATCCTCACAACGGTTTCCGCCTTCGGCCATGGCGGGCCCTATAGCGAACGGACAGGCTTCGACGGCGTTGCACAATCGATGGTGGGCGCGGCCTATCTGACTGGCCGGCCGGACGAGCCGGTGAAGAGCTATGCGCCCTGGGTTGATTTCGGCACAGCTTCGCTTTCCGCCTTCGGGACCATGGCAGCGCTGATGGAGCGAGCGAAATCCGGCAAGGGACAAGTTGTCGAAGGGTCGCTGCTTTCAACGGCTCTGGCCTACTTCAATTTTCACCTGATCGAGCAGGACCTCCGCAAGACGAACCGCATCGCCATCGGCAACAGGTCACCTTACGCAGGTCCGGCAGACATCGTCCGCACAAAGGACGGCTGGATACTGGTGCAGGTCATTGGCATGCCGCTCTTCAAGCGCTGGGCGCGGCTGATGGGCGAGGATCAATGGCTCACCGACCCGCGCTTCAAGGATGACCTTGCGCGCGGCGACCACGGCGAAATCCTCTCCGAGCGCACTCAAGCCTGGGCGGAAACCCGCACGACGGAAGAAGCGCTTGCCGAGCTCGAGGCGGCGCGCATTCCGGCGGGCCCCGTCTACTCGCCCCAGCAAGCCCTCGACGATCGCCACATCAGGGAAATGGGATATCTGAAACCCCTCGCCTTCCCCGGCCTTCCCGGGCCGGCGCCCGTCATGGAGACACCGCTCAGGCTCTCGCGCACGCCGGCATCCGTTCGCGAGCGTGCACCTTTACTTGGCGAGCATACCGGCGTCATTCTCGGTGAACTCGGCTACACCGCAGAAGAAATTTCGGCCTTCCGTTCGGAAGGGATCATCTGATCCATGCCGAAAACGCTCAACGAATTTCCACGTCTCGGGCTCGCCCATCTGCCGACGCCGCTCGTCGAGATGCACCGCCTGCGCGAGGCGCTCCGGGCGCAAGACGGGCGCGACGTTCCCCGCCTCTTCATCAAGAGAGACGATTGCACAGGACTTGCGACGGGTGGCAACAAGACGCGCAAGCTTGAGTATCTGTTGGGAGAGGCTCTGGCGCAGGGCTGCAATACAGTGGTGACGACGGGCGCGCTGCAGTCGAACCACGCCCGGCAAACGGCGGCGGCGGCGGCCGCGGCCGGTCTTTCCTGCATTCTCGTTCTCTTCGACTCGGTGCCCTATGCAGGCCGGGCCTATCGCAAGTCAGGCAATCTTCTGCTCGACCGGATACTCGGCGCGGAAGTCCGGGTCGAACCCGCGGACGCCGATGCAGGGCATGTCTTCGGCGAGCTCTTCAAGGAGATCGAGTCAAATGGCGGCAAGTCCTATTTCGTGCCCGTCGGCGGGTCGAGCCCGACAGGGTCGCTCGGCTATGCGCGGGCCTATCTCGAACTCGCAGATCAGGCGCAGGCGCTTGATTTCCGCAAGACGGTCCTCGTCCATGCCTCGTCGAGCGGAGGAACGCAGGCCGGTCTCGTTGCCGGTGCGCAGCTTCGCGGCAGCGGGCCTGCTGTCGCCGGCATCAACGTCTATCGTCAGGACACGGCGGCAATGGCGGAAGGCATACACGCCCTCGCGTGCAAGACAGCCGCGCTTCTCGATGCCTCCACGCCTCCCGCTGGATCGATCGATCTCGACGGCAACTATCTGGGCGAGGGTTATGGTTTGCCGACGCCTGGAATGAGAGAGGCGGTCGAACTCGTCGCTCGGACGGAAGGCGTGCTGCTCGATCCCGTCTATACCGGCAAGGGCATGGCAGGTCTCATCGGGCAGATCATGTCCGGAAAATATGCGGAGATTGAAGCGGCGATATTCCTTCATACGGGCGGCATGCCCGGCCTGTTCGCCTATGAGGAGGAATTCGCCCCGCGCTGAACTTCAGCCTTGGGCAGCGACCTGCCCGCGACGGCGCAGAATTTCCGCCTGGGCATCCTCGCCGATCGTTTCGTGAAGCCTGGCCGCGGCTTCGACGAATTCCTGAGCGTTGGTGCGGGCGGTGCCCCGTGCAACACGCATCTCTTCCAGCAACCGGTCTTCGTAGGAGGCAAGATAGGTGTCGATTTGCTGCCGTATGCTGCGGCAATGGCTCTGCGCGCCAAGGGGTTCGCAGATAGGCGTGACGCCGTTCACGAAGCGAAGGCAGGCCATCACCCTCTCGATCCGCGCACGATCCGGCGCCTTGGCGAGGTCGGGCCGCATCGGGCCGCCGCGGCCATACTGGCCGAACTGATGAAACGGAAAGGCGCGGACGAGTTCCGTCTCGAAGCGCGACATTTCCTGCGAAATGGCGGCTGACAGGCGCGCACGCGTCGCAAGCAGGCGCTGGCCCCACTCGCCGTTGCGTCGAAGGTCGATTTCCGCTGCAAATCCCTTCGACAGATGCGCGAAGGACCGGACATCGTCCAGAAGGACGTCAAGATCGGCATGACCGGGACGCAATGCTTCGGCGCGACGGGCGATTTTCTCCATGTCCGCGAGCAGATGCTCGCCAAACACCGAAAGATCGCAGCGGCTGATGATCATGTCGTTGCGCTGATGCGCGACCTTGCGCACGAAACGCAGGATCTGCGACGGCTCCTTGAGGCGTGCCATGACCGCGAAGGGAAGATAGAGAGCGTCGGCAGCCGACACGTCTGACAATTTTTCGTAGGCGTCCTTCAGGATGGCGACCATTCTGTCGCTGAAGTCGTCGATCCGCTTCGGCAGTTCGGCCTGAAGCTGCAGCATGGACGGCGCGACCGACAGGACGCTCGCGATTTCGCAGGCATCCTCGAAGCCGCTTTCGCCACCAAGGCGCTTCTCGGCCTGCTTGCGCTTCGCCGCGTCCTGGCGCGCTTCCTCAATGGCCGCGCGAATGGCCGAGGCTGCCGACGCATGCATGACGGAGACGGCGGCTTCTAGCGCGATGTCGTCGCCCTTCAACGTATGGTCCGCGATACGCGCCTTCAGGTCGGGCAAGGCATCCGGCATCAGATCGTCTTCGAGCCAGGCCCAGACACGCATGACGGAGGAGCGGGATATCCGCCCCTGCCGCACGCCGTCTTCGTCTGCGTCGACAAGCAAATCCTCGAACGGCCGGCAGAACTGGCGCACGGCATCCGGCGCGCCCGGCCGTTTTCCCGTAAAGGATGCGAGGAGCGGTCGAAGGCCGGAAAGGATCATCTCATAGGGTAATCCAGCCGTACCGCGCAGCCGCTCCCGCTCGAGGCCGGAGGCGAGTTTCAGGACAGTGGGCTGCGGAAGCTGCGCCAGATAGTTGGCGAGCTTCTGTCTGATCGATGTTTGCTGTTCCGTCATCATAGGCGTTCGCGGCACACATTCGATGGTTCGGGCGGGGTTCGACGGACAGGCCCTTCAGCCGTCCCGGATTGCCGCCTCATTTTCGGGCAATCCTCAAGCTATCCGGGCATGCTTAAAAATTGGTTCCGCCTTGGCAAAAACCGCAGAAATACGTCGTGAAACCACCGGTAAAATCTGGTGGCGCGGCCCGAGATTTTCGATAGGCCGCGGGAAAATTCGGTGGTAGCGTTTTTCCCCGGATGCCATCGTCAGGCTGGTATCCGTTCTTTATTCCTATACGAGGCATTCAAGGCACTATGGCTAGCGGAGTCGTGAAGTGGTTCAACGCCACTAAGGGTTATGGTTTCATTGCGCCGGCGGATGGCGGTAAGGACGTCTTCGTCCACATCTCTGCCGTTGAGCGCGCCGGCCAGAAATCCCTGCAGGAAGGTCAGCAGATCCAGTACGAACTGGTCGAGGGGCGCAATGGCCGCTTCTCCGCCGAAAATCTGGTTCTCGGCTAATACCGGCATCAGCAAGTGCGGCCGCGCCCGCGCTGAGACGTTCAAGGCCCTCCCCCCTAACCGGCGGAGGGCCTTTTCGTAACTGCTCCCGGAAGCTGGCCGAAGCGGCAGGGTACGGCTAGCATAAGCCCCATGTTTGGACCCTACACGCTCCTGGAACGCGCCCACGCTTTCGTATGGGACCGCCCGCTGAACGAATTGCCGTTCTGGCAAAGGTCGCTCTTTCTCGCTGCCCGGATCGGCTGGGCGGTGGTGCGTGACCTTCTTGGCGGTGCGCTCAGCCTGCGCGCGATGAGCCTCGTCTATACGACGCTGCTTTCCATCGTGCCGGCCCTTGCAATCGCATTCGCCGTCTTCCGCGCCTTCGGTTTCGACAGCTATATCGAGACCATGCTGGCGGACTTCCTTGCACCGCTTGGAGACCAGGGCACCGAGATCACACAGCAGATGATGCAGTTCGTGCAGCGCGTGAACGTCAACGTGCTCGGCACGGTCGGCTTCGCCTTTCTGCTCTACACGGTGATTTCGCTCATCAACAAGGTGGAGGCCTCGTTCAACAGCATCTGGCGTGTCGAGGCGAACAGGTCGTTTGCACGCCAGTTCACCGAGATCGTCAGCATGAGCGTTCTCGGTCCGCTGCTGGTGCTCACGGTCTTCGGCATCATGGCGGGCGCCGTTTCGAACTCGTTCGTCGGCAGTCTCGCGGAGTATGAAGCGGTTCGCTATATCCTGGAACAGTCGAGCCGCCTCCTCCCCTATGCGGTCCTGATCACGGCTTTCAGCTTCATCTACATCATGATCCCGAATACACGGGTGAAGGCAGATGCGGCCGTGGTCGGGGCAACAGTCGCCGGCGTAACCTGGGGGGCGGCGGGCTGGACCTTCGCCACATTCGTCGTGAAATCGGCACAATATGTGGCGATCTATTCTGCGTTCGCGAGCCTCGTCTTCTTCATGATCTGGCTTTATGCCGCCTGGCTTATCCTGCTTGGCGGCTGCTCGATTGCCTTCTACTACCAGAACCGGGCCTATCTCTCGCCCCATGCGGGCGTGAGCCTCCTCACGCTTCGCCAACTCGACCGCATGGCCGTGCAGGCGCTTCTGCTGGTGCACGACGCTTTCGATCGCGGGCAGACGCCCTGGACCGAGGAGACGCTAGCCCGGCGGCTTCACGTGCCGATGGAGTCCATGGGCGAAATCGCCGCCGCGCTTTGCGAAGCCGGGCTCCTGACCTTTGCCACCGGTACGCCGAACCGTTTCGTACCATGCCGTCCGGCGGACAAGACGAAGCTCGCCGATGTCTTCGCGGCTGTCCGTACGAAACGCTACAACCGGAGCATCTCCGACGGCAGTCTCGCTCACGAACCTCGCATCGAAGCCTTCTTCAGGGAACTCGACGAACGGCAGGCGGAGGTGATCGATGCCGTGACGGTCGCATCGCTCATGGCCGCCGACGAGGCGGAACCCGAGAAAACCCCCTCGGCAACGGCGGCCCGTTAACTCCTTGATTCGTAGCGATGGCGAAAACGGTTCTTCGCCGGTGCGGCGACAGGCGAGCCGGTGGACCGGGCATCATTCACGCATCGCAAAAAACGCCCGCTAAACCACGCCCGGACACACCGGATGCGGTATGTGCGGAAGCTTCACACACATTTCCTTGACGCGACGGCGAACCGGATTCACGCTGGAGATCCTTGGTTCAACAATTGAAAGGAGGTGATCCGATGTCTAACGGTTTGCTGACGCCGTTTGCCATCGCCAAAGTTTCGATCTCGATAGAGGGTCGTGTGGCGAGGCAGGAAGAGCCGGACACTTCTGGGGGCCTTTCTGCCTGAGCCTTTATCCTTTATCGCCGCACCGGCAACGGCGCGGCGACTCTTCGAGACGAACAGATTGGTGCAAACGGGGCGGTCCCGCAGATAACATAATGGAGACCGCGTCGCTGCCGTTCCGAACTGGCCGCCGCCTTCCCGATGGAAAGCGGCGGCCTTTTCACGTCGCCCCCTCTCTAAAAAGTGGCCTCACCCAGGCGCGGTTCGGGGGGCCGGGTTTCACCAGGGGTGAGGCCGAACGGCCTCTCGGCCGTTCATTCAAGCAACCGACCGGTCAGTTCACGATTTGCCAGCTTCCGTCCGGCTGGCGGCACGCCGTGCCGTATGCGCTTTCAGGGCGGCCGCCGATGTAGACGGTCTGAGTGTATTCGCGGCAGTAGCCGCCACCAGCCTGGTAGGAGCGGCCGGGCTCGACATAGCCGTAATTGCCGCTCTGCGGGTTTCGCCACTGCGTCGGCTGACCTGTCTGGAAGGCGCCATAGGACGCGTTCTGCAGATAGGTCTGGTCGGCTCGGTCGAGGCTACGGCCGATATTGTTGCCCACCAGCGCGCCGATCAGAACGCCCGCGCCCGTCGCCCATAGACGGCCGGAGCCGCCGCCGATCTGCGAGCCGGCGAGGCCGCCCGCGACGGCACCCGCCAGCGTGCCGATACCCTGTTTCGGGCCGCCGCTATAGCCGTAAGGGTCGCCGGTCTGGCAGCCGGCAAGCGCCACGGCAAGGGCGCCAACAAGAAGTGTGCTTTTGATCTTCATGACACGTACCCCAATTTCCGATTGGTTGATCCGATGGTCATGAAGATAGAAGGCCGCTCTTGAGCGGGTGCTGAATGCGCCGTTCATGTGGCGTTCAGCTTGAGCGCCTCTCGGCCTCGCTTTTCAGGCTGCGGCGGAGGGCAAATAGAGGTCGGCGCGAAGGCCGCCGAGCGCCGAGGTCTCGAATTTCAGTTCGCCGCCGTAGAGTTCGGCGATCTCCGTCACGATGGAAAGGCCGAGGCCGGAGCCGGGCTTCGTCTCGTCGAGGCGTGCACCGCGCTTCAGCACCGCATTGCGTGCGCCTTCGGGAAGGCCGGGTCCGTCATCCTCGACACGCAGGCAAAGGAACGGCCGCGCCTTTCGCATCGCCGCGTCGGGGATCACGGTCATGCGCACCCGTGCTTTCGCCCACTTGCACGCATTGTCGAGAAGGTTTCCCGCCACCTCCTCAAGATCCTGCGCCTCACCGCGGAAGCCGGCCTCGTCCGGGCAATCGAGCTCGATGGAGATGCCCTGGTCCTCGTATATCCGCTCGAGCGCCAATACGATCCGTTCGAGTACCGGCTCTACCGGCGTGTGCGCGCCCAGGACATTCGCGGAGGCGGCCATGCGTGCGCGGGCAAGGTGGTGGTCGATCTGTTCGCGCATCTGCCGAGCCATGCGGTCCACGGTCTCACCGAAAGGACCGTCATGCATGCGCGCCTCGTTCGTCAGCACGCTGAGCGGCGTCTTCAGCGCATGTGCAAGGTTTCCGACATGCGTTCGTGCCCGTTCGAGCACCTCGCGGTTACCTTCCAGAAGTCCGTTCAACTCCTCGGCAAGCGGCTCTATTTCCGCCGGGAACTCGCCGTCGAGCCTGGTGGCGCGTCCGGAGCGTATCTGCGCGAGCGAGGAGCGCACACGCTCGAGCGGGCGCAGGCCGAAACGGACCTGGATCAGCAGCGCGACGAGGAGCCCCGCCCCCATCGCCGCCATGGCGATGAAAACCCAGGTGTTGAAGCCCTGTATTTCCTCGTTCATCTCGGAACGGTCGCCTGCCACGGCGAAGGAGACAGGCACATCGTAATCCGGCAGCGTCACGCGGCGTTCGGCGACGCGCAGCTTCTGCGATTCCGGGCCCAGCGTATCGAAGACGGCGAGCCCGTTCTCGCTGCGTTTCGCTGTTTCGAGCGGCGCGAGATCGAGCGATTGATCGAAAAGCGAACGCGAGCGTTGTGCCGGGCGGGCGGCCACCGGCCATATCTGCCAGTACCAGCCGGAATAGGCGAGGTCGAAGCGCGTCTCGGAGAGTGCCCGGGTGCGGGCGAGGTTGCCCTCCTCATTCACTTCCGTGGTTGCAATCAGGCTGTCGAGCAGCACGTCGAGCCGGGCGTCGAAGTTGTGTTCCACGGAATTCCGGAAGATGGCCGAAAGCGTCAATCCGCCCGCGACGAGGGCGATGCCGCTCCAGAGCGCGGCGCCGGCGATGAGCCTGAATGCGAGGCTGTCAGACCGCATCTTCGGGCGCCGCCAGCCGGTAGCCGAGGCCGCGCACGGTCTCGATCACATCCTTGCCGAGCTTGCGGCGGAGACGGCCGACAAAGACCTCGATCGTGTTGCTGTCGCGGTCGAAGTCCTGGTCGTAGAGGTGCTCGACGAGCTCCGTGCGCGAGATGACGCGGCCCTGATGATGCATCAGATAGGCCAGCAGACGATATTCGAGCGAGGTGAGTTTGATCGCGCGGCCGTTCACCGTGACGCGCGAGCTTCGCGTGTCGACGCGAACCGGGCCGCATTCGAGTTCGCTCGATGCGTGGCCCGTCGCCCGGCGGAGCAGCGCACGCAGCCGCGCCAGCACTTCCTCCATATAAAAGGGCTTCGCCACATAATCGTCCGCGCCGGCGTCGAAGCCCGCCACCTTGTCGCTCCAGCGGTCGCGTGCGGTGAGGATGAGCACGGGCATGGTGTGCCCGTCGCGACGCCATTTTTCGAGCACGGTCACGCCGTCCATCTCCGGCAGGCCGAGATCGAGGATCACCGCGTCATAAGGTTCGGTGTCGCCGAGGAAATGTCCTTCCTCGCCGTCCTTCGCGCTGTCCACCACATAGCCTGCTTCTCCCAGCGCGGCGACGAGCTGGCGGTTGAGATCGGGATCGTCTTCGACAACCAGGAGCCGCATGTTCTTCTCCGTCCAAGGCTTCTCCGGCGCCTATCTCGCGCCCATGACGCGGCCCGATACCGCGTCGACCGCAACCACCACGACCCGGTTGTCCGGTGTCCTGATCTTCACATGGTACGTCTGCCCGCCGAAGCTCATGTCGAGAAACTTGCCGGGGAAGCGGGAAAGCGCGGCCTGCTTTGCCTGGCCGGGCGAGATCACCCTGCCCGATCGCACGGCGTCGCGCGCATTGTCCTGCTCGGAGTGGTAACCCCACTGGACCTCCTGCAGGAGCGGTGAGGCCCCGGGCCCCGCCAAGATGCCGTCAGCGCGCGCCGGGGCGAGCCCTCCGAAGAGGAGAGCGGCCGCGACGATCGTCAGGGCGATCCATGTGGATGTCTGCGTCATGCCCCCGTACCTAAGCCAGCGACGCTGAACCCGTGATGAACGGAATTTGCATGTATCTTTCAGGAAGCGCCACTCAGAATCCGGAAAACGTCGCAAATTCCTCCAGCGGCGCCCTTTCGGTCCGCAATTTGTTAATGGGCGCGCTCTCGTCCATATAGCCGAGGCCCATCCCGCAGAAGAGCATGAGGTTCTCAGGCATGGCCACGAATTCCGAGACGGTCTTGTACCAGATCGCCCAGGCTTCCTGAGGCGCCGTATGGAGCCCGTGCTCGCGGGCGGCGAGCATCACCGACTGGATGAACATGCCGAGGTCGGACCACTGACCAAGGCCCATCTGGCGGTCGATGGCGAAGAACATGGCGACCGGCGCATCGAAGAAGCGGAAGTTGCGTGCAAACTGCTGCAGCCTGCCCGCCTTGTCCTCGCGCGGCACGTCGATCGTCGCATACATGTCCTCGCCGCATTTGAAGCGCCGCGCCTTGTAGGGGTCGGTCAGGCCCTTCGGATAGATGTCGTATTCCGTCCCCTCGCCGAAGGGAGCGTCCTTCCGTTTCGTCTCGATGATCGAGAGAAATTCCTTCAGCTTCGCGCCCGTCAGCACATAGACATGCCAGGGCTGAAGGTTGCCGCCCGAAGGCGCGTATTTCGCATCTTCGAGAATTTGCCGCACCGTCTCTTCCGGCACCGGCTTGTCGAGAAAGGCGCGGCAGGTAATGCGGCTCTTCAGGGCCTCGGAAACTTTCATCGGTTTCTGTCCTCTTGCGGTATCGAAATCTATCTGGCCGTCACGCGCGGCCAGAGCGCGTCGGCACCCGCCGCAATCGTTTCGCGGCCAAGTTCTTCCGCCCAGTCGCGGCCCGCGCCGAACTCGGCGCGCCATGACCATAGCCGGCGCGTCGCGAAGTGAAGCCCGTGTTCGTAGGTGAAGCCGATCGCGCCATGCACCTGATGCGCAATCGACGTCGCGATGCTCGATGCATCGTCGACACGGATTTTCGCGGCGGCAATCTCGAATGCCGCATCGTGCCCGCGCTTGTCGGCCTGAGCGCAGGCATAATCCGTGATCACGCCGCAAGCGGCCGCCTGTGTCGAAAGAACGGCGAGCTGCTGCTGGATCGCCTGGAACTTGCCGATGGGCTTGCCGAACTGCGTGCGCTCGTTCGCATAGGCGACCGATTGCGACGAGAGATAGCCGAGCGCGCCCGCCATCTGGCAGGCCCGGATGAGGGCGCCGTAAAGCCTCATCGCATTCGCCGGCAGCGGCGCCTTCTTCGCCGTCACCGCCGCGCCGTTCAGCACCACCCGGTCGCGCGGTTCGCGTGCGACGTTGATGCCACGTTCGATCTCCGCTCCATCGAGCGGAACCAGCGCCACCTCGCCCTTCGCAATAGCGACGCCATGTCGCGCGTCGCGCCCGAAGGAGACGCGCGGCGCCACACCGGAGAGCTTGCCGCCGTCGAGGGTGAAATCGCCGTCGAGCAACGTCGTCACGCCGTCGGGCACCTCGATGCCGGCGGTCGCGAGAAACCAGTTCGCCAGGATCGCGTCCGCCAGCGGCAATGGCGCGACATGTTCGCCCGCCGCCTTGAGCACGATGGCGGCATCCGCCCATGTGCCGCCTGCCCCGCCTTCGGCTTCGGGCACGAGCACGCGGGTCAGCCCGTTCGCTTCGACTTCGTTCCAGAGCGTGGCCGGAAACTCTCCCTCCTCCGCCTTCTGTACGAGCGATTTCGTCACGCGTTCCGAGAGAAGCCCGTTCACGCTGTCCGAAAGAATGGTCTGGAGTTCGTTCATGGCTCTCTCCCTCAGCGCAGTCCGAGCCCGCGGGCAATGATGCCGCGCAGGATTTCGCGCGTTCCGCCGCGCAGCGAGAAGGAAGGCACCGTCTGCGTGAGATAGCCGAGCACCTGCTCATAATCGCTGCCCTCGCCCACCTTCGGCTCGATCCCCAGCAGTTCATGCGCACGTACCGGCATGTCCTGCTCGAAGATCGCACCCAGGTCCTTCACCACAGAAGCTTCGAGCGCCGGGTTCTCGCCCTTTTCGAGCATCCCGGCGACGGAGAGCGACATCTGGCGCAGCGTCACGAGATGGGCGACGAGGCGGCCGATCTCGCGCGCGCCCTCCGCTCCACCCTGCTTTTCGAGTTCGCGGATCATCTCGACCATCAGCAGGAAGCTCGAGAGATAGCGTTCCGGTCCGGAGCGCTCGAAAGCGAGTTCCGCCGTCACCTGGCCCCAACCGCCGCCCTCCGTTCCGACCATCATGTCGTCTGGCACGAAGGCGTCCTGAAACACGACCTCGTTGAAATGCGCATTGCCCGCGAGATCCTTGATCGGGCGAATGGTGATGCCGTCCGTGTTCTTGAGGTCGACGAGAAACTGCGTCAGCCCGGCATGCTTGTTCTGCGGGTCGAGGTTCGTGCGGAAAAGACCGATCATGTAGTGCGCGGTGTGGGCGCCCGAAGTCCAGAGCTTGGTGCCGTTCACCTTGTAGCCGCCATCCACCTTGTCGGCCCGGGTCCGCGTGGCGGCAAGGTCCGAACCCGAATCCGGCTCCGACATGCCGATGCAGAAATAGCATTCGCCTTTCGCGACGCGCGGCAGGATTTTCTGGCGCTGTTCTTCCGTGCCGAAACGCAGCAGCAGAGGGCCCGATTGCCGGTCGCCGATCCAGTGCGCGCCCACCGGAGCGCCCGCCGCGAGCATTTCCTCCAGCATCACATAGCGGTCGAAGAAGCTCCGCTCATGCCCGCCATATTGCTTCGGCCATGTCATGCCGATCCAGCCCTTCGCACCCATCTTGCGGCTGAAGCCGGCATCCGATCCGGACCATGTCTGCGCCCGCGTCACCTTCGGAATCTTCGGCAGTTCCTCGGCAAGGAAAATCCTTATCTCCTCGCGGAGACCTTCCGTCTCGCCTGGCAGTTCGCAAAGATCGAACCGGAATGGCTGCATTTCAATCTCCCAGTCTTTTCTTATGTGACAAGCGCGGTCGTGCCGCCGTCGATGCGAATGTTGAGCGCGTCGATGGCCCCGGAGAGAGGACTTGCCAGATAGGCTACGAGGTTGGCGATTTCCTCCGGAAGCGGAATATGTCCCGTCAGGTTTCCCATGAAGTTCTTCAGCACATGCGGCTCGACCTCTTCCCAGGTCTCGCCCCAGCCGCGCTCGCGGCCCTGTTTCAGAAAGCGCTCCTCGACTTCCTTCGTACGGATGAGACCGGGCGAAACGAGATTGACGGTGACGCCGGTGCCCGCCAGTTCCTTTGCGAGTGAAACGGTCATTGTCGCAAGTGCGCCTTTCGAGGCGTAGTAGTGAGGCATGCGCGCTGCAGGCTCCGTCGAGCCGATGGTGCCGAGCATGAGGATCCGGCCCCAGCCCTTGGCCGTCATGCCGCCCATGAAAGCGCGCGTCAGGCGAACGGCTGAGAGCACGTTCTTTTCATAGGCTTCGATCCAGCCGTCGGTCTCCGTGCGTGTCCACGAGCCCGCATCGGCCGTGCCGTAATTGTTGATGAGAATGTCGACTTCGCCGGCCGCTGCGGCGACCGCAGCAGCACCGTCGTCCCGCGTGATGTCGCCGGCCACGGCGCTCGCCGCGAACCCCGCCTCGCGAATTTCCGCAGCGACGGTTTCGGCGGCGTCGAGTTCGAAGCCGTGAACGAGCACATGTGCGCCCTCGCGGGCCAGCGCATGCGCAATGGCACGGCCGGTGCCGCGATGGCTGCCCGAGACGAGCGCCCGTTTGCCGTTGAGCTGGAGATCCATATCGCACCGCCCTGCCGTTTTCTTCCGCAGCGGTTTTTCTAGCAGCAATGGACCCCGCTGTCCGGATTGGAACGGCAGGTTCTACGTGGTTTTTGGGAGAAGTCTGGGGAGGGATTGGAGGTGGGAAGACGGCGGCGTCAGAATTCCGCTGCGGCAAGCGACGCCGTTCGTTCAGTCGTGCCCGCCAGGTGCGCAGGCGTGAACAGGGATGCGAGATTGAACCCCGCATAAAGTCCAGCCGAGAAGAACACCAGCGCGGACAGGGCAAGACCCGCCGCCGCAAGGACGTGGCGGCGGGATCTGCGATGATAGAAAATCTTCCTCGCCATCTGCTTCCCCATCTGTCTTTTGCCGTCCGGAACTCTGTCCGGATGCAGGGGGTTGGTTATGGCGATTATGCGGTCTCAAGGTTTACCGAATACTAAAACTAAAACCTCGAATTCGATCGAACTGCAGGTCGTCCGTACCTATTTCCGCCGCGCGTACCCGACATTGAGGGCCAGCAGGTCGACCACCTGAGAGATGGCGCCGACGACGGTGTCGTCCTTTTTCGTCGGTGTGGCGGCCGCCACCGCCGAAGCCGCGCCGACAACGGCGAGAAGCGCCTCGATCCATTCGGCGAAGGCGCCGGAGAGCAAACCGCCCAGAAAATAGTCCATTTAAAGCTCCTTTCTGTCATGAAGCCCCGTTGCCCGGGGTGCGTAGAAGAGATAGCCGCCGATCAGCGCGCGCGGGGTCTCCCTCGCCGCCCAGCCGGGGCATTCCGTATGCGGATGGAAGTGTGTCGCGCCTTGTGTCGGGTCCGCTTCTGCGCCCGCCAGCGCGCGGCAGAGGGCGGCAAGCGCCAGCATGTAGTCGCGGTCCGCCGCGCCTTCCGGCGACGTCCGCCGGTTCACAAGCGCCCAGGCAAGCGCCCTGCGTCCTTCCTCATCCTCGCCCTTGGCAAGGTCGCGAAGGGTCAGCGCGAGATCGGCCAACCCGCTCGGCCCCGCCTCCCTTCCGATCGATCTGACCTGCCTACCCATGATACCTGACGACTCCTGACGAGGTATTTATTCCTATATTTAAGAACAAAGATGGAACATCGTCAAGGTCCGGGTCTCACCACTCCGGACCGGTCAGCTCTATGCAGTGGATTGCGAGCCGCACTTTTCCGCCGGTGAAATCGCTGCCCTCGGCGGTGACGCGCAGGGCCGTTGCGCCGTAATGGGCGAGCGGCGTTGCGCTCGGTCCGGCCACTGTGCTGCCCGGGCTCACGCCGATCGTGTTGCCGTAACGCGCTGGATCGTCGGCGACGCCGAGTTTCCAGGATGCCGCGCCCGTGATCGCCTCCGTCACGACACCGGTCACGCCGAGCACGATGGCCCTGTCGGGGATAACGAAGGATGTGTCGGAGCTTGCGCCCGTCCCCACCTCATGCTCGCCCTCCACGAGGGTCAGGCTCGTTGCCGCGCCGCTTGCACCGGCAAGGCTGACACCACCGGGAAACGGCGACCAGCTCGCGCCGTCATGGAGCAGCAGCGCGCCATCCGTCTCGTCATGCGCGCGCCAGCCGGCTTTCGGCGTGAAGAAAGTCCATGCCCCGTCGATCAGCGCCGCGACTTCTCCCTCATGCCCCGCCCAGCCGTCCGCTGCACCGGCCGCAACGATGTAACGTGCTCCTTCCTCCGGCTCGGCGGGCGGGCTCGCGAGTGTGCGCGACGCAACGGAGAGATGCAGCAGAGCGTCGAGCCGCCGCAGCGCCTCGTTCACCGTCACATGTTTCTGCGCCTGCGCCGCTTCTAGAAAGGGAAGCCCGAGATGGAACGTGTCAGACATGAAGATGCGTGCTCCTTCCGGTGCCGCGGCCGAAGGCGCGGCTCAATTGATAGACGGTAATATCGAGGCCGGTGAAATCCGTGCTGCCGAAATCTGCCGTTTGCTCCGCGGTGCCGTAGATCGCCTCGGTCGTCGAAGCCGTGATCGTGCGTTTCACGGTTTCCCCGTCGCGGATTTCCACTTCATAGGCCTCGATCTCCTCGCCGAGCGGCACGTCGAGACCCGCCCAGTTGTCGCCGCCGATGCGCGTGCGGCGGACCCAGGTGAGGCGGATCGCGCCCGCGACGTCGCGTTCCGCGCGGCAATGCACGGGGCTCAGCGGCTTCAATCCCACGCCCTCGAAAGCGCGCGTCACACTCACATAAGCGGGATCGTCGTAAGGCAGCGGCGCCGGCCCCACCGTCCAGTCACGCGCAAGTCCGCGTTCCTCTTCCGCGAGCCGAAGCTCGGCCACCGCGCCGTCGAGCAGCACGAAACGCGCGCCCTCATCGAGCGGCGCGCGCATCGCCGCTTCCGTACCCGCCTGGCCGCGCAGAAATCCGCGCAACTCATAAGTATCCGGCGCGACCAGTGCGGCTTCACGGAACTGAATCACTTCCCAGTCGCCCTCCGGCGTCTCGAGTGCGGCGCGGTTCGTGCCCGAAAGCACGGCAAGCGCATCGGCGCTTGAAAGCGTTCCGCTCGAAAGCGCAACGGTGAGGAGGTTCGCCTCGTCCCAGCGCGAGGCCGGACCGGAAGCGAACGAGCTCAGCGTCCGCCCGATCGTTGCGGGTGCGCGCAGCACGAGATCGAGTTCGAAGCCCGCACCCGCATCCCGGTAGACCGCAACGCCCGCCCATGGGTCAGCCGCCACCGCAATGCGCGGCGCATGCGGCGTCTCCTCGCCCGTCACCAGCGGCAAATCCATGAAGACCGCGAGCGGCGTACCGTAGCTTTCCGCCGTGGCGGGCACCGTCTCGCGAGCGGGCGCTTCCGATGCGCCGAAAAGGCTTCGCTCGCTTGCCACCGCGTTTGCCTCACGCGCACCCGCATCCGTCACGCCTGTGAGCCGGTAGACCGCCTCGCGCGTTCCGGGATCGAGCGTCACGTGGTCGCCGGGGTCGAGAGCAATCAGGCTCGGCGGCAGCGAAAGTTCCGCCCTTTCGCGCTCCACCCATGTCTTCTGCAGCCAGACATCGGCGACGATCTGCGCCTCCGCCTGCGACAGCACCATGGGAAGCGCCGTCGACGCCACACGCTCGCTGCCGCCCGAAAGCCGCCGCGCCTCGACCGCCGCCTGCCGGTAATCCGCGCCGCCATCGATATAAGTGAGCTTCGCGGACAAGGGCAGTTCCGTTTCCTGCCCGCGCGTCAGGCGCCAGCCGGGCGCCGCGCTCTCCTCCGCGACGGCAAGATTCTCGGTCGCGAGTGCGACGAGAGGTTCGCCTGTAAAGTGACGGAAGCGGATCGCCCCCTCCGTCTCCGCCGCATCGAAGAAGCCGGCGAGCATCAGCGGTTCGATCGCCGCGCGGGGCGACATGATGCGGTCGATGACGAAGCCTTCCACCACGCCGTGGAGCTCGTCCGCGTCGAACTCCGCAAACCCCACCTCCCGCATGATCGCGCGGATGAGCGCGGGTAGCGGCGCCGCGCCCATGCGCCCGTTGAGCCAATGGCCCAACCTCCAGTTGGCCGCGTCCATCCAGATGTCGCTCCGCTCCGGGAAGGCGGGAAAGGGCCGCGCGTCCCAGGTCCAGAAAAACATGCGCGTGGCATCGACCATCCGTCCGCCATAGACGGACGAGACGGGGTTCACGCCTTCGGGATGATCGGCATGGCCCGCATCCCAGTACGACATTTCCGCCTCGATGAAACGGCGCTGGATGAAGTCGTCGCGTGTGCCGCGCGAGAAATGCGGCACCGCGCTCTCCGACGATTTCGCGTCCGTGAAGACGTTCGGTTCGTTCGTTCCCTTGTCGGCGGCGGCGCAGCCGAGTTCGGTAAACCAGATCGGCTTCGACTGCGGTACCCATGCCGTCGGCGATGCCGCCTCGACGCCTCCCGGCCGGTCGTAATGCGCGTTCGACCACCAGCTCTTCAAATCCTTCGCGCGCCATATCCACGGCTTGCCGTAAGCGCCGTCCGTGATCGGTGTACGGATCTGCGCCGCGCGATCCTCGTCGCTCGCGTAGAACCAGTCGAAGCCCTCGCCGCCCGCGATGCGGCTGCGCAGATAGTCGAGATCGTAGATGGAGCCATATTCCGCCGCATCGAGATGCGCATGGCCGTCGCGCCAGTCCGTCAGTGGCGCATACATGTCGATGCCGACGAAGTCGATGTTCCCGTCCGCCCAGAGCGGATCGAGGTGGAAGGCGAAGGCGCCGCCGCCCATGTCGTGACCGCGATATTCGGACCAGTCGGCGGCGTAGGAAATCTTCGTGTCCGGCCCGAGAATGGCGCGCACATCGCCCGCAAGCGTCCGCAGCGCCTCAACGGCGGGATAGTTTCCTTCCGCGTCGTGCGCCTGCGTCAGGCCCTTGAGTTCGGAGCCGATCAGGAAGGCGTCGACGCCGCCCGCCGCCGCGCAGAGTTGCGCATAGTGCAACACCATGCGCCGGTATGACCATTCGCCCGCCCCCGGCATCGCACTGCCGAAGAAAGCGGCGACCTCGGCATCGACATCCGTCACCGGGCGAATGCGCCCGCGCCAGGGGTAGGCCGCCTGCGTGCCCTCACCCGAAGGATCGGGGAGCGCGTTCCCCGCCGGAATGTCCATCATCAGGAAAGGATAGAAAGTGACGTAGAGCCCGCGCGCGCGCAGGTCTGTGATCGCGCGCGTCACGCTCGCATCCGACGGCGTACCGCCGAACGCCGGCTTGCCGTCCACCTCGCTCACCGTCTGCGCCGTGGCGCGCGTGAGGCCCGCCACGCTCCACGCGCCCGGCCATGTTACCTTGTGCGCCATTTCGACTTTCGGCCGCACCTCGCATTCGCCGGCGCGCAGGTCGCTGCCGAACCAGGAGGCGACCAGCGACACCGCGCGCGCATTCGGCAGCGCGGCTTCGAGCTCGTCCATGGCAGCAACGAAATCCGCCTGCCCGCCCGACGTGTGCACATTGATCGTGCGGCTCGACGTCTCGGTCAGGATCTCGCGCTTCGCCTCCGTGTCGTAGACGAACTCGCCAGCGCCGGGGATCACCGTCACCGCGCGCACCAGCCCTTCCACGTCGTCGAGCGTGCGGAAGATTTCGAAACTCAGTTGCGGAATGCGGTTGCCGAAGGAAGAAACGTCGAAATCCTCGAACAGCACATAGGCCGTGCCGCGATAGGCGGGCGCATCGCCCTCGCTCGCCTCGATCAACGGGTCGGGTTCCTGCGTTTCGCTGCCCACATGCAACCGCCATGTCACATTCGCGAGCGACAGCGCCTTGCCGTCTGCCCAGACGCGGCCGATCCTTGTCACCTCGCCTTCGCAAAGCGCAACGGCGAAAGAAACCGTGTAGCTGAATTCCGTGACGCTCGCCGACGAGCCGCCCCCCTTGCCGCCGCCCGCCGAACGCGTGCTGCGATGCTCCACGTAATCCGTCGCCCAGATCACCTGTCCGCCGAGCCGCGCCCGGCCATAGACGCGGGGGATCGGCGCGCCCTCGCTTGATGCCATCACATGGAGATCGCCCAGCCGCGGTCCCTGCGCACTGGCCGATGAGCCGAAGAGCTGCTGGTCGATATAGGAGCCCGCCAGCGTGCCGAGCGCGCTGCCGATCGCCGCGCCGGAAATCGTCGTGCCGAAAAAGCTCAGGCCCGACGGCAGCAGCGTGCTGCCGAGCGCCGAACCCACGCTCGAAAGGGCAAGCGTCGCCATGGCCTAGTCCTCCACGCCCGGAAAGCGGAAGGCACAGGCCGCCCGCGCGCGCCACCAGCGCCCCATCGTCGTCTCCACAACCGCGCGGCCCGACCAGGCATGGATCATGCGGTTCTCCGCGCTCAGAATGGCCGCGTGCTTCGCCGGACCATTCGCGCGCATGCGGAAAAGCACGGCGTCGCCCGCCCGCGCTTCGCCGACGCCGATTTCGGTCATGTGACGCCTCGCCGCTTCGGCCATGGTTTCCTCGCCGCCGCCGCCCGGCAGCTCCGCCCACCCCGCCGTATAGGCCGGCGGCGCTTCGGGTTCCGGCCCCACCACTTCGCGCCAGACGCCGCGAATGAGACCGAGGCAGTCGCTGCCCGCGCCTTGCACGCTTGCCTGATGCCGATAGGGCGTGCCGATCCATCCGCGCGCCGCGGCGACGATCTCCTCGCGTGACGTCATGTCAGCTACCCGCTCTCGCAATCACGAAGTCGCTGCCGGGCATATGCGGGAAGCCGCGAAAGTTTTCCCGGTTGGCGAATTTCAGGCGGCAGGTCTCGAACTGCTTGTCGCATCCCGCCGTCACGGTGAACGTATTGCCCGGCGCAATGTCGCGCGCCATGGCCCGCCAGAGCTCGAGCGTGCCGCCGCTTGCATGCGCCTTCACTTCCATCGACGCGCCTTCGTTCGCGCCGCTCGTGAAGGTGATGAGGCCGCGCGTGAAATGTCCGGCGGCGAAGCCGTCCAGTCCCTCGCTCGTCATTTCGCGATTGCCGCTCGCGCCCGTCACGATGCCTTCCGCCGTCCAGTCCGCCGCATCGAGGCCGCAACGCGCATCGGCAAAATCAGCGTCGCAGCCATATTGATAGAGCCGTCCCGTCGGCTGGTTCAGCCGATGCGCAAGCCCGCGCAGCTCCGCCGTGAAGGCGGCGCCCGAGCGCGACACCTCGCCGAGATTGCCCTTGCGCATCAGTACGCGCGCTTCCGCGTCCTGCCAGTTGACGCGCCATATCTCGATCTCCGCATCGTCATAGAGCCCCGCCGCGAGGTCGCCCTCGTCGAGCCGCGCGGATGAAAGCGCACCCGTGACGTCGAGATTGTCGACATTGAGCCCGTTCGTGCTTTCGAGCGCCGAGGCGGTGATGCCCGCCGCCGCCTCGAACGTCGTGCCGTCGAAAACGAGATCGCGGTCATGCTCCGTGAAGCCGAGCACGGCGCCGTCGCGCCGCGTGAGCCGCCAGCACCAGGCAAGCGTCGTCGCTCCGCTCGCGACATGCGCGGCGAATTCGGGAGAGAGGGTTTTCATGACCTAGAGCCTTATCTCCACCACCGGAATATCCGGCACGCTGCCCGCCTCGAAAGCGGCGAGATTGATGTCGAGGAAATCCGTGTCGAAACGCACCGGCACGTCGAACTCGAAACCGGCCGTCACCGAGGCGCCTTCGGCCGGCGCCACGGCGAATGTCACGATCCCGGTCGTGTGGTCGGTACTGAAATCCGTGCCTTCCTCCATCGCCTCCCCCGCCACCGCGATGCGCAGGCTTCCCGCGACCGGCTTTGCGATCTCGCGCGTGTAGCTCGCCTCGCCCGACACGTAAGTCTTCACAAGCTGGAATGCCGTGCGCGCGCCGTCGCCCGCGCCAAGCACCTGATCGAGCGGCGTGACGGATGCGCCGGGGCTGCCGCTCTTCCAGTCGGCGCGGTCGCGCCAGCGAAAGCCGTGCAGCCGTCCGTGCCGCGCCTCGAAGAAGGCGATCGCCTCGTGAATGTCGTCGAGCTTCTTCAGTCCGAGCCCCGCATTGTAGCGGCGGCGCGACATCGCCCAGGGGCTGTTGCGTTCCTCGCGGCCGGAGCCGAGCGTCACGATTTCGGTGCGCCGCTCCGGCCCCCCGCTTGCGCCAAGCGCGATGCCGAGCGGAAAGCGGATTTCGTGAAAGGCCATGTGTTTCTGTCTCGTTTGTATTCGGTAATTAGAACCGTCATGACCCGGCTTGTCCGGGTCATCCACGTCTTAAAGTAGTCAGTTGTGGCAAAGACGGTAGATGGCCCGCATGAAGCGGGCCATGACGTGTGTGAAATGGAATTTCAGACCAAGGGACTTCTTACAAATTCCTCTGTCCGCGCGCGCCCACCCGGGCGAGCATCGCGGCGATCTGCGATTCCGAACGCCGGAAGCTCGCCGCGTCCGCCGCCGTCACGTTGAACGTGATGTTCATGCCCGCTGCGCCGCCTTCGGAGGCCACGCCGAGCCGTCCGTCCGCGCCGCGCCGGAGCGGCAGGATCGCCTCCGCCCCCGCTTCGCCCGCGAGCCCCGTGCCGCCGCGCAGCGGAAACAGCATCGGGCTCGCGATCACGCCGCCTTTCGCGAATGGCAGCAAGCGCCCGTCCGCAAAGGCATTGCCGTCCGCGCTGGCAACGAGTCCGCCTATGAGATTTCCGATGCCGCTCGACACCGCGCCCGAGATCGCCTGCGTCGCCTGCTCCAGCGCCATGCGCGACAGGTCGAGCGCGAGCTTCTTCAGCACATCGGAAAGCGACTTTCCTTTCAGCGCGGCGCCTTCGAAGGCACTGGCAAGGGCATCGCCGAAATCGCGGCCGTCGCGCGTCGCGCGGCGCAGCTCGTCGCTGACGGATTTCAGCGCGCGCTCGCTGTCCAGCGCGAAGCTGCGCGCCGCCTCGCCCGTCTGCGCCATCGCGCGGGCGAGTTCTTCCGGATCTGTGTCTGTCATGTTTTCCGTCTACTTCAACCGTCATGGCCCGCTTTATGCGGGCCATCCACGTCTTTCCCGTCCGGAAACCGCGCCATCATCGATGCCAGCTCGCCTCTCCCCATCGGCGCCTGCCTTTCCGGTCGTACCGCCCTCGCCGCCGCCGCAAGTTCCGGCAGCGTCATTCGCCAGAAGGTTTCGGGCGCAAGGCGCAGCGTGCCGAGGCCGAGCGTCATCGCATCGTCCCAGGGGAAGCGCGCCTCCTTCGTCGCGGAGATCACACCGCACTGCCGCCGAATGTTGCGGAAAGGAGGTCCGCGACAATCGCGATGAAGCCCGCCGCGCCGCCTTCCGCCGTCATGCGTGCAACCTCGTCGTCACTGCGTTCATAGCCCGCGCCGCGCAGGCCCGCGCCGATGATCCGCACCGCGTCCATCGCTGAAATCCGGCCCGTCTCGAAGCGGCTTGCAAGAACCAGCATGTCTTCGCCGCCAAAGGCCTGTTCAAGCTCCGCCAGCGCCCCCAGCGTCAGCACCAGCGTCATCTTCTGGCCGTCGAGCACGGCCTCGACCTCGCCGCGATGTCTGTTGGCCATCGTCACGCCGCCGCGAAGGTAATCTCGCCCGCACTTTCGAGCGAGAGGTCGAAGCTGACTTCCCCGTCGTGATCGCCCGCGAATTCGAGCGCGGTGATCTGGAACGGTCCCGCCACCGTGCCGAAATCGGGGATCACCACCTGCCAGGCGCGGATCGCCCCGGCGAAGAATATCTCGCGCACGCTGGCATCCGACGCGCCATCCTTGAAGATGCCGCGCCCGGTGATGCCCGCCGAGCGCACGCCCGCGCCTTCCAGAAGCTCGCGCCAGCGCCCGGCCGATTCCGCATGCGTCACGTCGACGGCGCGCGCATTGAAGGCGATGGCGCGCGAGCGCAGGCCCGCCACGGTGACGAAACTTCCCTCCCCGTCGCTGTCGAGTTTCAGCAGCAGGTCCTTGCCTTTCTGGGCCGTCATTGGGCTTGTTCCTTTTTGTGTGCCTGTTTCTTCAAGATAAAAACAAACCCGTCATTGCCGGGCCTGACCCGGCAATCCAGGGCCACTCGCGCCGCGCCTGCCGTTCTGGACCCACGGGTCAAGCCCGGGGGTGACGACAAGAGGAAGAGCAGCACATTGTTGCCTAAAGCTCTTCCGTCACGGCGCGAAAGCGGATCGTGCCGCGCCAGGTGATGCCGTCCGCCTCGCGCCGCGTGGTCCCGTCGAGAAAGCGCAAATTGACGAGCGCGTGGTCCTCAAGCGTCAGCGATGCGTCGTGCAGTGCGGCGTTCACCGCGCCCATGACGCGCTTTGCCTCCGCGCGGCCGCCGCCCCGCGAAAACACATGCAGCGCGAGCCGGTGTTCCGTGCCGCCCGGCCAGTCGCGCGTCTCGTTCTCGCCGAGAGCGAGATGCGGGAAACCCGCATCGCCCGGCACATTGTCGTAGATGCGCGCGGCGACGAGCGCGGCAAGCGCCGCGTCTCCCGCGAGCCGCGCATAGACTGCCTTCTGCAGCGCGAGGTCGGCGTTCATCTCTCCTCCTCGCATTCGAGCGTGAGAAAGCGTTTCCGCCCGTCCGCATCCCGAACGGCGCGGATGTTCAGCACACGTCCGTTCCAGAACGCGCGCATTTCCGTGGTGATGCCGGCGCGGTAGCGGAGCGTCAGGGTGAGCGCCGCCCGCGCGGCAAGCCTTTCGCCGGTCAGCCGCTCGCCGCCCGCCCCTTCCTCAACCTTCGCCCAGAGGGTCGCCACGTCTGTCCAGCTTACATCCGCGCCGCCCGCGCCATCGGCCACGCGCAGGGGCGATTGCAGCGTCACGCGCTCGCGCATCCCGGAGATCGCGGTCACAGCCGCAGCCTCCGGTAGGGCTTCACCAGCGCGGAAACCGTGCGCGGCAGTTTGGCCCCATCTCCCACGGGTTCGCGATGCTCGAACCAGTGCGCCGCCAGCATCAGTATCGCCTGGCGGAGCGGCATCGGTACATCCGCCGCGGCGCCATATCCGCCCGTGAAATCGATGGCAATGCCCGCCAGCCGCGTTGCGGGCATGGGCCAGGCCTGTCCGTTCTTCACGGCGATGCGCGCCGGTTCGCCGCCCGCATACACCTCATAGAAGGCCGGGTCGAGCGGCAGCATCGCGCCACTCAATGCCGCAACCTTCACCGCCGTCACCGATGCCACCGGCGCCAGCGGCAATTCGATTGGAACCGGCGGCCAGTCGTCGAGCGTCAGCCGCCAGCTCTGCATCACGAAGGCGCGGCGCGTTTCCGCCTCCAGCGTGGCGCGCGCCGCGGTGAGAAGTGCGGTCAGCAGCGCGTCCTCCTCCGTCGCGTCGAGCTTCAGATGCGCCCGCGCCTCGGCGAGCGACACCGGCTCCTCCGCCGGTCCGGTCAGAAGGGTCAGGGTCATGGATGCTATTCTTTCTGTATTCGTCATTGCGAGCGAAGCGAAGCAATCCAGGGCGGCATGCTCCGTTCTGGATTGCTTCGTCGGCTTTCGCCTCCTCGCAATGACGACCGAGGGTCAGTTCACCGGCTTCAGTTGCGCGTATCCGAGGAGCGCGAGCGCCGCGACGGGCGTGCCCACGGCATGAACGCCCGTGAGGACAGCCCCCACCCGCGTGTAGCGGGCGGGGCCGACATAACCGATGCGGTAGTCGCGCTGGTCGCCGCTGTCGTCCGCGACGAGGGCGAAGATGCCGTCTTCGTCCGGCGCATCGCCCAGCACCTCATGCGCCGCCGTCACCGGCGTCCAGGTCGCGCCGTCGTCGGAGGCTTCGAGCACGCAGGCGATCGAGACCGCCTCCGAAAGCGCGTCGCCCGCCGTGCCGATGCAGACGATGTGCTCCACCGCGCCGAAGCCCCGGCGGTCGACGGGCGCGCCATAGCGCGTTTCCGTCGTCAGCTTCGGCTCAAGCGCGAGCACCGTCTTCAGTCCGCTATGCATGTCGCGCATTGCGTCACCTCACGCCGAGAACTGGAGGAACTTGATCGCCTCGAAGTTCTGCACGCCGCCGCCCACGCGCTTCGTCGTGTAGAAGAGCACGTAAGGCTTGGCGCTGTAGGGATCGCGCAGCACGCGCACGCCCAGCCGGTCGACGATGAGATAGCCCCGCCGGAAATCGCCGAAGGCGATGGCGGGCGCATCGGCGGCAACCGACGGCATGTCCTCGGCTTCCGTCACCGGATAGTTCAGGAGCGTCGGCGGCTGGCCGGCGGAGAGGCCCGGCTGCCAGAGATAGTTGCCGTCCGTGTCCTTGAACTTGCGGATCGCGGCCTGGGTCGAGCGGTTCATCACGAAGCGTCCGTTCGCGCGGTAGCCCGCTTTCACCGCATAGATGAGGTCGATCAGCTTGTCGCCCGGATTGGATGTGGGAAAGCCGCCCTCATTGCCCGTGGCGATGAAGCCGAGCTTGCCCCATTCCCAGGCGCCATCGGCCACGCGGGTGTAGTCGAGGAAGCCGCGCGGCTTCTTCACGCCATCGCCCGCCACGAAGGCCGCGCCTTCCTGCTCGGCGAAGGCCGTCTGCACTTCCTCGGCGAGCCACTGGTCGATATTGACCGCCGCGTCGTCGAGCAGCGTCGGTGTCGCCGCCGGCATCGCATAGAGTTCCATCGCCGGAAACTCGATCTCGGCGAGCGCCGGTGTGGTCGTCTGCGGCCGCGCTTCCGTTTCGCCGACCCAGCCCGTCTGCAGCCCGCCCGTCGCGAAGGGCTTCTTGTAGCTCGACGTGCCGATCTGCCGGATGCCGGCAATCGCGCGGATGGGCGAGACTTCCGACACGATGCGGTCGATCATGCGCTCCGTCTCGGAGGGCACCAGGTAGCCGCCATCGGGGTCCGACTGCGCGGACAGCGCCTTCGCTTCGAGCCCGCGCAGCTCATGCGCCTCGCCCTTCCTCACATAGCGGTCGAAGGCGCGCTTGTGTTCGCGGCCCGCGATGCCGCCTTCCGCGGCCCCGCCGATCTCGGGGCGGCGTGCGGCCAGCGTCAGCTCGTCGAGCTTCTTCTTCTGCGTGTCGAGCGCGCGGTTGATGCGCTCCACCTTTTCTTCCGACAGCACGTCGGCGGTGAGCTTGCGCTCCAGTTCGCCGAGCCGTTCGTCGTTGGCGGATTTGAAGTCCTCGAAGGACGAGAGGAACTCGTCCATCGCGTCGCGCACCTCATGCGCGCTCGCGGCACGCAGGCCCTCGCTCTTCGTCTCCGGCGCGCGCGCCTCTTCCTTCAGCGACGCGCCGATGCGCGGCACGCCGTCATTCCAATGCGACATGTGTCGTCTCCGTTGATGATGTTCGTTTGTGTCGGGTTCAGCTCGTGAAAAGCCGTGCCGCCGCCCGCAGCGCGCGGGCAAGCGCCTGGTCGCCGCCTCCCGCCTCCCGCGGGGCGGGCAGCGCCTTGAAGCCCCGCTGGACGATCGTCCGGGCTTCTGTCCGGCTGAACCCAGCGTCCTGCATGAGCCAGCGTTCGAATTCGCGTGTCGTCGGCCGCGTGCCCTTCACCGCGCTCACCCGGGCGGCGGGCAGCATCGGAAAGGTCACGACCGAAATCTCCCAGAGGTCCACCTCGATCAGGCGGCGCGTGCCGCTCGCGCGGTCCGTTTCCGCCTTCACGACGTGATAGCCGATGGACAGTCCGTCGACGGCGCCGGCGCGCATCAGCGCCAGCACCTCGCGGGCGCGCCTGACATCGGTGAGGAGCTGCCCGCGCACGAAGAGCCCGCGCGCATCCTCCTCGATCTTCTCCCAGGTGCCGATCACCTCGTTCGGCTCATGCTGGTAGAGAAGCTTCACGCCGCGCGCACTCCGCTTCAGAAGCGATTTGCGGAACGCGCCCGGCATCACCACGTCGCGGCCCAGATCCTCCGCGCCGAAGAGCGAGGCATAACCCTCGAAGCTCCCATCCGCCTTCACCGCCTTCGCCTCGAAGCGCGCGGCCTTCCGCTCGCCCGCCTGTTCGCCCACGGGTTCTTTCACTCGTTTCCTCCGTCTGGGGATGTTTTCCGCGCAACAAAAAAGGCGCCCGGAGGCGCCTTCACATCAAAATACAATCGTCATTGCCGGGCTTGACCCGGCAATCCAGGAGCCCCCTGCTCCGCGCCCGCCGCCCTGGACCCCCGGCCTTCTTGAACACAAAGGGGGCCCCGGGGGTGGCAATTCTTGTTTTGGCAAGAGCTGGAAATCTACCTCCCCAGCCTCTCCTCGATCCTCCCGAGTGCCGCGTTCGCCGCCTTCGCCTGTTCCTCCAGCCGCGCCGTGCGCTCCACGAGTTCGCCGATCCGCTCCGTCCGTTCCTCGAGATGCTGGAGGCGTTCGTTCGCGGCGCCCGCCCAGAGAAGCGCCGCTGCCGATTGCAGGACGATCGTCACGATCACGGCCACGGGCACGCGCCGGTCGAGCGCCCACATCGGGCCCTCTTTGGTGTATGCTGTCCCTTCCATCGTTCCGATCCTCTCGAAAGAACCCGCTTCATGACGACAGACCACTGGATGATCCTCATCATGGGCGCGGGCCTCGCCTGCGGCCCCATCCTCCTCGTCTGGCTCGAAGAGCGGACGCGCGCGCGCGGCATTTCCGTGCCCGCCCTCGTCACCCTCAAGGGCTACAAGGTCACGCCGCACAGCGCCTTCAGCCTCGTCGTCGCGGTCATGCTGATCTTCCTCTCCTACGAGATGCGGGGCATCGGCCTCGGTTTCGTCTTCATGATTTTCGGCTTCATCGACGTGATCGTCGCGGTGCAGAACATCAGGAAGTCGAAGGCGTCCGCCTCGTAGCGCTGCCATATCCCACCGCCTCGCGCTTTTCCGCATCGCTGAGGAAGTCCGCGCGGCCAATCCGCGCCCAGAGCGCGTCGCGGTCGGCGCTGAGCGCGTCCACCCCGTCCGCGTCGTACCAGAGCCGCAGCTTCCCCTCGTAGCGGGGCCCGAGCCAATGCGTCAGCGCCCGCGCCGTGCGTCCCGCCAGCGGCAGCACCGTGCCGCGCCAGAAGGCCCGGTTCGCCTCGCGTAAATTCGCATAGGTGTTGTCGCCGGGAATGCCGAGCAGCATGGGCGGCACGCCGAAGGCGAGCGCGATCTCGCGCGCGGCGGCGTGTTTCGCCGCGATGAAATCCATCTCCTGCGGGGTCAGCCCCATGCTCGTCCAGTCGAGCCCGCCTTCGAGCAGCAGCGGACGGCCGGCATTCGCCGCGCCCTGGTAGTTCTCGGCCAGTTCGCGTTTCAGCCGCTCGAACTGGTCCTCGGTGAGGTTCGCCCCCGCCTCGCCGCCCTTGTAGACGAGCGCGCCGGAGGGCCGCGCCGCATTGTCGAGCAGCGACTTGTTCCAGCTCCCCGCCGCATTGTGGATGTCGATGGCGCAGGCCGCCGCTTCGAGCGGGCTGAGCCCGTAATAGTCATCCACCGGGTTGAAGAGCCGCATGTGGAGCACGGGGCTCTGCGTCCCGCAGGGGATCGTCACCACCCGTCCGTTGACGGAATATTCGTAAGCCTCGGGCCAGCCCGCCCGCCCCGGCACCGCCTTCATGCGGTCGGGGCGCAGCACGTAAAGTTCGCGCGGGCTCCCCTCCACCTCCACGAGCTCCATGTAGCTGTTCCCCGCCACCTGCAGGAAGCTGTACCAGCTCTCGAAGAAGTCGGCGCCGGCTTGCGCCCCGTTCGGCCGCTCGATGAGCGCGAGCAGCGGATGCTCGCTGAGTTCCCGCGTCCCGTCATAAAGCAGCCAGGGCAGGCTCGCCGCCGCTTCCGCGATCAGCCGCACGCAGCGATAGGCAACGGCATTGCGCCTGTAGCCCTCTTCCGCCAGCGCCGCATAGTCGCGCGGCGTCCACACGGCGCGCCCCTGCATATGCAGCGCAATCACCGGCGCCACGCGGGACTGCTTTGCTTCAGGCGCGCGTCTGCGCATCGCGCCGAGAAGCGCGGCAAGCGGATTGGGCATGGATGTTGGTTCCTGTCTTGGAAGACTGCGCGGCTGGCTTTCAGCCGCGATAAATATTCAATGTCACCCCGGCGGTTTCAGCCACCGGACGAAAACAAAAAACCGGTGTCATCCCGGGATTTATTCCCGGACCCATTGACGGTCCGTTTCAGCGACGAGGTGGATTGGGTCCCGGCAACAAGTGCCGGGATGACACTTCTGGTTTGTTTCGCTCGCAATGACGAATGTAATTAAGTCGCGCTTTTCCATCCCCTCGTAGCCAATAGTTGATGAGACTAGGAGGATGGCCACACAGGATGATATGGATGCCCTAGTCTGGGCTTGCTGCCGCCAAGAGCCGTTCAACAATGGTGATATAATTATCGCCGAAGATAACCGGCACATAGGTTACAGGAATGCGATATTCTATTGCTATCTGCATGTCCGAAACGTTCAACCGCTTTGCTGCTCTGTTGTCATGTATTTGTCGACGCTCTTCGACTGGACACAGGAGTTCCAGCGCGAGAAACTCTGCTAGCTTCTCTGATTTGAATGGCTCAACGCTCGAGAGGAGCTCGCGGGTGTCTTTTTCACTCAACAACGCATCTACGAGCGCCATAGCACTCTCAGGATCGTTAACGCACATGGCGTCGTCGTCCAGGACTGCGTGGCACATTTCCTTACACGCCGTATATCGCTGCCAACAAAAGTTGACCTCCGCTGAGTAGCTAATTTCTACATAGGTTGTAGGCGGAGTATACGGCTTGACTATCGTGTATTTCTCGTAGCGCCCAATAATCGGGTTGTCGGGGTCATTGAATTCAATGAATTCGATATAATCGAGATTTGTGTGCCCAACGATAGCGGCGCGTATTTCTTCTACCCCGTAAGGTAGTTCGCCTTCCGCGTGATTTGCTGCAATGATTTGACGGATGCGCTTAAGCGCGAGAAATGGATTTGCCATTTTTTGAGCCAAAAAAGCATAAAGGCGGGTAATTACCCGCCTTTATGCGATTCTGCAAGTATGTGCTTTTTAGCCAACAAGCAGTTTGGACTTTTTGGCCTCTTGGTCTTTAGTCCAATTACGAGTGCGCACGCACCGACCGTCCGCTATCGCCACATCGATGCGGTTCGCTGCAGCGACAAAATCGTCCTCTGACAGAGTTTCCCCGTGCTTGACGAGGAACTTTATATCAACGAGGCCGGCGGCCTTCTGCGCCTCTATGCGCTTTAGAAATGTGTCACGTTCCATCGCACCCTCCTGTAACCGTGGGGAAAATCTGGCCCACGAAATTTGGTGCATTAGTGGCGGTATTTATAGCGCCGCCACTTAACAGTCAATTGACGCAGCGTGTACCCACGGAGCCTATAATGGATATTTTCCGTCCAAAACCCGCAGAAAAGCTGGGGAAATCCTCACATAGATGAGCAAAAAATATACTCCGCGTGTCACTTATATATCTACTTTTATCGTCGACAAGTCGTTCCCAGCGGCCTCAGCACAGCCTGTCATTGAGACAAAATGCCGAGGAATCATAGGAAAAGCCACCCTCACAACCTCCGCATCTTCGGCTCCCCCGCCTCGCCGGAGAGCATGAGTTCCGTCAGTGCCCAGACGAGCGCATCCAGCCGGTCGGGGCTCTTGCCGCCCGGCACCCAGTCGCACATCTGGTCTTCGAGCTTGGCGAGGCTGCCCACGTGATGCACCAGCCCGCGCTCGTAAAGCGCCGCCACGGGTTCGGCGCGCACCCGCTTGCCCCGCGTCGCCCGCACCAGGCGGATCGGCGCGTCGGGCATTTCCTGCCGCATCACCGTGCCCACCATGTCGCCGCCCATATTCGCTTCGGCGACGATCCGGTCCGCCTCATGCGCGCGGTAGCAACCGGCCACGCGCTTCGCCCAGGCGAGCGGCGACAGGCGCCCCATCGAGCGGTCGTCCAGCACGTAAGCATGGCCGTCCTCGCCCACACCGGCGCAGACGATGCCGCATTCGTCCGATTTCGTGCCGCCGGTCGCCGGCGGATCGACGCCCACCACCACGCGGACGAGACCGGCGGGCGCCTTCACGATCCGCCCGCGGTCGATCGTCTCGCGGCTCCACAGCGCGTCCGGATTGTCCTCGATCAGTTCCGCGTCGAGTTCCTGCCGTCCGAGCCGCGTGCCCTCGTAGCGCGCGATCACCGTCCGGAAAAATCCGTCGGCAAGGTTCGCCCGGTTCGCCTGTGTCGAGGCGCGCGTCACCGCCGTCGTCTCGTCGGCGATCAGCCGCTTCAGCACCGGCACCGGGCGCGGCGTCGTCGTCATCACCTGGCGCGGATTCTCGCCGAGCCGCAGCCCGAATTGCAGCATGTCCCAGGCCGCTTCCGCGTAGCGCCATTTCGCCAGTTCATCGCCCCAGGCCGCGTCGAATTGAGGGCCCCGAAGGCTTTCGGGCTCGCCCGCCGAAAAGACATGCCCCACCGCGCCGTTCGGCCAGAGCAGCCGTTTTCGCGTCACCTCGTAGCGCGGGCGTTCGTCCGCATGCGCAATGGTGCGCAGCCCGGAGGGCCCGTCGATCATCACCTCGCGCACATCGCCGAGTGTCTCGCCGATCAGCGCGATGCGGCCAGCGCGGCCGGCGTCGACTTCCGCCTGCACCCATTCGGCCCCCGCGCGCGTCTTGCCCGCGCCGCGTCCGCCCAGCACCAGCCATGTCGTCCATGTGCCCGCCGGGGCGAGCTGGTCGTCGCGCGCCCAGAAGCGCCAGTCACGGGCGAGCAGCCGCAGCTCGCGCGGCGTCAGCGCCTTCACGAATTCGGCCCTTGCCTCCGCCGTCAAGCAGGCGAGCGAGGCGGCTCTCAAGCCCGGCGCGGATGAGCTCGTCCTCGGCGCGCCGCTTTGCCTTGTCCGCTTCGGGGTCGTTTCGTTTGGCAAGCCGCGCCGCCTTTTCGATTTCGTGGAGCTTGTCGATGGAGCGCACCAGCGTGGCGAGCCGCCGCGCCTGCCGCTCGCCTTCCGCCTCGTCGCGTTCCGTCTTTCGTTGCCGCTCGATATCCGCGATCTCGCGGGCGATGAGCTTCGTCAGCCGCGCGGCCAGCGCCTCGGCATCCTGCGGCAGTTCGGTTTCGAGCTGTTTTGCCTCAGCCACCTCGCCGCGCTTCGGCCAGTTTTCCTTTTTCGCGCGGGCGATGATCCTGTTGTAGTGAATGCCGTGCTCGAACCCGATGTCGGAAAGCCGTCTCTTGCCGATCTCATAATCGGCACGGATCGTCTCCCAGTCGATGTCCTCGTCCGAGAGCGGTTTCGGCGTCACGGAGACGCCCGCCGCCACCGGCTTCCTCGCCGCTGCCTTTGCCATCGTCACCACACAATTCCGGAGATGGACGTAAGGTAGGGAGCGAGCGTCACGCTGACAATTGGGGATATCTTTCAATCGCTCCGGCGGCCTCTCCATCTGGATCACCCTCCCCCTGTGGGAGGGTCGAAAAACATGAGCATCGCGAAATGTTTTTCGGGGAGGGGTAAGCGGGAGAAACGGAAGGCGAGTCATCTGCCGAGAGCGGAGACCCCCTCCCCGAACGAGCTAACGCTCGTTCGACCCTCCCACAGGGGGAGGGTGGGCAAGAAAACGGCCTCGGAGACCCACAAGCACTCCCCTTTCCCGCCGAGTCACGGCAAACTCCAGCCAGCCGCTGGAGGGGGCCTCATGCTTCAACGCCTTGCGACCTCGCTTCGCTTCCGCTTCGTCGCGCGCCAGTCCGCCATCGAGCGGCAGGCGGGCGCCATCCCCTATACGATCGTCGACGGGCAGCTCGCCGTCCTTCTCGTCACCTCGCGGCGCACGGGCCGCTGGGTCTTTCCGAAGGGCGGGCTGATGGAAGGCCTCGATCCGCACGAGGCGGCCGCGCAGGAAGCGCTTGAGGAAGCGGGCGTCGAGGGCATCGTCGCCGACCGTCCGCTCGGCGTCTGGCGCACGATCAAGCGGCGCGGCGTCGTCGTGAAGCCCATCGAAGTCGACATGTATCCGCTGCTCGTCACGCAGCAGCACGACACATGGGAGGAGCAGCATCAGCGCCGCCGCCACTGGGCGGGCTTGCGCGAGGCGCGTCAGCTTCTCTACGACCCGCGCCTCGCCGGCCTCGCCGCAATGCTGAAAGACCTGAAGTAAAACCTTCCACCGTCATTGCGAGGCGTGCGCCAGCACGACGAAGCAATGACGCAGACGGAAAAACGTCAAAAATCTACCGCCATCTTCATCAGCCCATAGAGAAGCGCCGCGAGGCCGCCTGCCGCCGGCACGGTGATGACCCAGGCGGCCGCGATGGTGAGCACGTGACGGCGGCGCACGAGGCGGCGCCTTTCGCGCTTCAGCTGTTTCCTGATCGCGTCTTCCGGCGTCGGCGAGAGCGACGAGGGTTCGTTCGCGTTCGGCTTCGGCGGCTTCGGTCCGTCAGCCTTGAGACCGAGATTGGCGAGCTGCTCGCGCAGGAAGCCGACGCCGAAAACGCCGCCAATGGCGATATGCGTCGACGACACGGGCAGGCCCATCGCCGAGGCGATGAGCACGGTGATCGCCGCCGCGAGCGCCACGCAATAGGCGCGCGGCGCATCCATCTTCGTGATCTTGGTGCCGACCGTGCGGATGAGGCGCGGGCCGAACAGGGCGAGGCCGATCGAGATGCCGAGCGCGCCGATCGTCAGGACCCAGAGCGGCAGCGCGACCTTGCCCGCCACCGCCGTTCCCGTTTCCGCCGCGTTGACGATGGCCGCGAGCGGGCCCACCGCATTCGCGACGTCGTTGGCGCCATGCGCGAAGGAGAGAAGCGCGGCCGCGAAGACGAGCGGCAGCGTGAAGAGCCCGGCGACATGCTTGCGCCGGTTTTCGAGCATCGCCGCGCGGCGCGCCACCCATGGCCGTGTCGCCAGCGTGCCGATGACAAAAGCCGCGGCGCCGAGGAACCAGACGGTGCTCGTGCTCGGATGATAGATCTTCTTCAATCCCTTCAGCGACAGATACATGGCAAAGACGCCGGCCATCAGGCCGATCATCACCGGCACCCAGCGCCGCGCCGCCGCCACGCGGTCCGGCTTGAAGAGGACCTGCCACTTGATGAAGCCAAGCAGGGCCGCCGCGATGACGCCGCCCATCACCGGCGAGATGACCCAGCTTGCCGCGATAGCACCCATGGTCGGCCAGGAGACGATGCCGAAGCCCGCTGCCGCGATACCGGCGCCCAGCACGCCGCCGACGATCGAATGCGTGGTCGAGACGGGCGCGTTGAGGAAGGTCGCGAGATGGAGCCACATGCCGGCGGCGAGGAAGGACGCCATCATCAGCATCACGAAGTCGCGCACCTCGAAGCCCGCATCCGGCACCACGATGTTCTTCGAGATCGTGTTCACCACATCGCCGCCCGCGAGGATCGCGCCCGCCGCCTCGCAGATCGCGGCGATCAGCAGCGCGGCGCCAAGCGGCAGGGCACGGCTTCCGACGGCCGGGCCCATATTGTTGGCGACGTCATTGGCGCCGATGTTCAGCGCCATGTAGCCGGCAATCACGCCGCCCGCGATGACGAAGAAACTCAGAGGCCCCGTCGGCGCGAGACCGGTCATGAAAAGGAAGATCGCGACGAGGAAGAGGATCGCCAGTCCGGGGGCGGCGATCGAGCGCGACAGGGCATATGTCGCGTGTTCGAGCTTCTCGACCTTTTTCAGGTCCTTGTCGAGCGCACTCTTCGGCACAGCTTCCCCCGAATCGGGCCGCTGGGCGGCCTCCCCCATTCGGGTTGTGCGTTTAGCATTTCGGTGGGGACAAGCCTATCCCCGTGTGACGTTTTTTTGACATTTCGATGACAGTCAGGCCACCCGGGCGGCAAGATATCCCCCGGCCGCCGCAAGGCCCGTCAGCGCCATCCCCCAGGCCATGTCAACCGCCGCCATCCGCCAGGGCCAGCCCTTCAGCGTCGCGAGGTTCGTCATGTCGTAGGTGCCATAAGCGAGAAGACCCAGCACCGCGCCTCGCAAAAGCGCACCCTTCCAGCTCTCCGCGGGCATGACCGCGAAGAAGACGATGCCGCCTATGTAGAAGAGATAGAAGATGCCCGCCGCCAGGAAATCCGGCGTCTCGCGCATGAGGCTTCCGAGCGATGCCGCATAGAAGTCGCGCGCGACGCGACTCAGCCAGATGTAGTCCAGTCCGAGGAAGACGATCGCGCTTCCGGCATAGGCGAAGACATAGCTCATGGGGCGCCTTTCCAGTTCCCGTGTGCCTTGCTACGCCGCGAAAGTCAGGTTGGATCACATGTTTTTCATTCGGGCGGCATCAGCGGCCAGTCGACGATCCGGTCCTCCAGGTCTTCCATGTCCGCCTCGTCCTCATAGAGAAAACGTCCGTGAACGGACATTCCGGCGAGACGCACCGCCTCGTATTCGCCGGAAACGAGCGGGTGCCACCAGGGAAGGTCCTTGCCTTCCTTGATGAGCTTGTAGGCACAGGAGGGCGGCATCCAGTCGATGTCCTCGAGGTTCTCCGGCGTCAGCGTCACGCAGTCGGGCACGCGTGTCGAGCGGTTCGGGTAGTCCGAGCAGCGGCAGGTCTCCGCGTCGAGGAGCCGGCAGGCGATGTCGGTATATTCGATTTCGCCCGTGTCCTCGTCTTCGAGCTTCACGAGACAGCATTTGGCACAGCCGTCGCAAAGGCTCTCCCACTCGTCGCGGGTCATTTCGTCGAGGCGTTTCATGCGCCAGAAGGATTCGGGGCTGCCGGTCATTCCGGGACAAAACTCCGCCGCGCGGCTTTTGTCAAAGGCGACTTTCAAATCCGGCCCTGCCCCGCCATCGCCCCGATCCCGCCCTAATCCATGCACAAAGTTCGGCCAGTCTCATTCTGGATCAACGGGGGCTGGCACGACGCTCGCATGAAACAGCTACCCGGCACATGCCCGGATTGGGTCCAGCGAGGCGGTTAACCTTGACCGACGACAACGACGATATCGATCCGCATTATCCGATGCGCGCGCAACTGCGCCGCGCCGGAATGCTGCGCGACCTGCCGCTGCCGGGCGGGAATGACGGCTGCAATGAGCCGAAGCAGTCAACCCGCAAACGGGCCAGCGGACGTTCGCGCGTCCTCACCATTGCGTCGTTCGCTTTCACCGCCTCCATCGCCGGCTTCGTCGCCCTTGTTTTCTTCACGCTGCCCGACCTCCAGCGTACCCTCGACACGGCGCAGACGGATGCGCTTTCGATCACGGTGCTCGATGCGAACGGAGACGAAGTCGGCGTCCGCGGGCGGCGCACCGCGCCCACCGTGCCGCTCGGCGAGATGCCGCCCTATCTCGTGAAGGCCGTGCTCGCAACGGAAGATCGCCGCTTCTATGAACATAACGGCTTCGATCCGCGCGGCATTGCGCGCGCCATGTGGACGAATCTGGTTTCCTTCGATCTGGTGGAAGGCGGATCGACGATCACGCAGCAGGTCGCGAAGAATCTCTATCTCGACAACAGCCGCACCATCTGGCGCAAGGCGCAGGAAGCGCTCATCACGATGTGGCTCGAGAACAACCTCACCAAGGACGAAATTCTTACGCTTTATCTGAACCGCATCTATATGGGCGCCGGCAATTACGGCATGGACGCCGCGGCGCGCTACTATTTCGGCAAGTCGGTGCGCGATATTTCTCTCCCGGAAGCGGCGATCCTCGCGGGGCTCCCGAAAGCGCCGAGCCGCTTCTCGCCTACGAACGATCTTGAGCGCGCGCGTGTGCGCGCAAACCAGGTGCTCGATCGCCTCGTGGATGCAGGCAGCCTCAGCGAAAAGGAGGTTGCGGGCGCGCGCGCCAATCCGGCCAAGGTTCTCGCCCGGTCGGCGGAAGCTGGACGCGAGTATTTCGTCGACTGGATCGCTGAGGAGGTCCGGTCGCTCTTGCCGGACATCACAGGCCGCGTCGCCGTTCGCACGACTCTCGATCCACGCCGGCAGACCGCCGCCGAAAAGGCCGTCGGGAAGGCGCTTGACGGGAACGGTGCCGAGCGCCGCGTCACGCAAGGAGCGCTCATCGCCCTCGGACCGGACGGATCGGTGCGCGCCATGGTTGGCGGAAAGTCGTATATCGAGAGCCAGTTCAATCGCGCGACCCAGGCCAAGCGGCAGCCCGGCTCCGCCTTCAAGCCCATCGTCTATCTCGCGGCACTCAAGGCCGGCTACACGCCGGATAGTCCGGTGACGGACGAACCCGTGTCGATGGATGGATGGACGCCACGCAACGCATCCACGCGCGACTGGGGTACGGTGAGCCTTGCTACGGCGCTTGCCAATTCGATCAACACGATCACGGTTCAAGTCGGCGACCGCGTGGGCATGGACCGCATCATCGGCACAGCAAGGGAACTCGGCATAGACGGACCGATGCCCCGCAATCTGTCAATTGTGCTCGGGAGCGCGGAGGTCACGTTGCTTCAGCTCACCTCCTCCTACTCCGCCTTCGCGAATGCAGGCATGCGCGCGACACCCTATGGCATCGTTTCGGTGGAAGCCGAAAACGGCGAGACACTCTACAAGCGCGAAACGGCTCCGACGCAGGTGATGACGCGCGCTCAGGCGCAGGACATGACCTATATGCTTCACCAGGTCATCATGGAAGGCACGGGCCGCTCCGCCGCGCTTTCCGGCCGCCTGGCAGCCGGCAAGACCGGCACGAGCCAGGATAATCGCGATGCCTGGTTTATCGGCTATACGGGCAACGAAGTCGCGGGTGTCTGGTTCGGCAATGACGACAACACCCCGACGGACGGCGCTGCAGGCGGAAACTTCGCCGCCATCGCCTGGCGCAACTACATGATGGCGGCCGAAAGCGGCATGCCGCCGGCGCCCCTTCCCGGCGCGGTGCGTTACCGCGATGCACCGCTCGTCTCCGCGACGTCGCCGCGCAGCGGCTTTTTCGCGGAGCTCGCCGATCTCTTCAATGCTGCACCGAAGCTCGAGAGACGTTCCTCCGGGAGTCCCACACCGGACTTCCGGACGGGCGGCCGCCGCTGAAGAACATTCAAACAAAGCACCTTGTCTGAACAAACCGCTCCGGTACTCGTCCCGGGAATTGCGCGGCTGCGCGCGATGCGTCATACAGGCGTCCAGTTCAACGGGATTTAATCGAATTGGCCGCACCTGTCCTTGCCTTGCGCGACATTCGCGTCGTCTTCGCCGATCAGGTTCTGATCGCGGCGGCGAGCTTCGCGCTAGCGCCCGGTGACCGGCTCTGCCTCGTCGGACGAAACGGCAGCGGCAAGTCCACCTTGTTGCGGATCGCGGCAGGGCTCACCGACCCCGATGGCGGTGAAATTTTCCGGCAGCCGGGCACGCGCATTGCCTATCTCGAGCAGGTACCGAACTTTGGCGGCGCGAAACGCGTGATCGACTACGCGATGGCGGGCGGCGCGGAAGAACACAAGGCCGCAGCCGCCCTCGACGAACTCGGCCTTTCGCCCCTTGCCGATCCAGCGACCCTGTCAGGCGGCGAAGGGCGGAAGGCGGCGCTCGCGCGCGTGCTTGCAGAGGAGCCCGACGTTCTTCTCCTCGACGAGCCGACCAACCATCTCGATCTCCCGTCGATCGAATGGCTGGAAGAGCGGCTGTCGCAATTCCGCGGCGCCTTCGTGCTCATCAGCCATGACCGCGCCTTCCTGCGGCGTCTGGCGGCGGGTTGCCTCTGGCTCGACCGCGGCGCCATCCGCCGCCTCGACAAAGGCTTCAGCGCCTTCGAGGAATGGTCGGAGAAGATTCTCGCCGAAGAAGAAGTCACGCAGCGCAAGCTCGACAAGCTGATCGAGCAGGAAACGCAGTGGTCGCGCGAGGGTATCTCCGCACGGCGAACGCGCAACCAGGGGCGATTGCGCCGCCTCCATTCGATGCGCGCCGAACGCGCTGCGCTCGTGCAGCAGACGGGCCGCGCCGACCTCGCCGTCGAGACCGGACAGGCTTCGGGCTCGCTTGTCGTGGAGGCCAAGCGCGTGACCAAGGTCTGGCCTCAGCCGGACGGTTCCGAGCGCGTCGCCATCCGCGATTTTTCGACGCGGATCATGCGCGGCGACAAGATCGGCGTGATCGGTCCCAACGGCGCCGGCAAGACGACGCTCCTCCGAATCCTGACCGGCGCGCTCGCACCCGATAGCGGCACCGTTCGCCTCGGCACCAATCTCACACCGGTCTATGTCGACCAGTCGCGCAGCTCGCTCGATCCGGAGACGACGCTGTGGGACACGCTCTGCGAAGGCGGCGGCGACCAGGTGATCGTGCGCGGACGTCCGCGACACGTCGTTTCCTATCTTCGCGATTTCCTGTTCCGCGAGTCGCAGGCACGCCAGCCCGTGAAGGCGCTTTCGGGCGGTGAGCAGTGCCGCCTTCTGCTTGCTCGCGCGCTCGCGAAACCATCCAACCTCCTCATCCTCGATGAGCCGACCAACGATCTCGACATGGATACGCTCGATCTCCTCCAGGAAGTCGTGTCGGACTATGACGGTACCGTCCTTCTCGTCAGCCATGACCGCGACTTCCTCGACCGCATCGTCACTTCCGTCATCGCCCTTGAAGGCGACGGGAGAGCCCAGGAATATCCGGGCGGCTATTCGGACTATCTGCGTCAGAAGAAGGCAACGTCCGGAAGCCCGGCCTCGGCGAAGTCCTCCGCCCCGGCGTCGAAACTCGAGCGCGCAAAGGCGCCGACGAAGCTCGGCTACAAGGACCAGCGCGCGCTGGAGGAGCTGCAGTCGCGCATGCCCGAGCTTGAAAAGGAGATCGCCGCGCTTGAAGCGGCGCTTGCCGATCCGGATCTCTATGCCCGCGATCCCGATGGGTTCCACAAGACGAGCGAGCGCCACGACGCGCTCAAGGCGGAACTCGAAAAATCGGAAGAGCGCTGGCTGGAACTCGAGATGAAACGCGAGGAACTCGCGGGAAATTGACGGCGCGGCCCGTCTTTCCGGTGACACATTAACCAGACGCCTATAATCCCTTTGACTGTTCCAATTTCAGACGATTGGATGGTGCAGGTACTGATTCGCGCAGGGGTGAGCGGGCCGGTACGCCGCAGTAACCCGGAGCCCGGGCGGGGCTCCAATGGGGGGAAATCGTTGAAGCTGGCCCTGAAGCTGGTAGCGGTTGTCGTTGTCGCGCTCATTGTTGGCGCGGGCTCCGCGCTGCTTTTCGTTCGCGGATCAGGACTTGGCGGAACGATCTCCGTCGGCCCGTGGCAGACGAGCCTCGTCATCGGCAGCGCGGAAGCCGACCCCTACACCAGGGCGCGCGTCGCCGTTGCCGGCCTCCTCGCCCTCAATCGCAGCGAGACGATCTATTTCACCGCCGCGCATGACGACGCGGGCGACGCCCTGCGTTCCGGCTGCGTCTACAAAGTGGCGGGAACCGATCCGCCCGCGCGCTGGTGGAGCATGACGCTTTACGGCGCGGACCATTACCTCGTTGCCAACAGCGAGAACCGCTACTCCTATGGCGGCGCCACCGTCGCGCGCGAAGCGGATGAAAGCTTCATCATCACCGTGGGCCCGCAGGAAACGGAAGGGAACTGGATCCCGGCCGGCAGCCAAACGGATGACACATTTTCTCTTACTCTCCGGCTCTACAATCCGGAACCGGCAGCCGTGAGCAATCCTTCGGGGATCGCGCTCCCACACATCGTCAAGGAGGCATGTCCGTCATGAAAACCTGGCCAATGTGGGTCGCGGGCACGATCGCTCTCGCGGCCGCGTTTCACATCCTCACCGTGTTCGGTCTGCCTTATGGCATCATGGACCGGGCCATGGCAGGCATCGTCGCGGAAGCGGGTGACGTCAACAAGCCCGTCTATCCGGAGAGCGCCACGGCCGCCTCGCGCGGCATCGTGCGGCCGAGCCCCGATCTCCTCTACACGGCCTGCGCCTATGACGTCAGCGAACGGCCGGTGAAACTCACCTCGCCCGTGCCTGACACCTATTGGTCGCTTTCGACCTTCGCCTCCAACACCGACAACTTCTTTGTCGTGAACGACCGCCAGGTGAAGACCGACCGGATCGAGATCATCCTGGCGGCCAGCGAAAACGCCGCCACGGAAGAGGGTATCCCGGTCATCGTCACGCCGAGCAGCAAGGGCATTGTCCTCTTTCGCTCGCTCGTACCCTCGGAGGACCTCCGTGCCGAGATCGACGCCAAGCGCCGCCAGTCGAATTGCAAGCCGCTCTGAGGCACCTGCGCATGCAGTAGCCCGAGGGCCTGCGCGCTGATACCATCGCCCCGATTTCGCGTGGACCGCGCCATCCGGGGGACACTTCCATGAACCGCAATTTCATTCTCGGCCTGATCGGCGCGGCCGTCGCCGTTGCCATCGCCATCGTGCTCGTCGTCCAGCCGGGCCGCGACGCCCAAAGCGATCTCGTCCGTGTCACCTTCGCCACCGACTGGAAGGCGCAGGCGGAACATGGCGGCTTCTACCAGGCGCTCGCCAAGGGCTACTACGAAGAAGCAGGGCTCGACGTCGAAATCCTGCAGGGCGGGCCCGGTGTGAACGTTGCGCAGCTTCTCGCCGCGCATTCGGTCGATTTCGGCCTTGGCTCCAACAGCTTCGTGCCGCTCAACATGGCGGCGGCGGATGCGGGCGCGAAGGCCGTCATGGCCTCCTTCCAGAAGGACCCGCAGGTTTTCATCACGCATCCGCGCGAGGACGTGAAGTCGATCGCCGACATGAAGGGCAAGCCCATCATGGTCTCGGACGCGACGGTGAGCGCCTTCTGGCAGTGGCTGAAATCGAAATACGGGTTCGAGGACACGCAGATCCGCAAATACACGTTCAACCTGGCGCCCTTCCTCACCGACGAGAAAGCGATCCAGCAAGGCTATCTCTCTTCCGAGCCCTACATGATCCGCCAGCAAGGCGTGGAACCGCAGGTGTTCCTGCTCTCGGATTACGGCTATCCGGGCTATGCCGCCTTCATCCTCGCTAGCGACAGGATGATCGCGGAGCGGCCGGAGGTCGTTCAGGCCTTCGTCGATGCGAGCATCAAGGGCTGGGTCGCCTACATCTACGGCGACCCGTCGCCCGCGAACGAACTCATCAAGCGCGACAATCCGGAAATGACGGACGACGTCATCGCGAACGCGATCCGGCTGATGAGGGAAAACGGCATCGTCGATTCAGGCGAGACACTTGAACTCGGCGTCGGGGCGATGACGAACGAGCGCTGGCAGAAATTCTACGACGAAATGGCGCTGGCGGGCGTCTATGACGGCAGCGTCAGCGTCCACAGCGCCTATACGCTCGAATTCGTGAACCAGGGCGTCGGCCTCGACCTCAAGAAAGAACTCACGGGCGAATGACGAAACCTGCGCCCCTCATCGACCTTGCCGGCATCGGCAAGACCTATGGGAGCGGCACGGTCGCGCTCGCAGGCGTCGATGCGACGATCCGCGAGGGCGGATTCGTTTCGCTGGTGGGGCCGTCGGGCTGCGGCAAGAGCACGCTGCTGCGCATTGTCGCCGGGCTCGTCGCGCCGGATAAAGGCGCGCTTTCATGGCCTGCCTCGGGCGCGCGGCCTTCCGACATCGGCTTCGTCTTTCAGGACGCAACGCTCATGCCCTGGGCACGCGTCGCGGAAAACGTCTATCTGCCGCTGAAACTCAAAGGTATCGCCAAGGAGAAGGCGATGCCCCGCGTCCGCGACGCTCTCGCGCGTGTCGGCCTTTCCGATTTCGCCGATGCCTTCCCCCGCGAGCTTTCGGGCGGCATGAAGATGCGTGTCTCTATCGCGCGCGCACTCGTCACCGAGCCGCCGCTCCTCCTGATGGACGAACCCTTCGCGGCGCTGGACGAGTTCACACGCGAGAAGCTCGACGACGACCTCAGCGGGCTCTGGCTCGCTCACCGCTTCACCACGGTCTTCGTCACGCACAGCATCTACGAATCCGTCTATCTGTCGGAGCGCGTGCTCGTGATGGGTGCGCGGCCGGGCCGCATCCTCGCCGATATCGCCATCGACGCACCGTTCCCGCGCGGCCGCGCCTTCCGGGAGTCGCAGCCTTACGTCGAAATCTGCGCCCGGGTGAGTGCGGCACTCCGCGAAGGAGCAGCGATATGAATTCGCGCTTCACCCGCATCCTCGTGCCTCTTCTCGTCGGCATTGCCTTCCTGGCCCTCTGGGAAGGGCTGGTGCGCGCGAGCGGCGTCAAGCCTTTCGTACTCCCCGCCCCCACCGTCATCGCCGACAGCCTCGTCCAGAATTTCGCTTCGCTGATGGCCTCGCTCTGGGTGACGTTTCGCGTGACGCTGGCGGCCTTCCTGCTCGCCGTCGTGGGCGGCGTCGGCCTTGCGATCGTCTTCTCCCAGAACCGCCTCATCGAGACGGCGCTCTTTCCCTACGCGGTCGCCCTGCAGGTAACGCCCGTCGTTTCCATCGCACCGCTCATCATCATCTGGGTCGGCTATGACCGGGTCGAGGTTGCGGTGCTTATCCTCGCCTGGATCGTCGCCTTCTTCCCGATCCTCTCGAACACGACGCTGGGCTTGCGCTCCGCCGACCACAATCTCCGCGACCTCTTCCGGCTCTACGGGGCGAGCCGCCGGCAGGTGCTGACCGAGCTGCAGCTTCCTTCCGCGCTCCCCTACATTCTCGCCGGCATGAAGATTTCAGGCGGTCTTGCGCTCATCGGTGCGGTCGTCGCCGAGTTCGTGGCGGGCTCCGGCGCCGCGACGGGTCTGGCCTGGCGGATCGTCGAAGCGGGCAACCGGCTCGACATTCCGCGCATGTTCGCTGCCCTCTTTCTGCTATCCACACTCGGGATCTGCATTTTCTTTGCGCTGACCCTGCTGGAACGGCGGCTTCTCCGGCACTGGCACGAGAGCGCGGTGCGGCGGGAAGTCTGACTGTTACCGCAGAAATCTGCGCTTTTTTGCTTTGCACACTTATTTTTCGATAATTATATTGTTTTACACAACTATTGACGATCTTTCTGAAAAAACCCATCTTATCTGGCAAATAGCTCGGCTGACTTTCGGCGGGCGGCCCGCTCGCTTTGCCCGGAAAAGGGCTGTATGACCGGGCTTATTACGTAATTCGAGGACATCCACATGGCGCAGCACACCCGCAAGGGCGCCCAGTTTCAGGCTCTCACGGCAAACCGGCTGAGTGACGGCATCGTCGTCTACTTCACGGCGGATGATCGCTGGTCGGAATCGCTGCAGGACGCGGACGTTGCGGAAGGCAAGGACGCCGCGGACGCCCTGCTCGCCCGGGCGACGCCCTCGGTCGACCGGAATGAGGTCGTGGAGCCCTATCTTTTCGAGGTTTCGCCCGAGGATGAGGGCATTCGCGCCATCAGCGTGCGCGAGATCATCCGGCAGGCGGGTCCGACCGTGCGGCGCGACCTCGGCAAGCAGGCGGAACTGGCCGGCGTTCACAACTGAGTTCAGCGGACGCCGGAAACAGGTAAAGGCAAGAGTCATGTATCGCTACGACGAATTCGATCAGCAGCTCGTCAACGAGCGTGTCGCGCAATTCCGCGGACAGGTCGGCCGCCGGCTTTCCGGCGAACTCACCGAAGACGAGTTCAAGCCGCTCAGGCTGATGAACGGCGTCTATCTGCAGCTTCACGCCTACATGCTCCGCATCGCCGTTCCCTATGGCACGCTGTCGTCGCGGCAGCTTCGGATGCTCGCGCATATCGGGCGCAAGTACGACCGTGGCTATGGCCACTTCACGACGCGCCAGAACCTGCAGTTCAACTGGCCTGCGCTGAAGGACGTTCCCGCCATTCTGGACGACCTCGCCTCGGTCGAGATGCACTGCATCCAGACCTCCGGCAATTGCATTCGCAACGTGACGTCCGATCAATATGCGGGGGCGGCAAAGAACGAGATCGAGGATCCGCGCATCGTGTCGGAAATCATCCGGCAGTGGTCCACCTTCCACCCGGAATTCTCATTCCTTCCCCGCAAGTTCAAGATCGCGGTCTCGGGCACGCCGGACGACCGTGCCGCAATCCGCGTGCACGATATCGGCATCCAGATCGTGCAGAACGGCAAGGGTGAAGTCGGCTACGAAATCTATGTGGGCGGCGGGCTTGGCCGCACGCCGATGATCGGCAAGAAGATTGCCGGCTTCGTGCCGAAGGAAGACCTGCTCGCCTATCTCGAGGCGGTCATGCGCGTCTACAACATGTATGGACGCCGCGACAATATCTACAAGGCGCGCATCAAGATCCTCGTGCATGAGATCGGTGTCGAGGAAATGACGCGCCAGGTCGAGGCGGAGTTTGCGGAACTCAGGAAAGCGGGTGCGCTGCATCTGCCGCTGGAAGAAGTTGCGCGCATCGAAACCTATTTCCGGCCGCCTTCTCACGAAAACCTCCCGGACGACAGCACCGAACTCAACAAGGCCGTACTCGCAGACCGCGGTTTCGCCAACTGGGTGAAGTCGAACGTCGCACAGCACAAGGTGCCGGGCTATGCGATCGTCAACATCTCTCTGAAGCCGATCGGCGGCGTTCCGGGTGACTGCACCTCCGACCAGATGGACGCCGTCGCCGACATCGCCGAGAAGTACAGCTTCGACGAATTGCGCGTTACGCATGAACAGAACCTGACGCTTGCACATGTGCGCAAGAAAGACCTGCCCGCGGTTTACGAGCTGCTGAAGGCCCACGATCTTGCGACGCCGAATATCGGCCTCATCACGGACCAGATCGCCTGCCCCGGCCTCGATTATTGCGCGCTTGCAAACGCGCGTTCGATCCCGCTCGCGCAGCAGATTTCGGAGCGCTTCGCCGACATCGAGCGTCAGCATGAGATTGGCGAACTGAAAATCAACACATCGGGCTGCATCAATGCCTGCGGACACCACCATGTCGGCCATATCGGCATTCTGGGCGTCGACAAGAAGGGCGTCGAATATTACCAGGTGACGCTTGGCGGCGCGGCGGACGAGAAGACGGCCATTGGCGACATTGTGGGACGCGCCTTCACCGAAGACGAAGTGGTGGACGCCATCGAGACCATCGTCACCACCTATATCGGTGTCCGCCAGAACGGCGAACGGTTCATCGACACCTATCGCCGCGTCGGCATCGATCCGTTCAAGGAGAGCCTCTATGAAACTCATTAGGAACGGCGCGTTCGTCGAGGACGACTTCATCACCGTCGGCGACGAGGACCAGCTCCCCGACGGGGCGGTTATCGTGAGCCTGGAACGCTGGCAGGCCGAGCGCGAGACTTTGCGCGCGCGCAATGCCCCCATCGGCGTTCGCCTCCAGAGCGGCCAGGAGCCGGGCCCCATCGCGGACGATCTCGACCGGATCGATCTCGTCGCGCTCGAATTTCCCGTCTATCGCAACGGCCGGGCCTATTCCTATGCGCGGCTTCTGCGCGAACGCCATGGCTTCAAGGGTGAAGTGCGCGCGGTCGGCAACGTGCTGCGCGACCAGTTTCAGTTCATGATCCGCTGCGGTTTCGATGCGCTTGAGGTCGCCGACAACATCACACCGGAAATCTGGGCGGAGAATGCCGGCTCCTTCAGCCTCTTCTACCAACCGGCAGCCGACGGACAGGAAACCGTTCTCTCGCTTCGCCAGCGCCTCGCCGCGCGGGCGCAGGAGAAGGCGACGGCCTGACATTTCGGCTCATCACCGGCGACAGTAAAAAAGCCCGGCCTCGAAAGAGGACCGGGCTTTTCAATACGCGACGCAACGAACTCAACAAACAACCGCAGTGTGCGAGCGGCAGATCGCGCTATTACGCAGCGCGGAGCTTTTCGAAGGCTTCCGTGAACTTCGTGGAGTAGGGGCTCACGGCCTCGCGCACGGTCGAAACGGTGAGCTCGTTCAGCTCGCGGGCCGCGTCGATGTTGCGCTTGAGGGTCGAACGGACATATTCGTTCTGGAGTTCCACCGCCGACTTGATGCTGCCGGATTTGATCACGGCGCGGGCGGTTTCGACGCCTTCCTCGAAATTGGTACGAGCGAGCGTCGTGATGATTCCCGAAGCAGCTTCGAACGTGCTCTTCGGATCGGTCTTCGGGGCGGCTTTCGCCGCAGTCGTCTTCGCCGTCGCCTTGGCCGTCGTGGCCTTCTTGGCGCGCGGCTTCGCTTTGGTCGTCTTGGCCTTGGGGGTCGCTTCGGTCATTTTTCCATCTCCTGTATCGCGTGGTCGCTCACCTGGATGCGAGCGTTTCCCCGCACATACCGGCGCGCCGGATTTGTGCGCTGCACAATGAAATAATTTGCCCCTGTCCCAACGTCAAGTATTTTTTGTGCATTGCACAAAAATGTCAGTTTTTGAGGTTGGTCACTATCAAAATCTTCTTATGGAAAAAGAACTTAGGTCCAGTTGCGGCGCACTGCCGCAGACCAGGTCCGCGATCGCGGCGCCGCTTCCAGCCCCCAGCGTCCAGCCAAGTGTGCCATGGCCGCTATTCACATAGAGATTGGCAAATTGCGGCACTGCACCAAGCACCGGGCTCCCATCGGGCGTCATGGGCCGCAGGCCGCACCAGTATTCCGCCACATCTCTCGCGGGTCCTGTCTGCGGAAAGAGACTTTCAAGCGCGTCCATAACAGAGCGCGCCCGGCCCTCCTCGAGCGTGAGGTCGTAACCGCCGACCTCCGCCTGCCCCGCCGCGCGCAGCCGGTCGCCGAGCCGGCTGATGACGATCTTGCGCGCTTCGTCGGTGATGCTCACCTCCGGCGCGTTGCCTTCCGGCGCCGGCAGCGTCACCGAGTAGCCCTTCACCGGATAGATATAGCTCCTGTGCCCGAGCGGACGCAGCAGCGCCTGCGTGCCCGTTCCCGCCGCCAGCACCACCGCATCGCCTTCCACGAGCCCCGCCGCCGTTTCGACGCCCTTCACGCGGCCCCCTTCGACCACAAGGCGGCGCACATCCGCATCCGTCAGGAAGCGTAGGCCGAGCCGTTTCGCGCCTTCCGCCAGCGCGACTGAGTAGAGATGCGCGTCGCCACTTCCGTCCGACGCCGCATAGAGCCCGCCGGCGATATCGCCGCGCTGCATGGCCGAACCGAGCGCCGGTTCAAGCTCGATACATTGCGACGGCGTGAGTTTCGTCTGACCGACGCCCATCCTCGCGATGGGTTCCGCCTCCCGCGCCGCTTCGTCGAGTTCATGAGCATCGCGGAAGATGCGCAGGATGCCCCTGTCCTTGCGCCCATAGTCGAGGTGCATGCCCGCCCTGGCGAACTCCTCCTCGTAAGCCGCAAGCCGCGCACGCGTCAGCAGCGCCAGTTCGAGGTTCGGCGCAATCCGCTCGCGCCGCGCGGAGGTACGGCAGCGCATCAGGAAGCGCATCAGCCAGAGCCATTGCTCCGGATCCATTTTCGGACGCAGGCGGAAAGGCGCGTCGTCCCGGCCCAGCCATTTGAGCACGAGGCCGGGAATCTCGGGACCCGCCCATGGCGCAACCTCGCAAGCCGAAAGCTGCCCGCCATTCGCATAGCTCGTGCCGAGGCCCGCGCCCTCGCGCTGGTCGATCAGCGTCACCTCGACGCCTCTCAGCGCGAGTTCATATGCGGTGGAGACACCGGCAATGCCGGCGCCGACGACGATCGTATGCACGTGACCGGGACCCTGAATGAACGCGGCGGCTGCCGTACCCCCAAGCCCTATCAAAGCGCCGTCCGTTTGGCGACGGTAAAGACGCCGCAGGCCGCACCGATCGTTTGCACAGGCCCGCTCTTGACGTGCGGCGGTCCGTGCCCTATATGTCACCGTATGGTGACAAAATCGACGCCCAAGCCGAAACGCCGCGACCGGGAAAAAACCGGGCGGGCCATTCTGGATGCGGTTGGCCGCCTCATCCTGCGCGACGGGCTGTCCGGCGTCGGCATCAACGCCGTCGCGCGCGAGGCCGGTGCCGACAAGGTTCTGATCTATCGCTATTTCGGCGATCTCGATGGGCTTTACCGCGCCTATGCCGAGACCGGCGACTTCTGGTGGACGGTCGAGGACATGCTGACAAGCGTGGGAGACGCGGCAACGCTCGCCGAGGCGCTCAAAGCGGGGCTGCGTTTTCACGCCGCCGAAATGCGCAAGCGTCCGGTGACGCTCGCCGTCATCGCGGCGGAGCCGGAAAACCGCACGCCGCTTGTCGTCGCCCTCGAGGAAGTGCGCGAGCGCCGCTCGCTGGACCTCATGAAGAATATCGCCGCCCGCTACGAGGTGCCGGAAGGCGCGGACATTCCCGCGCTCACCGCGCTCATCGCCGCCGCCATCGACTATCTCCTCGCCCGCGCGCGGAGCATTCGGGTCTATGGCGGTGTCGACATCAAGACACCCAAAGATTGGGAACGAATATTCGTAACCATTGACGCAATGATCGACGGCGCGCTCGCACCCGTGCGTCCCAAAGGGAGGAAACGTTCATGACGACATTTCCGACGCGCCGCCGCCTGCTCCAGGCAGCGGGTGGGCTGACGCTTCTCGCCGCGGGCGGCGCCGTCTGGCGCGCGCATGACCGAGGCGTTTTCGTGGAACCTTCCGGCGCGCCCTACGATCCGCTATCGTCCAGGCGACGGAGGAAATCGTCGCCGACCGCGAGATGGTCGAAGACAGCCACGCCTGGTTCCGCGACGGTCCGCGAGACATGGCGCACGAACGAAGCGGCCTCGAACTCGATACGGCCGGGCTGTCGCCCGCACTCCTTGCGGCGGCAAAGTTCCTGCCCGCGCTTCCCGCCGAACAGAGCCACGGCGCATGGGCCAGCCAAACGCGGGACATCCATGTGCCGACCGCCGCCCTTCTCGGCATGATCTCGGTGCGCGACCGCTACGACCGCCCGCAGGCGCTTGCTGCAGGGCGACTCTGGCAGCGTATTCATCTTGAAACGAGTGCGGCCGGTCTTGCGATGCACCCGCTGAACCAGCCGGTCGAAACCATCGACCGGGAGCGCCAGACGGACAGAGAGGCGAAGTCGGAGGCGCGTCTCGCCGCCGTCACGCACGAGCCCGGATGGCAGCCGACCTTCGTCTTCCGCGGCGGCTATCCTGCGCGCAAGGCAATCGCCAGCGCGCGGAGAAGCGTGGAAGAGGTGACGGAAGAGGCGTGACGCCTAGTCTTTCCGTGCCGCGACGACTTCATCCACCGATGGCGGCAGTGTCTCCACATAGATGGAGCGGCTCGGGAAGGCGAAGCCTGTTCCCGCGCCTTCGACGATCTGCTTGATGCGATAGGCAAGCGCTTCCTTCACGTCCAGCCACTCGCCCCAGACGGTCGTCCTGGTGAAGCAATAGACCATGATGTCGATGGAAGAAGCGCCGAAACTGTCGACGCGCACGAAGAGCGGCGCGAGCGGCGGCTGCACGAAATCGTCGACCGAAGCGAGATAGGCGCGGATGTCGTCGCAGATGCGCTGAAGCTGCTCGTGCGTCGTCCGGTATTCGACGCCGATGAGCCAGGATATCCGCCTGTAGGTCATCGCGCTGTAATTGATGACCGCGTTGTCGGAGAGGTGCTGGTTCGGCACATAGACCGGCGCCTTGTCGAACTGACGCACCCGCGTCGAGCGGAAGCCGATCTTCTCGACCGTCCCCTCGACGATTCCGTCCACCTTGATCCAGTCGCCGAAGCCGAAGCGGCGCTCGATCAGGATGGACATGCCACCGATCAGGTTCTTGAAGAGGTCCTGCGCGCCGAGCGCCACGGCAACACCGAAAAGCCCGAGCCCCGCTATGATCGGCGCGACCTGTATCCCCCATGTCTGGAGGATCGTCGCTGCCGCGACGAGCACGATCGCGGTCTTTGCACCGGCGATCAGCCAGTCGAGAATTTCCGGTGTCAGCACGCGTTCGAGCTTCTTGATGCCCTGGCTGACCGGACCGACGCAGTTATAGAGCGCCCAGAAGATCGCAACGATGATCAGCGAGCGGTTGAGGTTTTCGGTGAAAGCTCGCGCCACGTCCTCGAAGGCCAGGTATTCCGTCGCAAAGAAAAACCCAAGCGCGAAAAAGAGGAAACGCAACGGATTGCGGATTGCATCGCGAATATAATCGTCGATCTTCGTCTCGGTGCGCTCCACCCAGCGGTCGGCGATCGCCAGCACGAAGCGGGTGAAGAGCCCGCGCAAAACATAGAAGATGCCGAAAATACCGATGGCGACCAATATGTCGCCAATGCTGTGGCCAAGTACGCCCGTCTGCCAGACGTCCTTGAGGAGTTCCCAGTAGTCCGAGAAGTTTCCGGCGATATCCTGCATCCCCTGAGCCCCCCGTTCGATCAAGCCGCCACAGGAGCGCGTTCGCGCGTCGCCGAGAAGCGTACTTTCGGCCACTTCTCGAGCGTATAGCCGAGTTCCCAGGCGCTCTTGCCCATGAAGACGGGCGCGCCGTCGCGGTCGGTCGCCATGTTGCCGCGATGCGCCTCCATGAAGCGCTTGAGTTCGGCGGGGTCTTCCGCGCTCACCCATCTCGCCGTCTCGTAAGGCGCGGGCTCGAAATGCACCTTGATGTCGTATTCGGAGGCAATGCGCGACGCGAGCACTTCGAGCTGAAGCTGACCGACGACGCCTACGATCCAGTTCGCGCCGATCTCCGGTTTGAAGACCTGCGTCACGCCCTCTTCCGCGAGGCTTTCGAGCGCGCGGCGCATGTGCTTGGCCTTCATCGGATCGTCGAGGCGCACGCGGCGCAGGATTTCCGGCGCGAAGTTCGGAATGCCCGTGAAGGTCAGGTCTTCCATTTCGCTCAGCGTGTCGCCGACGCGGATCGTGCCGTGGTTCGGGATGCCGATAATGTCGCCCGCATAGGCCTCGTCCAGAAGTTCGCGGTCCTGCGCGAAGAAGAGGATCGGATTGTGAACGCCGATCGTCTTGCCGCTGCCGGAAAGCTTGAGCCGCATGCCGCGCTTGAACTTGCCTGAGCATATACGCATGAAGGCCACACGGTCGCGATGGTTCGCGTCCATGTTCGCCTGCACCTTGAAGACGAAGCCGGAAACCTTCGGTTCCGTCGGCTCGACCGTGCGGGTCGCTGCGGGCTGCGGGCGCGGCGGCGGGGCGAACTCCACCACGGCGTCGAGCAATTCGCGCACACCGAGTTTCCTGAGCGCGCTGCCGAAATAGATCGGTGTCATGTGGCCCGCGCGATAGGCGTCGATGTCGAAGGCAGGGCTGCCTTCCCGTGCGAGCTCCATCTCCTCGTGGAACTTCGCGAGTTCGTCCGCACCGGCATATTCGGCGATCTTGTCGCCATCGAGGCTTGGAGGCTCTTCGTCGCTATGTTCCGTTCCCGGCTTCGCATAGGGAACGAAGCGGTTGTTCACCGGATCGAAAATGCCGCGCAGCAGACCGCCCATACCCGCCGGCCAGATCATCGGCACGGTGTCGAGCGCGAGCTTGGAGGCGATCTCGTCCATCAGATCGAACGGGTCCTGGCCTTCGCGGTCGATCTTGTTAATGAAGGTGATGATCGGCACGTCGCGCAGCCGGCAGACTTCAAAGAGCTTCAGCGTCTGCGCCTCGATGCCCTTCGCCGCGTCGATCACCATGATGGCACTGTCGGCGGCGGTCAGCGTCCTGTAGGTGTCCTCGCTGAAATCCTCGTGGCCCGGCGTATCGAGCAGGTTGCAGATGATGCCCTTGTATTCGAAGGTCATCACCGCCGACGTCACCGAGATGCCGCGGTCCTGCTCGATCTTCATCCAGTCCGAACGCGCACGCCGGTTGTCGCCGCGCGCCTTCACCTGCCCGGCAAGGCGGATCGCCCCGCCTTTCAGCAGCAGGTTCTCGGTCAGCGTCGTCTTGCCGGCGTCGGGATGGGAGATGATCGCGAAGGTCCGGCGGTTCCGGACCTCCGCCCCCACCTCGCCCGGCCGGGCGGCGGTTTCGGTCGTACTCACGTTGAGCTCCTCAGGATTTGCGCCGGACACTAACCGAAAGCACCCGAAATCGCCACCCGCGACAAAAAGGCACGTCTTCGGCGAAAATGGCCGCGACAAACTGGCCAATCCTTGGGAGGTGCCTTCCCGTGCGAACATGGCGCCATTCGACAATCAATAAAGAGAGAGACCCGATGACCGCCGCACGCGACATCATAGATCCGCATATCGAGGCGGCGCTGGCCGAGGCGGCCGAGAAACAGATATCAACCGACGCCATGGCCCGCATCATGTTCGAAAAGGTGCTGCACATCTGGCGCGACACGCGCACGCCGGAAGACATCCGTGCCGAGATCATGGAAGCCGCCGATCACCTCGACCCGGATGAAGACTTCATGTTCATGCGGCCGTAAAGGCCACAAGCCGGGAAGGCTCACGCCACTTTCTCCTGCAGGAAGTGGCGGCCTTCCCGGTCCTCGATCTCGATCACCCAGATATCCGGATCGAAGCGCCTTTGTTTCTCTATATAGGCGTCGGCATCGGCTTCGGGCTGCCGGCCCTTCGACAGCCAGACGAGCGACCCGTCGCCCTCCCGGGCGGGGCTGAAAACCTCGGCTTCACCGTTCAGCGGGTTTACCTTCACGAGAACGGTGCCCGAGGTGTCGTCGCCCCGGCGCACAACCATCGCCATCGCGCCTGCGGCTTGCGCGCGGCGGATCAATGCTTTCACCCAGATGTCGGCTTTCAGCCTCGGCGCGATGTCCATTGTCGTTTCCGTTGGCCTCTGTGACCGTTTGTTGCCGTAACCCTTGCGTCCCAACGCCTTTCGAGCCGCTCGCGTTCATTCTTAACGCGTTTCCCGTTTGCGGAGGGGGCTTCGCGGCATTAGACTCACTCATACTTCATTAAGACAAGTCGCCGGTCGCAAGAATCCGGTCAAGCGGGAAACGCGGCATTCACGGGGCAGCGGGGTTGCCATGAGGGGTAAGAACTTGGCTTTGAATTTCCGGGAAACTGTCCGCCTTGCCGGCCTTTCCGTATCCGCCGCCTTGCTGATCGCCGGCTGCACCGTCGTCCAGGGAGGCAAGGCCTCCTCCAGCGAACCCGAGAAGACCAAGGCCGACCTCGCGGCAAGCGAGGCGGCACTCATGGCGACCGATGCCATGGTCACGGCGAGCACCGCCACATCCGTTGCCTCCGCCAATATTCCGGTCCCGCTTCCCGCACCGCGCCGGGCCAATCCGGTTCAGGTCGCCTCGATCGATCCCTCCGCCGGCGTTTCCGCGCTTGCCGCACGGCCGGGCATGGCGCATTTCGCGGGCATCTATGTCGATTACGGTTCAGCCCTTGCGGCCGCCGACGCCAACAAGCTCAACACGCCGAGCGATGTGCGCCGGGCGCTTGCCGCGCTTCGCTTCCAGGAGCCGGATGCGCTCGCCGAGGGCTGGTATACGACGAGGGCAATGATCGCCGCCGAAGACCCCGTCTTCGCTCAGGGCGTGCGCGCCGAAGTCCGCGCCCGCGGCAAGGCGGCCGTTCTCGAAGCTCTCGCGGCGGACGAGAACTACATTATGCAGCTTCCCGGCGTGAGTTCCGCTTCCGCCGCCGTCGCCGTCTCCATCCGCAACGAGCATCAGCGCATGACCGGGCTCGCCGCCCGCTTCATGGATACGGCCTACAAGTTCCAGAAGCAGAAATGGGGCATGAGCACGCCGCTGCCGGGCGCCGCCGAAACGAAGTCGGCCGCCCTGGAAGACGAAAGCCTCGCCGGCAAGGCCCGCGCCGTTCTTGCCGCGCTGTCGCCGGTGTCGCGCGCGGAAGCCTATTCGCCGAACGTCATGACCCGCATCCTCACCCTCGGCGCCTATCAGGTGATCGAAGGGTCGATGGAGAAGGGTCTCGCGGAAGGCCGCACACCCACGGGGCGGTGTCTCAACTGGGCGCGGCTCAATCTCAACCAGTGCATCGCCGCCGCGCGCTTCCCCTCCGAGGAAGCCTATTGCACCTCCAAGCACGCGATCACCGAAGTCAGCAGTTGCTGGGCGGAAGCCGTGCCGCCCTCCACGCTCGCGAACTGAGCGCGGCGGTTCCGCCCTCCCGCCAAGTGCGGCGCGACAGCGAAAATTTGAATCGAATGCCTCCGGTATTTGAGCGAAATGCGCATCAAATTTGATGCGCATTTTTCTTTGTTTTTATTACACTTATAATCTAATTACTTTGTTTTTATAGTATTGAAATCAACCAACACAATAATCTTATAGCATAAAACCCACTTGTACTTGCATTTTATCTATCCAATTAACTGCGCGGCAGCACGCGGCGCCTAGTGTCCTCCCTGTAACGCGAACATCTGCCGGGAAAGGACTGTCGCATGTCGTTTATTTTGAGAGCCGCGTTCTGGCTGACCGTGCTGGCCTTCCTGCTGCCGGCCGCCGGATACGAAATGGATCCGCAACCCGCGGGCATGGAGGGATATTCCTCCGCCGCCCTCGTCACCGGCGCTGCCCCGCCGACGGAAGATATCGGCGCGGGCGAGGCGCTCACCCTCGCCGCCCGCTCGGCGCAGGACGTCATGGGCTTTTGCGACCGCAATCCGGACATCTGCGCAAAGAGCCACGCAATCGTCGGCCATGTGGTCCGCCAGACCGCGCATTACGGTGGCATGGCGCTCACCTGGCTCACCGAAAAGGCGAGAGAACACGAACAAGGGGCTGCGGCCGGGTCTCAGCCCGCCGCCATCCGCCCCGCCCCATCGAACGGCTACACGACAGGCGCCTGACCTCACCCTTCGAGCCCCTGTCGGCTTTCCGGCGCATTCCTAGGTACGCGCCGGCAGCCAAAGCGCCCCGCAAGCAGCCTCCCGGCTTGCGGGGCGCTTGTCCTTTCAGGTCCCGTTCGCTATGTCCTGAGCAGGCATTTCAGTGCTTTGGCCCCCGCCCCGCAAGGACGGCCCGAAAGGATGGCATGAGCATTCAGGATCTCGTGGACGATTTCGAATTCCTCGACGAATGGGAGGATCGCTATCGCTATGTGATCGAGCTCGGCAAGGAGCTCGAACCGCTCACGGACGCCGAACACTCCCGCGAAAACAAGGTCGAAGGCTGCGTCAGCCAGGTCTGGCTGGTGAGCGAATTGCGCCGGAAGGCCGACGGCGCGCCGCTTCTCCATTTTCGCGGCGACAGCGACGCCCATATCGTGCGCGGCCTCATCGCCATCCTGATGCGCCTTTATTCGGACAAGACGCCGGAGGAAATTCTGGGCATCGACGCGCGCGCCGTCTTCGCCGCGCTCGGGCTCAACGAACACCTCACGCCGCAGCGCTCGAACGGCCTCTATTCCATGGTGGCGCGCGTCCAGTCGGATGCGAGGGCAGCCGCCGCGGCCACCTCGGCCTAACGCCGCTCATCCATGCCGTAATGTTCGGCCAGCCGGTCGAGCGCGATCTGCAACACGAGCTTGCCCGAGCGCTTCGGCCAGCCGAAGCCCCGCTCCGCTGTCTCAAGTCCTTCGAGGTGGCAGCACACGCTCAGCAATATGTCGCCGAGATGCGGCCCCGCCGCCTTGATCGCGCGGGCGACGCGTTCGCGCGCGGCAAGCGCGTGATTTGCGATTTCGGCGGGGTCTCGCATGGGGCCGCGCCGCGTGCCGCTTCTGCCTCCCACGCCCGACCAGTCCGCCGTGACGCGCGGGCTCATCTGGCCGAGCGTGAAGTCGGTGCGCAGCTTCTCGCCCGCCTCGAATTGCCGGTCGCTGATGAGCGGCTTGCCGTCAGCCCCCTTGCGGCGGCGGAGCCAGCCAAGCGGCGTCTCGGCTTCGTTGACCGCGAGCGACACCTCGCCTTCTTCCGTGCGGAAGCGCCGCTCGCCCGCAAGCTGATGCTGCACGCGAAAAGGGTCCGCCTCGGCGGAGAGCCGCCGGTAGAGCGCGCGGCCCGCATCGCTCGCCCGCCAGCGCCGTCGCGCCTCTCCTTCCACCGGCTCCACGAGATCGCGCGCCTCGCACTCGTTCCAGATGGCAGCGTCCACTGTCGCAAGCGGGCGCTTGCCGCCACCGGGGCCGAAGAGCCCGATCCGCCCATCCGCCATCTCGTCCGCCAGGTAACCCGGTTCCGACAGGCGGCGGAAGACGCGCCGCACTTCCCGCTCGAAGCGGCGTCCGGCATGCCGCGTCGCCGGCGCCGCCGTCATTGTGTCATGCCCCGGTCGCCGGCGCGGCGCAGCGCATGTTCCAGCCGGTCGAGCAGCATGTCGAAATTCTCGTCGTCCCGGCGGTCTTCCACGAGACGGCAGGCATGGGCGGCGGTCGTCCGGTCGCGCCCGAAATGGCGGCCCACCGCCGAAAGACTTAAACCGTAGATCACATGCGTGAGATACATCGCCACCTGCCGGGCCTGCGCCACGGGTGCCCGGCGGCGCGTCGGCGAGCGCAACTCGCCGATGGGCACGTTCCAGGCCCGCGCCACCGTCTCCTGCATCAGTGCCACTTTCGCGGCCTGTTCGCGCTCCCTTATGGACCGGCGGATTGCCGCAAATCCCCGGTCGCCCGCAGTGAAATTGCCCACACCGTAAATGCCTTCCCTGACCATGCCTGTCCTCCAGCCTCGACGCCTCGCGGCGGCGAATGAAAACCTCGCCCTGGAAACAAGATTTGCATATTTCGTATATATCGGGGATAAATCACGTAAGTTTTTCGCGCGGCTCAGGAGCATCACGTGCGGACCCGGATCAGGCATTTCAGGAAGCAGCGCGGCCTCACCCAGACCGAGCTTGCCCAGCGGCTCGGCACGACGGCCGCCACCGTCTCCCGCCTCGAAACGGCGGACATGACGGTTTCGACAGGCTGGCTCGAACGGATCGCCGGTGAGCTTGCTGTGGGGGTGACGGATCTCCTGGATGCGCCGGCGGAAGGCCGCCATGCCGTAACGGGTGAAGTGCGGCGCGGCGGCAATGTCTTCGCCCTGCCCGAAGCGGTGTCGCTGCCGCCCGCTTTCCTCTCGCTTGCGCACCAGCCGACGGTCTTCAGGATCGGAGAGACGCTCGGCGCCTATATTGACGGCGACTTGCTGGTGGCCGACCGCATGGCCGTGGCGGAGGCGGCGGCAGTGCTCGGGCGCGATTGCTTCGCGGGCGGGGCGGAAGGCGGTCTCGCCTTCGGCCGCCTCGCCTTGCTTGACGCCGATCGGTGCTTGTTGATGCCGCCTGAAAGCGGCGCGCCCACGCGCGAGATTTTATCGCCGGTCTGGATCGCGCCGGTGGTGACGCTCCTGAGGAACTACCCGCCCGTCAGGAGGACGCGTCCCGGCAGCTGACGGTCACGCTGCCGGCCTTGTCTTCCGCCCCGCCGCAATCCATGCCGGGAAAACACATCGCGGCCGCCGCGCCGCCGAAGCGGAAGGCAACATAGGCTTCCTGCCCCTTCGCATCGACCACGCCGTTGAGGCTGTATGTCCGCGTGTCGCCGCGCGACAGCGTGATGACGTCTCCGACAGCCGGTTCCGAGAGCGGGACATAGTATTCGCCGTCAAAGGTGATGCTCGCCGAACCGTTCACATCGGCGATCTCGCATTCGGCGTTCAGATTGGCCGGACCGTCGCTGCCGCCCCGGATCGGAAAGCTCGCACTCTCGCCTTCCCGCAGCGTCACCGTTCCGCCTTCGAGCGTCGCCGTCGCGGCTTGCGCCGCAGCGCCGGGCAGCGCCGTCAGCGCCGCGGCGGCAAGTGCAGCGCGCAGAACGAAGGCTCGTGAAAACGCATGGATGGTCATTGACGGTCTCCCTCTCGCTCCCCAATGCAGTGTGCACCGCGAATGCGAGCGGGATCAACGCCGGAAGAGTCGTCGCGGAAGTCAGGCGATGCGAAGATTGGCCTTGCCCGCCAGGGCGTGCGCCTTCTCGGACTGCAGAAACGCATCATGACCGAGGACCATGACGATGCGCCCCTCCTCGTTCGCGAGCGGAAGACGCAGCCAGAACTGGAATATGCCCGGCTGATTCCATGCCGTGAGCGGAATGACGCCTTGTGCCGGACGGCCGGCACGCACGACCTCATGATAGGCCGCGTCCCAGTAGCCGGTCTGGTCGCCGAAATCGTACTCGTCGAGATAGTGTCCGGTGAGTTCCACGCCGAAATAGTCGCGCAGCCGCGTGCCCGCGAGCCGCACGCGAAGCCGTTCCCCGCCGCCATCCGCCATCACATCGATCAGGCTGAGAGACGGAAGCAGCCGGCGCAATTCAGCAGGCTGAATATCGGCACGCGTCGGATAGCCGCCATCGGGTGCCTTCGCTCGCCAATAGTCGAAGACCTCGCGCTGCTCCGGCACGATGAGTTGCGCTCTTATGGCCTGGTCTGCAGCGGTCAGCGGATCGTCCTCGGCAATGGCGGCGCGCCGCCCGGTCGCGAATCAACACGAAAAAATATTGGGCGTGTGTGCGTTGCGATGCAAGGGGATTGGGCGATGCAAGGGGATTGGACGATGCAGGCGCTACTTCGCGGAGCGGCGGCTTTTCCGTCCGGCCTGACCGAGCCCCATCTTCTTCGCGAGCCGCGAGCGCGCCTGCGCATAGTTCGGCGCCACCATGGGATAGTCGCGCGGCAGGCCCCACTTCTCGCGATATTCTTCCGGGCTCAGATTGTAGTGACTGCGCAGATGCCGTTTCAGCGACTTGAATTTCTTGCCGTCTTCGAGGCAGATCAGATAGTCCGGCGTGATCGACTTGCGAACCGGAACGGCTGGCTCTTCCTTGGGGCCGGAACCTCCCGTGCCGCCGAGTGCGACGTCGGAAAGCGCCGAAAACACCCGATTTATGAGACCCGGCAATTCGTCCGGGGTGACTGTGTTGTGTCCAACATAGGCCGACACGATATCGGCTGTCATGTCGATCAGATCCGCCTTGTCCGCCACCGCGCCCTCATCTCATTCGGCTCGACCATTGCATCGGCACCCAAGAGAGCGAGCCGGAAAGCAAGCCAATATTCGTTCAATTCTATATCTCCCCCGCTATTTAACAGTCAAGGACGGGGATGTCGCCGCATAATTTCGCGGTGACACAGTGAAGATGCAATCGCTCCCTGGACAATTTCATGCGAGAACAGCTGAGAACAAACTCGCGACGCCGGCATGTCAATAAACGGTAATCGTCATCGTTTCACGCGCGGCCCGCTTTCATGTTGTCCGCATGACAAGCACAAACAGTTCAACTTTCTACAGCCACATGTGCTTCCTTCCAGCGCGCCGATAAATAATCTCCCAGCCGTTCTATTGCCCGCTCGCCTTCGGGAAGCATTTGATAGAAGGCATGCCACACATGGATCATCCCGTCCCATTCCTCGATCTCGGCTTCGACACCGCATGCACGCGCTCTCTTGTGCAGCGTGATCGCGTCGTCGAGCAGCACCTCGTCGCTGCCGACATGAATCAGCATGGGCGGCAAGCCGGTCAACTCGCCGAAATTGGGTGACGCAAGGGGATCTCTGGCGTCGGCGCCGTTCAGATAGGCCGCGGCAATGCTTTTGATACCCGCCTGATCGATCATGGGATCGGCGTCGGCCCGCGTCTTGTATGTCTCCGTTTCGCAGGTGAGGTCGGTCCAGGGACTGATCGCGACGGCAGCAGCGGGCATCGGCAACCCCTTGTCCCGCGCGGCAATCAGCGTTGCAACCGTCAGTCCGCCGCCCGCCGAATCGCCACCGAAGGCAATCGCCTGCGGCTCGACGCCGCTTGCGATGAGCCAGCGATAGGCCTTAAGCGCATCTTCCACCGCCGCCGGAAACGGTGCTTCCGGTGCGAGCGCATAGTCGACGCTCAACACCCGCGCCTTCGCGGCCAGCGCCAGGCGCGATGTCAAGTGACGGTGTGAGACGGACGACCCCTGCACATAGCCGCCGCCATGAAAATAGAGGATCACCGGCGCGGTGGCCGCGCCCGAGGGAACATTCCATTCGGCCCCGAGCCCGCCGAGGTCGGCCTTCAGCACTTCCACGCCCGCAGGAACCGGAAACTGCTCGGCATTTGCATCCATCTGCCTGCGCCGCTCCGCATAGCCGAGATTCGCACCCGCCTTCGAGCGCGCGCGGATCAGTTCCTTCAGACGGCCGATTTCGATGCCTTTGCCTTCTTTGGACATTCGTTCCCCCCTATGATCTGATTCACATATGTCGATTCGCGCGGCGCGATATTCGCCCGGAAGCGATGCTAGCAGGCAGCGAATGCGGCGCGCGAAAAATCAAGGTGCAGACAGCGGGTTTCTACCGGGATGCAGGAAGACACAGTCGAACGGCAGGGAAAGTTCCCGCGCGAATTTCTCGGCGAGATCGAATTCTCGCGCGCCGCTTACGACGCTTTCCTGACACTTGACGCGGATACGCGCCGTCTCGTGAGCCTTGCGCCGCGCGCGGAAGGCAATCGGGAAATCGCGCCAGGCATTTTCAGTTCCGATGTTGGGCCCGGTCTTCGCGTGGTCTTTCGCCGCGAGGCGCAACTCGCCTCCATCCTCGCCCTCACCGGCAGGAGAACCGCATGACGCGACCGGCGAAGGACCATCAGAAAATCATCGGGGCCGACGGAGAGACGCTCTTCGTGCTCGTGCCGGCCGCCGATTATGACGTGCTCTGCCGCGCCGCCGACGATATCGAGGATCTGCGCGCCGCGGGCGCGACGCTCGCCCTCGGCTCGGAGGGCCCAGCGCCCGTTCCCGCCACCGTCGCGCATCGCATCGCCGACGGTGAAAATCCGGTGCGCGTCTGGCGCGAGCATCGCGGCCTCAAGGCGATCGAGCTTGCGCGCGCGGCCGGCATGAGCGCGCCCTACCTCTCGGAAATCGAAACGGGCAAGAAGGACGGCACCTTCCGCACCATGGCCGCGATCGCGACCGTGCTTGGCGTATCGCTCGACGATCTTGCGCCGCCCGCCGACGAGGAAGACCGCCGCGCCCGCGAGCGCGCGGCGCTGGCCGACGGCATTCGCGCGCAGATCAGGAAGATTGTCGCACTCGTCACCGGGCCGAGCGCGTTCGACACCGGCGCAGTCCGCCGCGCGGTGACGACGCTTGCGGGCGATGCGGTCGCGCTGAAGGCGCAGGAACCTCATGCGGAGGACTGGCTCGGCGACATCCTCGAAGGGGCGCGCGCGGTGCTCGATCTCATCGACCGCGCGGAAGGCGATATCATGGGCACGGCGCGTCAGGCGCGTCGCGAACTCGAGGAAATCGTTTCGGGACCGGGCTTCCGTTTCACGGCGGCGCCACCGCGTGTCGAGCCGGAAGAGGAAGTCTACTGGTCGCCGCAGAGCGCGGCGGAGTGACGATCAGGCTTCGGCGGCGCTGACGCCGCCCAGGGCGACCTCGCTGGCAAAAGCCGCATCCCAGACGCGAAGCGCAAAGTCCGCCCGGTCCGTCGAGATCGAGTCGAAAAGCTCGCCGATCCGTTCGAGGTCCTTTTTGGTCGGCAATCCGCCCTGGCGCAGGTCGACCGCCGCGACGATGAGATCGCCGAATTCCTTGCGGTTCATCGACACGGCCTTCGCGAAAATCGCGAGCGGCTCACCGCCATGATCGTTCAGTATACGGAACATCGTTTCCGGCCGAACATGGGTTGCGGCCGCCAGCCCGCTCGAAAGCAAATCCGCCCTGTCCGGCCCCTGGTTCGAGAAGAGCCTCGCCAGGCGCTGCTTGTCGATCGGAAGCGGCTTGCGGACCAGCGACAGCGCTCCTTCGAGCACGGGGTCGCCCGCCACCACGCCGTCGATCATGTCTTCCATCGCCGAGTGGATGTGACGGCGCTCGACCGTGAAGCGGTTGAGAATTTCCAGACGCAGCGCGGCCGGCACCCACCAGAACATGAGGTGGGCCAGACGCACCGTCAGTTCCGGCCTTGCCAGTACCGGCGTCTGCAATTCCGGTTCGGACGCGCTTCGCCGGGCGAGCGTTTCGATGCCCCGGTAGGAAAGCTGCGCCGTGCGGTTTTCGAGGAGGCGGCAGGCAAGCGCCGTATCGCCCATTTCGATGAGAACGTCGGAGACGGCGCTCGGCAGGTCCTTGCGATGCGCGAGCATCTCGCGATGCCGGGTGTCGCCTTCGCGGGCGACATGAATGAGGTCGCCGCCCTTCAGGGGCGAGCCCTCCGCGAGCAGCACCCAGGCGATGTCGATGCCGTCGAGCGCGAGCGCAAGCGCGAGTTCCCGGGGCGCCTCGACATGCTGGGCAAGGCGCTCGGCCAGGCGCATCCGCATCTGCGGGTCGAGCCGCGTCGCGAGCGAGGCCAGCATCGTATCGAGGAGGCTGCGCTCCTGCGGCGAGACGAGGGAAGACGGCAATAGCGCGAGGTCCGCGAGGCGCCGCAGCACCGCATCGCGGTCATGGGCGCTCAGGCTTTCGCCTTCCGCCGTCCTGTAGCCTTTGAGCGCCATTTCGTCCGTCCGGTTGGTTTCCTGCCCCATTGGAGCACCCGCGCCGTTAACGGCGCGTAAAGCATGCGGCCCCCGATTTGCGGTTCCGCCGCCCCCGCCTTATCCTGCCCGTCGCCTCACCGAGCCGCAGGACACAAGCCTCATGCGCCGTTTCGCCCTTCTGCCCATCCTTTTCCTCGCCTTCGCCCTTGCCGCCTGCGGCCTCGGCCGCAGCGAATTCGAGGACGATCCCGCCTACAAGGCCGGTCATTCGGATGGCTGCTGGAGCGCCACTTCGGAAGTGCCGGGCGATCCGTCCACGGTCACCCGCGACGATGAAGCCTGGAAGTCGAGCGAGGCCTACCGCACCGGCTGGAAGGCCGGCTACAACGCCTGCACCATCCGCGGACGGTCCGGCTCCATGGGCATGCCCGACCTGCCCGAGCGCGGCACCGGCGTCCACTGAACCCCGTACAGGAAACCCCATGCGCATCATCCTCGGACTGATCCTGCTCGTCGCCATCGCGGCCGCCATTCCCGTTGTCTATTACGGCGAGGTCGATCCCTGCCGCATGCTTGCGAAGGACATGGCGCATGAGGCCTATGGGCCGCTCGCCGGCCTCGTCGGCAACGACCCGGACGAGGTGCCGGAGGCAATGGAAAGCTCGATGCGGCTCGTCACGAGCCAGATGACCGCGCGCGAATGCACCGACAAGCTGTGGGAACGCTGGACGAGCGGCGAAGAATAGACCCTCAGGCCCTTTCGGGCTCCGCGGCCGGCGCGACGGGACGTCCGTCCTCGGCGGTCGTCTCCTCGGCGCGTTCGAGAATTTCGTGCCAGGCGACGCCCGGTATCCCCTCGACAAGCGCGGCCCCCGCCACGGTCGAGGGAAGCTGGTAGCCCGGCTTCGCCGCGCCCGCCAGCACACGCCGCGCAATGAGGATCGCCGTCTCCGCCGAATAGACATGCGGTTCCGGCGTTTCGAGCCGCGCGCGGCGGATGCGGCCGTCGGGATGCCGCGCCTCGCCCCAGACGAAGGCGCGCCCGTTCTTCAGTTCCGCCGCCGACGGGTTCAGCCGCCCGTTCGACAGCCTGCGTTCGAGGCGCTTCAGGCCCCAGCCGCGCCGGAACAGGCGGTGCGCCATCGTGCCCGCTTCGAGCGCGCGGGCGGCCTTCTCCGGCAGCGCCTCGTAAGCTTCCACCGTCGAATAGATGCCGCGATGCCGTGCCGCCATCGCCTCGCCGCGCCAGGGTGCGAGCCAGGCCTTTTCCGGCCCGGCGTCGAAATCGACCTCGATCGTCCGCTCGCCCGCGCGCGCCGGCACGAATTGCCCGTTCTTCAGCATTTCGCCTTCCTCGCGCATCGCCGCGACGAGGCGCGCCGCCTCTTCCATGGTGCGGTGGCCCTGCTTCACGGCAAGCGTCACGGCGCGGGCGCCGGGCAGGATCTGCGCAAGGCGCACTGCCACCGCGTCGGCCGCCGCGAAGTCGAAGCCCACGCCCGCCATCAGCATCGTCCTTGCCTTCTGCGCCGCCTCGTCGAAACCGGCGAGCGCGGCCACATGGGCACGGCCGGCGGACAGGTCGATCAGATGCGTGCCGGTCGCGATGCAGGAAACGACGAGCGAGCGCATATCGTCGCCCTCGAGCGTCGCGCAGTTCACGAGCACGCCCACATCGTCGAGCTGCGCCGCGATGCGCTCCGCATTGCCGAGCGTGAAGGTCCGCGGTTCGGCGGGCGGCGTTCCGCGACCCGCTTCCTTCGCCAGCGCCGCCGCATGCTGCGCGACGCCCGCGATCGCCTGCCCACCCGCAACATGGGAGAGCCCCGCCCGCATCGCCGCACGCGACGCCAGCGCGCCCATGAAGCCGTCGACGCCGTAGACGAGTATCCGCGATTTCATTCCGGTCCCCGGATGTCAGCCAAAGCCCAGGCAGATCCCGCCAACAGGCTTCCGAACCCCTCTGCAATGCTTCATTGTTACGGAGAGGGAGGAATATTCGCAATGCGAAGCTCGGCCATTCCGCCGCGCAGCGTGCATTTGCGCGCGGTAGCGTTAATTTTTTGCCTGTTCGCCATTTCCGGCACGGCGCTTTTCGCCGCTTTGCCGGCCGATGCCCGCATGCGTGTCGAGACGGGGCGCGACCTGCGCGATGCCTGCGCCGTTCTCGTGGAGCATGCCCTCAATCCGGAACCGCCGACGCCGCGGCTCGCGCGTTATTGCCGGCAATATCTCGCGGGCTATTTCGAATCGCTGCGCGTGCTCCATGACAATCACGGCGGCAAGGGTGTCTACGGTCCGTCCGGCGACGATCCTTATGCCTGTCTCAATCTCGACGGACCGCGCAGCTTCGACCAGCTCGCAGCCCTGGTGGTGCGCACGAGCGAATGGCATCCCGAGCTTCTCGACGGCGAAGCCCACGCCCTCGTGCAGAAAGCATTCGCCGGCCGCCCGCCTTGCTGATATCGAGGATTGAAAAGCCGTCATTGCAAGTTGCCGCAATACTCCCAATATGCGTCATGATCCGCCCACCTGGATTTCAAAGGAGGGCGGCTCATCCACGTCTTTGCAGCCATCATCGAGGAAAGACGCGGATGGCCCGGACAAACCGGGCCATGACGAATTCTTCTGTTTCATCCATCCTTCATGTAGCCCCCATGTCTTCAGCCATTGAAATTTCCGGCCTGTCGAAGGTCTATCCCGGCGGCTTCCAGGCCCTGAAGAATGTCGATCTCGACATCCGCAAGGGCGAGATCTTCGCGCTGCTCGGACCGAACGGCGCAGGCAAGACGACGCTCATCAGCATCGTGTGCGGCATCGTCAATCCGAGCTCCGGCACGGTGCGCGCGGGTGGTCACGACATCATCCGCGATTTCCGCGCCGCGCGTTCGCTCATCGGCCTCGTGCCGCAGGAGCTGACCGTCGAGCATTTCGAAAGCGTCATCGACACGGTGAAGTTCAGCCGCGGCCTTTTCGGCAAGGGACCAAACCCGCAGCACATCGAGAAGGTCCTGCGCGACCTCTCCCTCTGGGACAAGCGCGACAACCGCGTGATGGAGCTTTCGGGCGGCATGAAGCGCCGCGTGATGATCGCGAAGGCGCTCTCCCACGAGCCCGAGATCCTCTTTCTCGACGAGCCGACGGCGGGCGTCGATGTCGAGCTTCGCCGCGACATGTGGGAAATGGTGCGCGGCCTGCGCGAGAGCGGCGTCACCATCATCCTCACCACGCACTACATCGAGGAAGCTGAGGAGATGGCCGACCGCGTCGGCGTCATCAATCGCGGCGAGATCGTCGTCGTCGAGGAGAAGAACGAGCTGATGAAGAAGCTCGGCAAGAAGCAACTCGCGGTTCACCTGCAATCGCCGCTCGCGGCCGTGCCGGCGGCGCTTGGCAACCGCCCGCTCGAACTCGCCGACGAAGGCCACACGCTCGTCTACAGTTTCGATGCGCAGGCCGAGGAGTCCGGCATTCCCGAACTTCTGAGGAAACTCGGCGAACTCGGCATCGACTTCCGCGATCTCAGGACGCATGAGAGTTCGCTCGAGGAAATCTTCGTCAGCCTTGTGAGGGCCCGCGCATGACGCTCAATCTCCACGCCATTCGCGCGATCTATGTCTTCGAGATGGCGCGCACCTTCCGCACGCTGATGCAGAGCATCGCCTCGCCCGTCATCTCGACCTCGCTTTATTTCGTCGTCTTCGGCGCGGCCATCGGCTCGCGCATCCAGGAAGTCGACGGCATCTCCTACGGCGCCTTCATCATCCCGGGCCTCATCATGCTCTCGCTTCTCACCGAGAGCATTTCCAACGCCTCCTTCGGCATCTACATGCCGAAATATTCGGGCACCATCTTCGAAATCCTCTCCGCGCCCATTTCCGGCGTCGAAACCGTCATCGGCTATGTCGGCGCAGCGGCCACGAAGTCGCTCATCCTCGGCGTTCTCATCCTCATCACCGCGCGCTTCTTCGTCGATTACGAGATCCAGCATCCTTTCTGGATGGCCGCCTTCCTGCTCCTCACCGCGCTCACCTTCTCGATGTTCGGCTTCATTCTCGGCATCTGGGCCGACAGTTTCGAGCGTCTGCAGATCGTGCCCATGCTGATCGTCATGCCGCTCACCTTTCTCGGCGGCAGCTTCTATTCGATCGCCATGCTGCCGCCCTTCTGGCAGACGGTGACGCTCTTCAATCCGGTGGTCTATCTCGTCTCCGGCTTCCGCTGGAGTTTCTACGGCTCGTCCGATGTCGGCATCGAACTGAGTCTGCTGGCCATCTTCGGCTTCCTCATCCTCTGCTCCGCCGCCATCTGGTACATCTTCCGCACGGGGTACAGGCTGAAGGTGTGAGGGTGAGAAACATTTCGCGCTCCACCCCTTCTTCCCAAAATCGTCATTGCCGGGCTTGACCCGGCAATCCAGTAGCCGCGCGAGCGGCGTCACTCTTCGAAAGACTCCTCCGTCGGACGGCCTCCCCCTCCGTCCCTCACCCTGGATGCCCGGATCAAGTCCGGGCATGACGAATTGTTTTTGCCGTGCCTCACAAAAAACTCGGTGTCACCCCGGGATTTAGTCCCGGGGCCCATGGGCGCGCCGGCGCACGCATTCCTTGAAGTGAGGCACATGGATCCCTGTTTTCGCCGGGACGACATTTGTGAATTGAAGACAGGGAAAAAGAAAACGTCATGACCCGGACAAGCCGGGTCATGACGGTGAATTTTGGCGTTGGCGAATAAGTGTCAACATCTCCTTGACCGGACAGCGGCGGCTATATGCTGGTCATAACGCATCAGCCCGAACAGGAGATCGCCGCCTTACTTCTTCAGCGGCTCGACGGTGACGATGCGGAAGGTCTGCATTTCGCCGTCCTGCTCCTGCACCGAAAGATATTCACCCGCCTTGAACTCATGCTGGTCGAGTTTGAAGAAGGGCTCGTCGGCTTCGGGCGTCGATGCGTCGTAATCGATCGCCCAGCCCCGGCCGATATGGCGCAGCAGGCCCTTCTGGTCTCCCTCGCCCGCCCAGAAGCGGCGCACGGTGCATTCCTTGGCGTGCTCCTTCCAGGCCTGCGGGTCGAGCTTCATCTCGGCATCGAGCGGAAGCACCAGGTCGTAGCCATGAGCGGGCGAGCCGTTGGGGTGTTCCTCGTTGCGCGCGAGGGTCATGTGAACGTGATAGAGAGTCATTCAGTCTTCCGTTTCTTCAATAATGTGCCGGGCTTCAATGTGCCATGAGCACGGGGATCGTGGCGTGCGAGCGGACATGCTGCGTTGCACCGCCAATGATGAATTCGACGAGGCGGCTGTGACTGTAGCCGCCCATGACGAGAAGGTCCGTCTTCGCCTTTTCGGCGTTTTCGAGCAAGACTTCCCCTGCTGCGCGCCCTGCCGCGTCGACAAGATGGACGTCCGCGACGACCCCATGGAGTTCGAGATAGTCCGCCAGCGTCGATCCGGGAGCAGGGTCGAGCTCCTTGCCGCCGATGCAGAGGATCGTGACCTTCTTCGCCTTTTCGAGGAAGGGGATCGCTGCCGTAACGGCGCGGGCCGCTTCCGCACTCTCGTCCCAGCCGATGCAGACGGAGCCGCCGACGGGATCCCACGCTTTCTTCGGCGCGATGAGGACGGGGCGCCCGGCACTCATCATGGCCGCTTCGAGCGCCGTACCGCCGGCCACGCCGGTCGTACCCTCGCCGAAGACGACGAGGTCCGAGAGGCGGCTATGCGTGGCGACGACCTCGTCGCGACGGCCTGTGACATCGAGAAAGCGGACCGAGGGGAGCGTGGGCTCGCCGCCCTTCTGCGCGACGGCAACGCCCGCCTCCTTCGCGATCCTTTCAAGCGCCGCCTTCACGCGGCCGGATGCCTGATCCGCACCTTCGCGCGCTGCCTGCATCAGATCCTCAATCACCTGACCCGACACGCCGTCGCCGAGATAGGGCAGCGCTTCGGTGGGGTCGGGCCGGGCGAATAGACCGACAAGCTGCGCCCCGAAACCGCGCGCAACCGAGAGCGCCGTCGCGAGCACTTCGTCATCCTCCGGCCTTCCGGCGAGAGGCACGAGAATCTTACGAACGGACATGATCAATCTCCTTGGTTGTTTTCTTCAGACGCGAAGCGAGGCTCCCGCACTCGTTATCCTTCCGGCGCGAGCCTCGGCTCGCGCTCGCGGCCAAGCAGCAGAACGGGGCAGCCCGCGGCAGCGGACAATCGTCCCGCATCGTCGTCGTCGCCAAACCAGTCCGCATTGACTACAAGCAATCCGACACCTGCCTGCCGCGCGGCGGCGGCGATATCGGCCGGACCGAGCCCCCTGGCGGGCAAACGCATGAATGCGGCGCCGAAGCGCGCGGCAAGCGCCTCGGCAAAGGCGCTGCAGGTTTCGCCTGCGCTCGACCCCTCATCCACCACGGCGACGGAGCGCCCCGGCAGGACCTGCTGAAGGGACGGCGCGGAACGCTTTGGCGCCGGGCCGCGCGCGGGAAGCGAGGAGCGCAGGCCCGCGCCCCGCGACACGAGGAGCACATCGGCGCGCGTTTCCCGCGTTGCGGCGCGAACGGCGCGTCCGACCTCGCGCGCGGTCTCTCCCGGCACCCTGATGACCAGCGTGTCCTCCGGCGAGGCGCCTGCGGCAAGCGAGGCGAGCGGGCGGCCCCGGCGCACATCGAAGCTCCAGTCCACATGCGCCTCCGCCGCAATGCGGGCGAGCATGCGCCTGGCACTTTCGGCCTGCGCCTTCATGGCGCGGATCATGCGCTCGGGATCGAGCTCACGGACATCGCCCGAAAAGGAAATCTCGCGCGCGAAGGGAAGGCTCGCCAGTGCAATGAGATTGTCGTCCTCGACGAAGACACCCTTGAGGCGTGCGTCGACGGAAGCCGCGAGACGCGCGGCAAGCGACAGCGCTTCACGGGCGACGAAAGACGTATCGAGACCGATCACGACGCGCGGCTGCTCCGCGGCACCGCTTTCCGCTTTCCTGTCCGGGCTTGCCATCAACTGCCCTTCCTGACGCTGTTGCCGTCGTCCGAGCGCTGGGCGAAGCGGCGCTGATTGTCCGCGAAGGCGGCAAGGCGCTCTTCCGTGCGGGCAAAGATCGAGCCCGCCGGGAAGTGGCCGTCCGCCTCGCGCACGCCCGCGGGCGCGCCCATGAGAAGCTCGACGCCTTCTTCCACATGCTCGACAGGATAGATCGCGAACATGCCGCGTTCCACCGCATCGACAACATCCTGACGCAGCATCAGATGCTTCACATTCGAGGCGGGAATGAGCACGCCCTGGTCTCCCGTGAGGCCACGGCGCATGCAGATGTCGAAGAACCCCTCGATCTTGTCGTTGACGCCGCCGATCGCCTGTACTTCGCCGAGCTGATTGACGGAACCCGTCACGGCAAGGCCTTGCGCAATCGGCGCTTCGGCAAGCGCGGAGATCAGCGCATAGAGTTCCGCCGAGGAGGCGCTGTCGCCATCGACACCGCCATAGGACTGCTCGAAGACGACGCTCGCGCTCATGGAAAGCGGGATCGCCGGCAGGAACTGGCCGGAAATATAACCCGACAGGATGAGCACGCCCTTGGTGTGGATCGGACCGCCCAGCGCCACCTCGCGCTCGATGTCGATGACGCGGGCACTGCCTAGGCCCATGCGCACGCGCGCGGTGATGCGGCTCGGGCGCCCGAATGTGATGCTGCCCATCGACAGCACCGAAAGTCCATTCACCTGACCGACGCGCTCGCCTTCGGTGTCGATCATCACGATGTCGCGCGTGATCATTTCGAGACTGCGTTCGCGCAAGCGGTCGGCGCGGCCGATCTGCGCCTCGACCGCCTCGTCCACATGACCGGCGGTGATTTCCGTGGCGCCCGCGCTGCGCGCGATGTGGTCGGCTTCGCACATGAGATCGACGATGGGACGCATGACCATCGACAGTTTTTCCGCGTCCTCCGCCTGACGCGAGGAACGCTCGATGATGCGGCCGACGCCGGAACGGTCGAGCGGCAGCAGGCCTTCCTCGCGGCAGGTGCTGGCGAGCAGACGCGCATAGAAGAGATCGTTTTCCGCTTCGCGGTCGATCTCGTCCTCGAAATCGGCCGCAACCTTGAAGAGTTCGCCGAAGTCCGGATCGAGATTGCTCAGCACATAGTAGAGGTAGCGGTCGCCGAGCAGGATGACCTTCACGTTGAGCGGGATGGGATCGGGCTCGAGAGAAACCGTGCTCACGAGGCTCAGATATTCGCCCGGACTTTCGATGACGAGCTTGCGTCGGCGGATGGCGCGCTTCAGCGCATCCCAGGCGAACGGCTCACGCAACAGCTTCAGCGCGTCGATGAGGAGATAGCCGCCATTCGCGCGGTGCAGAGAGCCCGGTTTGATGAGCATGAAATCAGTGACGAGCGCGCCCATCTGGGGCATGTGCTCGACGCGACCGAGCAGGTTCGCCATGGTCGGGTGATCTTCGTAGAGGATCGGAGCGCCGCCGCCGATATAGCCGCCCGCATCGGCGACGTCCTGCGCCCGCGACGTGGCGGCACCGCCCTTGCGCGCCTCGGCGCTGTTGTCGACGACAACGTTCACTTCGTAGCGGCGGAAGGGATCGCCCTGCGCAAAGCCGCCGGCCCGGCCCTGCATCATCGCCTGCATGGCGGCGATGACGCGCTGCTGTTCGTTCTCGCCTTCGCCGCCGCCGCTCGCGAACATGCCGATATTGGCGACGAGATCGGCGGTCACTTCATCGAACCACTTCCTGACCGCCGGGAGGCCCTCGAAATGCGCGCGCAGTTCACGGATGGATTGCGTGACGGCGCGATCGGCTACTTCGCGGTTCAGGTCGCGGACACGCTGGAAATGTTCCTTTTCCCAGCCCGGAATGCGCTCGATGGTTTCGGCCAGTTCCTTCTGCAGCGACTGGATCGTCGCCTCGATGCGCTTGCGGTCCTCTTCGGGGAGCTTGTTGAACTCGTCGGGCTTCACGACATTGCCGTCATGCACGGGGGCGAGCGCAAAGCCCGCCGGCGTGCGGAGAAGAGCTATGTCCTGCGCCTCGGCCTTGCTCCGCAGTTCCTCGAAGGCCTGCTCCTGGCGTTCCTGGTATTCCTCGTCGATGGATTGACGGCGGTTCTGATATTCCTCGCTTTCGAGGATCGAAGGGATCGTGACCTTCAGGTCTTCGACGAGACGGCCCATGCCCTCCTTCAAAAGGCGGCCCGTGCCCGCGCCGAGTTCGAGTGCGACCGGCTTGTGCGGCGTCGTGAAGTTGTTGACATAGACCCAGTCGGAGGGCGCGCGTTCCTTCATCGCGGCGCTGGCGAGAAAGCGCAGCACGGCCTCGTGCTTCCCCGCACCGTCCGGCCCGAGCACGAAGATGTTGTAGCCCTGGCGGCGGATGCCGGTGCCGAAGCGCAATGCGTCGAGAACGCGCTCCTGTCCGACGAGACCGGTATGGTCGTCCAGTTCCGCAGTGGTGCCAAATTCGAACTGGCTCACGTCGCAAGCACGATAAAGGAGTTCGGAGGGGACTGGTTCGACCGCCATATCGTTTCTTTTGCCTTATCTGGTCGTGTGTTTCTGGCCCGGGCCGGGCGAAAGGCGAGCTTAGCCTCATAGCGATCATGGACAAAGCCGGGGTTTCGCCGCAATCGGACAGTTCCGCACAGGCATTTTGTCCTCCCGCAATCGACAGACGGGCGGAAGGCCCTTAAGTTTCGCCTCCCATGACACCGCCGAAGCAGAAGCAGACAGGACGAAAAGCAGCCGCACCGCCGCGCGCCTGGCAGCGCATGCTGAGCGGACGCCGGCTCGACCTGCTCGATCCCTCGCCGCTCGATGTCGAGATCGACGACATTGCGCATGGCCTTGCCCGCGTTGCCCGGTGGAACGGGCAGACGAAGGGCGACCATGCCTTCACGGTCGCCGAGCACTGCGTTCTGGTGGACGACATATGCGCGCGCTTCCGCCCCGGCTGGCCCGCGAAATGGCGCCTTGCGGCTTTGCTGCACGATGCGCCGGAATATGTGATCGGCGACATGATCAGCCCGTTCAAGGCGGCGCTCGGGATCGACTACAAGGCCTTCGAGCACCGCCTCGCCGCGGCGATCCATGTGCGTTTCGGGCTCCCGCCGGAACTGCCGCAATCGGTCGAGGACCTCATCAAGCGGGCGGATCATGCGTCGGCCTTTTTCGAGGCAACGCAGATTGCCGGTTTTTCGGATGAGGAGGCGGCGCAGTTCTTCGGGCGGCCGAGGGGACTCACCCCGATGCGGATCGAACCCCTGCCGACGAAGAAGGCGCAGGCACGGTTTCTGGCCCGTTTCCGCGAGCTGACCGAGGAGCGTGGCGCCGATAAGTGACGGTTTCCTCTGGATTTCTGCCCGACTTTGCACAAATCTGTGTTATTAGGATCGTATAGTCGATTCCGAAACGCAGACCACGCTCTGTGCGCCCGTTACGAGCGCCCGCCAGAAAAAATGATGATTTATGTAAGCCCCCTCAGTGCCATTCCGGATGCGATCAGGGAGGTAAAGCCCTCCCATCTCGTGAGCCTGCTCGATCCGGACACGATGATCGACACGCCGCAAGGCATCCTGCCCATGCAGCATCTGCGCCTCGGCGTGAACGACATTGCCGAGGAAATCGACGATCTCGTGCCGCCGGGCGTCGAGCATGTGGCCGAACTCATCGCCTTCGTTCAGGCATGGGATCAGAAGAGCCCGCTGCTCGTTCACTGCTGGGCGGGGATCAGCCGGTCGACGGCGGCTGCCTTCATCGCGCTCTGCGCGCTCAACGAGGGACACCCGGAAGACGAACTCGCCCGTCTGGTCCGCGCCTGCGGTTCGCATGCACATCCGAACCGGCTGATGGTGCGTCACGCCGACAGCCTGCTGAAGCGCGAGGGGCGCATGTCGGCCGCGGTCGAGGCGCTCGGGCCCGGACGCGCCTGCTGGGAGGGCGAACTCTTCTCCATTCCTCTTCGTCCCACCGCGCTTCGTTCCAACCGGGGCTGAGACGCGATGGCCGAGGTTGCGCCCAAGCCCTCCGTCCAGTCCGCCGCCGAAGCCGCGATGCGCGCCGACAAGGCCGTTGTCATCGGGCTCAATGCCGCCATCGTCACCGTTTCGGACTACGAACCGAAAATCCTCGTCGTGCCGCATGACGAAGCGGACGGCACGGGCGGCTGGGATGCGCTTCCCTTCGGTCCCTTCAATCCGATGGAGCATCGCACGCTCGAAATCGGCTTGCGTTCCTGGGTGCAGGAACAGACGCAACTCGAACTCGGCTATGTCGAACAACTCTATACGTTCGGCGATCGCGGGCGGCACTCGCTCGAAATCGAGGAGCCGGGCGAACATGTCGTCTCGGTCGGCTATCTCGCGCTCACGCGCAGCCATGACGAAGCGATGAAGGGCGCGGCCTGGCGGGACTGGTATCAGCACTTTCCGTGGGAAGACTGGCGCGAGGGCAAGCCGCCGATCGTCGACCAGGTGATCGTGCCGCTCCTGCGCGAATGGGTGGCGAAACAATCGGAAGCCTCGCCCCAGGAACTCGCACGCGGCAAGCGGCGCGACCGGATGCGGCTTTGCTTCGGCGTGGACGGCGTTCAATGGGACGACGAGAAGGCGCTGGAGCGCTACGAGTTGCTCTACAGCGCGGGCCTGCTGCTCGAAGCGGCGCGCGACGGACGCCCGAACGCGCAGCATCTCTTCAAGGGCAAGACGCCGCAACTCGGCCGGCCGATGCAGTTCGACCATCGCCGCATCCTCGCGACCGCGATGAGCCGGCTCCGCGCCAAGATCAAATACCGCCCGGTCGCCTTCGAGCTGATGCCGCCAACCTTCACACTGTACGAATTGCAGAAGACGGTGGAGGCGCTGCTCGGGCTTCATGTCCACAAGCAGAATTTCCGCCGCCTCGTCGAGAATGCGGGCCTCGTGGAGCGGACGGGGCGCATGTCGACGCGCACCGGCGGGCGGCCCGCCGAGCAGTTCCGTTTCCGCCGCGAGGTGCTGAACGAGCGCCCGGCGCCGGGCCTCAAACTCGCCCCGTCGCGCAGCCGCGCGAACAGCTGAGCCCGTTTCCCGGCGCTTTTTCCGCTTGAATCCCGCCGTTATGTCCCCATCATATTTGGTGTTGACGGGCCTAATGCTCAGACATAGCATAAGCCTCAGATTGAGCCCGGCCCCCTTCCCGGTCCTTTGGTGACATGAAGATGGGTGCCGGCGTTTTTGATAGCCCCTTTATACTCAGTTTGAGCATATAGGAGCGCAGCCCAGGGAGGTCGATATGGCCCTCGCAGGTGAAATGCAGCAGAAGACGGGTACGCCCAAACCCGCGGCGCGCGCGTTCAAGCCGCTGGAGATGCCCGAACTCGAATATACGCCCGGCCTCGCCAGGGAAATGGCGCCGCTCTACGAGAAGGTGAAGCATGTCATCCCTTCCATCGAGTGGCCCTTCTTCGCGCCCTATATCCACGCGATCAACACGCTGAAGAAAGAGCGCGGCGCGGTCGTGCTCGCGCATAACTACCAGACGCCGGAAATCTTCCACTGCGTGAGCGACATTGCGGGCGACAGCCTGCAGCTCGCAAAGGAAGCCGCGAAGGTGGATGCGGATGTCATCGTCCAGTGCGGCGTGCACTTCATGGCCGAGACCTCGAAGCTGCTGAATCCGGAGAAGACCGTTCTCATTCCGGACCTGAAGGCGGGCTGCTCGCTTGCCGATTCGATTACGGGCGCCGATGTGCGCCTGCTTCGCGAAAAGTTTCCCGGTGTGCCGGTCGTCACTTACGTGAACACGTCGGCGGAAGTGAAGGCGGAGAGCGATATCTGCTGTACGTCTTCCAACGCGCTTCAGGTCGTCGAGAGCTTCGGCACGGACCGCGTGCTCTGCATTCCCGACGAATTCCTCGCGAAGAACATCGCCAAGCAAACGAAGGTGAAAATCCTCACATGGAAGGGCCATTGCGAAGTGCATGAGCGCTTCACGGCAGAGGAACTTCGCCAGTATCGCAAGGACGATCCGAACATCGTGATCATCGCGCATCCCGAATGCCCGCCCGAAGTCGTCGAGGAAGCGGATTTCTCCGGCTCGACCTCCGGCATGATTAACTGGGTGAAGGAACACCAGCCCAAGCGCGTCGTCATGGTGACGGAATGCTCCATGAGCGACAATGTGGCGGTGGAAAATCCCAATGTCGAATTCGTGCGGCCCTGCAACCTCTGCCCGCATATGAAGCGGATCTCACTGAAGAACATTCTCGAGAGCCTCGTCTATATGCGCGAGGAAGTGACGGTCGATCCCGCGGTGGCCGTGCGCGCACGCGCCGCCGTGGAACGGATGATCAATCTCGGCAACTGAGCCTCGGGCTCCGTCTGGAGGTGCCTGGATGGCACAGGGCAACATTGTCGACGCCGGCGACGTTCTGATCGTCGGCGCAGGCCTTGCAGGCCTTTTCACGGCGCTGAAGCTCGCGCCCCGTCCCGTCACCGTGCTGGCGGGGGCGCCCATCGGCGATGGCGCGTCGAGCGCCTGGGCGCAGGGCGGCATCGCGGCGGCCATCGAACCCGGCGACACGCCCCAATCCCATGCCGCCGATACGATCGCGGCGGGCGCGGGCACGGTCGACGAGGAAGCCGCGCTTTCCATCGCGCAGGAAGCGGCCGTCCGCATCGAGGATCTGCTCCGGCTCGGCGTTCCCTTCGACCGCGACATCGAGGGCAAGCTCGCCGTCGGCCGCGAGGCGGCGCACAGCCACCGGCGCATCGTGCACGTGAAAGGCGACCAGGCGGGCAAGGCGATCATGCAGGCGCTCGTCGCCGCGGTGCGTGCCTGCCCTTCCATCCGCGTGATGGAGGGTTTGTCTGCCTACGAACTCGCCATCGAGAACGGGCGCGCAGCGGGCGTCTTTGCGCGCCCCGCCCATGCGGCGACGGCGCCGCAGCCGCTGCTCATCAAGGCGCGCGCCGTGGTGCTCGCGTCGGGCGGCGTCGGCCAGCTTTTCGCCGTCACCACAAATCCCCTTCAGGCGCGCGGCGAAGGCGTCGCCATGGCGGCGCGCGCGGGCGCCATCATCGCCGATCCGGAATTCGTGCAGTTTCATCCGACGGCGATTGCCTCAATGCGCGATCCCGCGCCGCTCGTCACGGAAGCGCTGCGCGGCGAAGGCGCGATCCTCGTCAACAAGGCGGGGCAGCGCTTCATGTGCGCGATCCACGAAGACGCCGAACTCGGGCCACGCGATATCGTGGCGCGCGCCATCTTCCGCGAGAGCGCGGCGGGGCGCGGCGCCTTCCTCGACGCACGCGCAGCGCTGGGCGAGCGCTTCGCCGAAGCCTTTCCCACCGTCTACGAGAATTGCCGCTCGCTCGGCATCGACCCGGCGCGGGAGCCGATCCCCGTTGCACCCGCCGCGCATTACCACATGGGCGGGATCCTTGTGGACACGCGGGGCCGAAGCACCGTCGAGGGGTTGTGGGCCTGCGGCGAGGTCGCTTCGACCGGCATGCATGGCGCGAACAGGCTCGCCAGCAACTCGCTCCTCGAAGCCATCGTCTATGGCGCGCGCATCGCCGCCGATATCGACGGCTCGGTGCCGGGCGCGCGCGCGGGACGCGACATCGCGCCGCCGCTGATCGGCTCGGCCTCGGCGCCCGATACACCTTTCGCGAGCCAGCTCCGGCAGATCATGACCGCGCATGTCGGCGTCGAGCGTGACGGCGCGGGGCTCGCCTTCGCGCTGACCGAAATCGCACGGCTTGAACGCGCGGCAGGCCCTGCGAGCCTCTTCGGCAATATCGCGACGACGGCGAAACTCATCGCCGCATGCGCCTATGCACGCGAGGAGAGCCGCGGCGGGCACTACCGCAGCGATTTCACCGAGCCCCGCGCACCCTGGCGGCACCGCAGCTTCATCACGCTGAAGGAAGCGACGCGCATCGCCGACGCCGCCATCGAAACTCTCCCCGCTTCGCAAGCGGCCGACGCACAGGTAAGCGCATGACGCTGACGCCCCTTCCCTCGCTGATGATCGAGCCTGCGGTGCGCGCCGCGCTTGCCGAAGATCTCGGTCGCGCGGGCGACATCACCACGCAGGCGACGGTGCCGGCGGAGGCGAAGGCGCGCGTGCTTCTCAATGCGCGCCAGCCCGGCCGCATCGCCGGCCTCGATTGCGCGCGCATGGCATTCCGGCTTGTCGATCCTTCGCTGAAAGTGGCCGTGGTGAAAGGCGACGGCTCGGACGTGGAGCCCGGCGACACCATTGCCGCCATCGAGGGGCCCGCACGCGGCATCCTGACGGGCGAGCGCGTGGCGCTCAACTTTCTCGGGCACATGTCCGGCATCGCGACGGCGACGCGCGAAATCGCGCGTGCGATCGAGGGAACGAAGGCGCATGTCTGCTGCACGCGCAAGACGACGCCGGGGCTTCGTATTTTCGAGAAATATGCCGTGCGCGCGGGCGGCGGCATGAACCACCGCTTCGGGCTCGACGATGCCGTGCTCATCAAGGACAACCATATCGCCGTATCCGGCGGCATCGAGGCGGCGATTTCGCGCGCCAAGGCCGCGAGCGGCCATATGGTGAAGATCGAGGTGGAGGTCGACACGCTCGACCAGCTCGACGAGGCGCTTAAGGCCGGTGTCGATGCCGTGCTGCTCGACAACATGACGCCTGAGATGCTCGCCGAGGCTGTGCGCCGCATCGGCGGACGCGCCATCGCAGAAGCGTCCGGCCGCATCACCGCCGAAACGGCGCCCGCCATCGCCGCGTCCGGCGTCGATCTCATCTCCTGCGGCTGGATCACGCATTCCGCGCCCTGCCTCGATATCGGCCTCGACTTCGACAGTCTGACGGCGTCCTGACGGGCACCTTGGGACAGTCTGACGGCGTCCTGAACGCCTTCCCGCTTCCCCACTCCCAAGAACTGGACTACGGTCCAGAAAATCAAAACCACAGGGAGGCGGCCATGGGACAGGCAAACGGGCGGAAATCCATCTTCATCACAGGCGCGGCCTCGGGCATGGGGATCGAGACGGCGCGGCTTTTCCATTCCAATCACAGGCCGATGCCGGCGAAGGCTGCTTACGAGCGGCCTTCGCTGCGCGCGGGCTTGTAGAAGATATGGCGGCCGATCTTGGCCACTTCCACCATGCTGGACGCCCAATAAGGCTGCACATAGTCGGCATGGTAGAACATGGCCGGGGCGACCGTCGTGTCGTCGAGACGGCCCATGGTCACATATTCCGCCGTGCGCAGCGCCTTCGCCCAGGCGCGGCGCTCGTTCGGCTTCTTGTTTAGCCGCGCGTCGCAGGTGAAGGAGAACTGGCAGCCGGACTTGCGGCTCGCGCCCTGATAGACGACGCCGCAGATGCTGTCGGGGTAATGCTTCGAACTCACGCGATTGAGGATGACGCGAGCGACTGCGAGCTGGCCTTCGGTCGCCTCGCCCCGCGCCTCGAAATAGATGCCGGCGGCAAGGCAGCGGCGTTCCTGCTCCATCACGCTGGCCTTCACGCGCACGAGCGGCGTGTCGACATCCATCGGCACACCCGGCGCAGGAAGAAGAATGCTGGCGTTCTGAACCGCCGCCTCGATGGCGGAGCCGCCATCGGCAAAGGCGCCGGCGAGGTCGCGGCCATGCGCGGGCGCATAGGCCGTCATGGGAGCATGGGGGCGGACGGGCGCTGCTGCCGGTGCAGGCGTCATCATGGCGTCGATCACGGTGCCGGAGACAAGGCCCAGGCACAGGAGAGCTGCCGTGGTTTGCGCAGCACCGGCGAAAAGATGGCCCAGGTCGAGCCATTGAAACAATCTACGCATCGTTCTCTAAACCCGTCTGCTTTGTTGTGCAGTTCCCGGGACACTCCCTTCTATCGAGGGTTTTTGTCCGGCCCTTTTGAGGCCCTTTCGTGAACTGTCCTACAGCACCGCACGTGCCAGAGCCCGATGCCGCTTCGACACCCGGGCAATCTCTACTCGTTAATCAGCCGACGGGAGATAACATCGGGACTCCGGAGCAACAACGTCATAATTGCCGTATTGTTTACCGGTGACGTTATCTGTTTGAAAAACAACGATTATTCAGGTGCGACAAATCGCACCGCAGCACAAATTAACGCTGTGTGAGTGTGTTGAAATGCGACACCCGCGTCATTCCGCATCGACTCAAGACGTTAATGCGAAAGACTCAATTTTGCCCAAATCGTTAACCTTCCGTACACATATTAATCCCATCACGGGACATTCTGTCTACGGATGATCATGCGAGCCGGTCACGCCGTTCCCGAACCTTTCGCACCTGCGAGGGTGGATTGTGCGGCTGCGAGACGCGCAATCGGCACGCGGTAGGGCGAACAGGAGACGTAGGTGAGGCCCACTTCCTCGCAGAAGGCGATGGACGCCGGATCGCCGCCATGCTCGCCGCAGATGCCGAGCTTGATATCGGGACGCGCCTCTCTCCCCCGCTCCGCACCGATGCGCACGAGCTCGCCTACGCCTTCCGTGTCGAGCGAAACGAAGGGATCCTGCGTCAGGATTTTCTTGCCCATGTAGTCGTTCATGAAATGGGCGGCGTCGTCGCGGCTGATGCCATAGGTCGTCTGTGTGAGGTCGTTGGTGCCGAAGGAAAAGAACTCGGCGCTTTCGGCAATTTCGCGGGCGAGAAGCGCCGCACGCGGCAGCTCGATCATGGTGCCGATGCTGTATTCGAGCTTCGTGTCCTTCTCCTTCTCGATCTCGGCGGCCACGGCGACGATGCGCGCTTTCAGGAAGTCGAGTTCGGTCTTCATGCCGACAAGCGGGATCATGATTTCCGGAATGACGGCGGCGCCCGTCTCCTTCGCGGCGAGCAGTGCGCCTTCGAAGATCGCGCGTGCCTGCATCTCGTAGATCTCGGGGTATGAAATGCCGAGGCGGCAGCCGCGATGGCCGAGCATCGGGTTCGTCTCTTCCAGTTCCGCGAGGCGGCGGCGGAGCTTGTCCGCATCCATGCCCGTGTCGGCCGCGAACTCGGCGATCTCCGTTTCGCCCTTCGGCAGGAATTCATGCAGCGGCGGATCGAGCAGGCGGATCGTGACGGGAAGCCCGTGCATGATCTCGAAGAGCTGGCGGAAGTCGTCGCGCTGCATCGGCAAAATCTTGTCGAGCGCGGCGCGACGGCCTTTCTCGTCGCCAGCGAGGATCATCTGGCGTACGGCGACGATGCGGTCCTCCTCGAAGAACATGTGCTCCGTGCGGCAAAGGCCAATGCCTTCTGCGCCGAACTTGCGCGCGGTCTCGGCATCGTGCGGTGTCTCCGCGTTGGTGCGCACTTCCATGCGGCGATGCTTGTCCGCCCACACCATCAGCGTCGCGAAATCGCCGGACAGTTCCGGCTGCAGCGTCGGAATGCGGCCCTTGATGACCTGGCCGGTCGAGCCGTCCACCGTGATGATGTCGCCCTTCTTCAGGGAAACGCCCGCCACCGTCATCGTCTCCGCCTTGTAATCGATGCGGATCGAGCCCGCGCCGGAAACGCAAGGGCGCCCCATGCCCCGCGCAACGACGGCCGCATGGCTCGTCATGCCGCCGCGCGTCGTCAGGATAGCGACGGCGGAATGCATGCCGTTGATGTCTTCGGGGCTCGTCTCGACGCGCACGAGCACGACGTCCTTGCCCGCCTGGCGCATGGCGGCGGCCTCGTCGGAATTGAAGACGATCTCGCCGCTCGCCGCGCCCGGCGATGCGGGAAGGCCGGTCGCGATCACTTCGCGCGGCGCATCCGGGTCGAGCGTCGGGTGCAGCAACTGGTCGAGCGATGCGGGATCGACACGGGAGATCGCCGTCTCTTCGGAGATGAGACCTTCGGCCACCATCTCCACCGCGATCTTCAGCGCCGCCTTTGCCGTGCGCTTGCCGGTGCGCGTCTGCAGCATCCAGAGCTTGCCCTCCTGCACGGTGAACTCGACATCCTGCATGTCGGTATAGTGTTGCTCCAGCCGTTCGAAGACGGCGGCGAGTTCGGCAAAGGCCGCCGGCATCACCTCTTCCATCGAGGGCTTCTTGTCGTTGCCTTCGATGCGCGCCTTTTTCGTCAGGCTTTGCGGCGTGCGGATGCCGGCCACCACGTCTTCGCCTTGAGCGTTGACGAGGAACTCGCCGTAATAGGCTTTCTCGCCGGTCGAGGGATTGCGCGTGAAGGCGACGCCCGTCGCGCTCGTCTCGCCCATATTGCCGAAGACCATGGCCTGCACGTTGACGGCGGTGCCCCAGCTTTCGGGAATGTTGTGCAGCCGGCGATAGGTCTCCGCGCGGCGATTTCCCCAGGAGCCGAAGACGGCGCCGATCGCGCCCCATATCTGCTCGTTCACATCCTGCGGAAAGGGACGCCCGAGCTCTTCCTCGACGCGCTCCTTGTAGCGCGCAATGACCAGCTTCCAGTCGTCGGCGGAAAGCTCCGTGTCGAGACTATATTCCTGCTCTTCCTTGAAATATTCGAGAATCTCCTCGAAATTGTGATGGTCGACGCCGAGCACCACGTCGGAATACATCTGGATGAAGCGGCGATAGCTGTCATAGGCGAAGCGTTCGTCGCCCGCGCGGGCCGCGAGCCCCGCCGTGGTCTCGTCGTTCAGTCCGAGGTTCAGCACCGTATCCATCATGCCGGGCATGGAGGCGCGCGCGCCAGAGCGCACGGAAACGAGAAGCGGGTTCTGCGCGTCGCCGAACGTCATGCCCACGGCCTTGCCGATGCGGGCGAGCGCCTCTTCCACCTGCTCCTTCAAGCCTTCGGGATATTGCCGGTCGTTCGCGTAGAAGGCGGTGCAGACTTCGGTGGTCACCGTGAAGCCGGGCGGCACGGGCAATCCGATATTCGACATCTCGGCGAGGTTCGCGCCCTTGCCGCCCAGCAGATCGCGCAACGACGCCGCGCCCTCCGCCTTGCCGTCACCGAAGGAATAGACCCACTTCTTTTCAGCCATCGCACTTGCCTTTGGTTTGGCTTTCCGCCCTGAACCGAAGCAAGGGCGGAGTAGATTCAACCACAAATCCATTCGTCATGGCCGGGCTTGACGGGATAGCCTGGTCGAGGCCTACCCCTCGACCTTCGAAAAATCGGCGACCTCGTGCAAGGCCGCGCGGATTTGTGCCAGAAGCTTCAAGCGGTTCGCGCGGACGCTCGCATCGTCGGCATTCACCGTCACGTGCTCGAAGAAGGCATCGACGGGCGCGCGCAGCGAAGCGAGCGCCGACATGGCGGCGGCGAAGTCTTCCTTTACGACGGCGGCTTTCGCGGAGGCCGTCGCGGTGGCGATGGCAGCGGCGAGCGCCTTTTCTTCATCCTGCGCGAAGAGCATGCCGTCCGGCGCGGCGTTGAAGACGCCCTCGCCGTCCTTCTTCTCCTCGATCCGCAGGATATTCACCGCGCGCTTGTAGCCGGCGAGCAGGTTCTTGCCGTCCTCGGTCGACAGAAAGTCGGACAGCGCCTCGACGCGCTTCACGATGAGGACGAGATCGTCCTGACCTTCAAGCGCGAAGACAGCATCGACCAGATCATGCCGTGCACCGCGATCGCGCAACTGCTGCTTTAGCCGCTCGCGGAAGAAATCAAGCAGTCCCGACACTCTCACCGCATTGAAAGCAGAATCCAGCGCGTCCCTGACAGTGACGTTCTTTCTGCCCTCCTCGAACCATCGCTGAATAGCGGTATCACCCACCTCTCCGTGGTTCTTAATGGCTTTGTAGAACATATGAGAAAGGCTCAGCCGAATATTCGATTCGAGCGCAACGCGGATCACTCCAAGCGCGGCTCGGCGAAGCGCGTAAGGGTCCTTCGACCCGGTCGGCTTTTCATCAATCGCCCAGAAGCCGCCGAGCGTATCGATCTTGTCGGCGAGCGCGACCACCTTGCCAAGCGGCGTCGAAGGCACGTCGTCGGACGGCCCGAGCGGCGAGTAGTGTTCGGCAATCGCATCGGCGATGTCATCGCCCAGGCCGTCATTGCGCGCATAATATGCGCCCATCAGGCCCTGCAGTTCCGGGAACTCGTAGACCATCTGGCTTGTGAGATCGGCCTTGCACAGACGTCCTGCAAGTTCGGCCTTCGCGGCGAAGCTCTCCACATCCCCCAACTCGTCATGCCCGGGCTTGACCCGGGCATCCAGGGGCCGCGCACTCCCTGCCTTGCCGCCCTGGATTGCCGGGTCAAGCCCGGCAATGACATTCTGGGTGGAGGCATGAATGAAAGGTGCGAGTTCCCGCGCCAGCTTCCCGATGCGCATGGCCTTGTCGTGCACCGTGCCGAGCTTCGCGTGGAAGACGACCTCTGCAAGTTTGGGCAACCGGCTCGTCAGCGTGTGCTTCCGGTCCTGATCCCAGAGGAAGCGCGCATCGGCGAAGCGGGCGCGGAGCACGCGCTCATTGCCGTTGACGATGGCCTTGCCGCCATCTTCCGCTTCGAGGTTCGCGACCACGATGAAGCGCGGCGCGAGCTTCCCGTGTCCGTCCACACAGGCGAAATATTTCTGGTTCGCGCGCATGGTCGAGGTCAGCACTTCCTGCGGCACGGACATGAACGCGTCGTCGATCGCACCGATCAGCGGCACCGGCCATTCGACAAGCCCGGCCACCTCGTGCAGCAGCGCCTCGTCTTCCACGAGCGTCAGCCCCTCCGCCGATGCCAGCGCCTTCGCGCCTTCATGGATGAAGTTCGCGCGCTTCGCGGGATCGAGAACGACCTTGGCGTCGAAGAGCTTCATGTCGTAGTCGGTGAAATCCTTCACCGCGAAGGCGCCGCTGCTCATGAAGCGGTGGCCGCGCGTGCGATCGCCGGACTTTATGCCGTCCACCTCGAAGGGCACCACCTTGCCGCCGAGCAGGCAGAGGATCGAATGTAGCGGGCGCACCCAGCGGAGTGTCCCCCTGCCCCAGCGCATCGATTTCGGCCAGGGAAAGGCGCGCACCACGGCAGGCACGATCTCAGCGACGACATCCGCCGTCGCGCGGCCCTTTTTCTCCGTCACCGCGACATAGAAGGCGCCCTTTTTGTCTTCCTGCACGCTCGCTTCGCCGATGGACGCAAGTCCCGCCGCGCGGAGGAAGCCCTCGATGGCCTTCTCGGGCGCGCCGACCTTCGGTCCCTTGCGCTCTTCCTTCACATCCGGCGTCTTGTCCGGCAGGCCGTCGATGACGAGCGTGAGACGCCGCGGCGTCGTGTAGGCACGCGCATTCTTCCCCTCGACGCCCGCTGCCTTCAGCGCGTCGGTGACGAGGCGCATAAGGTCCTCGCCCGCGCGCTTCTGCATCCGCGCCGGGATTTCCTCGGAGAAGAGTTCGAGAAGAAGTTCGCTCACGCTCCGCCCCCCGCCGGCGTCTTCAGCCATTCCTCGGCGCAGCGCTTGGCCAGCGTGCGCACGCGGCCGATATAGGCCTGCCGCTCGGTGACGGAGATCACGCCGCGCGCGTCGAGCAGGTTGAAGTTGTGGCTCGCCTTGATGACCTGGTCGTAGGCCGGCAGCGGCAGCGGCTTCTCGCGGTCGAGCAGCGCCGCGCACTCCTTTTCCGCGTCCTCGAAGTGGCGGAACAGCATTTCCGTGTTCGCGGCCTCGAAGTTGTGCGCGGAATATTCGACTTCGGCCTGATGGAAGACATCGCCATAGGTCACGCGATCGGCGCCCTCGGCACCGTTGAAGTCGAGTTCATAGCCGTTGTCGACGCCCTGGATATACATGGCGAGGCGCTCGAGCCCGTAAGTCAGTTCGCCGGAAACAGGCGAGCAGTCGAAGCCGCCCACCTGCTGGAAGTAGGTGAACTGCGAGACTTCCATGCCGTCGCACCAGACTTCCCAGCCCAGCCCCCAGGCGCCCAGCGTCGGGCTCTCCCAGTCGTCCTCGACGAAGCGGATGTCGTGGTTGGCGGCGTCGATGCCGAGTTCCTTCAGGCTTTCGAGATAAAGCTCCTGAAGATTGTCCGGGTTCGGCTTCAGGATCACCTGAAACTGGTAATAGTGCTGGAAGCGATTCGGGTTCTCGCCATAGCGCCCGTCGGTGGGGCGGCGCGAGGGCTGCACATAGGCAGCCTTCCAGGGCTTCGGGCCCAGCGCGCGCAGCGTCGTCGCCGGATGGAACGTACCCGCGCCCATGGCCATGTCGTAAGGCTGCAGGATGACGCAGCCGGCCCTCGCCCAATAAGCCTGCAATTTCAGGATCAGGGACTGGAACGAATTATCGGGCTTCGCCGTCATGGGGTGAGGCGCCTTAAGCGGGTGACGGCACGCAGGAAACCGGTGCCTCGGGCGCGCGCAAGGTAGCCGCCGGACCCTTGAGGGTCAAGCAAGCGCTCGACCGTTTGACACCCGGTCAAGCGGCCGAAAATACAGGAATATTTGCAATTCGTCCGGTGCCGTTCAGCGGTCGCGGCGGCTGTGCTCGGGCACGTAGATGCCGTCGCCGCCATCGCGCAGCGTGCCGAGGTCGCGCGGCTCCATGCGGCTGCGGCTGTGTGCGCGGGTAAAGGCCTCGCGCTGGCGCGCCGCCTGGCGCTGGATCGCGTTGTACGCCGCATAGCAGACCGCAATGAAAACGGCCGCAAAGACGATCTTCGTCATGTCATCGCCCTCTCGAACTGCCGGACCAGGACCATGCGCACCGGCCCGAAGTCCCTATTAAAGGCCAAAACGGCTCCAAAGGGAACGCCTCTCCGCCGCGGCGATCAGTCCGTCCCCGATTTCGCTCGCAAAACCGGCCCCCAAATGCTCCAGGGGGCGCTCGAATCCGCCTGGGAACCGGGCAAACCCGACGCCGCCGCCCGGCCGCCACCAGGGCGTGCGCTGGGTTATGAGCTTCAGTTTCACGTCCTTGCCGAAGAGCTCGCGCATCTTGCCCCGGATATCGGCGATGCCGTCGATCAGGCCGCGCGCCACCGCCCCCTCTCCCGCCCAGAACTCGCCGGAGAAGATCGCCGGATCGTCCGCCTTCAAGCGGTCGCCGCGCGCATCCCGCACGAGCTTCTTGAAGTTCTCGTGGACGTCCCTTTGCAGCGCCGCAAGGCGCTTCACATCCTCTTCCTTCTCGGGCTGGAAGGGATCGAGCATGGCCTTGCTTTCGCCCGCCGTGTGGACGCGGCGCTCGACGCCGAGCTTCTCGATCAGGCCGGTGAAGCCGAAGCCCGCGGAGACGACTCCGATGGAACCGATCACGGAGCTTTCATCGGCGTAGATCTCGTCCGCCGCGCAGGCGATCATGTAGCCGCCGGACGCCGCCACGTCCTCGGCGAAGGCGTAGACCGGCAGTTCCTTTTCCTCCGCCAGCGAACGGATGCGCTTGTAGATGAGCGAGGACTGCACCGGCGATCCGCCCGGCGAATTGACGATGAGCGCCACCGCCTTCGCGCCCTTCAGCGAGAAGGCCGCCTCGAGCGGCCCCGCGACGGCGGCGAGGTTGAGCCCGCCGCGCAAGGGCTGCGAGGGGCCGATGATGCCCGCGAGCCGCACCACGGCAACGACGGGCTTCGGCTCCCAGCCGGGGAGAATGCGGTTGCGGACGATCGGGGGAAGGAGAGGCGCTATGCGGTTTTTCATAAGATCACAGATAGGGATGCGGCGCGGCGGCGGCAAGCGGGATTCCCCGCCGCTTCCGCGCCACTTCCACTTGCCCTACTTCCCGCGTTTGCGCAGCCCGGCCAATTGCGACACGTCGCGAACGGCGCCGCGCGCCGCGCTGGTGGACATGGCGGCATAGGCCTGAAGCGCCGGAGAGATGCGGCGCTTGCGCACCTCCTTCGGCATCCAGCCGTCCTGCTCGGCCTTTTCGCGCCGTCCGGCCAGGACATCGTCCGCGACCGCGAGGTGGATCTTGCGGGCCGGAATGTCGATCTCGATGAGATCGCCCGTCTCGACGAGACCGATGGTGCCGCCCTCCGCCGCTTCCGGCGAGACATGGCCGATGGACAGGCCCGACGTGCCGCCGGAGAAGCGTCCGTCCGTCACCAGGGCGCAAAGCTTCCCCAGACCCTTCGACTTGATGTAGCTCGTCGGGTAGAGCATTTCCTGCATGCCGGGCCCGCCGCGCGGACCTTCGTAGCGGATGAGAACGACCTCACCGGCCTTGACCTCGTTGTTCAGAATGCCGAGGACGGCCGTGTCCTGACTTTCGTAGACGCGCGCAGGGCCCGTGAAAACGAGGTTCGACGGATCGACGCCCGCCGTCTTCACGATGCAGCCATCCTCCGCCAGATTGCCGTAAAGCACCGCAAGGCCGCCATCCTTCGAATAGGCATGTTCGATGTCGCGGATGACGCCGTTCGCGCGGTCGAGATCGAGATCGGGGTAGCGGCGCGACTGCGAGAAGGCTTCGGTGGTGCGCACGCCGCCCGGCGCGGCGCGGAAGAATTCATGCGCGTGATCGCTCTTCGATTTGCGGATATCCCAATGATCGATCGCCTCGCCCAGCGTCGGGCTGTGAACGGTCGGGACATCGCGGTGGATGAGCCCGCCGCGGTCGAGTTCGCCGAGAATGGCGAAGATGCCGCCCGCGCGATGCACGTCTTCCATGTGAACGTCGTTGCGCGCCGGCGCGACCTTCGAGAGGTTCGGCACGCGGTGCGACAGGCGGTCGATGTCCTTCATCGTGAACGGCACTTCGCCCTCGTGAGCCGCGGCCAGAAGATGCAGGACCGTGTTCGTCGAACCGCCCATGGCGATGTCGAGCGACATGGCGTTTTCGAAGGCTTCGAACGTGGCGATGCTGCGCGGCAGAACGCTGGCGTCGTCCGTCTCGTAATAGCGGCGCGTGATTTCGACGATCAGCCGGCCGGCCTCGAGAAACAGTTCCCTGCGGTCCGAATGCGTGGCGAGCGTCGAGCCGTTACCGGGAAGCGAGAGCCCCAAGGCTTCCGTCAGGCAGTTCATCGAATTGGCGGTGAACATGCCGGAGCACGAACCGCAGGTCGGACAGGCCGAACGCTCGATGACGGCAACCTGGTTGTCGGAAACCTTGTCGTCGGCCGCCGCGACCATGGCATCGATGAGATCGACGGCGCGGTCCTCGTCGTCCCATTTCACCTTGCCCGCTTCCATCGGTCCGCCCGAGACGAAGACCACGGGAATATTGAGGCGCATGGCGGCCATCAGCATGCCGGGCGTGATCTTGTCGCAGTTGGAAATGCAGACGAGCGCGTCGGCGCAATGCGCGTTGACCATGTATTCGACGCTGTCCGCAATGAGGTCGCGCGAAGGCAGGCTGTAGAGCATGCCGTCATGGCCCATGGCGATGCCGTCATCGACCGCGATGGTGTTGAACTCCTTGGCGACCCCGCCCGCCTTTTCGATCTCGCGGGCGACAAGCTGCCCCATATCCTTCAGATGCACATGGCCGGGCACGAACTGGGTGAAGGAATTGGCAATGGCGATGATCGGCTTGCCGAAATCGTCGTCTTTCATGCCTGTGGCGCGCCAGAGACCGCGGGCACCCGCCATATTGCGGCCGTGGGTCGTCGTGCGGGAACGATAAGGAGGCACGGGAATGTCCTTTCAACGGGGAAGCAACGGCTCACCGCTCCATATGGAGAGGGGCGCGGGTATTTCTATCCGCGCGGAGGCGAACAGACAAACCCGCAAAAGCCCTTGCCCGGGTATGGTCAGCCCGGCTGGTCGAGCAGCAGCGCCTCGCCCCCGCGGAGCAAGGCCTCCGTGCGCTCGGTGAAGCGCCCGTCGCGGCCATGCAGCACAAGGCCGGGGCGCAGCACGAGCGGCGCCTTCGAGTCGCGCTGGCCGCGCAGGATGACGCGGGAGGCGGGCTTGCCCACCGCCGGCCAGAGCGGGAAGACCTCGATGCCGCCGAGATGCCCCGTCATGGCGACCAGCAGGTCCGCCAGCGCATCGGCGCGGTGGATGAAGGTGACCGTGCCTTTCGGGCGCGCCATCACGCAGGCGAAGCGCACCCAGTCGTCGAGGTCGGATCCGAGGGTCAGGTGGGCCTGCGCCTTGCTCTCATTGGGCGAGGCCGGGTTCGAGGCCGGATCGTGGAAGGGCGGATTGGCGAAAACATGGTGCCAGGCATTGGGTTCGAAGCCCATCGCCACGAGATCGCGCACGGGCTGGCCGATATCGCCCTCGACGATCGAGACCCGGTCGCCAAGCGCATTGCGGGTGATGTTTTCGCCCGCGAGCCGCGCAAGGCCGGGCTGCACCTCGATCCCCGCCACCTCAAGCCCGCTCACACGCGAGGCGAGACAGAGGCTTGCGACGCCAACGCCCGCGCCTGCTTCGAGCACCCGTTCGCCCGCCCGCGCGGGCACGGCGGCGGCGAGCAGCACGGCGTCCAGTCCGGCGCGATAGCCCTTGGCGGGTTGGAGGATTTTCAGCCTTCCGTCCAGAAAGCCATCATCGGTCGTGTCTTCGGGGGCCGCCGTACCGCTCATCGGATCTCGCTCCCTCTGGCCTCGTCGAGGATCTTCCGTGCGCTCTCATATTCGTCGTCCGCGACCATGATACGCTTCGGCAGGATGCCAAGCGAGCCCTCGACGAGGCTCATATGGCTGTCCATCTCGAAGGACTCTATGCCCTCCTCCCGCAGCCTGTGTGTGAGGAACGAGATGAAAACCGTGTCGTTGGTGCGAATCAGCTCTTTCACGCGCTGTATGCCTCCAAACATTGCCCCGCCGGACGGGTTGCGGCATATAGCCTGCGGGCCTTGCCGCCCCCGGAGCCCCAACCTATGCTCCCTTGTGACGGCAGGATAACACAAGCCGTAGATGGAAAATCGGGTCTCCAGCCGGAAAACCGGCTTCAATTCAGGAGTGGCGAGTGGGTGTTGTTGTTCCACTGGAGGAAGATCGCGGTCGCGGCCAGAACGCCGTAGTGCAGCTTCAGGCGCTGGTGGCGACCGAAATGGAGGCCGTCAACGAGTTCATCCGTGAGCGTATGGCGTCCGAGGTGCCGATGGTTCCCGAACTCGCGAGCCACCTCATCAATTCGGGTGGCAAGCGGCTCCGGCCCATGCTCACCATCGCCTCTTCGCAGATGTGCGGATACACGGGCAAGGACCACATCAAGCTGGCGGCCACCGTCGAATTCCTGCATACGGCGACGCTTCTCCACGACGATGTGGTGGACGAGAGCGACCTGCGGCGCGGCAAGCGGACGGCGCGCACGATCTGGGGCAACCAGGCGAGCGTGCTGGTCGGCGACTTCCTGCTCGGCCGCGCCTTCAAGCTCATGGTCGAAACGAAGTCGCTGCGCGCGCTCGAAATCATCGCGGACGCGGCCTCCATCATCGCCGAAGGCGAGGTGATGCAGCTTGCCGCCGCCAAGGACACGGGCACGACGGAAGACGCCTATCTGCGCGTCATCTCGGCGAAGACGGCTGCCCTTTTCGCCGCAGCGACCGAAATCGGCGCCGTCATCTCCGGGCGCAACGGCAGCGAGGCAGCGGCGCTGGAATCCTATGGCCGCAATCTCGGCATCGCCTTCCAGCTCGTCGACGACGCGCTCGACTATGGCGGCCGCGCGGCCTCGCTCGGCAAGAATGTCGGCGACGATTTTCGCGAGGGTAAAATCACCCTTCCCGTCGTTCTCGCCTTCCGGCGCGGCACGGCGGAGGAGCGCGCCTTCTGGCAGCGCACATTGCAGGAAGGCGACCGGCAGGAAGGCGACCTCGAAAAAGCGGTCGAATTCATGCAGCGTCATTCGGCGCTGGAAGACACGATCCTGCGCGCACGGCATTACGGCGCCATCGCCATCGATGCACTCGCGATCTTCCCCGAGAGCGAGTATCGAGACGCGCTGACACTGCTCGTCGAGTTCTGCATCAACCGCAATCATTGATCTGGCACTGATCCGGCACCGATCCGGTTTCAGACAGCCTCGCCCGCTGCGATCCACCAGCCGGGATGCGCGGTGGCGAGCGCGCGTGCCGCCTCGCCGGCCGCGGCCTCCGAGGGATAGAGGCCGAAACATGTCGCGCCCGAGCCTGACATGCGCGCAAGAAGACAATCGGCCGTCGCGGCGATGGCATCCCGCACCTCGCCCACGGCCGGGGCGAGCGCGATGGCGGGCGCTTCGAGGTCGTTTCCCTCTTCCGCCGCCCAGCGCACGAGAAGGTCGAGCGTCGCGAAGGCCGGCAGTGCCGGATCGGACGGCAGCGCGTCGAGCGGCGGCGCCGCCAGTTCCCTGAAGACGGCGGGCGTCGAAAGCGCGATGCCGGGATTGGCGAGCACCATCCAGAAGGCGGGCAACGGCAGGCGGGCGATCTTTTCCCCGACGCCCCACATCAAGGCGGAGGACGAGGCAAGGCATACCGGCACATCGGCGCCGAGCGATGCGGCGAGCGTCGCGAGCGACGTCTTGTCCGGCTCGATCTTCCAGAGCCGCATCAGCGCTCTCAGCGCCGCAGCCGCATCCGCCGAGCCGCCGCCGATACCGGAGGCAACCGGCAGGTTCTTCTCAAGCATGAGATGCGCGCCCGCCGCCACGCTGCCAAGTTCGCGAAGCGCGCGGCCTGCGCGCAGCACGAGGTTGTCGGCTTCGGCGTCGAGCGCGGGCGCGAAGGGCCCCGTCACATCGAGAGACATCCCCTCGGCATGATCCGCCGTCACGCGGTCGCCGATGCGTGCGAAGGCGACGAGGCTGCGCAGCTCGTGATAGCCGTCCTCCCTGCGTCCCAGGATGCGAAGCGTCAGGTTGATCTTGGCAAAGGCATCTTCCGTCACCGGCCCCGGCATGGGTTCACGATCCCGCCGCGCCCGCGGGCATGCTGCCCTTGAGGTCGTTTTCGGCGCGCTCGCCCGCCTCAAGGCCGAGATCGAGCTTTGTGCGGAGGATGCTTTCGCGCTTCGCCTCCGGCTTCATGGAAAGCGCGTGGCTCCACTGGAAGCGCGCCTCGATCTTGCGTCCGACCTTCCAGAACGCGTCGCCGAGATGCTCGTTGATTGTCGGATCGCCGGGCTGCAACTCCGCCGCGCGTTCGAGATATTTGACGGCGAGGTCGTATTCGCCGAGCCGGTAGCGCGCCCAGCCGAGGCTGTCCACGATGAAGCCGTCATTCGGGCGGCGCTCCACCGCCTTCTCGATCATGGCGAGTGCCTCGTCGAGATTGCGATGCTGTTCGACCCAGGAATAACCGAGATAGTTCAGAACAAGCGGGTGCTCGTCCGACATGGAGAGGGCGAGCAGGAGGTCGGCCTCCGCCTTGTCCCATTCCCCCAGGCGCTCGAAGCAGATGCCGCGCGCATAGTAGAGCGTCCAGTCGGAGGAATCGGGTTCGCCGGAAAGGGCGATGGCGCGTTCATACTGCGCCGCCGCCGCAGCGTAGTTCTCCGCGGCGCGATAGATATCGCCCATCGCGACGACCGGCTCGACCGCTTGCGGGTTTCTCTTCGCCGCGCCTTCGAGGACGCCGATCGCCTCCGCCTGCCGTTCCATCTCATTCAGGGCGAGCGCGGTCTGGATGCGTGCATTCATGGCGAGGGGCGAGTCCGTGCCGACCTTCCCATAGGCCGCGACCGCATCGGCCCAGCGCTTCTGCTGCTCGTAGGTACCGGCGAGAAGCGACTGCGCGATGTCGAAATCGGGCCGCATATAGAGCGCGAGGCGCAAATAGAGTTCGGCGAGATTGCTCGACGTGTCGCTCGCGAGCGCGCTGCCGAGACCGTAGAGCGCTTCCGCCGTTCCCTCCGCCGCGTCGTTCACGAGAGGCGGCAAGGTCTCGCCGCCCGCGAGCCGCGTCAGCGCATCCCTTGCGAGCGGATGGTCGGGCGAGAGTTCGAGGAAACCTTCAAGCACGGCGCGCGCCTCGTCGGCGCGTCCCTGCCGCTGCAGATAGCTCGCATAGGCTTCCACAATGCGGATGGACCCGCCGCCGCTCGTTTCCATCGCTTCGGCATAGGCCTCGCCCGCGCCGTTCTCGTCGCCGAGCACTTCGAGCATCAGGCCTTCGTGGAAGGAGCTGAAAAGGGTGAAAGCCGCACGGCCACTGAAGGTGCCGATCTGTTCGAGCGCCAGGTCTTTGTCGCCCTCGCCGACGGCCGCCCATGCGGCGGTCAGCGTGCCGACAAGCGCCGTGAAGGGGCCGGGCGCCGCCGCGGCGATCTGCTCTCGCGCCTGCCTGTAATCGCCGCTTTTCAACTCGGCGAGCGCGAGGGTGAGCCGGGGCATGCGTTCGCCGGAATTGAGCGCCACGAGCCTGCGCGCCAGCGGAATGGCGCGGTCCATGTCGCCGCCGACCAGCGCCGACATGAAGGCGCGGTCGAGGATCACCGGATCGTTCGGCTGGTCCGCCAGCGCCTTGTCGTAGAAATCGCCCGCCTTGAGATTGTCGTTCACGGAAGCGGCATGGCGTCCGGCCAGATAAGCCCCATAGGGCGTATCCGCATCGCCTCGCGTAAAGAGACCGCCGGAGAGACCGTTCATCCCCGCGCAGCCACCAAGCAACGGGGCAAGGAGAGCGAACATGGCGGCGGCTCGCGCCGCGCGCCCTTTACGCAGGACCGGCGTTCCGCGCGCAAACGCCGTATCGACACATTCCATCCGGGGGCAGGCCTCCGTGCCATCAGGTTACAGCCCGCCAGAAAGGCGGGCTGTAACCACACTATATAAAAGCGGGAGCGGGATACAGGCGCGAGCGCCAATCAGTCGTCAGTTGCCTTGTTCACCATCCGTGTCGGGCAAGGCTTCGTCTCCCGGGCCGCTTGGCACGTCCGGAGGGCCTGACGAATTTCTGCTCAAATCGACAGCTTCGTAGCTCCACTTTTTTGCCATGAACTGATAATTTTCGAACAACGGATCGTGATATGTCCACAAGCTCTGCTTGCTGTCCCACTTCCAACGTTCGCGCTGAATGAAGTTCGCGGCCGCATTCCAATCCCTCACAAAAGGGCTAAGCATCCAATTTCGGTAAAATTCAGCATCCAGTATCTGCTCGCGAATTCCGATTGAAACGAGTTCATAGTGGTTGAGATAGTCAAGAACGGCTTGCCGTTCCGACTTATCCTTTTCTTCAGTCGGATTGTGCAGCCTAGAGAATGAATCTTGCCTCCGGTGATACGAGAACACCGCGTGCAGGCTCCTGTAGTGCGGTGCCGATTCTACTTTCTCTATCATGTCGAGTGTGGCGCGCTGCCGGGCGCTGGCCCTCGCCGATCGAACTCCCAAAAATGCTACCCCAATGGAAATCAAAACTATGAGCGGGGTGAGAAGTGAAACCCAACTAAAAGAAGAAGCGACGCAAACAATCACTGCTTGCGCCGCTTCAAAAGCTGGTGTTTCAGAACATTGCACGGATTTAATCCCGGGCGCCTTCTCTAAGCATAGGAATCTCCAATTGCTGTGCCTGAATCTGGGGAAACTTTTACGTAGAAAAGGCTCTCCGGTCAAGAACGCCAAGAAAACCTTTCTCAGATGCTTAACGATATAAGAAGAAAGTTAATTTTTTCAATCGCATAAAGCATCACGCCGCCAATCGGCAATGCCGCGCACCCGTCACATATTCGGGTAATTCGGGCCGCCGCCGCCTTCCGGCACCGTCCAGTTGATGTTCTGGGCCGGGTCCTTGATGTCGCAGGTCTTGCAGTGGACGCAGTTCTGCGCGTTGATCTGGAAGCGCGGGTTGGAGCCGTCCTCGTCGCGCACCACCTCGTACACGCCTGCCGGGCAGTAGCGCTGCGCCGGTTCGGCGTAGTTCGGCAGGTTGTAGGCGATCGGAATGGCCGGGTCCTTGAGCTTGAGGTGCACCGGCTGGTCTTCCTCGTGGTTCGTCGCCGAGATGAAGACGGAGGACAGCTTGTCGAAGGAGATCTTCCCGTCGGGCTTCGGGTAGTCGATCGGCTTGCACTCGCTCGCCTTCTTGATCGACTCGTAGTCTGCCTTCTTGTGCCGCAGCGTGAAGGGCAGGCCGATCCCGAGATTGTTCATCCACATGTCGACGGCGCCGAGGCCGATGCCCATGAACGTACCGAGCTTCGACCAGAGCGGCTTCACGTTGCGCACGCGCTTCAGGTCCTTGTAGACCGGGCTCTTTTCATAGGCTTGCGTGTAAGCCACGAGTTCGTCGCCCTGGCGTCCGTCCTTCACCGCCTCGAAGGCCGCTTCCGCGCCCATCTTGCCGGTCAGCATGGCGTTGTGGCTGCCCTTGATGCGGGGCACGTTGACGAAGCCGGCCGAGCAGCCGATCAGCGCGCCGCCCGGGAAGGTGAGCTTCGGCACGGACTGGAAGCCGCCCTCGGTGATCGCGCGCGCGCCATAGGCGATGCGCTTGCCGCCTTCGAACGTCTCGACGACCGACGGATGATGCTTGAAGCGCTGGAACTCGTCGAAGGGCGAGAGGTAGGGGTTCTTGTAGTTCAGGTGAACCACGAAGCCGACCGAAACGAGGTTCTCGCCGAAGTGATAGAGGAAGGAGCCGCCGCCGGTCGAATTGTCGAGCGGCCAGCCCATCGTGTGCTGCACGAGACCCTTCTTGTGCTTCGACGGATCGATCTCCCAAAGCTCCTTGAGGCCGATGCCGAACTTCTGCGGCTCGCGGCCTTCGTCGAGCTTGAACTTGCGGATCAGTTCCTTCGACAGCGAACCGCGCACGCCTTCCGCGAAGAGCGTGTACTTGCCGCGCAGTTCCATGCCGGGCGTGTAGCTGTCCTTGTGGCTGCCGTCCCTGGCGACGCCCATGTCGCCGGTGACGACGCCGCGCACCGAGCCGTCCTCGCCGTAGAGAACTTCGGCGCCCGCGAAACCCGGATAGATTTCGACACCGAGCGCTTCGGCCTGCTCGGCGAGCCAGCGGCAGACATTGCCGAGGCTGACGATGTAATTGCCGTGATTGTTCATCAGCGGCGGGAACAGGAAGTTCGGCACGCGAATGCCGCCGGACGGCCCCAGATAGATGAAGTGGTCGGCGGTGACTTCGGTGTCGATCGGGGCGCCTTTTTCGCGCCAGTCGGGAATCAGCGCATCGAGGCCGATCGGGTCGATCACGGCGCCCGAAAGAATATGCGCGCCCACTTCCGAGCCTTTTTCGATCAGGCAGACGGAAATGTCGAAGTCCTCTTCCGCCGCGAGCTGGCGCAGCCGGATGGCCGCTGAAAGGCCCGCCGGGCCGCCGCCGACGATGACGACGTCATATTCCATGTACTCGCGTTCGACTGCCGCGTCGCTCATAATTCTTTTCTCCTTATCCGGCACAAACCTTGGGATTGTGCCGCCGGACCGCCGCTCGGAAACAGGGCTCCGTTATGGTGCGGATGCCCTTGCGGGTCAATATGTTGGGCTGCCGGAACTGCTCCGCGCCAGTTGCATGTCATTCTCAACAAGACGCACGTTCCCGCGCGATATAGAACGAGTGTAGGTTCGCTCTTGTGACCGTCAAATGGCAGGAAAGGATCGGCGATGCGTCCCTCGGCAGCGCTCGAACGGCACCGTGAAGAAATAAGGCGTATGGCGGAGAGCCATAGGTTGACCAATCCGCGCGTCTTTGGCTCGGTCCTTCACCGGACGGACCGGGAAGACAGCGATCTCGATATCCTCGTCGATCCATCTCAGGAAACAACGCTCCTGAATGTCGGTGCCTTGCAGATTGCGCTCGAACAGTTGACCGGTGTGAGGGTCGACGTTCAAACGCCAGGCGCTCTCCCCCCGGGCCTGCGCGACAAAATACTCTCCGAGGCCAAACCCGTATGAGCGACGGTATCTCCCGGGTTCTGGACTATATTGACCACATGCTGCAGGCGACGGACCGAATCACTCGGTATGTGGAAGGCAAGGATAGACAGGCTTTTCTGAGAGACGAACTCGTGCAGGACGCGGTGATCCGCAACCTGGAGATACTCGGAGAGGCTGCCCGCAATATCGAGAAACATGCTCCCGATTTCGTGGAGCGCCATCGCTACATCCCTTGGGCGGCGATCTACGGCATGCGCAACCGTGTTACTCACGGCTACTTTAGCGTGGATCTAGATCTCGTCTGGAAGACATTGAAGAAGGACATTCCTGAACTGGATGCCGCGCGGAAGTCCCTCCGGTTGCAGGCGAAAGAGTGATGGAAAACAGCGGACAAAACCTGACGCCGCAGGAAGCCGCCGCCCTTCTCGCCTTTTATGTGGAGGCGGGCGTCGAGGAATTTTTCGGCGACGAGCCGGTGAACCGCTATGCGTTGCAGGACTCCGCGGCGCCGGAGCCCGCGCGCGCGGCGCAAGCGCGCCAGACGCGCGATCTGACCCGCGATCTGCCGCGCGGCACCCGCCCGGATCCGCGCGGAGAGGTGGCACCCCCGCAAGACGCACCGCGCACCGCGGCGCCGTCGGCCATTCCGCTCGAGGACGCGCAGGCCGCCGAGAGCGCGCGCATCGTTGCCGCACGCTGCGCAACGCTCGAGGAGCTGCGGGAGGCGCTCGCGAATTTCGAGGGCTGTCCGCTCCGCTACACGGCAAAGAATCTCGTCTTCGCCGACGGCAATCCGAAAGCGCGCGTGATGATGGTGGGCGAAGCGCCGGGCCGCGACGAGGACCTGCAGGGCCTGCCCTTTGTCGGCCGCGCGGGGCAATTGCTCGACAAGATGCTCGTCTCGATCGGGCTCGACCGCACCGCCGTCTACATCGTCAACACGCTCCCCTGGCGCCCGCCGGGCAACCGCACGCCGACACCGGCCGAACACGCCGTCTGCATGCCCTTCGTCGAGCGCCATATCGAACTCGTGGCGCCGGAAGTGCTGGTGCTGCTTGGCGGCGTCTCGGCCAAGCAGTTGCTCAACACCGACACCGGCATCATGCGGCTGCGCGGCAAATGGGCGACGGTCCGGGTGGGCCAGCGCGACATCCCCGCCCTGCCGACGCTTCATCCGGCCTATCTGCTCCGCCAGCCGGCCCAGAAGCGGCTCGCCTGGCGGGATCTTCTGGCGCTCAAGGCAAGGCTTGCCCCTGCGGGCTAGACCGCCGGCCGCGTTAACCTTTTTGTCCATTTCCGGGACAAACGGGCCGATCCGAGCTTGTGAGCGGCGCTTCCGCCGTTAAGATACGCCCCATGTTCCGGGGGGCTCATCATCTTTCCGCCGCGCGCGCGGCGGGCCGAGCGATTTGTGCGGCAGCTTTCGGCGCCGCGCTTTTCCTTTGCGCATCCCCTCCCGCGATTGCCGGCAACATCCTTCTCGCCGAGGCAAGCGGCCAGATGCCGACCCGCATCTGGAGCCCTGAAATCCTGAACGGCTCAGACCGCGAGCTCTATCGCGACATCTTCGCGGCAACGGAGCGCGGACGCTTCAAGGAAGCCGACAAGCTCGCCGCGAAGCTCAGGGACAAGCGTCTCATGGGCCATGTTCTCTATGTGAAGTACATGGGCCCCCACTACACGACGCGCTATGCGGAGCTGAAGGACTGGCTCGCCCGTTACAACGACCATCCCGGCGCCGCCGACATCCACAAGCTCGCGATGAGAAAACGCGGCGCCGCCGCTTATCCGGCGAAACCCGAACCGCGCCGCTGGCGCCAGCCGATGCACGCGGCTTACGCTGTCGATGACGGCGCCATCGAGAACCCGTCCGCCCGCTTCCGCGAAATCGACCGCGAGGTCCGCCGCATGGTCTCGAGCGGGACGGCGGACAAGGCGCAGGCCTATCTCCGCCGGAGCAATGTTCGCAGTGCGCTGACGGGCCTCGAATTCGACAAGGTGCGCGAACGCGTCGTCGCCTCCTATTTCCTCGAGGGCGAAAACGAAAAAGCCTATGCGCTCGCCTCCGACATCCTGCAGATGCACGGAAGTGCCGTGCCGCTCGCGAACTGGTATGCAGGCCTTGCCGCGTGGCGGATGGAAAACTACGCCGCCGCGGCCGGCCATTTCGAGCGCCTCTCGGGAATGGCACGCATCTCCGAATGGACGAAGGCGGCAGGCGGTTTCTGGGCCGCGCGATCATGGCTCGCGGCGGGCAAGCCCGAGAAGGTCGCGCCGCTCCTCGAACTCGCAGCCGATACCGGCGCCACCTTCTATGGCATTCTGGCGACGCGCCAGCTTGGCCGCGAACTCCATATCGACTGGGTGGAGCCGCGTCTCGACGAAGCATCCTTCCGTGCACTGACGGAAACGGATCAGGTCGCCCGCGCCGTCGCGCTCATGCAGATCGGCAAGCGCGACCTCGCCCGCGAGGAACTGATCCGCGCCCATGCGCTCATCGATCCCTCGCTCGACCAGGCGATGATCGCGCTCGCCGCCTTCTACGATCTTCCCGCCGTCGAGCTTCAGGTGGCGAATGCCGCCTATGTGCCGCCGTCGCGCGCGCCGCGCGGCCGCATCGCGCTCAATGCGGGCCTCTTTCCCGTTCCCGACTACAAGCCCAGCACGGGCTACAAGGTCGATCGGGCACTCCTCCTCGCCTTCATGCGGCAGGAGAGCAAGTTCCGCCCCGATGCCACCTCATGGGCGGGGGCGCGCGGCCTCATGCAGATCATGCCGGCGACCGCGAGCCATATCACGCAGGACCGCTCGCTCGCCCGCGCCAACAAGGACAAGCTTCTCGATCCGACCTTCAACATCACGCTCGGACAGGACTATCTCACCGAACTCATGGGATCGGGCGAACCTCACGGCAATCTCTTCATGCTGACGACGGCCTATAATGGCGGGCCCGGCAATCTCAACCGCTGGCTCGCGAGCATGGATTTCAAGGGCGACCCCTTCCTCTTCATCGAGAGCATTCCCGCCGCCGAAACGCGCGGCTATATCGAGCGCGTCGTCACGAACTACTGGATCTACAGCGAACGCCTCGGCCAGCCCGTCGGCACGCTCGACGCCTCGGCTGCCGGCGCCTGGCCGATCTACAAGCCGGCGCGCTGAACGGCTCTCCCCTAACGTCGCGACTCCTTCGGTTTTTTCGGTTATATGAACCTTTCCTCCCGCTTGAAAGGTTCCGCCATGCCCGGCATCGACGAGACGCGCGACTTCATTCCGCTCAACATCGCCGTCCTGACCGTGTCGGACACGCGCACGCATGACGACGACAAGTCCGGCGACATCCTCGCCGAGAGGATCGAAAAGGCGGGCCACATCGTCGCCGGGCGGCGCATCGTGCAGGACGACAAGGGTCTTATCCGCGCGGCCCTCAAATCCTGGATCGCCGATCACCGCATCGACGTCGTGATCTCGACCGGCGGCACCGGCCTCACGGGGCGCGACGTCACGCCGGAAGCCTTCCAGTCCGTCTACGACAAGGAAATCGAGGGCTTCGCGGCGCTCTTCCACCGTATCTCCTACGAGAAGATCGGCACCTCCACCATCCAGTCGCGCGCGACGGCGGGCGTGGCGCAGGGCACCTATCTCTTCGCGCTGCCGGGTTCGCCCGGCGCCTGCAAGGACGGCTGGGACGAGATCCTCGTCCACCAGCTCGACTATCGCTACCGGCCCTGCAACTTCGTCGAGATCATGCCGCGCCTCGAGGAACACAAGCAGCGGAAGTGACCGCGTTTTTCCGTTGTGCCTTTTCCCCCGTCGCTGCACGATTCACCCCGGAGCGGGAATCACAGATGCGGGAGGCCGGAAGGTGCTCAAGGAATTCAGGGAATTCGCCCTCAAGGGCAATGTGCTCGACATGGCGGTCGGCATCATCATCGGCGCCGCCTTCACCACCATCGTGAAGTCGCTCGTCGACGACATCATCATGCCGCCCATCGGCGTGATGCTCGGCGGGGTCGATTTCAGCGACTATTTCATCGCGCTCACCGCGGGCGATGCCCCGGCGACGCTGGCAGAGGCACAGGCGGCCGGCATTCCCGCGCTCGCCTATGGCAAGTTCATCAACGCGATCCTGCAATTCACGATCGTCGCCTTCGCGCTCTTCCTCGTCATCCGCCAGATGAACCGGCTGAAGGCGCGCATCGCCAAGGGCGAGGCGCCCGCGCCCGCCGCCCCGCCGCGCCAGGAAGTGCTGCTGGAGGAAATCCGCGACGCTCTCCGCGCGAAGAGCTGAGAACGGGACCGTCTATCGCCCAACCAAGCATTGCGTCATGGCCCGCTTTATGCGGGCCATCCACGTCTTTGCCGCATCCAGAGAAGAAAGACGTGGATGACCCGGACAAGCCGGGTCATGACGGCATTGGGTTTGAGTGGAATCAATCCCGCTTCCGCATCACATAGAAGACATAGGAATACTGGCCGGGATTGTTCTCGAAGAGAGCGATCTCGGTCTCCTCGTTCGCAAGCACTTCTTCCGCCGCCTCGCCATAGGTCGCGCGCATCTCCGCGATCCGCTTCCGCATCGGCGTGTAGTAGTCCCGCCACCAGTCCTCCTCCGGCAGCACATGCGTGCCGAGAAGCTCGTAGCCCGCCCGCGTCAACGCCTCGCAGTTGGAGGCGACCGTGCCCATCGCCGGGTAGGCCGCGTCCCAGAATGCGCGTGCCTCCGGCGACGGCGTCGCGGTGAGCCAGGTGCATTCCGACACGGCGACGAAGCCGCCGGGCTTCACGAAACGCCGCCAGCTCTCGAGCCCGTGCGCGAAGCCGAGGAGATAGATCGCGCCTTCCGACCAGATGAGGTCGAAGGCTTCGTTATCGAATGAAAGCGCTTCCATGTCGCCGCGCACGGGCAGCAGCCGTGCCTCGCTCACGCCTTCCTTTTCGGCGCGCGCGTTCAGCTTGTCGAGAAATGGCTCGAAGAGGTCGACTGCGGTCACCCTGCCTCCGGTCAGCCGCAGCAGCTCGAAAGTGGAGGCGCCCTGCCCGCAGCCGAGATCGGCGATCTCCGGTTTTTCCGGCAAGGGCGGCAGCATCGCAAAGGCCGCTTCCGTCGAGGCGCGGCTGCCCGGCCCGTTGCGCGGCAGGCCGAGCTGCAATTCGAGGAATATCTTGAAGGGGTCGAGGTCGTTCATCCCCGCCTCCATTTCACGAGATCCTCGCCCTCGTCGATATCGGCGAGCGTCGCGACCATCGCCACGCTCATGTTCTGCCTACGGATATTCTTCAGCGTATCGCCCAGCGTCTGCGCACTCGACCAGCGCACGCCCTCGAATATCTCGCGCACGCGCGGGCGGCGGCGCAGGCCCACGAGCCAGTAGCCGCCATCGTCGGCCGGGCCGATGACCGCGTCATGGTTCCCGAGCGCGGCGAAAGCATCCGCGATGTGGTGCCGTTCGATGCCTGGAATATCCGCGCCGATGATCACGGCAGGTCCGGGCGGCAGATCGCGGAAAATCCGCTCCATACGATGCCCGAGATCGCCCGCTCCCTGCCCGATCAGCGGAATATCGGCGGGCCGGATGCCCCGCTCATGCACCGCGCGGTCGGGCGAGACCGCGATCGCGGTCCGCCAGCGCGGATCGTATCCAACACGGCGGATGAGGCTTTCGCTCGCCGAGCGGAAGAAGCGCAGCGCCTCCGTTCCCCCCACGTCGCGCGCGAGGCGCGTCTTCACGCGGCCGATCAGCGGCTGCTTCGCCATGATCACGAGTTGCGGGTCGAGGGACATGGGATCAGGAATTCCGATCTTCTTTCCACCCTCCCCCTGCGGGAGGGTCAAACGGCTGCAAGCCGTTTGGGGAGGGGTTGCAGAAGGAGCCACATATATTGCCGGTAGCGTGTCCTCACTGGCGAAGCAGCACCCCTCCCCGAAAAATTCTTCGCTCCGCTCGAATTTTGTCGACCCTCCTACAGGGGGAGGGTGGAAGAAAGAAGAGCCTCACCCGTACATTCTTGCGATCAGTCGCGGCGGCACGCGCAGATAATAAAGCGCGAGGCAGAAAAGGTTGCGGGAGGAACGCGCGAGAAAACCGTCCCTGAGGTAGCGCGCCGGGCTCGTCACCGCGAGTGTGCGAAACATCACGAGCCTGCGCCGGGGTATGCGCCGCACGAGGTCCACATCCTCCATCAGCGGCAGGTCGCGGAAGCCGCCCGCCTTCTCATAGAGCCGCCGGTTGATGAGCAGGCCCTGGTCGCCATAAGGAAGCCGCATCAGCGCGCAGCGCAGCGCCACCATGCGCTCGATCAGCCTCGCCCAGACCGAAAAATCGTCGAGCGCGAAGCGGAATGCCGCCGCCATCTCGCCGTCGCGGAAGCGCCCGCTCTCGATCTGTTCGAAGAACTTCTCCACCTCGGCGACCCAGCCGGGTTCGAGCACCGTGTCGGCATGAAGAAAGAGCAGCCAGTTGCCGCGCGCCGCCTTCGCGCCCGCGGCGAGCTGCGGCCCCCGCCCCTTCGGCGCGCGCACGAGCTTTGCCCCCGCCGCCTCGACGATTTCGAGCGTCTCGTCGCTCGAGCCGCCATCCACCACGATCACTTCCTGCACGATCCCGCGCACCGCCGCCGGCACCAGCGGCGCCAGCGTCCGGGTCAGGGTCTCCTCGGCATTCAGGGTCGGAATGATGACGCTCAGCATGGCGCGCAAGATAGCGGGAGCCTCGCGTTTCTCAAAATGGGTGCCTTCAGCGCGGCCCCCTTTCAACGCGGCTTGTGCTCCGTCCCGAGGCCCGTCGTGATGAAGAGGGCGGTGGCCGTCCCCTCGATATCGGCCGTGTGCCAGACGCCCGGACCCAGATGGACCGGATTCTTCGACATGTCGAGCGCGCTCATCGCCACCTCCCTTTCCCCGTTTCCGCAGCCGCCGCCAGTCTAAAGCGCGTGGACGGTGTGAACAATGTTCTTGTTATGTTCTCGTCCTCCGTTATACTTACAATCATGACGACGAGTCGCGAAACAGCGCCCCCCGGCCACCCCGCGCCCTCTGCCGATTCCCCGGTCGGCACCCGCGCGGCCAAGCGGCCCCACGGGCTCACGGACCATCGCCCCGTCCCCCGCGGGGCCTCCCTCGTACCCCCGAGCGTCCGCGAGCCTTATCTGCCCGAGAGCGGCCGCCGTGGCCGGGGCGCGCTGACCAACAGGAGCGGCCGCTACGAGCCGCAGTCCCGCGAACTCGCCGATGACGGCTGGGACAGTCTCGAAGACGTGCCCTCCCTCAAGACGCAGGTGACGGCGGAGAACGCCCGCCACATCATCACGCGCAATGCCTCGCCCGACATTCCCTTCGACCGCTCGATCAATGCCTATCGCGGTTGCGAGCATGGCTGCGTCTACTGCTTCGCGCGGCCGACCCATGCCTATATGGGCCTTTCGCCCGGGCTCGACTTCGAGAGCAAGCTCTTCGCCAAGCCCAATGCCGCGCAGCTTCTGGAAAAGGAACTCTCGCGCGAAGGCTACGAGGTCGCGCCCATCGCCATGGGCACGAATACCGATCCCTATCAGCCGATCGAGCAGCGCTACCGCATCACGCGGAGCATCCTCGAAGTGCTCTCGGCCTATAACCATCCCGTCACGATCCTCACCAAATCGGCGCGGATCGTGCGCGACATCGACATTCTCTCCTCCCTTGCGGAGCGCAATCTGGTGCGCGTCGCGCTCTCGGTCACGACGCTCGATGCGAAGCTCGCCCGCGCGCTGGAGCCGCGTGCCTCCACGCCCACGCGCCGCATCGAGGCGATAAAGCTCCTGTCGGACGCCGGCATTCCGGTCGGCGCGATGATCGCGCCGATCATTCCCGCGCTCAACGACATGGAAATCGAGAAGCTTCTCACCGGCGTCTCTTATGCGGGCGCGCGCGATGCGAACTTCGTCATCCTTCGCCTGCCGCTCGAAATCCGCGACATCTTCGTCGAATGGCTGCACGAAAATGCGCCCGACAAGGCCACCCACGTCATGTCGCTCATCCGCCAGATGCGCGGCGGCAAGGACTACGATTCGAAATGGGCCGAACGCCAGTCCGGCACCGGGCCTTACGCCTGGCAGATCGCGCGGCGCTTCGAAATCGCCTGCCGCAAGCTCGGTATCGGCTACGGCTCCCGCGACACCACCGCCCTCGACCGCTCCCAATTCCTCGTCCCCGGCAGAGGCAAGCAACTCGCGCTGCTTTAGTTTTTGGCACACGGAGGCACGGAGACACGGAGAAAGAAGGGTGGTGCCCCACGCTACATGCGCATCAGCCGTGAAGTCCGTCTGATTTGGCCGGGCGAAGCCCGGCAAAAAATGGAGTTGAGCGACGTGCTCAACCAGTCCGCCTGGCTCTCCTTCTCCGTGCCTCCGTGGCTCCGTGTGCAAACACCTTCTGAAAGGCAACAAGTTGAGCAGTTCCATACACAGCATGGAAAGCCTTACAGCCGAGATCGTCGATGCCGCTTACAAGCTGCACACCGGCATCGGTCCCGGCCTGCTGGAATCGGTATACGAAGCCGTACTTGCGCGCGATCTGGAACGGCGCGGGCTAGCCGTGGAGAAGCAAAAATCTCTGTCTTTCGACTATGATGGGATGACGTTTTCCGATTGCCTGCGAGTTGACTTGCTCGTCCAGGGCTGTGTTGTGGTGGAGATAAAATCCGTTGAGCGGATACTGCCAGTTCATCCTAAGCAGGTGCTCACCTACCTTCGGCTGCTGAATCTGCCCGTTGGACTTTTGATTAATTTTGGTGCGCCAACGCTTAAGGAGGGTATCCAGCGCATAGCGAATGGCTACGGCGCCGCCATTTCGGATCGCCTGCGCACAAAGAATTCGATTCCCGCCTAGCCATCCTGCTGGACTCGCGGCACACTCGCACCATGCCGCCCGCCCCGAAAAAGAAGCCGCCGCCGAAGCCGAAGGCAAAGCCCGTCCTCGCGCTGCCGGACTACATGATCGAAACCGAAGAAGGTGCGCCGGCACGGCTTGTCTGCGGCGTCGACGAGGCGGGGCGCGGGCCGCTGGCAGGGCCGGTCGTCGCCGCGGCCGTCATCATCGACATCTCGAATTGCCCGGACGGCCTCAACGACTCCAAGAAACTCGATGCCGCCCGCCGCGAGGCGCTTCTCACCAAGCTCACAGCCTGTGCCGAGATCGGCGTCGGCATTGCGAGCGTCGAGGAGATCGACGACATCAACATTCTCCAGGCAACCATGCTTGCCATGACGCGCGCCGTCGCCGCCCTTCCCCGCGCGCCGCACATCGCGCTCATCGACGGCAACCGCTGTCCCAAAGGTCTTGCCTGTGCATCGCGCGCCGTCATCGGCGGCGACGGCCTCGTGCTTTCGATCGCGGCGGCCTCCATCGCCGCCAAGGTCACGCGCGACCGGATGATGGCCGATCTCGCCCTCGCGCATCCCGGCTACGGCTTCGAACGGCACATGGGATATTCGACGCCGGAGCATTTCGATGCGCTTTCGCGCCTCGGACCGACGCCCATCCACCGCCGGAGCTTCGCCCCCGTACGCAAGATATTGAGTCCGGAGCTTGCCGAGGGACTCGATCTTGTGCCCGACGAATCCGTTAACCTCTTGATTCAAAAGAATTATTGACCGCGATTCCGCGCTGACTCATGATCGCCGCCTTGTCATTTGCGAGGGGTAAGTCGAGTGGGGCGCGTCAGCGAAAAGCCGGGCACGAAAAAAGAGAATCCGGCCGAAATCATCATTCAGGGCGACTGCATCGAGGCGATGAACGCATTGCCCGAAAAGTCGGTCGATCTCATCTTCGCGGACCCGCCCTACAACCTCCAGCTCGGCGGCGACCTCACGCGGCCCGACCAGTCCAAGGTCGATGCCGTCAATGACGACTGGGACAAGTTCGCGAGCTTCGCCGTCTATGACGAGTTCACGCGCAACTGGATGACGGCCGCGCGGCGCGTGTTGAAGGACACGGGCGCGATCTGGGTCATCGGCTCCTATCACAACATCTTCCGCGTCGGCGCGACGCTGCAGGATCTCGGCTACTGGATCATGAACGACGTGGTCTGGCGCAAGTCGAACCCCATGCCGAATTTCCGCGGCACGCGCTTCACCAATGCGCATGAGACGCTCATCTGGGCGACGCGCGATGCGGACCAGAAGAAATACACCTTCAACTACGACGCCATGAAGGCGCTGAACGAGGAGCTGCAGATGCGCTCCGACTGGACGCTGCCGATCTGCACGGGCGGCGAGCGGCTGAAGGACGGCGAAGGCGGCAAGGCGCATCCGACCCAGAAGCCGGAAGCGCTTCTCCACCGCGTGCTGCTGGCGACCACCAATCCGGGCGACACGGTGCTCGATCCCTTCTTCGGCACGGGCACGACCGGCGCGGTTGCGAAGAAGCTCGGCCGCAAGTTCATCGGCATCGAGCGCGAGCAGCGCTACATAAAAGTCGCGCGCGAGCGCATCCGCCAGATCAAGGCGGGCGCGGCGGAAGACCTGAAGGTCACGACCTCGAAGAAGGCGGAGCCCCGCGTTCCCTTCGGCACCATCGTGGAACGCGGCCTGCTCGAGCCCGGCGCCGTCCTCACCGACCCCGCGCGCCGCCATGCCGCGCGCGTCCGCGCCGACGGCTCCATCGTCTGCCGCGACGCGACCGGCTCGATCCACAAGATCGGCGCGCATGTGCAAGGGCTCGATGCCTGCAACGGCTGGACCTTCTGGCACTTCAAGACGGACGGCAAGCTCAAACCCATCGACATCCTGCGCCAGAAGGTGCGCGCCGAGATGGAGTGAGAGGCGGTTCGCGTGAGCGAACGAAAAGGTCCGGTGGCCTGTCCCGGCGCAGGCCGGGAACCTTCTCGAGCCTCGAACGCCCTGAGCCATGCGAAGGGCCGGGCAAGCCTCGCTCTCCGCTTACGGACTATCTTTCTGGCTATTCGTCAGACCAACACAAAATTGTCACCCCGGCGAAAGCCGGGATGTGGATTCACATTTGAAGTGCAACAGTTGGTTTGAGAAGAGTTCGGCAGGGGTGCGGAAGTCAAGGCACTTGCGTGGCGTGTTGTTGTAGAGGGCCAGCAGCAGATTGAATCGGCTGTCGGAGAGG
>Ga0208433_1000039_pt1 | contig 119072 bp, 112 predicted proteins | sample 3_EtaG_FD_184075 | JGI IMG/M metagenome (GOLD analysis project Ga0208433, IMG submission 184075) | Marine viral communities from the Subarctic Pacific Ocean - 3_ETSP_OMZ_AT15126 metaG (SPAdes) (version 2) | ecosystem: Environmental > Aquatic > Marine > Oceanic | place: Pacific Ocean...
CAGGTCGATCAGGGCCGGTTTGTCCAGCGACTCAAGCTCTTGGCGATTCATGAAGAGCTTGAATCAAGCCCGCACCTCCGCGTCAACCCCCTCCCGACCACTCACACCGGGGGAGGTGAGCAGTTACGGAAAGAGGCGTACTAAACCTTCATAATTGGTGAATATACTGGCTTTGGAACAGTCTCCGCGTTGACAGGGGTGGCGCCCTCGGGGCATCGTCTTTCACGACGAGTTACAGTTTGTTTCGGCGGTGGGGCAGTCCGCCGGTATCGCAAGCTAGTGAGACTGATAACTTAGGTTTTTCGGCTAAGTGCCGGAGAAGGTTATCTGGAATCGTGCTGGGGGGCAGCGAGTTGTACGACACGGGGACCCACGTGACAGACGATAAGAGCAGCGATACCGACGGAGACGCGCCGGCGAGCGATACCTTCTGGCAGCGTGCGCGCAACAACGCCCAGCGATCCCTGAAACTCTATTCTTCCGTGAGCCGCCTGGCGCTCGGCCAGTCGCGCTGGATCGCCGCATCGGCCGTACTCGGAACAATGTCGCTCGCGCTGGTGGGCGTCGGCGTCGCGTCGCTGGTGGCGCCTTATGAAGGCGTGGCGGCTGCATCGCTGACGGCGGACCGCGCCCCGCGCGTGATCGCGTGGAACGCGAACGGCACACCGCAAGCCGATACATCCACCCTGCTGGCGGCAGCAAGCGCCGCGCCGCAGATGACGGATGAAACGGAAAACCATCCGGCAACGGAAGAGGGCGCGGCAATCGCCCTCACCGGCACGGAAGACGACGCGCTTCGCACTGCGTCGCTGGCCGACCCCGGCCTTTTCGATCCGCTTACGGAAGAGAAGCTGGCCGCGGAAGCCGCAAGCCTGCCCGCCGCACCGAAGTCAGTCGCGCAGACGGTCGAACTCGCGAGCGGCGAGACGCTGATGGAAGTGCTGCAGGACGCCGGCGTCGATCGCATCGATGCCTATCATGCGGTCGCGGCGATGACGTCGCATTACAGCCCGCGCAAGCTGCGCGCCGGACAGGAAATCTCGCTCACATTCATGGAAGCGCCGGACGGCGCCGTGGGTGAGGACGAAAGCGGCACGCCCGCGAAATACCTCACCGCCCTTTCGCTCGTGCCCGACATCGAGCGCACCATCGAGGTGAAGCGCAACGAGGACGGCAGCTTCGAAAGCCAGGAGATCAAGCACGAATTCACGGAAGGCTTCGTGCGCGCTGCCGGAACGATCAACAACTCGCTCTTCCTCGATGGCGAACAGGCCGGCGTTCCCGCGCCCATCATCATCGAACTGATCCGCATGTATTCCTACAGCGTCGACTTCCAGCGCGAGATTCAGCCGGGCGACAAGTTCGAAGTCTATTTCAGCCGCAAGTTCGACGAGAACGAACGGCCCGTGAAGGAAGGCGACGTGCTCTTCGCCGCGCTGACTGTCGGCGGCAAGTCCCACAAGCTCTGGCGCTTCGATCCGGGCGACGGCGTCTGGGACTATTTCGACGAGAACGGCCAGAGCATGAAGAAGTTCCTGATGAAGACGCCGATCGACGGCGCGCGCATCAGTTCGACCTACGGTCTGCGCCGCCATCCGATCCTCGGCTACTCGAAGATGCATGCGGGCGTTGACTTTGCCGCGCCGCGCGGCACGCCCGTCTATGCCGCGGGCGACGGCACGATCACGCGCGCGAACCGCTTCGGCAGCTTCGGCAACTACGTGTCGATCCGCCATGCGAACGGCTACGAGACGGCTTACGCGCATTTGAACGGCTTTGCGCGTGGCATCAAATCCGGCACGCGCGTGCGTCAGGGGCAGGTGATCGCCTATGTCGGCACGACGGGACGCTCCACCGGTCCGCATCTCCACTACGAGGTGCATGTCGGCGGCAAGAAGATGAACCCGCTCGCGCTCAAGGTGCCGACCGGACGCAAGCTCGACGGCAAGCAGCTCGCCGCCTTCAAGGAAATGCGCGGCACGCTGTCGACGCAGATGGCTGAAGCCCCGCTCGCCACCAAGGTCGCGCAGGCGACGGTGGATGCGGACGGCGGCGCGAACTGATCATCCGTTCACGGAACAGACGGGGAGCCGGGTTGCCGCAAGGCACCCGGCTCTTTTCGTTTTCCGGGGATAAAACGGCCTGTTTCACGCCTTCTGTCATCGTAATGTCACGATAACGTCACAGAGCGATTTCGCACGCCGCGGCGTACCGGCAAACGCACATCGGCGCGCACCTCTCGCGCCGCCCGACGAAGCGGGATATCCCCGGATGGGCCCGCACCCGGGGACAAGTCGCCGCCTCACACGGCGCAAGCGCCCGCGAAAAACTTGTCCCCGGTTCCGGACGCCCCGCGTCAGTCGTCGAGGAAGGTCCGAATCGAGGCATTCGCCCGCTCCGGCATTTCGAGCGGCAGGAAATGCGATGCGCCGGGCACGATGTCGAGCGTCGCATCGGGAATGGCATAGGCCATGCTTTCGGTATGCGTCCGCTTGATGCTGTCATGCTCGCCCGCCATGACGAGGACAGGCGCCTCGATGCGGCCGAGATCGGCGGCGGCATAGTTGGGCGAGGTCCGCCACATATGGAGCACCTTCTCCGCGAAGACCGGCCAGCGCGACGGATCGGGCGCGACATTGATATAGAAGTCGCGCGCCGGCGCGAGCGCCTCGCCGAGCTCCGCCGCGCTTTCCGGCGGCGTGGATGAAAGCCCGTCCAGACTGTAATTCGCGCCGATAGCGACGAGGCGGCGAACGCGGCCCGGATGCTCCATCGCGATGATGAGGCCGATGATGCCGCCATCGCTCCAGCCGACGATGTCCGCTTTCTCGATGCCGAGTTCGTCCATGAGCGCCAGCATGTCGGCCGCCATCTGCTCATAGGTGATGGGCGCGCCGGTATCGCCCGAGCGGCCATGGCCGCGGCTGTCCGGCGCGACGACGAAGCGCGAGGGCGCCAGCGCCGAAATCTGGTAGTGCATGCTCTCGATGAAGCCCATGCCGCCATGAAGCACGAGGACGGGCGGCGCTTCGCGGTCGCCATAGGTCTCGTAATAGAGGTCGATGCCATTGACCGCAGCATGCGCGCCGCCATTCGCCTCGCCGGAAAAGAGTTTCCAGACATAGAAGGCGGGAATGCCGGAGGCCGACCGGTTGAGCGCCCAGAAACCGGCAGCCGCGAGCACAACCAGCAGCGCGACGGCAGGCAGGATCAGTTTCTTCCGGTTCTGCGGCATGGAGCCCCCCGGCAGCGCGCGCAAATCAGGACGCGTTGAACTTCCTCAAAAACTCCCACACAGGGATAGCGACAATGCCACCCAGCATGCCGCCCAGAAAACCCGGAATCTCTGCATTGAAGAGAAGATTCCACAGATACCCCGCGATGACGCTTGCCAGAATAATGGCCAGGAACGTGAGGACGAGTTTCATCCAGAATCCCATTGCCTGTCTCCCTGCTTGCGGCGTGCCTCCGGCGATGGCCGGATAACCCGGACCCCAACCCTAGAGAAACGGGCCGCGATTGGATATGGCCTGGTTGGCGAGAAAAAGGCCGTTCCGGGGAGCGGCCTTTTGCCTTTGTGTCTTCCGCGGCAACCGAAAAACCTTCCAGACATATCAGCGCCGAGAATGCCGGAGCAATTGGCGCTGAGGGACCAGAACCAAGCGCCGTCCAGCACGACGAGAAGCGTCACGCCGACAATATGAGTCTCCTCCGATGCTTCAATGCAGGCCCTGGCGCTTTACTACGGCCCATTCCCCTACGCGGACACCACGAATCGGGCGATATTCTTTCATGGAATAATGTATTGACGTGAGAACAAATAGAGAACTTAAATGAGCCTCTATCTCACGCCGCAGGGGACTTCCATGACTCACAACATGACATCAGTAGAGGTGTGTGCCGGTGCGGGCGGGCAGGCTCTCGGTCTGGAGAAGGCAGGCTTCTCCCATGAGGCGTGTGTTGAGATAGAAGAAGTCTGCTGTGAAACACTCAGGACAAACAGGCCGGAGTGGTCCGTCTTCCAGGAAGACCTTAATTCCTTCGACGGCGGACCTTACAAAGGTGTCGATCTTTTTGCCGGTGGTCTTCCCTGCCCTCCTTTCTCCATAGCGGGCAAGCAGCTTGGAGCGAATGACGAACGCAATCTTTTCCCGGCTGCAATCCGGCTGATCGGCGAAATCAAACCTCAAGCCGTGATGATCGAAAACGTCAAAGGCATTATGTCGCCGGCCTTCGATGAATACCGTGAGGAAATGGCGCGGCAGTTCGATAAACTCGGCTACGAAATCAGGCCGAAGATACTCAACGCGTCGAGTTTTGGCGTTTCTCAGCTTCGCCCGCGCGTCATGTTTGTTGCTCTCAAGCATTCGATAAAGGATTCGTTTAACTGGCCCTCGGAAATTGCCGAATGCCCGCCAACGGTTGGCGAAAAGCTGTTCGACCTGATGGCTGAACGCGGATGGAAGGGCGCTCTGGCATGGCGGAACAAAGCGAACGGCATTGCTCCAACCTTGGTCGGTGGTTCCAAAAAGCATGGCGGACCCGATCTGGGGCCAACACGCGCAAAGCGTGCTTGGGCTGAGCTCGGAGTTGACGGTATGGGAATTGCGAATGAAGCTCCCGAGAGAGACTTCGAGGGTAATCCGCGACTAACGGTACGCATGTGCGCGCGCCTGCAAGGGTTCGATGACGAATGGCAGTTTAGTGGCCGGAAGACGGCGGCATATCGTCAAGTCGGCAATGCGTTTCCTCCGCCTGTTGCGGCAGCGGTGGCGCGTGAGGTAGCGATTGCGCTATCGACGAGAAAGTTAGTTCCAATCAAGACCGTTGCATGAGCAAAATCAGCAAACCACCATTCTTTCAGGAAGCCCGAAAGGGCTTCCACGCCTCGCTTTTGAAAAGCAAATTGCTGACCACAAGCGAGAAAGGCATTCCATCTATTGCAGACGTTGGCTCGCGATTAAGCATTGAGATTTCCCGCGGCATTATTGCGCTTCTTGGCAGCGAGGTGGCCGGCGATCGACTCTCAGGACAAATGTCCGGTGCAAAGTTTGAGGACGTTGTGGGCGAGTTCCTTCGACTCACGTTTCCTAAATTGCAGAACATCCGCCCCGGAAATTTCGAGGTAAAGAAAGGAAGCTCGCGCCTTGCAATTGCAGAGTGCGATCAGTACGACCACTTGGCGGCACTGAAGACGGCTACTGAGAGCGACCCAGCCCTAGCTGTTGCACTAGGTGCTGATTATATCATCAAGCCTGATATCATGATCTTTCGCCATCCCGAGGACGACGACAAAATCAACCATAGCGAATACCTTGTAAGTTCTTTTGTCGCCAAGCGCACCAGCATCAGATCGTTAAACAATCAAAGGCCGATATTGCACGCTAGCGTTTCGTGCAAATGGACATTGAGATCAGACAGGGCACAGAACGCACGATCAGAAGCACTTAATCTCATCAGAAATCGTAAAGGCAGACTTCCTCACATCGTAATTGTGACTGGAGAACCAACGCCGAATCGACTGGCGTCATTGGCATTGGGTACAGGTGACATCGACTGCGTTTATCATTTTGCACTGGACGAACTCGTCCAGACCGTGGAAGAGCAGGGCCGCGAAGACTCCATAGCGCTTCTGAAAATGATGATTGACGGAAAGAGACTACGCGACATTGCAGACCTCCCGCTCGACTTGGCTGTTTAAGATTGAGTAGTGATGACTGACAAACTGACGCCCGCGAAGCGCAGTGAAAATATGTCTCGCATCAGGTCGACAGAAACACGCCCTGAACTTTACTCCCGAAAGCTGATCAGGAGCCTTGGATATTCGGGGTATCGCCTCCATCGCAAGGATTTGCCTGGCAAGCCCGACATAGCTTTCATTGGCCGCAAGAAGGCTATCTTTGTTCATGGGTGTTTTTGGCATCAACATCCTGATCCGAACTGCCTTGACAGCCGCCTGCCAAAATCCCGGCAAGATTACTGGCTTCCAAAACTTGAGCGGAACCAGAAGCGGGATACCACGTCCTTCAGACAACTGGTTGAAGCTGGATGGACTGTCTTGGTGATCTGGGAATGTGAGCTGCGCCGGGAGGCGGAACTCCTGAAAAAAATTCAGAAGTTCATGGCCAACTAAACAAAAAGGCCGCTCGGATGAGCGGCCTTTCGTTTGTGAGCCTTCAAGCGGCGCCTTACTGCGCCATGCGGCGGGTTTCGTCGCTCTCGTCGCCGGGACCGGTGACGGCGGCCCCGTGCGAGGAGGGCACCTCGCCCGTGTCGGCGCCGACCTCGTGACCGTCGATGATGAGACCTTCGGCGCCGGCCGACACGGTGACCTTTTGTCCGTCCGCGATCTTGCCCATGAGCAGGAGCTCGGCCAGCGGGTCCTGCAGGTTGCGCTGGATGACGCGTTTGAGCGGCCGTGCGCCATAGACCGGGTCGTAGCCCTGGTCGGCAAGCCAGGTGCGCGCCGCCTCGTCGAGCGCGATCTCTATCTTGCGGTCGGCCAGCAGCTTCTGCAGCCGGACCATCTGGATGTCGACGATCGTGTCCATCTGCTCGCGGGTGAGCCGGTGGAAGAGCAGTATCTCGTCCAGACGGTTGAGGAATTCCGGCCGGAAGCGCGAGCGCACCACGTCCATGACCTGCGCGCGCACGCCCTCGACATCCTCGCCCGGCGCCTGCTCGGCGAGATATTCCGCGCCGAGATTGGACGTCATGATGATGAGCACGTTCTTGAAATCGACCGTGCGGCCCTGTCCGTCCGTGAGGCGTCCGTCGTCCAGCACCTGAAGGAGGACGTTGAAGACGTCCGGATGCGCCTTCTCGATCTCGTCGAACAGCACGACCTGATAGGGCCGGCGGCGGACGGCCTCTGTGAGCGCGCCGCCTTCCTCATAGCCGACATAACCCGGCGGCGCGCCGATCAGCCTCGCGACCGAATGCTTCTCCATGTATTCCGACATGTCGAGGCGGACGATCGCCTGATCGTCGTCGAAGAGGAAATCGGCAAGCGCCTTGGTGAGCTCCGTCTTGCCGACGCCCGTGGGCCCGAGGAAGAGGAACGAACCGATGGGCCGGTTGGGGTCCTGCAGGCCGGCACGCGCTCGGCGCACGGCGCGCGAAACGGCGGAGACGGCCTCCGCCTGTCCGACGACGCGGGCACCCAGCGCCTTTTCCATGCCGATGAGCTTTTCGCGCTCGCCTTCGAGCATCTTGTCGACGGGAATGCCGGTCCAGCGCGAAACGACCTGCGCGATGTGCTGTTCCGTGACGGCTTCTTCGAGCATCGCGCCGCCCTGCTGTTCGTGCTTCTCGGTTTCCGCGAGCTTCTTTTCGAGCTCGGGGATGATGCCATAGGCGAGCTCCGAGGCGCGCTCGAGCTTGCCGCCGCGCTGCGCCTGCACAAGTTCGTTGCGGGCTGAGTCGAGCTCTTCCTTGAGCTTCTGCGCGGAAGCGAGCTTCGACTTCTCGGCCGACCAGGCGGCCGCGAGATCGGCGGACTTTCGTTCGAGATCGGCAAGCTCCGTCTCGATCTTTTCGAGCCGGTCCTTCGAGGCGTCGTCCTTTTCCTTTTTCAGCGCCTCGCGCTCGATCTTGAGCTGGATGACGCGGCGGTCGATCTCGTCGAGCTCCTCGGGCTTCGAATCGACCTGCATCCGGAGACGCGACGCGGCCTCGTCCATGAGGTCGATCGCCTTGTCGGGCAGGAAGCGGTCGGCGATGTAGCGATCCGACATGGTGGCGGCAGCGACGAGCGCGGCGTCCGAAATGCGCACGCCGTGATGCAGCTCGTACTTCTCCTTGAGGCCGCGCAGAATGGAGATCGTGTCTTCCACCGTCGGTTCGTCCACGAAGACGGGCTGGAAGCGCCGCGCCAGCGCCGCGTCCTTTTCGACATATTTGCGGTATTCGTCGAGCGTCGTCGCGCCGATGCAATGGAGTTCGCCGCGCGCCAGCATGGGCTTCAAGAGGTTCGACGCATCCATGGCGCCGTCCGTCTTGCCCGCGCCGACAAGCTGATGCATCTCGTCGATGAAGAGGATGATGCCGCCTTCGGCCGCCGCGATTTCGGACAGCACGGCCTTGAGCCGCTCCTCGAATTCGCCGCGATATTTCGCGCCCGCGATCAGCGCGCCGAGATCGAGCGCCATCAGCGACTTGCTCTTGAGGCTTTCGGGCACGTCGCCATTGACGATGCGCAGCGCCAGACCTTCCGTGATCGCGGTCTTGCCGACGCCGGGCTCGCCGATGAGCACGGGATTGTTCTTCGTGCGCCGCGACAGCACCTGGATGGTGCGCCGGATTTCCTCGTCGCGGCCGATCACCGGATCGAGCTTGCCCGCGCGCGCATCCGCGGTCAGATCGCGCGCATATTTCTTCAACGCGTCATAGGCATCTTCCGCGCTCGCGCTGTCGGCGGTGCGGCCCTTGCGCACACGCTCGATGGCGGCGTTGAGGCTCTGCGCCGTGACGCCCGCGGTCTTGAGGATCTTTTCTGATTCGGTGCCCGGCGTGAGCAGGATCGCCAGCAGGAGACGCTCGGCGGTGACGTAGCTGTCGCCTGCCTTCTTGGCGAGCTGCTCGGCCTGCTCGAAGAGCTTCGCCATTTCCGGCGCGAGATAAAGCTGGCCCGCACCCGAGCCCTCGACCTTCGGTATTTTGGAAAGCGCCGTCTCGACGCCCTGCAACGCATGGTCGGGGCGGCCGCCGGCGGCACGGATGAGACCCGCGGCGAGACCTTCCTCGTCGTCGAGCAGAACTTTCAGAAGATGTTCGGGTGTGAAACGCTGATGCCCCGAGCGGACGGCAAGCCCCTGCGCGGACTGGATGAAGCCGCGGCTCCGGTCCGTATATTTTTCGAGATCCATATGTCTTCCCTTTCAAGCACGCTTCCCGGACAGCCGGGCATCCGCCCGCGCCACCACGTCGCGCCTCATATGCTTTGGCACCAACCCTCTTCGAGGCATTGATCCCCATCATGTATCGGATCAGATATTGGTGTTGCTTGATAGTCACACAAGGGGCAATCTCCAGTCAGTTTGCCGCAGAAACCTGCCGAATTCGTGAACCCGAAAGAGAGGCCCCACCATGGGAGACAGCGCCAGGATCGTCGGCCTCTACCGGTACCCGGTCAAGGGGCTCTCACCGGAGCCGCTGGCGGAGGTAACGCTCGAGGCGGGCGGCACGTTTCCCTTCGACCGCGCTTTTGCCATCGAGAACGGGAAACACGATTTCGATTCCGAAAACCCGAAGCATTTTCCGAAGATCAAGTTTCTGATGCTGATGCGGGACGAACGGCTGGCAAGGCTCAAGAGCCGCTTCGACGACGCGACGACGACGCTCCATATCGCACTGGACGGCAGCGAAGTGCTCGCCGCGGACCTGATGAGCGAAGAGGGCCGCGCCGCGCTGGAGGACTTCATGGCACGCTACATGGAGAAGGAATTGCGGGGCTCGCCCCGCGTCGTCCATGCGCCGGGCTTCTCGCATTCGGACGCGCCGGCGAAGCTCGTCTCGATCATCAATATGGCGAGCGTGCGGGCGCTGGAGGAGAAGGTGGGCCGGCACATCCATCCCTTGCGCTTTCGCGGCAATGTCTATGTGGAGGGGCTCGCCCCCTTCGAGGATCACGACTGGGTGGGCAGGCGCTTCGCCATGGGGGACACGCGCTTCAGGGGCGTGCACAAGACGGTGCGCTGCGCGGCGACGAATGTGGACCCGGAAACCGGCGCGCGCGACATGGAGATACCCCGGACGCTGATGCGCCATTGGGGCCATGCCGATCTCGGGCTTTATGCGGAAATAGAATCGCCGGGCACGTTGAGGCCCGGCGATCGCATCGTGCTGGAGGCATAGCCCCCTGCAGCCCTAGAGCAGATCACGATGAGACGGAATCGCCTTGCGATCCCGTCTCATCGTGAAAATCTGCTCGTCGCTTATAGTCTGGACCGTTTTCCGAACCGGCAGGTGTTTCCACCTTCCTGGAAAACGGTCTAGTCCTGGCTCTTCAAGGTGAGATACATCAGCACGAGATAGACCGCCGGAATGATCACGAGCACGCCGAACTCGACAATTGTCGGCGCGGGGCAGCCATTGCTCGCCATGCGGTAGCCCACATAAAACACCGACATGAGAATGACCGCGATGCCGATATACCACGGCATCAAACGATTCCGGCTCGATCCATTGGCCATCCGGCATCTCCCTCGCGAAAAGACATCGAAGCCCAATCTGCGAAAGAAAGAACGGCCGCACATTGATGTCGATCAATGGCGGCCGATCCTGCTGGAATGAACGGGTGCCTCAGTCCACGGCACCGCTTTCGGCGGGCGCCGCATCGGCGCGCGCACCCTCGGCGCGCGGACGGCGGCGGCGATTGCTGCGGCGGCGCGGCTGGCCGCCCTCGCCTTCGGCGCCCTGCGCGGAGGTTTCGGAGGTACTCGCCTCGGGAGCATCCTCGCCTTCCTCGCCGGAAGCGGCTTCGCCGCCATTGCCATTCGACTGGCCGTTGCCGGCATGGCCGTTCTGACCGTTGCCATTATTGCCGTTGTTGCCGCTCTGCTGATGCCAGGGCTGGCCCGGATGGCGCGGCTGCGGCCCGTCCGGCGCGAAATCGTTCTCATTCTCCTCGTCCTCATCGGGACGGTAGGCGAGATTCGTCTGCGGGCGCTGCTGGCCTTCCTGGCCCTGCTGTGCCGCCAGAAGCAGGCGGTAATAGTGCTCAGCGTGCTGATAGTAGTTTTCGGCCGCGATCCGGTCGCCGGCGGAAATCGCATCGCGTGCGAGCTGCTGGTACTTCTCGCAAATATGCGCCGCGTTGCCGCGGATCTTCACATCCGGACCGTTGCTGTCGTAAGCGCGGTTGGTCGAATGCTGCGGCTTGCGTCCACCGCGCCCGCGAGAGCGCTTGGAGTTGTTCTGCCCCTGCCTCATATCGTTTGATTTCTCGCTACTGGTTCAACTCAGGGTCTTGGCTTCGACACTGCCGCGCTCGAACACGATGTCCCGTGTGGACAAGATGCCTCGTTCGGACATGCCGCTTTCCGGGTCGATTTCCGGCGTTCCGCGAGCGCATGGGCGCTCTCCTGGTGCGGACGGCAACGGTTGCCGCACCGGCATCGCAAAGACGGCATACGTCTCAAGCGAAGCGGACTTCCCCAGCACACACCTGCCGTCCCCTAGGGTTCCGGTCGGCTCGAATGCTAAGAAGTTCTGGCCTGTACCGTGCGGCCCAGCCCCGGCGCAACGATACGTGTCAAAGGCCCTAGTTCAATGCGGGCTGCCTTCAGCGCCTTTCGAACCCGATCCGAACGGCAGATCCTGCCTCGGCTCATCGTCCCTGTTTTTCGGAGGACGGGGTTCGAGGAGCGAGGCTTTCGGGCCCGGCTCGTTTTCCCTGACAAGAAAGGTAGCGTCCCGAGACCGCGATTCCAACCGTTTTCTGTGTCGAAAAAACGGGAAATTCAAGCCCGTGGCCATGCTGCAACGAGGGCTCGGGGGACGCCGGCGAGGTCCGGCACGATACGGGACACGCCAAAACCCGCCGCTTCGAAGATCGCGGCGACGTCATCCGCCTGCCCCGCGCCGAGTTCGACGACCGCGTGGCCCCCCTGCGTCAAATGGTCCGGAAGGAGACGCGCAAGGGCGCGATAGGCGTCGAGCCCGTCCTCCCCGCCATCGAGCGCGAGCATCGGATCGTGGAGGCGGACTTCCTCGGCGAGGCCCGCAATGTCGTCATGGGCGATATAGGGCGGGTTCGACACGGCGAGATCGAAGCGGCCTTCGACATTCTCCGTCCACTCGCTTTCGATGAATTCGGCGCGCGCGGACAGTCCGAGCGCGGAGGCATTCGAGGCCGCGACGGCGAGCGCGCCTTCCGACAGGTCGACGCCGACGCCGCTCGCATCCTGCCTCTCGTGGAGAAGCGCGAGGAGAAGACAGCCCGTTCCCGTGCCGAGATCGAGGAGGCGCGGGCGTTCGATGCCTTTCAGCAGGTCGAGAGCGGTTTCGACCAGCGTCTCGCTGTCGGCGCGCGGATCGAGCGTCTCGGCCGTGACCGTGAAGGGGAGCCCCCAGAACTCGCGCGAGCCGAGAATGCGCGAAACGGGCTCGCGCGCGAGGCGGCGGCGCTCCCAACCCGCGAGGCGCTCCTCTTCGGCGGGCGTCATGAGCGTGCCCGGGTCGCGGATCATCTCGAGGTCGCTCGCGCCCGTTGCGGCCTGGACGAGAATGCGCGCATCGAGCGCGGGCGTGGGGAGCCCCGCCTCCTTCAGACGATGCGCCAGCATGCGCATCGCGTGGTCGCGCGTCGTCACGCGTCTTCTTCCATCGCGGCGAGGCGGGCGGCCTGATCCTCTGCGATGAGCGCGCCGATGAGTTCGCCAAGCCCCTCGCCTTCCAGCACCTCGGAGAGCTTGTGAAGCGTGAGGTTGATGCGGTGATCGGTGACACGGCTCTGCGGGAAGTTGTAGGTGCGGATGCGCTCGGAGCGGTCGCCCGAGCCCACCTGCCCCTTGCGGTTCGCGGCGCGCTCCTTGTCGATGCGCTCGCGCTCCGCATCGAAAAGCTTCGCGCGGAGAATCTGCATCGCCCGCGCCTTGTTCTTGTGCTGCGACTTCTCGTCCTGCTGCGAGACGACGATGCCGGTCGGCAGATGGGTGATACGGACGGCGCTTTCCGTCTTGTTGACGTGCTGGCCGCCGGCGCCCGATGCGCGAAAGACGTCGATGCGGAGATCCTTGTCGGCGATCTCGACATCGACCTCTTCGGGCTCCGGCAGCACGGCGACAGTGGCCGCCGAGGTGTGAATGCGCCCGCCACCTTCCGTCGCCGGCACGCGTTGCACGCGATGGACGCCGGATTCGAATTTGAGCCTGGCATAGACGCCCGCGCCCGAAATCGCCGCGATGATTTCCTTGTAGCCGCCGACCTCGCCTTCCGAAGCGGCGATCAGCTCGACCTTCCAGCCTTGCGACGCCGCATAGCGCTCATACATGCGGAAGAGATCGCCCGCGAAAAGCGCTGCCTCGTCGCCGCCCGTGCCCGCGCGGACTTCGAGGATGACGTTGCGCTCGTCCGCCGCGTCCTTCGGCAGCAGCATGATCTCGACATCGTGTTCGAGCTTCGGCAGGAGTTCGTTCAGCCGGTCGACCTCGTCGCGCGCCATCTCCGCCATGTCCTTGATGCGCAGGAGCTGTTCGGCATCGGCATATTCGCGCCGCGCGGCGATGAGCTTGCCGATCGCCTCCGCGACGGGCGTGAGTTCCGCATACTCCTTCGAGAGCTGCACGAAACGCTCTCGCGGCACATCGGCGTTCATTTCGGACTGGACGGCCTCGAAACGGGCGATGACGCTTTGCAGTTTTTCTTCGGGGATCATGGGTGTCGGGCTTTCGGGAAAATAACGTGACGCTGCGGGCGGAAGATCGATCCGCCGGGAAATACCGCAGCCTCGCTAATCCCCCGCGAGCGCGCGCGGCTCGGCCGCCGCTTCGTCGTTTGCCCGCGCGGCCTCGATTTCCTTCGCCTTGGCCTCGACGAGTTCGACGAGATGGTCGACGATCCTGTCATTCGCGATCTTGTGGTCGCTGAGGCCCGCGAGATAGACCATGCCGGAGCCCGCGCCGCCGCCGGTGAAGCCGATATCGGTCTGCTCGGCCTCGCCAGGTCCGTTGACGACGCAGCCGATGACCGAAAGCGTCATCGGCGTTGCGATATGCGCGAGGCGCTCTTCGAGCAGCTTCACCGTGCCGATCACGTCGAACCCCTGGCGCGCGCAGGACGGGCAGGAAATGATGGTGACGCCGCGATGGCGCAGATTGAGCGATTTCAGGATATCGAAGCCGACCTTCACTTCCTCGACCGGGTCCGCCGACAGCGACACGCGGATCGTGTCGCCGATGCCGCCCCAGAGCAGCATGCCGAGACCGATGGAGGATTTGATCGTGCCGGTCATCAGCCCGCCCGCTTCCGTCACCCCGACATGGAGCGGACAGTCGATCGCGTCGGCGAGTTGCTGATAGGCAGCGACGGTGAGGAAGGGGTCGGAGGCCTTCACGCTGATCTTGAATTCGTGGAAGTCGTGATCCTGCAGGATGCGCGCATGGTCGAGCGCGCTTTCGACCATCGCCTCCGGACAGGGCTCGCCGTATTTTTCGAGAAGATCGCGTTCGAGCGAACCGGCATTGACGCCGATACGCATGGAAAGCCCGTGATCCTTGGCCGCCTGCACGACCTCGCGCACCCGCGCCTCCGAGCCGATATTGCCTGGATTGATGCGCAGGCACGCGGCGCCCGCTTCGGCCGCTTCGATGGCGCGCTTGTAGTGGAAATGGATGTCCGCGACGATCGGGATGTTCGTTTCGCGCACGATCTCCTTCAGCGCCGCTGTCGAGGCCTCATCCGGGCAAGAGACGCGAACGATGTCGCAGCCCGCCTCCTCGATGCGCCTGATCTGCTCGATCGTCGCCTTCGCGTCCGAGGTCAGCGTATTCGTCATCGTCTGGACGGAAATCGGCGCATCGCCGCCCACGGCCACGGACCCGACATGGATCTGCCGGCTTTTCCTGCGGGTGATGTCGCGCCAGGGTCTGATGCTCATAAAATCGTCAGCGGGTCTGCCCGCTTCTCTTCGTCCTGCCTCGCGGACGGATGGGCCTCGATGGACGAACCATCGCGCCTTCTCATAGCAGAAATATGGCAGCGCCGCATATTTCCAGGCTTTTGGCGGCTTTTGCCCCCGCCCCAAACGGTCTTCGACCGTTTGACCCTCCCCTCGGGGAGGGTGAAAAGATTAATCGACCGGATTTCCGACGGGCTGCGCAGAGGCCTCGGCTTCTTCGGCCGGCGCTGGCTGCGGCATGGACGCGAGGAGCGCCTCCACTTCGAGCGACTTGCCTGTGAGCACGAGGGTGGGCGGACCGGCAAGGCCGAGAGACGTGCCGTCGACCATGAGCTCGAAGGCGCTGGCATCGCGCGCGACAAGGATCACGCCGGGCGTGCGCGGCACGCGGTAGCTGTCGCCGGCATTGAAGGTCTGCTCGATGAGCACCTTGCCCACGCCATCCTCGACGCGAATCCAGGCACCATCGCGGCGCGCGCGCACGACGACGCGGCCATCGACATTTTCCGCGCCATAGGGCGTGCCTTCCGGCAACGGCGGCAGGACATCGGGCTCGGCTTCTTCGAGAGCCGCGACCTGCACTTCCTCGGCCTCCGCCACGGCTTCCGCATCGGAAATGGCGGTAACAGGGGCGGGATCGTAGACCGTCTGCGGCATGAGCGCGCCACGCTCGGCTTCGGTGAGCGCAACGCCCGCCCCGCGCACGACCGGGACGGCGCCAGCGCTCGGTGTCGCGGCAGAGGCGCTGTCGCCGCGCGAACCCGCAGCACCCGCAGGTTCCGGCGCCGCTTCAACGGCGGGAGCCGCGACACGCGCCGCCATCATTTCGTCGGTCGATTTGGTGAGAAGCCAGCCGCCATAGGCGCCGGCTATGACGACGCAAGCCACGATGAGCGCTGTGCCCTTCGGCAGGCGGCGTTCGTCGGACGCATCGGGGAACCGGGGATCGGATGCCGCTTCCATCTCGGCACGGTCAAGCTCTGCCTTGTAGCGCTCGACGACGTGGCGGCTGTCGAGGCCGAGATATTCCGCATAGGAACGAACGAAGCCGACGGCATAGGCCCGGGCGGGGAGCGCCTCGTAGCGGCTTTCCTCCAGCGCCTCCAGCAGGTCGCGACGGATGCAGAGCGCCTGGGCGATCGTGCGGATGTCTTCGCTCCGGCGCAGGCGCGCGGCGCGCAGATCGGCGCCGACCGATTCGGCCTCGACGGGAACTTCGTTTGTGATGTCGCGCAGATGCAACCGGCGGCGCGGCTCCGACCTGTCGTCCCCGGTCGGCAGCATTGTTACTTTGGTCATTTCTCCGGGCTCTTCCCGAGCTGAGCCATCTCAATCCGCATATCCGGCGTCATCCGACCCCACGAATTGCCATGGACGTTTCAAAACGCGACAGCCGCACCCCGCGAACGGCCTCCGCATAGCGCCCAAACGTAATTGAGAACTAAGAATAGACCAAAAATGTTGACAAACTGCAACCGGAGTTTCGTCCAACTCCGCTATTACTCTCGCCTTTTTGCCGCGCGGCACCAGGCTGCCCCCGAACCGGGGCAACATCGGAAAATCGCTAGACGGAAATCCCGTGATCCTCGGCAAAGCGCGCGAGATGTGCGCGAACGCTCCGGTCCGGAAGACCGTAGAGCCCCTCCATGAAGGCTTCGAGCCTGGCCACATCGAGGGACCGGACCATCATCTTGACCGGGCCGATGGCGGCCGGGGACATGGAAATCCGGCGAAGCCCGAGCCCCACAAGTGCCATCGCCTCGAGCGGCTTGCCCGACATCTCGCCGCAGAGCGTGAGCGGCGTTTCATGCTCGCGGCACTTGGCCGTGATGTGGCGCAGGAAGCTCAGGACCGCCGGGCTCAGGAGATCGTAGCGCGTGGCGACGCGGGGATTGCCGCGGTCGCTCGCGAAGAGGAACTGCATGAGATCGTTGGACCCGATGGAGACGAAGTCGACCAGGGGCAGCAGCGTGTCGAGCTGCCAGGCAAGCGAGGGCACTTCGAGCATGGTGCCGATTTCGAGCGAGGCAGGCTTTTCCTTGCCGAACTTGTCGAGCCGCGCGATCTCCTTGTCGACAAGCGCACGGGCGCGCTTGTATTCGGCCACCTCCGCAATCATCGGGAACATGATCCTGAGCGACCGGCCCGCCGCCGCCGTGAGAAGCGCACGCACCTGGTGGCGAAGCAGCGCCGGACGGTCGAGGCTGATGCGGATGGCGCGCCAGCCGAGCGCCGGGTTCTCCTCCTTGATGGAGGCGGCAAGATTCATGTAGGGCAGCATCTTGTCGCCGCCGATATCGAGCGTGCGGAAGACGGCCGGCCTGTCGCCCGCCGCGTCGAGCACGGCGCGGTAGAGATCGATCTGATCGCGGAGCGACGGCAGGGTCGACGCGATCATGAACTGAAGTTCGGTGCGGAAAAGGCCGATGCCCTCGGCACCCGATTCCTCCAGATGCGGCAGATCGACCTGCAGCCCGGCATTGACGTAGAGATCGATTTTCGTGCCGTCGAGCGTGACCGCCGGCTCGTCGCGGATCTCCTTGTACTGCTCCTGCTTGCGGGCGCGGAAGCGCGCCTTCTCCGAATAGGAGGAGATGATTTCCTGCGACGGCCTGAGATAGACCTCGCCGGTATCGCCGTCGACGATGATCGCATCGCCCGGCTCGACATGTTCGAGGATGTCCTCGGCGCGGCCGACGGTCGCAATGCCGAAGGCGCGAGCGACGATCGAGACATGCGCGTTGGGCGCGCCTTCCTCGAGCACGAGGCCCCTCAGCCGGTCCTTGTCGTAGTCGAGAAGCTCGGCGGGGCCCATGTTGCGCGCAATGATGATCGCGTCGTTCGGCAGGTTCGCCGAGAGCGAGGCGAGCGTGACGCCGGTGAGCTGGCGAAGCAGCCGGTTCGCAAGATCGTCGAAATCGTGCAGCCGGTCGCGGATATAGGGGTCGGCCGCCCTCTGCAGCCTTGCGCGCGTATCGTTCTGCACGCGCTCGACGGCCGCTTCCGCGGTCAAGCCCGTCTTCACCGCTTCGAGCATGCGCTGCAGCCAGCCGCGATCGTTCGCGAACATGCGATAGGCCTGCAGCACCTCGCGGTGCTCGCCCGCATGGGAGAGGTCTTCCGTCTCCAGCATGTCGTCGATCGAACCGCGCAGCGCATAGACCGCCTGTTCGAGGCGCTTGAGTTCGAGTTCGGTATCCTCCGCGATGAGCTTCGTCACATGGACGCGCGGCTCATGCAGCACGGCATGGCCGAGCGCGATGCCTTCGGCGAAGGAACTGCCGGCGATATGGAAAGGACGCTGCCGCGTGAGGTCGGGCTCGTCGGGCTCGGCGCCGATGAGATCGGCGGCGGCGACGACTTCGGCGAGCACCATGGCGACCGTCTGCAGCGCCTCGACTTCCTCTTCAGTGTAGTGCCGCTTGGTGCGGTTCTGCACGACGAGGACGCCGACGACCTTGCCGCTTCTGAGAACCGGCACGCCCATCAGCGACTTGTAGATTTCTTCGCCCGTTTCCGGCCTGTAGGCGAAGCCCGGATGGGATTGCGCATCGGCGAGATTGAGCGGACGGGCATGGGCGGCGATGTCGCCGACAAGGCCCTCGCCGACGCGCAGCCGCGTCGCATGGACGGCCGAGGGCTTCAGACCTTCCGTGGCGAAGAGTTCGAGCTCCCGCGCGCCGTTCACGAGATAGACCGAGCACACCTCCGCCACCATGTTGGCGGCGATGAGCACGACGATCTTGTCGAGGCGTTTCTGCGCGCTCTCCGGCTCCGCCATGACCTCGCGCAGCCGGCGCAGCAGAATGCGCGGACCGCCGACGGAGCCCGGCATCAGCTTGGATCCCGTTTGCTGCGGAACTGGAGGCGATGGAGGTTCAAGGGCGACCCCCGCTTACTCGGCGTCGAGACCGTAAGCCGTGTGCAGCGCGCGCACGGCAAGCTCGGTATAATCCGCGGCGATCAGCACGCTGACCTTGATCTCGGAGGTGGTGATCGCGAGGATGTTGATGCCCTTCTCGGCCAGCGTCTTGAACATGGTCTGCGCGACGCCCGCATGGCTGCGCATGCCGATGCCGATGACCGACACCTTGACGACATTCGTGTCGGTCTTGACTTCCTTGCAGCCGATCTCGGCCTGCGCCTTGCGGATCACGTCCTCGGCCCGCGGAAGCTCGGCCTGCGGCACGGTGAAGGTCATGTCCGTGCTCTTGCCGTCGTCCGACACGTTCTGGATGATCATGTCCACGTTGATCGAATTGTCGGCGAGCGGGCCGAAGATGCGCGCGGCGACGCCCGGCTTGTCCTCGACCTTTACAAGCGTCACCTTCGCCTCGTCCTTGGAATAGGCGATGCCGCTCACGACCTGCTGTTCCACGATTTCATCCTCGTCGCAAACAAGAGTACCGGGGCCATTGCTGCCCGCGCCATAGGCACTGTGCGGGGCGTCGGGCGCGTCGAAGCTCGAGCGGACCTGCAGGCGCACCCGATGAACCATGGCGAGTTCGACGGAACGGGTCTGGAGAACCTTGGCGCCGAGAGACGCCATTTCCAGCATCTCTTCATAGCTGATCTTATCAAGCTTTCGGGCCTTCGCAACGATGCGCGGGTCCGTCGTATAGACGCCGTCGACATCGGTATAGATGTCGCAGATGTCCGCCTTGATCGCGGCGGCAACCGCGACCGCGCTTGTGTCGGAACCGCCGCGGCCGAGCGTCGTGATTCTGTTGTCGGGGCCGAGGCCCTGGAAACCCGCGATGACCGCGACCTGGCCCTGCTGGAGCCTGGCGATAAGTTCGCTGCCGTCGATCTCGAGAATGCGGGCGGCACCATGCGCGCTGTCGGTGCGAATCGGTATCTGCCAGCCGAGCCAGGAGCGGGCCGGGATGCCGATGCGCTGCAGCTCGATGGAGAGCAGCGACACCGTGATCTGCTCGCCACTCGCGACGATCGTGTCGTATTCGCGCGCATCGTGGAGCGGCGCGGTCTCGCGTGCCCATTGCACGAGCTGGTTCGTGGTCCCCGCCATGGCGGAAACGACGACCGCGACCTCATGGCCCGCGTCGATCTCGCGCTTCACATGTTGCGCAACATTGCGGATACGCCCGATGTCGGCCACCGAGGTTCCGCCGAATTTCATGACCAGTCTGGCCATCGTCTCTTCCACCATCCTGTCGCCGGCCGAAAGGCCGCGGAAACCGGCGCGCTGGACCAGACCGGGCCAGACCTATTATATGGCGCCCTATATCATGACCCCGTGAAAGGTGAACCCGCGCCGCCGGGCGCGGCCATACATACAGGCCCCCGGGCAGAGCCGCAACCGGCGGTTGAGGCCGCCCAAACCCTTACTGACGCTGGGGAAAGCTCACATAATGGCCGACATGAAACAGGGCGCCGCGGAAAGCGTCTCCAGCATCGACCCGGAGGAAGTCGCCCGTTTCTCGGCCATGGCCGCCGAATGGTGGGACCCGGCGGGCAAGTTCCGCCCGCTCCACAAATTCAATCCGGTACGGCTCGGCTATATCCGCGAGCGCACGGTCGCCCATTTCGGCCTCGATCCGGCGTCCATCCGCCCCTTCGAGGGCCTGCGCTTCCTCGACATCGGCTGCGGCGGCGGGCTCCTGTCGGAACCCATGGCCCGGCTCGGCGCGCAGATGGTGAGCGCGGATGCCTCGGAGAAGAACATCGCGACGGCGCGCGTCCATGCCGCCGAACAGGGCCTCGACATCGACTATCGCTGCACGACGGCCGAGGCACTGGCGGCGGCGGGCGAAACCTTCGACGTCATCCTCAACATGGAGGTGATCGAGCATGTCGCCGACCCGATGCGCTTCCTCGCCGATTGCGCAACCATGCTGAAGCCAGGCGGCCTCATGTTCGTCGCCACGCTCAACCGCACGCTGAAGGCGCATGCCTTCGCCATTATCGGCGCGGAATATGTGCTCGGCTGGTTGCCGCGCGGCACGCATGACTGGAAGAAGTTCATCACGACGAACGAAATGGAGGCGGGCATCGCGCAGGCGGGGCTCCGCCTCAAGGAACTGACCGGCGTGAGTTACAATCCGCTCGCCGATACATGGTCGCTCGGGCGCGACACGGATGTGAACTACATGGCGCTGGCCGAGCGGCCGGCGCAATAGGGAAGACGCGAAGGGGCACATGAAAAACTGGATGGGGATTTGCGCGGCGGGCTTCGTGCTTGCCGCGCTGGGCGGCTGCGGCGAGAGCGGCGATGCGGCAAAGCCGGTGACGCTGAGCCCGGCGCGGACGGAACTTTATGCCGCAAGCTGCAAGACCTGCCATGAGGACCCCGCGACCGGCGCGCCGCAAACGCATGACACGCTGGCCTGGACGCCCCGCCTTGCGAAAGGCGAAGACGTGCTTCTCGACAATATCGTGAACGGCTTCAACGGCATGCCGCCGCTCGGCCAATGCATCGAATGCGATGCGGAGGATTTTCTCGCGCTGACGCGTTTCATGGCCGCGCCTTCGGCTGCGAACGCAAACGAGGAACCGGAAGGGGAAACGCCATGATGATGTCGCGCCGCCGCCTGCTGCGATATGCGGCTTCCGCCTCCGCGCTGGCCGCGACGGGCGCAATCCCGAACGCGATCACCGAGGCTTTCGCGGATGAAGGCGCAGCAAAGCGCGTCATCCCCTGGAAGAACTGGTCCGGCGGGCAGAGCTGCACGCCGTCGGTCCGGGTGGCACCCGCAAACGAGGCGGAGCTTGCCGGTATCGTCCGCGCGAGCGCGACCCCGATCCGTGCGGTGGGCGCAGGACACTCCTTCTCCGGCCTCGTGCCGACGGAGGGAACCCTCCTCTCGCTCGACCGCATGAGCGGGCTTGTCAGCGCCGACGAGGCGGCGGGACGCGCGACCTTCAAGGCGGGAACGCGGCTCGGCGCGACGGGAGCGCTGCTCGCGGAGAACGGCCTCGCGCTCGACAACATGCCCGACATCAACAAGCAGACGATCGCGGGCGCGATCTCGACCGCGACGCATGGAACGGGTGCCGATATCGGTTCGCTCTCGACCTTCGTGACAGGCATGCGGCTGATGACGGCGGAGGGCGAAGCGCTCAACCTCGATGCGGAAAGGACGCCCGACCTCTTTCAGGCGGCGCGCGTGTCGCTCGGTGCGCTCGGCATCGTGACGGAGACGACGCTGCAGGCGCGCCCGCTCTACAAGCTGAAGAAGCGCACCTGGGTCGCGCCCGTCGAGGAAATGATCGAGGCCGCGCCGGAGCTCTGGGCGAAGCACCGCAATTTCGAGTTCTACTACGTCCCCTATTCGGGCATGACCATCGGCATCGTCAACGACCTGACGGACGAGCCCGAAACGCCCGAGCCCGTGAACGAGAACGATGACGGACTTCGCCAGTTGCAGCAGTTGCAGGACTGGCTCGGCTGGTCGCCTTCCGCGCGGCGCTGGGTGATCCAGACGATTCTCGGCGGCATGGAGCCGGAGACCCGCGTCGACTATTCGCACAAGACGCTCTCGACCGAGCGCAACGTGCGCTTCAACGAAATGGAATATCACCTGCCGCGCGAAACGGGCCCGCAGGCGCTGCGCGAGATCATCGCCACGATCGAAGACAACAATGTCGAGGTCTTCTTCCCGATCGAGTTCCGCACCACCGCGCCGGACGACATCTGGCTGAGCCCCTTCTACAGGCGCGAGAGCTGCTCCATCGCGGTGCATCGCTTTCACGAAGAGGACTACACACCCTATTTCAGCCTGATCGAGCCGATCTTCCGCAAGCATGACGGCCGCCCGCATTGGGGCAAGCTCAACACGCTGAAAGCGGAAGATTTCGCGGGCCTCTATCCGAAGTGGCGGGATTTTCTTGAGGTGCGGGCCGAACTCGATCCGGAGGGTCGGTTTCTCAATCCGTATCTCAAGGGCGTGTTCGGGGTTGGCGTTTAAAAGCGAATCCGCAAATCTAACCTAACCGTCATGACCCGCTTTATGCGGGTCATCCACGCCTTTCTTGCTTTCTGTGCTGCCAAAGACGTGGATGGCCCGGACAAGCCGGGCCATGACGGGTTCGGGTTGGGGGAAGAGGAAACCTAATTCGCGCTTCTGCGCGGCACCACCGGCAGCGGCGCGACCTCGACGCCTTCCTCGATCAGCTCGCGGGCTTCGTCCGGCGTCGCCTCGCCATAGATATCGCGATGCTCGGTCTCGCCGTAATGGATGCGGCGCGCCTCTTCCGCGAATTTGTCGCCGACATAGTCGCAATTCTCTTCGACGTGCTTTTTCAGCGCGAGCATCATCATGCTCATCTTCTGGGCCATGTCGGCGGGCGTCGACGCCGCCGCATCCTTCGATGCAGCCTTGCCGATGCTCTTGCCGATACTGGGCGCCATCAGCGCCTTGCGCACATTCGGACTGCCGCAATGCGGGCAAAGAACGTCGCCCGCCGCGACCTGCGCGTCGAAATCGTCCGAGGAAGGAAACCAGCCGTCGAACTCGTGGTCCTTCTCGCAGAGAAGCGCGTAACGGATCATGAGACGCGCCTCGTGGATTCGATTTCGGGAAGACTGAATCCGCGGTCGTGGCGCAGGCTCGGCACCTTGCCCCGCGCGGCAGCGATACGGCTCATGTCGATCTCGGCGAGAATGACGCCCGGTTCGTCATGGCTCGCCTCGGCGATCACCTCGCCCCAGGGCGCGACAATGAGGCTGTGGCCATAGGTTTCCCGCCCGCATTCGTGCCTGCCGCCTTGCGCGGGCGCGAAAACGAAACAGCCTGTCTCGATGGCGCGCGCCTTCAGCAGCGTGTGCCAATGCGCCTCGCCCGTCTGCCGCGTGAAGGCAGCGGGCACGGTGAGAAAATCGGCACCCGCCTGAGCGAGCGTGCGATAAAGATGGGGGAAGCGAATGTCGTAGCAGATGGTGAGCCCGATGAGGCCCCAGGGAAGCCGCGCGAGGATGGCCTCGCGGCCCGCTTCGTAGTTCCTGCTCTCGCGGTAGCTTTCGCCGCCTTCGAGATCGACATCGAACATGTGGATCTTGTCGTAGCGCGCCGCGACATCGCCTTCCGGCGAAATCAGGAAAGAGCGGTTCGCGACCTTCTCGTCCGACAGACGGACCGGCAGCGACCCGGCGAGAAGCCAGATCGCCTTTTCTTTCGCAAGCCCGCGGAAGGCGGCAAGCGCCTCATCGTCCGCTTCGTCGCGCACCTTGGCGAAGAGCTCGGCCGACTTCGAAACGAGGAGAGACGTCATCTCCGGCGTCATGACGAAGTCCGCTCCCTTGTCCGCCGCTTCGGAAACGAGCGAACACGCCGACGCGATATTCTCCGCGACATCGCAGGAACTGCGCATCTGCACGCAGGCGGCGGTGAAGCTTTGCGGGGCGGCGCTCATGGATCAGGCGGCAAGCAAGGGATCGAGCTTGCCTGCAGCGTCGAGCGCATAGAGGTCGTCGCAACCGCCGACATGAGTATCGCCGATGAAAATCTGGGGCACCGTATGGCGGCCATGCGCGCGATTCATCATTTCCCGCCGCTTGCCGGCGTCCATGCCGACATCGATCTCGGTGAAGGAAACGCCCTTCTGCTGCAACAGGCCCTTGGCCCGGTAGCAATAGGGGCAAAGCATGGTCGTGTAGATGGTCACATCCGCCATGAGCGGTACTCCGTGAAATAGGAACTCCACACTATATAGAGGCGCCGCCTGCCGGAACAACCCGGGCCAGACAGAGCACGGAAACCTCGGCGGCACCCGCCTTGAGCAGCGCGCGGGAACAGGCTTCCGCCGTCGCGCCGGTCGTCATGACGTCGTCGACAAGCACGATTTTCCGGTCCCGCAGCCGCGCTTCGGCTCCCTCCCGGACGGCGAAGGCGCGGGCGACATTGCGGCGGCGCTGGTCGCCCGTGAGCCCTACCTGCGGCCTCGTCGCCCTCGTCCTGACCAGAAGCTCCGGCTCATAGGCAAGACCGGACAGCCGCGCGACGGCGCGGGAAAGCTCCGCCGACTGATTGAACCGCCGCGAAAAGAGCCGCCGCCGGTGGAGCGGCACCGGCACCACCATGTCCGCCCCGTCGAGAAGGTCGGCCCCGGCGCGGAGGAGCCAGCGTGCAAAGGCAGGCGCCGCCTCCATCCGGTCGGAATATTTGAAGCGGTGAACGAGACGGGCGCTGGCATCGCTGTAGCGCAGAACGGCGCGGGCGCGAGTATAAGGCGGCGGATGCGCGAGCGCGACGGCGCTGACCGCGCCCTCCCCCGCTTCATAGGCGAAGGGAAGGCCCGTCACCGCACACCAGGGCCGCTCGATGAAATCGACCTGCCCCCAGCAGGCGCCGCAAAGCGTGCCATGAGCGTCCACCCCCCGGCCGCAGGAAAGACAGAGCGGCGGCAGCACGGCATCGGTAAAGCCCGAAAACCCGAGCTTCACCTTGTCCATCCATGTCCCGAATGCCGTCATCCGACCCTCATGCCCCGCGACGAGACTAGCACGAGAGAAGGCGGCCTTGCGGAGCTTGTCTGCTGCACCCAATATGCGCGCCATGCCGCAAGCCGATCCCAGACTGCGCGTCTTCGACCGCGCCACGCTACGCCGCCGCCGCGACCGCGCGGCGGAAGGTTTCCCCGCGCATGATTTTCTGGTGCGCCGCGCGGGCGAAGACATCGTGGAGCGGATCGCGGGCGTGAACCGCAACTTCGACATTGCCGCCGATATCGGCGCGCATCGGGGAGCGCTGCGCGAGGCGATGGCGTCGGCGGCCCTACCGGCGGACAAGATCGGCACGCTCGTGTCGACCGATCTGTCGGCCGCCATGCTCGCCCATGCGGCGGGCCCGAGGATCGTTGCCGATGAGGAGGCGCTGCCCTTCGCCGACCGGAGCCTCAACCTCGTGACCAGCATCCTCTCGCTTCACTGGGTGAACGACCTGCCCGGCACGCTGATCCAGGTGCGCCGCGCGCTGAAGCCGGACGGGCTCTTCGTCGCCGCCCTCTTCGGCGGCGAGACGCTGGCGGAACTGCGCCAGTCGATGACGGAAGCCGAAATCGAATGCGAGGGCGGACTGAGCCCGCGCATCTCGCCCTTCGCGGATTTGCGCGATATGGGCGGGCTGCTGCAACGGGCAGGATTTGCGCTGCCGGTTGCCGATACGGACCGCGTGACGGTGCGCTATGCCGATCCGCTGCGGCTGATGGCGGAGCTTCGGGGCATGGGCGAGACGAATGCGCTGGCCGAGCGGCGGCGCCTGCCGCTCCGGCGCGGCACGCTGATGCGGGCAGCGGAAATCTACCGGGAGAAATTCGGATTGCCCGACGGCCGCGTGCCCGCGACTTTCGACATCGTCGTCGTCACCGGCTGGGCGCCGCATGAAAGCCAGCAGAAGCCGCTGGCACCCGGCAGCGCCGAAACGCGGCTTGCGGATGCGCTCGGCACCGTGGAGCGGCCCGCCGGAGACAAGACGCCGCGCTGAAACCTATTCGAGCGCACCCGATATCGTGGAGAACATGGTGACCATGCGATCGCCGACCGTGGCGGCGGCAAGGAGAACGGCAACGCCGATGCCGGCGACCACGAGCCCATATTCGATCGCCGTAGCGCCGCTCTCGTCGTCACGGAAGGAATGCCAGAATTCCAGATACGTCGCCATCGCCACACCCCTTCACCCCCGGGGCACCGCTTCGCTTCAAAGCAGGTCCCGCAACACGGCCACCAGCGGCTCATCCGCCGGCGGCATCGGATACTCCCGGAGCCTCGCCGGAGGTACCCATATCAACGCCTGCCCCTCGAGGGCACGAACCTGCCCCTCCCAACGCCGGCACACAAAGACCGGCATGAGGAGGTGAAAGTCCTCATAGTCGTGGCTCGCGAAGGTCAGTGGCGCAAGACAGGCCTTCGCGACGCCGATACCGAGTTCTTCCTTCAGCTCCCGGATAAGGCAGGCTTCGGGCACTTCGCCCGGCTCAACCTTTCCGCCCGGAAACTCCCAGAGACCCGCCATCGGCTTGCCCTCGGGACGGCGGGCGAGAAGCACCCGCCCATCCGCATCGACAAGCGCGCAGGCAGCGACAAGGACAAGCCGTTTGGGCTCCGCCCCGATGCCTTCGCGCTTATCGGCCATGCTGGAACCTCGGGGTTAAGAGCGGGTGGAAACCGGGCCCGAAACGATGTCTTGTGCGAACGTGGTTAAAGAAAGAGAAACGCGCTCAACTGCGGTAATCCGCATTGATGCGGATATAGTCGTAGGTGAGGTCGCAGGTCCAGACCGTGGCGGAAGACTTGCCGACGCCGACATCGACCTCGATGTCGATATCCGAACCCTTCATATGTTTCGCGACGGGCGTTTCGTCGTAGCCGGGAACGGCCATGCCGTTCTTCGCCACATCGACGCCGCCCATGCGGATCGCGAGCTTGTCCCGGTCCGCCGCCTCGCCCGACTTGCCGACCGCCATGACGACGCGGCCCCAGTTTGCGTCCTCGCCCGCGACCGCCGTCTTGACGAGCGGCGAATTCGCGATCGCCATGCCGATGCGCCGCGCCGCCTGATGGCTCTGCGCGCCGGAAACGGCGATGCGGATGAATTTCGTCGCGCCCTCACCGTCCCGCACCACCTGATGCGCGAGATCGAGCATGAGATCGTCGAGCGCGGCGCGGAAATCGCGGAGCCTCGGATCGCCGGCCCGCGCGATCGGTGTCTCGTCCTTCATGGCCGCGCCGGTGGCGAAGACAAGCACGGTGTCGGAGGTCGAGGTGTCGCTGTCGACGGTGATGGCGTTGAAGCTGTCGCGCACGCCGAGGAGAAGCAGCGTCTGCAGGATTTTCGCCGGGATCGCCGCGTCGGTGAAGATGAAGACGAGCATGGTCGCAAGGTCCGGCGCGATCATGCCGGAACCCTTGGCGATGCCGTTGATCGTGACCTCGGCGCCGCCCACCTTGACCTTGCGCGTTGCAAGCTTGGGATAAGTGTCGGTGGTCATGATGGCACGGGCGGCATCGTCCCAGTTGCCGGCGGCAGCGCCTGAAAGCGCGGCATCGATCCCCGCGACCACGGGTCCGGCATCCATCGGCTGGCCGATGACGCCCGTCGACGCGATGAAGACATCCTTCTGGCGGCAGCCGCCCGCCTGCGCGGCGGCGGCGGCGGTCGCCTTCACGGTCGCGACACCCGCCTTGCCGGTGAAGGCGTTGGAATTGCCGGAATTGACGACCAGCATGCGGCCTTCGCCACCATCCGCGAGGCTCGACTTGCACCACTCGACGGGAGCGGACGCTGTCTTCGAGGTCGTGAAGACACCCGCGGCCTGCGTGCCTTCCACCATCTTCGCGACGAGAAGGTCGGTGCGGCCCTTGTACTTGATCCCCGCCGCCGTGGTGCCGAGCAGCACGCCTTCGATGGGCGGCAGCTTTGCATAGGTCCTGGGCGCGAGCGGCGAAACCTTGACCGCGGCCTTCTTCACCGGCTTGCGCGGCGCCTTCTTCGCAGGCTTGCCGGCCGCTTTCGCCTTCGCGCGCACAGGCGGCTTCGGTTTTGCAACCTTGCGCTGGGCGCGCGAGAGCTTCGCCTTGCTGTGAGGCTTCGCTTTTGCCTTGCCGCTCGTCCTGCGCTTCGGCTTCACCGAGGTCTTGGTGCCCGCCCGCGTGGTCTTCTTGGCCGTCATTCACCGCTCCGCCTGCTAAACGCCTGCTTACGCCCTCACGCCGGCCGCCTCATTCCTCCGCCGGCGGCACGAGCTGCGGGCGTCCGGAAGAAGGTGCGGCCGATTCGGCGCCGATAATCTCGATCTTCGCATCGGAGCGCAATTTCTCCATGAGCTTTTGCCCCTCGTCGCGCGCAATTTTCCGCACGATCTCCTCATGCGCTTCCTCGATCGTGGGCTTGGGCAGGTCGCGGAACTCGACAAGCTGAATGACATGCCAGCCGAACTGCGTCTGGACGGGTCCGGACACCTCACCGGGCTTCATCGAGAAGACCACGTCCGAGATTTCCGGCACCATCTCCTCGCGGCGGAACCAGCCGAGATCGCTATCGTCCGGCGAAGCGCCCTCGCGCGCATGCTCCACCGCCGCCTCGTCGAAATTCTTGCCATCCTTTATTTCAGCCTTGACCTTCCTGGCCTGCTCCTCGCTGTCGAGGAGGATATGCCGGGCATGGGCATCCTTCTCCGCGGGCGCGTTCGCGATGTTCTTCTCGTAGTAGGCCTTGATCGCCTCGTCGGTCACCTTGTCCTGCATGAGCTGGACCCAGTAGACGTCGCGCAACGCCTTCTCGCCGTAATATTCCTGCCGCCGCTGCACGGCGGGGTCGTCATCCACATGCTTCTCCTTCGCCTCCATCGCCACGACGCGGCGATCGATCAGCATGCCGAGGAGATACTGGAAGCGGACCTGCGGTTCGAGCTGCGCCAACGCCGCCCCCATCTCCTCATCCGCCATGGCGAGGTCCGAATAGCGGATCGGCGTGCCGTCCACGGTCGCGACCACCTCGTCGGCTGGCTCCTCCTGGGCAAGGGCAGGCGAGTTCCCTGCGAGAGCCGGAAGGACGGCCACGAGGAGCGCCAGCAGCGCTGGCAGACGGAAGACGGGCATGGGATGAACCTTCCTTAACGGGACAAGCGGCCTCTTCGGCCTCACAGAAACAGCGAAACGGTCAAAACGGGCCGAATTTGGGCCGGCCATCATGGTCCGGACGCCCCGGTCACACAAGCGCCACACGCAACGCCTATAGGGAGCGCGCAAAAGCGAATCCGGGGGGTTCCGCCGGGATTGCCGCCACCCCGCGTTCGATTGACAAGGCAGGGGCGCGCCCTTACATCGGGAGCGCACCGCAAGAGGAATTTGACCTGATGGCAAGCTTGGGCGCCCTCGCCAAGCGTCTTTTCGGCTCTTCCAACGACCGAAGGATCAAGGCTTACAGAGCCCGCGTCGAAGCGATCAATGCGCTCGAAGCGGAGACCGCTGCCCTGAGCGACGACGCTCTGAAGGCGAAAACCGCCGAATTCCGCGCCCGCCTCTCGGACGGGGCAACACTCGACGAAATCCTTCCCGAGGCCTTTGCCACCGTGCGCGAGGCCGCAAAGCGCACGCTCGGTCAGCGCCACTACGACGTGCAGCTCATCGGCGGCATGGTCCTTCACGACGGCAACATCGCCGAAATGAAGACCGGCGAAGGCAAGACGCTCGTTTCGACGCTCGCCGCCTATCTGAACGCACTGCCCGGCAAGGGCGTCCACATCGTCACCGTCAACGACTATCTCGCCAAGCGCGACGCCGAATGGATGGGTCAGGTCCACCGCTTCCTCGGCCTCGAGGTCGGCGCGATTCTGCACGGCCTCAACGACGACCAGCGCCGCGAAGCCTATGCCGCCGACATCACCTACGGCACGAACAACGAATACGGCTTCGACTATCTGCGCGACAACATGAAGTACCAGCTCGCCTCCATGGTGCAGCGCGGCCATGCCTTCGCCATCGTCGACGAAGTCGACTCGATCCTGATCGACGAGGCGCGTACGCCGCTCATCATTTCCGGCCCGCTCGACGACAAGTCCGATCTCTATCTCTCCATCGACGAAGTGATCCCGCTGATCGGCGACCAGGACTACGAGCTCGACGAGAAGCAACGCACGGTGAACCTCACCGAAGAGGGCAACGAGCGCATCGAAGAGGTGCTCAGGGAACGCGGCATCCTTCTCGAAGGCAGCCTTTACGACATCGAGAACATCTCGATCGTTCACCATGTGAACAACGCGCTGCGCGCACACAAGATGTTCCAGAAGGACAAGGACTACATCGTCAAGGCGGGCAAGGTCGTCATCATCGACGAGTTCACCGGCCGCATGATGGAGGGCCGGCGCTATTCCGACGGGCTGCACCAGGCGCTCGAAGCCAAGGAGCGCGTGCCGATCCAGCCGGAAAACCAGACGCTCGCCTCGATCACCTTCCAGAACTACTTCCGCATGTACGACAAGCTGTCGGGCATGACCGGCACGGCGATGACGGAGGCGTCGGAATTCGCCGACATCTATGGCCTCGAAGTCATCGACATCCCGACGAACAGGCCGATCGCCCGCGTGGACGAGGACGATGAGGTCTATCGCACGGCACGGGAGAAATACGCAGCCATGATCGACGAGATCGAGGACTGCGCGGCGCGCGGCCAGCCCGTTCTTGTCGGCACCACCTCGATCGAGAAGTCGGAGACGCTGTCCGAGCTTCTGAAGAAGAAGAAGGTCAAGCACAAGGTCCTGAACGCCCGCTACCACGAACAGGAAGCGCACATCGTGGCGCAGGCAGGCGTGCCGGGCGCGATTACGATCGCGACCAACATGGCCGGCCGCGGCACCGACATTCAGCTCGGCGGCAATCTCGACATGCGGCTTGCCGACGAAACGGCCGGCATCGAAGACGACGCCGCGCGCGCGCGCAAGACGGAAGAAGTGCGCGCCGACATCGAGGAGAAGAAGCGCGTTGCGCTCGAGGCGGGCGGTCTCTACGTAATCGGCACCGAACGCCACGAAAGCCGCCGCATCGACAACCAGCTCCGCGGCCGCTCTGGCCGTCAGGGCGACCCCGGCCGCTCCAAGTTCTACCTGTCTCTCGAAGACGACCTCATGCGCATCTTCGGCACCGACCGCATGGACGGCATGCTGCAGAAGCTTGGCCTCCAGGAAGGCGAGGCGATCGTCCATCCCTGGATCAACAAGGCGCTCGAAAAGGCGCAGCAGAAGGTCGAAGCGCGCAACTTCGACATCCGCAAGAACCTGCTGAAGTTCGACAATGTGATGAACGATCAGCGCCGCGCGATCTTCGAGCAGCGCATCGAACTCATGCGCGCCGACGATGTGTCGGACACGGTGGACGACATGCGCCGCCAGGTGATCGACGACATGGTGGCGCTGCATGTCCCCGAGAAAGCCTATGCCGAGCAGTGGAATCTCGCAGGTCTGAAGGAAGACGCGAAGAAGACGCTCGATCTCGACCTGCCGGTGGAGGAATGGGCCGAAGAAGAAGGAATCGCGGACGAGGAAATCCGCGACCGCATCAATGCGGCCTCCGACCGCCTGATGGCCGCGAAGGCGGCGCAGGTCGGTCCGAACCTCATGCGGCAGGTGGAAAAGGCCGTGCTGCTTCAGACGCTCGACCATCACTGGCGCGAGCATCTGATGATGCTCGACCATCTGCGCCAGGCCGTCGGGCTCAGGGGCTATGCACAGCGCGACCCGTTGAACGAATACAAATCGGAAGCCTTCGAGCTCTTCGAGAGCCTGCTCTCGCGGCTGCGCGAGGACGTGACGCGCCAGCTCTCCGTCGCGCAGTTCGTGACGGAAGAACAGGCGCCGAAGATCGAAAACGAACCTCTGCCTGAGATGCACGCGCATCACACCGATCCGCTGACCGGCGATGATGAACTCTCGGACGGCGACGCGGCGCTCCGCACCGTGCGCAACGATCCGGGCGTCGCCGCCGACCCGAACGATCCGCGCACCTGGGGCAAGACACAGCGCAATGCACCCTGCCCCTGCGGCTCCGGCAAGAAATACAAGCACTGCCACGGCGCGCTCTGAACGCAGCGCCCTCGCCGGACAAAAAAGAGCCGCACTGAAAAGTGCGGCTCTTTTCTTTTGCGCTTCGGAAGGATCAGGCGCGGTGGGTTTCCGACGACGCCTTCTTCAGGTGATGACCGGCAAGGAAATAATGCGCCGCCGCCCAGAAGTTCAGCAACGAGGTGCCGAACAGCGCCCAGCGCAGCGACTGATTGCCCATGCCCATCGAGTGATTGAAGAAATCCGACAGGATGCCGACGAATTGCGGGCCGAAGCCGAGGCCGATGATGTTGAGGATGAAGAGCATCATGGCCGAAGCGAGCGCGCGCTTCGCGGGCGGCGTCAGCGTCTGGATCATCGCGAAGGAAGGCCCCAGATAGAAAGCGCCCAGAAACGAGATGGGTATGTAGAGGACCCAGAGGATCGAAACGCCGTGGCTGCCGATATGGAAGACCGTCCAGTTGTCGGTTAGATAGAAGGCGACGATGAAAGGCACAACCGCGAGTTTCGCCCAGGCGACGACCCAGGTGTTCCAGCGCACATCCCTCGCGGCGAGACGGTCTGTGAGCCGTCCGCCGACATAGGCGCCAAGACCGCCCACGATACCGACCATCAAAGCGAGATAGCTCGACACTTCGCCGATCGACATGCCATGCGTACGGATGAGGTAGGCCGGTCCCCACATGACGCCGCCATAACCGACGAAGGACGTGATGGTGACGCCGCAAACGACATGACGCGCGGCGGCCGTGTGCCAGAGATGATGGAACCCTTCCTTGACGATGGTGAGACCCGTCTGGAAGCTGAGCGGCCTGTCGGATTTCTCCGGCGCCATACCGTCGGCACCGCCGCGTTCGGGCTCCACCAGCGTGAAGCGGACGAGAAGCGCAAGAAGGACCCCCGGCAATCCGACGACGAAGAAGGCCGCGCGCCAGCCGTACCAGACCGCAACCCAGCCGCCGACGAGAAAGCCGACCATCACGCCGAAATAGACGCCGAGCGAATAGATCGCCATGGCGCTCGCGCGCTCGTTCGGCGCATACATGTCGGCAATCATCGAATGGGAAGGAGGGCTCGATCCCGCCTCGCCGACGCCGACGCCGACGCGCGCGAGAGCGAGCTGCCAGAAGTTCCCGGCGAGACCGCAAAGCGCCGTCATGCCGCTCCAGATCGCGATGGCCCATGCGATGATGTTGCGGCGGTTGCCGCGATCCGCGACAAGCGCGATCGGAATACCGAGGGTCGCATAGAAGATTGCGAAGGCGATGCCCGACAGAAAGCCGAGCTGCGTGTCCGAGAGATGAAGGTCCGCCTTTATGGGCTCCATCAGGATGCCCATGATATTGCGGTCGACATGGCTCGACGTATAGCCGAGTACGAGTACCATCAGCGCATAGCGCCGATACCCGGATGACAGCCTGGCAGGCGCCGCCCCCTTGGCCATTGTGGCTTCGGCCATTCCCTCTCCCCTCGTTTTTCGTGTTCTTTGCTCAGGCAACTCTAGTGGCGGTTTACCCCGCCCGCAATGTCGCCCGCTTGCGGCAGCGCCCCGCGCTGCCATAATCCCCCCGCAACAAAGAACAGCAAGACGAACCAGCGAGGCCGAAATGACCGCGAAGAGCCCGACCCCCTTCACCATCGATATTCCGCAAGGAAAGCTCGACGCCATCATGGCAAAGGTGCGCTCCTATGAGTGGCACGAAATGCCGGAGATCGCGCCGGACGGCGACCGCTGGGCCTATGGCACCGACATGGAATACATGCGTGAACTTTGCACCTACTGGACGGAGACGTTCGACTGGCGCGCGGCGGAGAAGAAGCTCAACACCTTCCCGCAGTTCCACGCTGAAGTGGACGGGCTCAATATCCATTTCATCCACGTCAAAGGCTCGGGCGCCAACCCGGAAACGCTCCTGCTCACCCATGGCTGGCCGGGTTCGGTCTTCGAATTCTACGACGCGATTGAACCTCTGGCCCATCCGGAGAAGTTCGGCGGCAAGGCGGAAGACGGCATGAACCTCGTTATCCCGTCGCTGCCCGGCTACGGCTTTTCGGGCAAGCCAAAAAAACCGGTGGGTCCTCGCGGAACCGCCGCGCTCTGGGACAAGTTGATGCGAGAGGTGCTTGGCTACGATACCTATATCGCGCAGGGCGGCGACTGGGGATCCGTCGTCACCGGCTGGCTCGGTTACGAACATGGCGTGGACAAGAATGGCGGCTGCAAGGCCATTCATGTGAACATGAACGGGCTGCGTCCGCCCGTCCTTCCCGAGACGGAGGAAGAAGTGGCATGGACCAACGCAGCGGCGGCTGCCTTTGCTTTCGACGGGGCCTATCTCCAGATTCAGATGACCAAGCCGCAGACCCTTTCCTATGCGATGATGGACAGCCCCGTCGGCGCGGCGGCCTGGATCGTCGAAAAATTCCATTCATGGTCCGACCGCCGGAATGGCGAAACGCCGGGTCACCTGGAGAACGCTTTTTCCAAGGACGCCATGCTGACCGATATCATGATCTATCTCGTGACCCGCAGCTTCAATACGGCCATCTGGTTCTATCGCGGCATGATGGAGGAAGGCGGCACCAACATGGCTCCCGGAACGAAGGTGAACGTGCCGACCGGCATGGCGAAGTTCCCGCAGGAGGCGCAGGCCTACTGCATCGGACCGCGCAGCTACATGGAGAAGGGCTTCAACATCGTCCACTGGTCCGAACTTGAACGCGGCGGCCATTTCGCCGCCTGGGAGACCGGCCGCCTCTTTGCCGATGAAGTGATGAGCTTCGTGAAGAAAATCAAAGGCTGAGAAGTTCCATGACCCATCGCATCGTGCCCGCCGATCCGTTCTCCATCCACGTACCGGAGGCGGAGATCGAGGACCTGAAGCGCAGGCTCCAGCGCACACGCTTTCCGAACGAGCCGCTCGGCAACGAAACATGGGAATATGGTACGAGCCTTCCTTACATGGAGCGGCTGATCGAATACTGGCGCGACGACTTCGACTGGCGCGCGGCGGAAGAAGGCCTCAACCGCTTCCCGCAATATCGTGCGACACTGACCGACGACGACGCGGAAGACCACACGATCCACTTCATCTATGAGCGCGGCACGGGCGACAATCCCGTGCCGCTGATCCTGACGCATGGCTGGCCGTCGACCTTCCGCGAATTTCTGGATGTGGTCGATCCGCTGGCCCATCCGGAGAAATACGGCCGCGAAGGCCCCGCCTTCGACGTCATCGTTCCTTCGCTTGTGGGCTATGGCTTCTCCTCGCTGCCTCGCAAGCCGATCGGACCCGCGGCGATCGCCGATCTCTGGCACCGGTTGATGACCGAAGTGCTGGGTTACGACCGCTACGCCGCCCAGGCAGGCGACTGGGGAAGTTTCGTCACCTCGCGCCTCGCACTCCAGTATCCCGAAAGCCTTCTGGGCATTCATCTGACCATGCTGCCGCTGCGCCCCTCGCTGAAGCACGAGAGCCAGCCGCCGGTAACGGAGGAAGAAGGCCACTGGATTGCCACGATGCAGAAATGGTGGCGGCAGGAGGAAGGCTACCGGTCGATTCAATCGACGAAGCCGATGGCCCTTGCCTTCGGCCTGACGGACAGCCCCGCCGGCCTCGCAAGCTGGCTCGCCGACAAATATTACCGCCTCGGCGATACCGACAAGACGGACACGATGGAAGGCATGATCGCGCGCTTTCCTTTCGACCTTATCCTCACGCAATTCTCGATCTACTGGTTCACCGGCACGATCAACTCGGCGAACACGCTCTACAAGGCTGGTCCCGCGGAAGGTTCCGCCCTGCTCCGTCCGGGCGAAAAGGTGAAAGTGCCGACCGCCTATTCCGAATATCCGATCGACGTGCTGCCGGACACGCCGCGCTCCTGGGCGGAGCGCAGCTACAACATTGCGCGCTGGCGACCGATGGAACGGGGCGGTCACTTTGCGGCGATGGAAGAACCTGAGCTTTTTGCCGACGACGTGCGCGATGCCTTTCGCGAAATGGGAATTGTGAAAGGAAACGCCGTTCCATGACCCTCGAGCAGGGCCTCGCCTTCGGTATCCTCTTTCTCGCGCTTGTCCTTTTCGCCTCGGGCAGGTTGCGGCATGACATCGTGGCGCTGATCGCGCTTGTCGCCGTCGCGCTTGCGGGGCTCGCCGAACCGGCGGAACTGCTCTCCGGCTTCGGACATCCTGCCGTCATCACGGTCGCCGCCGTGCTCGTCGTATCGGAAGCGTTGCGCACATCCGGGCTCGTCGAGGTCGTCGTCCGCCGGATCGTTCCGTTGACGAAGACCACGACCGGTCACATCGCCATTCTCACCGGCGTCGTCGCGCTCGCCTCCTCCTTCATGAACAATGTCGGCGCCCTCGCGATCATGCTGCCTGTCGCGCTTGCAACGGCCACCGAGCGTGGACGCCCGCCCGCCATGCTGCTGATGCCGATTGCCTTCGGCTCGATGCTCGGCGGCATGATCACGCTTATCGGTACGCCGCCGAACATCATCATCGCGAGCTTCCGCAGTTCCTATGCGGACGAAGCCTTCCATATGTTCGACTTCGCCTGGGTGGGCCTTCCGGTTGCGGTGGGTGGCATTCTCTTCATCGCCCTTGGCGCCTGGCGGCTCATCCCGCGCGAGCGCAAGGGCGGCGTACAGCCCGAGGACATGTTCACGCTTGAGGAATATGTCGTCGAAGTACGCGTCAAATCGAAGAGCCCGCTGGCGGGAAAGCGCGTCGCGCATATGGAGACGGCGGCCGGCGAAGACATCGCGATCGCCGCACGCGTGCGCGCCGACGGCCAGCTCTACCAGCCCGAATCCTGGCAGCCCATCGAGGCGGGAGACATATTCATCCTTCGCGCCGATCCAACCGATCTCACCGAATTTCTGGGCAAGCAGGAACTGGAACTCGTCGGCCCCGAAGGCGAAATCCGGTCGGACATCACGAGCTCCGCCCTGAAGCTCATGGAAGCGATCGTCGCACCGAACTCGCCGCTGATCGGCTTCGGGCCACGAACGCTGACGCGGCTTGCGCAAGGGGAATTCCAGCTCTTTGCGGTGGCGCGGCAAGGCGAGCCGATCGGCGGGCGGCTGCACAATGTCCGTTTCCAGACCGGTGACGTTTTGCTTCTGCAGACAAGAGAGAGCCAGGATCCGAAAGTGCCGGCCGAACTCGGCCTCCTGCCCCTTCCCGAACGCGGCCTGCGCCTTGGCGGACCGCGACGGCTCGGCACGGCTTTCGCCATTTTCGCCGGCGCCATCGCGCTTTCAATGACCGGCATGCTCCCCCTCGCCGTCGCCTTCATCGCGGCAATCCTGCTTTATGTCATCATCGGCATCCTGCCGCTCCGCGACCTCTACCGGCATATCGACTGGCCGGTGATCGTGCTGCTCGGCGCGATGATCCCGGTCGGTCAGGCGCTCCGCAACACCGGCGCCGATGTCCTTATCGCCGAAAGCATTGCCGGTACGGCGGGTACTCTACCTGTATGGGCGATCGTCACCCTTCTTCTCGTGGTCACAATGCTTCTGACGGATGTGGTGAACAACGCCGCTACGGCGCTCATCATGGCGCCGATCTCCATTGCGACGGCGCAGGCGCTGGGCGTGAACCCCGACGCCTTCCTGATGACCGTCGCCATCGGCGCAAGCTGCTCCTTCCTGACGCCCATCGGCCATCAGTCAAACACGCTGGTGATGGGCCCCGGAGGATACAGGTTTTCGGATTACTGGAGGCTCGGCCTGCCGCTCGAGGTAATGGTGACCCTCATCGCCGTGCCGCTCATCATGCTCTTCTGGACCTGAGCGCGTCAGTCCGGAAGGCCGGCGCCGATGTCGATCCAGCGCGTATCCTCATAGCCAAGGATTTCATAGGGTCCCGGGTCGTAGGCGACAGGGTCGAGCGCGGCGAAGTAGGAAAGGATCATCCAGTGTCCCGACAGGCTGTGGCTCATCGGCAAGGTGAGTACCTCCGCCCTGTCGACCATGTTGTCATGACGGCTGCGCAGGAGGTTCCAGCGACCGCAGGGCGTCGATATCTGCTTGTGAATGAGGTCGAGATAATCCGGCCGCGTCGCGGGTGAGATGAGATCGAGCGCGTTCATGCCGGTGGGATCGAAACCCATGACCCGGCAGACGGCCGTCCCGGCGAGGCGCTGAAGGATAAGGTCTTCCGAAACGATTTCGAGAAGCGTCACCGCCGGCATCAGCGACGCAATGCCCGCCGGGCTGAAATCGCTCCGGTCCGGCACCGTTCCATTCTTCGGAAGGCTGTTCCAGTAGCCGAAGAACCGCTTCGCGCCTGCGGTTTGCAGGACTTCGGGTTCGGCAAGCATGCGCAAAGTTCCTCGGTGAACGAAAACGAGACAATCGTTTTCGTTCTAGGAGCTTATGCTTAATGGAATGTGAATCGGGGCATCGCGGCTGGACGCATTTAGCTCCGGAATGGCTCAGGAAAGGCCGATACGGCCCATCGCCAGGAACTTCTCGCGACGGAGACGCCTGATCGAGTCGGCGTCGAGCTTCTCGAGCCCCTTCAGTTCCTCGGCAATCGCGTCGCCTGTTTCCTTGATCATCTGATGGCGCTCGCGATGCGCGCCGCCGATGGGCTCGGGCAGGATGCGGTCGATCACGCCAAGCTCATGGAGATGCTGGGCGGTGATCTTCATGGCGGTGGCGGCATCCTTCGCCTTGTCCGAACTCCGCCACAGGATGGAGGAGGCCCCCTCCGGCGAGATGACGCTGTAGATCGAATGCTCGAGCATGAGAACGCGGTTGCCACAGGCAATACCGATGGCGCCGCCCGACATGCCTTCGCCGATAATGACCGAAATGAGCGGCACCCCGAGCGAGAGGCAACGGTCCGTCGAACGCGCAATCGCCTCGGCAACGCTTCGTTCTTCGCTCTCCATGCCGGGATAGGCGCCCGACGTGTCGGCAAGCGTGACGACCGGGATGCCGAAACGCTCGGCGAGCGTCATCAGGCGGATCGCCTTGCGGTATCCCTCGGGCCGCGCCATGCCGAAATTGTGCTTGAGGCGGCTCTGCGTGTCCGAGCCCTTCTCATGACCGATGAACATGACCGAGCGGCCACGGAACCTGCCGAGTCCACCGACGATCGCCGCGTCCTCGCCATAGACGCGGTCGCCCGCGAGCGGCGTGAAATCCTCCACCATACGTTCGATGTAATCGAGGAAATGGGGCCGGGCCGGATGGCGCGCGACCTGCACTTTCTGCCATGGCGTGAGAGAGGCGTAGGTTTCCTGAAGAAGCTGGGCGGCCTTCTGCTCCAGCTTCGACACTTCATCGCCAATGCTGACGGACGGATCTTCCTGTGCGAGGAGCTTCAGCTCCTGCACTTTGCCTTCCAGTTCCGCAATCGGTTTCTCGAAATCGAGATAGGTATGCATCGCGCTCCGGCAGCTCCTGTCCGGCCGCATATGCGGGACCGGCGAGCGGGCCTTTCGGGGACCCGCCTTTTGCAAGTGCGCGGCACACTGGCCCGCCCCCGCGCCCTTGTCAACCGGCGCTGAAGCCGAAGGTAAATGGCGGATTCCTGCGCCTCACAGGCCTCCTGTCACAATCCGGGCATCCGGACCGTCTGGGACTGTGAAAACACCGCAGCCAAACCCCGGAGACCCCATGGCAGAGCTCACCGCCCCCCTCACCCCTCATCGCCCGGCAAAGCGCGTCGTGCTCGGCATCTTCGCCCTTGTGTGGCTCGTCAACGCGATCTGGATGCTCGCCGACCCTGCCGGCTGGTATGCGTCGATCGACGGCGTGCCGAATACCGGTCCCTACAATCCGCACTTTGTCAGGGATATCGGCGTCGCCTACCTGATGCTCGCGGCGCTCTCCGCCGCCGCCATCCGATGGCCAGCTTATGCCGTGGCCTTTCTCGGCACCGTCACGCTCTATCTCGGCCTGCATGCCCTCCTTCATGTGTGGGACATCGCGGCCACCCGGCTTCCTGTCGAGCATATCCTGATCGACCTGCCAGGGGTCTTCCTGCCCCCGCTCATCGCGGCGGCGCTTGCCTGGTGGTGTGCACCGGCTCGCTTGAACGCCTGACTCAGGGAAAGAGAATTATGCTGAAAAACATCATCGAGCGCCTGATCCGCAAGCAGGAAGCCATGACGGGCGAAAGCGCCGACTTCCTGCGCGACCTGTATGCGGGATCGCCCACAGGCTTCTGGCGTTTCGCGCTTTTTCTGCCCATGAGCCGCCATCGCGGCGCGCTGCCGCTCGACGCGGCTTGCGCCGTGCGCGTTGCCGCCGTGCATGCCGAAGATTGCGGCCCCTGTCTTCAAACCGTCATCAATCTGTCACTTGCCGCAGGCGCCCGCCCGGAAATCCTCCGCGCGGCGGTGGAGGACGACCGCGCGGCCATGGACGAGGAAACCAGACTCGCCTTCGAATTTGCAAAGCACCTTTCCGCGCGCGAGCACCTGCGTCTCGCCAATGCCTTCAGCGCCGCCATCGCCAGCGCCGATCCGAAAGCGCTGATCGATTGCCTGAGTGAGGATGTCGTCTTCTACTCGGATGGCGGCGGGAAGGCGATCGCGGCGCTGAACCCGCTGTTCGGGCCCGACCACGTGACGAGGTTCTTCATGGGCATCCTGAAGAAGCGCCCGCAAAACTTCGTCACGCTGCCCGCAACCGTGAACGGATTGCCGGGCTTCATCATGAAGGACGAAAATGGCGTGCACTCGGCGTTGAGCTTCGGCGTGAGCGACGGACGCATCTCGACGCTCTACATGATCCGCAATCCGGACAAGCTGACCCGGATCGAACTGCCTTAGGAGGCTTTGCCCTTCCTGGCGAGCGGATGATGCGTCTGCACCAGTTCCTTCAGCCGCTCGTCGAGCACATGGGTGTAGATCTGCGTCGTCGAGATATCGGCGTGGCCGAGCATCTGCTGCACGGCTCTCAGATCCGCGCCGTTCGCAAGCAGGTGACTGGCGAAAGCATGGCGCAGCGTGTGCGGCGAGACGCGCGACGGATCGAGACCGGCGGCGACGGAAAGGTCCTTCAGCAACTGCGCGAAACGGTGCCGCGTGAGGTGGCCCTGCCTTCCGCGCGACGGGAAGAGCCAGGGAGAAACCTGGTCGCCGAGCCGCATCGAACGAAGGGGCAGATAGGCGTCGATGGCCGCGCGCGCCGTTTCCGAAAGCGGCACCAGACGCTCGCGCCCGCCCTTGCCGCTGACGGCCAGAAAGCGCTCGTCGCCCCGCACCGCCGAAAGCGGCAAACCGACAAGTTCGGAAACGCGAAGGCCCGTGGCATAAAGAACTTCCATCAGGCAAACGAGCCGCGCGCGCTTGTAGGCGAGCACCGCTTCTTCCTGCGTGCGCCCGTCCTCGGCGCGCTGCGCGGCGGAGAGGAGCGCGTCGACTTCCTCGACGGTCAGCGTCTTCGGCAAGGGGCGCGCACGGCGCGGCCCCTCGATCGATCCGCATGGATCGTCGGAGCGAACGCCATCGGCAAACAGAAAGCCGTGGAACTGGCGAATGGCGGAGAGGCGGCGCGCGGCGGTGGAAGCGGAAAGGCCCTGCTCCGACAGTCCTTCGAGATAGTCGCGGATATCCTTGGCGGCGGCACCTGTCACCGGTTTGCCGCGAGCGGCAAGAAAGCCGGTAAAGTCTTTCAGATCGCGTTCATAGGCATCGAGCGTGTTACGGGCCGCACCGCGCTCCGCGCTCAGCATTTCGAGAAATGCCTCGATATGTTGTCCGCGCTCCTGAGACTCTTTCGACATGTAACTCACCCTTTACTCAACCGCGCCCGGCACCGCTTCTTGCCATCAGCGCTTCCAGTGCGAGGCGTCGCGCCTCGCTTTCAAGACCGACTGCCCGAAGGCTCGATACCGCCTGCGCTACGCCACGCGGATGAACGGAACCGGGACCCGTCTGCCCGATCGTATCGAGCGCCAGCAGAACAGTTTCGCCTAACGCATTCCTGGCTCCCGCCGCCCGCAACCGATCGAGCAGGGCTTCCGCCGGAACCTTTCCCGTCAACGCACCGCGCGCATCGAGCAGCGCCTCCCAGACGGCCGGGTCCAGCTGAAACCCGAGCGCATCGAGCAGCATCGCCTCGCTCGCGGCATAGAACTGCGTTGCCTTTACCCCGGACTTGAGATCGGCAACGATCTCGGCCGAGAGCTGCTTGCCGTCGAAAGCGCCCGGCGAGCCGCCGGCTACGCGCATGAGACCCGACAATTCCCGCGCGTCGCGGCCAAGCATCTGGCCGCCGGACGTCATCAGGGCGAACCAGTTCTGCGCCTTTGTCCGCTCGCCGATGGCGATGAAAGCGCGTGTCGCAGCCGGCGCAAGAGGACGAAGCGCCTCATTCGGCTCCATCGCCTGAAGTTCAGGATATAATGCTTCCACCGTCGGATAATAGAGCCCCGCGGATTCAGCCGTCGCAAAGGCGAGTTTGAAGAGCTGGATCCGTTCGTCCGCCGCAACCGCCGAACTGATCGCCTGATAGATCATGGCACGGCGAAGGGGCGAGGTTTCCGGGATATCGGAGGTGAAAAGCCCCGCCATCTGCTGTGGCGTGAAACTCGGCTTCTTGTAGAAGGCGGCGAGATCGCGCCCGTCGATGAGACCGTAGGCCGCAGCCCGCTCCGCCGCCTCGACCTTGCTTTCATCCGATATCGAAGGATCGTCGAGAAGCGAGGGCAGAAGAGCCGGCGCGGCAAGCGCGGCGGCATTGCCGGGCAGGTCCCGCTTCGCAAGCCGGTAGAAGGCGGCATCGACGATACCGAGCTCGTTCGGCTCGGGCGCACGCAGGACGATGCCTGCCGCCGCCTCGCTTGCAAGGGAATAGAAGAGCGGATCGTCGAGCCCCTCCTCGCGCGCGAGATCGAGCGTGAGGCTCGCAATCTCCCGGTTTCCCGCGGCGATCTGGCAATAGGTGCTGAGCTTGACCGCGAAGGCGGCCATCGCGTCATGGGCCGGGTCGTTTCCCGGTGGAATGTCCTTGAGCGCATCGCAGGCAAGGCGCTCGTTGTCCTGCGCGAGCGCGGCGCGGGCGAGCCCTGCCGCAACGCCCGGCGACCTGTCCCTGCCCGCTGCCCGCGCGAGCTCAAGCGCTTCCTGCGTGCGCCCGGCCGCAATCAGGAGATCGAGCCGCGTCGCCAGAAGCGAGCCTGCATTTCCCGCCCCCTCGGGCGGCTGCGCGCCGGTGAGAAGAAGGCGGCGGGCGAGATCGGTCATGACCGGCGAGCGCGAAGGCACGGGGAGACGGGCGAGATAGCTGTCGATATCGGCGCGCGACGCGCCGCGCCACATCGTCGCTCCGAAACCGCCCTGCTGGGTGCTCAAGAGACCGGCGGTAGAAGCATCGACGCCCGAAAGCGTTCCCATCTCGATGCCCGTGCCGCTCTGACCCGGTATGGAACTCAGCACACGAACGCTGGGCTCGGTGATCTGCTTGCCTGCGGGGAAGAACTGCGAAGGTCCGGAGGGTTCTGCACCGGGCATCGCGGACGAGGGCGTGGTCGCGCCATAGCCGGGCGGAACGATGCTCTGCGGCCCGGCGGCAGATGCAGGCGCCGTCACTCCGCTTTCCGGCGGCGGCGACGCAAGCGATCGGGGGACCGGCCGCGCGGGCTGCATGCCCGAGGGCGCCTGCAGCACGTTCGCTTCCTGAGCGAATGCCGCAGCGCCCGAAACCGACAAGGTGGCGATAAGCGCCAACCCGGCGGCAATTGGCCGCCGCGCCGTCGGCTTAACGCGAGAACTGGTCATCTGGGAGAACCTTCTCCACTGTCTGGGCCTGCGGCTCGACGGCCTGGTCCAGATAAAACAGCCCGCCCACCACCGCGCCCACGAGGACGACGGCGAGAACGAGAAAGCTGGTAGCACGGCTCATGATTCTTCCTTCTTGTGGCTCGGGACCGCGAAGCCTCGGCCTTCGGGTTCATGCCGCCGGGACAGTTCTTCAGCCTTACGGTCCGCATGCGGCGAAATTTGGGCGCGACTCCGCCTCCGCAAGGCCTTATCTACAGCCCTGACCGGCTGCAACCCCGTTAACGATCGTTTACGATTCGGGGTTTCTTCCGGGCGGAAGACCGGGAGACTAGGCCAACAAGGTTAAGGCGGCCACAATGGCCGACAGGGCCGGAGGCCGGACGAGCGGAATGAGCAACGCCAGCGACGACAACAGGGACGACGACAGGCCCGACGACAAGGACGAGATCGAAGCGCTCTCGCCCGTGCCGCTCGGGGAGCGCTCGGTCGTTCTTGTCGGCCTGATGGGAGCCGGAAAGACCACGGTCGGCCGAAGGCTGGCCCGCCGCCTCGATCTTGCATTTGTGGATACGGATGCCGAAATAGAGAAGGCGGCCGGCGAAACCATTCCCGAAATCTTCGAGCGAAGGGGCGAGGCCACCTTTCGCACCGGCGAACGCCGCGTGATTGCAAGGCTGCTGGGCGAAGGCCCATGCGTACTCGCGACGGGAGGCGGCGCCTTCATGGACCCGCTCACCCGTGCCAATATCGCGGCGCGCGGCATTTCCGTCTGGCTGAAAGCCGATCTCGACGTGCTGATGAAACGTGTCGGCAAGCGCGGCGACCGGCCGCTGCTTCAGTCGGGCGATCCCCGCGAAACGATGAAGAGACTGATGGACGAACGTTACCCCGTCTATGCCGGGGCCGATATTACGATCGAGAGCCTCGAAGGACCGCATGACGCGGTTGTCGAGCAGGTCGTCGAAAAGCTGGAGCGGTTCCGCAAGGAACACGCAGATGAGGCTCATGCCGGTGTCCGAGAATGACTGACAGTGCAAGAAAAGTGAGGGTCGACCTCGGCGACCGGGCCTACGACATTCTTGTCGGCCCCGGCCTCATTGCGGCTGCGGGCTCGCATCTGGCGCCGCTTCTCCGTCGCAAGCGCGTCGCCATCGTAACCGACGAGACCGTGGCAAGGCTTCACCTGCCAACGCTGGAAAAAAGCCTCGACGCGGCAGGCATCCGCCACTCCGCCATTCGCCTGCCCGCGGGCGAGAGCACGAAATCCTTCGCCCAGCTTGAGAAGCTGACCGAATGGCTGCTCGGCGAGGAGATCGAGCGCGGCGACCTCGTGATCGCGCTGGGGGGCGGCGTGATCGGCGACCTGACCGGCTTTGCGGCGGCGATCCTGCGGCGCGGCGTCGACTTCGCCCAGATTCCGACGACGCTGCTTTCCCAGGTGGACAGCTCCGTCGGCGGCAAGACCGGCATCAACACGAAGCACGGGAAGAACCTTGCAGGCGCTTTCCATCAGCCGCGCCTCGTGCTCGCCGATACGGACGCGCTCGCCACCCTGCCGATGCGCGAGTTCCTCGCGGGCTATGCCGAGGTCGTCAAATACGGGCTGATCGGCGACCGCGATTTCTTCGACTGGCTGGAAACCAATCTTGACCGGTTGAAGCAAGGCGACGTCGAGACGCGCATCCAGGCGATCGTGAAGAGCTGCGAAGCGAAGGCTGCGACCGTCGCCGCCGACGAACGCGAAAGCGGCGTGCGCGCGCTGCTCAATCTCGGCCACACTTTCGGCCATGCCCTCGAAGCGGCAACCGGCTTCTCCAGTCGTCTCGTACATGGCGAAGGCGTCGCCGTGGGCATGGCGCTTGCGTTTGAGCTTTCCGCGCGGCTCGGCCTCTGCCCGGGACAGGACGCGGTGCGCGTGCGCCAGCACCTCGCCCGTGCGGGACTGCCCTGCTCGCTCGCCGACATTCCGGGCGAGCTGCCGGATGCCGACGGGCTCGTCACGCTGATGGGACAGGACAAGAAAGTCGTCGACGGCAAGCTCACCTTCATCCTCGCCCGCGGGATCGGCGATGCCTTCGTCACCCGCGACGTCGACCCCGACAAGCTTCGGGCCCTGCTGCGGGAGAGGGAGCCCGCGTAAAATGGTTTCGCTCGGACTCGGCGTCATTCTCGCCGCCATCGTGTTGCTGCTGCTCTTTTCCGCCTTTTTCTCAGGCTCGGAAACGGCGCTGACGGCTGCCTCGCGCGCGCGCATGCACCATCTCGCGGAGGACGGAAACAAGCGCGCCCGGCGGGTGCTGAACCTGACCGAGGACCGCGAAAGGCTGATCGGCGCGATCCTGCTTGGCAACAACCTCGTCAATATTCTGGCATCGGCCCTGGCGACCAGCCTCTTCCTCGCCCTTTTCGGCGATGCCGGCGTCGTCTATGCGACGCTGGTGATGACGGCCGTCGTGCTCATCTTCGCGGAGGTCGCGCCGAAGACATTTGCGATCACGAACACGGACCGCGTCGCGCTTGCCGTGGTGCAGCCCTTGCGGTTCATCATCTATCTTTTCGGCCCGGTGACGGCGGCCGTACAGTTCATCGTGCGTCATACGTTTCGCATCTTCGGGTACGACGTCGACGACCAGGCACAGGTCCTCTCGGCGCACGAGGAGCTTCGCGGGGCCATCAACCTTCATCACTACGAAGGCAGCGTGGTGAAGATCGACCGGGACATGCTGGGCGGCATTCTCGATCTGCGGGACCTCGAAGTCAGCGACATCATGGTTCATCGGAAGAACATCGCGATGATCGATGCCGCGCAGACGAACAGCGACATCGTTTCGCAGGTTCTGGCGAGCCCTCATACGCGCATTCCGCTCTGGCGCGACGAACAGGAGAACATCATCGGCGTGCTGCACGCAAAGGACCTGCTACGGGCGCTTGCCGGCGCGAACTGGCAGCCCGACGCGGTGGACATCCTGGCGGTTGCGACGAAGCCCTGGTTCGTGCCGGACACGACGACGCTGCAGGACCAGCTCAATGCTTTCCTCCGCCGCAAGACGCATTTCGCGCTGGTGGTCGACGAATACGGCGCGCTGATGGGCCTCATCACGCTGGAGGACATTCTGGAGGAGATCGTCGGTGAAATTTCCGACGAACACGATATCGAGGTCGCCGGACTGCGCGTGCAGCCGGATGGCTCCATCGTCGTCAGCGGTTCCGTGCCGATCCGCGACCTCAACCGCGCGCTCGACTGGTCGCTGCCCGACGACGAGGCGACGACGATCGCCGGTCTCGTCATTCACGAGGCGCGAACCATTCCCGATGTCGGACAGGCCTTTACTTTCCACGGTTTCCGCTTCGAGATCACGCGCCGCCAGCGCAACCAGATCGCGCAACTTCGCGTGACGCCCGCGCGGGGGCTGAAGGCGGGAACAGGCGGCTGATCAGGAAGCCCTTGCTTCCTCCGGTGTCAGCGTTTTCATGGAAAGTGCGTGGATGGGCGCTCCCATCTCGTCCTTGAGCGCGGCCGTGACGAGCCGCTGGCGCTCGACGCGGGATTTTCCCGCAAAGCCGGCGGAAACGACCGTCAGCCGGAAGTGGGTTTCGCCTTCCGGCCGGTGACCGGCATGCCCCTTGTGGAGGTGGGACTCGTCCACGATCTCCAGCCGCTCCGGTAGAAGCGCGGCTTCAAGCTTGCGGCGTATGGTCTCCGCGACCGACATGAACCGACCCGTTACGCTAATCGTTAACCCGAGGCGCGCCATGCTTCCTTGTTTTGCCGCCGCCGCCAACACATAATTTGCCAGTGAAGCTGAACTCGAAATATTTCGATTCGATCCGGATCGCTCCCCGAAAACGCCGCGGCGTCGAAGAGCCCCCGCATGTCCGGCGCATGAAGCGCGAACAGCCGCCGAAGCGCTGCGAGTGGGCCGGCTGCCGCGAGACCGGCACGTTCCGCGCGCCGCGCGCCGAACCGGGCTCGACGCAACCGCTCGACGGGGCCGCCGCCGACGGGCAGTACATATGGTTCTGCGAGGACCATATTCGCGAGTTCAACCGGAACTACGACTTCTTCAAGGGCATGAGCGACGCCGATGTCGCCGCCTTCCAGAGGGAAGCGTTGACCGGGCACCGGCCGACCTGGAATCTGGGCGTCAATGCGGCCTTCGGCTCGCCCTTCGCGGCAAGGTTCCGGCGGGAGTCGCCTTTTCGCGATACGTTTGGCTTTTTTGACGAAACGGTCGGGCCGGACGCCCGTGAACGGCAGGAAACGCGGCGGAAGCCGCGGGCTTTGGAGCAACAGGCGCTGGACACGCTGGACCTGCCCGCGACCGCGTCCTTGAACGAGATCAAGGCACGGTATAAGGAACTGGTAAAAAGGCACCACCCGGACGCCAATGGCGGGGACAGGTCTGCCGAGGAGCGTCTGCGCAAGGTCATCCAGGCCTACGATTACCTCCGCAAAAGCGGCTTCTGCTCTTAGGCGGAGCGGCAAAGGCAGGTCCGGAAGAACCGCCGATCCGGGCGGTACGCGGCCCGAGGGCGCGCGCCGCATCTTTTGATTGAGTAACCGGCCGTCAAGGCCGGCCTGTACATCCAGGGCACGGAAGTAGGACAAAGATGAGCTTCGAAGCGAGAAACGGCATGTCGGAAAATCTCCCGGACAAGAAGATCTCCGCCCGGGAAGTGTTCAAGATCGACATCGACATGGAAGTACCGGCGTTTTCGGAGCCGAACGAGTACGTGCCCGATTTCGACCCCGATTACCTGTTCGACAAGGACACGACGATCGCGCTGCTGGCGGGCTTCGCCTTCAACCGTCGCGTCATCGTTCAGGGCTATCACGGCACCGGCAAGTCGACCCACATCGAACAGGTGGCGGCGCGCCTCAACTGGCCGTGCATCCGCATCAATCTCGACAGCCACATCAGCCGCATCGACCTTGTCGGCAAGGACGCGATCGTGCTGAAAGAAGGCAAGCAGATAACCGAATTCCGCGAAGGCATCCTTCCCTGGGCGCTACAGCACCCCGTCGCGCTCGTCTTCGACGAATACGACGCCGGCCGCCCGGACGTCATGTTCGTGATCCAGCGTGTGCTCGAAGCGTCGGGCAAGCTGACGCTGCTCGACCAGAACCGCGTCATCCGCCCGCACCCGGCCTTCCGCCTCTTCGCCACGGCGAACACGGTCGGCCTCGGCGACACGTCGGGCCTCTATCATGGCACGCAGCAGATCAACCAGGGCCAGATGGACCGCTGGAACATCGTGACCACGCTGAACTATCTGCCGCATGCCGAAGAAGTGAACATCATGCTCTCCAAGCTGAAGAGCTATGACACGGAGGAAGGCCGCAAGACCATCTCCGCCATGGTGCGCGTTGCCGACCTTTCGCGCTCCGCCTTCATCAATGGCGACATCTCGACCGTGATGAGCCCGCGCACCGTGCTCACCTGGGCGGAAAATGCGCGCATCTTCGGCGGCGATGTCGGCTTCGCCTTCCGCGTCACCTTCCTCAACAAATGCGACGAGCTGGAACGCGCGACGGTCGCGGAGTTCTATCAGCGCTGCTTCGGTCAGGATCTCCCCGACTCCGCGGCGAACATCAAGGTCGCCTGACGGCAAGCCCTGTTCCCCTCCGCCATCGGCGGAGGGGATAATATCCGGAACCGGCGAGCAAAGAACTGACGGCATCATGAGTTCAAAGGAAAGCCCGGTCGAACCGTTCAAGCGTGCGCTCAGCATGACGATGCGCACCATTGCGGAGCAGCCGGAGCTCAACGTCACGTTCGGTACGGAAGCGCCTGGCCTTCGGGGTCTGCGCGCACGCCTGCCCATGCCGAGCCGCAACCTGCCGCCCGAGGAAGTGGCGCAGGTGCGCGGTGTATCTGACGCCTATGCCCTTCGCCTTGCCCATCACGACGAAAAGGTGAACACGCACCTCCAGCCCGAAGGGGGCAATGCGCTTGCCGTTTTCGACGCCGTCGAACAGGCGCGCTGCGAGGCGATCGGCGCGAACCAGATGGCCGGCATGGCGCAGAACCTCACCGCCGCGCTCGAACAGCGCTGCGCCGCCCGCGGATATGACCGCATCTCCTCCCGCGACGAGGCCCCGCTCTCCGAAGCCGTGGCCATGGTCGTGCGCGAGAAGCTGACGGGCGAAGCACCGCCGCCCTCCGCACGGAAACTTGTCGAGCAGTGGCGCCCCTGGATCGAGGAAAAGGCCGGGCCGGACCTCGACCGTCTTCAGGACCTGATCGAGGATCAGGCGGCCTTCGCGCGCGCAACGCGCGACATTCTCGTCGATCTCGACATGGGCGACGAGTTGGGCGAAGCGCCGGACCAATCCTCCGAGGACGCGGAGGATCAGGAAGGCGACAGCGAGGACAGCTCCGACCAGAGCCAGTCCGGAGAAGCCGAACAGCCCGACGGTTCTTCGGCCGAGCAGGTCGAATATGCCGAGGGCGAAGGCGAGGAAGGCGACGAACAGACCGTCGAAGTCGAAGCGGACGATGTGCCGATGGATGGCGACACGGACGAGACCAGCGACGGCAACCAGCCCTGGCGGCCGAACCAGCAGGGCGATGACCGCAACCGGCAGCCCACCTACAAGATCTTCACGCCGCAATTCGACGAGGTCATCTCGGCGGAAGACCTGTGCGACATCGAGGAATTGACGCGCCTGCGCCAGTATCTCGATCAGCAGCTTCAGCAGATGCAGGGCGTCGTCTCGCGGCTCGCGAACAAGCTGCAGCGCCGCCTTCTCGCGCAGCAGAACCGCACATGGGAATTCGACCTCGAGGAAGGCATCCTCGATGCGGCGCGCCTCACCCGCGCGGTCGTCGACCCGACGCAGCCGCTCGCCTACAAGGTCGAGCATGACATGGATTTCCGCGACACGGTGGTGACGCTGCTGCTCGACAATTCAGGTTCAATGCGCGGCCGCCCGATCACGGTGGCGGCCATGTGCGCCGATATTCTCGCCCGCACGCTGGAGCGTTGCGCGGTGAAGGTCGAAATCCTCGGCTTCACCACCCGCGCCTGGAAGGGCGGACAGTCGCGCGAGCGCTGGCTCGCCGACGGAAAGCCCGCACAACCTGGCCGCCTGAACGATCTCCGGCACATCATCTACAAGCAGGCCGACAGCCCCTGGCGGCGCGCGAGGCGCAATCTCGGCCTCATGATGCGCGAAGGGTTGCTGAAAGAGAATATCGACGGCGAGGCACTCATCTGGGCGCATAACCGTCTGCTCGGCCGCCCCGAGCAACGCCGCATCCTGATGGTGATTTCGGACGGCGCGCCGGTCGACGACTCGACCCTCTCCGTCAATGCGGGCAACTATCTCGAAAAGCACCTGCGGAGCGTGATCGAACAGATCGAGACGCAATCCCCGGTCGAACTCATCGCCATCGGCATCGGCCACGACGTCACGCGCTACTATCGCCGCGCCGTCACCATCGTGGATGCCGAACAGCTCGGCGGTGCGATGACGGAAAAGCTTGCGGAGCTTTTCGAGGACGAGTCGAGCAGGCGGCGAAGCCAGCGTTCCGCACGGCGGCTGGCGGCCGGCGCAGGACGCTGATGCACGACTGCTCCACACCCCGCGGCGACGGGCGGGAGTAGAGCGAAGTGCGAGACCTCCCGATACACCCCCGCCACAAGCGCAGCCTCGCCGCCGCGATCCTCTCCATGGGCATGGTCAACTTGTCCATGGGGATCGCCTTTCCGCTGACCGCCCTGATCCTCGCGCGTCAGGGCGTCGAGCCCGGCATGATCGGCCTTTCGACGGCGGCGCAGGCCGCACCGGTCTTCGTCATCTCGCCTTTCGCGCCGCGCCTCATGCGCCGCTTTGGCCCTGCCGACGTGATGATCGCCGGACTGATACTGGCCGGCATCTCCTTCGTCCTCATGGCGCTTTATCCCACCCTGCTCGCCTGGTTTCCGCTGCGCTTCCTGCTCGGCACGGCGGCAACGCTGCTCTGGGCGACAAGCGAGGCATGGATCAACTCGCTGGCGCCGGATGAAAGGCGCGGCCGCGTGATCGGCATCTACAGCGCCGCCGCGGCGGCGGGATTTGCATCCGGCCCCATGCTCCTCGCCCTGATGGGCACGGACGTCACGCCCTTCTATGTCGGCGCCGCGCTGATGTTCGTCGCCGCGCTGATCGTCACAACAGCGGATCGCGGCCGCAACCATTTCGGCGAGACGAAATCGTCCTCGGCCATGTGGCGGCTTGTGCTCATCGCACCCGCCGCCTTGCTCGCCAATTTCTTCTTCGCCGCCGCCGAGGACTCGCTCGTCACTTTCTTTCCGCTCTACGCGATCCGCACGGGCATGTCCGAGAATGCGAGCCTGGCGCTCCTGACGATTGCGGCGCTGGGCGCCATCGCCACGCAACCCGTCATCGGCATCGCCGCCGACCGGATGAACCGGCTCGATCTCCTGATCGGCCTCGTCGTCGCGACGCTTGGCGGATATTTGCTTCTGCCTTTCGTCATGCCGGGTGCGATTGCGACCGGCATGACGCTCTTTGTCGTGGTCGGATTGGCGAACGGCATTTTCACGCTTGCAATGGTTCTTGTCGGCGAACGGTTTCGCGGCGCCGAACTGGCGGGTGCCAGCGCCTTCACCACTGCCATGTGGGGCACGGGCGCCCTTGTCGGGGCGCCTCTCTCGGGCATCGCCATGCAGATGTGGGACCCGCACGGCCTCATCGCCGCAGTGCTTCTGATATTCCTCGCCTATCTCCCCTTCCCGCTCCTCGCCCGCTTCAGGGCAACGAAATCGGCTGCGGAATAACGGAAAGAAAGCTTGAGCTTCCCGGCGAGGGGAATATTCTGCGCGGCTTTTCTCCAGCCGCCAGAAGACACCGACCCGGAAGACACCGACAATGCGCGCCGATACCGAGGGAACAGGCCGGACGCTCTGGATCGCCGAAGCGAAGGCGACGATCGCCCTCGCCTGGCCGCTCATCGCGACGAACCTCGCGCAGATCGCGATCAACGCGACCGACGTCGTCATGATGGGCTGGATCGGGCCGGAAGCGCTCGCGGCCGGCGCCCTCGGATCGAACCTCTATTTCGCCATGATGATCTTCGGCATCGGCGTCGTCACCGCCGCCGCGCCCATGGCGGCCGCCGAACTCGGGCACCGCCGCCACTCGGTGCGCGACGTGCGGCGCACCATGCGGCAGGCTTTCTGGGCGGCGGCAACGCTCTGCGTTCCCTTCTGGCTGCTCCTCTGGAACGCGGAGACCGTTCTCGTTCTGCTCGGTCAGGAACCGGCGCTGGCGGCATCCGCCGCGTCCTACACGCGCGCGCTCCAATGGGCGCTCTTTCCGGCCTTTCTCTATGTCGTTCTGCGCATCTTCATCTCGGCGCTCGAACGGCCCCGCTGGGCGCTCGTCATCGGCGCGCTGGCCGTGCCCTTCAATGCCTTCGCCAACTGGTGCCTCATGTTCGGCCATCTCGGCCTGCCCGCTCTCGGCCTGCCCGGCGCGGGCATCGGCAGTGTGCTGACGGGCATCTTCATGTTCGGCGCGCTCGCACTCATCGTCGTTTCCGACCGGCGTTTCCGCCGCTACGCCATTTTCGGCCGCTTCTGGCGCGCCGACTGGATGCGCTACCGCGAACTCTGGCGCCTCGGCCTGCCGATCGGCATGACGCTGGCCTTTGAGGTCATGGTGTTCAATGCCGCCGTCCTCCTCATGGGTCTCTTCGGCGCGGAGGCACTCGCGGCGCATTCGATCGCGCTGCAGATCGCGGCCGTCTCCTTTATGGTGCCGCTCGGTTTCTCGCAGGCGGTGACCGTACGCGTCGGACGCGCGCTGGGTGCGGACGACGCCGAGGCAATCACGAGAGCGGGCTGGACGCCCCTCGTGATGGGCGTCGCCTTCATGGCATTGATGGCGCTCATGATGATGCTCTTCCCGCACGCGCTGATCGGCATCTTTCTCGACCGGAGCGTGCCCGAAAACGCGAACGTGATCGCGCTTGCCGTTTCCTTCCTCGCGATTGCCGCCCTGTTTCAGGTCTTTGATGGCGCACAATCGATCTGCGCCGGAATGCTGCGCGGACTGCAGGACACGCGCGTGCCCATGATCTATGCAGGCGTCGGCTACTGGATCATCGGTCTCAGTTCCGGCGTTCTTCTCGCCTTTCCGCTGAAACTCGAAGGCGTCGGCATCTGGCTCGGTCTCGCGGCGGGACTTGCCGCCGTTTCCATCATGATGATTTCGCGCTGGACGCGGCGAACGAAGCTCGGCCTCGATCGTTCTCCCTGGGCCGCCGTCGCGGCGCGCATACGCGAGGACGCGGCGCCCTTGTAAGCGGGATTTGCCCCGATATGATGCCCGGCACCGGCACACCCGCCAGACAAGAGCGGCAAGAAACCCGGTAGAGGGGTAATCGAATTGGCTAACCGGTACTGCGTGACAAAGGTCTTGGCCGCCTGTGCCTTGCTTGCGGCGATCTGTGCGGCGGCCTCTCCCTTGGCCGCTGCGTCCAGGCCGATCGAAGTCTCGACATCCACGCTGCTCTGGAACCCGGAAGACCGCACCGAAAGCGAAGCCGGAAAACTCGTCTGGGCGGGCGGCATCGAAATCGCATCGCCGGATGAGGATTTCGGCGGTTGGTCGGGCCTCGTGGTAAGCCCCGACGGCGCCACGGTGCTTTCCGTCTCCGATCAGGGCCATTGGCTGACCGCCATCCTCCTCTACGACGAACGCGGGCGGCTCTCCGGCATGGCGGAGGCAAAGCTCGCACCGATGCTCGGGCTCGACGGCCAACCGATCGCAGGCAAGACGCTCGGCGATGCGGAGAGCCTCGTCATATTGCCCGGTGCAACGGACGGCATCCTCGGCAAGGCCTATGTCGGTTTCGAGCGCGCGCACCGGATATGGCGCTACGACCTCGAGACATTCGGCGCGGAGGCGAAGCCTGAGCAACTTCTGACGCAGCGGCATTTCGGACGCCTGAATAACAATGGGGGCCTCGAGTCGCTCGAACTCCTGCCGCCCTCCGGACCGGGGAGAGAGCCGCGCATTCTGGCGATCACGGAAGACACGCTGGACCCGCGCGGCCACATCAAGGGCTTCATCGCCGACGGGCACGACATCGCATGGTTCGGCCTCATGGCGCGTGAACCGTACAGCCCGACGGATATGGCGCTCCTGCCGAATGGCGACCTGCTGCTTCTTGAGCGGCGATATTCGCCGCTCGCGGGCGTTGGCATGCAAATGCGCCTCGTCTCCGGAGGCACGGTCACGCGCGACGCCGTGGTGGACGGCGAGGTGCTCGTCGATGTCGGCCAGCGCTACTCGATCGACAATATGGAAGGAATGGCGGTCCGGCGGGACGAGAACGGCGACCTGCTCATCTATGTGATTTCGGACGACAACTTCAATCCGCTGCAGCGGACCCTGTTGCTGATGTTTCGCCTGGAAGTGCCCAAGCAGCCTCAACTCGCGCCCACGGAGGGAACGCTCAAGCTCCCCCGAAGCCCGGAAGCGGACGGATCGTCCGCCGGAGCGTCAGAGTCGGAAGAAGCTGACCAACCGCCCAGATGAAATGAATGCCCGCTTCGACGGCAAGACGGCCGCCCAACTCCGCGTCCCACACCATCGCCGGACGCGTGTTGAAAACAATCGAGAACACGGTGCCGCCGACAAAGGCAGCAAAGAACGGCGCCTTCCACCATGGAATGCCGCGCAACCAGTCGAACAGAAGAATGTTCACGAGCTGGCCCACCGCCATCGCTCCCGTGAAGGAGGCGGTGAGCGTATAGGGCGAGATGTCCTCTTCGAAATTCGCGATCAGTCCTTCACGGTTCGCCCAGAAGATGCCGCCCGCGAGCACGAGCCAGGCGACGAGGGCTGCCGTCAGCGTCAAGGCCGCGCCGTAGCGCCGGCTTGAGAGATTCAGAATGAAAAAGACCGAGGGCAGCACGATGAAGCCCCAGTTGATCCAGTCCGACGGATCGAGCAGCGGATCGATCTGGCCGAGTGCCGCAAGCTCCGGTGCGGGGACGTCCCGCAAATAGAAGCTGAGAAGAAACGCCGCGCACAGGGAAAGGACGGGGAAGACAAGACGGATGAGCGCGGTCACGAATCGTGACACCGGCCCCGGCCGGCTCACCGGCACGCGATCCACCCCCCTGTCCAGCATGATGAAGCCCCCGAAATCGATACGGCGCGGAGTCTAGCCGCGCCGTATCGCGCCCGAAAGGCCGCCGTCAAAATTTTGGAAATCTGGGTAAACGGAACCCAACGCCAAAAACGAAAACGGGCGGCCCTTGTGGACCGCCCGTTTTTCCGAAATTTCGCCGGAAAGCGTCAGGCCGCGACGGCCTGCACCTTTTCGATCTGGCGCTTGAGCTTCAGCGCGCGCGGCGAGAGCTGCGAATCAGACGCCTTCATGAGGAAGGGGTCCAGACCGCCATTATGCTCGACCGAACGCAGCGCGTGGGCCGAAATGCGCAGGCTGACCTGACGGCCCAGGGCGTCGCTGATCAGCGTAACCTGGCAGAGATTCGGCAGAAAGCGGCGGCGCGTCTTGCGGTTCGCGTGGCTCACATTATTGCCGGACATCACGGCCTTGCCGGAGAGTTCGCAACGGCGGGACATAGAAACTTCCTTTGCAGTATCGGCGGGGCCGCCGCGAATGTCCGCGCAGCCCAAATACACCTGAAGACAGGCGCGCACGTATAAAAGGCCCTCGCGGGCACGTCAAGGCCAGAAAGGGGCTTCTAGCTGCCCTTGCCCTCGCCCAGCACAAGGGCAAGGAGCCGTTTCGCCGCAGCGGTCGGCGTGACCCTGCCTGCCGCTACGTCGGCCTCGAGGCCGGGAAGGAGCGAAGCCGCCCTTTTGTCCGCCTTGAGAGCCGCGAAAAGGCCCTCCCTGATCTCCGTCCACATCCAGGCTTTTGCCTGAGAGGCCCTCAACCGGTCGAGTTCCCCGGCCTCGGAGAGCTTCTTGTGGTGATCGAGCGCGGCGGTCCAGATTTCCGCCAGCCCCTCGCCTTTCAGCGCCGATGCCAGGAGGACGCTCGGGGTCCAGACGGCGTTTTTCGGCTTCATCAGGTGGAGAGCGGTCTTGTACTCCATCTGGGCGCGCCTGGCGGCCGGAACGAGATCGCCATCCGCCTTGTTGACCACGACGAGGTCTGCGAGCTCCATGATGCCGCGCTTTATTCCCTGCAATTCGTCGCCGCCGCCCGGCGACAGCAGGAGAAGGAACATGTCGACCATCTCGGCGACCGACGTTTCGGACTGGCCGACGCCGACCGTCTCGACGATGACGACGTCATAGCCCGCAGCCTCGGTGAGGAGCATGGCCTCCCGGGTCCGTCGCGCGACGCCGCCCAGCGTGCCCCCCGACGGGGAGGGACGAATGAAGGCATTTGGATCGCGTGCCAGAAGCTCCATCCGGGTCTTGTCGCCAAGGATGGACCCGCCGGTGCGGGCCGAGGAAGGATCGATCGCGAGAACGGCAACCTTGTGCCCTTCTCCCGTGAGGAACTGGCCGAATGCTTCGGTGAAGGTCGATTTGCCGACCCCCGGCGCCCCGGAAAGACCGAGCCGCACCGCCTTGCCCGTATCCGGCAGCAGATCCGCCAGCAGGGCTTGTGCAATATCCTGATGGTCCGGCCTTGCCGATTCGACAAGCGTGATGGCGCGGGCCAGCGCCGTGCGGTTTCCGGCCCGGATTCCCTCGGCAAGCTCTCCCGGATCGGGCGCTGCCCGATTGTAGGCGCGCCGCACCGCCTGCTTTTTCTCTGTTCCGCTCATGGCCCCAGTTGCATACTTGTCCGGATCGGCCCCGTCCAGCCCCGGCCGTTCAGCCTGGGTTCAGCTTGAAGCGGCGAGAATGGACAGGAAAGCTTGCGGGAGGGCCTGTCACCACCGGGAGACCCCTTTTGGCCATGTACCGAGCGATGCACGAACGGAAAGGAACGGGACGAAACCTGGCGCTTGCCCTCGCGCTCGCGGCGGCAGTCGGCGGAGGTTCGCCCGCGGCCGCAAAGGCCATCGAGCCGGAGGCTGCCGCCGAAGGAATTCTTGCAGACTACACCATCTATATCGGCGGGCTCATCGTTGCCGAGGGCTCGATGAAGGCGAGCCTGAATGGCGAAAACTACCGGCTGCAGAACCAACTCGGATCGGCCGGCCTCCCGAAGAAGTTCTGGGACGCGAAATGGACCATGACGAGCGAGGGCCGTGTCGAGGGCGAGAAGCTGCATCCCTCGAGCTTCGCATTCACCTCCACCGAGAACGATGAAACGAAGAAGCGGCTCATCACCTACAGTGATGGCGGGATACCGGCATTGAGTTTCGACCCGCCGCTCCCTCCGGAAGAGCGCGAGAGCACCTTGCCGTTCGAGCGAAAGGGAACCGTCGATCCGGTGAGCACCTTTCTCGTGCCGGTGGTGAACGAAGGCAGTCCCTGCGACCGCAAGCTCCCCGTCTTCGACGGCAAGCGCCGCTACGACCTCGACCTCACCTTCGACCGCATCGATACGATTACGACGCGCGACAACGGCTATAGCGGCAAAGCGATCCGCTGCAAGGTGCGCGTTACGCCGCGCGCGGGCATGGAGAAGGCGAAACTCACCAACACCCTGCGGCAGCGCGACGATACGTGGATATGGCTGGCGCCGGCCGGCAGCGGAAAATTCTACTTTCCGGTGCGGGTGCAGATGAGGACACCCATCGGCGGTGCCGTTCTGGACGTTGTGCGCCTTCGCCCGCTCGGTGTGAACACCGCAGCCGCCGATATCCCGAACCGATGAAGCCCGGCTTCAATCGGCCTTGCCGGCCTGTCCGCGCACTTCCTCATGAAGCGCGCGCAAGCGTTCGACGAGGTCGTCCTCGGGTGGGACGCCCCTCTTCCTGATATCTTCAAGCAACCCTTCGAGCCGCACCGCCAGCATGCCGTAATATTCCTTCTGCCGGTCGTCCTTTTCCCGGACGTCCGCAAGGCTGCTCTGGCGGTGCGCCTTTGGACGCGCCAAACCATCTCCGGTGCTCATGGCACCTCCGCGGATCTCGCATATGTGAATCTATGCTCGGCAGCCGTGTTTTCCCGCGTTTCCTGTTCCGGGAGGGCACGTCTTGCCTGGCGGGGCCCATGGGCGGCGGCTCGGAGATCGTTGAGCGGCACGCGTGCCCTGCCTATCCGGTTCTCACGACCGGAAGTTGAGGCCGGAAATAATCCAGCGAGAAACAGGTTGCAACAGGGAATATGCTGCAATGCACATTTGACGCACACGCTGCCCGCGAAATGAGCAGTTTATCGCCCAGCCCGATTTCCCGGCAGATCAGGCCGCTTGCCGCCGCTTTTCCTGGATAAGCGCCAGAATCTCGCGTGCCGCGGCCGGAATATTCGTACCCGGACCAAAAATCGCCGACGCTCCGGCCTTTTTCAGGAAGTCGTAATCCTGCTGCGGAATGACGCCACCGCAGATGATGAGGATGTCGCCGGCGCCCTCGTCCTTCAACGCCTTGGCAAGGGCGGGAACGAGCGTCTTGTGTCCGGCGGCGAGGCTCGAAATGCCGATCACATGAACGTCGTTTTCGATCGCGTCGCGGGCCGCTTCTTCCGGCGTCTGGAACAGCGGTCCGACATCGACATCGAATCCAAGATCGGCGAATGCGGTTGCGATGACCTTGGCACCGCGGTCGTGACCGTCCTGGCCCATCTTGACGACGAGCATGCGAGGACGACGGCCCTCGGCTTCGGCGAAAGCCTCGATCTCCTTCGAAATCTGCATGAAGCCCTCATCACCTTCATATGCCTGACCGTAAACGCCGGAGATGGATTTGATCTCTGCGCGATGGCGTCCGAAAACCGCTTCCATCGCATCCGAAATCTCGCCGACCGTCGCCCGCGCCCGCGCCGCATCGATCGCCAGCGCAAGAAGATTGCCCTTGCCGCGCGCACCTTCGGTCAGCGCCTCAAGAGCCTTCCGGCACGCCTCCTCGTCGCGCGCTGCGCGTACCTTCTTCAGCCGTTCGACCTGGGAGGCCAGCACCTTGGCGTTGTCGATATCGAGAATTTCGATCGGATCGTTCTGGGCCGGACGGTACTTGTTGACGCCGACGATCACCTCTTCGCCACGGTCGATTTTTGCCTGCCGCCGCGCCGCCGCTTCCTCGATCTTGAGCTTCGGCATGCCGGTGCCCACGGCCTTTGTCATGCCGCCGAGTTCCTCGACCTCTTCGATGAGCTTCCACGCTTCCTTGACCAGCGAATGCGTCAGCGTCTCCATATAGTAGGAGCCGCCGAGCGGATCGATCACATTGGTGATGCCTGTCTCGTGCTGGATGACGAGTTGCGTGTTGCGCGCGATGCGCGCGGAAAAATCCGTCGGCAGCGCGATAGCCTCGTCGAGTGCATTCGTGTGGAGCGACTGCGTGCCGCCGAGGACGGCCGCCATCGCCTCGATCGTCGTGCGGATAACGTTGTTGTAGGGATCCTGTTCCGTAAGCGAGACACCAGACGTCTGGCAATGCGTCCGCAGCATGGACGACTTCTGATCCTTCGGCTTGAATTCCGCCATGATCTGCGCCCAGAGAAGGCGCGCCGCCCGCAGCTTGGCAATCTCCATGAAGAAATTCATGCCGATGGCAAAGAAGAATGACAGGCGCGGCGCGAAATCGTCCACATCGAGGCCTGCAGAAAGCGCGGCGCGAACATATTCGCGCCCATCCGCGAGCGTAAAGGCAAGCTCCTGCACCTGCGTCGCGCCGGCTTCCTGCATGTGATAGCCGGAAATCGAAATCGTGTTGAAGCGCGGCATGTGCTTCGAGCAGAAGCCGATAATGTCCGAGATGATCCGCATGGAGGGTTCGGGCGGATAGATGTAGGTGTTGCGAACCATGAACTCCTTCAGGATGTCGTTCTGAATGGTTCCCGAAAGCAGCTCCGGCTTAACGCCCTGCTCTTCCGCGGCAACGATATAGTTCGCGAGAATGGGAACCACGGCTCCGTTCATGGTCATCGACACCGACATCTCATCGAGCGGAATCTGGTCGAAGAGAATCTTCATGTCTTCGACGCTGTCGATCGCGACGCCTGCCTTGCCGACATCGCCGACCACGCGGGGGTGATCGCTGTCATAACCGCGATGGGTCGCCAGATCGAAAGCGACGGACAATCCCTTCTGCCCGGCCGCGAGATTGCGGCGGTAGAAGGCGTTCGATTCTTCAGCCGTCGAAAATCCCGCGTACTGACGGATCGTCCAGGGCCGTCCGGCATACATCGTCGCCTGCGGCCCGCGCGTATAGGGTGCAAGACCGGGCAGCGTGTTCGTGTCGTAACCCTCTGCAGCGATCCGCTCGATATCCTCGGCCGTGTAAAGAGCCTTGACGTCGATCCCCTCCGGGGTGCGCCACACAAGCGATTCCGGACCCGCCCCCTTGGTCTGCTTCGCGACCTCGGCTTCCCAGTCCTTGAGCGTCTTCCTGTCGGCCATCTTCGTCTCTACTCACGGCAAATTGCGAAATTTCACTGGAGACAGCATAACATACCGCTCTCCGCCACCCCAAAAGGCGGCGGGAGTATCCGGGAAGCGCCGCGGCCGGTCAAACCGCTCTGAAGAAGGGGCGGGAACGCCGCTATTTCGCTGCGTCACCATATGGGTTCAAATGAAAAAAGGCGGACCAGGTTCGCCACAACAAGGAAATCTGAGGGGAATATGCCAGCAGCAAGCATTCAACTGACCTCGAAAGCCGGTGTCGTGATCGCCCTGAGTGTCGCCGCGCTCGCTCTCGCGGCCTGCAGTGGAGGCGGAGCCGCCCGCAAGCGTGACGCCGATGGGCGCGTCATCCCGACCCTGGCAGAGCAGGACCCCGTTGGCACACTCTATGCTAAATCCGTAAGCCAGGCTTCCCGAGGCGAATGCGGCGAGGAGACCTCCAATGTTCTGACCTGCTTTGCCTATCGGGGCCATGGCTATGAGGGGGCGCAGATGGCGCTGGGTCAGTGCCTGATCGCCACCGGCAAGGAAACCGAAGGCGCCGAATGGGTGCATCGCGCCGCCCAAAGCGGCTGGCCCGATGCACAAAAACTGATGGCCTCGCTCTATCTGAAGGGCCAGGGCGTTCCGCAGGATGCCGTTGAAGGCGCCAAATGGGCAAAGCTCTACAGCCGCAACCCGAGCCTGCTTTCTCTCGGCGTTCAGCCCGATGTCTCCGTTGCACAGGAATTCCGCGGCAGCTTGACCAGTGAGCAGATTTCGGCCGCCGACCAGCGGGCGGCAAGCTGGATTCCGACCTATTGGACGCCTTCAACCGCGGTCGATCGCGATGTGAAGAGAAGTTGTGCGGTCGAAGGCAAGCGCCCCGTACCCACGTCCGCAGACGTGATAACGGTGCCGGACGCCTACTAACCTCGCCGTCGGGGCGCGCCGAAGAACCCTGTCCGCAACACGCGGACGGGGTTTTTTCATTGTCTCCGGCAGAATTCGGGCATTCAGGGAAACTTTACCTTCGTGGCGTGAACTGGGCAGGGGGGGAGGCGTCCAATCTGGGGGAGGAGACCCCGTCGAGATGCCCGGCACGAGCATCCATTCGAGCCCGATCGCTTCGGACAGCAGGAACGCTACCGGAGACGAACGTGTTTCTGCCATTCGTCTCGAGCTCTACCGCGCCATCATGCGGGCCTATCGCGGGATGCCGGTCCTCTTCCCCGCGATATCGGGCGCTGTCGTTTTCACCTTCCAGCCGGCCTTTCCCCAGCCGGTAATCGTCCTGTGGTGGCTCGCCATTGTGGCGGGCTGGGCCGAGTACGCTTTTTTCCAGCAGCGCTTCTTTTCCGCCGACGACCGCCACGAGGCTGACGCCGACGATTGGATACGTCCGACGGCCATCCGCTACTGGATTCTCAACCTCGTCTGGCTCGGCGTGATACCGTTCTTCTGGCAGACGGATGGCGGCATTCAGAACCTCGCCATCCTGACAGTGCTCGTCATCCACGTCGTGATGGCATCGCAGATCGCCTACCATCTCCTGCCGATATTCCTGTCGGTCACCGCACCTGTCATTACCGCGGTGATTGTTGTCTGCATCTGGACGCTCGATCCGGTTTTCATGGCGCTCGGATTCGCCTGCATTCCGGCCTATCTTCTTCTTGCGCGCGTCGCCGGGCAGCAGAGAGCCAACGCGGTCGAGACGCACGATCTCCGCTTCCGGAACGCCGATCTCATCGAGGATCTCGGCCACGCACGCGACATTTCGGAGGCCGCCCGCCGATGCGCCGAGGAGGCAAACGACGAGCTTCAACGGCGCGAACATCATTTCCGCGCACTGGTGGAGAATGCATTCGACGTCGTCCTCGTCACCGACGAAAACGCCATCATCCAATACGCCTCGCCGGCCGCAGAGAAACTCGGCCTCTCGCATGAGGCGTTGATCGGCCTGAACGGCCTCAAGCTGCTGACGGAGGATCAGAGGGCTCGGGTTCTCAACGAGCTTACCAGCAGGCAATCCGAACCCGGCGAAACGATCTCATACGAACTTGCGATTCCCCGCTACACAGGAGGCGCGACCCCCCGAAACGCGGCGCACACGGTCTGGATCGAATCGAGCATCACCAACCTTGTCGACGATCCCAACGTTCGCGGCTACGTCATCAATATGCGCGACATTACCGCAAGAAAGCGCACCGAAACCGAACAGCGCAACCAGTTCCGGGTATTGCGCGCGCTGGCGACAGGCGCGCCGCTACACGAAGTCATGTCGCTCCTCGCGCTTGGATCGGAGGAGGCGAACCCTTCCGGTCGCGCCGCGGTCTTTCTTATCGATCCCGAATGCAATCTCCTGACATGCGCCGCGCCGCATCTGCCCGCCGACTTCGGTGAATGGGTCGACGAGTTCTGGAAGGAGCAACGCGACGGAATTTTCGGCCGTATCGCACTTGCCGGAACCAAGATCGTGACGACGGATCTTCAGGAAGAGCACCACGGCGCGCAGATATCCTCCTACATGCGCAGCGCGGACATACAGTCGCTGTGGTTTCAGCCAATCATGTCGCATGGCGGAAAGGTTGTAGGCGCATTCGCGTTGTATTTCCCCGACGCCTACAAACCGGGCGCATGGGAATCCGATTATCTGCTCGGCGCGGCGCATCTCGCGGGCATAGCGATCGAACGCCGCAGGGCAGACGAAGAATTAAAGCGAGCGACCGAAGCTGCCGAGCTTGCCAACCGCGCGAAATCGAAATTCCTGGCGAACATGAGTCATGAACTCCGCACGCCGCTCAACGCAATCATCGGCTTCTCCGAGATCATGCGGCAGGAGATGTTCGGCCCGCTCGGTTCCGACCGTTATCGCGAGTACACAAGCGACATACAGGACAGCGGGCGGCACCTTCTGAACGTCATCGACGACATTCTCGACATATCGAAGATCGAGGCGGGCCGCTACGCGCTGGAGGATGAAGAGGTGGATCTGGCCGCCGTGCTGCGGTGGTCGGTTGATATCATGCGCGCCCGCACCATGGACAAGTCGCAGCAGGTACGCCTGCAGATGCTCGATTCCATGCCGATCCTCAATGCGGATCAGCGCGCCATGCGGCAGATCATGCTGAACCTGCTGTCCAACGCCGCGAAGTTCACCGGCGAGGGTGGCAACATCGAGGTAGGCGTCTTCCTCGACGAGGACGGGAACCTTTCAATCTCCGTCCGCGACGACGGCATCGGCATTCCCGAAGACAAGCTTGCCAAAGTCATGGAGCCTTTCGGCCAGGTCGACGACACGAACGCCCGGCAGCACGGCGGCACGGGTCTCGGTCTTCCGATCACGAAATCGCTGATCGAAATGCATGGTGGCAGCTTCGCGCTGGAGAGCACGGTCGGCGAAGGCACGACCGCGAGGATGACGCTGCCCGGCTGGCGCCTGACCTGGCCCGCAGACAAGGCAAAAACCGCCACGCCCTAGCGCGGCGGCTTTCACCGGAGCTCGATTTGTCCCGATCCTATTCGGCAGCCTTTGCGGGCCGCCGGGCGCCGATCATGCCGAAGAGATGGCCGCCAACCTTGCGCATCTGTATCTGCTCCGATCCCTCGGTGATGCGATAGCGGCGATGGTGACGATAGATGTGTTCGAAAGGCTTGTGGCGCGAATAGCCCATGCCGCCGTGAACCTGCATCGCAAGATCGGCCGCCTCGCAGACGAGACGGTTCGCGCGGTAGTTGCACATCGAAACCTTGTCCGAAAGATACTTGGCGACGTCCGGCTTCGGCATCTGATCCATCTGCCAGGCGGTCTTGTGGATCAGCGTGCGGATCATTTCGGCTTCGGTATGCGCTTCGACAAGCGGAAACTGGATCGCCTGGTTGACCGACAGCGGTTTGCCGAACGGTTTGCGCTCCTTCGAATATTTCACGCTTTCATTGATACAGAACTGCGCCGCCCCGACGCTCGACGCGGCCTGACGGATACGGTTTTCATGGACGAAATGCTGGGCAAGCTCGAGCCCGCGCTCTGGATCGCCAAGGTAGGAATCTTCTGGAACCCAGACATTGTTGAATGAAACGCGCGGATGGTCCGTGGGCATGTTGAAGGTCCAGAGATATTCTTCGACCTGCACGCCGGGCGTGTCCATCGGCACTATGAAGCAAGTGATGCCCAGCGGATCGCCGTCCTTGCCGCTCGTCCGCGCGAACACGAAGTCGTGCGTCGCGACATGAAGACCGGTGTTCCACATCTTCCGGCCGTTGATAACCCAGCCGTCGACCCCATCGCGCTTTTCGCGCCGGCCATGGGTCTCCATCCAGGTTGCGTCCGAACCGTGATCCGGCTCCGTGAGGCCGAACGCGACGCGGATCGATCCGTCGAGCGAGCCGGGAATGAAGGTCTTCTTCTGCTCTTCGGTGCCGAAATCGCGGAACATCAGCACAGTCGGGAAATTGCCGACAATCGAACTTTCGTTCTGCAGGTCGTTGTGAAGACCAAGCCCTTTCGCCGCCAGATGTTCGCGGATCACGGCCATGCCGAGGTTGGTACCGTCCCTGCCGCCATATTCCTTCGGCAGGGCGTAACGCAGATGGCCGGCCTTGTCCGCCCGCCGGCGCATCTCGCCGAGAAGTTCTTCCCAGTCGTGACGCGGCAGGCCCTGATTGTCCCAATCGGTACGTGCATGTTCGCGCCGGTGGTCGAAAAAGCGCTCATTGTCGTCCTGGGCCTGAAGCGGCTTGATCTCCTTCTCGATGAAGTCGTCGAGCACGTCCAGATAATCGGTAATTTCCTTGGGAATCCCGAAGTCCATCGATCTGTCTCCCGATTGCCGCATGCCTCTTGAGTGGGCCCGGCGGCGCTGTCTCACAATGTCGATCACGACACTATAGACCGCGGTCCACTATTCGGAAGGGCACGGCATCGCCGCCGCTGCAGGACAACCGCGTCGACGCTGCCGAAGGGAGTTCGAATTTTTTCCGTTAACCTTTCGTCCGCCTAAGCCCTTGTACAGACACAACATTTAGCCGTGAACGAAGGTGGAAAATCGCCCGGTCACCGATTCGGACCCGGTTCGTTCGCGCAATATTCCGTTCCTTAATGCCTCCTCGGTTAATGCGTTGGCGGTCTTGCATCGCATCTGTTTTGCGCGGAAGGTGCGCCTCGAAACATGAGTACCTCGTCTCTCCAGTATCCCTCCGGCCAGACCCGAGACCGCCTCGCGGAACGCCGGCGCATAATGGCCGTTCTGGGCCCCACGAACACCGGCAAAACCCATCTCGCGATCGAGCGCATGATGGGCCACGAAACCGGCATGATCGGCCTCCCGCTCCGGCTCCTCGCGCGTGAGGTCTATGACCGGGTCGTGAAAGTGAAGGGCGCCCGCAACGTCGCCCTCATCACGGGCGAGGAGAAGATACTTCCCGCTTCCGCTCGCTATTTCATCTGCACCGTCGAAGCGATGCCGCTTGAGCGCGAGGTCGATTTCCTCGCAGTGGATGAAATCCAGCTCGCCGCTGATCGCGAGCGGGGCCGCACCTTCACGGATCGTCTGCTCCGCGCACGCGGCCATTCCGAAACCATGATGCTCGGCTCCGAAACCGCGCGGGGTCTCATCCAGAAACTCCTGCCCGACACACATTTCATCAATCGGCCGCGTTTCTCGGAACTGTCATGGACCGGCTCGAAGAAGATCACGCGCCTGCCCCGCCGGTCCGCTGTCGTCGCCTTCTCCGCCGACCAGGTCTATGCGATCGCTGAACTGATCCGCCGCCAGCGCGGGGGCGCAGCCGTCGTAATGGGAGCCTTGAGCCCGCGCACCCGCAACGCCCAGGTGGCGCTCTACCAGTCCGGCGAGGTCGACTTCCTGGTGGCGACCGACGCCATAGGCATGGGCCTCAACATGGATGTCGACCATGTGGCGTTCGCCTCGACGCAGAAATTCGATGGCCGCCAGCACAGGCCCTTGCAGGTATCCGAACTCGCCCAGATCGCCGGACGGGCCGGCCGCTACATGAACAACGGCACTTTCGGCATCACGGGCGATGCCACTGCCCTCTCCGACGAGACCATCTCCCGCATCGAAAACCACCAGTTCGAACCTGAGCGCGTTTTCCAGTGGCGCAACCCGCACCTCGAATTCTCGAGCGTCACCGCCCTGATGAAGAGCCTCGAAGCCGCTCCTGCAAGGCCGGGGCTGGCGAGAGCGCAGGTTGGCGACGATCTGGAGGCACTGACCCGCATGGTGCGCGATCCCGATGTGAGCGCTTGCCTGCGTTCGACCTCCGCGGTCAGGCGCCTCTGGGAAGTGGCGCAGGTTCCCGACTTCCGTAAAACGCTCGCAAGCGAACATGCGGGCCTTCTGACGCGTCTTTTCCTTTTTCTCATGGAACCGTCCGCGGAGGGAACCGGACGCATCCCGGACGACTGGCTCAATGGCCAGATGAAGAGCCTCGACCGGACCGAAGGCGACATCGATATACTGGCTGCGCGCCTTGCCCATATCCGTACGTGGACTTATGTGGCGAACCGGGCGGATTGGCTCCACAATCCTGCTCATTGGCAAGAGCGCACGCGTGCGATAGAGGATAAGCTGTCCGACGCTCTGCACGAGCGTTTGACGCAGCGGTTCATCGATAGGCGAACCAGCGTATTGATGAGGCGGCTGCGCCAGAACGAGGATATCATGACGGCAGTAAACGGCGACGGCGAAGTACTGGTTGAGGGCGAATATGTCGGACGCCTGCATGGTTTTGTCTTCGTGCCCGACCCGCGGGCCGAAGGCGAGCAGGGGCGCATCCTGCGTAACGCGGCAGCCCAGGCGCTTTCAGGCGAGATCGCGAGCCGCGCGCAGCGCCTCGTCACGGCACCGGATGCCGACATCTCACTATCCGAACATGGACGCATCCTCTGGGCCGGACATCCTGTCGCCGAACTCCGGGGCAGTGGCAACATTCTGGTTCCGCGCGTGGAACTCGTGGCTGGCGAGGAGCTGAACGGTCCGGCGCGGGAAGCTGTGCAGGCACGCCTCGAAGCCTGGCTGAAGATGCATGTTGCGAACGTGCTTGCACCGCTTGTGTCGCTTCGCGATGCTGCAGATGTCGAAGGCTTGGCACGCGGCATCGCTTTCCGGCTCGTTGAAAACCTGGGCTCTCTGACGCGCGAGAGCGTTGCCGAAGACGTGCGCGCACTCGATCAGGCCGCACGCGGCCAGCTCCGCAAGCACGGCGTGCGCTTCGGTGCCTATTCGATCTTCATGCCGGCGCTTCTGAAGCCTGCGCCGGCGCGCTTGCGGTTGACGCTTTGGGCGCTTGCCAATGCAGCGGGAGAAGGCGAAGCCTTCGAAAACCTGCCCGCGCCGCCAACACCCGGCCTTACCTCCGTGCCTGCGGATCCCGCTGCACCGGAAGGCTTCTACGAGACCGTCGGCTTCCGCGTCTGCGGCACGCGTGCCGTCCGCATCGACATGCTGGAGCGCGTCGCCGACCTGATCCGCCCGGTCATAGCGGCGCGCACCTATAATGGCGGCTTCATCGTCACGCCTGACATGATGTCGCTCGTCGGATGTTCGGGGGAGGAGTTCGCAAGCCTTCTTCGAGGTCTCGGCTACCGCTCGCAGGTCGAAGCCGTGACGCCGCCAGCGAAGGAAGCGCCGAAGGAAAACGAGGCGGCACCGGCTGCGGAGCAGGGCGCGGAGGCGGATGCGACTTCCGCGCTGAGTGCCGTGGAAACACCGGAAGAGCCCGCCCCTGCCGGAGAACCGGAAGAGATGCCGGCAGCGGATGTCTCTGCACCCGTTGAGGCGGCGGACGAAGGCGAGGCGACGCCGGAAGAACAGGCAAGCGCTCCAGCATCCCCCGAAACCTCATCCGAGGCGGTGTCCGTTGGAGCCACTCTCGCCGCAGAGACCGCGGCTCCGGTCGAAATGGAAATCTGGCGCCCGGTGCGCAAGCGGCACGGCGGCAAGCCCGAGAACGAACGCAAAAAGCCGCGCCGCGACAAGAAAAAGCACGATGGCGAACAGGAAGCGCATGGCAACAAGCCGCAGCGCCGCGACCGTCGCCCCACCCCGCCGGCGAAGCCCGACCGGAAGCCGCGCGAGCGCGAGCCCGATCCGGATTCGCCCTTTGCCGCCCTCGCCGTCCTGAAGGAACGTGTGCGCGGCAACGGCTCCTGAACATGAGCGATGCGATGGGTCAGCCTGGCCAGCGGATCGATCGCTGGCTCTGGTGCGCCCGGTTTCTGAAAACCCGCTCGCTCGCCGCCGCTCTCGTCCAGTCGGGCCGCATTCGCATCAATGGTGAGCGCATTTCGAAGGCGAGCCGGGCCATCCGCCCGGGCGACGTCCTCACCTTCCCTCTCGGTCCCCATATCCGGGTGCTGAAAATTCTTTTTCTCGCCGAGCGGCGTGGACCCGCACCGGAAGCCCGATCGCTCTATGAGGACCTCGACCCGCCCTCCCCCTTGTCGTCCCGAACCGAACCTTCGGATTTCCATGGCCCGGTACGGGATGCGGGCTCCGGCCGCCCCACGAAGAGAGAACGGCGGCAGATCGAAACACTCCGCGGGAATGACGAGTAATTCACATTTCTTTGTGTGCTTGAATAATTCTTCCGGCCACTATAGGTAAAATTCTCATGATCGACCGGCTCAAATCCTTCCTGCTCGGAAGCCCTGAAGAAGCACCTCGGGAATTCGGCGACCTTCAGGTCGCCGTGGTGGCCCTGCTCATCAGGGCGGCAACGTCCGATGCTCGATTTGGGGAGGAAGAACGGGACACCATTCGCCGCATCGCGGCCGACTCCTTCGGCCTGACGCCGGAAGCCGTGGCTTCTCTTGTGAAGGAGGCCGAGGGCGAGGAATCGGAGACACTCGACCTTCATCGCTGGGCTCAGGCGATCAAGCGGGCCTATAGCGAGGAAGAGCGCGTCGGGGTAATCGAAAAGATGTGGGAAGTCGTCTACGCGGACGGCGTTCTCGACGATTATGAAGCCAATTTGTTGCGGCGCGTCGCGGGGCTGATATACGTTCCCGATCGCGAATCCGGGCAGGCGCGCCAGCGTGTCATCGCCCGGCTCGGCATAACGCCCCGTAAGCAAGGATAAGCAAAGGGGGGAGACCCCGGAAGGAGCGTTCGCTGCGAGGCGGCGGCGCCATTGGAGAGTGCGATGACCTATATCGTGACCGACGCCTGCATCCGCTGCAAGTACATGGACTGCGTGGAGGTTTGCCCTGTGGACTGCTTCTACGAGGGCGAAAACATGCTGGTCATCCATCCCGACGAATGCATCGATTGCGGCGTCTGCGAGCCCGAATGCCCGGCCGAAGCCATCAAGCCGGATACCGAGCCGGGTCTCGAAAAATGGCTGGAGCTCAATACCGAGTACGCCTCGAAATGGCCGAACATCACGATCAAGCGCGAACCGCCGGCCGACGCCGACGATTGGCAGGGCGTCGCGGACAAGTTCGAGCAGCATTTCAGCCCCGAACCGGGCGAAGGCGACTGAGGCCGTCGAGGGGCTCTCCAACCCCTCGAAAGGCGCAGGAAACTGCGAAGAAAAGCGCCTATCCTCCTGTGTTAACTGTCTTTTCTGCGGACGTCCTTCCAAAGGGCGGGCCTTTGTGCTATATATGTCGCACAGGAATTTCCGCGAATGCAGGCGCATAAACCCAAAGTTCTAAGAATGCGCTGGTAAGCGTCTAACCGGTCTTCGGCTCGAGGCGGCTAGCCGTTAGCCGTCGACAGGGTTGGAGATGTTGAGCCCGATGGAAGGCCGCACTTCGTCCAGGACGTTGCAAGGTCCCGGCGCCGAGCCTTCCTGGAAGGCGCTGGTGTCGCCTTCGATGTCGGTCTTCTTGTTCGATGACTATGGAGAGGCGGGATAATGTCTCGCCTGCGGGTTTTCGACGGCTGGGCGATGAAGATGCGTATCTGCGGACATGAAATGCTGAGCCGTGAAGAGGGCATACCGCCGCTTCCGGCCTTTGGAAACGAGAAAGGCTGGGTATAGGAAAGACGATGGCGAGCAAAACCACCAAGACACCCAAGTCCAAGTCTGCACCCGCAAAATCGCCCGCGAAATCCAGGGTAGCGGCGAAGCCGGTCAAGGCGCGCGCCAAGACGGCGGCAGCCAAGACCAAGGCGACGAAAGCCGCGCCTGCCAAGGCGAAAACCGCCGCCGGGAAGACGAAGGCCGCGCCCAAAGCGGCAGCCAAGACGGCGAAGCCGGTTAAGAGCAAGGCCGCTCCGAAGACAACCGCCAAGGCCGCCGCGCCGAAGAAGACCGCCGAAAAGCCAAAGGCGAAAGCTGCCCCCGCAAAGCCCGCTCCCAAGAAGAAGGAGCCAGCGGCAAAGCCGGAAGCAAAGGCCGCCCCCAAGCCGGCCAAGGCCACGCCCAGCAATGCGGCAAGCAAGCTGATGGCGGCGGCGAAGAGCCGCGCCGAAAATGCACGCAAGGCCGACGCCGCGAAAGCGGCGAAGGAAACCGCCGAGGCGAAGCAGGCAAAGCCGGAGGCGCCGAAGGCGAAGGCCGAGCCCGCAAAACCTGCGGCGCCGCGTCCGAACTTCAAGGCGAAGGAATACGTGGTCTACCCGGCGCATGGCGTCGGCCAGATCCTCGAAATCGAAGAGCAGGAAGTGGCCGGCCACAGACTGGAGCTTTTTGTCATCAACTTCGACAAGGACAAGATGACGCTCCGGGTTCCGACCAACAAGGCGACAGCCGTTGGCATGCGCAAGCTTTCCGACGCCGGCGTCGTCGACTCCGCACTCGAGACACTGCGTGGCCGCGCCCGTATCAAGCGCACCATGTGGAGCCGCCGCGCCCAGGAATACGAAGCCAAGATCAACTCCGGCGATCTGATCTCGATCGCCGAGGTGGTCCGTGACCTCTACCGTTCGGACCGGCAGCCGGAACAGTCCTACTCCGAACGCCAGCTCTACGAAGCGGCGCTCGATCGCATGGCGCGCGAAGTAGCGGCCGTCGAGCGCATCGGCGAGGACGCCGCCATCGAACGGGTGGAGCAGGCTCTTCAAGGAACGCCCAAGGGCGAAAAGACGCCGAAGTCGGACGAGGCGAGCGAGGCGGCGTGACGCGTTCAGCGCGCATTGCGGATTGAGCTTCGAAAGGCCCGGCAGAGATGCTGGGCCTTTTTGCATGAGGGAACCGCCTTATCCCGCGGCAAAGCACGGAAACCGGAACGTTTTTGAAGCTATCGAGTTGATCTCAAACGGAGCCCGAGACGTAGAAAAAACAGGATGCGCTACGCGAGCCCCACATCCAGCAAGGGAGACCGGGATGGCACATATGGACACGCCTGAAACCCAGCGGGCCAACCGTCGCTACATGAAGAGCGCGATGACGGTGCCGCTTCTCGACGAACGTCACGAATTCGAACTTGCCCGCCGGTGGAAAGAACAAAAGGATGAGCACGCCCTGCACGAACTCACACGTGCCTACATGCGTCTTGTCATTTCCCTGGCCACGCGGTTCCGCAACTACGGCCTTCCCTATGGCGACCTCATACAGGAAGGCAATGTAGGCCTCATGCAAGCCGCGGCCCGCTTCGAACCGGATCGAGGTGTCCGCTTCTCCACCTATGCGAGCTGGTGGATCCGCGCGGCAATCCAGGACTACATCCTGCGCAACTGGTCGATCGTCCGGACGGGAACGACAGCGGCGCACAAGTCGCTCTTCTTCAACCTTCGCCGTTTGCGCGCGCTCATCGCCAACGGAACGCGGCAAAACCTGACAGAGGAAGACCGGATATTCATCGCCAAGAGGCTCGGCGTGGGCATACGGGACGTGGAGACGATCGACGCTCGCCTGACGAGCGGCGACCGCTCTCTCAATGCGGCCGTTGCCGACAGCACGTCGGCGGAAAGCACCACCGAGTGGCAGGATCTCCTGCCCTGCGACAGGCCTCTGCCGGACGAGGAAGTCATGGAAAGCCACGACGGAAGGCAGAGATCCAGGTGGATCGAAAGCGCTCTCGAGAGCCTCAATGAGCGCGAGCTCATCATCATCAGGCAACGCCGCCTTCGCGACGAGGCCGTCACTCTCGAAACCCTGGGTGCGCAGCTTGGCATATCGAAAGAGCGCGTGCGCCAGATCGAGCACGCCGCACTCCGGAAGCTCAGGGACGCGCTGCTGAGCAAAGTCCCCAATCCGGAGGAAGCCGGCCTTCTCGCCTGAGAAAGCTATTTCCCGACGATGATCTTCACGCGCTGTCCGGCTGCCGGCTGTGCGTTCGGGTCAAGTCCGTTCAACACCCGGAAGCGCTCGGCCGCGAAATCCGAAAATATCATCCGCCGGCCAAGGCTCTCTGCCGTATCGCCTCTGCGAACCGTCACGACCGAGATACGCAGAGGTTTGACCGCGCGCGCTTCCGCCGCCGAGATTTTCCGGAAACTCATGACGAGAGAATGGAGCGCAGCGTCATAGCGATTACCCGCCTGCGGCAACGTACCCGTCAGAAAGCGGTAGACCTGATCCGGCGCGTATTCGATGGCGACAAGACGTCCATTGTATTTGCCTATCGCCGTAGTCGCCGTCGCCGCCTTCATGCCGTTCACGGAGAAGCGCTCGATCGGCGAGAGCCGGACGCCGCTTGCCCAGACGTTCGACAAGTAGTCCCCGATCTCGACTCCGGCATCTTTCTTTGCGCCGTCAAATTGCGCCACCGTGCCTTCGGGCCCCTCGACAAGCACCACGCGGGCCGAATTGGTAATTGCAAAACGCGGCGGTGCATTGAAGGCGAAGCGCATTTCGGGGTGGATGAACTCGCGATCGCGCACCACCCCCTGTTTTGGATCGTCTCCGTAGAGCATGCCATCTATAGCGGTCAGGTAGATATCGCGATTTCGCGCATTTTGCCCCGGCGCCACCCCTGTCGCGCGCGCATGTTCGACGGCGGCCGCAATGCGGTCCGGCGTTCCAGGGTGGCTCGCCAGCCAGTCGTTGCGCGACGCGTCGTATTCTGCGTTGCGTACCCTTGCATTGAGCGCCTGTTGTGCACCCATGGACTGAAGAAAGTCAGCCGCGGCATAAGGATCGTAACCGGAACCCGCGAGATAACGGACGCCAAGCATGTCCGCCTCATATTCCTGGTCGCGCGAATAGCTCGCAAGCAGACCCTGACCGCCCAGCCCCGCAACCTGGTTGAGCGCGTCACTGCCGACGACCGCTCCAAGAACCGCTCCCAACAGAGAGGTTCCGAGCGCCGCCGTCTGCCTCTGCGCCGAATGGCGAGCGTTGACGTGCCCGATCTCGTGACCGATGACGCCCGCGAGTTCTGCTTCGTCGTTGACGAGCGCCATCAGCCCGCGCGTCACATAGACGTAGCCGCCGGGCAGAGCAAAGGCGTTGATGACGGGACTGTCGAGTACGGTGACACGATAGGGACCGTCGGGCCGGTTCGTTGCTTTAACGATTCGTGCTGTGATGCCCGCGACGTAACTGCCGAGCTTCGCATCCCCGTAAGCACCGCCATAGGCCTTGAGAATCTTCGGGTGGTTTTCGGCGCCCGCGCGAGCTTCCTGTTCCGCGGACATGATCGGCGCAAGCTGCCGTTCGCCCGTCGCGGGATTGGTCGCGCAGCCAGCTACGGCAAGGAGACACGCGGCGAGCGGGATAGCACGAAGGGCGGCAAGAACCGCAGCGACAGAGCGTCTCAACATCTACCTCCGCTTACCGGCGAAACACCGGAATGTCATTCGGCGGCGCCGACGAATTCGATTTGCTCCGGGTGCGTTGCTTCCATCTCCGGACCGTTGTAGCGGTCGAGCCACCCGCGGACCCGGACCCGCCTTCCTGCAAGCGCCCGGACATCTGCGGCTTCCGTCCCGGCAAGGAAGGATGCCCACGGCTCTTCCGTTCCGAAAAGCTTAACGTCCCGCTCCTGAACTGTCACGGTGAAGTCCTCTCGGTAATCGTCGCCGAAATTGAGATACAGCCTTCCACGCACGAGCGCGGCGGACGCCACCCTACCCTCGACAAGCTCGAAGCGCCCGGTACGTTCCAGAAGAACCGGAACATCGGCCGCGTCGCGGATGTCGTAGAAATCGTTCGCCCATATGCCTAGGGCTTTTCCTCGCGCGGCCCGTTCCGCCTCCAGAAGCTCTTCGCTGCAGGCCCGGTTGTCACTGAACGTATAGACACGTGCGAGCCCCCGCCCGAGTATCTCCTTCTGCAGCCAGTCGAAACCGCCATTCTCACGCGCGATAAAGACCTGCGCCAGCACGCGCTTGTGCCTGTCTATACGCGCTCCGCCAAACCGGAGCATCGCGAGCTTCCCGAGCGCAAGGCCGGCGACGGCATCGCGCACTTCGTTGGCAAGTGGCCAGGTCTCGAAGTTCGGACGCCCGAGTGGCAGCTTCGGCGCCTGGATGCCGGTCAGCCGGACTTCACGGCCATCTTCGAGAACCAGTGTGTCGCCGTCGATGACGGACGCAACAACGGATGCCGCCTCGTCTTCTTCCAGCAAACATTCGGAAGCAAAGGCAGCGCCACCCCCATGGATGCCGGGAGCAGCGAGTGGAACGAGAAAAATGAGAAGAGCAAAATGGCGGACAAGCGGCAGGCGCCCCGCAACTATACGCAGGAACATTCCGTCACCACCCGCCTTCGGCTTGCCCTTGTTTCAGACCGAATCTCCCACACGCGGCGAGGAATCGCCTCGCAGGGCGATGATGGCGGCCTCGGTCCGGTTGCGCACGCCGAGCGCCTGCAGGATCGCGTTGACATGCAGCTTGACCGTCGCGATCGAGATGCCGAGTACCCGCGCAATTTCCTGGTTCGAGCGGCCCTTGCCAAGTTCCTGGAGCACTTCTCTCTGGCGAGGCGTAAGCTTGTCCTGCCCCGCACCAAGAAACGCCCTGGACGGCTCGGCGAACCCCTCCGCCTCCGCAGTCAGAAGGATATCCGGCACGTAGCGCCCGCCCATTTCAATCATCCGCAGCGCACTCTCGACAAGATTGACGCCCAGATTTTTGGGAATAAAGCCCGCAACACCGAGGTCCATGACTTCACGCACAAAGCCGGGCGAACTCTTGTCGCTGAACACGGCGACCCTGCCATTCGTCCTCGACACGAAGTCGCTCAACACTTCTGTGTTCGACAAAGCCCCGCTGCCGGCGTCAAAAAGGACGAGGTCCGCAAGGCCCGTATCTATCCCATTGAGTGGGCGCGGCCCTGCCGCCACCCTGATTTCCGCGCCGGAGTAAAGCCGCTTGGCAATCGAGGCCAGCCCCTCGCAAAAGACCGGTTGCTCGCCGACAATGAGAATACGCATCAGGCACCCCGCCTTCCGGAAGGCGCGGCGCCCCTCTGTTCGTCTGGCGCTACGGCGCAATCTTCACGTGTTTCAAGCGAGTTCATACAACCCGAGTCAACCTTGGAGCGTATCTGTAGATATTTAGGCCAAAGTGGAGATAGACGCAAAGAATGAAGTTTGCATTGGCCGCATCCCGCCTGCAGGGAGCTATTGCAGTGCGGGAAGAGCTGACCTAGGTTTCGCAGCGCGACGGCCCGCTTTCGCGCGGTGTTGTGCGCATTTTTGAGACCCCGTAGCTCAGCTGGATAGAGCATCAGATTCCTAATCTGAGGGTCGCGCGTTCGAATCGCGCCGGGGTCACCACCTGCCGCGACCGCCGAAGACGCGCCCTGGCAGGCCGACTGCGGGTTCAATCTGAACAAGGCTTGGTCCATTTTTCTCCTCCGGCACGACGTGAGGGTTTGGCGGCGTTCGGGCTAGGCTGTATAACTTTATTGGTACGCCACAAACCATCAATACAAAGATATCTTTGTGTATGTCAACAAGAAATCTTGGCTGATCCGCTTACGCCGACCGGCGTGCGAAACCACACATCCCGTCCTCGCTCGAAAAACCCCCGTTTTTTCGCGGATTTTGGCCAATTTTCCGGTGCACTCTTTCGTTTTTTCGACGGGCGGCCATAGCATATGAGTGTTGCCGAGCGCCTCACGCGAATACGAAGATTTCTTGGTCTCTCTCAGAAGGATATGGGCAAGCGAGTCGGCGTGTCCGGAACGACGTGGCAGAATTACGAACTGGAGAACGCTGCGCCGAACGCCCATGTGCTTGCACATCTGTCGGGCGAGGGATTCGACATGAACTGGGTGCTGACCGGACAGGGCGAGATGCGGAAAAGCGCGGCGCCCGCTCGGAGGCAGGACCGGGGCTTCGCGGAACTGGCCCAACCCGAACTTGCGCGCGACCAGGCGGGCGACGCCCCGTCCCACATATTCGTACCGCGCTACGCGCTGCGCATCGTCGAGGGAGCCGGCGGCACGCGCATGAGGATGGAGGAACGCTCGCTCCTCGACGCGATCGCCTTCCACCGGGACTTCATCGAGACCGAACTGAAGGCGGACCCGGCGCGCCTGCTCGCCGTGGAAATGCCGGACGATTCCATGATGCCGACTTTCTCCGCGGGCGACATACTGCTCGCCGACACCTCGGAGCCGAAAGCGCGCGGCGGCGGCATCTATGTTCTGACGATCGGCAGCACGCTTCTCGTGAGGCGGCTGCAGATGAAGATCGACGGCAGCGTCATCGTCTCGAGCGACAACGCCACCCGCTACCCGCCGGAGGAAATCGGCAAGGACGATGCCGCCTCGCTGAACATCCTGGGACGCGTGATCTGGCGCAGCGGGCGGATGTGAGCGAACGCCGAAAATGACCTCATCCTCCCCCGCCCCCTTCGCGAGCGACGCGAAACGCATTCTCGTCATCAAGCATGGCGCCTTCGGCGACGTGATCCAGGCGGAGGGCGCGCTGCGCGACATCCGCGAGAACCACCCGCACGCCTTCATCGCCGTGCTGACCATGCCCGCCTATCGCGCCATCCTCGCGCGCTGCCCGCATGTGGACGAGGCGATCGTCGACGAACGCGCGCCGCGCTGGCGCATCGACCGGATGCTGGCACTGCGCGCGAAACTGCGCGCTCTCGATGTCGACATGGTCTACGACCTGCAGAATTCGAAGCGCACCGCCTTCTATTTCAGATGGATGCTGAAGGATCGCCGCTGGTCCGGCACGGCGAAGGGATGCAGCCACCCGCACCGCGCGAAAGATCCGAAAAAGATCCGCACGCTCGACCGCCTCGCCGGACAGTTGGAAGATGCGGGCCTGGTGATCCGCCACACGCGCAAGCCCGACGTCTCATGGCTCGCCGACGATGTGAGCGGAATGCTCGCGGCAGCGGGCGTGACGGCACCCTATATCGTGCTCGTGCCCGGCTGCTCCGCGCGCCACCCGCAAAAGCGCTGGCCGCACTACGCGGAACTTGCGGCACGCCTGATCGCGGCGGGTGAGACGATCGTGACGGCGCCGGGCCCCGACGAGGTGGAACTCGCACGCGCCATTCCCGGCACCTGCATCGAAAAGACGAACTGGTCGGCGCTCGCAGGAATATTGAAGGGCGCGCGCTTCGTCATCGGCAACGACACGGGACCGAGCCACCTCGCCGCGCATATGGGCGTTGCAGGGCTTGCGCTGTTCGGATCGCACATGCCGGCGGAACGCACGGGCATACTGACCGAGACCTTCGGCGCCATCGAGGTGGACGACCTCGCCGCGCTACCCGTCGAGCGTGTGTTCGCCGAAACGGAGCGCCGCCTCGCCGCTCACTCGAACTCGGTGTAGGACTTCTCTTCGACGATCGCCGAACCCGTGAGGAGATTGATCTCCTTCTTGATCGCGGCGCGCTTGTCGTTCTGCTTGTAGACGGAACGGGCGAGCTCGATGAATTTCGGCCCGAAATCTTTGTCCGCCTCGCACTGGCGAATGTCGTCCTCGATCACCCAGAGCGCCTCGTTGACCGCCTTCAGCTCGCCTTCGAGGCGGCGCATCTCCGCGCTGTCCTCGATGTTTGCCTTGCGCGCCTCATCGAGCACGGTGAGTTCGTGCCGGACATTGGCGAGCTTTGCCGCATCCGACATCCGCTCCGACTTGATGCGCAGAATGGTGATCTTGTCGATGAGCTCGCCCGGACCGACCTCGATCATGACAGGCTTGGCGTCTTTCTGTGACATGGAAGCTCCGGGCTTTGCGTGACGAATGAGCCTGCTATAGCGCAAGCGCCCCGGGCTTGTCATCCGGCACGGCGCAAATGCGTTAACGGCATTCTCTGCTTGCGGGAGAGCCGCCCCGCGCCGAAGATTGGCGCGAAGCCGAACGAGCCACCGGAGGCCGATGTCCCTGATCTCGAGACTGCTCGACCACCTGCGCGGAAGCGACATGCCCGAGGAGCGTCAGGCCGCGCGCGCCTCGGCGCCCGTACTGATGGTCGACATCGGAGGCTATGCGCACAGGGCGCGCGACTGGTCGGCGGGCGGCGCCTGTATCGAAGGCTTCGCGGAAGCGGTTGCGATCGGCAACATCCTGAGCGGACAACTCTACTGGGCGGGCGACAATCGAAAGCTCGCCTTTGCCGCGGAGGTGATGCGCCTCGATCCCGCGGGCGCGCTGGCGCTGCGCTGGCTCGACCTGCCGCTCGCGATCCAGCAGGAAATGGAAGCGCATATCGGCTGAGGCCGTCGCTGCGTCAGTTGCGCGCGTGAACCCACGCGCTACGCTCCCCCAAAAGCAATCGAAACAGGGAGGACGCCATGACGGCCTACAAGACGCTCATCGTGAAGAAGGACGGCGCGGCCGACCGCGTGACGCTCAATCGCCCCGACGCGCTGAACGCGATGAACCCCGAACTCGTGGACGAGCTGCAGGACTATTTCGGCAAGCTCTACACGGATCATTCCGTGCGCGTCGTCGTGCTGAAAGGCGCGGGTCGCGCCTTCTGCGCCGGCCTCGACCTCAAGGACCGCTCGAACCGCGACGACAGCGGCGCAAGCGGCAGCCCGCAGGCGGGGCTCGTCTCCCAGCGCCGCATCAGCGAGATCGTGATGCGCATGCGCCGCTGCCCGCAGCCGATTATCTCGCTGGTGCATGGCCCCGCTTGCGGCGGCGGCTTCGCGCTGGCGCTCGCCTCCGACATCCGCATCGCGGGCGCAAGCGCGCGCATGAATGCGGCTTTCATAAGGATCGGATTGTCGGCCTGCGATATCGGGGTCAGCTATTTCCTGCCGCGCCTCGTCGGCGTGTCCATCGCATCGGAACTGATGATGACGGGCCGCTTCATCAATGCGGCACGCGCCGAACGCGTGGGCCTCGTGTCGGAAGTGGTGCCGGACGAGAAGCTCGAGGAAGCGGCACAGCCCTATATCGACGACATGCTGACGACCTCGCCGCTCGGCCTGCGGCTGACGAAGGAATGCCTCAACATGTCGGTCGACGCCGGAAGCCTCGAAGCGGCGATTGCCATGGAGGACCGCAACCAGATCCTCTGTGCGCAGACGAAGGATTTCCGCGAAGGCATTTCCGCCTTCCTCGGCAAGCGGGCACCGGAATATACGAATAGCTAGGGGCATCTCCCCTCACCACCCACCCTCCCCTTGGGGAGGATCGAAATTTGCGGGAGCGCAGCGAAGCAAATTTCGGGGCGGGGGGGGGGCCGCCGCGTCGCATCCCCCGCCCCGAGAAATTCTTCGCAAGCTCGAATTTCTCGACCCGCCCCCAGGGGCGGGTGGGAAAAGAGAAAGCCAGGAAGCCCCTCTCTCCCAACGACTTCTCGCGCGCGAAAACGGCCGCCTCGCTGCCCGCGAAGCGGCCGTTCGCCCGCCCATGCCTCTCCCCCGCCGGGCGGGTCTCGTTCGCTGGATCAGAAGCCGAAGACGAGAGCGGCGCTGAGCTCGTCCACGCTGTCGGAATCCATGTCGTAATGCGTCCACTCGGTGCGCACGGAGGTGCTTTCCGCGACGGCGAATTCGGCACCCGCGCCGCCGAGCCAGGAAAGCTCGCGGTCGTCGCCGGGCCGGTCGTAATTGTGGACGCCGCCCTTGCCGTAAACGGCGAGCGCATTCGTCACCGGCCAGGAGACGAGAAGCTCGCCGCCATAGGTATCGACATTGTCGCTCACGCCGCCGACCGTGATGTCGGCGAGATCGGCATAGAAGCCCTGCACGGCGAGATACTGATTGAGACGCCAGCCGGCCATGCCGCGCCAGGTCCAGTCGTCATCGTCATCCGCCCAGCCCCAACCGAGACCGCCGCCCACATAGAGGCCGCGCTGGAAAGCGGTCTGGTTGTAGAGATTGGCGTCGCCCGATGCTCCGGCCGACATATTGCCTGTCTGGGCCGCCGCGCCATTGGCAAAGCCGGCGAGACCCAGCGCAAGGCCGGCGGCACAAAGAATGCGATTTGCGGTTTTCATTTTTCGACAGAGCCTCGTTTCGTTATTCGAAGCCCCCGTATAGCCCGGCGCGACTATCCGCCCCCGCGCCCCGCCGCCGCAAGTGGCCGTTGCATGGCGGCCCTGCCGAATTGCCGCCACAATTGAAGAAGCGCTTGTACCGCAAGCACTTTTCGCGACGGAAAATTATGGGAAAGGCCGGAGGATGCATCGTTTGTCACGTCTGCGTGACCGCGATGCAACAGTTTGTGTGAGTGGAATTGAAAGGCGCAGGGAGAAAGGAACCGGATGCGAGGGACCGATTCGTCCGTTGACGGATGGTGTTGAGCCACCGCTCCCACCCGCCCCTGGGGGAGGGTGGGACGAGAGGTAATTGCGCCGGAACTACTTCTTCTTGCTCATGTCCCCCTTGCTCATGTCGATGAGCGGCATCATGCGGATGGTGGAGGTGCCTTTCGCGACGATGTCGCCCGCCGCGTTTTTCAGATTGCCTTCGGCGAACATGGTGGAGCGGCCGCGCCGCTCGATCCAGCCTTCGGCGACGAGACGGCCGGGCGTGGCGGGCGCGAAGAAGCTCACCTTGATTTCGAGCGACATGGGCGTCTGCTGAAAATCCGTGATGCACATGGCCGCGCGCGCCATGGCCGCGTCGATCCAGCCGGTGACGAAGCCGCCCTGCACCACGCCGCCCGAATGGCACATGCGCATTTCAGCCTCCACCTCGATGGCGGCGCGGCCCGTCTCCTTGTCCATATACAGTGTACGGACGATACCGAGGGACTCGCCGAGACCGTCCTTGCCGGCCTCCCGGTCGAAATGTTTTTCGGGCGCAATCGTCTCTGACATGGGGTCGTCTTTCATGAAATTCGGGATGTCTGTTGGCGAGCAGTCTAGCCATTTCGGGCGCTCTGGCGAGACGGGAAAACGGTTCATGCGCGGGCCGCTCCCCGTTCGTGGATGAACGGACGCGGGGACAAACAGGCCCGGCTGTCATCAAAATGTCATCGAACCGTTACAATCGGTGCCGAAGGGCCTTGCGGACGCTACGGCGGGGCCACGAAAAATCTTGTCCCCGGTTTCGCGCGCCCGGCCAATGGGCGCTCGACGCGGGGCGGCGGGACGGGGAGACTTGTCCCCGGCCGGGCACCCCGATTCCTTGGTGCCGCGTTCCGGCTGGCGGCATGGGCGCATGCGGCGCGAGGAGAGGACAAGTGAGGCGGGCATATCTTTATTTGGGCCTGGCGGCGCTTTTTCTTGTCCCCGGTTTCGGGGGAGCGGGGATGGCGCGCGCGCAAGGCCCCGGCGACGGGCGCGTCATGAGCGAGGGCGAGTACGAGCAGGCGCTCGCCTTCATCGAGGGCACGAAAGCCGTCATGGCGGAGGCGGAGGCAGCGCTTGGGAGTGAGGCGTCGCGGCCGGAGGCGGAAGCACGGAGAAACGACCTGGCTCAACGCCTCGACATGCTCCGCAGACTGATGATCGCCGCCGCGCAGCGCGACCGCATCGGCGCGAGGGGCACGGGGAAGGGAAATGGCGTCACGCCGCAGCGCCAGCGGGCGCGCGACGTGATCCAGCGCGCCGGAGAGATCGAGGACCGGCTGCAGGATTTGTGGACGGCGTGGTCGCAGAGGGCGAGGGGTGAGGTGGTGAACTGACGAGTGAAGCCGAAAAGTGTCGGGGAGTGGGTAGAAAGGTTTTGCACACGGAGGCACGGAGACATGGAGAAGGTTCTTCTGCACCGCCCCACCTCCAATTGTCACCCCGGCGCTCGTTGCCGGGGCCCACTCGCGGTATGACATGCCGCAGCGGCCAATAGACGTAGCTGTTCATGTGCCACAGAAATAACGTATGCTGAGCAAACGATCAGCCCGCGCCGGAATGACACGAAATGTTTGAAGACTCGCCGACAGAAGCATGACCTCCGAACCCAATATCTATGACAGCGTCTGGCAGGCGCTGGCGAAGGACGAAGCGGAAGCCGAGACGATGCGGCTGCGCGCGGATTTGCTGATCGCGCTTCGCGACCGCGTGGCGGCATGGAAGCTGACGCAGGCGGAGGCCGCGAAGCGGCTCGGCATTTCGCAGCCGCGCCTCAATAATATGCTTCAGGGACGCATCGAAAGCTTCAGCCTCGACATGCTGACGAAACTCGCTTGCCGCGCGGGGCTGAAGGTGGAGATGAAGCTGCGGAAGGCGGCTTGAGGAGCGTGGCGCCGCCGGATGGCGCGGATTACTCGTCATTGGCCATATTGCTCTCCGGGTCTGGAGCATAGCCGAAAACCCTCATCCCACGGACAGTCTGGGGCGGAGGGGCTTAAGGGGAGGGTTATGGGGGTGGGGTGAAATGTCGGACGAAGGGTTTGAATATAGATATATTTCTAGCTGGAGAGAAGATTGTCCACGACTCTCAGAAACTCGTCATGATCTCCGGAGCGGACTTGCATTAGGGGCACTTGAAGCTCGCGACTATATTCTCTCGCAATTTGAAGAGCGAAAGCCTGATATTTCTCTAGCTCATGCACCGACCGCGAAGGGCGATTACGGTGGGCGTCAGAACCCCGTCGCTGCCAAACGTTATGGGGGTCATCCTCTATAAAAATGAAGCCCGTTGCCGACAGATATCTAAACACCTCAACACCCACAGGCACGTAACGCCCATCCAGATCAATGACGGTGTGTCCATCGAAGAGAATTCTGTCGTTAGGGTGGAAAAAACAAAACGCCTTGATTCTCTCAGCTATGTAGCGTTGACGACTCTCAATGACATCGGCCTCTGAACCAACTTCACTCTCGGTTCTATAATCCGCCAACAGCGCACTGGCGTGAAGGTGGACGAAAGAACTCCTGCTAGATAGAAGGCTTTCTATGAAATACGTCTTTCCGACACCGGAAATACCTACAATCGCAACAGCGCCACTCGTCATCCGTCATATCCGCCGCCAAACAGCCTCCGAAATTTGGCATATCTGTCGTCAAATTTCGTAATTGATTGAGGCGGACGCTGATTAAAAATTTGTGCATCCAGCAATGAATCCAGCGCCACAGGGGGCCTGATATGCTCCACCAAAAGGAAATCTATGACTTTAACAGGATGTTGCGGCGTGGCCGACCACGCTTCAATATCATCAGCAGAAAAAACAGATCGCTTCGCCGTCATCCGAACCAGATCATCCGTTGACTGAGCTATTTGAACTTGCTCGACGACGCCGATCGTCGCAATCGTTTGCGAGGCAACGTGGTCGACGCTTTTCGATACATAGAAGAAGATCAGATCCCCCGGCCGCATCTGATTTGCTTGGGCCCTACATAGATAGACTTTCCGAATTGTGTTCCCCGGAGTTCTTACGGCGCGAGAATCTAAAAGGCGACCAAAAATCTCTCGTGGAAAAAGGGGGAGTTCCGGTTCAGCGTCGACTTCTGGAAACAAGCCTCTGTGGTAGTCGGGCCGTATTGGAACAATGTATTTGGCCACCTCTTTCCCTTCATAAAATCTCGGGTAGTGAAGGCGATCGAATTCAAAGGCATCTGAAGGTTTGTCGATTATTGGCCCGTATACCAGCAGCTTTTCCATCACAAGCTCTGAGTTTTTCAGCTTCATCGTCACGACGAAGCCATAATAAGAGAGAAGGTCAATCAGAAAATCGTGGTGAGGAAACACCGTGAGATATACAAGGCCGAAACTATTGCTCTGCGCGTACCAAAGAATTTGCTTCAGCAGCAACTCACCTAATTTTTCTCCGCGGAATTCATCGCTCACCTTAAACGTGCATACTTTCAGTATCTTGTTTGCTCGATTTCTCGTTCGAGCGTCTTCCCATTGCTCCTCTTTTCTGACAACTATTCCTGCGATCTTGGATTGGAACTGTAACACCCAGCAATCTCTATGCTCACGACAACACTTATCAAACCAGTCCGGAAAAGCTGGATAATCCGTGTTCAGACTTTGGAATATCTCGTCCGATCGGTCGATCTCATACGCCTTCTTCTCCTCTATATAAGGCAGCGAGACCGATTTCTTTTGGAACGTTTGCTCGATCCACCGCAGCGCTTCATCTACGGTCAAAACTGCAGAAGCAAGCCCGCAGCGTCCGGCGCGTCTGTGAAGGCGAATATCTTCAGTTATCAAGAAATCTACGGCTTTTACGTCCAAAGCCAAAAGCAACCGAACATCGGCTTTGTCGTTAGCAGTAACGATCAAGCCAAAGCGCTCACTTAAATCGCCATCTGATGGGATTGGTAGATTTCGCAGTCGTTGAAACTTGCCGAGTTTACTTAGAGTGATTTCCCTCCTGGAAGCATCCCTATCTCGTTCAACGTCTTCGTAATTTGCACCATCGACAAATAGCGCAACCTGATTGGATGCGCTAAGGCGCACCAGATCAGCCCACGACTGTTTTACAGGCTGTGCATCTTCAAGCCCGATGACGACGTTTGTGTCGATTAGAAGCTTGAAGACGCTCGTCATTGATTAATAGATCAATATGATCGTCCACATACCTATATGACTGAGGCGGGACAAGACCATACTCCCCCTTTAATACGTCTACGGACAAATACTCTTCAAACTCGCCAACATTTATCAACTCTATGGCAAATCCTGCAGAGACTCCCAAAAAATAATCATCGAAATCAGTTTTTGAGATGCAGGCTTCACCCTTATATTTCTTCCAAATTTGCGCCACTGAAAGCTTAGTTACGCTCTTTATCTGGGCAGAACCCACTAGCGCACATACTGGACTAGACGAATAGATCAGGATGGTAGAGCCGATGACCGCAGCTTCGGGAAACCTGCGCCTGAGTTCTATTGTCTTCAGTCCCACAAGAATTTTTGAGGCAAATTCCGGCTTAATGCTCAAGATTAAATCGCGTTTAAAGAGCGGTAATGCCATTGAAAATAAAGCTCCTTTCGCGAATCACAAACACGACGTTAGCACGCGCAACATTCTCACTACACCCTCGACATCCCTCCCCTTTTCCTTCATATTCCGGCGCGCTTACTGACAAAATTGAAGGCAGCGGAAAGCGGCCCGGGTGAGCGCCTGGCGGCCGAGATTGACGCTGCGGCGGCGGGGGCCTAAGCCCTTGTCCGAGCGGCGTCTGGCCGCGCTGGGTCTGCCCCGGAGTTTGCCGAAAGGCCCATGGGCCCCGGCTTCCGCCGGGGTGACACAGATTTTTTGGGCACCGCCCATGCTTCCCGAACCATCGTCGTGTGACGGGGGCGGGGTGACACAGAGTTTTGAAGACCCGCTCTGCCACAGAGCAGAGATCGAGGAGCATCATTTCAAAGCCCCGAGCGAAGGAGCCCCCCCATGCCGAGCTACAAGGCCCCCGTGGAAGACTTCATGTTCCTGTTCCACGAGCTTCTCGAAATCGACAAGCGCGGCGAGGTGCCGGGCTTCGGCGACCTGACGCCGGACATGACGCAGGCGATCCTCGAGGGCGGCGCGAAATTCTGCGAGGAGGTTCTGCAGCCGCTGAACCAGGTGGGCGACGAGCATGGCTGCGTGCTGGAAAACGGCGTCGTGCGCACGCCGCCCGGATTTAAAGAAGCCTTCCAGAAATATTGCGAGGACGGCTGGAACCGTCTCGGCGCGCCGGTCGATGCCGGCGGCGCGGGGCTGCCCTCCGTCATCACCTTCGCCTTCACCGAAATGGGCATGTCGGCGAACCAGGCCTTCTCCATGTATCCGGGCCTGACGACGGCGGCCTATTCCGCGCTCTGGGCGACGGGCGAGCCCTGGATGAAGGAACATGTCGCCAGGAAGATGATCTCCGGCGAGTGGACCGGCACCATGTGCCTCACCGAGCCGCATTGCGGCACGGACCTGAAGCTGATGAAGACGCGCGCCGTGGAGCAGGAAGACGGCACCTACCGCATCTCCGGCACCAAGATCTTCATCTCGGGCGGCGATCACGACATGACGGACAACATCATCCACATGGTGATCGCGAAAATTCCGGGCGAGGACGGCAAGCTCGCCAACGACCTCTCGACGGTCAACTTCTTCATGGTGCCGAAGATGCTGGTCGACAAGGAGACCGGCGAGATCATCGGCCGCAACAACGTGTCCTGCGGCTCCATCGAGAAGAAGATGGGCATCAAGGGCAACGCGACGGCGGTGCTGAATTTCGACGAGGCCGTGGCCTACCGCCTCGGCGGCGCGCCGAAGGAGAAGAAGACCGAGACCGGCGAAGTGAAGAAGTCGAAATCGGCGGGCATGGCCGGCATGTTCGGCATGATGAACGGCGCGCGCATGGGCGTCGGCATCCAGGGCATCGCCATCGGCGAAGTGGCCTATCAGAACGGCGTGGCTTACGCGCAGGAACGCCTCGCGGGCCGCGCGCTGACCGGCGCGAAGAACCCCGACGGCCCGGCGGACCCGATCATGGTGTTCCCGGATGTGCGCCGCCTGCTCCTCTCGTCGCGCAGCTTCGTGGAAGGCGCCCGCGCGCTCGCCATGTATGTTTCGATGCTCTTCTCGCTCCAGGTCTTCGGCAAGGACGAGAAGGAACGCGAAGAGGCCGCCGATCTGGCGCAGCTCATGACGCCGATCATCAAGGCCTTCTTCACCGACCGCGGCTTCCAGGCGGCGAACGATTCGATGCAGGTGTTCGGCGGGCACGGCTATGTGCGCGATCACGGCATGGAGCAGTTCGTGCGCGATGCGCGCATCAACCAGGTCTATGAAGGGGCGAACGGCATTCAGGCGCTCGACCTTGTGGGCCGCAAGATGACGGCGAAGGGCGGCCGCGCCACCATGACCTTCTTTGCGAAGGTGGAAGAGTTCATCAAGGCGAACGAGAACGACGCCGAGATGAAGCCCTATATCGAGCCTCTGAAGGCCGGCTACAAGCGTCTCGGCGAGGCGGCGGGCTGGCTGATGGAGAACGCGCCGAAGAACTACGACAATGCGGGCGCGGCCTCCTACGACATGCTGAACATCTTCGGCACGGTGGCGCTCGGCTGGATGTGGGCGCAGATGGCGAAGGTGTCGCTGGCGAAGCTGAAGGCCGGGACAGGCAACCAGGACTTCTACAAGCGCAAGCTGACGCTGGCGCGCTACTGGATGGAACGCGAAATGCCGCTGACGAGCGGATGGCTCGAACGCGCCAAGCAGGGCGCGGACGGCTTCATGGAGCTCGACGCCGCGGCCTTCTGAGGCTTCGCACGACGGATTGCAGGAAGGGCGCTTCGCAGGAGGCGCCCTTTTTGTTTTGCCTCAAACACTTCATGTCCTCCGGCCACCGCCACGCCCACAGGTGTCATCCCGGCGAACGCCAAAAGCACATTCGCGGGCAGAATTTGCCCAATTCCCCTGCGTCGGCTAGCTTTCGCGCCATCTGAAATTCACAGTGAAAATCCTTCAGGGGGAACAGCCATGAAAAATCTCTTCAGCGTCGAGGGCAAGACCGTCCTCGTCACCGGCGGCTCGCGCGGCATCGGCGAGATGATCGCGACCGGCTTCGTGGAGAACGGCGCGAAGGTCTATATCACCGCGCGCAAGGCGCAGGCCTGCAACGAACTCGCCGAGGAACTGTCGAAGAAGGGCACCTGCATCTCGCTGCCTTTCGACCTCGGCACGATGGAGGGCATTCAGGGCATCGCGGCGGAACTCGGCAAGCGCGAGCCGAAGCTCGACGTGCTGATCAACAATGCGGGCGCGGCCTGGGGCGAGCCGATCGACGAATATTCGGAGAGCGGCTGGGACAAGGTGCAGAACATCAACCTGAAAGGCGTCTTCTTCCTGACGCAGAAGATGCTGCCGCTGCTGCGGAAATCGGCGAGCGCGGAAAACCCGGCGCGCGTGATCAACACGGCGAGCGTGAACGGCATCGAGCCGCCTGATCTCGAAACCTATGCGTATTCGTCCTCGAAGGCCGGCGTCATCATGCTGACGCGGCATCTGGCCAAGCGCCTCGCGCGCGAGCATATCCTCGTGAACGCCATCGCGCCCGGACCCTTCCCGAGCCAGATGATGAAGGCGACCCTCGAAACCTTCGGCGACGCGATCAAGGCAGGCAATCCCTTGGGCCGCATCGGCACGCCGGAAGACGCGGCGGGCGTTGCGATCTTCCTTGCGTCCCGCGCTTCAGCCTATACGACCGGCGCGACCATTCCGGTCGATGGCGGCTCGGCGGAGGTTTGATACCGTTTCGGCACTGCTACTTATAAAGACCTGTCACCCCCGGGCTTGACCCACTGCTGTCCGGTTAAGCGGACTCGATTGCGGGAGTGCTGAATTTTTTACAACCCACAACCGTCATGGCCCGCTTTATGCGGGCCATCCACGTCTTCGCGTCATGGAAAAGCCGAAAGTAGGAAAGAAAGACGTGGATGACCCGGACGAGCCGGGTCATGACGGAAATAAGGTAAAACAAAGTGCCACAAGCTGTTTGAGCTAAAACCCGCTCCGCTTAACCGGACACCAGTGGGTCAAGCCCGGCAATGACATTTATTTTTTGAATCTAGTAAACAACCATCCCCTCGCCTTCATCCACCAGCGGCGGAAGAAGCGCTCGCGCGGCGGCTCATCGAAGACCGGCGCCTCGGCATCCGGCGCGAGCATCTCAGGCAACGCGTCGGAGACGGCGGGCTCCTTGAAGGGACGCTCCGGCGCGGGACGCGGCAGAGGCCGCCGCGGCCCCGTCGCGCGCTCCGCCGCCGCGACGATGGCGTCCGCGATGACGGGCACGAGCGCAATCGGCATGTCGTGGCCCATGCCCTGCACGACGCGCATCTCGGCGCCGGGAATATTCGCCGCCGTGTCGAGCCCGCCCGCCACCGGCACCAGCGGATCGTCCTCGCCATGGAGCACGGTGGCCGGCACGGCGATCCTGCGCAGCTTTGCGCGGCGGTCGCCATCGGCCATCACCGCCGCCATCTGCCGCATCACGCCCGCAGGATAGTAGGCGCGCGAGGCATCGCGGATCACCCATTCGCGCAGCGTCTCGCGGTCGGTCGGGAAGCCGGGACTGCCGAGCACTTCGTAGGTCTTGACGCCACGCGCCACGATCGCATGTGTGTCATGGGCGGCGGGCGCGGGCGAGAGAAAGAGGCTGTAGACGCGGGGCTTCGCGGGCGGGAGCAGCGGATTGCCCGAACTCGACATGATGGAGGTGAGGGAGAGCGCCCGGTCCGGGAAATCGAAGGCGACATGCTGCGCGATCATGCCGCCCATCGACGCGCCCACGATATGTGCGCGCGGGATGCCCAGCGCATCGAGCAGGCCGACGGCATCCGCCGCCATGTCGGTGAGCGTGTAGGGCACGAAGGCGGACTTGCCCTGCATGAGCGCGAGCACTGCATCCGGCCAGACAGGCGCCCGGTCACGCTCCATGCGCGAGGAGAGCCCCACATCGCGATTGTCGAAACGGATGACGCGGTAGCCGCGCGAGACGAGTTCGCGGCAAAGTTCGACGGGCCATTGGGTGAGCTGCGCGCCGAGCCCCATGATGAGGAGGATCGCTTCGTCCTTTTCGGAACCGAAGCTCTCATATTCGATCTCGATTCCGTTGGCACGGACCTTCGGCATGCGCTGGATGCTCCATTCAGGGCGCATCCTCCCCGAGGGAAAATATGGAGGGTCGGAAGCCCTGTGCCAAGGTATTCCAATCCGGTTCCAGATGCGGCCAAGCGAATGGCCTAAAACTCTGTGTCATCCCGGCCTTCGCCGGGATGACATCTGTTTTTTGATTTAGCGCGGAAAACTTCGGCCCTCCCCGAAGGGAGAGCCGAATCAAGGCCCTACTCCGCCGCCTGCTGCTTCAGGGCGTGGAGCGCCATGAGCATGCCATGCGCGACGCCTTCGGCCGAGGCCGGGTTCTGGCCCGTCACGACGCGGCCCTCGCGGCAGACATGGCGCTCGAAGGGTTTGCCGCCGTCGAAGCGCGCGCCGAGACCGCGAAGCTGCGTTTCGAGCAGGAAGGGCACGATCTTGTCCTTCTCCGCCTTGCGCTCCTCCTCGTCGGTGAAGGAATTGATGAGCCGGTCCTTCACGAAAGGCGTGCCGTCGGAAAGCCGCGCGCCGAGAAGACCGGCAGGCCCATGACAGACCGCGCCGACGACGCCGCCTTTCTCGTAGATTTCCGAAACGAGCCGCGACAGAGCGTCATTGTCCGGCATGTCCCACATGCAGCCGTGACCGCCGGGAAGATAGACGGCGTCGAAGTCCTTCGCCGCGAGCTTCGCGACAGGCACGGTATTGTTGAGCGCCTTGACGGCCTGCGGGTCCTTCAGAAAGCGGCGCACCGATTCCGGGCGCTTGTCTTCATCGTCGGGAAGGCTCGACGGGTCGGCCGGCGGCTCGCCGCCCTCGATGGAACCGAGCACTATCTCCGCGCCGTCATCGGCGAAGGCATACCAGGGTGTCGTGAGTTCCTCGTAATGGAAGCCCGTATCCTTGCCGGTATCGCCGAGCTTGCCATGGGAGGTGAGGACGATTGCAATGCGTGACTTCGCCATCTCTCGCTCTCCTTTCTCCAATATGGAAAGCGCCTCGCGGAAGCACTCCGCGAAACGCGAAAGCCCCCTTGAGAAGAGAGATAGATTTTGCGGGTGGCGGGAAAAGCCTTATGCGGCGGGCGCGCGCATGTTTCGCATAATGCGGGAAGGAAGATTTGGCACGCCCACGGGTCCGCGCTCGCGCGGCCCGAGGACAGGCTCCGCCGCAGAGCCGCAGAGAAGGTTTGGCACACGGAGGCACGGAGACACGGAGAAGAAAAGGACGGATTGCGCCTACGGCGCGATGGCTCTTTCGGCGCGCAGCGCCCTTCCTCTTTTCTTGTTCCTCCGTGTCTCCGTGCCTCCGTGTGAAAACACTCTTCTTCTCTGCGGCTCTGCGTGAAAATCTACTCCGCCGCCTGCCGCGCTTCGGCCGCGCGGGCATGGGTCGCGATGAGCGACACATATTGCGGGCAGAGCTCGGCGGGCAGGTCGTGGCCCATGCCTTCGATCATGACGAACCGCGCGCCCGGCACCGACTTCGCCGTGTCCTCGCCGCCGGCGGGCGGGACGAGCGGGTCGGCATCGCCGTGAATGACGAGGAAGGGCACGCGCACCTTTTTCAGCTCGTCCACGCGGCTGCCGTCGCCGACGATCGCGGCATATTGCCGGACGCCGCCTTCGGGGTAGTACATATGGTCGTATTCCCGCGCGACGAGTTCATAAAGATCGTCCTCGGATTTCGGATAGGCCGGGCTCTGATAGACGCGGCGGCCCTTCATGCGGTGGCGGATGACAGCTTCGCGGTCTTCCGATTCCGGCTGTGCCTGCAGGGCCGTCATCGCCGCATCGGTCGCGCGCGGCAGATCGGGATTGCCGGTGGTGGACATGATGGAGGTGACGGAAAGGAGACGTTCCGGGAAATGGATCGCCATGCGCTGCACGATCATGCCGCCCATGGAAATGCCCATGATGTGGGCCTGACTTATGCCGAGCGCATCGAGAAGGCCGATGCCGTCCGCCGCCATGTCGGCAAGCGTGTAGGGCATGTCGGGCTTGCACCCTTCGCGCACGGCGGCGGCGACATCCGACATCTTCGGCAGGCCGGAGAGCTTCTCCGACTTGCCGACATCGCGATTGTCGTAGCGGATGACGCGGAAGCCTTCGGCCCGCAGACCCTCCATCAGCTCTTCCGGCCAGCTCATCATGGTGGAGGTGTAGCCGTTGACGAAGAGAATGGGCGTGGCGTCCGCCGGTCCGCGATCCTCGTAATTGATCGCGATGCCGTTCGCCTTCACGGTTTTCATGTTCACGCTCATGGGACTCACTCCGCCGCTTTCGCCGCAGATGCGCGCCGCGCCGCCGCCTCGATGGCATCGGCGAAGGTGCCGACCAGCGCGAGCGGGAAATCGTGGCCCATGCCCGGCACTTCGCGAAGTTCCGCACCCGGAATGCTCTTTGCCGTGTCGCGCCCGCCCTCGACGGGGACGAGCGGATCGTCGACGCCGTGCAGCACGACGGCGGGGATCCTGACATTCTTCAGTTTTTCGCGACGGTCGCCATTGGCGACGATGGCGGCCATCTGGCGGGCGACGCCGACCGGATAGAGCGAGCGGTTCACATCGCGCGTGACCCACTGGCGCAGCGTTTCCTCGTCGGTGCGGTAGCCGGGGCTGCCGATCGTGTTCCAGGCGAGAATGCCGCGCTCGATGGCGGCGGGGATGTCGCCTTCGGGTGCCGGCGTCATCAGCACGGCCATGGCTTCGGGCTTGCCCTGCGGCACTTCCGGGTTGCCGGTGGTGGACATGATGGAGGTAAGCGAGAGCGCACGTTCGGGATGGTTCGTGGCGACGAGCTGCGCGATCATGCCGCCCATGGAGGCGCCCGCGATATGCGCGCGCTGCACGCCGAGCGCGTCGAGGAGACCGACGGCATCCTTCGCCATCTCGTCCAGCGCGTAGGGCGCGGTGGCGGGCTGGCCCGTCATCAGCGCCGTGAAGATCGCCGTCATGTCCGGCATGCCGAGATCGTCGAACTTGTGAGAGAGGCCGACATCGCGATTGTCGTAGCGGATGACGCGGTAGCCGCGCGAGACGAGCTCGTCGCAAAGCTCGGTGGGCCACATGGTGAGCTGCGCGCCGAGCCCCATGATGAGGAGGATCGTTTCGCGGTCCTCCGGGCCGAAGCTTTCATATTCGAGCGTGATGCCGTTCGCTTTTACCTGCGGCATGGATGGTCCCTCCCTGATGACGATTTCGTGCGTTGTTTTGCGGAAAGCCTAGCAGCACTCTTGCGCATGCCGCATTCCAAACGATACTAATGAAAAACATTAAAGCGGGTGCGCCGCAGCCGCGCAAGGCTGGCGCCGCAAGGAAGGAAGCCCCATGACGCTCGAATACGATCTCTTCTGGTCGTTCCGCTCGCCCTATTCCTATCTCGTGACGAAGCGCCTGATGGAATTCGAGCGCGACTACGAGGTGAAGGCGAATGTGCGGCCGGTCTATCCGATCGCCGTGCGCATTCCGGGCTTCTTCAAGCAGGTGAACCCGATGTGGCCGCCTTACCTGCTGAAGGACACGGTGCGGATTGCCGCGATGGAGGGCCTTCCTTACGCCTGGCCCTCGCCCGACCCCATCGTGATGGACATCAAGACCGGCGAGGTGCCTGCCGAGCAGCCCTATATCCACCGACTCACGCGGGCGGGCGTGCTGGCGGCCGAGCGCGGCAAGGGCCTGCCCTTCCTTTATGAAGTCTCGAGCATCATTTTCGGCGGCGTGAAGAACTGGCACGAGGGAAGCCACCTGAAGGACGCCGCGGCGCGGGCGGGCCTCGACATGGCCGAACTGGACGCCGCCGCCCTGAAGGAGAAGGACCGGCTCGAAGCCGTGATCGCGGAAAACGAGGCGGCGCAGAAGGCCTCGGGCCATTGGGGCGTGCCGCTGATGGTCTTCGAGGGCGAACCCTTTTTCGGCCAGGACCGCTTCAGCCACCTGAAATGGCGGATGGAGCAGAAGGGGCTGACGAAGCGGGCCTGAAGAAGCAGGCTGACGCGGCGGCAGGTGCTGGACCCTGGAGGCCGCTCCGGATAGCCTCCGGGCTCACTCACAGAACCCGGACGGACCCCCCGAAAGATGCAACGCGACCTCGAGAGAATGAGCGCCACCGACTACGACCTCGTGATCGTGGGGGGCGGGATCACCGGCGCGAGCACGGCATGGGACGCAAGCCTGCGGGGGCTGAAGGTGGCGCTGCTGGAGAAGGACGACTTCGCCCATGCGACGACGTCCGGCTCCTCCAAGCTCGTGCATGGCGGACTTCGCTACCTCGTGAACGGGGAACTGAAGCTCGTGCGCGAGTCGCTCCGTGAACGGCGCATCTGGGAGAATGTCGCGCCGCATATGGTGCATCCGCTCCCCTTCGTCATCCCGACCTATGGCTGGGGCATGAAGGGGCCGCTGGTACTCGGCATCGGGCTCGCGCTTTACGACCTCCTTTCCTTCGACCGCAACTGGCTCTCCGACGACGACAAGAAGCTGCCGGGCTTCCGGCGCCTGTCCAAGGGCAAGGCGCTCGACCTCGTGCCCTCGCTCCGGCGCGAGGGACTGACGGGCGCCATGATCTATTACGATTGCCAGATGTTCGCGCCCGAGCGGCTCTGCCTCGAATGCATCGAAGGCGCGGCGGAATATGGCGCCGATGTTGCGAACTATGCAGAAGTGACGGGCTTCGCGACGGAAGCGGCCTTCGGGCGCGGCGTGAAGGTGACGGGCGTCACCGTCATGGACGAGGTGACCGGCGCGAGCCACACGATCCGGGGCAAGGTGGTGGTGAACGCCGCCGGACCCTGGGCGGACAAGACCATGGCGATGGCGGACGAAACGCCGGCGCGCCGCCTCATCCGCTCCAAGGGCATCCATATCATCACGCGCGATCTCTCCGGCGCGCATGCGCTGGCGATCCAGTCCGCCATTGGCGGGCATTTCTTCGTCATTCCGTGGCGTGGGCATACGATCATCGGCACGACCGATACCGTCTTCGAGGACGATCCGGACGAGCTTGGCGTGACGGAGAAGGACATCGAGGATTTCCTGCGCGTCGTGAATGACGGGTTGCCGGGACTGCACCTGAAACGCGACGACGTGATCCACTTCTATGCGGGCATCCGCCCCCTCGTCGACACGACGCCGCAGGAGGTGCCGGGCGTGGAGGCCGATGGCGAGAGCGCGAAGGAAGCCGAAAAGAAGGACAGCTACAATGCGAGCCGCGCGGCGGAGGTTTACGATCACGCGCCGGAAGACGCGATCGACGGGCTGATCTCGGCCATCGGCGGCAAGTGGACGACATCGCGCCACCTCGCCGAACAGGTGGTGGACCTTGCGCTGAAGAAGCTCGGGCGCACGGCGAAATGCGAGACGCAATGCACGCCCGTCTATGGCGGCGACATGGCGCGGCTGAAGACCTATGTGGAGCGCGCGCAGAAGCGGCACGCGCATCTCGCGCCCGACATCGTGGAAAATCTCGTGAACTTCTATGGCAGCCGCATCGACGAGGTGCTTGCAACGGCGGATGAGCGGCAGGGCGAGCGCGAGGCGCTGCTGAAGCGGCTGGCGCCGGACAATCCGGTGATCGGCGTGCAGATCGTCCATGCGGTGCGGCACGAAATGGCGCAGCATCTCGACGACGTGATCTTCCGCCGCACGGGCCTCGGGACGCTCGGCCATCCGGGCGTTCCCGTGATCAAGCAGGTCGCCGAACTGATGGGCCGCGAACTCGGCTGGGACGAGACGGCGCTCGCAAACGAGATTTCCGGCACGGTGCGCCTGTTCGAGACGATACCGGGGCGCTAGATCGTTTCAGCTGAAACGATCTAGCCTCTTTGATTTACGCAATTCCGGACGGAAAACCGCCATCTCCTTTTCAAGGAGGCACTTTTCCTGGAATTGCTTTGAGGAGGAGGAGCCGATGAGCGGGGGGATGCCGCATGTTGCCGCGATCGTGAACCCGCGTTCGGGCGGCGGCCGGACGGGCCGCGCCTGGCGCATAATATCGGAGACGATCGAAAAGGAACTGGGCCCGGTGCGCGCGCATTTCACCGCCGCGCCCTCGACACCGCATTTCCTGCCCGCCGCCGAACTGACCTCGCGCGCGCTGAAGGCGGGCGCGCAGCTCGTGATCGCGGTGGGCGGCGACGGCACCATCGACGAGGTGGTGAACGGCTTTTTCGAGAACGGCATGGAGATCAACCCGGAGGCGCATCTCGCCGTTCTCAATGCGGGCACGGGCGGCGACTTCCGCCGCACCTTCGACCTGCCGGAGGAGGCCGCCGAAGGCGTGAAACGCATCGCCGCAGGCACGACGCGCCGGATCGACATAGGCAAACTCACCTTCATCGCCGAAGACGGGCAAGAGACGGTGCGTTACTTCAACAATATCGCGAGCTTCGGCCTGTCCGGCGAAACGGTGCGCGCGGTGAACAACGCGACCTGGCAGAAATCGCTCGGCGGCAACTTCGCCTTCACCTGGGCAACGCTGATGACGGCGCTCCGTCACAAGCCGCGGCCCGTGAAGATCGAGACGGATGAAGGCTTCGAGACGGTCGCGAATATCGGCCTCACCGCCGTCGCGAATGGCCGCTATTTCGGCAGCGGCCTCAAGGTCGCACCCGATGCCGAACCCGATGACGGCCTGTTCGACGTCGTCATCATGCGCGACATGAAATTCATGGACCTGCTGACGGGAAGCGGAAATCTGCGCGAGGGCACGCATGTGAACGGGCCCAAGGTGCAGGTGGTGCGCGCAAGATCGGTGACGGCGACGCCGCTCGGACCGGAGCCGGTGCTCATCGACGTGGACGGCGAAGGGCCGGGGCGTTTGCCTGCGCGCTTCGAGATATTGCACGGCGCGCTGACGCTGCGCTGCTGAGAGAAGAGGACGAACGAGCATGACCATCGACCGCACCACACTGCGCTGGAACGGCTGGGGACCTGTGAAACAGGAAAATCCGCTGCCGGCGGATGCGCCGCAATGGGCCTGGATCGAGGAGGCGCTCGGCGTCTCGCGCCTGCCCTCCACGCCGGCCGTCGCCCTCCACGACATTCGCCTTCCGCATTGCCGCCTGTCGGACAATGTGCTCGGCAGGCTCAGGAGCATCGTGGGCGAGAACCAGCTCCGCACCGACGATTACGAGCGCGCCTTCCATGCGCGCGGCCGCAGCTATCACGATCTCCTCTATCTTCGCGCGGGCAAGCTCGACATGGCGCCGGACGCGGTCGCCTATCCGCGAAGCGCCGACGAGGTGCTCGCCATCGTGAAGCTCTGCGAGGAAGAGGACATCGCGCTCATTCCCTTCGGCGGCGGTTCGTCGGTGGTCGGCGGCGTCAACGCCATGTCGAAATCATTGGGCGGCGCGATCCTCACGCTCGACACGACCCTGCTCACGCGCATCATCCAGATCGACAAGGTGTCGATGACGGCGCGCATCGAGGCGGGCATCTACGGGCCGCAGCTCGAGGAGCAGTTGCAGAACCACGGCGTGACGCTCGGCCATTATCCGCAAAGCTTCCCCTGGTCGACGCTGGGCGGCTGGATCGCCGCGCGCGGTGCGGGACAGCAGTCGAACCGCTACGGCAAGGCGGAGAAGTGGCTCGTCTCGGCGAAGCTCGCGACGCCGAAAGGCTTCTGGACGACGGAGGCGGCGCCCGCTTCCGCCGCCGGACCGAACCTCAACCAGCTCGTCGCGGGCTCGGAAGGCACGCTCGGCGTCATCGTGGAAGCGACGGTGAAGATCCACGACTTGCCGGAGCGCAAGGATTATCGCGGCTATCTCTTCAAGACCTTCGCGCAAGGTATCGAAGCGGCGCGGCGCATCAACCATGCGGAAATTCCCGTGGCGATGGTGCGGCTTTCGGATTCGCCGGAGACCTATTTCTTCCAGGCGCTGTCCTCGTCCGGCCCGGGCGGCCTGAAATCGAAGCTGCAGCGCATGTACCTCAAGATGAAGGGCTTCAACGATGCGCCCTGCCTCATGCTGATCGGGCATGAAGGGGAAAAGGAAACCGTGGTCTGGGCGCAGGAGCAGACGGAAGCGATCTGCCGCCGTCTCGGCGCATTGGCGCTCGGCACCGGGCCCGGCAAGCGCTGGTTCCATGGCCGCTTCAACGGACCTGCCGTGCGCGACCCGATGATGGACAAGGGTCTCGGCGTCGAGACGCTCGAGACCTCGACCCGCTGGTCGAACATCGCGAGCCTGCACGACAAGGTGTCGGAAGCGATCTCGAACGCGATCGCCGCGAACGTGCCCGAGCAGAATGCGCGCGGGGTCGTGATGGCGCATGTGAGCCATTCCTATCCCGACGGCGCGAGCCTCTACTTCACATTCATCTTCCCGCGCCAGCTCGACCGCGAGGTCGAGCAGTGGCAGGCGATCAAGCGCGCGGCCTCCGACACGATCGAGATGAATGGCGGCACGATCACCCACCACCATGGCGTCGGCGTGGACCACGCGCCCTGGCTTGGCGAGGAGAAGGGCGAGATCGGCATGTCGATCCTGCGCGCAACGAAGCGCGAGATGGACCCGAAGGGCGTGATGAATCCGGGGAAGCTGCTGGGGTAGAAAGGCTTCTTAAAAACGAATGTCATGCCCGGACCTGATCCGGGCATCCAGGAGCCGCTCGCGCGGAGCGCGCCGTCCTGGATTGCCGGGTCAAGCCCGGCAATGACATTCTTTTTTCCCTGTTCTCACCCCTCCTTCACCATCTCCCGCGCCATTTCGATGGCGCTCGCGAAATCCGGCGCGCGGGTGATGCGGGCGAGCACGCCCATGTCGCCCAGAATCCGCTCGGGCTGCGGCTGAAGCGCGGTGACGATGACTTTCGTGCCGTTGCGCTCGCAGCGGTCGATCATGGTCTGGAGCGCCGAGACGCCCGTCGCGTCGATGATCGGAACGGCTCGCATGCGGACGATCAGCACTTTCGGCGTCGCGCCGATCCGGTCGAGCGTCTCGCCGAGCCGCATGGCGACGCCGAAGAAGAACGGTCCGCGAATGAGGCTCGCCGCGACACCCGGCGGCAGCTCGAATTCCTGCATGGGCACGAATTCATGCGGTGTCGTGTCGCTCACATCCTCCTCGACGAGATGAAGATGCGCCTGCACCTCCACCGCCTCCGACATGCGGTGCATGAAGAGAACGGCGGCGAAGACGACGCCGACCTCGATCGCGACCGTGAGATCGACGAGGACGGTGAGCGCGAAGGTAATAAGGAGCACGGCCCTGTCGCCGAAGGGCGCGCGCATCATATGCGTGAACTTGTCGATCTCGCTCATGTTCCAGGCGACAACGAGAAGAACGGCCGCGAGCGAGGCGAGCGGAATATAGGCGGTGATCGGCCAGGCGACCGCCATGAAGCCGAGCAGGAAGACGGCGTGCAACATGCCCGCAATGGGCCCGCGCGCACCGGCGCGGATGTTCGTTGCCGTGCGCGCGATGGCGCCCGTGGCGGGCAGGCCGCCGACAGCAGCCGAGGCGCAATTCGCCACGCCCTGCGCAATCAGCTCGCTGTTCGAACGATGGCGGCGTCCGGTCATGCTGTCCGCGACCATGGCGGAAAGAAGCGACTCGACGCCCGCGAGGAAGGCGATGGTGAAGGCACTCGGGAAGAGCGCGACGATGCGCTCCATCGAGACATCGGGAAAGGCGGGAAGCGCGAATGAGGGCTCGAGCCCGGCAAAGCGCGAGCCGATCGTGTCCGTCGGCAGCGCGAAGAGCCAGACGAGGAACGAGGCGCCGACGACCGCGATGAGGAAGCCCGGCCAGTTCGGCCGCTTGCCCCTGAGCCAGACGATGAGTGCGAGCGAACCGGCGGCGACAGCAAACGTCTGCGGCGCGATGCTGGGCAGCGCCTCCCAGAGCGCCGTCACCTTTTCGATGAACTCCGCCGGTTCATGCGCGAGGCTGAGGCCGAGGAAATCCTTGATCTGGCTCGTCGCGATGATGACGGCGATGCCCGCCGTGAAGCCGGTGACCACGGGTTCGGGAATATATTTGATGAAGGTGCCGACGCGCAGAAGTCCGGCGCCGATGAGCATGAGCCCGGCCATGGCGCTTGCGATCACAAGCCCGTCATAGCCATGGACCGCGATGACGTTGAAGACGACGACGACGAAGGCGCCGGTCGGGCCGCCGATCTGGAAGCGGCTGCCGCCAAGCGCGGAGATGAGAAAGCCCGCGACGACCGCCGTGACGAGGCCCTTGTCCGGCGTCGTGCCGCTCGCGATGGCAAGCGCCATGGAGAGCGGCAGCGCGACGATGGCGACGGTCAGTCCGGCGACGAAATCTGCCCGGAAATCCGAAAACCCGTAGCCTTCCCTGAGGACGGTGACGAGTTTCGGCATGAGGAGTTGCGACGGCGAGGTCTTTCCGCTTGTGGCCAGTTTCCCGTCCCCCGGTTGCGCCTATCCTTCGTCGACGATCCGGCGGAGTTCGGCCTTTGCTATCTTTTCGAGCGTCGAGCGCGGCAGCTCGGCAACGATCCGAATGTCGCGCGGACGCTTGAAGTCCGCAAGTCCCTTGGCGCAGGCTTCGGCGATCTTTTCAACGAGGTCTTTCGGGGCGGCCGCCTCCCCGCCCGGCACGAGAACGAAGACGACGGGCACCTCGTCGAGCATCGGGTCGCGCTTCGCGACGACGGCGCATTCCTGAATGCCCGGAACGGTCATGACGACACGCTCGATCTCGGAAGCGGCGACATTCTCGCCGCCCACCTTCAGCATGTCCTTGTCGCGGTCGGCAAAGGAGATGAAACCGTCCTCGCCAAGCGTCACGCGGTCGCCGGTGATGAAGTAGCCCTGCTCGTCGAAGCTCTTCGCGGTCGCTTCCTCATTGTTCAGATATTCGAGGAAGAGCGAGAGACCGGGCACGCCGCGCACCAGAAGATTGCCGGTCTCGCCGGGATCGACCGGTTCGCCGCTGTCGCGCAGGATCGCGATCTCGTAGGAGGTGGCGGGCTTGCCGATGGACATGGGCCGGTTCGGCAGGTGGATGTCGCCGACGATGCCATGCGTGATGGTTTCCGTCATGCCCCACCAGCCGATGGTCTTGACGCCGAAATAGTCGTCGGTGGGCGGCGCGGAAATGCCGTTGCCCCAATAGCGGTAGGAATGCGATTTCGGCTTCTCCTGCCCCATCAGCGCGCGCACGCAGAAGGGAACCATGGAGGTCCATGTGCAGCCATGTTTCTGCGAGACGGACCAGAAGCGCGAGGCCGAGAAGCGCGGCTGCAACACGACCGTCGCCCCAACCCAGAGCGCGGCGAGCACCGAATAGGACTGCGCATTGGTGTGGAAGAGCGGCAGATAAGTGAGGTGGACATCCGACTGCCGCAGATCTTCGTGCATCGCGCAGAGTTTTGCACCCCACAGTGCATTCGCATGGGTCCAGACAACGCCCTTGGGCCGTGAGGTCGTGCCGGACGTATACTGGATGCCGACGGGCAGCATGGGCTCCGGTGCGCGCAGCGGCACGTCCGACGCATCGCCATAGAGCGCGGCGAAGCTTTCGGACTTCGCGGGCATGTTCCTGTCCTGCGGGGCGGCGCCATTGTCGGTTTCGGTGACGGCGAGCCATTTGATGCGTGCGCAGGAAGAGGCGACGAGCGAAGCGAAGACCGGCTGCGTGATCGCGCCGACGACGTCGGCATGGTCGCTGAAATAGACGAGATCGTCGGCGACGGAACGCGCATTGGTGGTGACGGCGACGGCGCCCAGATGCGCGCAGGCATACCAGGCGATGAGGCTTTCCGGGCAATTGTCGAGATGGATGAGAACGCGCTCGCCCTGCTTCACGCCGCGCTTCTTCAAGCCTGCCGCGACCTGACGCACCTCATGTTCGAAGCGGGCATAAGACCAGACACGCGCTTCGCCCTCGAAGGGCTCCCAGATGAGGAAGGGATGATCCGGCCGCGCCGCGACATGGACACGCAGAAGATGCGGCACATCGAAATTCGAGAACGGGTGGATGAGCGGTGAACGGAGCGCGGGCATGGCGGTTTCCCCGGGAACGGTTGTGAAAAGCCTTTTCCGTCCTATAGCGCATGCTTGTGCCTCATTCCATTCCCGCCCTAGACTTTTGACCGGAGGTCAGGGCGGGGAGGCCAGGCGGGGAGGCCAGGCGGGGAGGCCAGGCGGGGAGGCCAAGCGGGGAGGAACGGCAGAAAGACGCGAGGTCATGCATGGCGCCGGAACCGAAGCCGCTCCGGAATATCGAGGGCCTGCTCATCGACGTGGGCGGCGTGCTCTATCAGGGCGATGAAGCCATAAAGGGCTCCGTGGAGGCCCTGGCAAGGCTCCGTGAGACCGGCACATCCTTCCGGCTGCTGACCAATACGACGCGAACGACGCGCGCCGCCCTGGCGCACAAGCTGCGGGGCTTCGGCTTCACAGTGGAGGAAGAGGAGATCGTGACACCCGCCAGCGCCGCAAATGCGGTGCTGCGGCGCGACGGCGCGAGGCCGCATCTGCTGGTGCACCCCGACCTTCTGCCCGACTGTCCGCCGGAAGCGCCGGAACCCGACGCGGTACTGATCGGCGATGCGGGCGAACACTTCACTTTCGAGAACATGAACCGCGCCTTCAACGTGCTGATCGGCGGCGGAAAGCTCTATGCGCTGGGAAAGAACCGCTTCTTTCGCGGGTCGCACGGGCTCGAACTCGACGCAGGGCCTTTCGTCGCCGCGCTCGAATATGCGGCGGGGGTGGAAGCGATATTGATCGGCAAACCCGCCCGCGATTTTTTCCTGACGGCGGCAGATGCGCTCGCGCTCGCGCCGGAGAAGGTGGCGATGGTGGGCGACGATGTCGAAAGCGATGTCGAGGGCGCCATTGCCGCGGGGCTCGCGGGTATCCTGGTCAGGACCGGCAAGTTTCGCAGCAGCGATGAAGCGCGCGCAAAAAAAGGCGGCGCTCACGTCGCCGCCTCTCTTGGCGCACTTGTCGAGGATTTCGTCTAGGCAAGCGCCTCGCGCAGCGCCTTCGCCGCCGCCTTCACCGCATCGCGCGATACGTCGAGCGCGCCCTGCAGGTTGAAGAAGCCGTGGATCATGCCTTCGTAGTTCACATATTCGACCTCGACGCCGGCCTTCCTGAGCGCTTCCGCATAGGCCTTGCCTTCGTCGCGCAGCACATCGAACCCGGCGGTGACGATATAGGCCGGCGGGAGCCCTGCAAGCGACGCCGCGTGAAGCGGCGCGGCGCGCGGATCCTTCGGGTCGGCGCCCGCGCTCGTCACGTAATGGTTCCAGAACCAGTCCATGCCGTCCGCTTCGAGGAAATAGCCTTCCGCGAAATCCTTGTAGGACTGCGTGCCGCGCGGCGCATCCGTCACCGGATAGATGAGAAGCTGGAAGGCGATCCGCGGCGTCTTCTCGGCCTTCGCCTTCTGGCAGACGGCGGCGGCGAGATTGCCGCCCGCACTGTCGCCCGCGACCGCGATGCGGTTCGGGTCGATGCCGATTTCGGACGCATTGGCCTCGACCCATTTCACGGCCGCATAGGAATCGTCGAAGGCGGCCGGGAAGGGATGTTCCGGTGCGAGGCGGTAATCGACCGCGATCACCTTGCAGCCCGCCTCGTTGGCGAGCGTGCGGCAGAGCGCATCATGCGTATCGAGATCGCCGATCACCCAGCCGCCGCCATGATAATAGACGAGCGCGGGGCAGGTGCCGCCAGCGGCAACGGGCGTATAGAGGCGGATGGGGATGTCGCCCGCGGGACCGGGAATGGTGCGGTCCTCAATCTTGCCGATGGCGACGCCCTGAAGATCGAGCATGCTCGCCATCGCGCGATACATCTCGCGACCGCCCGCGGGCGGCAGGTCGATGAGGCGCGGCGCCTCGGGATCGGCTCCGAGCTGCTCGAGTAGCGCTTTCACCTGTGGATCGAGTGACATGTCCGGTGGTCCTCCCCGCCTTGTTATTGTCGCGAGGGACCCTTTTATCCGCCGGGCACCGGACACGCCAAGCGGCAAGTTTGCGGCGGTGCGGCAAACCCGCACCGCCCCGGCGTCAAGACAGGGTCAGTGGAGGACCTCGCCCTCGCGGCTGCGGCGGCCTTCGACCATGTCCTCGACCACGACACGCAGCATCCGCCAGGCATCCGCGCGCATTTTCTCACCGATCTGCTCAAGCTCGCTGACCGCCGTATCGGCATAGGAAAGCGCCTTGCGGCCATGCGTATCGACCATATAGGCGGCAAGCAGATTGATTTCGTGATCGGTGATCATGTCTCGGGGTCTCCGGTTGGACTTGTTTGCCAACCGGATTGCAACCGCCGGACCAGACCTTAAACTCCAATAAAATCAAATACTTAAATCCGATTCACATTGGCGCACCCAAGCGGCCCGGCAAGCTTTGCCGGAACGAAATGGGCGGAAACGGCCGATTTTGCCGCTAACCCTTGAAGCCACCCTCATCGAGGAAGCTCTGCTCCTCCGGCGTCGTTTCGCGCCCCAGGATCGCATTGCGATGGGGAAAGCGGCCGAAGCGGCGGATGATGTCGCGGTGCTCGACGGCGAATTTCATCGTCTCGGGATCGCCGAGGCGCTGCGCGAAATAGACAAGGCCGCGCTCCTGCGCAGCGAGGTCTTCGGCATGCATGTAAGGCATGTAGAACCACTTGCGCGCTGTAGCGGGTGTCTCGACGTCGAAGCGGCGGCGCACGCTCTCATCCGCGAGCGAAAGCGCCTTTCCGTCCTGCAGGAAGGCGCGATGATCGTTCCGCCAGAGATTGCGCGAGAACTGGTCAAGCACAAGGATGAGGGCAAGCATGCCTTGCGCATCGCCAGCCCATGCGTCGAGCTTGCCAGACGCGGCTTGCGCGTGCGTCTCCGCGAAGCGGCGGCGGATATCGACGTCGAAGGCATCGTTCTTCGCGAACCATTTTTCCGGTCCGGCGGCAAACCAGAAATCGAGAACGTCGCGCGGGCGGATGGTCAATTGACCATCCGTTCGCGGCCTTCCCAGTAGGGTGCGCGCAGTTCGCGGCGGAGAATCTTGCCGGACGGGTTGCGCGGCAGCGCCTCGATGAAGTCGACCGATTTCGGCACCTTGAAGCTCGCGATGCGCGTCTTCGCGAAGGCGATAATCTCGTCTTGCGTCGCCTGTTCGCCGGGCTTCAGCACGACGATCGCCTTCACCGCCTCGCCCCACTTGTCGTGCGGTACGCCGACGACGGCGGCATCGGCAATCGCCGGATGACCGAACAGCGCGTTCTCGACTTCGGCCGGATAGATGTTCTCGCCGCCCGAGACGATCATGTCCTTCACGCGGTCGTGGATGAACAGGAAGCCGTCCGTATCGAAGAAGCCGGCATCGCCCGAATAGAACCAGCCGTCGCGGACGGAATCCTGCGTCGCCTCGGCCCGGTTCCAGTAACCCTTCATGACCGAGCCGCCGCGAATGACGATCTCGCCGACTTCACCGACGGGCACGTCATTGCCGTTCTCGTCGACGACGCGGATTTCCATATCGGGATTTGGCAGGCCGCAGGAGCGGAGCTTGCCCTTCGCCGGATCATGCGCGTCCGGCGGCAGGCTCGTCGCGCCGCCCGAGGTTTCGGTAAGACCGTAAAGCTGCACGAAGCCCGCGCCCTTGAAGGTTTCCTGCACGCGGCGCAGCACGTCTTCGGCGATGGGCGACGCGCCGTAAAGGATCTGGCGCAGGCTCGAAACGTCGACCTCGCCGATATTGGGCTGCTGCAGCAGGAAGAGGATCACCGCCGGCACCATGAAGGAGATGGTGAGCTTTTCCGTTTCGATCAGCTTCAGGATCACCTGCGGATCGACATCCTTCAGGATCACGTTACGGCATCCGTGCAGATTGCCGAGGAGGCCGATGTTGACGCCCGCGACATGGAAAAGCGGCATGCAGACGAGAACGACATCTTCCGGACCCCAGTTCGCCCAGCCCGCGCCCTCGCCCTGCTTGAAGACGGAGATGTAGTTCGCATTGGTCAGCTGCACGCCCTTGGGGTGGCCCGTCGTGCCGCTCGTATAAAGCTGGATGACATCGTCGTCCGGCGAAGCGGAGAGCATCGGATCTTCCGCTTTCGCGGCATCGCGCCAGTCGTCGAAGGACTGCCAGTCGTTGCGGCCGCCATCGAGCGCGATCACCTTGCGGACCGTCGGGCAGTCCGGCAGCACCTTTTCCACGAGATCGTAGAACTCGGCACCGACGAAGAGGATTTCGGTTTTCGAATCGTTCAGCACATAGGCGACTTCCGGCGCCGCGAGACGCCAGTTGACGCCCACCACCACGGCCTTGGCCTTGAAGGCGCCATAGAGCATTTCGAAATAGCGGTCCGACCCCTTGCCCATGAAGCCGATGCGGGAATCGGGCTCGCAGCCATCCGCGATCAGCGCCTGCGCAACCTGGCTGGCTCGCCTGTCGAGTTCGGCATAGGTCGTTTCACGGCCCTCGAAGACCTGCGCGACGGCATCCGGCTGGACGGCGGCCTGCGCGCGCGTAACGTCTGCAACACATTTGATCCGTTCGGCGTCGAACATGGCGTCGTTTCCTCTCCAGATTTCTCGGCAATGGTGTCTGTCTCGCGCGGGCAGGCCCTCCGCCCCGGCGCGTTCATGCCATTTCCGGCAGCCCTTTTCGGGTTCTCTTGCGCGCCAGTGTAGCCACCCCTGCGGGCGGGGCAAGAGAAGCCGGAGCCCCTCAAATGGGTAACGCGACGCCGATGCGGCTGGACGCAGCGGCGGCGCGGGTTAGACTGCCCGCCAAAGAAACCGACACTCAGGGAAGGAACAAGCGAGCATGGCCCGCATCCCCTATTTCGACACCGCTAAGGCAACCGGCCGCGCAGCGAAGACCTACGAGAAGCTGCCCAACCTCAACATCTTCCGGATGCTCGGCCATTCGGGCGACATGATCGACGGCTTCATCAAGCTCGGGAATGAAATCCTCATTCACGGCGACCTCGACCCTGTCCTCCGCGAAATCGCGATCGTGCGGACCGGCGTGCTGCGCGGCTCGAAATACGAGGTCTACCAGCACGAGGAAATCTCCCGGAAGATCGGCATGTCAGAGGAGCTCATCCAGGCGATCCATGAGGGGCCTGACGCCAAAATCTTCGACGAGACGCAACGCCAGGTCATGCGCTTCACGGACGATGTGGTGAAGAACACGCGCGCCTCCGACGCGACATTCAATCCGCTGGCGGAAAAACTCGGCTACAAGCAGCTTCAGGAACTCATCATCACCATCGGCTTTTACACGCTCGTCTCGAACTTCCTCGAGACTTTCGACGTCGATATCGAGGAGCCGGGCCACAAGTCGGGCGTGAAGCTGCCCGGCATGCAGGCCTGACGCCGATGGCGCGCCTTCCCTACCCCGATCCCGCGACGCTGCCACCCGCCGCGCGCGAGCTCTCCGCGCGGCTCCCGCAGATCAACATCTTCCGCATGCTCGCAGGCAGTGGCCCCTCCTTCGTGCCCTTCATGGCGCTCATCAACGCCTATCTGAACGAGGGGCTTCTCGACGCGGAGCTTCGCGAACTGGTGATCCTTCGCGTCGGCCATCTGTGCGGATCGGGCTACGAGCAGCATCAGCACCGCCGCGTCTCGCGGATGCTGGGCATGAGCCCGGAGCGGATCGCAGCGGCGGAAGGCGCGCTGCCCTCGCCCCTCTTCAGCGAAGCGGAAAACGCCGTCCTCGCCTTCACCGACGATCAGGTTGCGAATGTGAAGGCGGGGGCCGCACTCTTTGCCGAAGCGAGAAAGCATCTCGGAGATGCCGGGATGCAGGAACTCGTCATCATCATCGGCATCTACCTTCTCGTCTGCCGCTACCTCGAGACATTCGAGATCGAACTCGAGGAGACGGATATCGCCACGAGCGGCCTGGACGAGATCAGGCGGAGCATGGAAGGACATGACTGACAAGGGAGCGGGCAAGGAAGGCTATGTGAGGCCGCTGCTGCCGGAGTCGGAAGGCCGGGCGCCGGGGCGCGGGCGGCTCGCAGGCTACCCGCCTATGACGCTTCGAAAGCGGCACTTGGCGGGCTGATGCGTCATGTCGCGCTCGATGGATCGCGGCGCGGCATCCGCGCGAACATCGTGGCGCCGGGCCTTGTCGACACACCGCTCGGACGTCTCGCAACGCAAGGCCGCCCCTCGCGCGGGCGCACGCCCGTTCCTTTCGGGCGGCAGGCGACGGGCTGGGAAATCGCCTATGCGGCGCTTTTTCTCGTGTCGGACGAAAGCGTTTATGTGACGGCGCAGACGATCGCCGTCGATAGCGGGCTCACCGGCATTTCCTGACGTTCTGCGTTTTCCGGCATTCAGGAGCCGGGCCCATAGCCGAAATAGCGCGAGACCGGGGACGTGCGGTCGCGGATGACGTGGAGGTCTTCCGGCGAGAATTCGGGCTGGTAATAATCCGGCACGTGCAGACGGTTTTGCGCCCGCTCCACGAGAGCGTCCGAATAATCGAGACCGCAGTGATCGAGGACCCGGGCCATCATCGCACCCGGCTCCTCGCAAAGGTCTTCGTAGCGCACCACGAGCACCGCCCCCGCAAGCGCAGGGTTTGCATCGATCCGCTCCGCCAGATAGCCATAGACCTCGCGCCACTGCAGCGCCCAGCCTTCGGCCTCCCGGCCCTCTGCCCACAGATCGGCGATTTCCGTCGCAATCGCCTCGCTTCCGCAATTGACCGGCGCACGGTCGAGCCCGAATTCGAAATGCCCGGCGCGCGCGAGATGCGCACGGGATTCGGGATGCTCCACTTCACCTTTCACGAACAGGCGGTGCTGCTTCATCAGCGAAGCGACATGCCAGATGGGTCCGCGCACGGGAACGACGAAGCGCGCATCGGGAAACATCCGCAACAGATAGTCAAGCCGCGTGATGTTGTAGTTCGCCTTGGCGAGATAGCGCTCGCCGCCGCGCACGAAGAGAAGCTTGCGAATATGCGCCCGCAGGAAATCCTCGAATTCCGGATGTATCGCATCGCCGCCGAAGGTTTCGTCCCAGAGACGTTTGTGGAGATGCGGAAAGAAGCTCATCCAGATCGGCTCTTCGAAGGCTTCCGGGCTTTCCGAGGTGACATAGATGCCGTCCTTGTGCGCGCGCTCCTCCGGCGCGTCTTCCTTGAAGGGCATGTAGTCGACGAGCTTGTTCCAGAGGATCGGCGTGAAGAGAGGCGGAAAATCGCGGTAGCGATGTGTCGCAACCTGGGGGTGGTCCGCGAGGAGTTCGAGCAGCACTGTGCTGCCGCTGCGTGCGAGCCCGCTGACCCAGACGGGTGCACGAACGGGAATGTCGTCGAAGCGGTCTTCGAAGAGGCGCGTTTCGATCTTCGCGAGCGACTGCATGAGCTTCGGGCGGCGGTAGAGAATGCGGCCCATGACATCCATCCAGGGCGTGACGGCGAACTTGTCCGCGGCCGAAGGATCTCGTTTCGTCACATGTCCCTGGACGCTCATGCGATCCTCCCGGCTTTCTTGATGATCAATGAAAAAAGCAGGAAGAGCCCGAAGAAGAGCACCTCCCAGCCGCGCAGCCATGAAGGCCCGACAGGCAGCACTTCAAGTGCGGGAAGCGCCACCTCGACCCGGTCGACCGGAACGCCTTCGGGAAGATATCCGGCAGGGTTTGCAATCAGCCAGTTCCACCATCGGCGCTTCTCGATGATGGGGACCGGCGCGCCCATGGCGACATCCGATATGATGTCGCCTTCCGGCGCACGAACCACAACGCGTCTGCCCTCGTCGCCGCGCTCGACGATGGCGGCCTGATAGCCAACGGGTGCCGCCGTCGCCGCGGCATGTTCGCTCTCGCCCGGAAAGCGGTAGCCATAGTCGTTGGACAGCCAGACGATGAGCGCAATGATGGGCAGCGACGCCACAAGCGCCGAGGGCAGAGCGAGCGCCACCCGCGACCAGGCACTGCGGAACATACGCGCGATGAGCGGCCAGGCCTCGTCCATATCGCCATCGAACGCGTTCAGCTCCCGCCGCGCGGCGAGCGCCTCGGCTTCGGCGTCGGCTAGGCGCTTCTGCGGCGAAAGGAGCTTGTAGAACCACATCGAAAGCGCCGCCGCCACCATGGCCCAGACGATGAGTCTCACTGCGGCCGGCAAGGGAGACATTAGCGCCTCGACACCGCGGAAAACCGGCGCAGGAAGATCGAACAGACCCATCGGCACGGCACACCTCGCTATCGCATAGCGGAAGTCCGCGTCTCCTGCTGCGTCAATCTCTGCGCCGCCGCAAGTTTCCGGCGGCGCAGCATGCGCCGGATCGGCCAACCGACAACGAAGACAGCGGCCGCCCCGACGGCGAGCAGAACGCCTATCAACGCGCTGACGACACTGAGCCCCGCGCCGGGGCCGACATAGGCCGCCGCAGGCGTGGCGTAGCTGGCCACAGCGGCGAGCATCATGAGAGAGATACGCAACTTCATGACTTTCTCCTTTACCGATACGCACCGGCGCTGGACTGAGAGACGGGCGCGAGCGCGAAGTCGAGTTGGGACGGCGTGTACCGACGTCCCCAAACCACGATTGGAAGTTTCTTGTCGCCGTCGCCACCGCGAACCGGAGTGACGTATTGCCAGACGACCTTGCCTTCAGGAGTGACTTCGATGAGGCGGCCGCCCTGCGACTCCGTAATGAGCGTGTTTCCGTTGCCGAGACGCTGCACCGAAGCGCGAAGCACGCTTTTCAGCGGATCGTCTTTCGTACCTTCGTACTGCCAGACGATTTCCATGGTCTCCGGATCGAACTCCATGACGCGGGACCCAGCCGGACCGTTGTAGTTGCCGTTGTTGTCGAAAAGTAAAACATTCCCGCTGGCAAGCGGTTCCACGGAATGCTGCCCCACCCAGGGGCCGAGCGTGCCCCAGACGAACTTTTCCGTTTCCGGGTCGAGCACGGCGACAAGCTTCAGATTGCGGATGCTGAGGATCACATCGCCTTCGCGCGCCATGCTCATGTGGGCCGCTGCTTCTTTGCCCACCTCTCTGACGGAATTCGTGTGAAGCGGATCTTGCGCGGTGCGCCGGTTGAGGCCCGACAGCAGCCACTTGAAGCGCGACTTCGCAATGGTCTCGAGAAGCGAGATACGCTTCTCGACCTTGCCGTCGGGCGAGAGGATGACGAGGAAATCCTCGATCAGCGGCGGTTCCAGCCCACCCTGCCCTTCAACGGCGTCATGTCTCATCTCATGCGTCAGGGCATAGATCGTGCCGTCCGCGCCGATACCGACATCGTGATGCGCGCGCTCGTCGAGATAGCTCCAGATGACATTCGAGTCCCTGTCGAGCTTGACGAGCCCGAGCCCCCAGGGCGTGTCGCCCGATCCTTCATAGACGGCAAGAAGATCGCCGTTCGGGTACATGTAGGTCTTGCGCATATAGACGAACGGACCGAGGGAACCGGCCGTTGCCTCTTTGCCGGTCCATATTTTCTCAGGGTCGACATGCCAGCGATGAACCACATTGCCTTTCATGTCGACAAGGAAGGCGCTGGGCTCATGCGAGGAGGAATAGAGCGTGTAGCCCTCTTCAACCTCATCGGGCAGGAGCGTCGTCACGCCCTTGTCGTCCGTCAGTGCGTCGTACCAGAGGTCGGTCTTGTAAGGATCGCTGTACTCGGTCGCTTTCGCATAGAGAGCGCCCGCCGCGTCATAAGCATTGGTAAGGAGCTTCGAGGGCGGAAGTTTCGCGAGCATCACCAGAGCGCCGGCAATGAAGGCGATCAGCGCTATCGAAAGAAGGAAGACAAGCGGCCCGATCCACTGGCTTCCCAGCCTGCCATCATCGTCTTTGGCTGCCTTGCCGCCATGGCGGATCTCAGCATGCTGGTATGCCATGCCTGTTCCTCCTCTATCCTCCCGTCCCGATCGGAACGCGAGGTCATGGCGACAAGAAGACAGAAGCTGGGCAATTAGGGGGCAGAGCTGGCTGCCTCGGTCAATGAACGCTTGAAGCAAGCGGCGGACCACCCGACACTCTTCACAGAAACGCATAAGGGGAGGATTTCCATGGGCCTCGGATTGAACCGCTTTCAATACACAAAGGGCCTGCATGATCTTGGCAATGGCGGCTATGCCTGGCTGCAGCCGGACGGTGGCTGGGGCTGGTCGAATGCGGGGCTCATTGTCGATGATGGCGAATCCTTTCTGGTCGACACGCTCTTCGACGTGCCGCTGACGCGCGAAATGCTCGGCGCGATGCGCAAGGCGGAACCGAAAGCCGCCGCGGAGATCAGGACCGTCGTCAACACGCATCACAATGGGGATCACTGCAACGGCAACGAATGCTGCCACGGTGCGGAGATCATCGCCCACAAGCTGGCGGTCGAAGCCATGCGCCACGAGCCACCAGCATTGCTTGCGGGCTTCCTAGATATGGCGCCGGGGCTAGGCGATCTCGGGAAATACGTGACGCAATGTTTCGGCCCCTTCGACTTCAAGGGCGTCACACAGACCTTGCCGACCACAACCTTCGAGACGGAGCTGACACGGCATGTGGGCTCGAAGGAAATCCGCATCATGCATGTCGGCCCCGCGCACACGCCGGGTGACTCGCTCGTTTATGTGCCTTCCGACAGAACCGTGTTCACGGGCGATATTCTTTTCATCGAGGGGCATCCCATCATGTGGGAAGGACCGGTCTCGAACTGGATATCCGCCTGCGACAGGATCATGGCCATGGACGTCGAAACCGTGGTGCCCGGACATGGACCGATCACCGACAAGAGAGGCGTGCAAGCGGTGCGGGACTACCTCACCTATGTGCGCGACGAAGCGAGGAAGCGCTACGATGCGGGCCTCTCCGCCTTCGATGCGGCGGTCGACATCGACATGTCCGACTACGACAGCTGGGGCGACGGCGAACGCATCGTCGTGAACGTGTCGACGCTCTACAAGGAGTTTTCCGGCGACGACACGCCGAACGATGTGCCGACGATCTTCGGTCAGATGGCGGAACTCACGAAACGGCAAGGCCGCCTGCGCGGTTGACGTCGCGTCATCGGAGCAAGAAACCGGTAGGACATCATGACCGCGACCGCACAATCGATTATTCTGCACCAATACGACATTTCGCCCTTCTCCGAGAAGGTGCGCGTGGCGTTCGGTATCAAGGGTCTCGACTGGTTCGCCTGCGACGAGCCGGTCATCATGCCGAAACCCGAATTGCTGGCACTGACGGGGGGCTACCGGAAAATCCCCGTGATGCAGATCGGCGCGGATATCTATTGCGACACGCAGATCATACTGCGCGAGCTCGAAAGACGTTTTCCGGCCCCGACGCTTTTCCCGGGTTCCGACAAGGGGCTTGGGTGGGGCGTCGCCATGTGGACGGATCGCATTTTCTTCCAGGCGGCCGTCGCAGCGAGATTTCACGGGAAGACGCCCTCGATATCGCGAAAGCGGCAACGAGCACGGAAGCCGCGCGCACCGATCCAGGCGAGCCGAACGGGTTGAAGCCCGGCGATGCCGTGACGGTGATGGCGGACGACTACGGCCGCGACCCGATCACGGGCAAACTCGTCTCCTCTTCCGCCCAGCACATCGCGCTGAAGCGCAGCGACCCGCGCGTCGGCGAGGTGGTGGTCCATTTCCCGAGGGCGGGATTTCTTGTTCTGAAGTCGTGATAGGCTCGCGGCCATGATTCCCGAGCTTGGCACCATCGAAGGCTTTTACGGACGGCCCTGGGACTGGGAGGCGCGCGCCGCCCATGTGAGCGCGCTCGCGCCGCATGGCTACCGCTTCTTCCTCTACGCGCCGAAGGCCGACACCTTTCTGCGCCGCCGCTGGAGCGAACCTCACCCGCCGGAGGAAGCGGAGCATCTTTCCGCCCTCGCCGCCCATTGCCGCGCTGAGGGCGTGCGTTTCGGCGTCGGACTGAGTCCCTACGAACTCTATCTCGATTTCGACGATGCGGCACGCGAAGCCTTGGCGCAGAAGCTCCACTGGCTTGATGAAATCGGCATCGACGACCTTGCGATTCTTTTCGACGACATGCGCGGCGACCTGCCGGGGCTTGCGGACAAGCAGATCGAGATCGTGGACTGCGCGGCGGAACGGACGAAGGCGGGGCGGCTCATCGTCTGCCCTAGCTATTATACGGACGACCCGATCCTCGACCGCGTTTTCGGGCAGCGGCCCGAAAGCTACCTTGACGATCTGGGAAAGCGGCTCGACCCCTCAATCGAGATTTTCTGGACAGGTCCCCGCGTCTGTTCGAGGGAAATACCGGCAGAGCATCTCGCCCGCGTCGGCGAAACGTTGAAAAGGCGCCCCTTCATCTGGGACAATTATCCCGTGAACGACGGGCAGCGCATGTCGCCCTTCCTGCATCTGCGCGGCTTCACCGGACGCAGTGGAGAGATCGGATATCTCGTCGCGGCGCATGGCGTCAACCCCGCATCGCAGCCGCTGCTCAGCCTCATTCCGATGCTCACGCTCGAAGCGGTCTATCGGAACCCCGAATACAATGCCGAGACGGCCTTCCTCGCGGCGGCGGAGACAGTTGCGGGGCCGGAGCTTGCCCGCATGCTGGCGGAGGACCTGCCGCTCATGCAGGACAAGGGCCTCGACGGCATGAGCGAAAAGGAAACGGCGGCGCTGCGAACCCGCTACGCCGCCGTCGATAGTCCTTGTGCCCGCGAGGTCGTCCAGTGGCTCGATGGCTACTGGCGCATCACCGACGAAATCGTCCAGACGCAGTAACGTCCCTCAGCGGGCCGTCATGCCACCATCGATGACGAGCTCCGAACCCGTCATGTAGCGCGACTCGTCGGAAGCGAGGAAGACGATACCCGCCGCGATGTCGGCAGGAAGCCCCGCATAGCCGAGCGGCGCACCGACCGTCGCGATGGCGTTGGGGTCGATCGTGTTGGCGCCTTCCGGCGGTTGCAGCACGCTGGAGGAAACGGCACCGACGCCGCCGCCGCCCTGCGGGATCTTCTGCCAGATCGCCGTGTCGATGATGCCGGGGTGAACCGAATTCACGCGCACATTCATCTGCGCCTGCGCACATTCGAGCGCGACGGCTTTCGTGAACAGGCGCACCGCGCCCTTCGTCGCGCAGTAACCGGCAAGTCCCGGTGCGCCCTGAAGACCGGCGACCGAGGAAATGTTGATGACCGAGCCGCCACCGGAAGCCGCAATGAGCGGAATGCCATGCTTCACGCCGAAGAAGACGCCATCGACATTGATTGCTTGCTGGCGGCTCCAGTCCTCATGGCTCATCTCGAAGATCGAGGCGCCGATGCCGATACCGGCATTGTTGACGAGAATGTTGAGCCCGCCGAACTCGTTCTTCACGGCGGTGACGACTTCCTGCCAGCGCGCCTCGCTCGTCACGTCATGGCGGTGAGCGCTTGCTGTGCCGCCGGCCTTGGTGATGATCTCGACCGTTTCCTTGAGGCCCGCCTCGTCCACGTCGGTCACGACGACCTTGGCCCCCTCGGCAGCCAGCGCAACCGCTGCCCCCCGGCCGATACCGCTCGCCGCGCCCGTGACCAGCGCCACCTTGCCGCTTACCCGTCCCATGTTTTTCTCCCGGAAGCTTCTTATGGTTGATGTCTGAGTCTTAGGGTAAGAGCCCTAGACAGGCAACGCCTCACCCCATCCCGGCCTTCCCGGCAAATGCGGACTTGTGAAGAAATATACCACAGTCTATTTTTGTCCCGAGGAGACCACCGAGCCAATGACAAGACTTCTGAAATCGAAAGCAGCGCCAAGGGCGGAAGACACCCCGCGCCGATCCAGCAAGAAAGAGCGCACGCGGCAGGAAATCTACCGCTCCGCGATGCGGCTTTTTGCCGAGAGCGATTATGACAAGGTGACCATCGAGGAGATCTGCTCAGCAGCCGGGATCGCCAAAGCGACCTTTTTCCTCCATTTCCCCGGCAAGTCCGCGCTCATTGCCGCCTTCAACGAAGAAGTGACGCGTTCGCTCGCCGAACGGCTCGCTGGCTACGAGGGAAGCGCGGAGGAGGAACTGCTCCTGCTCGTTTCGGTTCTTCGCGACGCCTGGGAGCTGAACGCGCCGGTGATGCACAAGATGCTGAGCGACTTCCTGGACCAGCCCGCGCTTGTCAGCAAGGCGGCCCTCGTGAACGAAAGCGTGCTCGATCTGGTGACCCGGATCGTCGACCGCGGTCAGAAGCGCGGTGAATTCACGACCGGCTGTCCGCCGGAAATGGCCGCCATCGCGCTTGTTGCGGCATGGAGCGCCTTCACCGCCTGGTGGCTCCAGAACCCTGAAACGGACACGGACGAAATCAACCGTGGCCTTCTCGAATTCCAGCTCAACGGTCTCAGGAAGAAGACATGAAAGAACGAAGAGGACGGCATCTGAGCTATGGACAAAAGGGCCGCCCGGCGGTCCGATAAGGCCAGACGACATTCACAGATTGAGGAAACGCAACCATGGCAGGACAGAAAATGCGGTTCGGCGCCTTTATCGCGCCGTTCCATCCGCTCAACGAAAACCCCACCCTCGCACTCGAGCGCGACATCGAACTCGTCCAGCTGATGGACAAGCTCGGCTATGATGAGGCATGGATCGGTGAACACCATTCGGCGGGCTACGAGTTGATCGCCAGCCCCGAACTCTTCATCGCCACCGTCGCCGAACGCACACGCAACATCAAGCTGGGCACCGGCGTCTCCTCGCTCCCCTATCATCATCCGCTGATGCTTGCCGACCGCATCAACCAGCTCGACCACATCACGCGGGGCCGCGTGATGCTGGGCGTGGGCCCCGGCTCGCTTCCCTCCGATGCCTTCATGATGGGCATTACGGTGGCGAAACAGCGCGACATGATGGACGAAGCGCTCGACGTAATCGTTCCCTTGCTGCGCGGCGAAAAGGTGACGGCGAAGACGGACTGGTTCGAACTGAAGGACGCGCAGCTCCAGATGACGCCCTGGTCGCGCCCCTCCGTCGAAATCGCGGTTGCAAGCCAGGTCTCGCCCACCGGCGCAACGGCCGCCGGCCGCCACGGCCTCGGCCTGCTCTCGATCGGCGCGACCTCGGCGGGCGGCTTCAACGCGCTCTCATCGAACTGGGCGATCTGCGAGGATACCGCCAAGGACAATGGCAAGACGATCGACCGCAGCCAGTGGCGCCTCGTCGGCCCGGTTCACATCGCAGAGACACGGGAAAAGGCGCGCGAGAACGTGCGCTTCGGCCTCGAACAGTGGCTCTACTATTTCCGCGAAGTCGCGGCGCTGCCGCTCGCGCCGACAGACGGTTCCGACCCGGTGGATGCGCTGATCGCTTCCGGCATGGCCGTGATCGGCACACCGGACGACGCCATTGCGCAGATCGAACGCCTGCAGCAGCAGTCGGGCGGCTTTGGCTGCTTCATGCAGCTCGCGCATAACTGGGCGAACTGGGAGAACACCAGGCACTCCTACGAGCTCATGGCACGCTACGTTTTCCCGAAGTTCCAGCAGCTCAACGACAATCGCGAGGCCTCGCTCAACTGGGCGCGCGACAATCGTCCGGAATTCATGGGCCAGGCGATGATGGCGGTCGGCAGCCGCGTCGCGCAGCATGTCGAGAAGAAGGGCTCGGAGAACATCCGCCCCGAAATCCTTGCGGCGATGGGCCTCGACAAGAAGGCCGACGCCGCCGAATAGGGCGCTGAACCCGAATGCAGAAAGGGCGGCTCGAAAGAGCCGCCCTTTTTTGGTTCGCGGTTCGCGATTGCGCTAGAGCGTTTCACTGATTGAGGGAATCGTTTGGGATTCCCATTGAGACCGGATTGTGATTCAAGATGTTGGCTGGAGAGGAGGCCAGCATCTGATGACCCGACCTTACTCCAATGATCTTCGAGCGCGCGTTGTGGCGGCGGTAGCGGCCGGGGAGAGCTGCCGGTCGGTGGCGGCCCGGTTCGATGTTGCGGTTTCCTCGGTTGTGAAGTGGTCGCAGCGCCATCGAGCGACAGGCTCTGTGGCGCCGGGCAAGATAGGCGGCCATCGCAAGCGGGTTCTGGAACCGTACCGCGACTTCAT
>Ga0208433_1000083_pt1 | contig 60475 bp, 73 predicted proteins | sample 3_EtaG_FD_184075 | JGI IMG/M metagenome (GOLD analysis project Ga0208433, IMG submission 184075) | Marine viral communities from the Subarctic Pacific Ocean - 3_ETSP_OMZ_AT15126 metaG (SPAdes) (version 2) | ecosystem: Environmental > Aquatic > Marine > Oceanic | place: Pacific Ocean | collected...
CACGACGCTTGGTGTTGGTACTGGCGACAGTCCACAGTTTACTGGTCTTACCTTGACTGGTGATTTGTTCGTCAGTGGATCAACAGTAACTGTTGATGCAACGACCATTAATATCTCCAGTTCGTTCACTTTCGAAGGCCCAGCAGACGCGCACGAAACAACATTTCATGCTGGCACACCAACAACAGATTTGACAGTTTATTTGCCGCAGTTTTCTGCATCAGCGGGTACACAGTCATTCTACCTTCCAGCTCTTATCGATGCTCCAACGGATGCATCTTCGAAGGTAACTGCGGCTGAGTTTGCTCTCCTTGACGGTGACACAGCCCGCGGCGCCACCGCGGTTGCCGATGGCGACGGCATCCTTACCAACGATGGCGGAACTATGAGGCAGACGTCTGTTCAAACGTTCCAGACTTATTTCGATGCCAACTCAGTTGGTGGTGGAAACATGGTCACCGTGGGCGCCTTAGACTCAGGTAGTATCACTAATGGATTTGGTGGTATTAATATTGGAACCAGCGCACTTTCAGCAGGCGCCGGCACCCTCAGCTCACTTAGTGTCGGTGACGGCGACATCACGAATGTTGGAGACATCAGTTGTGATAGTGTTAGTGTCGACGCCGCAGGTACAGGCCTCAACATCGATTTCAGCGGCGGCAATACTGCCACCAATGCAATCACTCTTGCCGACAACCTCGCGAACGCGCTAGAAGTAGTCGAGGGTACCACTTCCTACTTGAAGTTTATCACCACCAATGGGAGCGAACAAGTTGTTTTCGGACAGAACTCTACCTTCGCGTCGACAACGATTGCTGACTTGGGCACTGTTTCAGCAGCGACTTCAATAACTGCTACTGATTTAATTGGTACCAACATTGATGGTGTCATTGGCGGCGGCACCCCTCGCGCTGGTACTTTCACCACACTTGATTGTACTGATCGCGCTTTCGCAGTTGTGAATCTCGACATCAGTGGCAGTACAGATATTGGCGCTGATCTCGCAGATGCTGACCTCCTTGTTGTCGACGACGGTGCTGGTGGTACGAACAGGAAGTGTGCCATCAGCAGACTAAAGAAGTACATTGGTAGTGCCACTGTCGAAGACCGCTTCACCGGTACTGCAGTTGCAGCCAATGCAGAATTCGCGGCTGGATATTATTCATCCGAGACCCCTGCCTCCACCGGCTCCGTATCAGTCTACTTCAATGGTTTGATGCAGTCACAGGGCACTGACTATACGATTACCACCACGGGCGTGATTACACTGGCCAACGATAACTCGCTTAGTACAGAGGACGAGGTTGTTCTCAAATATATTAAGCAGTAACATCCTTTCCCCCTAACTCTTTGAATTCCCACCAAATTGGTCCCGGCTTCGGCCGGGACCTTCTTTTCTTTCTTTTATTCTTTTGAAAAAATCTAAAACTATTTATTAGAGTAATAATTTACTTTTTTAATAAAGCCTGAATCAAGGAGATTTGTTGATATGTCTGCAAAGAAATTTAAGTTTGTCTCACCCGGTGTCTTTCTCAGTGAGATTGATAATAGCCAGTTACCAAAGCAACCAGGGGGCGTCGGCCCAGTTGTTATTGGTCGTACCCGCCGCGGCCCGGCACTAAAGCCAGTAAAAGTTAGCTCTTTTCAAGAATTTGTTGAGATCTTCGGAGAACCTGTCCCCGGTAATGAAGGGGAAGATCCATGGAGAGATGGAAATGGTCTATTGGCTCCTGCTTATGCCCCGTATGCGGCTCAAGCTTATTTGAAAGCAGATATAAATTCCCCAGTAACTGTTATTCGCTTGCTTGGTGTCCAGGGCGATGATGCTTCAGAGTCTGGCGGCGAACCCGGCTGGGCCCTAGATTCATCCGGTGCTGCCATCGGCCTGTTCGTCGCAGCCAGTGCATCTGCAATGACGGCCTCCTTGGCTGGTGTTGTTTACACCACCGAAGATGCTTTCGAAGTTGGCGTCAGAGGTACTGGATATACATCGAACACGACAATCACACAAAATGCGACAGCGTCAGGCGCCGCAACCACAGTTGAACCAGTTAAAATTACAAATGATTCTTTCAAGCTGAGGCTCAAATCGAGCCTAGGCGAGCTAATAAAAACGGTCTCTTTTCAAGAAGGCGCAAAATATATAAGAGATGAGTTAAACACAAACCCTGTTGCAACCAACAGTTATATTATGACCCCTCCTTCCTCTTCCTTGGCTTCTAAATATTGGCTTGGAGAAACTTTTGAAGAGGAGTACGAAAGAGTAAAGAGAAAGTCAACAGCCGGCTCTCTTATCGTCTTTCCTGTGCGATTAGTAAACCTGATGGCCGATTTTAAAAGTAGTTCGCACGGCCTAGCAGCCGCATCATCAGGCTGGGCTATACCACAATATACTGATGACTCGGCAAGTTTTAATCCTGCAGCTCTTGGAAAGCTCTTTAGATTCCACGCTATCCAAGAAGGGGAGCAGGGAATGGACTTGAATATAAAAATTGAGAACATAAAGATTGCAGATCCCGGTAACCCGTCACCTTATGGTCGCTTCGACGTTGTTATAGAACAGAAAAGAGGTGGCCGCATCTATCCGGTCGACAGTTACGAAAATCTTAATCTAAACCCCAACTCAAATGATTTTATTGCTCGAAGAATTGGAGATCAGTATTTTCAGTGGGATGGAATACAAAAGAGAAATAAAGTTTATGGAAGTTACCCGAATCAATCCAATTATGTTCGAGTTGAAATGGACTCAGGGGTTGGGGAAAATGGTCCTTCAAATCCGAAGTTGGTGCCTTTTGGTTTTCTCGGCCCTATTGTCCCAGTTAGTTCCACCGGCTCCACGGCGGCAGGCATCTCCACCCATTCTACCTCCTGGGCAACTGGTTCAATCTCCGGTAGTGCTCTGACCGGCTTAAAACTGGCTTGGCCAGAATCACCGCATGTTATCACTGGCTCAACGGGAGTTGATCTTGCGGCAAAGTATATTATGGGAAGTACACAATATAATAAAGACTCAGGGGGCACCCCCAACTTCTCATCTGCCAACAAAGGTATGAAAGACTATCTTCGAAGATATGGAAGTTTCGCTGGACTAGTTTCCTCCCAAGTATCTGGCCTCGCCACCGCCACCTCTACAAAACATTCTTACGTCTTTTCGTTGGACGACGTAATCATCACAGGTGCGACCACAGCAAATATAGGGGATCTTTCAGAATATGCCCCCAGTGCTGTGGTATTTACAAGTGGCTCACATGCCGCCGGTACCGCATACACCTCCCTTTCCAGTGGCTCGGCCGCATCCTTGACTAGTCTTGTCAGTAGTTTCTCTATGCCTCTGGCTGCCGGCAGCGATGGAGTTGATATTACAGAAGCAGATCCATTTAATATGAGAGTCATCGGTACTGATTCTACTACTAAAAACAGCTATGCCCACGCTTCAGTCGACCGAGCCATTGAACTGATTCGCGACCCCGAAGCCTTAGAAATGAATCTTGCTGTTATGCCTGGTATTACGAAAGAGGCTCTGACAACTAAACTGATTCAGGTTTGTGAGGCCAGAGCCGACGCGCTCGCAATAATTGACCTTCCAAACATATATGTACCGCCAGCAGAAGCTATCTGCACCAACTTTCAAGACAGAGTTGATGGCACCAATCCGGAAAAGAGTGCTAAGGCACTCACAGCACGCCAGCTAAATTCAAGCTATGGTGCAGCTTACTACCCATGGGTAAAGGTTAGAGACACTGTTAATGATCGAGATGTCTGGGCTCCACCTTCTGTTATTGCCCTCGGCGTCATGGGATATACCGAACAGCGCGATGAAGTTTGGTTCGCCCCTGCTGGATTCAACCGCGGTGGCCTTAACGAAGGAAACGCAGGCCTCCCTGTTTTGCAGGCTTCAGAGCAATTGCTCTCTTCACAGCGGGATACTCTGTATGAAGCAAATATTAACCCAATCGCATCCTTTGTCTCAGAGGGTCTGGTTGTATTTGGTCAAAAGACGCTTCAGCTAACGCCTTCGGCTTTGGACAGGATTAACGTTCGTCGATTGCTAATCTTCGTGAAGAAAGAAGTATCTAGGATTGCAAATGGCTTGTTGTTCGACCAGAATGTTCCAGCAACTTGGAACCGGTTCACTGGTCAAGTGGTGCCACTTCTTGAGAGCGTAAAAACTCGCCTAGGATTGTCTGACTTCAAGGTCGTATTAGATAAGACGACTACAACACCTGACCTTATTGATAGAAATATCATGTATGCGAAGATTTTCTTGAAGCCAGCTCGCGCAATTGAGTTCATTGCAGTTGATTTTGTTATAACGAGAACCGGAGCTTCTTTTGACGACTAATAATCGTTAAAAACCGGTGCAGAATAATATATACTAATAGGAGATATAAAATAATGGCATTTTGGAGTGAAAAAACAGTCGAGCCAAAGAGGAAGTTTAGATGGCTTCTTTATTGGTCTGGAGTACCACAATTCGTGGTAAAGAGCGTAAAGAAGCCAGGATATGAAGTAGGTGTTACACCTCATCAGTTTTTGAATTATGAATTCAATTATCCAGGTCGAGTAAAGTGGAAGCCAATTGACATTGTAATTGTTGATCCAGTAAACCCCGACTCAACTAAAAGCCTTTATAAGATTTTAGAGAACTCTGGGTACGTAATCCCTAGTAACTACCAGCAGGCCGCTGCAGCCACTATTTCCAAGCAGGGAATGGTAGACGCTCTGGGCACAGAGATAAAGCTCACACAGCTTGATGCTGACGGTGTAAACGCCATTGAGACTTGGGTTATAAAGAATCCATTGATAACTTCGGCAGAGTTTGACCAACTGGATTATAGCGCAGATGAGTTGTTGAATATTTCTGTTAGCATAACTTACGATTATGCGACACTAGAAGGCCTTGGCCAAGGACCGCACAATAACACTGGCGGAGACCTTTGGACCTTCAACAACAAATAGAAAAGTAAACAAAAAGAGGAAAAATGTCAAGAAATTCTAGAAGAACACGGATACCTAAGTCTGTTGAACCCCCCGCGGCAAAACCCCAACCAAATGTCATCCCCCCTGCACAAAAAGAAAAGCCCAACCCATTCGGGCTTTCTTTTGCTGTGGAAACAGAGATAGTTCATCTCCCTAGCGGAGGAAACTTTTATGATGAGGGCAGCGCTTTAAACGGTATAGAAACCGTTGAGATAAAGGCCATGACGGCCAAAGAAGAGGATATTTTAATAAATGAAAGCTTTATTGAACAGGGTTCTATCTTTGACCGCCTAATAGATTCACTAATGATCACTCCCGGCATCCAAGCCCAGGAGTTGTTAGACTGCGATAAAGTCGCTATACTAGTCTCAGCAAGAAAAACAGGCTATGGTAATACTCTGGAGGTAAGCCATGATTGTGAGGACTGCGGCAAAACAACTGATGTAAGCTTAGATTTGTCAAAAATGCTTGAAAACGCAAAGGAAGGCAAGTTTGAGATAGAGGATACTGAAGAGTGGCAGTATGATAGGACAAGCAAAACTTTCATGGTTAACCTCCCAGTAACTGAGATACAGGCAAGAATTAAACTTCTGACGCCTTCAGACGTGAAATATTTACAGCAAGCAAAGAAGCAAAAAGAAAAATTAAGTTTACCATATAACGAAACAATTGAATTTGTTAGGAAAGTGTTGGTCTCGGCAAACGACGTCGTTGATCCCGCGCTTCTTACTTCTTTACTAGACGTACTCCCTGCAGCCGATGCAAGGAGAATTAAATACGTACATAATGTAAACATCCCAGCCTTTGACACGAAGCAGGAGATCTCTTGCTCAAACTGTTCTGCAAGAGCGGAAAAGGAGGCGCCCTTCTCTGTGGGCTGGTTTTGGTCTATCTAAAGAGTATCTTGAGAAGGGTACCTACGAAGAAATCTACATCCTCATAAAGCATGGAAATTGGTCTTTTACTGAGTCTTATAGTTTGCCAATTCAATTAAGGCACTGGTTTGTCGAGAGGTTGGCTAAAGACCATACTGAGAAACCAGAATAATAAACCCACCATCCTACCTATTTAGATATGTAATCTAGTTGCATTTGCTCCCATTTATTGGAGCCGCGCATCTCATAACCCAAGAGGATTTGTCATGGGGGACAATAAAAAACAGCTAGCTGCAGCGCGCGCCAAAGAGAAAAAGGCCGCCGCAGACAACAAAAAGCTTCTTGCCCGCGTCAAAAAGCTAGAACGCGGCACGTCGAAAACTGCCAAAGATGCAGCCGACGGGGCCAAGAAATCTATTAATACGCTAAGTGAAGCCATAGATGCCCTCGCTAAGCCAACAGAAGAAGTTCTGCAGGGATTCACGGCGCTGGTTGCGTCATCAGCCGAATTCCAAAAACAAAATCAAAAGTTTTTCCAAGCTGGTTACACTGGCCAGATGTTTAGCTTTTCTGATGCTATTAGCACAGCAAACAAGGCTAGCCTCGACTTAAACGGAAATCTTTCAGCAGGCGCCACCGTGGCTACAGCATTTCGAGATAAGACTATGGCTGTGGCTGTGGCATCAAAAGGCTTAACTGATGCTCTGATGACATCCGGCGTTGCCCTGCAGGGCGCGGGGTTTGACATGAATACCTTTGCTGAAATAGTAGATTCAGCAGCCTTCGCTTTTAATAAGAATGAGTCAGGAATAAAAGGCCTTACAGCTACCCTCATAAATGTTCAGAGAGAAATACCAGTTTCTGGTAGGGTTTTAGCAGATAATTTTCGTTTTGCGCAAAAGAATTTTGCTTATTCTTCCGGCAAGATGATGGACAACTTCATTGGGTTACAAAAGATGTCAGTTACGACAGGTGTCAGTTTTGAAGGACTCACCACCGCTTTTGGATCCAGTATGGACACTTTCCAGGGCTCTGCAGAAAAGGCCGGCAAGCTAAACCAGATTCTGGGCAAGTCAGCCTTCAACAGTATGGAGTTGCTGACCATGACAGAAACAGAGAGAGCAACAAAAATTAGATCTGCAATTATGGAATCTGGTCGTTCAATTGAGGATATGGGTAAGTTCGAATTAATTGCGTTGCAGAAAACAATAGGTTTAGGTAGTATGGAAGACACAAGAAAGTTTCTTAGAGGCGATCTAAAAATAGATGAAAAGAAAGCGCTAAAGGAAATAGAAGCTAAAGATCCAACATCACTAAAAGGAAAGCAGCTAAATGCTACGCTGGATGCTTTGCGCGCCGGCATAGACCGCACCCGCCCTGCAGCCGACCGTTTTCACATCGGACTTTCAAGAATGAGTGTTGCAGCTGCTCGGCAGGTCGTCAACACGGACGCTGCCACCGGGAAGCTTAAAAAACTCGGCCTGACTATCGACCAAATATTACCGGCTTTCTATGAACTTGGCCTAGGTGGTGCGACCATGGTCGCTGACCCTCATTCCGCCACTGGATTAAGCCGTAGAGACCATACTGCAATAGATAAGACAGTTAAAGCAATTGAAAAATCTTTTCCAAAAGCCCTGCAGCCTTATGCAAAGATCTTCGCTGCCGCTGGACTCTCAAATTCAAAAACCGCCCAGGGATTGTTGATAGCGACTAACAAATTTGTGGATGCATTCAGCATGGGAAACCTCGATAAGCTTGTTAAATCTGCCCAGGCCCAGGTCATTAACGTATACGTTGATGGCAAGCTAACCGATAGCAAAACAGTGACCACAAGGGCGGAAACGAAATGAGCTTTACAGATTTTAATAAAATAGCAGAAAGCAAAAATCAAGTAGTAGTTATCAAACATGTCGCAACCGGCACTAGCGTAAGTTTTGCAGCCTTCTTAACAGAATATACTGACAATTACCAGGTCCAGTGGGGCAACGAGCAAGTTTTCGGCCGAAATGATCCAATAAAACCATACCAGTCAACCACGCGCCAAATGCAGATTGGCTTTGACGTTCTATCACATAATTTTGAAAATGCTAAAGAAAATCTTAACAAATTTCAAACTTTAGTTAAAATGCTCTATCCCGTATACAGTGCCCCACTTAGTGGCGAAGGCGGCTCTGTTGGGAGAACAATTAAGGCACCACCACTTCTTTGGGTTAAGTTTGTCAACTTTGTTCAAGCAGCCAACGGCCAGGACGCCTTACTTGGATGCATTGAAGGTCTCGATTTTAATCCTGCCAAGGAGGCTGGTTATTTTATCGAGAAATCAGGTGAAATTTTTCCAAAGCATTTTAATATTAGTTTTAGATTTTCACCACAGCACGAGGATCCATTGGGCTGGGACGCGACCACAAAAGAGTTTATAACAGATACTTTCCCGTATTCTGCCGCGCCAACTGTCATTGAAAATACCAACAGCGGCGGACAAAATAAAAAATTAAATGATGCTGAAACTGCTCGGTCTCTAGAGTAGGGCACAGTAAGAGAGGTTAACTTACTATGGCAAATAGAAACATATACAGAGATTTTTTGATTACCGATTCGAAGCTAAGAGAAAACATTCATGACAGAAAGTTCACTGATGAAATAACAATTTTATCACGAATGCTGCCAAGTGAGCCGACAGAAGAAGAATTAAAAAATGACTTGACACACGTCCAAAGAATTTATACAATGGGAGATAGGCTTTATAAATTCGCCTATGAATATTATGGTGACGTAGATTATTGGTGGGTTATCGCATGGTATAATAACAAGCCCACCGATGGCCATTTTGAAATTGGAGATGTAGTGTATATTCCCAGAGAACTCGACGTGGCCATCAGAATCGCGACAAGAGAAAGATAAAATGGCAGAGATCACCTTAAATTCGTTTCACCCACAAGCTTATCTTATGTATCTGAACTTTTCATCAGCCAAATCCCTTAAGCTTAGTACATTGACACCCGCTAGCAAGACAACAGGTGTGCATCAGCTTAGAGGGTTATACCAGCCCGAAGCTGTCATGTCAAAAGTATACAATGCGAAAGACTCAACAGGTAAGAAACTTATAAAAGCACATTTTTTCAACTTAGAAACACATAAGATAAGTGCATTGGTACCTGAACTTCGATTTTATAAGGCTCAAAATGGTACCCTTGAACCCTTCTTCTTTCCTGTGTCAACTATTGCAGATGAAGCGGCCACAACCCTCGGACACAGTAGGACAAAGGGGTCTGGAATTAAATCCTTTAATGTGAAAACTGAGGGTAGTAATCCTTTTGAAGCTCCCAAATTCCTGTCAGCCGACCTTGTCCTTTATGTTGACAATTTGGCAAACCTTTTTGACACCCAGCCTGGCTATGCCCCACTTGCAGACCTTTTTACGATTTCAATAGCCAGATCAGCCCAGAAAAGCTCAGTCGGCGGCGCAACACTAACTTCAGGTGATTTTGTCCGGCCAATTGAAGTCGCAGCAACTTTGGGTTATAGTATACCTGACACCTCCCTCTTCACGCAGGAAGAAATAAGAGAAATACAGGATTCAAACTTAGATATAAGGATGAATGTGTTCCACCACTCGATTGATATTAACCAGGACGGCTCCGCGAATATATCTATAAAATACACGGCAAGAATAAACAATACTGGTAGGGACCGTATATTTAGCGCAACCGACCATCCGGTTGACCTCCTGAAGAGGGCAAATATAAAGCAGTTATTTGCACCCCAGAAGAAGAAAATAAATAAGCTATTAAAAAAGAAAAAGATTTCTGCAGCCGAATCTTCCCGACGGAGCCAAGTTGAGAAGATGGCCGAAATTAGAAAAATATTAGAAATTCTTGAATCTGAAAAAAAGATCTTTTCTTTATATACCGTAGACACAAAACTAGCTCACTTTGCTCAGTTAGGGATCCCAGATAATGTAAAGGGATTCTCTAATACTGCTCGAGGGGCCGTCGCAGCCTCCGCGGGAATACTATCCGGCTTCGTCCCGCCACCATCGACACCAGAAGAGAAATTGCTTGAAAAAGACGCAGAGACTTTCGAAAAAGGGTTAGCGAACCTTGATAACTCGAAAAGAAGAGTATATTATGTGGCTTTTGGAGATTTAATTCAAGCTTTCTTTGAGAAAACTAGGATAGCTTTGGATGACGCTAAAAAGATATTGAGTAATGCGTCCAGTTATCTAAACCAGAATCGACCTAGCTTAGACGAATCTGAAATAAATGAAATTACTGAAATCGCAAAGAAATCTGCAGATGAGAGAACAAAAATAAGAAAAGTTCTCGAAGATGCGATTGGTAAGCTCAAGACATTTAGAGTGTACCTTCCAGATATTGAATATAAGTATTATAAGATTGATTCCAGCGGGGTTTCGGAAGATATCAAGAGAGTCAACTTGTCGGATATCCCAATTTCTCTCGAAACCTATCAGGCTTTTATGTTTGATAAAGTGATGAACTCTCACAGAAATACTTATACGATTCCGCAATTTTTAAATGATTGTGTAACCGATTTGTTGCCATCTGCTTTTGGGCAAAAGTGGTCCAAAGTTGGTATTGCCCCAAGAGTTATATCTACTGCTCCAAAATTCACAACTGCTACTTTTTCTGGCCCACAACTGAGGGGATCACTATCTAGAAGTCCTGTAATTGACGCTGAGAAGACACCAAGTCCCCAAAAGAACTTTAGGAGTTCTAATATGGACGATGCATGCGATTATTTTATAATATACCAAGAAGTAGATAGAGAGATGTCGAGTGACCGCTCAGGCGCTGAAGATCAAGATTCCAGGGACGGCATATATCACTTTGAAATTGGCAAAAATAGAGGTCTAACAAAGAAGATTTCTTTTAAAAGATTTGAGGTCGAAGGCGCCCAAGAACAGCTGATGACAAACCAGGTGGGCCTTTATGACGAACTTAAACTGCCTTATAGTGCAGATATCAGTATGGTCGGAAATAACTTATTTATTCCAGGAAGCCAGATATATATTAATCCCAGTAATATTGGGTTTGGTTCTCCGACAGATCATGAATCACCTGCCTTTAAAATAGGCCTGGGAGGTTATTACACTGTTTTAAAGATTGCAACCTCCTTTAATGATGGCATTTTATCGACAGACTTGGAGTGTACTTTTGGATCCCACGCTTCATATACAGTCAATCTATCGGGAGAGAAAATAAAAGAAAAAAGAATAGACTCTCTAGACTCGCCAGAAGCCAGTAACGACGCTACACCGCAAGAGATCCCGGATTTAGATATCAACAATGTTCTTGTTGCGCAGAGTCACTACTTACAACAACTACAACTGCTTAAAAATCCAACAACAGGAGAACAGGTATTGGACGCTCATACAGCGAAACAAATTTCAAATGATTATATTTTACACCAAGATTCTAATCTTGTCGCCATTCCTGGAGTATTGGGTAAATCAATTAACTCTCAATCTGGCGCCGTAAGATATAATTTAAGTACTGGCCAGTCTGTAGAAATCGACGACGGCGCCCACGCAGACGAGGCAGTAAAGTTAGTTAAAAGTTCGGTAACCACACTCAGTTCAGCTAATCCAACCTCAGCGAATACAGGCAGCTAGGCTTAGGAGAGATTATCATGGCTAAAGAAATAAGATTTTTGGGCGGTTCTACTCCGTTTTTAAGGACGGAGTTTGAGGAGCGGCTTAAATATAAAAACCTTATTAATCTCCCCGGAATGATAGACACATTATATGATCAACGTGCATATGGGCTAATTAACAAGAATTTTGAACCAGTTTATCTTGTTAACGATCAAGAAGTGCTGTCAAACTTTCCGAATTTAGCTGATGGAGTATTTTGCTTGAACTTCGTCGCGGCCGCCTTTAAAAACTTTAGAAGAGACTACACCGGACGCATTTCCAATACAAACCTAGGTTTTCCGCCTTTCTTAGACCAGGTCATCCCCACTGCTGGTCATGTACCCTTCGAGGAGGCCTATTCTGATTATTCGATTTATACTGGTGTAAAATATTCTACTTTTTTGCAGAATGACACAAGAATAAACGATTATAATTGTTACTTGACCGCGATAAAAGAGACTTTCATGCAAAACTTAAAATCTTTTCCTATTACGCGCAGCGGCTTTTTGCTTTCAAGGCATAGTAATATAAGAACTTCTGGGTTAGTGTTGGAGTTAGCAAATCTAGATTATAACCGAGACTTGGAAAAAGGACAAATAATACAAAGTCAAGAATTCCAGTGCTTTATTGACTATGCAAACGTTGCAGGGTTCTATGTTGATAAGTTTAATCCATGGCGCCTCTACGCAGATCTTAATAGTTCTGCCATGGCTTCACAAATCCGTAGAGCAGCACCCCCTGCAGCCGGAGAATATAATCAAAATAATGACACCGAAAAGGTCCTCAATTCAATCTACCGCCTCCGGTCTCAAGAGGATGACCTTTACGACTTGCAAGATTTCATAATAAAAACTTACAATGATATAAAGAAAAGGGTTCCATTTTATACGAAAACAGTGTATAATAATACTAGCAATACAGCAAACAATAAGAGTATCTTCCGCCCGGACATAAATTTGCTGACAGCAGAAGAGTGGCTTGAAATGCTCTTAATGGTCCGCCTTCTAGAGCTGGGCAGATATACAGATCCGACTTTTAAGACTCTTAAAGGTTCGGTGTTGCAAAACTACAGAATTTATGGCACGAAACAAGCCATTGGCAGAATTGGCCAAATATGTTCACAGATTATAAAAGAGAATTATGAAAAAGGAAATTCAGATACTTCAACCCCTTGACGTTGAAAACAATTGCATCGGAATCCACTATAAAAATAAACTTACATTTGAAGATTTCCAATCGGTCGCAAAAGAAGGCGACATCGCCTGGCAGCACTCTCACATTTTTGAAGAAGACCAAAAGTATACCTATCTTAATTTATTTATTAAAAACAAGGATTTAACACAATATTCGCAAGACCCTACAGCACTTAACTCATGCCAATCGCTTCTGGAGTCTCAAAAGCTAGCTGCAATAACGGCGCAGGTTGATTTTTCGGATCTCTGCTTCTTTGAGCTTCTTCCCGATCATTTACTTAAAAAATGGTTTTCCCTCCGAGAGCTTGCCATGCAAAATATCGCAATGAAAGTGGAGAGGCCACCTGATTACGAGATTCTTCATAGAATTCACGTACTTACGGCAAATGTAGCAAAGCAGGCCATCATCATCAACGGCCAAGAAGAAAAAATAAAATATGATATCTTCTCCTCCGCTACGGGCCGCTTATCGACCGCAAAAGGTTCATATCCTATACTCAGTGTTAGTAAAGAAGAGAGAAGTAATGTGGTACCCCAGAACGATCTTTATTTAGAGATTGACCTTAATGGGGCTGAGATAAGGACACTGCTGGCTTTCTCAGGGATTGACCAACCACTCGAAGATATTCACATGTGGAATATGAGAGACCTGCCGCCTTGGATCACCCGCAAAGAAGCAAAAGAGGAATTTTTTGCATGGCTCTATAATCCTGCATCCGAGAACAAGAATTATGAGAAATTTTATAATAAAAAAGCATACTTAGACCACTTCGACGGCACGTCTGTTACCACCCCTTTTGGAAGAAAGCTACCAGTCGATGAAAGAAAAGCATTAAATTACTTGCTTCAATCAACAACATCTGATATAGTATTATATAACACATACGAAATTATGAAGAAGTTGAAGAAAAAGAAAAGCTTCGTAGCTTTCACAATGCATGACTCTGTGGTTCTTGACTTCGCCAGAGAAGACTACGATTTGGTTTCAGAATTAAAAGATATTTTTGAAAAGAACATGTTCGGCAGGTTCTTATCAAGTGTTAGAATAGGAAAGGATTTCGGCACAATGAAGGAAATAGTAATTTGAAGAATATATTGGCTTTAGGTAATGCTGCATGCAATATAGTTAATGCCTTATCCAGATACAACGCCTACAACATTTATAGAATATGCAACGAAGATGCTGATCCAGGTAAGAACACTTACGTTATACCTGAATTAGCTCACGCAGAGGATTACGAGAACTTAAACATTCTGAGTAAAATTAAATTTCTGAAGAGCATTAAGGAAGAGGTAACTTTTTTTGTCTGCGGGGCATCAAGGTCAAGCGCTCTCACCCTTAAGATACTGGAATCCTTACATAAAAAAGGCGTAAAGATAAAGGTGGTATATTTCCAACCAGAAATCGAATTCTTATCAGAAGAACAAATTCTGCAGGAACGCTTAACCAGAAACGTCTTGCAAGAGTACGCACGATCTGGCGTATTCCAAGACATTACGCTGGTCGCGAACAAAGCACTAGAAAATTTTAGTGAATCTCTTAACGTTTTTGATTATTATAAACAAATTAATTCTATTTTTTGCGATTCTTATCACATGACTGAAGTCTTCAAGAACACCAAACCAGTTATGTCAACGTTTTCAAGGATTAAGGAATCGTGCAGAATAAAGTCTCTAGGGATAAGTACTGCGGCCTGCGAAGATAAATTATTTTCTCCTTTCAGTCAGGAGGTAGAGGTGTTATACTATTTTGGTATTAACGAAGAAAAGCTGAAAACTCAAGGAAACTTCTTCAGAGAGCTTACAACCAGTGTGAAAGGCAGAATGACCGAAGAAACCAAAGCATATTTTGGTATCTACCCCACGGACTACGAAGATGACTACATTTATGTAGAATATTTTTCTCCAAAAATTCAACAAATAACTGTTGACACAGAATAAAAAATATAGTATTATATAAACAGTTGGTCAGGATATTTGCTGACCTGCTATAGCCAAACGTGCAAAAAACAACATACCATAGGAGGTAACATAAAATGGCACTTAATTTAGACGCAATGAAAGCGAAGTTAGATAAACTAAACGGAAGGGGAGATGGAAAGAACCAGTTCTGGCGACCTGACGACGGTGAGAGCAATATTCGTATTGTTTCTACATCTGATGGTGATCCCTTCAAGGAAAGAAGCTTCCACTACAATGTAGGAACATCAGGGTTTCTCTGCCCAAAACGAAACTTCGGAGACGAATGCCCAGTCTGCAACTTTGCAAACAAGTTGTGGAATGAGGGTACAGAGGAGAGCAAGAAACAAGCAAAGGATCTCTTTGCAAAGCAACGCTTCTTCTCACCAGTTCTTGTCAGGGGAGAGGAAGACCTAGGTATCCGCATCTGGGGATATGGGAAGATGGCTTATGAAAAGCTCCTGACCATTGTTCTTGATCCGGATTATGGAGATGTTACGGACCCTGAGAACGGCAACGACCTCAAGCTCATGTATGGAAAGCTGCCAGGTGCATCCTTCCCTAGAACTGACATTCGTCCACGACCCAGAAAGACCATCCTTTGTGATGACGCTGTTGGTGGAGATGAGCGATGTGCAGAGTTACTGGAAACTATTCCAGACTTTGACACACTCTTTGACCGTAAGAGCACCGAAGAGGTCCAATCTATTTTGGACCAATTCATGGCTTCCGACGCCGGAAGCAACGACCTTGAGAAGTATGGCGCCAGCACAAGCGCTGACAAGCCTGCAAGTTCTGTTGAAGCCGCCTTCAACGACCTTCTGAACTCGTAAAGGTGGTGCACTGTGGCTAAATCCAAAGTAACAAAGCTTAAAAAAGGCTCATTAGATATAGCAGCAGTCCGTAGCATTATCAATAAGAAAGCTGGCCGCCAAGTTGCTCATTCACTACACGATAACAATCCGACAGAAGTGAAAGAGTGGATCCCAACGGGATCCAGGTGGCTGGACTCTATTATTTGTAAGGGGAAGCTTGCTGGCATACCTGTCGCCAAAATATCTGAAATTGCAGGGTTGGAATCAACCGGCAAATCATTTTTGGCTGCGCAGGTTGCCGGTAATGCTCAAAAGATGGGAATTGACGTGGTTTACTTTGATTCAGAGTCAGCCATTGACCCATCCTTCCTTGAACGTGCCGGCTGTGACCTCGACAGGCTTATGTATATCCAAGCAGAATCTGTAGAGTTTGTCCTCGAAACGATTGAAGAATTGCTCGGGACTGGAAATAAATGGCTGTTCATCTGGGACTCACTAGCCCTAACACCTTCTCTTTCAGATGTCGCTGGAGATTTTAACCCTAACGCTGAAGTTGGCAAGAAAGCCAGAATTCTGTCTAAGGGGATGTCAAAACTTGTTGTACCAATTGCGAATGCCGATGCAACATTGCTGATTCTCAATCAGCTTAAAACTAACATTACGAGATCTCCATCAGAGGCAATGACAACACCTTATATGACCCCTGGCGGCAAGGCCCTTTCTTATTCTTATTCATTGAGAATATGGCTCACTGGCCGAAAAGCCAAAGCCTCATTCTTGGTGGACGATAATGGATACAGGATAGGGTCAGAAGTCAAGGTCAAACTTGAGAAATCTAGGTTTGGGTCCGCCGGCCGCACCTGCAACTTTAAGATCCTCTGGGGTGACGATGATATTGGTGTTCAAGACGAAGAAAGTTGGTTTGATGCAATCCAAGTATCACAGAGACTTTCGCAGTCTGGAGCATGGTTTGCTCTAGCTCAAAATGACGGCACTGAAGTTAAGTTTCAGCGCAAGCAATGGGCAGAGAAGCTTCAGGACCAAAATTTTAGAGAAAGTGTCTTGACAATCATCGACGAAGATGTTATTATTAAGTTCAAGAATAGAGAAGGTAAAGCTGACGATTTCTACGATACGGATGACCCGGTCGAGAAGACTTAGCAGAAAAGCATAAAGCCCGCCTCTTCTGGCGGGCTTTTTTTATGGAGAAAATAATGAAAAGAGTAATGATCGTTGACGCATTCAATCAGTTCCTACGGGGATATATCGTCGACCCAAGCAAAAACCCCAATGGCCAGCCAATCGGTGGTATGAGAACGTTCATCAATATAATGAACAAGATTACCAGAGAGATCGAACCTGATATGATTGTGGTTGTCTGGGATGGTCAAGGCGGTTCAAAGAAACGTCGAGCCATGAACAAAAACTATAAAGCTGGCAGAAAGCCTCTTAGGGTTAACTGGTCCTCAGACGAGATGACAGCTCAGGATACAGATAACAATAAGTTGTGGCAACAGCTGAGAGTAGTGGAATACCTGAACCAGACACCAATAATCCAGTTTATGGAAGCTGAAGTGGAAGCCGATGACGTAATCTCTTATGTTAAGTCTTCCTCGATGTTTGAAGACTGGCAAAAAGTAATTGTGTCCGCGGACAAGGACTTCATTCAATTATTGGATGATAAGACACTTCTTTTCCGGCCGATACAAAAGGAAGTTTTAAATAAGAATTCAGTAATTGAAAAGTTTGGTATTCATCCTAGAAACTTTGCCCTCGCCCGAGCCATGGCCGGAGACCCAAGTGATAACCTGCCAGGCGTCCCTAGGGTCGGTATGGGTACAATAGCGAAACGCTTTTCATTTCTCAGTGAAGAAAAAGATTACTTTGTATCTGACCTTATTGAGGAGTGTCAAAATTCAGAAAACCAAAACCTAAAAATCTATACCAACGTTATAGAGTCGGAACAGCTGATAAAGGAGAATTATAATATTATGCAGCTCTCTTCCCCTCAGATATCCCCTCAGTCTAAAAATAGGATAGATGAAACGTTTGAAGGGTATAAGCCACACTATAACCAAACAGAAGTAAGAAAATTGATGATTCAGGACGGTGTTTTAACTGTAAACATGCAAGATCTAGAACAGAAATTTAATGATATTATTACTTCCTTTTCTGATTAGAATCTGCTATAATATATATATATTACGTTAGGACACGGTATGGAAACGGAAGTTAGTTTTTCAAAATTCGGGAAGTCATTCCAAGAGGATTTATGTCATCTTGTATTGAATGACAGGCCATTTGCAGATCAGATGTTTGAGGTTCTTGACCTCGGCTTCTTAGAATTAAAACATTTAAGAGTTTTTATTAATTGTATTGTAAAATACAGGAAGAAATACGGGGTACACCCCACTTCCAATATTATGCACTCCATCATACGCACCGGCCTTGATGGGGAGGCAGAATCAGTAAAGGTTCGAATCCGCGAATATTACGCCCGAGTATTATCTAAGGGTCATATTCCTAAATCATCGGAATACATCAAAGATACTGCTTTAGACTTTTGTAAGAAACAAAAACTGAAAGAAGCACTGATTAAGTCTGTTGACCTGATTAAGTCTTCTTCTTTCGATGAAGTTTCCAAAGTTATAGACACAGCACTCAAGCTGGGTTCTGACAATTCTTTTGGATATGATTACCTTGCTGATTTTGAAGAACGTTTTCAGCTTAAAGCCCGTAACCCAGTTTCCACTGGCTGGACACTAATCGACGAAGTCGCCAAGGGAGGCCTAGGCAAAGGCGAATTAGGGGTTGTGGTGGCACCTACTGGTGCGGGCAAGTCCATGGTGCTGGTACACTTAGGTGCCCAGGCCTTATTGCAGGGAAAGAACGTTCTACACTATACATTAGAACTTGGAGATACTATTGTCGCGTCAAGATACGATTCCTGCATCACCGGAGTAGAATTGCGCAACCTGACAGTCTTTAAAGAAAAAATATATGATGAAATAAAAGATTTAAAGGGGAAGTTAATAGTAAAAGAATACCCAACAAGATCCGCTTCAATTCAGACAATCAAGAATCATATTGATAAGTTACGGAGGAGGGACTTTGTACCAGATATGATTATTTTGGATTACGGCGATCTGATCAAGCCAGAATCGTCAAAAAGAGACGAGAAAAGGCACCAATTGGAAACTATTTATGAAGAGCTTAGGGGCCTAGCCCAAGAGTCAAGATGTCCGGTCTGGACCGCCTCGCAAACAAACAGATCCGGACTGAATGCAGAAGTTATAACAATGGAGTCAATTTCAGAGGCTTTCAACAAATGTTTTGTAGCAGATCTTATCTTTACAGTTTCTCGGACAATAGAAGATAAAAGCACCAACACTGGCCGTATCTTTCTGGCAAAGAATCGAAACGGCCCTGATGGATTAGTATTTCCTATTTTCATGGATACTAGTAATGTAAATATAAAAGTTCTAAGCCAAACAAACGAGTCGATCAGTGATATAATGGAGAAATCTTCAAAGGAACGATTGGATAATCTTAAACAAAAGTACGCATCATTTAAAAAGGAACAAAAGGGAGAAAAATAATGGAAATATCAAACAAGATCTTATCAGAAATAACAGTGCACATGAAATATGCTAGATACCTGGAAGAAGAAAAGCGAAGAGAAACATGGAAGGAATTAGTAGATCGTAATATGAAAATGCATCTTAAAAAGTTCCCTCAACTCGAACTCCAGATTATAAAAGCTTATAAAATGGTTATGGATAAGAAGATATTGCCATCAATGAGGTCGATGCAGTTTGGCGGCAAGCCAATTGAAGTCGCTCCTAATCGTATTTTTAACTGTGCGTTCATGCCAATCGACGACATCAGAGCATTTAGTGAAACAATGTTTCTTCTCCTCGGCGGCACCGGCGTAGGATATAGCGTACAGAAGCACCATGTTGAACAACTACCAGAAATTAGAAAGCCCAACTCTAAGCGCACACGACGTTATCTAATCGGCGACTCAATCGAAGGCTGGGCTGATGCAATCAAGGCTCTTGTCCGGACCTATTTCCATGGGGGCTCACGCCTCCGCTTTGACTTCTCTGACATTCGCCCCAAGGGAGCCCTCTTGGTGACCTCTGGTGGCCAAGCTCCGGGCCCACAGCCCCTTCGGGAGTGCCTAGTGAAGCTGGAGGGCATGTTCTGTGAGAAAGAAGACGGAGACAAGCTTGAACCAATTGAAGTTCACGATATGATTTGTCATATTGCGGATGCTGTCCTTGCAGGTGGAATTAGGAGAGCAGCCCTCATATCTTTATTTTCAGCAGATGACCAAGAGATGATATCAGCGAAAGCCGGCGACTGGTGGGAGAAGAACCCTCAACGCGGCAGAGCGAATAACTCAGTTGTTTTGCTCCGTCACAAGATTGATAAAGAATATTTTATGAACCTTTGGGATAGAGTTAAAGCTTCCGGCGCCGGGGAACCTGGCTTTTATTTCTCGAACGATAAGGACTGGGGCACGAACCCGTGCTGCGAAATAGGGCTCCGTCCATTTCAGTTCTGCAATCTAACTGAAGTCAACGTTTCCAACGTCGAGAGCCAAGATGACCTCAACGAGCGAGTCCGATCAGCTACTTTTATTGCAACACTACAAGCTAGCTATACTGACTTTCATTATCTTCGCGATATCTGGAGAAGAAATACAGAGAAAGACGCCTTAATAGGCGTGTCCATGACTGGCATAGCTTCAGGAAAGGTATTAGAACTTGATCTCTCTTCGTCAGCCTTAGAAGTGAAGAAGGAAAATAGAAGAGTTGCTAATCAGATCGGCATCCGCCCTGCAGCAAGAACTACATGTGTTAAGCCCGCTGGCACAACTAGCTTAGTCCTGGGGACATCTTCAGGAATTCATGCTTGGCATAGCGATTATTATATCCGCCGCGTCAGGGTCGGCAAAAACGAAGCAATATATGATTATTTGCATTGGACCCATCCAAACCTGGTGGAAGATGAATATTTTAGCCCACATTCAACAGCTGTTATTTCTCTGCCTCAGAAGGCGCCTGAAGGCTCGACACTTCGAACTGAATCAGCACTGCAGCTCTTGAAGCGAGTACAAAACGTCTCAGAGAACTGGGTCAAGCCTGGCTTTCAAAAAGGGCAGAATACACACAATGTTTCAGCAACAATCTCTATCAAAGAAGCAGAGTGGGCAGACGTCGGAGAATGGATGTGGGAAAACCGATCCTCTTATAACGGCTTATCCGTTCTTCCGTTCGACGGAGGAAATTATACACAAGCACCATTTGAGGACTGTTCAAAAGAGACCTACGAAGCAATGCTGGCTTCACTTAGCAACATTGATCTAACTAATATTACAGAAGAAGAAGACAATACAGACTTAAAGGGCGAATTGGCCTGCGCAGGCGGCTCCTGTGAACTTAAATTTATTTAAAAAAGTATTTGACATTTTAGCTGAATATGATATAATGAGATCATGTTGTTGAGAGAACAGCAAAACTTAAATTGAAAAGGAAACGAAATTGACATCAGCACAGTTAAGACAGATAGCCTCCTCTGGCTACTCTCATTTGAACACAAACCAAAGAATTCAGGCAGCATGCGCCGAGCATACGAACTTTATAAAATCAAACTTTGTCTTGGGTGGGGACCTTCATATCCTTAAGACTAAGGACATAGTGTTTGACTATAAAGGAATGGCCCATCAACCTCGCCTAGGCAACCTGGATCCTACAACTGTAAGGAAATATAGCGCTCAAGCAAAAAACGGAGTAAATGGGGTTTTCGGGATCCGAAAGCCAATTACTGTCTATTGGAGCACAGTTCAGCAAAGTTTCATTGGTATCAAGGGTCATCATAGGTATTCGGCCGCAAGGGAAATAGGATATAATTATATCATAGCTCACATTGATGATATCTTTCCAAGCCTATCGAAGCAAGAACAAATTGATTGTCTGATGAGCGATAATGCATTTGCTGATAATGGCATGCAAAGTTGTACTCGCAGTATTGCAGAGGCATTAAAAGCGACCCTACAGGACGAAACATTCATGCGCGCTGAGAGAAAGATGCAACAGCAATTGCAGGAAAAACTTAAATCTTGCAACGAAGAATCTAGAAGAAAAGAGATTGAAAAGAACATCAAGGAAATTAGTAAGAAAATTCGTGGACCACTTGATATTCTGGCCCAAAAGTGGAATCCATCGACGGCTAGTTCGTCTAATAAGACATTAGTTACAAGAGCTTTAAATAACTACCAGGCGAAGCACTTGGTCCAGGTTTTTAACCATACGACTAAGCAAAGAAAAGCATATATTTCACATGCTGTCAACACGTTGGGAAATGATGATCTTTATTTTGATTGGGGCCAAGCGGTAACAAACAATAACGTGCAAATTAACTTGCCAACTGCCGAATTTCTCGCTAAGGTAAGAGAGTATAAGAAAGCGAATAATAGCGGAAAGTTGCCTTCTTCTTTTACTTTTTTTACTTGTATTCCAGGTGGAGTAAAAGATTATCAACACCTTTTTCAATTGCGCAGCCGTATAGAAGAGAGTATTATAGATAGAGTGGCAGATGTTTACCCATCCGTTCCTCGTCACTTTAAATTCTTAGGTCAGGTCCTTAATCAAAACTCTCCCTGTGCAGAAGACCCTAAGAAACTATATGATTCGTCCTATGTTACCAGCTATATTAAGCAGAGCAAAAAGAATTAAAAAGATATTAGCCCAAGAGACCCTATAGGAATGGGTGCCTCACCCCCAGTGAGGAAGCTGCAGGTTCGACTCCTGCCTTGGGCTCAACCCTTTCCCCCCTGCTTTCTCCTCATAGTGCGGAGATAGTACTTGACAATCTCCCCAAAAAAGTGTAATATAAATATATAAACAATCATATTAATGAGGACTACAAATGATTAGTGAAAAAAAACCAGATTACTCCGACCGTACAAAATATTGTAAAAAGGTTTCATATGAAATTAAAGAGATCGATAAAATAAAAGCAATAGAGTTAGTTCAAGAAAATCATTACTCGCCAGTGATGCCGACACTAACAAAGCATTTTCTGGGTGTCCACAAGGATCAAGATCTGGTTGGAGTAATCACACTCGGCTGGGGGACGAAGCCGATGCATACTATCCAAAAAGTTATAAACAAAGAGATGACGTCTAAAGACTATTATGAGATAGGCAAGATGTGCATGCTAGACGAAGAGTTAGGTAATTCAGAGACGCAGATGCTCTCGCAAGTTGTTCGCTGGCTTAAGAGCAATCATCCGGACGTTAAGTACTTATACACTCTCGCAGACGGCATCATGGGAAAATGCGGAAGCGTTTATCAGTCAGCAAACTTTTATTATGGAGGTGAGTATTGGACTGACAGCTATATGTCAGCCAAGGGAGAAAAAGTACACCCAAGAACAACGCGGCAGCTTTGCTTTGATAACTGGGAGTGGCATTACAATTCTAAATCACCAGGCCATATTCCAGAGTTCAAGAAAACTCATGATGTAAAAGCTGCAGCAAAACGCCAGAGTTATACAGAAGCTCTCGAGTCCCTGATACACAATATTCCACCAGAGTTAAGCGAAGAAAAGGCCTCTCAAATCCGCCAATTTTCAGCTGACTTTTATGAGTCCCGAAGCAAATATATTCGGGCATACGACGAATTCGTCAGTTCAAAGGCCGCATTCAGTCAACGACCAGTAGAGAAGTCTTTCTTGCCAAGTGTTCCAAAGGGCCTATCAGAATACCTCTCTAATCCGAAGAAAGATTATATTAAGAAACAGCAAGTATTTTGGCTAACCCCTGAGTACATGAAACATATCGGTCTTCGCAAGATTAAGGGTAAAATGTTTAGATATATTTATCCTCTAAGCAAGAGTGCAAAAAAGCTCCTGAAAAAGAGTGAACAGATTGAGTGGAAGATCGGTTCCGGCGTATACCCAAAGGAAAATAACGGTGTATTGCAATGGAAAGAGATGATGGGAAGAAACGATTATCAAATTCTAGAAGAGATGCCAGCATGGGACTTGCAAGTCACTGAACACAACGAGAAAAATGTAAATGCACATAAAAGCAAATAAATGCTTGACTTTTAGCAAAAAATATATTATTATAATTAAAGAAACAATCAACAAAAGGAAAAACTCATGAGTTTCAACGAAGACAATAAAATTTTAACAGAAGAGGAGCACCTCTCTAACTACGTCAAAGAGTTCGCAGCAATTGAAGACGCGATGGAACCTTATAAGGAACAACGTCGAGATCTAAGAGAATCATATGATGAAAACGGTTGGCTCTCAAAGGAAGAGATGCGCCTTGCAGTGAAGGCATATAGGCTGGTTAAATCAGACACTGATATGGAACAGCTGACAGAGTATTTCAACAGGCTGAAAAGAACAGTGAGGAGTATCAATGTCTAGAATTCCACCTGTGCTCAAGCCGGTCAATAGGCACTTAACAATTGTCCCACATGTTCAGAAAAATGAAACATCAACAGGAGTACTTCTTCCAGATGGTTTTGAACCAGAGGAAGATAAATATATTACAGCAACGGTCATAGACATCGCTAGCGACTGCTCCCCCGCGTTGAGAGAGCTGCGAGGCTCTAACAGTCGAAACAAGGTTATTGTCATTGACCGGAGCATGATGGAAGAAATAAAAGTAAGAGACAAATCATACTTTACCATTTTAGAGAACTATGTTATCGGGATGCTAAGAGGGCTTAATGAAAATTGATCTTTTCGGCGATGACATCGGATCTGTTGAGTACATCACTCATATGGGTAACGATCTGAGTGTTGTGAACGCCGCCCGCGTTTCATTCGGCGCAGAAAAAGAAGAGCTGGATGAGAAAGATATTAAGCTTATTAAATATCTCATGAAACACAACCACACTAGCCCTTTTGAGCATTGCACAATCACTTTTCGATTTGTAGTACCATTGTTCGTTAGGAGTCAACATCACCGCCCTAGGACATGGGCATTTTCGCTCATCAGCCGCAGATATACCTCAACTGATATGCAGTTTTATAATCCGGCCGCATTTCGAAGTCAACATGAATCAAACAGGCAAGCTAGTAATGAAGATGTGATTGACCCAACGTTAAACTCTTCTTACATGGGAATCGGCTTTGAGAAAGCATCTAATGCTGTAAAGATGCACAGCTCTAGAAGTTTGAGCTTATACAACGCCCTATTAGACGCAGGGATTTGTAGGGAGCAAGCTAGAGGTGTGCTTCCTCAAAACCTCTATACCCAATACTATGGCACAACAAATCTTCATAATTTGTTAAAGTTTATTAGCTTGAGAATACACGAAGGTGCTCAATGGGAAATACAACAAGTAGCCAAAGCATGCTTAAATGTCGCCCTTATCCATTACCCTGTTGTGACAGAGACTTACATTCAAAAATATATATCGGAGAAATGACGTGAAAAAGTTATTATTATTTTCAGTTTTAACATTGGCCTGTTCCGCGGAAACAATATCATTTACGGAACCCCCACGAGATGGCGCTATTTCGGTACCACAAGATTCACAGGCACCCGACTATCATGTTATTGATTCTTCCGTTCGGCCGCCAATTATTGATGCATCACCCCCGGTGCTTCCATGCCAAAATTTGGATGTTTCGGATCATGAAAAGTACTGCTTGTGTCTCCCTCAATGTTGTGAAACACAAGAGTGGTATTGTCCTCCTACCCCAGACCAGACGATTCAATCTATGCAGGTTGTCCTAGAGGTGTGCGATGAAGAGGAGGTATCTTGTGTTTTCGGTGAGGATGAAGACTGCCCACCACCACAAATAATCCATAGGAGTCCGTGCCAGGTTACTCATGAATGTCCCCCCGGTTCGACGAGAGATTTTTTACGCTGGTTTGAGTGCCAACTGGAAGACGGCACATTCGGCCGTCAACGCGTCTTATGTGATAAGGGGGTGGTTGTCCATGGTCCTTGTACTTCTTGTGACCCAGAAGTCTGTGATGGCATCGACAACGATTGTGATGACCGTATCGATGAAGACCCAATCCTCTGTGAGGACGAATGTGGCCCCGGAGTCGGCCTTTGCCAGAATGGGGTGTTGGTGGAATGTGTTAACAGGGATCCAGAAGAAGAAATTTGTAATTTTATCGATGATGACTGCGACGGAGAGATAGATGAAGATCAACGGAATGACTGCGATGGTTGTGGGGAACTCCCTTTGGAAGTTTGCGACAGCGTCGATAACGATTGTGACGGAAGGACTGATGAGTCTCTTTTACGAGAGTGCGAGACACAATGTAACCGCGGCCTTGAAACGTGTATCAACGGTCGATGGGGTTCCTGTACCGCACGTCAGCCAGTTCAAGAAATATGCGACGGCTTAGACAATGACTGTGATGGCATCCCAGATGAAGGCATTAACTGTCTATGCACAATAGACCAAGTTGGGGTACTCATCCCCTGCGCTGAGCCGCCTTTATTCTGTGGGATGGGCTTTAAAACTTGTCAATGCCGCGACGTGGACTGTCAAATAATCGAGCTAACTCCCTGTCTGGCACTCTGTGTTTATCTCCCTGAGCGTGAGGGGGAAGAATGTCATCCTGGCATTGGTCGTCCCGTGGAGCCTGAAATATGTAATAATTTTGACGAAGACTGCGACAACCTGGTTGATGAACAGCTCACTCAAGCATGCTATACGGGTCCCCCTGGCACTATAAATGTGGGGATTTGCCTACCTGGAGAGCAGTCTTGCGTCGAGGGACAGTGGGGTGGCCCCAACGGAGACGGCCGTTGGACTGAAAATATTTGCAGCGGCGAAATTATACCAGCCGAAGAAGTCTGCGATGGTGCTGATAACGATTGCGACGGCGAGAACGATTACGGAGAGGACTTGCACCCAACCGATATCCTGTTAATTATTGACACTAGCGGTTCAATGAGTGGTGAAATTAGAGCAGTTACTGCAGCTCTATCCCGTTTCGGCCAGCATTTCGCCGCAGAAGATGCAATCCATTGGGGCCTCATCATCGGCCCAACACGAGCACCCAATCCGGACTTTCCAGGCTCAGACCATGAGGTTCTAACACGCGTGTCGGATATCGCACCATTTCAGCAGTTCTTTGACGCATTTGTAAATTTGGACCCTTTGACTTTTGATGGGGGTTTCGAGATGCTCATGGACGCAGTAATGTTATCTTTGAGAAACCTTAGCCCACTGCATGTTGACCTCGCCGCACGCAATTGGATCAGGGGAGTAGTATCGGTCCCTGAAAAGGATAATTTTATTATTAACTGGCGTCGGAATACGGACCGAATCATTATCGTCTTTACTGACGAGAATGAGCAGTCTTATTTCAACCCGCCGTTTCATCGTAACGACCTTACTAACGCGCTCGCTGCGGCACCAAACACAAAATTATACACTTTCGCTTTGGCCTTCTATTTCTGGGATGAGTTCGCGATTGCCACTGGCGGTAGAAATTTTGACCTTACTTCTCGTGCTGACCAAATGTACGATAATTTAATGTCGATTATAGATGAAATATGTCTGCCACAACCGGGAGAACAAGCTGGTTTTAGGAGGATTCCGCAGAGTGTAGTGAAATACCAGTTTGCTTCTGAATTGATGTGTTTTTAGAGAAGGTTGTTATTGGGCACACCCCAGAATCTGTGGCATATGCTTATCTTAACGGGTGTTACCACATACAGAGTACAAGTTTCCAGCCTCTCTTCTTCGAAGAATATAAAGATTTCTCTTTTTTTGGCACAAAAAACAAAAGCCAGATCTGGCAGAAGTTTAAACTGTGGCTTGGTTTGCTAGCTAAGAATATAGATTATCCAGATTTGGAGCGAATTCGCCTGCAGGACAATAAGGTGAGATTGTTTGGCGATAGCCTATTGGCGGAGTTTGAATTCGAAAAATGTTATATATTTGAAAGCTTAAATGTGACACACGAAAATAAGATACAAGAAACCAAACCTCAAGTTTATAAGGTCATCGACGATTTTACCATTTCGCGAATAGGGAAAGACGTCACACATATAGATCCAGTGTATACGAAGGACAGTCTCTTGAGGGAATCGTACTTCTACAACTCTTTAAGGGTTGACGGAGCAAAATTTGTGACGGATGCGGTGACAGCCTCTTATCTTACAAAGAAGCAGCTTTATGATTTTGAATATTCAGACACAATGGCTAACTTCAAACTCAAGAGCCAGCTGAATTCCAGGGGCTATATCGGCCGCAAAGAGAAGGGCAAGTATAAGAATGGGACAGACATCTATAAAAAGTTTATAATAAAACATATTAAGCGATATGTGTTGGAACAAGATTCATGCAAATATTTGGATACACAAAACATAAAGTTTTTAACCGCAAGCATGCAGGATCTCTTTAATGCAGCCGGCTCCTAAAAGTCGAATCCTGGCTGGCATAATACCCATCACAGGTCGAGAAAATACTCTTGGCCTTCCATGGGATGACTGCTTGCAGCCGCTCTCTTATGAAGTTACAGCATTAGAGCGTTCAGTATACGAGTGTGCTGTTATGAATTGTGATTCCATCTGGATTATATGCAATGATGATACAGCCCCACTGATAAAGAAAAGAATAGGAGATTATGTCTTAAACCCAAACATATATGATGATTGGAGATTTAAGAAATATCCGAAAGCACAAAAGAAATATATTCCAGTTTTTTATACGCCGGTATTGCAGAAGGATCGAAACAGGAAGGATACCTTGGGCTGGTCGATTATCCATGGTGCACTGACTGCTTTTATTGTATCAAAGAAGATATCCAAATGGGTCGCTCCAACAAATTACTATGTTTCTTTTCCATACGGCATATATGATGTCAGGGCTCTTAAGAGCGCCAGAGCAGATATAAGATCAGGGAAAAGCTATTACGGCTCGTATCAAGGGAAGACAGTGAGAGATAATCTGTATTTGCCATTTAGCTTTACCCCAGAAGACTGGTTAGAGCTTCGCAGAGGAGTCAATGAAAAGAATACAGGAGGGAGTAGAGATCTCTCTATAGAAGAACGCTGGTCTGCAAAGAATTTTACACTTGACAAAATCTTTAATAATGATAGAATAGATATAGATAAGAAAATAGAGATAGAAGAATATTACACACTTGATTCCTGGGCAGAGTTAAGAGAATATTATAAATCAGATTTAATAATTAAGAAAATGCCAAAGTCTATGGCAAAACCATTCACCTTATAGGAATACAATACAATGAAAGAAAATAAAAGTTTATCAATCGAAGAACGCTATAACGATTTGTCAGATTTGACAAAGGAAGATATCGGCTTCCCTTCCACATATTTATGCTTGACAAATGCTCAAGAGTCGTTTATACTGGATATATTAAGTGGTCATGAGAAAGCCATCAAAGAAGAATTATCCTCACTTTTAGGGGAAATGAAAGAATTAGTAGATGACATCTAGAACAAAATCAAACATCCCATTCGTGGGACTTCACGCGCACTCTGTCGCAGGCTCGCCATTCGACGCGCTAGGGTACCCAGCAGAGCATATGGACTTTGCCTACAAAAATGGTATGAATGCTCTGGCTTTGACTGACCATGGTAATGCCAACGGCCTTGCTGGCCAAGTGCTTCACGCCAAGAAAATGTTAAAGGATGGCAAAGACTTCAAGCCAATCTTCGGTGTCGAAGCTTACTTCATTCCTTCCGTCGCGAAATGGAAGGAAGAATATGAAAATATCAAAGCTGCAGCCAAAAATAAATCAGAATATGAAGCTGGCAAATCTGGTACCACAATCGAGAACGAGGCCTCAAAAAAGAAGATGAAGTCTGTGCTGAACCGAAGACGACATATGATTCTTCTTGCGCAGAACCAAGAAGGCCTCCAAAACATATTTAAAATGATCTCTTCTTCTTATGCGGGCAACAACTTTTACCGGTTTCCCCGTGTGGACTATGCGCTCCTTAGAAAATATAATAAGGGTGTCATTGCAGCTAGTGCTTGCCTAGGTGGCGTGTATGCTGGAAACTACTGGGAAAATAGGGATGAAGGAGCTGACGCCATTCTCGATGCAATGAGAGAAACAACCCAGAAGATGCAATCCATCTTTGGCGACCGTTGGTACGGAGAACTGCAATGGAACAGCATCCCTGAGCAGCACGAGTTAAACCAATATATAATTCAGATGCATCATGAGTTTGGCATTGAGTTAATTTCAACGGCCGATTCACATTATTATGATCCGGATGCCTGGAAGGACCGCGAGCTGTATAAGCGGCTCGGTTGGCTTGGAAGGGGCAAACCAGATTATTTATCTGACGAACTGCCAAATTCTGTTGAAGAAATCGGATATGAGTTATACCCAAAGAATGGTGACCAAATGTGGGAATCCTACCAGAGGTATGCCAAAGGGGCCAAGGCTGAATACAATGATAAAATAGTGCGTGACTCGATTGAGAGAACGTATAACATCGCTCATGAGCGCATCGAAACCTTTCTACCAGACAACAAGGTAAGGCTTCCCAGCTTCGTCGTGCCAGAAGGCTCTACAGCAGGCCAAACCTTGGCTGCGCTCTGCGTAGAGGGCGCACGAACCCTAGGGCTAGGGGAGAACAAAGAATACACGGAGAGGCTTGAATACGAGGTCGCAATCATTGAATCCCGCGGCTTCTCAAAATACTTTCTGACGATGAAAGCAATTGCGGATATTGCTGTAGGGCGACAACTTGTCGGTCCAGGTAGAGGCAGCGCTGCTGGCTCCTTGGTTTCTTATATCTTAGGAATCACACAAGTCGACCCGATTAAATATGGCCTACAGTTTGAACGCTTCCTGACAAAGGGAGGCACAGGCTATCCGGACATTGATTATGATGTCTCTGAGCCTATGCTTCTCAAAGAGTATTTAATTGAAGAGTGGGGTGATGATACTGTTGTCCCAATCACAAACTGGAATACGCTGCAACTTAGATCTCTGATAAAAGACATATCAAAGTTTTATGGAATTGAATTTACAGAGGTGAATAATGTAACCAGCAAGATGGTTTATGAGGCCACCCCGTTAGCGAAGAAAGCACATGGCATTACAGCAGGAGTATATGCCCCGACCTTTGAAGAGCTGATGCTATATTCAGAGACACTTCAGGCCTTCCTGAAGAAATACCCACACATCAAAACCCATGTAGAGAAGTTATACGGGCAGACTAGATCAGCCAGCCGACATGCTGGTGGAGTTGTGGTGGGAGAACGATTAAACGAATGGATGCCACTTATTAATAGTGGAGGCGTCCGCCAAACACCTTGGAGTGAGGGACAAAATGTTAGACATCTGGAACCAATGGGCTTTATTAAGTTTGATATACTGGGACTGGCTTCTTTGCGAATGGTTGAGGGTGCTATAGAGCGCATACTTCAAAGGCATCATGATGTCGAAAATCCAACGTTTGAGCAAGTGAGAGCTTTTTATGATGAACACTTGCACCCAGACAAGATTGATTTAAGTGATAGTGAAGTCTGGAAGAATGTTTTCCACAAAGGAAAGTGGGCTGGTATTTTCCAGTTTACTGAAACAGGCGCACAATCATTCTGTAAGAACGCCAAGCCAGATAATATTACTGACTTGGCAGCTATCACTAGCATATACCGACCAGGACCTCTATCGGCCGGCGCGGATAAGATGTTCATCGGCGCCAAACGTTCACCCGAAGATGTAGAATATTTGAATGATACAGTGAAAAGAGAGACAGAGGAAACTTATGGTTTCTTAATCTTCCAAGAGCAGATAGCAATGCTTGCGCATAAGTTGGGTAAAGATCTATCCCTAGATGAAGGAAATAAACTTCGTAAACTTTTAACGAAAAAGGGCACTGGCTCGGTTCAAGAGCAGAAGGATAAAATCTTTGATAAGTTTCACAAGGGTTGTCTTGAAAAAGGTATCGCATCTCATGACGCAAGAGAGCTATGGAACAAATTTGAGTATTTCTCAGGCTATGGTTTTAATAAGTCCCATGCAGTTTCATACTGTATACTCTCTTTCCAATGTGCCTGGCTTTTAAATTATTACCCGACTGAGTGGCTTGCAGCCTTTTTAGATAAGGAGCCCGAGACAAGAAAAGAAAGGGCAATCTCAACTGCAAAGTCTTTTGGCTATAATGTTGAAGCACTAAATGTTAACACTTCTGGTGTGACTTGGGAGATAAAAGATGACGGTAGGACACTTGTCCAGCCACTGACTTCAATTAAAGGTTTAGGTAGTGTGGCCATTCAGCAGATTATTAAACATAGACCATTCAATACTATCGAAGAGTTCTTGTTTCATGATGAAGTAAAATACTCTAAACTGAATAAGAAAGCACTTGATGCTCTATGCCGGGCCCAAGCCCTCAATGATTTGGTCGACGACCGTTTCACCGGTCTGAAGCATTTTTGGCAGGCGGCCGTTACTGATCGGCCAAGAAAGTTAAAGAATCTGGAAGAAAATATTGTAACGTATGCTGCAGAAGGGGACTTCACAGAAGAGGAGAAATTGGAATATTTAGTTAACCTCACTGGAGTGTTCCCGATAAACTCAGTTATTACTGATGTAGTGAGGAACAAACTTGACGAGCTTTATATCCCTCCAATTTCTGAGTATGATGCAGAGTTAGGTGTGACTTGGTTTATTCCAAGAGAATGCAAACTAAAGAAATCAAAAAATGGTAAGAATTTCTATGTCGTCAAAGTTATTGACGACAACAACGAAACCAATACAATCAGATGTTGGGCAGTAGATCCGAAGAGGGATGTTGTCCACATCAATCGTCCATATATGGCAAGACTTAACTATGACCCAAACTGGGGGTTCTCAACCTTCAGCGTAAGAAGAATGTTTAAACTATTAGCATAAGGAATAAAATATGACAGATTTACCAAAGTTAGTGAGAGACAACATCCCCGGTATTATAATGGCCACAGGCCGTCGTTGTCGGTCTCATATTGCAGCTGCTCCGGAATTTGAGCAAAGGCTAAAAGAGAAGATGTATGAAGAGACCGAAGAGCTATATGAATCTCCATCGCTTTCAGAAGCCGCAGATGTTTATGAAGTGTTTTTGGCGATGTTAAAACAATTTAAACTGAAACTTTCAGATGTTATAACGATATCTGAGCAAAAGAATTCAATAAATGGGGGCTTTTTTCAAGGGGTCATCCTTGACGAGGTTATAGAGAAAAGTGATTAAACTATTAACACAAGGACTAGAATAATGTTAGAAGAAAAAGTAAAAGTATATAAAATAAGAAAGAATGCCAAGCTGCCAGACAGGGCACATGCGACGGATGCAGGAATGGATTTGTTCTTCGCTCCGGAGAATGGGGAAAATGTGGTGGTTCAGCCCGGACAGTCCCTCATCCTAGGCACTGGCCTTAAGATTGCTGTGCCAATTGGGCACATGCTGCAGATTATGAACAAGTCCGGAGTCGCAACAAAGAGACAGCTCGTCACAGGAGCATGTGTGGTTGATAGGGGTTACAACGGAGAGATCTTCATAAACCTTCAGAATATTGGCCGACACCCGCAAACAATCCTACCAGGCACCAAATTAGCACAGGGAGTGTTTATTCCCGTCTCTATGCCGATTATGGTTGAAACTGCGGAGGATAAAGTGTATAGTAGTGTTACAGAGAGAGGCTCAGGTGCGCTTGGATCAACAGGAGAATAATAATGGGATTAGCTAGAAAAATCAAAAGAAAACAGCAAGGTATTTTTATGAAAGAATTCAAGAAGAAAATGAAACATTTCAAGAAAATGGTAAAGTGCTCCAACTGTGGAAAAGTGCCTACTGAAGATGAAAACATTGACGATTGGAAAATCAACAAGAGTAGTGAAAACCTTGATTTGCTGTGTTTGGATTGTTTCCATCCCGCTGACGAGAAAATAGAGATACAAAATGAAGATTAAACCATCTCACTCTTTCGATGATGTTCTTCTTGTTCCATCAAAAAGTTCAATCGAATCCAGACAAGAGATTGATCTTACAACTTCTTTAGGAGATTCTAGTTTCCGGCTGCCGATTATTTCCAGTCCCATGGATACCGTTACTGAGCTTGAGATGATGCTAACTCTTTTGCGCCATGGCGGCCTAGGTGTAATTCATCGCTACAACAGCATTTCTCAGCAGGCCAATATGTGTGCTATAGCCCGGGACAGACTGGAAGAGTCGAGCGACAACGCAACTAATATTGCTGCGGCCCTGGGAGTTTCATCGGATATACAGGACCGGTCCACATCTTTGTATGACGCTGGAGCGCGCATATTTTGTATCGACATCGCCCATGGACATCATATATATATGGAACGGGCCCTCAAAACTCTACGTGATATCTTTGGTAAAAGCATAACCATAATAGCTGGCAACATAGCTACTCCAGACGCATATCGCGATTTATCAGATTGGGGAGCTGATGCAGTACGCATCGGCATCGGAGGCGGCTCCATCTGTTCCACTAGGATTCAGACTGGCCATGGCATGCCTACTTTCCAATCAGTCTTAGACTGCAGCTTTATGCCCGGCGCCTCAATAATCGCAGACGGTGGTATAAAAAACTCTGGAGACATTGTTAAAGCACTTGCTGCCGGCGCAGATATGGTTATGCTAGGTTCTCTTTTGGCAGGGACAGATGAAAGCCCTGGAGAGGTCTTCTCCACCGCCACCGGAAGTAAATATAAGGTTTATCGTGGCATGGCATCAGTCGAAGCTCAGGTTGATTGGCGCGGCCATGCAAGGTCACTGGAGGGTGTTTCCACGACGATCCCATATAAGGGTAGCGTGAAAAATATCCTAAATAATTTAGAGCAGAACATTAAGTCTGGTTTATCTTATACCGGTGCTAGAACGATTGCGGAGTTTCAAGCAAAGGCGCGCTTTATACAACAGACACATGCAGGTCAGCTAGAGAGTAGCACTCATATCCTAAGAAAATGACCACAAAGAAAGTATTTTTTGAGGAAGATGATAATCAGCATGCCAGAATGCTGATCCGACTCCGATATGATAGGTTGACACAGGGCAAATTTTTCCGAGGCCTTGTGGAGATGTATGTGAAAAATGATTTAGATATGATAAAAGTGATTGAAAAAATTAAAATAGAAAAAAGCACAATGGGTCGCCTCAAGCGCGAAAAATCTGTGAAAGAAATAGAAAAAGGAGAGAATATGATGCAAGACCTAGGTCTATCAAAAAACGAAAAGAATTTTATATATGATTTAATAGAGGAAGATTTTGAAGAATAAAGAAAACAAAGAGTGCTCAGAAGAAAATTGCAGATGCTGGATTGACTACCCAGAAGACGATAATTGCATATACGAGGCAATACGAAAACACGGAAATATGACTTTGGATGAAACGTCTAAGAGGTTAGGTATATCTTTGGTGAGGGTATCTCAGATTGAGAAGCAAGCTCTGAAGAAGCTTTCGAAGAGAATAAAAAAATGAGTTTGTTGCGTATGGAGACTATTTATTTATGTATTTTACACCATTTTTGTATACAAAAGGAGATTTTTTAAATGAGTGAGAAGAAACTACTTAACGAAAACACCATTCGTCGTTTTATGAAGCTAGCAAATGTGGGTCCATTGACCAACAATTTCATTGCTGAGAATTATGAGGAAGAGGTTGTCGAAGAGGCAGCTGAGGAAGAAATGCCTGAGGACGAAGAGATGCCTGAGGACGAAGAGATACCTGAGGACGAAGAGATACCTGAGGACGAAGAGCTTGAGATGGAGCTTGGAGATGAAGATGGGGAGGTCATGGGCGAAGCCGATATCAGCCTTACAGAAGAAGAGGCCCAACTCCTTATCGATCTAGGCGATCGCCTTCGCGATGCCATGGGCCCAGAAGAGCCTGAGATGGAAGAGCCTGAGATGGAAGAGCCAGAGACGGAAGAGCCAGAGACGGAAGAGCCAATAGGAGCGGAAGAGCCAGAGCCAGAAGCTCCTGAGGACGACCTCATACAGGAAGTTCTTCGTAGAGTGACCAAACGTTTGATCCGCGAAAGAACACGCCGCTAATAATACAAAACCTTTACACTCATTTAGGTTTCCAAATATCCCTCAAATTTTTTAAAATCTTTGGGGGATTTTTATATACATACCAAAACTTTTCTGATATAATAGTTATAACATACACGAGCCACAAAAGAGGAGAGTGCTTGTTATGGCCAAAAACGTAGAAGGAGTTTATTGGGAAACGGATCAAAACGAATACAACGTTCAGATACATCACAAGTATGATGAGACGGCCACCATCAGCAGAATTTTTCATGATTGGGAACTCACTGCAACAGGGGCTTACACAAAAGAAGACCAAAAGATTTCAATTTTTAGAAAAAAGTTCACCCATCGCATGGAACTTAAAATAGCAGTGCGAGATATAAAATATAAAAATAACATTACCTTGAAAGAGATTAAATGACTACTGAAACAAAAAAGAATAAGAAAACCAAGAAAACCAAGAAGAATAAAAAGAAGGACGTCACAGCTGTAAGCCCTCCAATGCAGATGATGGAAACTCCAGATGGAAAGCAGATTGTTATAGTTAACAACCTGCAGCCACCAGTCGACCCTGTCCCTGAACTAAGGACAATAAACCTATATGGTGACATTACAGAGCAGAGAGGCTCAGAAGTTGTCGCAGCGCTTTTGTATCTTGAAAATTCAGCCCTGACTCAGATGCTTAAAGACCCTTCTGACCCCATGTCAAAGATCGTCACCGTCGCCAAATCAATAAATATGTATGTCTCGACTCATGGAGGAATTGCAAGCGATATGTTTTCAATTCTGGATGTAATGGATATGGTTAAGAAAAAGACTTGTGATATTTATACCTATGGTGTTGGAAAAGTGATGTCAGCGGGCGTCCCCATTCTTGCCGCAGGAACTCCAGGCAAGCGAAAGGTAGGTCGTAACTGCCGAATCATGCTCCACAGCGTCCTTGCTGGTGCCGGCGGCACGATCTCTTCTATGGAAAACGAACTAGAAGAGATCAAGTGGGTCCAAGATAGCTACATAGAAACCCTTGCTGGCTATACAAAAATGACTAAGGCCAAAATTAAAAAGATGCTCAAAACTCAAAGAGATGTTTATATCTCAGCCGAAGAGGCAATAAAATTGGGAATTGCAGACGAAATAATCTAATTATATAGAGGTATTATATTATGACTTGGCACAAAGAATTTCTATCAGAGAATCAAAACAAAACCCAAACGTTATCAACACTTGGGGGCCTTTTTAGCCTTATTGAAGAGGTCTATGAAGTAGAGAAGGGCAAACTTTTTTCACTTAAAAAATCGGAGAACGAATTACTAAGAGAGCAGTTTGTTAATGAGAGAAAAGAAGTCTCCATGACTCTGCAAGCAATCCCCGAAATTGCAGTTTCAGAGCTTGGCTGGACAAACCTGACAGGCGAAGGAGATACTGCAGTCTCAGGCCCAGAGAGGGCAAAGCTCGAACAATTCCTTTCTAAGATTCAAGGTGACAGTTTTCAGACAAAAGTTGCGTCTCTTGCGAATTTTTATGACAACCCGGACGCAGCACTCCAAGAGATGTTTCCAGAGGGTAATAATTCAATGCCAAAACAAATTGCCGCGGCACTTGGGTACCTAACCTTCTTCAAAACACTTACAAAGGTCATCTCCAATTTCAATGCAGCATCGGCTGGGTTTAACTTCGAGGCTTTCCTGGCGGTTCTTGTATCTGGTTATCAAGTAAAAGCAAATACGGGCACTATCGCTGACTTTGTTTCACGAGCAGATGGGACGAACACTCCCATCTCTCTAAAGCTTTATCAAGAAGGTAAGCTTCACGTCGGCGGCTCCTTTACTGATTTGGCGAACGACCTTAGAGAGCAGAAAGACGCCTTTGATTATCCGTTTATGCGTTATCTTGCTGTCACAAAAGAGTTCGAAGGCGGACAAAAAGAAGGACTAGACATCAATGGAATCTTGCGTTGGTACCAATTCGACTTCACACTTGAAAATGTTTTCGACCTTCTAGCGCGCTCCTCAACAAAATCTCAGAAGTGTATTCAGTTACCAAGAGTTTTCATCTCGGGTGAAACTCAGGACTATGCTTCAACACTACCAGGCTCGGCTATTCCATCACCAGAGCAACTTGAGAATGTATTTTTAAATGCATTCAGAAAAGAGATGGCAGCCCACAACGATCTTTCAGTCTCCAATGGTGACGAACAACGCCAGGTAGATGAAGATTTGTTCAGTATGATTACGGCAGCAATCAATTGGTCCACGGAAGATACTTACTTTACTCTTTATAGCCCAGATAAAGAATATCTGGCCAAGCTTGAAAAGAAGGGCCTTGAACCACCAGAAGACTTCGAAGTCCGCCCTGCCTTTGTTTCGAGAGGTGACTCACCGATGGCAGGTAAAGGACCAAAATGGCAAGCTTTACAGGATGTTATCAAGGGAGCTTTAGGTCAGGCTCAGAACGCTGGCCACCCTGCTGTTGAAGGCCTTGACGACCGAGGCTTCAAGGTTATGGCTAAGAACATAGCAACCCGAGCTAAGTTAGCCAATAACGGCGGAAAGGGCACAGCCTCTGCAGAAGATAGCGTCCTCTCAGTTTATTCTAAATCAAAGCTAAAAGACAGGCGCCTCGGCATCCTGCGAAAAGCTAACGGGCCATCAGATGAGTTCGCCTCTATCGAAGAATCTCTAAAATGGTACAACGACGAAGCTCGAACTGACGACGAAAAGAAAGCGGCGCTTACTCAGTGTTACGGATACCTAACAACGGAGCAGTTCAATCTAAATCAATCAATAGTCGCAAAGGTACACACTTTGACTGACAAAAGAACTCTTCCAGAGGGACAGTCGGAGCCTAAATTTGCAGAGCTTTCAGTCGGAATGCAAAACACACAAAACATGCTGAACAAGATGACCAGCCTCATTAACGATGCTATCTTTGGTATCTTCTTGAGCGTAAAGAATGTTCAGGATAATACCTACGCTTATATGGCGGGAGGCATGCAAGAAGAAGAGAAGGCTGATGCAGCAATCGACGCTTCTAACGATATCATTCAGAGAACGAAAGACCTTAAGCAGTCCGGAACTGAATAAAAACCAAATAAACCCCTTGACATTTCCCTCAAAATACACTATAATAGTAGCATAACAATAAAGTGAGGTTCCATGACTACCAAATTAGAGAACGGCTCGGTCTTACGCAACAAGATCCTTGAAGGCGTTAATGCCCTAGCTGACTACGTTGCCACAACCCTAGGCCCAAAAGGCCAAAACGTTCTAATCCAACAGAAAGGCAAAAGACCTTTTATTACAAAAGACGGTGTGACCGTTGCACAAAGTATGTCTTTTGAAGACCCGTTTGTCAATGCTGGAGCAGAAGTTGTAAAACAGGTTTCTGCTATGACCAACGCCGAAGCTGGCGATGGTACAACTACAAGCACCATTCTGGCGCGAGAAATCCTGCGTCAAGCCCACAAACACATTGAGTCGGGTGTAAGCCCGATTGAGATTAAAAGGGGCTTAGAGAGGTGTTCTACTGCCATATGCGAGGGCATAGCTGATTTAGCAAAACCAATATCATCCGTCGAAGACATCCGGCATATTGCAACCATTTCTGCAAATAACGATCCAATTATTGGTGACTTAATCGCAAATGCAGTCGACAAGATAGGAAAGAACGGTTCAATCTCTGTGGAAGATGCAAAATCGCATGAGACGACACTAGAACTTGTGGAGGGTTTCAAATTCCGTTCAGGTTATGCTGCCAGAGCATTTATCACTGATGAACGCCGCGGCCTGTGCAAGTATGATGATCCAATGTTTTTGATTACTGATAGTAAGATTGAGCAAGTTGGCGATATTCTTCCTTCTCTAGAGATTGCCGCACGAGAAGGTCGACCATTTGTAATCATTGCAGATGAAATTGAGGGGCAAGCCTTGGCCGCCCTCATCATGAATACAATCCGCGGCTCTATGAAGGTTGTAGCAATCAAGGGCCCATCCTATGGGGAAGACCGCCGCGGAATCATGAGCGACTTGGCAACTGCTACAGGAGCAAAATTCTTCCAGCAATCCCTCGGCCATAAGGTGACAGAAGTATCTTTATTAGATTTTGGCCAAGCAAAAGCAGTTGAAATCAGCAAGGCCACCACGACAATCGTCGACGGCGAAGGAGCATGCGACCTCGTGGAGACACGAATTGACGAGATCAAGAATGAGATTAATGACACTGATGACCTACATGCCGCCCAACGTTTGCAAGATAGGATAACTAGACTTTCGTCTGGAGTAGCCATCATTAGGGTCGGAGCAAGTTCAGAAGTCGAGTTAATAGAGAAGAAGCACCGCATAGAAGACGCCCTAGAGGCTGTAAACTCTGCTCAGGAGGAAGGAATCGTATTGGGAGGTGGAATGACCCTCGCCAAGATTTCAGACGCCTTAGACATCCAATTTGAGAATGACGAACAATCTGTTGCTTTATCAATTATAAAGAAATCCTTACAAGCACCTTTCGATATTATGGCTGCCAATGCGGGGCACAATCCAGAAGTGCTTCGACTCACACTCGGAGAGTGTGGCGAAATGGAAGGATACAACTTTTTGACCTCAAAAAAAGAAAATCTTTTTGTATCTGGCATCATCGACCCAGCGAAGGTCACGCGCTGCGCACTTAAGAATGCTGTCTCTGTGGCTGGCACTCTTTTGCTGACAAATCATGGTGTTGTTTATGTTTAGAACACTATATATTATGAGGAGGACCCTTTGTGATGATAGAAGGCAGCGAACATCTTATGGAGTTTCAAAGTAAGTTAGATAAGGTTTGCTCAGGTATAGATATGGTCCAGAACAAGCAGGACGAAATGTCAGAAGACATCTCCAAAATTAAAGATGCAGTATACGATCCGGACCAGGGTTTGTATGCAAGGTTGAGGGAACTGGAGTCTTGGAAACACACTTCTTCTCGAATGATTTGGACCCTTTTTACAACCGTCATCGGCCTTATCGGAGCGTTTGTAGTTAAGAGTATCGGAAGTTAAAAGTCAGGAGTAGGAAATGTTAATAAAAGTAAAACAACTCATTGTAGAAAATAATGGTTATAAGAGAGATATAACATTTAAGAACATTTATATAAACAGTACTAGTATCATTTCCATTGCTGACTACGACGGTGTCAGAGAATTTTTGTTGCAAGAGGACCCTCGTCTTGGACATACCGCATACTCCTTGATTAAAGTAAGTCAAGGAAATCGAGCAGAAGACATTATAGCGTTTGGAACGGCTGACTCAATTTATTCTGAGTTAAATAAGCCCGTTGGTTCCAAACTACTAAATGATTGAAGATCGTTATATCATCATCGGCCGCTCCTCCTGCCCCTTCTGCACTCATGCTATAGATTATTGCCGCGCGCGCCTATTCCAATACATTTTTCTGGACTATGAAGAAGACAGAGAATCTTTAGAAGATTATAAAGAATTCCATGCCCAAGAAACGGTACCGATTATTCTTGCAAATAACATAGAAACAGGGTATACTAAGAAGATAGGCGGCTACAGAGAATTTGTAGATCTCGTGACAGAAAAGTTTAGGAAGTAAAGTGGAAAACCCAGAAGATGATAAGACAGTAAAACTAAGTGTAAAAGGTATAGGATTAATTAGAAAACCCGCAGAATCTTACATATATAAAATCGACGCACTATTAAGAGATCATTATAACACCAACAATCTTTTGTGCGCTGAAGACCTTGTAACTCTCATGGAGCTTAGGATTTCATCTCAGGTTTTAGTTTCCTATCTCAGTGAATTGTGCTTCCAAGCTGAAGAGGCGGAAGTATCTTATCTTCACTTATACCCTGAAGAAGTAACAATGATAGCGAAGCTCGCTAAAGGCCTTTATGCCGCAGTTAATACTCAAATGGGAAATTTAAATTTGAGGGATCATTAATGAAACTATGGCTTGGGATAGCCATTTTTACACTCGGTCAAACTATGGGTTGGTATCAGCTAAACTTGCAAAAAATGTTTGTTTGGTGGAAAGATAAGCCAATACTCTCAGCTATACTGGTGGGCATACCAACAAGTATCTCTTTCTGGTATGCTTGGAGAATAATTTCAGAAGAGACTAGTTCAGTTTGGACAGCAAGGTTTATTGGATCCAGCACTGGTTTCGTCGTCTTTCCAATCCTAACATGGTTTATGCTGGGCGAAAGTATGTTTACAACAAAAACAATACTTTGCCTATCTCTTTCAGTATTGATTATTTTAATACAGATTTTTTATTAAACACTATATTAAAGTAACTATTTAGTATAAAAAGGTGGTTTGTTTGATGCAATTTTATCAAAAATGGAAACAATATGTTAATGAGGCGAAAAAGGACGCCAAAGTCCTTCGCAATATCAATATAGATTTTCTAAAAAAAGAGATAGATAAAGATCCGGAAGAAGAAATAAGAGACTATTTTGCTCGCCTTCAAAAACTAGAAAGAGAAGAGCCCCCTGTATTTCCTGTAGAGTTGGTAAATTGGATTGAATCATTGGATGATAGATATTTTCCAAGAGAGGGCCGCAAAAGATTCGCAAAATGGCTTGGCAATGCGATTTCCTTCGAAGAGACAAATGGTCCGAACCAGCGTCCCGCGGCCGGCCAATTTCAGACTCTTGAACTTTATAATAATGACGTAAGATATATAGTAGATTACCTAAATGGCGAAGATCCCCGCGAGATTCCATCCAATTTGTGGGATTCTGAATTCTCTGAAGTGATGGAACTTGGCCGGCATTGGCATGAAAGACTTGCTGCCGGTATCATAAATCTTGACGATCTACCTTCTGGTAAATTAAATTATGTTGGCAAGAAAGCGGTTTTTAGATTTGAGAACGGCTACTCTATCGTGCTCGTCGACCCAACCGCCGGCAGTAGAGAATATACTCGCGAGGAAGGTCTTCGTTGTGGGTGGGTCCACGACGAAGAGGAATTGCAGGCGTTCAGAGAATATTATAAAGAAAAGGGTAAGGACCCGCCTCGCTTCACCATCAGAAACGAAGTTAATGATTTAGACATCGAAGGCTGTGTAATGGGTCATTGTGTCGGCGGCTATTGTGACCAAGTCTCTAGCGGCGCCATTGCAATTTACTCTCTGAGGAGTCCCAAAAACTACCCACATGTAACCATCGAAGTAAAGGCGGGAAAAAAATATACATTGGGCGACGATGCCCCAGGGGTAGTTCTGCAAATAAAAGGATTCGGAAATGAGCCTCCGAAAGAAGAATACAGACCGATGATAAAACAGTGGCTGAAAAGTACCAATTTTGAGTATCGTGACACCTGGGACTACTTGAACATATTATCCGAAGAAGAAATAATGTCGATGGTCACCTCAGGAGAAGCATCTGACCGCACTATTAACGATCTTGCTAGAAGCACAAAAAGTCCTCGAATTCTAGATTTTTTTGTTAATGCAATCGCAGAACCCAGCCAAGAAGCCATAAAAGCCATGAACAATGCCAACCGCGGTTCCTTGATGGTTTCACTGGCGAATTCCAAAAATTTGTCAGAGGCTCAAGTTCTAAGGATTGTCGAAACTGATCTTGAAATTGGAGTACTAACAACAAACCATTCGGTGGAAACGCTCTTTCATGCAACACACCCAGAATTTGAGGAAACGCGACCAGACGGCCCAGTACTTTCGGCGGCGATTTGGAAGAACTTCCGCGAAAAACTTACACAAAATGTGAATGAAATTAAGCTGGGATATTTGTCAGCTATTGTAAAATATTCTGATAACGAGCCCACAAGCAAAGAGATAGTAAATCTCTTATTAAATGATGAAGTTCTCGACGCACTGGTAAAACCCAGGGAAGACGCCTTCGTCGCCGGCCAACCGGTCGGCCGATCATCTGATCTTTATACTGATTTATTACAAAACTATTTACTGCAAAATAAAAATTCAGATAGAGAAACTCTTGTAAGAATATATAAGTTTACACGAACTTTAAAAGGAGAAATCATGGCGCCATCGGTCAGGATGGACACTTACATAGCAAAATCACTTTCTATTTCGCCTGATGTAGTAGAAGACATGCTTTCCGATAAACTCGACCCCCCGGCGCTTAGCACAAAAAAGAATCTAATTCTAAACCCTTCTGTGGAAGAGAAACATAAGTATGGTCTTATAACGAAGATGATGGCAAGAGGTGGTCGCGCCACCGGGCACCCGATTGTTAAGCAGCTGGGTCGCATTATATGGAGAGAAAAGCACTCTGTAGATGTGGATCATTTCAAAGCCATGCCTCGAATATTTAGTAAGAAATTTTTGCTTTGGTGTCTGGATGCCGGTGTTTTTGACGGTGTTATTCAAGATCAACCAGCCGTGGCCCCAGCGGGATTTGAACGGTACGCTGAATCTAGAGAGCAAGTAAAAAGAGAGATATTGAACCTATTTAGAGAACCGACGGAGGAAAATTCTTTGGATGAGCAAGTTAAGAAATATTTTTCTAGGCAGAGCCCAGTGGGGTCTTTTTACAAGAAAGAACTATTATGGGAAGTCCGTTATCCAAATACCTTACTAGAAGCCAGAGTAAAGGATATAAAGGCCAAGTATCCCGTTCTAACAGATGTCGGCTGGATAACTTGGGCCCAAGACCAGATAACTCGTGAACTCGGGCCCAAAGGCGCATCGAAATATTTATTCTATTGGGCTAGAGAAATGGACAGGCAGTTTGTCGGGGACACCGCCGAAGATTTCCGAGAGGGGCAACAAGATGCTCTCGATGAGGCCAGGAACGTTCTTGACCTCATCATGCACTTTCACGAAAACCAGCATAAACTCGAAGAGAAAGACATATATAAGTATAGTATAGGAGAACTTCAAAAGTCTATGGATGACCTTGGAGTCACCGCTTCCGCTATCGCTGCAACTGCTAAAGCATCAAAAGAAATGGCGGAAAGGGATTCGGAAGTAGTGTACACTGATCATGGTATCACCGCTGTTCGACCACTCACAACCCAAGCGTCATGCTATTTTGGCCACAATCCCAGGCTCACTAAGTGGTGTATCTCGGAGAAAGAAAAGAGAAACTATTTTAAGCAGTATACAGAACGCGAAGGCAAGGCTTTTGTTATTACTAGATTTTTTGGTATACCAGAAGGTGAGGATAATCACATAATAGCTCTAGAGTTTGACGGGGAAGGCGACCTGACTATGTTTCACGATGCTCCGAACGAACCCCAAAATCCGGACGACTTGTGGGATGTTATATTGGCCCACCTACAGGGGATGAAAGAATACCAAGACACTGAAGAAGAGAAACTAAAGCTCTTACGCCGAAAAGTCCACTCCAATCTTCTTCGCGAGTCTAAAAAATTGATCCTCGCTAACCCGCCGGCTAGCCCGTATGATGCAGCTGTTAAAGAGTGTGCGGAAATAGAGCGTCAGGCCAACGACAGCTTTAGAAACTATATTGAAGTGAATCACGAAGTGGAGCCCGACAGCGCATTTTCCGACGGTCGAGCCTCGGTTGTATACGGCGCAAACATAGAAATGTTGTTCGACCCCACAGAAAAAGAATATGCTAACCTTCAGAACCTTTCATACGAGGAAGCCCGCAACATCGAAGGAGCCTTGAGGGAAAGGTTTCAAGACGGTGGTATAGGTGACGTCGCGAGCGTTTCCTTTGAATTCGATCCGGACAATCTTATAAGGCTAAGGCTCCGAGTATATGACGAAGAAGCCGATTTTGATGTAGAAGGGTTTAGACATTTTTGTGCGTTCACCATGGCAGTGCTAGATAGGGATCACGATAGTTTAGAAGGGGTAATAGAGACTTACTTCCTAGAGAAGGGTTACAAACAAAAGCCAGACGACGCAGAACCTGCAGAAATAGAAGAGCAGGTTAATGCGTATTTCAAAAAAAGTATTACTAATAAAGAGGCCTTTTATAAAGAGACAGAAAAATCTTTGGTCAATGAAGAGAAGGGAAGGTCGCGCCAGCGCGGGATCTACAAATATTACTGTATGCTCTCTTACGGTTTGACTATCGAAAAAGAGAAAACCAGAGGCCTTGATGACATTTTAGCAGACCTCCGGGCCTTGCCCAACGTGACAATCGTGACAGTTGTGGTGAAAAACCAGAAAATTGCACCAGGTCGTTATATTGCTGGACTCTCAATAAAGTTTATCCCCTCCATTCCCGGCCAATTTAGATCACCAGAGGATGTAAAATCCAGAATCTTGAGAGACATCAGAAGACTAACCAACGTTCAAAACATTTTTAAAGTTTCAGCAGGGCTTGAAAGGCTAGAATAGTGAAAACCCCAGAAGATTTCCGCCGCGAAAACGTAAAAGAAATCTTTAAAAAAAGATTAAAAGATAAAACAATAAAACTTAACCCCTTATCAATAAAAATTGAAGAATCAAACCTTACCGATGAAACTAGTGTTGATTTTTCATTTGAAAGACATGTCGGAAAGAGGAAAAAAATCTATTCTTTTCAAGAAAAAAAAGGTTCAGGTTTTGTTGACGCCGTGTTCACAACGTGCTATAATAGTTTTATAGAAGAATATAAATCGTTAAGAAATCTTAGTTTGGTGGATTTGATAGTTAAACCAATATTTTCAGTGTCCAGAGATTCAAAAGGCTCAGATGCTAAGACCGATATAATATTCAGACTAGAGACTAAAGATCATGGCAGGGCCGAATTTTCATCTAGGTCAAGGTCAATAGTATATTCTAGTTACACTGTAACCTTGGAAGCTTTTCAATTTTATATGAATTGTGATAAGACTTACCGAAAATTAAAGGATGTTCTTGAAGACGCCCAAGGAAGAAATCGGCCAGACATCGCAGCCCATTGCATTTCTGACCTCTCGACCTTAGCTGAAATAAATACTTATGTTTAGACCACCGCGACCGCATATAACTGTAATTGCTCTACTTTTATCTGTGGCACTCAATCTTTATGTTCGATATTTTAAATAAAATAAGAATAATAATGGTGATTCTATGGATCGCGTGCTTAGTTACTCTAGGAGTAGTAGCTTATTATGCACAAGAAGACATCGACAGTCAGAGAAATCAAAGTAGGAGATCTAGTGTATCACCTTCTCCACGGTAAAGAGTGGGTCGGAGTCCTATTGGAAATTATCGACGTTCATAATATGGACGGAAACAACAACAAACATATATTACACAGAGAGTTGGGATTAGTAAAAATGCAACCAGGCACAAAACACGAAAACTTTTTTGCAAAAATGGTGTCAAAAAATAACAGAATATCAGATTCATTGGGCTTTGTCTCGACTAACTGGTTATTCAAACTAGAAGAAAGAAAGAAATAGAATGGAAGGATACAAGCTCAGAAAGGGCGATCTCATAGCAGCTCGCGGCAAGTCAGGACTTATCACAAAAATAACTCAAAGATATATATATTATTTTCTTGAACAACGCATATGCCGAGTTAAAAAGTCTGCAGTTTGGGAGGCTTATGACACAAGGCCAAATGTGACGCTAAGCTATGGCTCACTTAAAAGGAGAAGGTTACAAAGAAAAATGAGAACCCTAGACCTACATGGAGTCACACATACTGAAGCTGAAGAAAAGATAAGAGTATTTTTCAATTTCGTAGAGATACCCTGCAAAGTCATCACCGGCAAATCAGAAAAAATGAAAGAAATCGTAAAAGGTATCGCGGATCAGTATGAATGGCACTGTCACGAAGAGAGCGGGTGGAACACTGGAACACTAGTGGTGACAGAAAAATGAAAGACCACTGGTAATGGCAGAAAACCTACTTTAGTACACCTTTTACAAAAAGAAGTTTATTAAAATGAGATAGATACAGACTATTTAAAGTGTAGGCCTAGATTTCCTTGGCTTAAACATGTGTAGCTTAAGAGATGTTTAGAGTAGTAATTTTTTGTTTGTTTCTTACCTCATGCGCTCAAGAAGAAGTGCCAGAGCACAATGCCTGCGACTCATCCCTGTTATCCTCCCAAGAAAATTATTTGATATGTTACAGTCCAAACTCCCCAGAGCATGGAAGTCTTTGTTCTGAGATTTGTTTGGCTTCTTCAAGCGATCCTGCCCCATATTGCTGGTCGATCACAAAAGAAGATTGCGAAGGAAAGCTTGACTTTGCTTGGCAACAAGAAAACTGTCATTTTTTTGAAAAATAGTCTTTACTTTTCCTAGAAAATATTGTAATATAGAGTATATAACAAATTCAAAAAAAAGATTGCTGCGCTAATGCCCAAGACCCCTGAACTCATAATATATACCGGACCCATGTTCGGGGGAAAAACAACCAAACTCTTGGCAGCATTGGAAAGATACCAATACCAGAATAAGAGAACGGCTCTTTTTAAACCGAACGCAGAAACCAGATACTCAAAGAGCCGCGTCGTTACCCACAAGGGCCAGCAACATAAATCAGTGCTTGTCAAGACGGGCGCAGATATTACAAAGAATGCACTACATGCCGATGTGATCGCGGTAGATGAGATGTTTATGATTCCAGGTTCTGCGGCCGCACTCCTCGGCCTTTTTAGTGAAGGTAAAACGGTACTGGTTTCTACCTTGCAGCTATCTTCACACCCGTCAGTCTTAGAGGAGGTTTCTAAAATAATGCCTTGGGCTACAAATATCGAAATATGCCCCGCCGTGTGCTCTAAATGCGACAAGGATGCTTATTACACTCGAAGGCTATCCTCCGGTGGCAATTTGGTAGAAGTCGGTGGCCCAGGGGCCTATGAGCCATTATGTTTCCACCATTATTCAGAATTAGAAAATATAAAATTTTGATATTTTATTGTTGACTTTTAGTCAAAAATGATATATTATATATAAAGAAATTAAATACTTATGTTCAAAACAAAAGGAGAAACAATGAGTAACATTAATAAAATCCCTGGAAATGACGAAACAGTCGTAGTCTTATCATATCAGGATCATCACGAAGGCTGGCACTGTACTGGAGATCTCGAAGAGTCAGCAGTATCAGAAACCTGTACAGCTTCCCAAGTTGCTGGCGTCATTATCAATAACGACCTGAAAGCGACAACTAGTTGGGGCGACGACCTAGCAATTGATGTCTTGAGAGGGCAAGACATGCTAGATAGTTATGAGAGGGGCGAAGAAGATTTTGAATATTTTGTAACCGCCGCCATTAAAGAGAATTTCTGGGAACTTGATGCTATTATCGAGTGTAACACTGAGCAATACGATCACAAGAGAGGGCGGTGCACCGTATCCTCGGAGGTCAAGGTGACTTTGGGGAACCTGAAAAAAGCAAGCCACGCTGTATCGGGCTGGACTGCTAGTGTTGAACATAACGATGGAACATTTTCAATCGACCTATGATTCCCCTCCAATAGATCCCCAAAAATAACAATCTGATTTTCCATACTATTTATTAGTATGGAGTTTCAGAAGGGAGACGAAGTCTGGATACTAGACTTTCCTTTTGGCAGGCCCCTGAATGTTAAGGGTGTTGTCATCGGAAAATCAGGTGATGAGCACTATAATATTTTGATTCAAACGGGAATGCTCGAAGGCGACGTTGTAAAATATAAATATTGGAAGCTTTTTTCCCTTGACGGGGAGAGCGATTTAGTGTAATATTATTATATACTTACTGGATTGGGAATATTGAGTTTTAGCAAAAAACAGTTTTATTTGAACACCCCTGACGGTGATCTAATATTAGCAGAAATTTTTCAAGAAGAAAAAGCAATTACAATCCTCCTAGGAGGTGAGTATAGAATTGACCTAGATACAGAGTCGGCTCTAGAATTAGCCGACACACTTTTACTTTTAACAGATGATGAGGGAACTTACGATGAATAACGTTAGAAAAGGAAAAGGCTATGCGTGGAAAGAAAAAACTCCAGGCCCCATGGGCTCGACGCGCGAGTTGGCTGGCTTCACAGTAGACAACCTAGACAAAAAAGAGATTCTTGAAACAATAAATAACTATGAAAAGATTTTTGTTTTAATAAGAAAAGAACTTGAAAGAAGTGCGTCCTCCTGTATGGAGGTAGAAGAAGAACGGCTGCAATGCTGCCAAGCTATCACCGACGCGCTCAAAAAGGGAAAACTGATTAGATGATCCGCGGCGAAGAAGTGATGGTTATAGCTGACTATGACTTATTCGACCTGAATATCAAGGGCGAAAAAGGGGCCTATCTTAAGACTGATGAACGATCAGGAAAACACTTAGTCTATTTCCCTATCTACGGCGAGTGGGCAGAGTTGCCAGATAGCTCAATAAAACAGACGAAGCCTGGAAAAGTATCAAGAAAGAATAAAAAGTTTATTAGTTTCATAAAAGAAATGCCTATAACCTATGGTACGGATTGAAGAAAGAACAGCTCAAGAAAAATACAATATTTTATTCAACCAGATTTAACTGCTTTGGGCAGTGTCTGGGAGTAAAAGATTTTATGGGCTTCATGATATGGTCTAAGCCCACCGCCCCCATGGGCTGGTATCCCAGCTCAGAATTAATATATGATATGTCTGAAATAAAAGATAATATCTCTTGACTTTTCCACAAAAATGTAGTAATATAAAGTAGATAAACAATTCGGAAAGAACAATGAAACAAGGCGATTTAGTTGTTAGCAGAAAAAACATCCCAGGTATTGTAATTAATGCCTTTATTAAAACCATCTTCAATGAAACAGACGCAGTCATGTCTGTCCTCTGGACAGGGGAGCAGAAACCAAAGCTGACTCTTGCATCACTGGTAAAAAAGGTGAACTCTTGAGCCCTTTTGAACAAAAATATGATCAGAAAGATATAGACAGGTTTATTAGTAGAGCCCATAAATACTTTACTGATAGGGAACATGCCTTTTTGCAATCAATCAGGCAGCAGCTTGAAAAAAATCATCAACTATCTTACAGTCAAGAAAAGTGGATAGGGGCGATTATGTCTAAATATAGCAAATCCGCCCTCAAGATCGAGTCTGATTGGGCAGCTAATTTTTCATCTCAACACCGAGCCATCGCGATTCAAGTTGCAAACTACTATAATGCCAACCCTCCTTACTACGGAAACATCGCGATGGATGTGTTAGCATCGCCGGAAACATTTGTGCTTTCAAAATCCACATGGGATAAATTTTGTGAAAATAAGTATGCTCTGAAAATTAGAGATATGTATCTTGCACCTTTGAAATTCTCCGCATCCGACTGTATTAAAATACGCTCGACCAACAGAATCGACCTGGCTAACGCATGGGACCCAAAATACTCCAATCGGCGCGCCTGCCGGCTTGAAGCAGGCAAGATAGGGTTTATATTAGAAACTGATGTAAAACCCGTTACAAGGGCAGCAAAGGGGTCTAGAGTGTATAAGATACTACTTACTGGTGAAACCAAACCAATTTTCGCCCATGAATCGGATTTAAAGAGAAATAGACAATGCCCACAAAAATAAAGCATATCTCATTTTTTTATAATGATGAGAGACATATCGTGATGCCAAATTCTAGTGGCTATTTTATCATGAAAAGATCTTATGTTAGAAAATCGTCAAGAGCCGTACTGGGTCCCATGAGTGCCCATCAGCTCATGAGGTCACCGATTGTGAGAAATGGTGATCCTGTCATAACTCTACTTTCTGGAGAGAAAATAAGAATATATCAAGGAGGAGATCCAGCTGGTATACTTACCCGACCAAGGGCAATCCTAGAAGCCCATGACGCTGTTCTTAAAAAGAGAAAAGGACATATTTTCAAGACTAAATTGCCATTTCCTGGAGAAGAGTTTTTTAAGGATTTTCCGGAATGGTAGGGGTAGGTGATTTGGTCTATATTGTTGCCTCAAAACAGTTGCAACCTTTGCCCAACTCAACAAAGGGCATCGTTTTTTCACAAATAGATGAAGATTGGTTTCGAGTTTATGTGTCGTGGGACATAAGCACAAGGGTTCAAGATTTCCCGCGGTGGATGCTACAAAAGGTAGGAGAGAAAACATGAAATTAGGTGACTTGGTCGAACTTTCGGCCTATGGAAGCAAAAGACAGTATAATGATTCCATAAAACATAGGGATAAATTCGGCCTGGTTGTTCAAAAAGGAAATCATGTTTTGGGTTGGTGGCGAATCCGCTGGTTTCCTTCTAACAGACTAGTCAACCACTATCGAAATGAAGTAAAAATTGTTAAATTGAAAAAAAAGCCTTGACATTGTTTTATTAATATGGTATAAATAAAGAATGAGACAAAAATTTGACATCGGAGATCTTGTGCAAGTGACTCACCCCGAAGGCCGGTCAGGCATTATCTTAGAGGCCAGATTAATAAACGCGCATATGATTGACCCAGAGAAACAATTCTGGCACCCTGAAGAATACAACTGTAAGGTGCAGTTTTTACACGATTCCAAATCTTCTTGGGTCCGAGCAAAATGGCTTAAACATTTATCTAAAATAAGTGAATAAAATCATTGACTTACACCCCTAATCGTGATATAGTATATATACACAATAACAATTGAAAGAAAATTTATTATGAGCTGGAACGGAACAGTCCATTGTGGCTACTGCGGAACCCGAGGTCACAACAGAACTAGCTGCCTTGAGCGTAAGAGATACGTCCGTGAGCAACCGGATTCATTCGAGGCGAAGATGTATGAACGAGAACAAGCGCGGCGTGAGGCGATGATTATTCATCGAGCGTGCTCCTACTGCAAGCAGACCAATCATAACAGGCGCAGCTGCAAAGTTTTGAAAGAGGATAAGAACCTCATTTCCAAAAGGCAACAAGCTTACCGTGACGAGTTTTTGTTAGCAATGACTTCTGCCGGCTTCGGCATCGGGTCGCTGGTAAAGGTCCCGAGAGGTTCCAGCCGCCTTCATCCACCCGACCGCGCATTAGAGTCAGCCTGGGAAAGAGGAACCGTGGAGATGGTGGTCGATATTAGTTGGCACGAGATCGACTTTACACTGAAGGATACGAATACCACCAACAATCATATCAAGCGCGACCGCAGGATCGTTAAAACTAGAATTGTTGGTCTTTTCGGCTACGCTGTAGACGACTCGTCGCAATATAACCCAAAACAGAATGATCGTTCTTCGCTGTCCATGGCGCAGTTGGTCAATATTCTTGAACCTGTATTTAGTCCGGAGTGGCTCGACGGTCGAGCCACCGCCCACGAAAAAATATGGACAGCCCTTCTCATCGGCCCAGTTAAGACTATACCAGCACCGCCGGCACATGTGCCACTCATCACTTCTGCACTTAATCGGGATTTTAATTTGAACCCGCGGCGACGAGCCGACGACTGGGAAAAACGCCGCACACCACTTGACGACCATAAGTGGAGTATGGTTAGAAAATCTGAATATGAAAAAGCAAGGTTAGAATATCACAGATGAAGTTAGACCCCTTTGAACTCCACCCTGATGTTGAGCCACAAGAAAAAAAACCCAATAATATCTTGACTTTAGAGCAGATTTGTGATATTATAGATATAGAAATTAAAGAAGTCGAGGGCCTACCCCCTAATCCTTGGGGGTTCACTCGCGACGATATTATAGAAGCACTAGAAAAAGTTAAAGAGAAAATAGAAAAGTAAATGTCAAAAGTATTAGCAAACAATGTCTATAAGATGAGGAACGAAGAACTTATCGGCCTCGCCAAGAACAGGTTTCTGCCGGCAAATGTGCAACTTGCAATCGCCAAGTTTGGCTACCGCCGCGCTCATGAATATTTAACATACAATCTAGGTCTGGACAAGAAAGTCAGAGACTACCTGTGGTCTGATGAGTGCAACAAGGGATACGTCCTTAAGACTTCTCTGCTTGCTTATGGGCACTACAAGGACGACCCATCAAAATACTGGGATCTCTATACTCGCTATCCTTCCGCTTGGGGTCGATCGCCCTGGAGAATGAGCCAAGCTTTATTTGGGGGCTATCTTTATGCCCGCGCCCGCGGGTCCGCTGCTCCATCTGACCTCCTAAACAAGATTTATGATGATAACTTCGATGACCGCGGCCCTAAACTCCATGGAGAAGTAATGCATTATTGGGGACCAACGAAGTATCAACTAAGCAGATTAGCTCAGAATCCAAATGTAGATTTGGTTTTAGCAATCAAACTATCGCAGCGACCCGAAGAAAATATCAAACGTCTCGGCTTCGCAAAAATCGTAGAACTTTCAAAATAAAAAGATTAAAAAGGTATTGACACTCAGACTGAGTTGTGCTATACTATTTATATACAGTAGAAGAGTAACTAACCAATAACTGCTAACAACTAAGGAGACCCCCAATGGCAGTTGATTTTAAGACATTCTCAAGTATCGTTGACCACGTAACCGCAGTCCGCAAGCCAGTCTTGCTCCGCGGAAGGCATGGCATCGGCAAATCCACCGTTGTCTACCAATACGCTAATAGTATTGGAATGCCCGTTGTCGAACGACGAGCATCACAAATGACAGAAGGCGACCTAGTCGGTCTTCCAGTCATTGAAGGCAACAGTACCAAGTTTAATCCACCAGACTGGTTCAAGACTGCCTGTGACAATCCCGTCATTCTTTTCTTGGACGAGGTAGACAGGGCAACCCTTGAGGTCCGACAGGGCATTTTCGAGCTAACAGACAGCCGCAAATTGAACGGGCACCGTTTACACGAGGACACCTTAGTCTTTGCAGCCGTCAACGGCGGCGAGCATGGCTCTCAATACCAGGTCGGCGAAATGGACCCTGCCGAGCTTGACCGTTGGACAGTATTTGATCTTGAACCTAGCGTCGAGGATTGGCTAACTTGGGCCAAGGATGAAGGTATTTCGGAAACTACGTGGGACTTCATCAATCAGAACCGTGTTCACTTAGAGCACTCCGATGACTTCGAGCCCAACAAGGTTTATCCAAGCCGCCGCAGCTGGGAACGCCTAGACGTCTGTCTGGCAAAAGCTAGTCTTCTTGAAGAGGCCAGCCCCACACTATACAGCTTGACATCGGCCTTCGTCGGATTTGAAGCCGCCGTCGCCTTTAACGATTTCGTAGCAAACTATGATAGGCAAGTTACTGTTGAGGATATTTTGGTACACGGAAACTTCTCCAAGGTTTCGGACTTCGGTATTAACGACCACACTGCACTTATTGATAAGTTCGAGGCAGCAGACTGCTTCAAGGAAGAGCTGGACCAGGATAGGGTAGACAATCTTGCCAGATATTTCATCATGCTCCCTTCAGAGGTCGCAATGAAACTTTGGTCAGTCATGGGCAATGGAAATCTCAACAACACGATTAAGTTACACCAGGCTGATGTCAACGGCGATTCAGTTTCGGATTACCTCGTAAAGATCCTCGCAGGGGATAACAACGGAGAATAAGTCATGGCTGACTTCGACCTAAACATTCACACGGCTCGTCTTCTTATGGACGAACCTTTCTTCGCTGCCATTTCCAGGAGGATTGACAAGAGAGCCAGCCACGCAATTCCCACAGCCGGTGTTATGGTTAACCCAGACACCGCGCAGTTTGAAATGCTTTATAACCCTGACTTTTTTGAAAAGCTGACCGACCTTGAACGCGCTGATGTGCTCAAACACGAGTTTTATCATATCACCTTTCTACACGTAACTGACAGGATGCCAGAAGGTGTAAAGCCACAACTATGGAATATTGCAGCAGATTTAGCAATAAACTCTCACCTTTCCAACTTGCCAGAACGCGGCCTGATTCCAGGTGAAGGCCCATTCAAAGATCTCCCACGCGGCAAAAGTGCCGAGTGGTACTTAGCACAAATGCCAGGGGTCAAACCCGGCCCTGACGAGGGTGAAGAGGGTGAAGAGGGTGAAAAGGGCGAGCCAGGACAAGCAGGAGCACCAGGGCAAGAAGGTAAAGGCAAGGGAAAGAGTATGTCCGACCTTGCAGAAGAAGATATGCCCGACACCCTCGATGATCATTCCGGCTGGGGCAAGTGCAGCCAGGAGATGAAGGATATGGCGAAGGAGCGGCTGAAAGATATTATTCGCAAAGCCGGCGAGGATTGTGCCAAGAACAATAGTTGGGGTTCTGTATCCGCCGATTGTAAAAGGAAAATTATGAAGGTTCTGGATACAAAAGTCGATTGGAAAAAGGTTCTTCGTTACTTTGTAAAAACCAGCCAAAGAGCAAACAGGTCCAGTTCGATCAAGCGCATCAATCGTAGATATGCTTATATCCACCCTGGAAAGCGTTCTAATCGAGTTGCTCGCGTTGCAATTTCCATTGACCAGTCTGGTTCCGTCAGTGACCAGTTACTTTCAAGGTTTTTTGCAGAGCTTAATAAGCTGTCAGAGATAGCAGAATTTGTTGTAATACCTTTTGATACTCATGTTGAAGAGAGCCTGGTTTATACTTGGAAGAGGGGCCAGACAAAAGCTACCGAACGTGTATTACACGGCGGCACTTGTTTCGACGCACCGACTGATTATGTAAATAAGAACAACTTCGATGGCCACATTATCCTCACTGATATGTGTGCCCCGAAGCCACAGTCGAGCAAGTGTCAGCGTATGTGGATGACCACAACAGAGTTTGCCACCAGGCCATATTTTGAGACAAAAGAAAGAGTAGTCGTGGTTGACTAAGGCAGCCACATTGTAAAACCCATGGGTTGTTAGCCTATGGTGCTGTCTGGTCAACATTGGTAATACAAGGTTTCTAAGATTTCGCTTTGTATTGCCACCAGGCAGCGGATCCATCAGCGAACTAAGTAATGAAGGCGCGATTGCCTATACACGCGCTCAACGGCCCGGTTTGGTATAACTAAGCCGGAGAAGAAAATAAAATTAGACATAGGCTGGCGAGGGCAAGGCGGCAAGGACAGCCTCCCTGATGGGTTCTCATTTTCTGGAGTTTATTGATGTTATCTTCACTAGCTTGGCAATTGATATGGAAATCAGCCGCTGGTTTGGTGCTTGCTTTTGTTTTTTTTCTGGTTATTTATAGCACCTACGAATAAGTATTATATACCACCATATTGAGGAGGAAGTCACTTTGGGGTAATCACTGGAATTGCACTCGGGTTTCTATACGCTAACTTCCTTGATTGGTCAGTGCATATCCTCCTCCATAAGCCTAAAGGCAAATCGCGCTTTCGATTTCATTATTGGAAGCATCACGCAATCTCAAGAAAAAATGGAAACCATGATGAAGACTATTCAGAAAAGATTTTTCATAATGAGACTTGGTTAACACTTTTAGGCGCAGCTGCCCACCTTCCTTTGTTGTGGGTTTGGTTTCCGTTTGCAGCAACAGCCATCATCTACGCATTGGTGTGTGGTCTGCCCTTTGATGGACCATCTAGCAGGTACAAGGGAAAAATATTTAAACTAAACATAGTTACAACACTATGGAAGTTAAACAAGGTGATCTAGTAGCTTGCTATATAACAAATACTAGCGAGTGGAGGGTGTTGGTGACCTGGGGGCTTGTGCTAGAAGTCAAGCCCCTTTTGGGAGATATTTTTGTTTTAGACAATGATGGCCACTCAGCATGGTGGCCACACAGAAGATGGAAAGTTGTTTCTGCAAAAAAAGATATAAAACATCTTGACTTAGACATCGAAATAGTGTAATATAGTAATAGAAGAATTAAAAAAAAGGCATTAAAAGTGATCAAAACTGGAGACTTAGTAAAATATACTTGGTCAGATACCGTCGGCCTCGTGGTAAAGGTCAATAGAGAATCCCTGTCTGGGGAAATCATGGTGAAGGTACAATGGCCAGATTACTTCGCCAAAAAGAATAACGCCGGCTCGAATACTTGGTTTACTCGACTCGACAGATGGCTAATGAAAGTAGAAAAATAATGGGATATAGATCAGAAGTCGCGCTCTCGGTAACAACTGACGCAGCCTTCCTTCTTAAAGAACTTTGTGAACACAACACCGACTTGAAAGAAATTATAGAGGAAGGCCTGAACGGCATGGGTTGGAATTCCGAAACAATCAGGAATGGTCATGAAATTACCTTCTACTGGGCGGATATAAAATGGTATGATAGTTACCCAGGAATTGTTCAGATTCAAGCCTTTATGGATAATTACAACTCCGATGAATGGCGTTTTATACGAATTGGAGAAGACATTGATGATAACATTGAAGACGGTTATTTTTATGATTCTGGAATATATATAAATAGGTCAATAGAGGGTCAGTGATATGATAAAATTTCAGATAGGTGATTCTGTTCTGGCCTATAAAGGCAGCTCGAATACTAAGCTAGTTGGTATAATTTTTAAGTCGAGTAATGTTTCTGGTTCAGACTATCCTGATAGGTGTGTTTTCTCAGTGAGATTCCAGGATATGCCAGCTAACCATGCAACTTTTGTGTATACCGGCTCGTCGCGAGGATATGATCCAACAATTTGGTACCTCCCCGGAACAGATTTGCTCACAGAAGCAAGTATTATTGAAGTCCATAGAGGAACAGAAGTGATATGGACGGGGTAATTTTTGCCTGTGCATCAATCTGGATACTGACCTTTCTAGTGTCTAGGATTGTACGCTCCCACGAGCGAGATAGAGAATTAAAAAAGTATGTGGTTGAACAGTTAATCAAAGCACACGTACAAAAAAAGAAAATTGACCGGCTTTACGGTCGAGATGGAGAAGAATAAAATGATTGATTTTTTTATAAATGTTAGTGGCTTGGCCCTAGCAATATTCACTGCCTCTGTTGTCTATGATTGGTGGAGGAAGAGAAGTTTGTGATAGAGAGAATCAAAAGATTAATAATGGAGTCGCTCCCTTATGAGCCGGGAAAACAAACAACTTACGAGGCTGTGTATACTGACGTTGGCAGCTATTGTACTGATCTGGGTATCCAGATAGAGGAAAACTCCTTTAATAGAGCTTTACATTTCTTACACACTGAGCAGTGTTTGGTATACTTCGATCCCACGAATATTAAGCCAACTCAGTATGGATTAAATAAATATAAATAGTTCAGTAAGTGCTTGACTTTACTAAGGAAAAGTGTTATACTATATATAGACAATTAAGGAATATCAAATGTTTCATCAAGACGAAATTAGTTTTACTGACGCCAAGAAAAATGTGAATAAGCAAGGGTTGCATATTCTACACGACATCGTCTCTGCCTTTCAAAAAGGTGTTTTTGACGACCCTTCCCAATCTGCACTTTATTGTAATATGTTAGCATGTATCTGCGAAGGGAAGATTGAAGGAAAGATGGATGAAGAATCTATGGACGTTTTCTGGTCTTTAACTCCCGCCTACCAAGAACAGCTCGACTCCCTCAAGGAAGCTCTAGCTAGCAAGAATGTAGTTGCCGGCCCCTGGTAATAGCTAAAAGTAAAACATTCTGAAGATAAGGAAATAAAAATGAAAATGGAATTATTCTGCTTTTTTGTGGGATTAATAATGGGCCTTGCTGTGACCATTACGCTCAACAAGGACGATACGAAGCCAGGCCCATTTTGTGATCTCACTGAGCACACCCGACTAAAGATAGTGTTAGATGAATGCTCCGCAGCTGCAATGTCTTGCGCTTGGAAGGACTCAGAATATGAAATACAGTGACTATATTAAACCTGGCGATTATATCATGTATCGCTTCGACGACAGTCATGGTGTCGTGTTATCTAATAACCTGGAAGGTGGGACATTGGTGATTTACGATACAGAAGACGGTATTGCTCGCTGTGTGGTGACTAGCCAATGTGAGATAATCAGTGAAAGTCGGTGATTTAGTGCTGTCCGGTCGTGGGGTTGTAGGTATTGTAACGGGAATCGGCTACCACGGCGGGAGTCCGAGTTACGAGAAATGCCCCTTTGAGAACCCAGACATCCATGTTATGACTACGAGTGGCCACTGTGTATGGAGCTATCATGCCCTGGAGTTAATCAGTGAAAGTAGGTGACTTGGTGCGCTGGATCGCAGGATATATCGGCACCGGCTCTGTTGGCTTAATTATTTCCGTTGGATACGGCGAAGAGTATACAGACACTGAGCAAAGTTGTGATCTGCATCCTGATATTTGGGTATTGGTTAACGGACACAAAGAACGATGGAACGAACGATATTTGGAGCTAATCAGTGAAAGTCGGTGATCTGGTGCAATGGTATACCGAGTATGCTGATTGTATTACGGTAGACATCGGCCTCGTTCAACAAGTTGCATCTAATCACGTCTTCATCATATGGCAAACCGGAGATGGCAATGGCTGGTTTTGTCCAGGACACCCAAGCATAGGAGTTATCAGTGAAAGTCGGTGAAAAGTGATTCGCTCGCGAGCAGAAAAACCAATCAGAGGAATAGAAATAGACCTTAATGGCCCCGAAGGAAACGCGTTTTCGCTAATGAAACAAGTTGCAGTCCTTGGTCGCGACCTTGGTTATTCACAACAAAGGATAACTGCAATCAGAAAAGTAATGATGATGGGCGACTATGATGGTTTGGTTAAAATGTTTGACAGAGAATTTGGACATATTGTGACGCTATGGAAATAAAGGTTGGTGATCTGGTAATACACATCTTCAAAGAACGAGTAGGCCTTGTTTACAAGTTAGCCGATGATCCATTAGCTCGCAAGAATGATTCTTTCGATGTTTTGTGGCTTGATGGAGCCGTCAGCTACAGCGTTTGGGATTATGATCTGTTGCCGGCCAATGAAAGCCGATGCGCCAACCAATGAAAGTTGGCGACTTAGTAAGATGTATTTCAGCTGAAAGCATCATCGGCCTGATTGTCAGTATCAAGCCAAATGTGTATGATGCTGTAACTAAACGATCTATTTTTAATGTGTTGCTTAGTGGTGAGATTTATCCATTCCGCTCTGATATGTTGGAGGTAATCAGTAAAAATAAGTCTTGACTTTTGGCTAAGTATCTGATATTATTATAATATAAACAATCGGAGAAGTCAAATGAAAGTCGGTGACTTGGTGGATTTTGAATTTGAAGATATATATACTGGCTTGGTTGTTTCGATGGACGGTGTACATATAAAGGTGTTG
>Ga0208433_1000084_pt1 | contig 60226 bp, 60 predicted proteins | sample 3_EtaG_FD_184075 | JGI IMG/M metagenome (GOLD analysis project Ga0208433, IMG submission 184075) | Marine viral communities from the Subarctic Pacific Ocean - 3_ETSP_OMZ_AT15126 metaG (SPAdes) (version 2) | ecosystem: Environmental > Aquatic > Marine > Oceanic | place: Pacific Ocean | collected...
GCGCGAAGATCATTGGAGTAAGGTCGGGTCATCAGGTGCTGGCCTCCTCTCCAGCCAACATCTTGAATCACAATCCGGCCTCAATGGGAATCCCAAACGATTCCCTCAATCAGTGAAACGCTCTAGCCAGCTCGTTTTTCGGAATACCGCAGCCCTTGTCGATCACCCGCAGAGCGATTTCTCCTGGTTCAACCGGGGATATCTTGACGCGGATACGCCCGCCTTCCGGCGAGCTTTTCATCGCATTGTTGATCAGGTTTGTGAGTATCTGGGTTAGACGCACTTCGTCGCCCAGCACGATGTTGGGGCCGCCTCTGTTCACGACATCGACCGATATCCGTTGACGGGCGGCTTGGGGAGTCATCAGCGTCAGACACTTGTCGGTAAGTTCCGCCAAATCGACGGCATGGAGGTCGAGCGTCAGCGTTCCTGCGTTGGCGCGCGTGATGTCCAGGATTTCGGAAATAAGCGAAAGCAAATGCTGGCCGCTGATGAAAATGTCATTTCCATATTCGACGTATTTCCGATGTCCTACCGGACCGAAGGCTTGATTCCGAATCAGATCCGAAAAGCCGATTACGGCGTTGAGCGGGGTTCGCAACTCATGGCTCATAACAGCCAGAAAGTCTGCCTTGGCCTTATTGGCCTCAACAGCGACTTCCAATGCTTTCATCAGGTTGCGCTGGCTGTGTTCCAGGTCCCTCGATCGCTGGAGGAGTTCGTCGTTCAACCGCTCCACCACGGCAGCCTGTGCATAGGCACGCTTCAGGGCCATGACGATGAGGCCGGCAAGGACCAGAAAGATGGCGGCCATCCAGGGCGCCGTTTGTTTAAGAAAGGTCTGTCCGGGGACCGGTGTTCGCCATGCAAGGTGGACGACGGCTTGATCCCGGTCGTCAAGCAGCGGCAACGAGTCGAATCCGTCATCTGCCTCGCCGGATTGGAGCCGCAGGTCAGGGAGCAGATAGGAAGCGCCCAATTCCGCAACGCTTTCTTCGTCGAGCGCACGAAGAAAGATCAATACGCAGCGTGTGAAGGACCCGACGATCTGCGGTTCAGGCTTCTCCGGCGTAATGACCGAGGCTGAAGCAACGAATACCTCGCCGTCGATGAGCACGAAGGACGAAACTGCCTGTGGATCGTCCCACGATGTTGTTCGCGCAAGGGTCGCGAGCCGGAGAAGCGAGGGGGACGGAGAGAAAAGGTAAGAGTCCGACGATACGGTCCCGTCCTTCATCGCATAGACCGTTTCATTGTTGGGCCCGAGCACAAACGTCCCGGACATACTTAGTGCGTCTGAAGCGTATTCGCCGACGTTGTCGTTTGCCCACTCTGCATCGAAGCTCTCGGCAAGATTGGCGACCGCGGCATCCCAGAACCCGTAGTCGCGTGTGATGAACGCGACGTCCGTAACGGACTTGGCGACGGCCGTTTCCGCAAGACTGTGCGCCTGATTGCGGGCGAAGCGGTCCAGCTCAAGCGACCCTGCAAAAAGAAGACTGAGCATTGCCAGACAGAAGATGGCGAGAACAGCGGCAAGGGGCCAGATCGACCTTTGTCTCGTCTTCTTGCCCGCAACCTCGTCCTGGCCCGGCGGGGTGGCCGCAGCCGGAGCGATAGCGACGCCCTGAGATGCCGGTTCGTTGGTTGGCAGCCGCATAGTCCTGATCCAATGCAGTACCCCAAGAGATAAGCCCGGGAGCCGCTATCAATTTGTTAAGGCACCCCTTGTTGTGTGTTCATGCTTTAAACATCTGTGCCCTGTGCCCTCGAATCCGGGACGTTGACGCAGCGTATAACTGGCAGAAATCTGCCGGAAAATCGGACTGTTGTGGCCAGCCCATCAAGCTCGGTAAACTCCTGAAAAACAACGACCGGCACGAATGGAAGGGGAGACGTATGGCCCAACAGATGGTGGGATTGACCGGCTTTGGCGGATATATCCCGCGCCTCAGGCTGCAGCGAAAATCGATCGTTCAGGCAAACGCCTGGGTAGCGCCCAATTTCCTCGGCAAGGGGAAAGGCGAGCGTTCCATGGCGAACTGGGACGAGGACTCGGTGACGATGGCTGTCGAAGCCGCCCGTGACCTGCTCGGCCCCGATGACGACCGAAGCCATGTGGATGCGCTCTATTTCGGTTCCACGACGATGCCGTTCAAGGACCGCCTGAACAGCGGTATCATTTCGGCGGCGCTTACTCTCGACGAACGTGTCCGCGCCATTGATGTCGCCTCAACGCAGCGTGCCGGCACGTCGGCCCTGATGCAGGCGCTTTCTGCGGTCAGGGGCGGAGAAGTAAAGAACGCGCTGGTCCTTGCCTCCGATCACCGCAAGACGAAAGCAGTGACGGCGCAGGAACTCGATTTCGGCGACGGTGCCGCGGCGCTTTCCGTCGGTACCGAGAACATCATCGCCGCCTATCTGGGCGGCGCCAGCCTCACGCTCGACTTTGTCGATCATTTCCGGGGCGATACGGAAGAGTTCGATTACAACTGGGAAGAACGCTGGATTCGCGACGAGGGCTTCGCGAAAATCGTGCCTCGGGCAGTGAAGGCAGCGCTTGAAAATTCCTCTGTAAGCGCCGAAGAAATCAAACATTTCGTTCTTCCGTGCGCGTTCGGTGACAAGTTCGTCCAGCAACTCGCAAAACGCTCCGGGATTGCCCCGGAAGCCGCCCGCGATACGCTGGCCGCGAATTGCGGCGAGACCGGCGTTGCGCATTCTCTCGTCATGCTCGTCCATACGCTGCAGACGGAGGCCAAGCCGGGCGACAAGGTGCTCTTGCTTCATTTCGGTGGTGGCTGCGATGCGCTTGTTTTCGAGGTGACGGAAAATCTCTCCACTCAGGCGAGCAAGCGGGGCATTACCGGCTCGCTACGGAACCGGGTGGAGGAGACGAACTACATGAAGTTCCTCACCTTCAACGGCCTGATCGAGTGGGAAAGGGGCATGCGCGCGGAGCAGGACAAAAAGACCGCGCTCACCACGCTCTACCGGAACGAGGACATGCTCATGGGTCTCGTAGGCGGTCGCTGTACCGAGACCGGCGTTGTCCAGTTTCCTCGCTCGCGCATTTCGGTCAATCCGAACAAACACACGGTCGATACACAGGAGCCGTACAAGTTCGCCGAAAAGAAGGCGAAGATCCTGTCCTGGTCTGCGGACTTCCTCTCCTTCAGCATGAATCCGCCGAACCATTACGGCATGGTCGTCTTCGAGGAAGGTGGCCGGATCATGATGGATTTCACCGATGTCGAGGTCGGTACCGTCGATTCCGGCATGGAAGTTAAGCTCGTTTTCCGGATCAAGGAATTCGATGAGATGCGCGGGTTCCGCCGCTATTTCTGGAAGGCGGTGCCGGTAGCGGCGAGCGAAACAAAATCACAAACGGGCCAGGCGGCCGAATAGGGAGAACGAACATGGCGGCAGGTATCAAGGACAAGGTCGCGATCCTCGGCATGGGTTGCTCGAAGTTCGGCGAACGTTGGGACGCGGGCCCCGAAGAATTGATGGTGGAGGCCTATCTCGAGGCCATGCAGGACGCGGGCGTCGAACCGACACAGATCGATGCGGCGTGGTTTTCCACGCATATCGATGAAATCGGCACGGGCAAGGGCGGCACGCCGCTGTCTCTTGCACTTCGCTTGCCGAATATCGCCGTTACCCGCGTCGAAAACTTCTGCGCCGGCGGCTCGGAAGCGCTGCGTGGCGCGGTCTATGCTGTTGCCTCCGGGGCGGCCGATATCGCGCTTGCTCTCGGTGTCGAGAAGCTCAAGGACACGGGCTATGGCGGTCTGCCTGTCGGCAATATGGGCACCCTGATCCCGCAATGGGCCCCGTCCGGTTCCGCGCCAGGCAATTTCGCCCAGCTCGCTTCCGCCTATCGGGCCAAGCATGGCGTCAGCAAGGAAGACCTGAAGCGGGCCATTGCCCATGTGTCGGTCAAGAGCCACGCGAACGGCGCCAAGAACCCGAAGGCGCATCTTCGCAACACGGTGACCGAAGAGCAGGTCATGGGCGCGCCGATGATCGCCGAGCCGCTTGGCCTGTTCGATTGCTGCGGCGTGTCGGACGGTGCGGCGGCAGCCATCGTGACCACACCCGAAATAGCCAGGGCCCTCGGCAAGAAGGATATCGTGACCGTGAAAGCCATGCAGCTTTCGGTTTCGAACGGCCTCGAATCCCAGCACAACAGCTGGGATGGAAGCTACTTCCACACCGCCCGCATCGCCGCCAAGAAGGCCTACAAGGAAGCCGGTATCGACAATCCGCGCGAGCAGGTCAGCATGATGGAAGTGCATGACTGTTTTTCGATCACTGAACTCGTGACCATGGAGGACCTTTTCATCTCGCCGGAAGGCGGCGCGGTGAAGGACGTCATGGACGGCTTCTACGATTCCGACGGCAAGGTTCCCTGCCAGATCGACGGCGGGCTCAAGTGCTTCGGTCACCCGATCGGCGCTTCGGGCCTTCGCATGGCCTATGAGATGTATCTCCAGCTTCAAGGCCGGGCGGGTGAGCGGCAGCTTGCGAATCCGAGGATCGGCCTGACGCATAACCTGGGTGGCGCTCCGGCGTCGAACGTCTGCTCGGTCACGATCGTCGGAGCCTATGGCGCCTGACCGTTGGCAAAAAACCTCATGAGAAAGGCCGGGACCCGTTTCCGGCCTTTTTTATGCCTTTGTTCTCCCTAACATCCCGCTCCCGTAGGCGGGCGACCGCCCGATTCCTACATCAGGTCTTATCCCCCAAGGGGTTGGAGCCCGTCTCGCCAATTGCTCTTCAATTCGCCCGTTTTCCTCTTTGGCTTCCTGCCGCTGACGGCCCTGTTGTGCTTCGCCATCCGGGCGCGGCTCGGCCGCGAGGCGAGCCTGGGATTCCTCGTTCTCGCCTCTCTTTTTTTCTACGGCTGGTGGAACCCGGTATACCTGCCGTTGCTGATCGGGCTTGCCGTTTTCAACTTCCTGACGGCACAGGCGATCCTTGTCGAACGGCTGAAACCCCGGGGAGGGTGGGCGACGCCGCTGACCGCCTTCGGCGTCACCGTCGATCTCGCCGCGCTCGGTTACTTCAAGTACACGGACTTCCTGATCGGAACTTCGAATGCCGTCTTTGAAACCGACATACCGCTGCAGCACATCGTTCTTCCGCTCGCGATCTCCTTCTTCACCTTCCAGAAGATCGCCTATCTGGTAGACGCCCGACGCGGTGACGTGGAGCCGCACTCTTTTCTCGAATATTGCTTCTTCGTGATGTTCTTCCCGCAGCTCATTGCGGGCCCGATCGTTCATCACAAGGAGATTTTCTCTCAGACGAAACTCAAACGCGGCTTCGCCTTCGATCGCGCGAACGTGATGATCGGCCTCACGATCTTCCTTGTCGGTCTCTTCAAGAAGGTCGTACTTGCAGACAACGTGGCACTCGTCGCTGCGCCGGTGTTTGCGCGAGCCACAAACGGGGCGGAGATCGGATTTTTCGATGCATGGGAGGGTATGCTTGCCTACACCTTCCAGCTCTACTTCGACTTTTCGGGCTATTCGGACATGGCGATCGGGGCGGCCCGCATCTTCGGAATAAAACTGCCACTCAATTTTCACTCGCCGTATCAGGCGCTGAACATCAGCGACTTCTGGCGTCGATGGCATATGACACTTTCGCGTTTTCTGCGCGACTATCTCTACATCTCGCTTGGTGGCAACCGGCGTGGCAAGGTCCGGCGCTATCTGAACCTCTTTATAACAATGGCGCTCGGCGGATTGTGGCATGGGCCAGCATGGACTTTCATGTTGTGGGGTGCTGCGCACGGGCTGATGCTGATCGTCAATCACGGGTGGAACGCACTGCCGATCCGGCGGATCAACACATGGTGGTCGCGCGGTTTTGCCCGCACTCTGACCTTCCTCTGCGTAGCACTTGCATGGGTGCTGTTCCGCGCCGCCGATCTCGATTCGGCGACGGCGATCTACCGGGGCCTTGTTGCCGTACCGGATATTTCCGAGGCGGGCAGGCTTGCGGAGGATATGGCCTGGCTTGTGTTCTGGATGGGTATCCTCTGGTTCTGGCCCAACACGCAGCAATGGCTTGCGATGGTGCGTCCGGCATTCAACTACAAATGGGCCGACCGGCGCAGGGACCCGTTGCTGTTACCAGTGGACCATACGCGTTTCATGCGGCTCTTTCTCTGGCGTCCGAGCAAGCCAGTAGCCGTTGCGATGGGCCTTGCTGCGGCGGCTTCGCTCCTCAGCCTTCAGCGCATCAGCGAATTCCTCTATTTCCAGTTCTGATCCATGACCATGAGCAAATATGCGCGGGCCTATCTTGCAACGATGACCGCTTCGGTTGTCGTGGCCGTGCTTGCGGTCTTCGCCGTCAATGCGGCGGTCGATCCGCTTTGGTATTTCGGCGGCAACAAGATTGGGACCGTGAACTATGCCTTCAACGAAAGGTTGAGCAAAACCAACCTCTTTCTGTCGCAGAAAGATCGCTATGACTGCGTGATCTTCGGCGACAGCCGGGTGACGCTCCTGCCGGAAGACAGGATCGAAGGGTACAGGTGCTTCAACTTCGCATTCTCCGCCGGCAAGGCAGCTGAGGCCGTTGCCTATGCACGTTACCTGCGCGCCAACGGTTTCCAACCGAAGCTCGTCATCATGGGTGTTCCGGGCGCCGCCTTCCGGGAGAGGATTGGCGGAACCGATATCCCCGAGTTCATACGGGAAGAAGAGACGCCAAAGTCGCCTTATCTTGCTTATCTCTCAGTTGATGCACTTTCGATGTCGTTGCAGACATTGTTCGGCGAGTCCCCACTCGATCGCGTCTACGATCGGCAGTTCATATGCCACGTTGCGCCGGGCGCGCCTGCATACGATCCCGCAAAGCCCATTCGTGACCTCTTTGCAGGCCGTTTTGTTGCGAAGGATCGCGTTTCTTTCTACGATGAGATGCGCGCAATCTTTCCCGACGCGGTTCTGGCCGGCTATGTTCCACCGATCTCTGCATGGGCGATCAATGCGTATGCGGAGAAGGGCTGGCTCGATGAATATGTCGAGGTGCTTCACCTCGCATCGACGAAGTTCGACCGCTTCGTGGACTACGGCGTTCCCTCAGCCATGACGATCGACCGGTCGAACACCTATGACGGCACGCACTATTCCGAGGCCGCGAACACGATCATCGCCAGGAACCTGCTGAACGGTGGCTTGGATGGCGCTCTCGACCTGAAAAGGATGGATATGGCGCAGGCACGCCGCACCTATGCACGTCGGCTGGCCTTTTACGAAGCCAGGCTCGACGGTGCCTCAGGACGATAAAGGAAGACGAACCGAGCACTCCGTGGCAGTCGGCGCGACCACTACGAATATCTGGTCTATCGAACTTCCCGCCAGGGAGACGGGGAAGACACCCCGATGAACGGCGATGAATTCCCTCGCTTTTATTGGCAAGTTCGTCGTTGATAAAATTGGACGACACGTTTCGATGACGCTGCTGAATTCCTTCTGCCTGATCTCGGTGCCTTCCGGAGTCAGGTTTTCGCCGAGCATCTTTCCTGTGTAGTCGACGCCGAACAGCTCAGTGCATCCCGTACCGGCAAGGCGATAACGATATTCACGCTTGTCGCGGAACTGCAGTGTTTCGAGCACCAGCAACCACGGCAGTATGCTTGCAATATCGGCGGGATTAATTTGGCTGCGGAGCGGAGGGTTTCCTGCGCTCGCCCGGTTTTTCCAGTAGCCCTGGAAACAGCGAACCGGGTGACGCTCCGGGATGCCGGTAATATCGATCTCGCGGTAGGACAAGGCCGCTTCCCAAATACGCAACGGAACAATCCGGACTTTCTGCGCCCGGGTGCGGGAAAGTGTGCCGCCTAAGGCTTACCAAATGATCACCACGCCAAACGAGAACCCGGGTTTTACCAAGGGCCGGCGCGAAAATCATCTGCACGAGGAACGCTCAGCCTCTGGCCTCCTCGTCGAGCGCGCGGCGGTACCCCGAATAGTTGGGCTGGTCGATCGAAAGCTTCGTAAGCGTGGTGCGCCAAAGATGGTCCTTAAGCCCCGGTGTATCGAGACCGACCTCTCCCGCTTCGATCCGCCGGCAGAGTTCGCGGTTGAGCTCTTCCAGCGAAGCTTCCATTCCAAGCAATGCCGCGAGACGAGACGCTTCTTCCGCGTTGGCCGTGGGCGCGACGTCCAGCTCCCGCTTTACGATGTCGAGAGCATTGGCCGCAACGCGCGCATGAAACGCGGCGTGGCCTTGCAGTTGGGGCATGGCGTGATTGCGGATGAAATCCGCAACCGCTTCGACGAGTTCACTGGCCGTCGGCTGGTCCTGCATTCCTCATTCCTTCAGGCAAGTGGCGCCAGCAGGCGCAATAAATCGATTTCCGTCTCGGAAGAACGCCGTCCGATGGTGGCTCGCTCGACCGAGCGATCCGCCCCCGTCTTGAAGGCCGTCACCATGATCGTGCACATAATCCCCCATTTGAGAGTGCCAAGAACCTCCCAGAACTTGACGCGGGCGGGGTCGACCGTGCCGCCGCCGGCGGCTTCGTAGCCTTCGAACATGTCCTCTCTCGTGCCAAAGCCGCCGACGGGCTGGTCGATATTGCCGAAGCGCCAGGAGTTCACGCATATCCAGCCGAGGTCTTCCATCGGGTCGCCGACATGGGCGATTTCCCAATCGAGAACCGCGCGGATGCCGTCCGGGCCTATCATCAGGTTGCCGTTACGGAAGTCGCCATGGACGAGCGTGTGGGTGGTACTCGGCGGAGGCGTGTTGTCCGCCAGCCAGCGCAGAGCCAGTTCAAATACCGGATGTGGATGACCGTGTGCTTTGTAGATATTTCGGTACTGCGCGATTTCGGACTCGGCGGGGGAGATGCGAAGAGGCGGCAAGGCTGCACGGTCTATGCTGTGGAGCTTCGCCAGAATTTCACCGCATTGGCGGGCAAGCTTCGGCCGAGCGTTTGCGAATGCATCATCTCGCAGAATCTTGCGCGCGATTGTCTCTCCTGCGACCCAGTTCATGATGAAGCCATCGCCGGCGCCGTCCTCTTTCGCGAGGACATAGCGCACGGTCGGAACCGGTACACCCGCGGCGCCCGCAAGTTCGATCAGCTTTGCCTCCGTGGCGAGGCCGACCGCCGTCTCGCTCGGAGGGCGGGAGCCACCCGGCGCGCGACGCAGGATCAGCGGAACAGTTTCGCCTGCCGTTGTCGCATCGAAGGACCAGGTTTCCTGACTGGCCCCGCCAGAGAGACGCTTCAGCCCGGTTATTCCCGTCGCACCTTCGATATGGGCTTTCACGACCTCGGCGAGAGGCGCCTCGATCGGGTTGCTCCCACCGGTCATGTCAGTGGCCCGCCCCGACAGGGCGACCATCCACGATCTGGTCGAGATATTCGGAGAGCCCGTAGCCGGTCATGCCATTGCACCGGTATTCCGTCATTCCCTCGGTGATGCGAGTATTGAGTTCAGCTCCATCCGGAGACTTGCGTCGATTGCGAAGCGGAATGAGCGACAGCACCCGGCCTTCGACGTCGTAGGTTGCGCCGCTTTCCGTTTCGACGTGAGCGCGAAGGGCGGTCTGGTACCAGTTCTCGTCCCAGTCGCTGTCGATGGTGCATGACTTTATGAGGTCGTACTTACCGTCTTTCAGGACCATGCCGCCCTGGCGCTGCTTGCCCTCGTCGTTCGTGACGATGGAAATCATCATGCCGAAATCGCGCCCGAAGTTCATCGGCAGCCAGCGGTACCAGTGGATCGCCTGCCAATAGCGGGGGCCCCAGCTCTTGTCACGAAGACCGAAGCCGCGAATATCGAAGCTTTCTTCGCCCACCTTGAAGCGCCCCTTTGCGGCCATATGCTGCTCGTAATGCGCCTTGGCGAAGGATTTTTCAGGATCGAGGTCGAGGGGGGAGCCGTCCTCCTTCACGGTCTCGCCGCCAAACATTGGCGAGACGCCTTCGTAGTCGAGTTCCACCTCGCACGGGACGACCGGGTTATCCTTGAAGGCCTTGGCGGGGTCCGCCATGTCGAGGGGATTGGAGAGAACGACGACCTTGCCGGAAAAGGCAAGGCGCAGGCGCTTGAACGGCTCGACCACCTCGATCTTCATGCCACCGGCGTTCATCTCCTCGTTACCGGAGATTTTCGGCTTCGCGTAGGCGAATGCGACGCAGCCGCCTGGCAGGTACAGGCAGACGGACATTTCCGCGTAACCTTCGTTGGGCCGGTTGCCGAGGCGGAACCAGCCGCCGATCTTCGTCTGCGGGTCGAACGCGTTGAAATACATGCTCTCGTTATAGTTCGAGGCGGCGTCCGGCGTGTGGGTGTATTCATCCTCCGGCAGAAGCCGGATCATCGTTCCGGGCTGGGTGCTGGCCATGCCATTCTCTCCCTGGGTCTTGTTTTGGCGCGGCTTCTGGGGCCTCGCGGCAATGTTCATGCGGCCATGATGAAACGCATGCGCCTGACAGAGAAGCTCCGCAATGATAAGAAGGATAGGGGGGGGAGCTGGAAGCCAGCGCGCCCCGGCGTCAACGCGGCGCCAAACGGGACCTGGCGGGAGGATGCGGCAGACCGAATGAGCGATCAGGACAGCGAAAACGCCGGACAGCCGGATGAGCCACCGTTGATTCTGCCGGCCCGGCATGTCGGCTTCATGACGAGGCTCAGAAACTACTTTTTCACCGGGCTTGTCGTTGCTGCGCCCATCGGCCTCACGATCTGGATCGTGCGCTGGTTTATCGACCTCGTCGATACCTGGTTCACGCCCCTGATCCCAGCCCGGTATCAGCCCGATAACTATCTGCCTTTCGACCTTCCTGGGCTCGGTCTTCTGATCGCCTTCGTGCTGCTCACCCTGCTCGGTGCGCTGACTGCGAATTTCTTTGGACGAGCGGTACTCACATTCGGCGAGCGTATCGTTTCGCGAATGCCGGTCGTGCGAAGCATCTATGGTGCGCTGAAACAGATTTTCGAGACGGTGGTTTCGCAGTCCGCAGCATCGTTTCGCGAGGTGGGGCTGATCGAATATCCCCGCAAGGGTATCTATTGTATCGTCTTCATCACAACACAAACGAAAGGCGAGATTGTCCACAAGACGGGCGAGGAGCTCATCAGCGTTTTTCTTCCGACGACGCCGAACCCGACATCGGGATTTCTTCTCTTTGTCCCCAGGCAAGATGTGCATGTCCTCGACATGACGATCGAGGAAGGCGCAAAGCTCATCATTTCCGCCGGCCTCGTAGAGCCACCACACAAAATGAAGGACACTGTCGAGACGGCGGTACCGGTTTCAAATCCCGGTTCAGCCTGACCGGAGATAGCGGATCGCCTCGTCGCGCTCGAAGAGATAGAGGAGGACGCGAAGCGCCTTGCCGCGCTCGCTTTCGAGTTCGGGATCGCGGTCGACGATCATGCGCGCATCGTCATGCGCGGCGGCGAGAAGGTCTTTCTGCTCCTCGATATCGGCGATACGGAAGGTGGGCAGGCCGCTCTGACGCGTGCCGAGAAGTTCGCCTGCACCGCGCAAGCGCAGGTCTTCTTCCGCGATCCTGAAGCCATCCTCCGTCTCGCGCATGATCTTGATGCGCGCGGCAGCCGTCTCTCCGAGCGGTGCATGATAGAGAAGAAGACAACTCGACTTGTCTCCCCCGCGGCCGACGCGGCCCCTTAGCTGGTGAAGCTGGGCGAGGCCGAAACGCTCCGCATGCTCAATCACCATGACGGTCGCCGAGGGTACGTTGACACCAACTTCGATAACGGTTGTTGCGACAAGAATCCTGATCTCGCCGCTTTCGAAGCGCGCCATCACGGCGTCCTTGTCCACGGGTTTCATGCGCCCGTGAACGAGACCGACAATGTTGCCGAAAATGGAGCGCAAATGTTCGTAGCGCTGCTCGGCGGCAGCGGCATCCACCTCGTCCGACTCTTCGACAAGTGGGCACACCCAATAGACCTGCGCCCCTTGCGCAAGAGCACGGTTGAGGCTCGACACCACATCCTCAAGCCGTTCAAGCGGCAGGGCGCGTGTATCGACCGGCTTCCTTCCCGGCGGCTTTTCGTCGAGCCGCGACACGTCCATGTCGCCATAGGCGGTGAGGGTAAGCGTGCGCGGAATGGGCGTGGCGGTCATGACAAGCACATCCGTTCCCGGTCCGCCCTTCGATGTGAGCATGAGCCGCTGGTGAACGCCGAAACGATGCTGCTCGTCCACTACGGCGAAGGCGAGCGCGCGGAAAGCGACGTCTTCCTGAAAGAGGGCATGCGTGCCTACGAGGATATCCACCTCGCCGTGCGCGGTGGCGTTCAGAAGGTCTTCCCGGCGCTTGCCCTTCTCGCGGCCCGTCAGCAGTTCGATGCGGACGCCCGCCGCCTCGCAAAGCGGCGCAAGCGTTGCGTAATGCTGACGCGCCAGAATCTCGGTCGGCGCCATCATGGCCGCCTGGAAACCCGCTTCGATGGCCGTCAGCATCGCCAGTAGCGCAACCACGGTCTTCCCGCTGCCGACATCGCCCTGAAGAAGGCGAAGCATGCGGTGCGGGCTCTTCATGTCGGCGTCGATTTCGGCAAGCGACCTTGCCTGCGCGCCCGTGAGCGCAAAGGGCAGGGCGGCTTCGACCTTCCGGCGAAGATGCCCATCGCCCTGGATTGAACGGCCCGGCAGCCGGCGCATGCGCAAGCGGACCAATCCGAGAGCGAGTTGGTTGGCCAGCAATTCGTCATAGGCAAGACGGGCGCGTGCGGGAGCGGAAGGCTCCACGTCGCGCGCGGATTGAGGCGCATGGGCATCGAGGAGCGAGGCCCGCCACGGACGCCAGCCCTGCGCCTTGAGCCAGGGGCCGTTCTGCCATTCCGGCAGATCGGGAGCGAGCGGCAGGGCGCCACGCACCGCCTTCTGGATCGACTTGAGGGGCAAACCGGCTGTCAGCGGATAGACGGGCTCAAGAAGCGGCAGATCCTTGAGGCCGTCGGGGGGCACGATGTGGTCCGGGTGTGTCATCTGAGGCGAGCCCTGATAGAACTCGACCCGTCCGGAGAGGATACGCCGTTCACCCTCAGGCATCGTTTTGGCGATGTAGTCGGGCCGGGGATTGAAAAAGACGATCTGCATCTCGCCCGTCTCGTCGAAGACGTGCACCCGGTAGGGAAGCCGCTTTGTGCGGGGAGGTATATGCAGCCCCACCGTGACCTCGATAGTGGCGACTTCTCCGTCCCGGATTTCGGCGATTTTGGGCCTGGACCGCCGGTCGATAAGGGCCGAGGGCAGATGCCAAAGAAGATCGATCACCTTCGGCCCGGCGAGCTTTTCGACCAGCTTTTCAAGGCGCGGCCCTATGCCCGGCAGCGAGCGCGCCGGGGCAAAAAGCGGGAAAAGGATTTCAGGCCGCATCGCAGCCCCGATCATCAAGGGGAATCATGAGGCCATTCTAATGACATGTGGGCGCTCACGGTCTATATCCCGCCCATGCGCATTGGAGAGAGATATGGCCGAAGATAACAGCCCGCTCGACCGGGACGCGCGCCTGAGGCGGCTCCGTTTCCGCGCCTGGCACCGGGGCATCAAGGAAATGGACCTGATCCTGGGCCACTTCGCGGACGAAACCCTGGATTCCCTGTCCGAATCCGAGGTCGATGAGTTTGAGAGCCTGATCGGTGTCGAAGACACGACGCTTTACAACTGGGTCACCGGGCGCGAAAACGTGGCCCCCGAACACGATACGGCGCTTTTCGCCCGTATCCGGACATTCCAGCACATGAAGGGACCGCTCTGGCAGAGATAGCCGGGCCGCCAACTCGTTGAAGAAGCTTGCGGAGATCGTATCGGCGCCGGGCCGTCTCACTCTGGGCGAGGTGCCTGAGGGTTTTGATGCGCTGGCGCTCGCCGACATGGCGCGGCAGGTCCATGCCGATTCCGGCGGCGCGATCATCCATGTCGCGCGCGACGACACGCGCATGAGCGCGCTTCTCGAGGCCTTTGCCTTTTTCGCTCCGGACCTGGACATCGAGTCGGTTCCAGCCTGGGACTGTCTGCCTTACGACCGTGTATCGCCGCACGGGGATATCAGTGCCCGGCGTATGGCCGCGTTGTCGCGTCTTGCGGCACGCACCGAGACGGAGAACGCCAGACCGCTCGTGGTGGTGGCGACCGTCAATGCGATGCTGCAACGGGTCCCGCCCCGCGAGATGGTGAAGACCTCCGCCTGGTCCGCCCGCCTGGGGAACCGAATAGACCTCGACGGCCTCACGGCCTATCTCGCTGCGAACGGTTACAACCGCACGGGTACCGTGCGCGAGCCGGGCGAGTTCGCCGTGCGTGGCGGCATCGTCGATATCTATCCGTCGGGCTTCGATCTTCCCGTTCGCCTCGACATGTTCGGCGACACGCTGGATGCGATCCGGACCTTCGACGCGGCGACGCAGAGAACCGTCGGTCAGCTCAAGGGCATTGAACTGGTTCCTGCCAGCGAGATTCACCTCGACAGCGAGACGATCCGTCGCTTTCGCGCGGCTTATGTTTCCAGGCTCGGCGCAGTGACCGATGGCGATCCGCTTTACGAGGCGGTAAGTCAGGGCCGCAAGCATGCCGGCATGGAGCATTGGTTGCCGCTCTTTCACGAAAAGCTCGAAACCGTTTTCGACTATGTTCCCGGCGTACTTCTCACACTCGATGCTCAGGTGGAGGAGGCAAGGGACGCGCGCCTTGAACTGATCGGCGACTATTACGAGGCGCGGGCGGAAGCGCGAAAGACGGCGCGAGACGCAAAGCTCGCAACGGATGCGCCGAGCTACAAGCCGCTGCCGCCCGAGGCGCTCTACCTGACGAGTGATGAATGGAAGATGCGGATGGACGAGCGGCGCGTGCGCGCTCTCTCGCCGTTCAGCGTGCCTGAAGGCGCAGGCATCAATCTCGGTGGCCGGCAAGGCCGGAGCTTTGCACCGGAACGCTCCCAGGAAGGCGTGAACATCTTTGAGGTTCTCGGCGGCCATATAGCGGGCCTCCGCAAATCGGGGAAGCGTGTCGTCATTGCGAGCTGGAGCGAAGGTTCGCGTGACCGGCTTCAACATGTTCTCGGCGATCACGGTATCGGAAATGTTCTCATTGCCGATGACTGGAAGAATGTTAACGCCGTTAACAAAGGTGTGGTTTCACTGATTGTTCTCGGTATCGAGACAGGATTTGAAACAGACGAGCTTGCCGTCATCGGCGAGCAGGATGTCCTTGGCGACAGACTCATTCGCCAGCGGCGGAAGAAGCGCGCGGAAAACTTCCTCACCGAAGCGACAAGCCTGAGCCCCGGAGATCTTGTCGTTCACGTCGATCACGGCATCGGTCGTTTCGAGCGTCTGCAGACAATCGACGTCATGGGCGCGCCGCACGACTGCCTGCTGCTCGTCTATCACGGCGGGGACAAGCTATACCTCCCGGTCGAGAACATCGAACTCCTGTCGCGCTATGGCGCGGACGAAAGCGATGCACAGCTCGACAGACTCGGCGGTACGGGCTGGCAGGCGCGCAAGGCGCGTCTGAAGGAGCGCATCCGCGAGATGGCGGGTGAACTCATCCGCATCGCGGCTGCGCGCGAACTCAAGAGCGCGCCGAAGATCGAGCCGCAGCCGGGCTCCTACGACGAATTCTGCGCGCGTTTTCCATTCACGGAAACGGACGATCAGCTTCAGGCAATCGAAGCGGTGCTCGAAGACCTGGCGCGCGGACGTCCGATGGACCGGCTCGTTTGCGGCGATGTGGGCTTTGGCAAGACCGAAGTTGCACTTCGTTCGGCTTTCGTCGCCGCCATGTCGGGCTATCAGGTGGCGGTCATCGTGCCAACCACGCTTCTCGCCCGCCAGCACTACCGGACCTTCGCCACACGTTTTCAGGGTCTTCCCGTCAAAGTCAGGCAAATGTCGCGCCTCGTTTCTTCGAAGGATATGGCGGAAACGAAAGAAGGGCTTGCGAGTGGCGATATCGATATCGTCATCGGAACCCATGCGCTTCTCGGAAAGCAGGTGAAGTTCCGCAATCTCGGTCTCGTCATCGTTGACGAGGAGCAGCACTTCGGTGTCGTTCACAAGGAACAGCTGAAGAAACTGCGAGCCGAAGTTCACGTGCTGACCCTGACCGCGACGCCGATCCCGCGCACATTGCAACTTGCGCTTTCAGGCGTGCGCGAACTCTCGATCATCGCCACACCGCCGGTAGACCGGTTGGCCGTTCGTACCTATGTTTCGCCTTTCGATTCCGTGGTCGTGCGCGAAGCCTTGCTGCGCGAGCATTATCGCGGCGGACAGAGTTTCTACGTCGTACCGCGCATTGCCGATCTCGGTGAAGCGGAAGAATTTCTTCGCCAATACGTGCCGGAGATCAAGTTCATCTCCGCGCATGGGCAGATGGCGGCAGGCGAAATCGAAGACAAGATGACCGCCTTCTATGACGGCAAATACGACGTCCTCGTCTCGACGACGATCGTGGAGTCCGGACTCGACATCCCGACCGCGAATACGCTTGTCGTTCATCGCGCCGACATGTTCGGCCTGGCGCAGCTTTATCAGCTGCGCGGACGAGTGGGGCGTTCCAAGGCGCGTGCCTATGCCTACCTGACCGTCCCGCCGCATCGGACGTTGACGCCCGGAGCCGAGAGGCGCCTACGCGTCCTGCAATCTCTCGACTCGCTCGGCGCGGGTTTCTCTCTCGCCAGCCACGATCTCGACATACGCGGCGCAGGCAATCTGCTTGGCGATGAGCAATCGGGTCATATCCGCGAAGTCGGTTACGAACTCTATCAGGAGATGCTCGAAGAGGCCGTTGCCTCCATGCGCGGTACCGGCGAGGAAGAGGACGGCCACTGGTCGCCGCAGATCAATGTGGGCACACCCGTTCTCATTCCCGACAATTATGTACCCGATCTCGACGCGCGCATGGCGCTCTACCGGCGTCTGTCCGACGTCGAGACGAGGGCCGAAATCGACGGCTTTGCTGCGGAACTCATCGACCGCTTCGGCAAGCTTCCCGAGGAAGTCGAGTTCCTGCTGAAGATTGTCGAGATCAAGGGTCTGTGCCGCTCGGCCAATGTCGAGAAGATCGAGGCAGGGCCCAAGGGCATCGTGCTGACACTGCGCGACAACACCTTCCCCAATCCGGCGGCTCTTGTCGAACTCATCAACGACGAGCGCGGCAATGCGAAGCTCCGCCCGGACCACAAGCTTGTTTTCAAGCGCGATTGGGAGACGCCCGCGGAGCGTCTCACCGGCGCCTACCGGCTCATGAGCACACTCGCGAAGCTCGCCGGCCAGACGAAGGCGGCGTAGTCAGTTCTGCGGCTTCGCCCGCCACAGTCCCCAGATGACGAGGGCGATGCCGATCACCATGGCGCCGGAGATCGTGATCAACAGGAAGGCAATCACACCCTCCTGAAAGCTGTTGCCCATGAGACCATTTGCGGAGATCGGCATCATCGAGGCGCCAGCGCCCCAGACACCCCCAAGCAGGACGCCGAGCCAGTTTGCATAGGCCGCGTAGACGACCATCCAGAAGGCGAAAAGCAGAACGCCGCGCGCGAGCGCCAGATGATGCCAGAAGAGGCCAAGCACCGCGAGGAAAGTGCCGTTCATCAACCCCTCGAGATGGGCCGAAAGTCCCATGCGCGGATTGGCGAAGGCACCTGAAACGAACCCGGTGAGCAGGCCCAGCATGAAGAGGATCATGCCGAGCAGGATGAGTTGCCGCCCGAGCGGCGAGAGTTGCGATGTCATGTTGGTTCCCCCAAAAAGGCGCGGCTAGCTGCTTGCCGCCTCGACTTCCTCAGCTTCACGCGCAAGCAACTTGTCGAACATTCTCACCAGGGTTTCCGGTTCCTGTGCGCCGACCATCACCCATTGAGAGTTGATGACGAAACTCGGCACGCCCTGAATGCCCATCTGACGCGCCATCGCATCTTCCCGGCGGATCAGTTCCTTGTCGGCGTCTTTCAGCAGAAGATCGCGGACGATATCGACATCCATCCCGGCTTCGTTCGCGGCATCGAGCAGGACGTCATGAGAGCCGACATCCTCGCCATCTTCGAAGTAGCGGCGGAACAGAATATCGACCATCTCGTTCTGGCAGCCGGCCGTTCCGGCCCAACGGACCAGGCGGTGGCTGTCGAGCGTGTTGGGTGAACGTTCGATCTTGTCGAAGCGGAACGTGATGCCGACGGCTTCGCCGAGCTCGCGGATCGTGTTGCCGACCGTCCTTGCTCGCTCCGCGCCGAATTTCTTTTCCATGTAGGCCTTGCGGTCGACACCGCCCTCCGGAATCGAGGCGTCGAGCTGGAAGGGCCGCCAGGCGAGTGTGATGCCGTCGCCGCCATGCATGACGAGCGCCTGATCGAGGCGCTTCTTGCCGATGTAGCACCAGGGGCAGATTGTATCGGAGACGACGTCGAGCTGCATTGCGGCCTCCCTTCCGTGTTGCGGCGCCGATTATGGCGACGCAGGGCGGTGCGGGGCAAGCCGCGCGGTGGCTTGACGGTGAGCGACCTGCTTCTAGGATGCCGCTGCGGCGAAAACCCGCACAAAATCAACTGGATAAGAGGGGATGGATTTCACATGGCCGACGCGACGGTAATCACGCTGCCGAGTTACGATCTGACGGGCAAGGTCGCGCTCGTCACGGGGGCCACCAGCGGGCTCGGCCGCCGGTTTTCCCTGATTCTCGCAAAGGCGGGTGCGAAGGTCGCGATCACGGGACGGCGTGTCGATCGCCTCCAGACCCTCAGGCAGGAAATCGAGGGTATGGGCGGCACCGTCGCGGCCGTCGCGCTCGACGTCACCGATACGCAAAGCATTTCGGATTGCATTGCGACGGTCGAAGGCGACCTCGGACCGCTCGACATCCTCGTCAACAATGCGGGCATGAACGTGCAGGCGCTTCCCGCTGATGTGACGCCCGAAGGTTTTGACACGATGTTCGACACGAATGTGCGCGGTGCCTTCTTCATGGCGCAGGCGGCCGGCCGCTCCATGATCGCGCGCGGCCAGGGCGGACGCATCGTCAACATTGCCTCCATCGGCGCGCATACGGTTCTGCCGGGTCTCACGATCTATTGCATGACGAAGGCGGCGGTCGGAATGATGACGAAGTCGCTGGCCAAGGAATGGGCGCGTCACCAGATCAACGTCAATGCCATGTGCCCGGGCTTCATCGAGACGGAACTCAATTCCGACTGGTTCAAATCCGAGGGCGGACAGAAGCAGATCAGAACATGGCCGCGCCGCCGGCTCGGCCTCGAAGAAGACCTCGACGGGACGCTGCTTCTTCTCGCCTCGGACCACAGCCGCTTCATCACGGGTGCGCTCTTCACCACCGACGACGGACAATCGCTCTGACGCTTTGTCGCGCCGAGCGGTAATAGTTTATTAATTATAATCACACATGATTTTCCATATGTTGCGGCACTTGCGACAGAAGGAAAACCGCCGTGGGGAAATTGCTCGCCGGATTCGTTCTGGGCTTTCTTGCTTGCGTCTGGACCTACGGTCTGGACCCGATGCAGGCTGCCTTCAGCTTCGGCCGCAAGGTTTCCGTCACGCACCAGCATATCCAGGAGGAATACCGCGTCGACTCGCGCTACGGCCATAAGGGCCAGTACGGCGAGTACCGCAGCACCGACCTTCCTGAACCCCGGCCCAGCAGGCTTGCAAATCCCATGGGTTATTGGCTAAGTCAGCAGGGAGGGCCGCCTGTCATGTAGCACCCTCGCGCATGGGGGAACATGATCGGTGGACTGACAATCGGGACCTGGATCGTATTGGCGCTGCCGATGCTTGCGATCGTCCTTTCCGCTATTTCCTGGGCAAGAGCGGCGCGATGACCGCGGTCGCCGGAACCGTCATCGCAGTCTATCTCCTCGCCATGCTAGGTCTCGGCGCCGCGGCCTATCGCTACACCGCCAATCTCAAGGACTACATTCTCGGTGGACGCCAGCTTGGCGGCGCCGTCGCGGCGCTGTCTGCCGGCGCCTCGGACATGAGCGGCTGGCTGATGCTTGGCCTGCCCGGCGCGATCTACGTGTCCGGTCTCAACCAGATATGGATCGCCGTGGGCCTCGTCGCCGGTGCACTCATCAACTGGCGCTTTGTCGCGAGACGCCTGCGCCGCTACACCGAGATCGCGGGCGACGCGCTCACCATGCCGGACTATTTCGAGAACCGCTTTGCCGACAAGAGCCGGGTGCTGCGTGTCGCGAGTGCTTTCGTCATCCTCGTCTTCTTCACGATCTACACATCGGCCGGCCTTGTCTCGGGTGCCATTCTCTTCGAGCAGGTCTTCGCCCTCGACTACCGCGTCGCCCTCATCATCGGCACGGCGAGTATCCTTTCCTATACGGCGATCGGCGGCTTTCTCGGCGTCTGCTGGACCGACACGGTGCAGGGCATCATGATGTTCTTCGCGCTTCTGATCGTGCCGGCCATCGCCATCTCGTCCATGGGAGGCTGGGACGCGGCGGCTATCGCCACGGAGGAGGCGGCACCTTCCGGCGTATTCGATGCCTTCCACGACACGACATTCATCGGCGCCATCTCTCTCATGGCCTGGGGGCTTGGCTATTTCGGTCAGCCGCACATTCTCGCGCGCTTCATGGCGCTTCGCGACGAGCGCGACATGCCACAGGCGCAGATGATCGGCATGACATGGATGGTGCTCGCGCTTTACGGTGCCATCGCGACGGGACTTGCGGGCATCGGTTATTTCGCTACCGCACCTCTCGACAATCCGGAGACGGTCTTCCTCGCCTTGTCGCAAGCCCTCTTCAGTCCCTGGTTCGCGGGCTTGCTTCTCGCCGCGGTGCTCGCCGCGATCATGAGCACTGTGTCGTCTCAGCTTCTCGTCTCGTCGAGCGTCATTGCGGAAGATTTCTGGAAGCGGCTCCTGCGCCCCCGCGCGGAGGCAAGGGAACTCCTGAGGGTAGGGCGGCTTTCGGTTCTGGTGATTTCCGTCGCCGCCTTTGTGCTCGCCCTCGACAAGGACAGCACGGTCCTTTCGCTCGTCGCCTATGCCTGGGCCGGATTCGGCGCGGCGTTCGGGCCTGTCGTTCTCTTCTCTCTCTTCTGGTCGCGCATGACGCGCAATGGCGCGCTCGCGGGCATGATCGCCGGTGCCGCCACGGTGATCGTCTGGAAGCAATTGTCGGGCGGGCTCTTCGACATTTATGAAATCCTTCCCGGATTTCTCGTCGCGAGCGTAGGCATTCTCGGCGTCAGCCTGCTGGGGAAGGCGCCGGAAGAGGCGCTCGTCGCGATGCACGATCAAGCCGCGAAGACTTGACCCCAGAACGTCCCATTTTGACACAAGCCATTGATTTTGCTTGTTTTTTACCTTTTCTCTCCGCACCCTTGTCGCACTGATTCGACGCGACTTCGAGGGCGAGGAGGTCCCGGGCCGTCATGTCCAACTTTCTGGTCGGTGTCATCGTCGGCTTTTTTGTCTGCGTCTGGGCGCTCGATGCGAGCCCCGTTGCCGCGACGGTGGCGCTTGTCGAGCGCGTGCGCCAGGTGGAAGTGAGCTTCGCCGCCGAAGCGACGCCGGACGCGCATGCTGCGCCCCTGGCAGCGAACACGGCTACAGTTCCCGAGGGGCGCTGACTAGCCCTTGGCGAGCGCGCGGCGCATCACCTTGCCGTTCGCGGTTCGTGGCAGGCTTTCCACGAAGATCACTTCGCGTGGGCATTTGTAGGCGGCGAGGCGGTCTGCCGCCCATTTCAGGATCGATGCCGCATCCGGCTCGCTCGCTTCCTTCGGCACGACGAAGGCGGCGACGATACTGACATCCTCGCGAACGTGAAGTTCCGTCACGGCGACTTCCTGAACATCCGGATGGCTCGCGAGCGCCGCTTCGACTTCCTGCGGCGACACACGATACCCCATCGCGTTCATGAGATCGTCGGCGCGCCCGTGGTACCACATGTATCCATCGGCATCGAAGCTCGCGAGATCGCCGCCGACAAACCATTCCCCGCGATAGACCTCCGCCTCCTCGTCGGCCCGACGCCAATAGCCGAGCATGAGACCGGGGTCGGAACGGTGAACCGCAAGGAGCCCCGTTTCGCCGGCGGGCAGGGGCTCCGTTCCGCCGTCGACGGGAAGCGCCGCCACGCATCGCCCCGGCTGCGGCTTGCCGGGGCTGCCCGGCCTGATTTCCATGCCCGGCCCCGTCGAGACATAGGTCGAGCATTCGCTCATGCCGAGCGCCTCGTAGAGCTCCTTGCCCGTTGCCTCGCGCCAGTGGTCGAGGAGCGCGGGCGACAAGGCCTCGCCCGCCGTCAGGCCATGCCGAAGCGACGAGAGGTCATGAGCGGCGAGGTCGCAATATTTCAGTATCTGGCGATAGAGCGTCGGCACGGCGGCGAAGAGCGTCGCATGCGTCTTCTCCATCAATTTCGGCCAGACCTGCACGTCCTTCTCGCCATTGTAGAGGACGGTCGTTGCGCCGTTCGCCCATGGGTCCGTCAGGCCAACGCCGAGCGTATAGGTCCAGTTGAAGGCGCCGGCATGGAGCATCACATCGCTCGCCTCCATACCGTACCATCCGCGATACATGGGCCTTCGTCCCCAGGCGCTGCGATGCGCATGAAGAACGCCCTTGGGCCGTCCGCTCGTGCCCGATGTGTAGACAAGAAAGGCCGGGTCGTTCGCGGCTGTGTCCGCATAGTCCGGCAGAGGCTCATGCCGCCGCAGCTTTGCAATCGCCTTGGCATCGAAGACGCGCACGCCTTCGGCTGTCATGCTCATGCCCGGCGCCAGCGCAACGGCGCTTGCCGCTGAATCGGAAAGCAGGAAATCGGCTTCGGCAGGTGTGAGTTGGGAGGACGAGGGCAGGGGTACGATCCCCGCCGCCAGCGCGCCGAAAAACATCAAAGCGTATTCCGATGTATTCGGCATACGGATCATTATCCGGTCGCCGGGCCGGAATCCCCCGGCAAGAAGTCCGGCAGCCACACGGCGCACCGCTTCGTCGAGTTCGCCATAGGTCCAGCGCTCGGCTTCCTCGAGTGGCGCATCGGCATCGGCAACCACGATGAGGGCCGTCTTGCCGGGCGTGGCAGCGGCGCCGCGCGCCAGGCAATAGCGCGCGATGTTGAAGCTTTCGGGGCAGGCTTCGCCCGAATAGCCGCGGGCGATGGAGGGAGCGGGCATGACCATGCACCGGTTTGTACGGTTGCATTTCTCCGGGCGCAAGCGCGACCCTGCGTCAGATCGGAAGCCGGCCTCCCGGCGTTTACGCGCCATCCGTCAGGCTGTACAAATCTGGCAACGAATAGCAACGCCATGTACTGGCTGACTTAACGGGAGCGGAGAGATGGGAAGCGGACCCCTTAACGGTATCAGGATCGTCGAGTTTGCGGGCATCGGTCCGGGCCCGTTCTGCGCCATGCTGCTTTCCGACATGGGGGCCGACATTATCCGCATCGACCGCAAGGGCGCGCGCGGCGGCTCCAAATACGACATCGGATCGCGTGGCCGCCGTTCGGTCGCACTCGATCTCAAGAAGCCGGCTGCGGTCGAGGCCTGCCTGAAGCTGATCGAAAAAGCCGATATCCTGCAGGAAGGGTTTCGCCCGGGCGTCATGGAGCGCCTCGGCCTTGGGCCCGATGTCTGCCTCAAGCGTAATCCGAAGCTCGTTTACGGTCGCATGACCGGCTGGGGCCAGACCGGCCCGCTCGCCAGCGCAGCAGGGCACGACATCAACTACATCTCGCTCACCGGCGCGCTGCACGCGATCGGCCGTCCGGGCGAGAAGCCCGTTCCGCCCCTGAACCTCGTTGGCGACTTCGGCGGCGGCGCACTCTATCTGGCGATGGGCATGCTGGCCGCGCTCGTGGAAGCGCAGCGCAGCGGCAAGGGCCAGGTCGTCGATGCCGCCATGACGGATGGCGCGACCTCGCTCATGGCCATGTTCTACGGCTTCACGGCGTCCGGCATGTGGCAGGAACCGCATGGCACCAACATGCTCGATGGCGGTGCGCATTTCTACGACACCTACGAGACGAAAGACGGCAAGTGGATTTCGATCGGTTCCATCGAGCCTCAATTCTATGCCATTCTCCGCGAGAAGGCGGGTCTCACCGACAGCCTCTGGGATGCGCAGATGGACCGCGCCCAATGGCCGGAAATGAAGAAAAAGATCGAAGCTGTCTTCAAGACGAAGACGCGCGACGAATGGTGCGAGATCATGGAAGGCACCGACATCTGCTTCGCACCGGTTCTTTCGATCAAGGAAGCGATCAATCACCCGCACAACAAGGCGCGTGAAACGATTGTCGAGATCGACGGCGTTGCGCAGCCGAATATCGCGCCGCGCTTCTCGCGCACAGAGTCGAAGATTCAAGGCCCCGCGCCCACGATCGGCGAACACACCGAAAGCGCGTTGAAGGATTGGGGCTTCTCCGACGGCGACGTCGACAGCCTGAAGAAGGCCGAAGCGATTTGAGCGCGCTTCCCGGCACGACAGGGCGGCGGCGCATCTACCTGATGCGCCACGGCCATGTCGATTATTTCGGGCCGGAGATCAGGGCGGCCGGGGGCGACACGAAAGTCGTGCCCCTGACGCCGCTCGGGCAGGAGCAGGCCAGGGCCGCGGGACAGGCCCTCTCTCACGTCGCTCTCGACCGCGCCGTTTGCTCCGGCGTTCCGCGGACGCGGCAGACGGCGGAGTTCGTTCTTGCAGGCCAGGAGGGCAAGGCGCCGTTCATCGAGGAGGAGCCGGATCTCGTCGAAATTCATGGCGGCAGCTTCGGCAAGATTTCAAGCCGGGCTGAGCTTGCCGCCCGCATGGCCTACCACTTCGACATGGCGGGTGAACCTGGCGCGACCATGCTCGATGGCGGTGAGGTCTTCGCGGACGCGCTCCGCCGTACCGTTCGCGCTGTCGAGCGGCTTCTGGCGGAACCCGGCTGGCACACCATGCTGATTGCCGCCCATGAGGGCATCAACCGGCTGGTTCTCGGCTGGGCCGCCACGGGCTGCTCGGTCGAGAGGGCGCTCGGTGCCGTCCGTGCCTTCGAGCAGGACCCCGCCTGCATCAACGTCATCGACTTCGACATGGTCCCTGCCGCCGACGGCAGCGTAGGCACGGAAATCGAACGCGCCCTCATAAAGTCCGTCAATGTCACACCGTACAATTATGTGAAGCACGGGATGAACATGACGAGCCTGGAAGCGATCTTCTCCATCCAGCCCCGCTAGCGCCTCTGGCTTTTCGAAGCGCCGGGGCCTAGCCTTTCCGTCAGGCCGTTCGTCTTTCTGGGAGGAGAGGATGAGTAACGAGCTTCTCGGCACTGTCGCCCATATCGGCAATGCGAAAACACCCGCGCCGAAGATCACGGGCTTCCATCACATCGCCTATCGCTGCCGCGATGCCGACGAGACACGAAAATTCTATGTCGATCTCCTGGGCCTCAAGCCTGCAGCGGCGCTTGCCTTCGACCGGGATCCGGGCGGCAAGGACCGGCCCTTCATGCATCTCTTCTTCGAGATGGGAGACGGCAAGTTCATTGCCTTCTTCGACGAGCCGGGAAGCGCGGACGATACGGTCTTCCGCATGAAGGACGGCATCGAGGATTACCACTTCGCCTTCGAGGTCGCGACGCGTGCGGAACTCGACGATTTCATCGCCCGGCTCAAGGAGGCCAAGGTCCCGGTCTTCGGTCCCATCGACCATCACTTCTGCCACTCGATCTATTTCTTCGATCCGAACGGGCTCGCCTGCGAGATCACGGTCCGAGACGCGAAGCATGACGAGATCATGGAAGCCGAAGGCGGCCGTGTGGCGCAGGCTATTCGCGAGTGGACGGAGAAAACCCGCGCCCTCAAGAAAGCGCGGTTGAAACTGCTGAACGCGGCGGACTGAGCGTCAGCCGCCGATCGTCGCACGGAGTTCGCAACGGGCGACGAGGATGTCGGCCGTGCCGAGGCCCAAAGCCCACATGACCGTTCCTATCTGCGTCTCGCCGCCACCAGCACCAGTCCGTCGACACCGGCCGCCACTGCCTTCCGTGCGAATGCAACGGAGTTCACATCCGCGAAGACCTTGCCGCCATAGGCATGCTCCCGCTCCACGATAGCGTGGGGGCTGCCAAGCGCCGTGATGACGAGAGGTGCCTTGTAGCGGACGACGAGGTCGAGATCTTCGTCCAGCCGTGCGTTGGACCGGTGGACGACGACATTCGCCGCCCAAGGGGCGTCCCTGGCCGGCAGCTCGGACGTAATCCGGTCGAGCCATTGATCGAGATCGGCGACGGTGCGCGCATTCGGCGTCGGGAAAGTGCCGATAACACCCTCCCTGCACGCGGCGAGCACAAGCTCCGGCCCGGAAATCAGAAACATGGGCGCGGCAACGAGCGGCAGCGTCAGGCGCTCCCGCCACTCTCCGGTCCTCCATTGGCATCCTCTTCCCCGAATCCTCTTTTTGACAAGGATAGCAGGAGAGGGGGCTCGCGCGCCTCAGAACGTCATGCTGAGGCCGGCCTTGCCATCTAGTTTTCTTCGATCCACCAGGTGCTGCTGCGATATCCGTAGAGCGACGTTCGTTCCGGAACCTTGACCTTCTTCCATAAGGCGAGCCATTGATCGGGCTGATGGAAGAGCGGAATCATGTAGGCGCCCGAGAGAAGAACCCTGTCCATTGCACGCACCGCCGCAATGAACTCCTCGCGGCTACGCGCTTCCAGCATCGCGGCGATCATCGCGTCCACCGCGGGGTCCTTCACGCCCATGTAGTTTCGCGTCCCCGGAACATCCGCAGCCTCCGAACCCCAGTAGAAACTTTGCTCGTTGCCCGGCGACAGGGATGAAAACCAGCTATTGAAAATCATGTCGTACTGATAGTTGCTGCGCCGCTCCTGATACTGGCTCGGATCGACATTACGCACCGCTGCTTCCACGCCGACGCGCCTTGCCATTCGCGCGTAGGTCAGGGCGAGGCGTTCCTCGGCGGGTGTCGCAACCAGAATTTCGAAGGCAAGCGGCCGTCCGGTCCTTGCGTTCGTCATGCGTCCGTCCAGGACTTCAAAGCCCGCCTCACGGAGCAGCGCGACGGCGCGCATGCGGTTCTCGCGGTCCTGGCCCGAAGGGTCGCCTTTGGGAGCCTGCCAGCCATTCGTCATGATGTCGGGGGTAACCGCTCCCGGAAAGGGCGCGAGCAGCGCGCGTTCGCGCCCACTCGCTTCGCGGCCATGCGACCCGAGTTCGGAATTATCGAAGAAGCTCTGCGTCCTGACATAGGCGCCGTAATAGAGATTCCTGTTCACCCATTCGAAGTTGAAAAGCTGGATGAGCGCCTCACGCACGCGGCGGTCGGCGAAGACTTGCCGCCTCGCGTTGAAGACGAGGGCGTACATGCCGGATGGCATGCCGCTTTCGAAGATTTCCTTGCGTACCTTTCCTGCCCGCAGGGCAGGGAAATCATATCCCGTCGTCCAACGGCCCGGATCGTCCTCGGGGCGGGCATGATAGATGCCGGTCTTGAACGCTTCGAAGGATGCATTGGCATCCCGAAAATACTCGTAGGTGAGCCGGTCGATATTATTCTGTCCGACATTCACCGGGAGTGCGGCGCCCCAGTAGTCCGGGTCGCGGCGATAGACGATGCGGGAACCGGGATCAATTTTTTCGACGAAATATGGACCGCTTCCGACCGGCGTGTCGAAACCCGCATCTCCGAAGTCCCGCTTCTCGTATACATGCTTCGGAATGATCGGCATGAGGCCCAGAATGAGCGGGATTTCGCGGTCGCGTTCGGCCCCGAAAACGAACCGCACCTTGCGCGGCCCAAGCTTCTCGATCTTCTCGACTTTCGAATAATAGGTCTTGTAGTTCGGACGCCCCTTGTCCCTCAGCGTTTCGAGGGAATAGATCACGTCGTCGGCCGTCACGGGCTCGCCGTCGGAAAAATGCGCCCTGGGGTTGAGCGAGAAGGTCACGGAGCTTCTGTCGTCCGGCATCTCGACCGTCTCCGCCAGCAAGCCGTACAAGGTGAACGGCTCGTCATAGCCGCGCGCCAGCAAGCTTTCGAACACATGCTCGCGCAAGCCGATGGCGGCTGTACCCCTTACGATGAATGGGTTGAGGCTGTCGAAGGAGCCGGTGGCACCGAAGACGATGGAACCGCCTTTGGGCGCGTCCGGATTGACGTGGTTGAAGTGAGAAAACCCCGGCGGATAAAGAGGCTCGCCATGCATGGCGATTGCATGGCTGGCGGCGGCAGACGGAAAAGCCCCGCCAAACAAAGCGATCAGGCCGACAAGGGCCGCAGACAAGCCTCTTCCCGGCAGCAAAAGGAAATTCATCGGCGCATCCCGCTTCCCGGTGCGTGACCGGACGTGGTTAAGACCTGCAGAGTTAAGCAAATCCGCCGATTCTTCAAAGATTCCCGGTGCCTTCTTTATGCCGAAATGCGAGGGTACCGCTCTATGCAGGTCGCGACGGTGACCGGCAGAAATGCTTTGTTCAGATCCCGAAAGGACTTCAATCATGCTACTTCGACGCTTGCTTTCCGGCGTCGCCGCTGCGGCTTTCATCGCTGGTGCCGGCCTCGTCCCGGCCAGCGCGCAGAGCGAAGGCGCCCAGCCCGAAGCCGATATCAAGAGTTTCGGCACCTGGAGCACCCGCTGCGAGAAGAACGAGGCAGGCGCCGAGCAGTGCCATGCCTTTGTCGACGTCCGGATTGGCGAAGACAAGCAGCGCATCGCCTATGTCGGGATCGGCTACAGCCCGAAGGACGTCAACGAAGACGGCAAGCAGGACCTGTTCATCTTCGCCATCACGCCGCTTGGAACATTCCTGCCGGCGGGTATCGGCTGGAACGTGGACGACAAGGAAAAGTTCAGCCAGCAATTCCTGTATTGCCTTCCCGGCGGGTGCCAGACCGAAATACTCCTGACGAAGGAGCGGCTGGACGCGATCAAGAACGGCAGCGAGATGAAGGTCACCTTCCGTCTGGTAGGGAAGGGCGACGTGAATGTGCCGGTGAAGCTCGACGGCGTCTCCAAGGCAATTGCGGCGGTACCTGTACCGAAGTCCTGACGGATCAATCGGTTCGTGACGGCGAGAACACGCTCCGGAGCCATCCGAGAGTCGTGTTCTCCCGCAGGATATAGCGCATCAGATTATCCATATCGCGCTCAAGCCTTTCGGGGTCCCGAAACAGCGACGACCGCCTCCTGAATTCGCGCGCTGGATCTAGTTCCCGCACCACGCGAGCCGGGTTGCCGGCCGCGATACAGTTGGCAGGAATGTCCTGCGTAACCACGGCGCCGGCGCCAATGATGCTGTTCTCGCCGATCGTGACGCCTTTGCCCACGATCACACACACACCCAGCCAGACGTTTTCGCCGATCCTGATCGGCTTGTGCTTGCCGAGTTCGGCCGTGCGGTCGTACGTGTCGTGCCAGTCCGAATCCGAGATGTAGCAGTTGCTCGCAATCATCGTGTCGCTGCCGATGACGATTTCCTCGGACGCGACAATGTGCGTTCCCGGACTGATGAGCACGCAGTCTCCGATGACGATGCGACCCTCGCGCTCGCCGGTGCGCCATGTCGCGAGACGCACGAGACCGCCATGGGAAGCGTGCAGATGCAGATGGCTGCCTGCCCTGATCCCGGCGCCCCATATCTCTATGTTGCGCGGGCTCGACACGTCCATGCCCGGTCCCACGGCATCGAAGGCCGGTACGATAAAGCGGTTCACATAGAACCTGTTCCAGCCATCCAAGATCCTGCGGATCAGATAGGTTCGTCTGTCTCGCCGCAATCTGCTGCCCCTCTAACCGCCGTGCGTCTTCGCGCACCTGTCCGGAAAACGATCTAGCACGGTTCTGGAGGGAATCAGTGCGCGGATTTTGCGCGGACCGAATAGAAGCCATCCTTCATCGGCCCGAAGAGTTCCTGCACCTGGGGATGGCGCACGGGTTCGCCAGATTCATCCGGCAGCAGGTTCTGTTCGGAAACATAGGCGACGTATTCCGTGTCCGAGTTCTCGGCCAGAAGGTGATAGTAGGGCTGGTCCTTGCGCGGCCGGACTTCCTCGGGAATCGACTGCCACCATTCCTCGGTATTGTTGAAAGTCGGATCGACGTCGAAGATCACCCCCCGGAAGGGATAAAACCTGTGCCGGACGACCTGTCCGATCCTGAACTTCGCTTCCCGGTTAACTTGCATGGCCGGCTTCCGTTTCTCGAAACATACATGACTCTAACAACTTGGCCGGTCGGGAAAAACCATTGGTATAACAGGGAGTTGCGGCGCAGCATTGCCATTCGGAAACAAATGCCCCATATGGCGGCTATCGAAATCCCACCCACTCGAGGAAAAATCAATGAGCCGTTCCGTGGCCCCCTTGTTCGAGCCCTTTATACTCAACGGGCTCGAGTTGCCCAATCGTGTCGTCATGGCGCCCATGACGCGTTCGAAATCGCCGGGTGGCGTTCCCGGCCCGGAAGTCGCTGCCTATTATCGCCGTCGCGCCGAAGCTGAATGCGGCCTCATCATCACCGAGGGGACAACGGTCAACTCGCCAGTCGCGACGGGCGATCCGAACGTGCCGCAATTCTGGGGCGAAGATGCGCTCAACGGCTGGAAGCGCGTGGTCGAGGAGGTGCATGCCGTTGGTGGCAAGATCATGCCGCAGATCTGGCATGTGGGGATGACGCGCAACCCCGAGAACGCAACCAATTCCGGCCTGCCGAGCCACGGCCCCTCGGGCCTCGTGGCGCCGGGCAAGAAGCGCTCCGAGCCGATGACGAAGAAGGAGATCAAGGACACGATCGAGGCTTTCGGGCGCGCGGCGGCAGATGCCCGTGAATGCGGTTTCGACGGTGTCGAGGTCCACGGCGCGCATGGCTATCTCATCGACCAGTTCTTCTGGGAAGGCACCAACCAGCGCGAGGACGAATATGGCGGCGACCTTGTCGCGCGTACACGTTTTGCTGTTGAAATCATTGAGGCGATCCGCCGCGAGGCCGGCAAGGACTTCCCGCTGATCCTGCGCTTCTCGCAGTGGAAGCAGCAGGACTACACGGCGAAGCTCGCCACGACGCCGGAAGAACTTGCGGCCTTCCTCAAGCCTCTTTCCGACGCGGGCGTCGACGCCTTCCATTGCTCGCAGCGCCGTTTCTGGGAGCCCGAGTTCGAGGGATCGGACCTCAACCTCGCGGGCTGGACGAAGAAGCTCACCGGCAAACCCGGCATCACGGTCGGCAGCGTCAGCCTGTCGGGCGAGTTCATCGCCTCCTTCGGCGGCGAGAGCTCGGAGGCGACGGGCATCGACGAGCTTCTGGACAGGCTGGAGAAGGGCGAGTTCGATCTCGTCGGCGTCGGCCGCGCGCTTCTTGTGGACCCGGCATGGGCGCAGAAGGTGCATCAGGGCGCGTTCGACAAACTCATGGCGTTCAACCCCGCCGCGCTCGCGACGTTGTCCTGAGGCAGCTTAGAAGCCGTAGGCTCTGGCGAGGTCGGGATCCTTTTCCGCGACCTTCCTCGCCAGGTCCACGATCACCTTTGCCTGTTTCCAGGTGGCGTCGTCCTGCATTTTGCCGTCGATCATGGCGACGCCGGTACCGTCCGGCATCGCATCGAGGATTTTCCTGGCGAAGATCACTTCGTCCGCATCGGGACTGAAGACGCGCTTGGCAATTGCGATCTGGTTCGGGTGCAGCGACCAGGCACCCACGCAGCCCATCAGGAATGCATTGCGGAACTGCTGCTCGCAGGCATCCAGGTCCTGAATGTCGCCGAAGGGGCCGTAGAAGGGCCTGATGTCGTTTGCGACACAGGCATCCACCATCTTCGCGAAGGTGTAGTGCCAGAGGTCCTGCTGCGCGGCGACGCGCGGGCCGCCGTCTTCCCTGGGGTCTTCGAGCACGCGGTAGAAGGGGTGACCGCCGCCGACGCGGGTCGTCTTCATCTTGCGCGAAGCTGCGAGGTCTGCGGGTCCGAGACTCATTCCGTGCATGCGCGGCGAGGCCGAAGCGATCTCCTCGACGTTCTTCACGCCCTGCGCCGTTTCGAGAATCGCGTGGATGAGGAGCGGCTTCTTGAGCCCGTGCCTTGCCTCGAGCTGGGCGAGAAGCTGGTCGAGATAGTGGATGTCCCAGGAGCCTTCCACCTTGGGCAGCATGATGACGTCGAGCTTGTCGCCGATCTCCGCCACGAGCTGCATCACATCATCGAGCATCCACGGGCTGTTGAGGGGGTTGATCCGCACCCAGAACCCCGTCGAACCGAAGTCATGCGCCTTGCCGACCTCGATCACGCCCTTGCGCGCGGTCTCCTTCTGGTCGGCCGGGATCGCGTCCTCGAGGTTGCCGAGGAGGACGTCAACCTGCGGAATCATGTCGCCGACCCGCGCACGGACCTTTTCATTGTGACCGGGGAAAAAGTGGATCATCCGTTCGAGCGCCACGGGGAGTTCCCGATAGGGGTCCGGAGCGCCGATCGCGAGCGGTTTGTAAAAGTTCGATGGCAGTTTCATGACAGTCCGTAGGGGATAAGTGAGGGTGGGGCGCAGTCTAGCGGCGGTGCAGCATGAAATCCATGAGCCATTTCAGGGACGTAGCTCTTTCTCCTGCGCGTCGATCAGCGCCCTGACCGGCCCCGCGGCATAGAGGCTCGCAAACCCCAGAACCGACGACACGGTGATCGCGAGATAGGCCGTCTGATAGCCTCCCGCTGTCATGTAAAGGAAGCCAAGCAGGGCAGGGCCTGCAGCGTTCGCGCAGGTCGTAATCATTTGCGCCACTGAAAGAATCCGCGCGTAGGCCTTCAATCCAAATGCTTCGGCCATGATCAGCGGCTGCATCATCTGCATGTTGCCGACCGTCGCTCCGAACATCGCGGAGACGATGAAGAGCGCCACCACACCCTCGGCAAAGGCGAAAGCGCAGAAGGAAACGCCCTGCAGCACATAGATCGCATAGAGATAATGCTTCGATGCGATGCGTGAGAGGAGTGAACCGCCGATGAGGCGTCCGGCGATGCTTGAGGCTGCCATGATCGAAACGGCGAGGGCGGCGACGTGATCGTCGCCGGTGCGCGTCGCGACAAGGCGAAACTGATGCGCCAGAGAGCCGACCTGCGCCATCATGGAAAAGACGAAGGCGGTTGTGCAGAGAACAAAGAAGCGGCTGCGGATCGCATCCTCGAACGCGACACCGTCAGGCGGCATGATGCTCCCGTCCGCCTTGCGCTGCGGTGGGTCGCCGTCCGGTGCGAGACCGATTGCCTCGGGGCTCCTGCGCAGCATGATCAGCGCGATCGGCACGACGCCCAGCACGAGAACCATCGCCAGCCAGTACGTGGCTGCACCGAGTCCATATCTTTCGACCAGTGTCGCGGAGAGCGGCGTAAAGACGATGCCGCCTAGCGAAAGTCCGGTTGATGCATAGGCAATCGCCTTCGACCTCTGCCTTGTGAACCAGCGCGCAACGATTGTCATTCCCGGGATGACGGCGACGGCGGCATTGCCGATCCCAAACAGCGCGTAGAAGCCATATAGCTGCCACAGCTCACCGACGTGACCTGCGGTTGCGAGGACGCCGGCCGAGAGAAACGCGCCGAAGGTCACAATCCAGCGAGGGTCATACCGATCAAGCAGCCAGCCTACGGCCAGCCCCGCGAAGCCGGATGAAATGAAGAAGAGAGCGGTCGCGTTCGATGTCGCGGATACGGAGAATCCCGCCTCCGCGACGAAAGCCTTCAGGAAGATCGACAGATTGTAGAAAATCAATCCGCAGGACACGGTATGGATGACGAAGACCGTGCCAACGATATACCAGCCGTAGAAGATCGGGCCGCGAGCTGGGGCGCGCGGGCTTTCTGGCTCCGGGCCAGCATCCATTTTTCAGGGCTCCGACAGACAGTTCGTTGAATGGCTCAATGGGACCTAGATAGCCCTTTCGGCCAAAGCACCCAAGCAGATTTTCCAGAGCCACGCTTTACCGGGCATTATGTTTGTGCGCTCCGGCGCGCCCGCAGCAGGGCATCCACCGGCCCGGCCGCCAGAGTTAGGAAAAACGCAAGGCAGGAGGCCGCCGCCATCACAAGAAAGGCGACGTCGTAGCCGCCCAACCATTCGTAGAGGAACCCGATGGCCGCGGGGCCCGTCGCCACGCCAAGCGTCATGAACAGCTGATTGAAAGAGAAGATGCGGCCATAGGCCTTGAGCCCGAAAGCCTCTGCAAGCAAAAGCGGTTGCATCATGAGGAGGTTACCCACCGTCACACCGAACAGAACGGTCGTCGCGAGCAGAGCCTGGGGACTTTCCACCGACGCATAGAGCGCGAGCGCCAGGCCTTGGACCAGCGTGAGCCCGAATACGAAATGCCGCGACGACATGTAGGTGAGGCCCCAGCCGCCCAGAAGCCTCCCGACAATGCTTGCCATCGCCATGGTCGCAACGGCGAGCGCCGCAGCGTCGTTGCTTCCACTGCGCGTCGAGACGAGGCGGAACAGATGTGCGATGACGCCGACCTGCGCCATCATTGCAAAGATAAAAGCCGAAGTCGTGAAGACGAAAAAGCGGCTTCGGGTCGCGCTGTCGAAGTCAATTCCGTCGGCAGCCAGCGGTGCACCATTCTCGTCGCGCAGAACAGGATCTCCGTCCGGACCGAGTCCCATGGCTTGCGGAGAGGGGCGGATCAGTATCCAAGAAACAGGGATCACGCCGAGCAGGAAGCCCGCAGCAAGCCACGGTGTCGCGCCTTCGATTCCCAAATGTTCGATCATGCTTGCGGACACGGGCGTCAGCAGAATACCACCGAGCGAAAGGCCAGTCGACGCGATGGAGAGCGCGATCGACCGTCTGCGTACGAACCATCTGGCGACGAGCGTAGTGCCGGGAATGAGCGCGGCACCCGCATACCCGATGCCGAAGAGCACGTAAAAAGCATAGAGTTGCCAGAGTTCCGTGACATATCCGGCGCCGAACGTGGCAATAGCACTCAGGATCGCTCCGCTCGTGATGACCCAGCGTGGGTCGTACCTGTCAATGAGCGCGGCGACAACGAGGCCGGTAAAACCGGAGGCCACGAAGAAGCAGGCTGTTGCACCGGATGTCGCCGAGACGGAGAAGCCCCGTTCGGCTATGAAGGCCTTCAGGTAGACGGACAGATTGTAAAAGCCGAGGCCCGCCGTGACGGTCATGACGACCATCACCGCCGCGACAATGAGCCAGCCGTAAAAAAACTTTCCACCCGGCTCGTCTCGTCCTGCCGCCTCATGCCGTGCGCTCATGCCGCCTCCCTATTCCCGATCTGCCGCCGGGTTGTGCCTAGATAAACATGCGGCGCACGATCGCCAAGGCGGAAAAAGACGTGGAAAGTGGCGCATCCCAACACATTCGGCTAATCATGAAGCCATACCGGCAATGTGAAGACACCGGATCACAGGGAGACACCACAATGAAACTCTACAATTCGATCGGCCCAAATCCCCGCGTCGTGAAAATGTTCATGAGCGAGAAGGGCATCGAGCTTCCCTTCGTCGAGATCGACATCATGCAGGCCGAAAATCGGAAAGAACCCTACCTCGCAAAGAATCCGGCGGGCCAGTCACCTGCGCTTGAACTCGACGACGGCAGCTATCTCTCCGAAATCACCGCGATTTGCGAGTATCTGGACGAAAAGTTTCCAGGCGGGTCGCTGATCGGCACGACGCCGGAGGAACGCGCCGAGACACGCATGTGGACGCGCCGCGTCGACCTGAACGTCTGTGAGCCGCTGGCGAACGGTTTCCGTTTTTCCGAAGGACTTCCGATGTTCAAGGACCGGATGCGTTGCCTTCCCGAGGCGGCCGACGGCCTCAAGGCGATCACTCAGGACAAGCTCGCCTGGTTCGACAAGCTGATGGCTGGAAAAGACTATCTGGCCGGCAAACGGATGACGCTCGCCGATATCCTGTTGTTCGGCTTTCTCGATTTCGGCGCCGCCGTCGGGCAGCCGCTCAATCCCGAACTGAAGAATATCGGCGCCTGGTTCGAGCGGATGAAGTCTCGTCCTTCCGCGGCCGCAAGCGCCTGAACGATCGCATATCGCCGGTCCCGCTCTTTTCGGCGGGACCGGCGTAATTCTCCATGCGGGCCCCTTGCGGATTGATCGAAACCTGTCAATCTCGTAAAGAATAATTACTAGTTGGGGGCTAGCGTGGGAGGACGCATCATGAAAACTCTTGTCCAGTTCTGTCTGGCTCTCGGCTTGGCGGTCGCCGGTCTTTCGCTTGCGGGCGAGGCGCAGGCGCAGGGCGTTCCGGAATGCATCGATTCCGACAAGGACGGGAACCCTCAAGCCACAGCAGCCTGGTGGGGACGGCGCTCCGCGGAGGAAAAAAAGTACATCAGCGAACTTCCTTGCGAGGAACGATACATCCCGATGGTTTGCGTCTTCCTGTGGGACCCCGACCTCCGCGGCTGCACCAACAACGGTGTTGCCGAGTATCGCGCGGACAAGGCATGCACCGCAGAGGGATACGAACTCCTCTCGGCGGAACATGCGGCCTGCAAGGAGCGCTTCAAGAAAACATTCGTGCCGCCGTTCCCCAATCCGACCTCCTGAATGTCCGGTGGGTGGCCCCGGCGGATGAGCAAAAGGAGAAATGCGCATGAGCGAAGCGGCAGACAATCCCGCGCTCGATCCGGATTGGGAATCGCCCGCAGCCGTCACGCTCGGCAAGAAGGTGCTCGAAAAGGATCCTGCGCGGGGTTACATCCGCGCTTCCTTCGAGGCTGGCGACGCCTTCGTCAATCGCGGTGGACGCATCTTTGGCGGCTTTCTGTCTGCCATGCTCGACGGATTGTGCGGTCATGCGGTAAGGCTCACGCATGAGGTGCCCGGTACGCCGCAAGTTACCCTTGAACTGAAGACGAGCTTCGTCGGGCGTGCCGACAAGGGCAAGCTGATCGGAGAGGGATGGGTCCGCCACCGCGGAAAATCAATCGCGTTTGCCGAAGGGGAGCTGCGCAACGAAAACGGAGAGCTGGTTGCGAAGGGAAGCGCCACGTTCAAGATCGGCCGCTGACATCTTTCCGGGATTCGCGGCAATTCCCGGTTGAGAAACGGCTTCTCAAAGGATAACCAAGGAGCTGGATGGGTGGCCGAGTGGTTTAAGGCACCGGTCTTGAAAACCGGCGTGGGTTAACGCCCACCGTGGGTTCGAATCCCACCCCATCCGCCACTTCACATCCAACGTTCAGGGCATTGCATCAGACACTGCAGGCGCCGATTTTGCCCTGTTGATCTTTTGACATTTTACATGTCAATTAATCTCCGCCGTACAACGACGCGGGGGAGGTGACAAAGTGCTTTATGAATCCGGGCTCTGGTTCTGGGGTCCAGCGTTTGCCGCTGCTGCGGTTTTCTTCGGCTGGTACCGGAATTGGCGCGGGCCTCCGCGCCCTGACGAGATACGGAGCTATCTTGCCAGAATGCAATCCATTCACGGCAATGAGCGCAACGACGTCGAGACGATGCGCCGTTTTCTCGAGGCCGATGATGGACGCGTTTCCAACGCGCATCATGCTCAGGGCTTATCCAGGTCCGATGCTCTGGGTTCCTCTCGTGCTCGCATTGGTGGCGGCGCTCGGTCAGATCGTCATCCTTCTTTCCGCCAGTTGAGTAAAGGCCCGAGGAGCAGGAAATGAAAATTCTCCGCACACCGGATGACAGGTTCGACAATCTTCCCGATTACACGTTCGAACCTCATTACACGGAAATACGTGACGAAGACGGCACCTCCATCCGGGTTCATCACATCGAAGAGGGGCCTGCCGATGCAGCGCCCATCCTGCTGATGCACGGCAATCCGACATGGGCCTTTCTCTACCGCAAGATGGTGCCTGCGCTGGCAAAAGCGGGGCGACGCGTTATCGCCGTTGATCTCGTCGGATGCGGACGATCCGACAAACCGGCGGCGCGGGAAGACTACACGCTGGCAAGGCATTACGACTGGATGTCCAAGTGGCTCGTCGCGAACGATCTCAAAGACATCACGCTTTTCTGCCAGGACTGGGGCGGCACGATCGGGCTCTATCTCGTGTCCGAGTTTCCGGAGAAGTTTGCGCGCGTCATCGCTTCGAATACGGGTCTTCCGCTGGGCGAGGGCGAGAGCGACTTCATGAAGATGTGGGTCGGCATGATGCGCGATGCCGCTCATTTCCCGTGGGACATGCTGCAACCCGGTATGACCCATCAGTTGAGCGACGCCGAGAAGCAAGCCTATCTCGCGCCGTTTCCTTCGCCCGAATACGAGGCCGGCATCATCAAGTTTCCGCTTCTGATTGCGGTGCAGACTGACAATCCCGGTGCGCCGCTCAACAGAAAGGCATGGGAGAAGCTCAAGACCTTCGACAAGCCGTTCCTGACAATCTTCGGTGCGCTCGACCCGGTTTCCCAGGGATGGGACAAGCGGGCGCAGGCAGCCATTCCCGGCGCAAAGGGCCAGGATCATTTTGTCATAGAGCACGCCAGTCACTTCATTCAGGAAGATGCGCCCGAAATTCTCGTCGAGAGCATTCTTCGTTTTCTGGATCGGTAGTCTCGGCGCGAGCGATCAGCCGGCCGCCGGCAACAAGGGGAGGACGCGAATGCTGCCAGCAAGCACGAATGACGATTATCGAGGCGCGGTCCTGTCCGCATGGTTCCTGACGCTTGCGGGCGTCCTCAACCTCATCGCGGGATCTATTCATTTCTTCCTGCCGGACGGTGGAGCAGGCGTCATTGCCGGAATGGACCTTACGGAACGGCGCGACACGATCATTGCGCTGTTCGCGTGGATGGGCTCCATGCAGATTCCCTATGCACTTGCGCAGCTCGCCGTCAGCCTGCGCTACAGGACGCTCGTTCCGCTGTTTCTCCTGCTCATGATCGTCGAGCGCGGCCTGATGGCCGCGGATGGATGGCTTCTGAAGGGTTCGGTTTCCGGGCATCACCCGCCAGAACACTATGCAAGCCTTGCGGCGCTGCCTGTTGCGCTCCTGTTTCTGCTCCTCTCACTCAGACAGCGACGCTGAGGCCCAGACCACTCCATCTTTCCTCACGCTCCACCTGAAGAGCTGTGCTTTTTCGACTGCAGAAAGGGTCTCTCCAGCGAAAAGCGTATGGTTAACGTGAATTCCCTTTTGCAAGTCCCCGTTAGGCTTGCCAAAATGGGACAAAAGACGGCAGAAGTGCCGCGGGCGTAGTTATGGGGGAGTGTTGTTGTGCCGGTTGATTTAACGTCGCCGTGGATTCCGCTGAGCATCATCATGCTGCTCGGCCTTTTTATGATCCGTCAGTTCATCCAGGAACGTCAGGCAGCGCGACTGCTGGCTTTGGAGCAGGCTTCCGCGCCGCCCGCCGAGCCTGTGGCGGCCGCGGCACCCGCAACGGAAGCAGCACCCAGCAGCGCCGCTCCCGCGCCGGAAAAACCTGGCAAGAAAAAGATGAAGCTCCGCTGGAGAACGGCCTGGATATGGCTGCCGTTCCTGATCGGCTTCTTCGGCCAGGCCTATCTGAACTACGTGAAGCCGATGCTGGAAAACGCAGGCTAAGGTTTTACGTCAGGCCGAGATCGGGCAGGGGGCTGCCCAGCGGAAGAGCCAATATTCCATCGATGATGAACGCCGGGGCTGAAACACCTCCGTGGCGGAGAAGCATTTCTGCTTTCGCGATCATCTCGTTCCGGCTGAGCGGCGCTTCGGGATCGCCTTTGGCGTTCGTCCGCACTGCTTCGTATTCCTCACCGCCGGTGAGCTTTACGCGTACGCGACCTCCCCAGGATTTCGGGTAAGCCGAAGTCCAGGGATTCTCGGCGCCCACCGTCACGCGCGCCGCAAGGTCGGCACAGCGCTGCCGCGCCTCCGGACCGAACGCCTCGAAATCGACGCCAGGCAGGAGCAGGCCAGCGGCAACGGCGTGCTGGAGAGAGAACTTCGCCTCGTAGTCGCTGGTAGCCTTCGGCCTGTCACAGACATCGAGCGCGGCCTGGTAAGTCGAAACCTCAACAGCGGCGATGTCCTCCGGCGTGTGCCCATCCGCAATCAGCCGGGTGCGCAGCTCCTCCGTGGCATCGATCGTCGGGTGCGTGTGGCGGCAGGAGGGCCATGGCTTTATCGATGTCCGCGTCAGTTGCCAGGGCGCTGACGGATCCCGAATAACCGCTTCCGGATCGGCGTCGGGGCAAGCTGCCCGAAAGAACCCCTTGTCGCCTTCGAGGATTTTCGGAGGGCCCGTAAAGCCGAAGGCGGCAAGCTCCGCGGCGCGTATGCCCGCTTCAGCGGCGTGGCCGGCGTGCAGATGTTTCGTCATGGCGCCGGTCTCGAGAAACTGCCAGAGACCCGACGACTGACTTCCGGCATTGCCGAGCGCATGAACGGCCGCGCCATCTTCGAGGCCCAACAGCGCCGCCGCCGCCATCGCCGAACCAAAGGGCCCGCAGGTCGCCGTGTTGTGCCAGATTTTGTAGTGGGCCGGACCGACCCCCATTCCAACCCGCGCCGCGGCCTCGAAGCCGTGAAGAACGGAGGTGAGAAAGCTCCGTCCATTTGCTCCGCGCTTCCTTGCAAGCGCCCATGCCGCGGGAACGACGACGCAGCCGGGATGCACGACCGACTCCCTATGGAGGTCGTCAGTTTCCAGAATGTGGCAAAGGGCACCCATCAGAAAGGCTTCGCGGCCCGGATCCGGCGCAGCGTTGGAGGGCGAGGCACGCCACCAATCGAGCAGAATGCGGCCTGGCTCAGAATTCCGCCCGGCGAGGCTGTTCGCAACGGCATCGAGCGTGAAAAGGGCCGCTGCCTCGATATCCGCGTCGTTCACTGGTTTCGTGCGGATGAGCGAGACCAATGTCTCGGTGAGGGAGGGGCTGGCGGCAGGGTGCGGATGGTTCACGGCGTTTCTTTTCGTTGGCAAACGGAATGTTCATTCGTGCATGATGGGATCATTCACACAGCGCCGCAAATGGTCCTTTCCGAGCCGCTTCTTGCCGCTGCAAGCGTGGCTGATTATAAGAGATTCCATTGTGTTCGCGGGGTGATTCGCTGCCGATTGGCGCAGCCAGAGTCCTCGGACGGGGTTTTCCGATGTCTATTCGACCTCAAGAAACGGTTCGCCGCGGTCCCATGATGCCGCGCGCCGTTATCCTTGCCGTTGTTGTTCCGCTTGCCCTCGTGCTTGCGGCTTGCGGCACCACCGAGACGCCGCGCTCCGCGCCGCTCAAACAGGGCGGGGGTGTCTACAAGGTTGGCAACCCCTATCAGATCAACGGCATCTGGTATTATCCGAGCGAAAACGACAAGTACGACTCGACTGGCATCGCCTCCTGGTACGGCCCGCAGTTCCATGGCAAGCGTACAGCCAATGGCGAAATCTTCGATGAGAACCAGCTAACCGCTGCGCATCCGACGCTGCCGATGCCCGTTCTCGCGCGCGTGACCAATCTCGAGAATGGAAAGTCGGTGATCGTTCGCGTCAACGATCGCGGACCCTTTGCCGCCGGCCGCGAAATCGACATGTCGAAGAAGGCGGCCGAGCTGCTCGGGTTCATGCAGAAGGGCACAGCCAAGGTCCGCGTTCAGTATATCGGACGCGCACCGCTCGAGGGCGGCATCGGAGATGGAAGAGCCGTTGCCGAGACGTTCGTGGCACCGCCGGTCGTGACGCCTGACGATGAGCGCCGGGTGTCCGGGACGGCACCGGTGACCGCTGTCGCTTCCGTTTCCACTTCCGTTCTGTCCGCGCCACCGGGCGCCGCAAGCGCGCCACCGCCCGCACCCAAGGCAACGATGAGCCCCATTCCCGACCGTGCAGCGCCTCGCAGCGCCGACACCGTGGATCAGCTTCCCGTGACTGGCCCCGGCAATCTCTATGTGCAGGCTGGATCGTTCCAGAACCTGCAGAACGCGGAGGCGGTGCGCCAGCAACTGACCGGCGTCGGACAGGTGGAAATCCAGACCACGATGATCGACGGAACGCCGTATTACAGGGTCCGTGTCGGACCGCTCAGCGATGTGCCGGCGGCGGACAGCTCACTCCGGAGCGTCATTGCGCAGGGCCACAAAGGTGCCAGAATTATCGTCGATTGATGCTTCAGCGAACCGGAAGCGTCCAAAGCCAGAGCGAGACTTATGAAGCACCTGACACTGATCTCCGCATTTTTCACGGCCATGTTCTGCGTGCTCCTCGTTGCGCCGCGCGACGCGCAGGCGTTCGACACGCAGGCCGGTTACGCCGTTCTCATGGACTACGATACCGGTACGGTGTTGTGGGGGAAGAATGCCGACGAGCAGATGCACCCGGCGAGCATGAGCAAACTCATGACGCTGGAAATGCTGTTCACCGCGCTCGAGAACGGCAGCGTGTCGATGGACGACGAGTTCAAGATCAGCGAGCACGCCTGGCGCGCCGGCGGCGCCGCGTCGGGTTCCTCGACCATGTTCGCGGATCTGAATTCGACCGTGCCCGTCCATGCGATCCTGCGCGGCATCATTGTCCAGTCGGGCAACGATGCGTGCATCGCAACAGCCGAAGCGCTCTCTGGCTCGGAATCCGCCTTCGCCGAAGCGATGACGGAGCGCGCGAAGGAGATCGGACTTGAGAATTCGAATTTCGAAAATTCGACCGGATGGCCGCATCCCGACCATTTGATGACGGCGCGCGATCTGGCGGTTCTTGCGCGTCACCTGATTTCCGATTTCTCCGAATACTATCCGATCTTCAAGGAAACGGACTTCACCTGGAACGGCATCAAACAGGGCAACCGCAACCCTGCGCTCTATCTCGATCCTTCTGTGGACGGTTTGAAGACCGGACACACCGAGGCGTCGGGCTATGGGCTCGTCGCCTCCGCGAAACGCAAGGATCAACGACTTATTCTGGTGCTCAACGGGTTGCCAAGCGAAAAGGCGCGCGCGGATGAAAGCGTGCGGCTGCTTGACTGGGGCTTCCGCTCCTTCAAGCACTACAAGCTCTTCGCAGCCGGGACACCGATCGACAATGCGCCTGTGTGGCAAGGCACCTACAGTGAAGTACCGCTCGTCAGCAAGAGCGACATCGACATCATCATGTCGCCGGAGCAGCGCAAGGACATGAAGGTAACGCTTGTCTACGACGCGCCGATCGAAGCTCCTGTTGCCGCGGGGCAGCGCATCGGAACGCTGCGCGTCGAGGCGCCGGAAATGCCGGTGCGCGAGTATCCGCTCGTTGCCGGTGGCGCCGTCGAGCGGCAAGGCATCTTCGGGCGCGCCATGGGTTCTCTCAAGCACATGCTTCTCGGCGGCAGTTGAGCCGGTGCCGCGCGAACGCTTCATCACGCTCGAAGGCGGAGAAGGTGCAGGCAAGTCGACGCAGGTGCGTCTTCTTGCAGCAAAGCTCGAAGAGCAGGGCCACAAAGTCGTCGTGACGCGTGAGCCAGGTGGTGCGCCGGGAGCGGAAGCGATCCGTAGGCTGATCGTCAACGGCGATACGGACCGCTGGACGCCGAAGGCCGAAGCCCTGCTGATGTTCGCGGCGCGCGAAGATCATCTCGCGCAAACGATCCGTCCCGCGCTGGCCCGTGGCGACTGGGTGGTCTGCGATCGTTTCGTTGACTCGACGATGGCCTATCAGGGCGTAGCGCAGAAGCTCGGATCGAAATTCGTGAATGATCTCAGAGAGTTAGTGGTGGGCGACGACATGCCTGCATTGACGCTTGTCCTCGATCTCGCGCCGGAGACGGGGCTCACCAGGGCGGGACGACGCGCGAATGGCGAGGACCGCTATGAGCGGATGGAGATAGAATTCCACCAAACATTGCGACAAGCCTTTCTGGACATTGCGAAAAACGAGCCGGAACGCTGCGTCGTCATCGATGCGGAGAGAGGCGAGGCCGAGGTGGCGGAGGCCATCTGGGCTGCGGTTCGGGGATATCTCGACCGCGACTGTCATTGAAATGCCATCAAACCGTCACGAATGGTTTGGTTAAAGACATTTGCCCCGGCCCGGGTCCTCGACTATAGAAGTCCCAGTCAACTTATCCCCGAGAGAGTATTCCGGCGACCGCGCCGGCCACACGAAGAAGAAGGATCGCCGATGAAACGACGACACCGGATCAGCTTTGGAAAATCGTTCCCTTCCGGCGCCGCCCTCCTTCTCCTCTCCGTTTTTTTTGTTATCCCCGGTTTTTCGGCTCATGCCCGCAGCAACGAAATCGACGTCGCTACGGCTAAGTATGTTCTTCCGCTGACGAGGCCCGAGCAGGCACCTGCAAGCTATCCCGACCGGCCATTGCATTTCGGCGATCCCATCGACGTGACCAAGGCGCGCATGACATCCGGCTATGGCTGGCGCGTGCATCCTGTCCTCAAGACGCGGAAGATGCACAAGGGCGTCGACTACGCGGCAGCAAAGGGGACGCCGGTCTACGCGACCGAAGACGGCATCGTCGGCATGGCCGCGTGGCGCGGGAATTACGGCAAGCTCGTCACGGTCAAACATTCGGAGACCGTCGAAACCTATTACGCGCATCTCTCCGGCTTCGCGCCCGGCATTCGTCCGGGTGCAGGGGTGCGGAAGGGCGACGTCATCGGATATGTCGGGATGACGGGTCTCGCGACCGGCAACCACCTTTATTACGAAGTAGCGGTCAATGAGGAGAGGATCGATCCTCTCGCGCAGGACCTGAATGCGCAGGTCAACGTGCTCGCGGCGGCCGTGAAGCGGCCCGGCGACCGGCAGGTCGCTCAGACACGCGACGAGAGCGTCAGCACGGCGCGCTAGCAGCGCCGGATAAAATTTCAGACTTTCCTCCTCGCATCAGCGCGTGACCGAGAAAGCGCCGCGCGGCAGAGCCCTGCGGCATGTCGCGGCGAAGGACGATCTTCGTTTCCTTGACGAGTTCCTTGTCCTTCAAGGGCAGAGCAACGAGCGTGCCTGCCGCAACTTCGTCCGTCACCGAGGCCTGCATGACGAGGGAAATGCCGAGGCCAGCGCGCACGGCACGCTTCACAGCCTCCGTGTTGCCGAAGCCGTCGACGGTGGTGAGCCGCGAGGCGACCGGCCCGAGACGCAGGCGAAGGAGCGTACCCGTCCCCGTTCCGCGCTCTCCGCCGAGAAGCCTCTCACCGATCAATTCCTCTGCCTCCAGATTTTCGCGCGCCGCCCAGGGATGGGCGGGGTCGACGATGACGACGAGCTTTTCGTCGAGCCAGCGATGTTCCTCGAATTCATCCGAAGGCTGCCAGCATTCAACGATTGCGAGATCGGCCGCTCCCTGACTGAGCCGCTCGAAGGCGGCCGGATTGCTTCCGATCCAGAGATCGACGTCTGAACCATATCGCTGCCGGAAATCGGCGAGCGGCGCCTGAAGCATGTAGGTGCCGATGTTGCTCGATGCGGCGAGACGCAGAGGACCGCCGGCGACGACGGCATGCGCGCGCTCGGCGGTCGAGACGAGCGCCCGCGCCAGCGGCAGGAAGGCAGCGCCTTGCGGCGTCGGCCGCGCGGAACCGCGACGACGCACGATCAGCGAGGCGCCGAGCTCGGCCTCAAGCTGGCCGACGTGATCCATGATGGTTGAAGGCGCGATATCGAGAACGCGCGAGGCGGCGCGGAAGCCGCCCGCATCAACGACCGCCAGAAATGTTCTTGTATGGAGCAGGTTCAACATCTTCGATGACTTCCAGGAGAGTGCCGGCGGGCGTATTTACGGCGTGAGCAGGGGCGCGTCCGGCGAGGACGTCGATAATGCCGCGTGCCGCCGAAAGTTCGATGTTGCGCCTGACATCGACAACGGCAGAACCGATATGCGGGGTGAGGACCGTGCGGGCGGCATTGCCGAGGAGGCGCGGTTCTATTTCACCCGGCCGTCCATCGCGCGCCCAGTCCTCGCATTCGAAGACATCGGCCGCGTAGCCCGCGAGGTGCCCTGTCTCGAGCGCATCGGCAATCGCCGCTTCGTCCACCAGCGAGCCGCGCGCGGGGTTCACGATACGGGAACCGGGTTTCATGCGTGCGATGGCCGCGCGGCCGATGATGTGCTTCGTGGCATCCGTGAGAGGCAGAGCAAGAACAAGCCAGTCCGCTTCAGCGATGACGCTCTCCATGTCCGCGAACGCGATATGCGAACTATCGCCCTCCGATTGCGTCGCGGCATCCGCCGCGAGGATACGGCAGCGGAATGGAACGAGACGTTCGGCGATGGCCTGACCGACGAGGCCGAAGCCGAGAATACCGACCGTCGCACCATCGAGGCCCGCGCCATACAGGGTCGGACGCCAGCCCGCGAAACCGCCTTTCCTGATTGCGGTATCGCCACCGAGAATGTTCCTCCCGAGCGAGAGCATCAGGCCGATGGCAAGTTCCGCCGTCGGAACAGTCAACAGGTCGGGCACGATGGTGACGGTAACGCCGGCGCGGGTGCAGGCTTCAACGTCGATATTGTCGTAACCCTTGAGTGCCGCGCCGATCACGCGAAGCTGCGGACAAGCGGCCAGAAAGTCCGCGTCGATGCTGTCCGTCATGAAGGCCATGAGGCCGAAAGCGTCACGGCAATGTTCGTGCAGCCGCTCCGGCGACCATGGGGTTTCATCCTGGTTGACGACAAGCTGCGCGTGGGCTTCGAGAAGGGCCCGCGTTTCCGGGAAGACGCGATTGGTGACGACAATCTTCTTCTTTTTCATTCGTTTCTTCTTTTCTACTTGAGCGCCTTGCGAAGCCTCGCGCCGAGCGCATCGACAACGACGACGCAGGCGAGGATCGAGAGCAGGATCGCCGAGACCTGGTCGTAGGCGATGAGACGCAGCGCCGCCATCAGCTCGAAGCCGATGCCGCCTGCACCGACGATGCCGAGCACAGCAGAGGCGCGGAAGTGGTACTCCCAGCGATAAAGCGTGATGTCAGCGAGTTGCGGGAAGACTTGCGGCAACACCGAATGGACGATGACCTGCATGGGCGTGGCGCCGGCCGCGCGTGCAGCCTCCAGCGGCTTCGGATCGACATGCTCGATCGCTTCCGCGTAGAACTTGCCGACCATGCCGACCGAGTGAAGCGCGAGGGCAAGAACGCCCGGCAAGGCACCGAAGCCGACCGCCGCGACGAAGATGACGCCCAGGATGATTTCCGGGACAGAGCGAAGGAAGGCGAGGATGGTGCGCGTGACCTGGCAGAGGAGCGCATTGGGCGATGTGTTCGGCGCCGCAAGGATTGCAAGTGGCAGCGAAATGACGACGGCGAGGACGGTGCCGGCAATCGACATGGCAAGCGTGTCGAGAAGCGGTTTCAGCCAGTGCTGCCAGCGGGTGAAATCCGGCGGCACCATTTCGGTGGCGAGCTGACCGAGGGCCGGGAGGCCCTCGGCGAAGCGGCGGCCGTCGAAGAAGCCGGTGATCCAGAGCGCCGCGATGCAGACGGCGAAGACAATCGCCGCGAGCGCCGCGCGGCGCATGCCACCGCGGCGCTCTTCGGCCAGGATCGTCGCGTAGGTTTGCGACATGCTCATCTCAGTTCATCTGCGCGAGTTCGAGGTTCAGAATTTGCGCGGTCTCACGGAGAATGTCGTAGGACTCGTCGGTCGTCGGCTTGAAGCCCTCGACGCGGAAGGAGGCGAGAACCGTTTCGTCCTTCAGTTCAAGGAAGGCGGCTCGGATCTTTTCCTTCAGCTCCGGCGCCAGATATCCCTGCATGGTGATCGGGTAGTTGGGGATCGGCGCGGTGATGTCGAGTTCCACGATCTTCGACGCGTCGACCGTGCCGCGTTCGATGAGCGTCCGCAGGATCGGTTCGGACAAGGCGCCGGCCGGAATCTGACCTGCCTGCACGGCGCGGGCAACTGCGTCATGGGTGCCGAGGTGGACGGGCTTGTAGTCCACGCCGCCCACAAGGCCCTGTTTCGCGAGATGGGCGCGCGGCGCCAGGTGGCTCGAGGTCGACGCCTGATCGCCGAAGCCGAAGGACTTGCCCTTGATGTCCGCGACTGAAGCGACCGGGCCGCCCGCCGTTGCGATCAGAACGGAGTTGTAGGTGGGCTTGCCCTTTTCGACGCCGACGGCGAAGGGTTCGATTTCCGGTGCCTTGGATTTCGCGAGGACGTAGGAGAAGGGACCGAAATATCCGACCTCGATGCGGCCGAAGCGCATGGCCTCGATCATGGAGGAATAGTCGGTGGTGACGATGATCTCGATCTTCTTGCCGAGCGTCGCGGCGAGATATTCCTTCAAGGGCTGCGCGTTCTGAATGAGCGTGGCGGCGTTTTCATCCGGCAGCAATGCGACACGAAGCGTATCCGGGTTCGGCTCCTGCGCGGATGCCGCGAGGGGCGAGAAGGCAGCAGCGACCGCGAGGGCGGAAGCGATCAGCGACCGGCGGGTAAGGGAGAATGTCATCAGACTTTCCTCAGGCTGTTTTGGCCATCTTCAGGCGAGCCGCGCTCGGCTCGGTCTGAAGGGGGCCGGGTTGAACGGAGGGGATGGAAGCGGGGCCGTAAATCCTGTCGAGCGTGACGGCGTCGAGCTCGGCGGCGGTGCCGTCGAAGACGATGCGGCCGCCAGCCAGGCCATAAATCCGGTCGCCATAGCGGCGCGCGAGCTCGACCTGATGAAGGCTCACGACCGCGGTGATGCCGTCTTCGCGGCAGATGCGATGGAGGAGGGCGAGCACCTTGTCGGCGGTTGCGGGATCGAGCGAGGCAACGGGCTCGTCGGCGAGGATGGCGACGGGCCGCTGCGCCAGGGCACGGGCGATACCGACACGCTGCTGCTGTCCGCCCGAGAGCTGGTCCGCCCTGTGGAGCGCGCGGTCGGCAAGGCCGACACGGTCCAGCGCTTCGAGGGCGACGAACCTGTCCGCCTCAGGAAGCGGCAGCAGGGAGCGCAAGGTGCCGTGGAAAGCGAGGCGGCCCATGAGCACGTTCTGCAGCGCGGTGAGGCGGCCGATCAGGTGATGCTGCTGGAAGATCATGCCGGTACGGCGGCGGTGCTGCCGGAGGGCGGCGCGGTTCGCGAGGATGTTGCCGCCTTCCTCCAGGGAGACCTTGCCCGAGGTCGGGCGGACCAGACCGTTGAGGCAGCGGAGCAGGGTGGACTTACCCGCGCCCGAGGGGCCGAGCAGGACAATGAACTGCCCACGCGGAAAGGACGCGCTTGCCGCATCGAGCGCGGTCACGCGGTTGGCGTAGCGGACGGTTACATTGTCGAGATCGAGCATCGAGGCCCCCGTCTGTATGAACGCCAAAACCGAACGAAAAGCGGTTTTGACCGGTAATGCCGATTTAGCAGGGGGGCATGACGGCGAAGCGACGGGTCCGTCTCAGTCTTGTGACAATTGCGGATGGCGGGGGCCGGGCATGACGCGGCGCGGCGGCCCGTGCTACCAAAGGGCATGAGCGAGACAGAGATTCCCGAAAGCGACCGGCTGGGCGAGTATTCGCATCCGCGGGAAACCGCGGAGTTCAGGGGGCAGGCGGACGCGGAGCGCGCGCTGTTCGATGCCTTCATGAGCGGGCGGATGCAGCATGCCTGGCTGCTGACCGGTCCCAAGGGGATCGGCAAGGCGACGCTCGCCTACCGGATGGCCCGCTTCGTCCTGCATTACGGCTCGGCGGAGGCGGCGCGGGCGGCGGGTGCGCGCGACCTTTCGGTGCCGCAGGAGTCCCGCGTCTTCCATCAGATCGCCGCGGGAAGCCATCCGAACCTTCTCACCGTGCGACGTCCCTGGGACGACAAGACGAAGAAACTGAAGACGGTGATCACGGTCGACGAGGTGCGCCGTATCGGCCATTTCTTCGCGCTGACGGCAGCCGAGCGCGGCGCCTGGCGCGTGGTCGTGATCGACAGCGCGGACGAGATGAATACGAACGCGGCCAATGCTCTTCTGAAAGCACTTGAAGAACCGCCCGCAAAAGGGCTGTTTCTGGTGCTTTCCCACCAACCTGGGCGCCTGCTGCCGACGATCCGCTCGCGCTGCCGCACACTGCGGATGACGCCGCTTGGGCTGGACGACATCGTGACCCTGATCGCCGATGCGGAGGGCCGCGCCGAAGAAAGGGCGAACGAGCAGCGGCGGAAGTTTTCGCCGACGCCGGAAGCGGACCGGCCGGCGCTCGCGCATCTTGCCGAAGGGAGCGCGGGACGCGCGCTCTCGATTGCGGGCAGCGGCGGGCTCGCGCTCTACAAGGAACTCGCCTCGCTGCTCGTTCAATTGCCGCGTCCGGACATTGCCGCGCTTCACGCCTTTGCCGACAAGGCGGGCAAACGGGGGGCAGGCGAGACCTACGAGACGATGATCGAGCTCCTGACGCACTGGCTGCAGCGGCTCGTGCGGGCAGGCGCGGGGCTCGATCCGGGACCCGATATCGTGGCAGGAGAGGGGGCCGCGATGCAGCGGCTTGCGGCCGGGGGCAGCCTTGATCGCTGGGTCGAGGTATGGGAAAAGATCAGCCAAATGACCGCTCGCGGCGAGGCGCTCAACACGGATCGCAAGCTCGTGATTCTGAACGTCTTTTCGATGCTCGAAGCGGTCGCGAGCGAACGCGCCGGCGCTTGATTGCCGTTCCCTCATAAGCCGTCATGGCCCGCTTCATGCGGGCCATCCACGTCTTTGGGCTACGACAAAGATAAAGGAAAGACGTGGATGACCCGGACAAGCCGGGTCATGACGATCCGGTGGATTTGAAGCGGCGGCAGCGCCATATAGGTAAGAGAATGACGGCTCCCAAAGCCTTCTACGTTACGACGCCGATCTATTACGTGAATGACGTGCCGCATATCGGGCATGCCTATACGACGCTTGCCTGCGACGTGCTCGCGCGCTTCAAGCGGCTGGACGGCTTCGACGTGATGTTCCTCACGGGCACCGACGAGCACGGGCAGAAGGTGGAGAAGGCGGCGGCGCTGGCGGGCGTGACGCCGCAGGCGTTCACAGACCGCGTGTCGCAGAATTTCCGCGATCTCTGCGAGGCGATGAACTATTCGAACGATGAGTTCATACGGACGACGGAACCCCGCCATACGGCGTCGTGCCAGGATCTCTGGAAGAAGCTGGAAGCGAGCGGGAACATCTATCTCGGCTCCTATTCGGGCTGGTATGCCGTGCGCGACGAAGCCTTTTACGGCGAGGACGAACTGACCGCCGGCCCGAACGGCAAGAAGATCGCACCGACGGGCGCCGAATGCGAATGGGTGGAAGAGCCGTCCTATTTCTTCAAGCTGTCGGCCTGGGCCGAACCGCTGCTCAAGTTCTACGAGAGCCATCCCGACTTCATCGCGCCGGCCGCGCGGAGGAACGAGGTGGTGAGCTTCGTGAAGGGCGGATTGCACGACCTCTCGATCAGCCGGACGACTTTCGACTGGGGTATCCCCGTGCCAGGCGACGAGAAGCACGTCATGTATGTCTGGCTCGACGCGCTGACCAACTACATAACGGCGGTCGGCTATCCCGACACGGGGGCCGACGCCTACAAGCGCTACTGGCCGGCCGATCTGCACATGATCGGCAAGGACATCCTGCGCTTCCATACCGTCTATTGGCCCGCCTTCCTGCTGGCGGCCGGGCTCGAACCGCCCAAGCGCGTGTTCGCGCATGGCTGGTGGACGGTCGAGGGACAGAAGATGTCGAAGTCGCTCGGCAATGTGATCGCGCCCGCCGATCTCGTGGCGACCTATGGGGTCGACGCCTCGCGCTATTTCCTGCTGCGCGAAGTGCCGTTCGGCAATGACGGCGACTTCTCGCACAAGGCGATCGTGCACCGGACGAATGGCGACCTCGCCAACGATCTCGGCAATCTGGCGCAGCGCTCGCTGTCGATGATCGCGAAGAATTGCGGCGGCGCGGTGCCGGAGCATGGCGCATTCACGGATGCGGACAAGGCGCTGCTCGACGCGGCCTATGGGCTTCTCGACCGGGTGCGGGCGGCGTTCGATGGGCAGCTCTTCCACAAGGGGCTGGAGGCGATCTGGTCCGTCTGCGGCGACGCGAACCGCTATATCGACGAGCAGGCGCCCTGGGCGCTGAAGAAGACCGATCCGGCGCGCATGGCGACGGTGCTTTATGTGCTGGCGGAAACGATCCGGCACATCGCGATCCTGGTGCAGCCGGTGGTGCCGGAATCGGCGGCGAAGATGCTGGACCAGCTTTCGCTCGGACCGGACGCGCGCGGCTTCGCAACGCTCGGGCCGGCAGGGGCGCTCAAGCCCGGCACGCCGCTGCCCGCGCCGCAGGGCGTGTTCCCGCGCTATGTCGAGCCGGAGGCCGAACAGCCATGACGCTGCCTGTGCTCGTGGACAGCCATTGCCATCTCGACTTTCCCGATTTCGGGCCCGAAGTCGACGAGGTGGTGGCGCGCGCGCATGCGGCGGGCGTCGGGCTCATGGTGACGATCTCGACCAAGGTGAGCGAGTTCGACCGGGTGAGGGCGGTGACGGAGCGTTTTCCGCATGTGTTCTGCACCGTCGGCATTCACCCGCATGAAGCGGCGAGCGAGCCGGAGACCGACACGGCCGCGCTGGTGGCGCTTGCGCAGCATCCGAAGGTCGTCGGCATCGGCGAGACGGGGCTCGATTATTTCTACGAGCACAGCCCCCGCGAGGCGCAGCAGCGGAATTTCCGCGCGCATATCGCGGCAGCGCGCGAGACCGGTCTGCCGCTGATCGTGCATACGCGCGATGCGGATGAGGACACGGCTCGGATACTGGATGAAGAGATGGGGAAGGGCGCTTTCCCCGGCCTCCTGCATTGCTTTACTTCCAGCCCACAACTCGCTGAAAAAGCACTCGAACTCGGGTTTTACATATCGCTTTCGGGGATCGTGACCTTCAAGAACGCCGTGGAACTGCGCGAGACGGCGGCGGCAGTTCCGATGGAGCGGCTGCTGGTCGAGACGGATGCGCCTTATCTCGCGCCGGTGCCGAAGCGCGGCAAGCGCAACGAGCCGAGCTTCGTCGTGCATACGGCGGCCAGGCTCGCCGAGATCAAGGGCGTGACGGCGGCCGAACTCGCCGAGGCGACGACGGCGAATTTCCTGCGGCTCTTCAGCCGCGTTCCGCCGGAAGCGGTGCTGCGGCCATGAAACTCCGCGCGACGATCCTTGGCTGCGGCTCGTCCGGCGGCGTGCCACGGCCCGGCATTGGCGGGCCTTTCTGGGGGGCCTGCAACCCGGAAGACCCGAAGAACCGCAGACGGCGGTGCTCGCTGCTGATCGAGCAATGGGACAAGGATCCGACGGCGAAAACCGTGGTGCTGGTGGACACGTCGCCGGACATGCGCGACCAGCTCATCGATGCGAAGATCGGCTGGGCCGATGCGGTGCTCTTTACGCATGATCATGCCGACCAGTGCCACGGGATCGACGACCTGCGGATGCTGGCCATCAACAAGCGCCGCCGCGTCGATTGCTGGATGGACCGGCCGACGCATGAGACGCTGCTGTCGCGCTTCGGATATTGCTTTCGTGAAAAGCCGGGCTCGGGTTATCCCGCGATCCTCAACGATCACCTGATCGAGAGGCCGGGACACACCATTCATATCGAGGGACCCGGCGGGACCATCGAGGCCATTCCATTCGACCAGGACCACGGGAATATCCGCTCGCTCGGATTCCGCTTCGGCCCCTTGGCCTATTCGGCGGATGCCGTTGGCATTCCGGATGAGAGTTTCGCGCTACTCGACGGAATAGATTGCTGGATCGTCGATGCACTGCGCTACACGCCGCATCCGACACATGCCCATGTGGAGATGGCGCTCGACTGGCTGAAGCGGGCGAGGGCGGCCCAGGGCGTGCTCACCAACATGCATGTCGACCTCGACTATGCGGAGCTGGCGGCGCGGCTTCCCGAAGGTGTGCAGCCGGCCTTCGACGGCATGCAGATCGAATTCACGCTGTGAACGCCGGTGAATAATGGCGGCGCGGAAGCCGAGACTTCCGCGCCAATCCTCATCCGATATCTGAGCATTTCCCGGCGGGATTTACTCCATGCCGTCCTGTGTCTCCTCGTCCGCAGGCTGCTCGCTCACCACGGCGCCGGTGCGCCCGTCAACGACGACGTTGACGCGCTGGCCCTCGGCATTGGTGGCCGTGTATGACGCTTCGCCACCGGACGCGACCGAGCCCTCGGCCGGCGCGATATCGGTGTAGCCCATCTCCGTGAGCCTGGAGGTGAGGTCGATTTCCGGAGCGCCGGGCGCTGCAGGCACCGCGGGCGCGTTGTCGATGCCGGAGGCAGGCGGCGCTGGCGTGTCGACGTCGATGCTGCCGCCGGTATCCATCTGGGCCATGCTGTCGCTGACGATATTGCCGCGTGTCGAGGCCTCGTCATCGCTTTCAGCGTCCGTATCGCTGCTTACGGCGCCTTTGCCGTCTGCGTCGAGGCTTGAGGCTCCCTCGGACAGGCCGCTGGCCGCTCCGGACGCAGCGTCCGTGGCGGCGCCGGCCATGCTTTCGGCGGCCTCACGGGATTGCTCGGCGGCGCCCTGGATGCTTTGGCCGGCAGCAGTGCCGGTGGCGTCGACTGCGCCGGAGGCCGTGCCCGAGGCAGCACCCGTGGCGCCGCCGAGAACATCGGCCGCGACAACCGGCGTCGCGACGAGCGCGAAGCTTGCGGTACCGGCAAGCAGGATCTTTCTGAATTGCGTCATTGATCTGTTCCTCCAGACTTCGACGCCCCCAGCGCCCATTAACGGAAGAACAAACGAGCGGGCGATCCGTTCAGCCCGTCACCGAATTACCCAATGTGTGACGAAAGTGGATTGAGGGGTGGTTCAGGGCGAGTTGCGGCCTTGAGCGGAGAAATGCGCAGAAACCCGGCCTTTGGGGGTAATATTATTCTTCATAATATATATTATCGGCGAAACGCTTGGCAAAAAATAGCGCAGAATCAAGAGCTTGGTAAGTACTTCTCCGTTACTTGGCGTCCCCACCCCTGTTACAGCCTGTAAAATACAAAAAACCGTTAGACCCAGCCCCGACCTCGCGGACGCCCTCGACGCCGCCGCCGCCGCCCGCGAACTCACCCGCTGCCGCCTTAATTCAGCCCGCGACATCGCGCATATCCGGCGCGCCGCTCCAAGCCGCGTCGCATGCCGTCATGCACGCGCAAACCGGCCTGCCGATTGACACCGCCATATGGCTCGCCGCTCAGGAAAGCCCGTCCGCTCGATCGCACACAGCGCCAGCGTCGAAACGAGGCCATAATGAGAATGAAGGCTCAGGGGCTCTCAAACGCGCAAATTGGCGAGAGGATCAACATGCACGCGAAATCAGTTGCCCGGATCGTCGGCCAGATGCGGCGACAGTAGTTGGACGCATAGTTGGACACGTCGCACTCGGGGGTTCGTAAGTGGCTGCCCCATATGATGTTTTAGCGCCGGAGACAAAAAGGGCCCCTGATTTGTAACCAGGGGCCCATCACGCTGGAAACAAGTGCAAACCTTGACACGTGTCAGGGTTTGGCCAGTGCGTTGCGGCCTCCTGCAGTTTGCAGCTCTCCTAACCGACGAAAGAGCAAATTCGGCTTCACACCTGAAATAGAAGTTCGAACCTCTATCGAGAAAGGAGACAGCACACCTATGGACCCCAAAGTGATTGAAATACTTATCGCAGCAGCCAACCTGCTGGTCGCCATTCTCGACTATCTGAGCAGCGATTGAGAAAGGGCCGGGAGAATTAATCCCGGCCCTGTCCACATTCTGCCCTGGCGCCGCCTCAGCGCCGCTTGCGCCGCCGCGTGGGTTTGCGCTTGGGCGCGGCCTTCGCCTTGCAGGCGTGCTGGAGGCCGTGGACGCCTCGCCCGCCACCTGGCGCATGCTTGTCGATGCCGAGCCAGGGCGGCCCGCCCGAGCTCTATGAACGGCTCGACCAGGCCAGGCAGATGACGGAAGAGCATCTTGCGGCCGGACTTGAAAAGGAAGGCTTCGAGGCGTCGCGCCTCGCGAACCCGGACAAGGAACTGGCGGTACGGATGCTGCTCGCCGTCTCGGAGCAGTTCGTGCATCCGCGGCTCACCGATCCTCGGACCTACACGACCGAACGTCTCGTCGCACAGGCCGAATGGCTTTTCAGGGCGATGTTTCCACGCTGAGCGTTCGGTGGCAGATCAGACTTCGCCGTTGGCGGTGTCCTGCAGCAGCCGGATATTCTTCACGACGATTTCGCGCGGTCCGGGAACGCCCAGGATACCCGCGCGCTTGAAATCGCTGATCATCCGGCAGACCGTTTCGATCGTCAGTCCGAGATAATCGGCGATGTCCTGGCGTCCCATGTGGAGGTCGAGCATGACGCCATCCCTGCGGTCCCGGCCGCGCCGGTCGAGCATCATCAGCAGGAACGAGGCGATGCGTTCCTTCACCGTCTGGCGGCCGAGCATCAGGAGGTGGTTCTGGGCGAGCGAAAGCTCGCCGCAGAGCAGCGCCACGAGATGCGAGCGGAATTCGGCCGAGCTCCGGTCGAGATCGGCGAGGCAGCTATGCGAGAACCGCACGACCGTAGTGTCGATCATCGCCTCGGCGGTCAGCGCGTATTCGTCGCCCTGACAGGCGAGCCCGAAATATTCGCCGGGAAAGCAGAAGCCCGCGATCTGCCGGCGGCCGTCGGCGAAAAGCTTGCACAGGCGCACCGATCCATCGATCACCTTGTAGAAGGAGCGCGCCGGTTCACCGTCGGAGAAAATGGCCTGGTTTCTTTCGAACTCGAGCATCGAGCCCGCCGTGGGGAAGCCGGACACCCTGCCCTTATCCCGATTTTCCACTTCACCGGAAAATCCGTTCGTCCCGAGAAACGCGACGAGTCCACCCATATCCGGTACACGGCCGGACGCTGCGGGAGTGAAGACTTTCGTGCCGATGGACATGAGTGACCCCTTCATGTGAGCCGACCGAAAAGACGCCGGTTCGACTGAACGATGAAACGATGCCATGCGGGACTGCGCGCGAGTATTCAGGAATAACCCGTAGAGACCCTGTTTCGTCGCAGATGAATGCAACGGTTCGGTGTCAGTCGCCCGACGAAATGGCGAGCGCGCGCGCGATTTCACGCGAGAGATCGCTCTCTTCCGCAGGCTTCTCCATGAGCACGAGCGCGCCGGCACGCTCCACACGCTCACGCAGGGAGGTGCTCGACCGGCCGGTCAGAACGATGGTGGGAATGGGAATGCCCGACGCCTGCAAATGTTCGAGGAGATCGGCCCCGCTCATGCCCGGCATGTGGAGATCCAGGAGAAGACAGCAATTCCTGCCCTGCAAATGGCCCGCGGGCTTTTCGGCATCGATGAAGGCCTGGGCATCCGCATAGTCGCGCACCGTCATGCCGAAGGATTCGAGAAGAAACCGCACGGATTCACGCACGGCGTCATCATCGTCAACGACGTAGATGGTTGGCGAACTTGATGGCGACAGCTGCATTAGACAAAAACCCTTGCGGCCGGGTTGCGCCGCAGACGGAAGATAGCAACAGCCCCTTCGCCGATATATCCGTAGTTTTACGGGGTCGACCTAACCTATTTTTTCTCCGCGGGAGCGACGCCGGCCGCGAGCGCGATCCGCACGACCTCGGGCAGGCTGCGGACCTTCAGTTTCTCCATCAGATGGGCCCGGTGGACCTCGACCGTCCTGGGCGAGATATCGAGTTCGTAGGCGATGACCTTGTTCGGGTGACCGGCGACGAGGTGCTCGAGGACCTGGCGCTCCCGCGACGTCAGGCTGTCCACCAGCGCGGCGGCTTCCTGCGCGGGCTGATCCGCCGGACGGGCCCGCGATATCTCCAGGGCCCGCTCGACGGCGGCCAGCAGGTCGTCGGCGTCGAACGGCTTCTCGATGAAATCGACCGCGCCCTCCTTCATGGCCCGGACGGCGAGCGGCACGTCGCCATGTCCGGTCATGGCGATGAGCGGCAGGCGGGCGCGGCGGCGCACCAGCTCCTGTTGCAGTTCGAGGCCGTCCATTTCCGGCATACGGATATCGGCGACGACGCATCCCGCCAGATCCGCCGAATAGTGCCCAAGGAAGGCGACGGCAGAGGCGAAGGCCGCGACGCCGAAGCCTGCGGCTTCCAGCAAGGCGCAGAGCGACCCCCGAACGGCTTCGTCGTCGTCTATGACGAAAACCTTTTCTGTGGAGTTCATTGGCTTGAGAGCGATTGCGGGGGCAGCGAAAAGTGGAACTCCGTGCCGCCGCCGGGGGCGGGCTCCATCCACAGGCGGCCACCATGCGCTTCAATGATGGAGCGGCATATGGAGAGGCCTATACCCATTCCGCTCTCCTTGGTTGTCACGAAGGCCTCGAACAGGCGCCGGATCACTTCATCGGGCATGCCGGGTCCGGTATCGAGGAAACTTGCCTGGACATGCCCCTCCCCGTTCATCCGGGTCGCGACCGTCAGTCTACGGACTGAGACTTCTTCCATAGCTTCAACGGCATTGCGAACGAGATTGAGAACGACCTGCTGAATCTGAATCCTGTCGACGAATACGTCCGGGAGTCCCGTCGCGAGCGACTTCTCCACCTTGACGTCGAGCACCGAGGCACCGACAAGCGCAAGTTCGATTGCTTCCCCGATCACCCGGTTCAGGGATTCGACCGTCCGGCTGGTCTCCCGTTTTTCGGTGAATTCGCGGAGCCGCTTGATGATCTGCCCAGCCCTGCTCGTCTGCTCGAGGGCCTTTTCCATCATCTCCCGCGCGCGGACGACAGACGCGTCCTCCACAGCGCCCACCGTTCGCTGCGCGGCGCGCAGATAGTTCATGATGGCGGCGAGAGGCTGGTTCAGCTCATGCGCAAGCGCGGACGACATGTGTCCCATCTCGTTGAGGCGCGACACATGCGTCAGCTCCGATTGCAGCTCCTGAAGCTTGCGGGACACGGATTGACGCTCGCTGATGTCGTGAACGATGCCAACAAAAAGGGACAGGCCGCCGAACATGCCTTCGCCGACCGAAAGATAAATGGGAAAGACGGATCCGTCCTTCCGCTGCGCCATGACCTCCCGGCCGATGCCGATGATCCTGCGCTCGCCCGTCGTACGGTAGTGCTTCAGATAGCCGTCGTGCTCCTCGCGGTAAGGCGCAGGCATGAGCATGCTGACATTGCGGCCAACGACCTCGCTGGGCCCGTAGCCGAAAAGCCGTTCGCAAGCTTCGTTGTAGAGGCGCACCCTCCCCGCTTCATCGATTACCAGAATGCCGTCAACGGCTGTCGAGACGAGCAGCCGAAAAAGCGCCGCGTTTTCCGCTTCCCCGAACGGCAGATTCAGGTGCTTATCCATCCCCATCCCAAACTGATGATCCGGGAAGGAAAATAACACTCGGGAGGGTGTGGATACAAGGCACGGTGTCGGCCAACGCGATCCCGATACGGGACGTGCAACCGACCGCAAAGCAGATGCGACGGAAATTCAGAGATTGCGGCTTTCAAATTTTTCGCAACTTTCACCAAACGCGGCGAGGCCCTCCTCCAGGTAGTCGGCGAGCAAGGGCAACTGAAGCAGATACTCCGCGGTTCGCTCGTTGTGCGCGGCTTCCGCCTCCGACAAAGCCTCCTCCCATTCGCCGAGCGTGTAGGTGGCGCGGCCGAGCCAGCAAAGAGCCACGAGTTCGATCTGTTCGTCGGTATCGAGGCTTCTTATGAACTCAAGCAATTCCTGCCTCGTCGGATCGTCGGCGAAGTCCTCGAGCACGTCCGCCATCCGGTCATCCGACGGATTGGACCCGGGAGACGGATCGCTGACTTGTTCCTTGGCGTCGAAGGCCCTCGCCTTCACGACGATGTGGCACACCTTCTCCGGATTGATCGTGAGCATTTCGGTCTCTCCACCGCATGCGGCACGTTTCCGAAGAAACGCACAGCGTCACGAGCCGGCGTCGATGTCGTCGCCTTCCATCAGAAGAACGCCGGCGACCAGAAGCGGGCAGATGACGAGGAAAACAAGCGCAGGAAGCACTGCTGCTTCATGGCCATACAAGGGCAACAGCATCGCGCCGCCGGCGATGCCGATGGCAACCCAGAGCGGCACGAGAAAAGGCGCATGGGGTTCCTGCGCCTTCGGTTCGGCCTCGGGCATCGCCCGGACCGGAGAGGGCCAGATGGCGGCGACGATTGAAACGGGAAGACGTGCCGCTGCGATCCGCATGTTCATGACGTTCCTCCTATGATGCTTGTCCAGCGGTTATTGGCCCGTTGGCGATTTTGAAGTTGGGGAAGTCCTCGAAGACCCACCTGTTTTTCAAAGTGTCGAAGATGATCTTGAGGAGTTTTCGGGCGGTGGCGATG